>JACDJA010000004.1_pt1 | contig 615283 bp, 576 predicted proteins | sample 7449241 | NCBI WGS metagenome assembly JACDJA01 (sample SAMN14253289, study PRJNA609438) | sludge metagenome | isolation source: initial anaerobic sludge | collected 2018-12-20 | reverse complement strand
TCCGCCGTCCGGATGCCGCTCTCCTGCTCCCGCAGGATCGCGATGATCTGCTCTTCCGTGAACCTTGATCGTCTCATCGTCCGTCTCCTTCAAGTGACGGACTCTACTCAAATCTGGAGGAACTTCAGGGGCTCAGGTCAGGTGACGCATTGCCTTCCTCTACTGTTTGTTTGAGAGTTTGGTTATGATTAAAGCTCTTTGTTCTTTTGCCAACGAAATGATTACGGTTCAGACGACCTCAATCCCCGACGTCAAAATCCTTACGCCACGGCGTCATGGCGATGCCCGGGGCTATTTCTCGGAAAGCTATAACCGCCGAGCCCTGGCGGATGCCGGAATCGACATCGATTTCGTGCAGGACAATGAATCTCTTTCCGCCGAGGCAGGCACAATCCGGGGACTGCACTTCCAGGCGCCTCCATTCGAGCAGACAAAGCTTGTCCGGGTTCTGACCGGCGCGATCCTCGATGTTGCGCTGGACCTGCGCGCCGGCTCCCCGACCTACGGTCAGCATGTTGCTGTGCGCCTGAGCGCCGAGGAAGGCAACCAGCTTCTGATCCCTGCCGGTTTTGCGCATGGGTTCTGCACTCTGGCCCCTGATACGCGTGTCTTCTACAAGGTTGATCAGTACTACTCGGCAGCCCATGATGCAGGCCTGCTCTGGAACGATCCCGATATCGGCATCGAATGGCCGGTTTCGTCCGGAAGCGCCGTTCTTTCGGAAAAGGACGGCAAACTGCCTGCCTTTGCGGGGTTCCGAAGCCCGTTTGCATATCAAACCTTGTAGCCTGGTCCGGGGGCCAGTCCGGGCATGAGTGGGGGGAAGCTTAGATGAGAGTCATTGTGACGGGGGGCGCGGGCTTTATCGGCTCAGCGGTTATCCGGGCGATAATCGACGAAACAGATTTCGAGGTGCTCAATCTCGACTGCCTAACCTATGCGGGCAATCCGGACTCTCTTGCAAGTATTGCGGGAAACAGCCGCTACCATTTCTCCCGGACGGATATAAGAGACATGTCCGCAGTGCGCGAAGCCGTGGAAGGTTTCCGGCCGGACCTGATCATGCATCTTGCTGCGGAGACACATGTCGATCGATCGATCGATGGCCCGGCGGATTTCATCCTGACCAATGTCGTTGGAACGGCGAACCTGCTCGAGGCCACACGCGCCTACTGGGCTCGTCTCGACAAGGATGCAAAGGCGCGCTTCAGGTTTCACCACGTTTCGACCGACGAGGTCTTCGGATCGCTCGGCTCTGAAGGCCTGTTCAGCGAAACAACGCCCTACGCCCCCAATTCGCCCTACTCCGCCTCAAAGGCCGGTTCGGACCATCTGGCACGAGCCTGGTACGAGACCTATGGGCTGCCCGTCGTCACGAGTAATTGCTCCAACAATTACGGGCCGTGCCAATTCCCCGAAAAGCTCATACCTCTCATCATTCTCAACGCGCTCGAAGGAAAGAAGCTCCCGGTATACGGAACCGGCGAAAATGTGCGCGATTGGTTGCATGTGGAAGACCACGCTCGGGCGCTTATTGCGATCGCCACCCGGGGGCGGCCCGGAGAGACCTATTGCGTCGGAGGCAACGAAGAACGCAAGAATATCGATGTCGTGCGGACCGTCTGCGCAATTCTCGATGAACTTGTGCCGGGCTCTCCTCATCGACCCCACTCCGGCCTCATTACCTTCGTCACCGATCGTCCGGGTCATGATGCTCGCTATGCAATCGACGCATCGAAGATAGAACGTGAACTCGGCTGGCGTCCGCGGGAAAGCTTCGAGAGCGGGATAAGGAAAACCGTACAGTGGTATCTCGATAATCGAAGCTGGTGGGAACGCGTAAGAGCAGGCGCCTATCGCGGTGAACGGCTCGGTCTTGCCGGCGCAGTCTGATTCATGAGCGCAATGAAGACGCCCTTTCGGTTGCTGATCACCGGAGCTCTGGGGCAGACCGGCACGGAACTTGTCCGACGCGGGCGTGAAGCAGGATACGAAATTGCAGCTTTCGCCCGCGAGGATCTCGACATAAGTGACGGTGGTGCAGTTGCGCGCGCCATAGCCGATACGGCACCGGCAGCCGTGATCAACGCGGCAGCTTACACCGCCGTAGACCGGGCCGAGAGCGAGCCGGAAGCGGCATGGGCCGTCAACAGTCTTGCGCCGGGCTTCATTGCACGCGCCTGCCATGAGGCCGGCATCCCCATGCTTCACATATCGACCGACTATGTGTTCGACGGCATGGGGTCCATGCCCTATCTCGAAGATGCACCTATTTCGCCTCAAGGCGTTTACGGCTCGACGAAAGCTGCAGGAGAGGAGGCAGTTCGGCGCGCCACTCCGCATCACATCATTCTGCGCACGTCATGGGTCTTCAGTGCGCATGGACATAATTTCGTTAAAACGATGCTCCGCCTCGCAGGCGAAAGAGACGAGCTCAATGTCGTCGACGATCAACGCGGCTGCCCTACTGGTGCGGGCGATATCGCAGACGCATTGCTTACCATCGCAGGGCTGGCGCTTAAGACTCCCGGAGACCAGGCATTTCCCTGGGGAACCTATCACTTCAGCAATCGGGGCGAGACAAGCTGGTGCGGCTTTGCCCGGGCAATCGTCGAAGGCAGCGCGACGCGAGGCGGACGAAAGGTAGAGGTGCGGGGAATCGCTACGGCGGACTATCCTACACCGGCCCGGCGTCCAGCCTATTCCGTGCTCGATTGCGGGAAGATCCAGCGCACTTTTGGCATCATTCCACGCGCGTGGGAGGATGCGCTTGCAGAAACGCTCGATCCGCTGACAAATCCGGCGCATCGAACAGAAGGACGATCCAAATGAAAGGCATCATACTTGCGGGTGGAAGCGGTACGCGGCTCTATCCGGTAACGCGCGCGGTATCGAAGCAGCTGCTGCCGGTCTACGACAAGCCAATGATCTACTACCCTCTGACGACACTGATGCTTGCCGGCATTCGGGACATCCTGATCATCACCACGCCGCAAGACGCAAGCGCCTTCGAACAATTGCTCGGCGACGGAAGCCAGTGGGGTGTCTCTTTAACCTACGCCGTACAACCCCAACCGGAAGGGCTGGCACAGGCATTCATCATCGGACGAGAGTTTATCGGTGGTGGCCGGTGCGCCCTTGTTCTCGGCGACAACATCTTTCATGGAGCCGGCCTCTCATCGATGCTTCAGCGCGCCGCAGGCCCCGGAAAAGGAGCAACCGTATTCGGCTACTGGGTTGCGGACCCCGAACGATATGGCGTGATCGAGTTCGATGCCAAAGGGCAAGCAATATCCATTGAAGAAAAGCCGAAGAAGCCGAAGTCGCACTATGCCGTGACGGGACTGTACTTCTACGACTCACGGGTGAGCGACATGGCAGCCGAAGTGCGTCCCTCCGCGCGCGGCGAGCTTGAGATCACCACTCTCAACGAAATGTATCTCGACGACGGGAGCCTGAAATGCGAGTTGCTCGGCCGCGGCTTTGCCTGGCTGGACACCGGCACCCATCAAAGCCTGTTGCAGGCAAGTCAGTTCGTTGCGACCATTGAAGAGCGCCAGAACCTTAAGATCGGCAGCCCCGACGAAGTTGCCTTCCGGATGGGTTTCATCGACAGGGAGCAACTACTCGCCGCGGCTCATGCAGCAGGCAGAACCCCCTATGCGTCCTATCTTCGTTCAGTCGCCCAGGAAAGCTGAACGGACAGTCCGCGCCCTCTCCCGACAGCTCGCAAAAAGTGCCAGCAGGCCAGAACGAAAAGGTGTTTCAGCGGGGCTGTCAACCGGCTCTCTGGCACGAAAATCTGGTTAAAATGAGAGGGATAGCAGATCAATGCTGGCAATCCGCCCGATGCCTGGAGTAGGGTTTCAGGTATATCCCTAGGGGTGGGGATAGCACGAAAATGTAGAGCCAGAGGGGGCAGGCCCGGCCGGCACGCCGAGCCCGCCATCAAGCAAGGTTGTTAGTCCGATGGGGGTTGCGAAGAGCGTGGCAAGAGTAAGGGCCACAGACATTGCCATTGTGGGCATGTCCTGCCGATTTCCCGGGGGGTGCAATTCTCCGCAGGATTACTGGAAGCTGCTTGCTGCCGGCTCGAACGCAGTCAGCGAGATTCCGGAAGACCGCTGGGATCATTCACGGTTCAAGCACCCGAACAAGAAGGCAACCGGACGCGCCTACACCTTTGCGGCGGGGACCATCGGTGACATCCGGGGATTCGACGCAGCTTTTTTCGGAATTTCGCCGCGTGAAGCCGATGCGATGGACCCGCATCAGCGGATGCTCCTCGAACTCGCCTGGGAAGCGCTGGAATCGGGCGGGCAAATTCCCGAGCATTACGAAGGCCGTGACTGTGCCGTCTATGTCGGCATCTCGTCCACGGAGTACGGCTCCCTACAACAGGGCGATCCGGATTCCGCGAATGCCTACATGATGCTGGGAACCACCCTATCGATAGCTGCAAATCGCATTTCCTATCAGTTCGACCTGCGCGGCCCGAGCATGGCGATCGATACAGCATGCTCCTCTTCGCTCGTCGCGCTGAACGAAGCTCTCAATGCCATCTGGAGCGGACGATCGGAGATGGCGCTCGTCGGCGGCATCAGTCTGCTTGTCAGTCCCTTCCCCTATATCGGTTTCTCCAAGGCGACGATGCTCTCCGAGTACGGATTGTGTCGCGCCTTCGGTTCCAATCCAGGCGGCTATGTGCGGGGCGAAGGCGGCGGTGTCATCGTAGTCAAGCCGCTGTCAGCCGCTCTGCGGGACGGCGATCCGATCCACGCCGTGATTGCGGGCGCAGGATCGAACGCCGACGGCAGGACAAATGGTATCGCTCTTCCTTCGCACGAAACGCAAAGCGCTCTGATCGAGCAGACGCTCAGGAAATTCGACATAGATCCGGCCCATATCGACTTCTTCGAAGCGCACGGAACCGGTACGGCAGTAGGCGACCCCGCCGAGACCCGGACGATTTCGCAGGCAATTGCTAGCAAGAGGCCGCCGGAATGCGGCCCGCTTCCTGTGGGATCTGCAAAATCCAACATAGGGCATCTCGAACCGGCATCCGGTATGGCCGGCCTGTTCAAGGCCGTGCTGGCCATCCGGAACCGGGCCCTGCCCAAGACGCTGCATTCAGAAGACCTCAATCCTGAAATCGATTTCGACGGTCTGAATATACGTCCCGTGCAAGAGCTGACTCCCCTCAACGTGGAGGGTCGTCCCATTTATGCCGGGCTGAATTCATTCGGCTTTGGCGGCGCGAACGCAACCGTGGTCCTGCGCGAGCACATCGAGGAAAAACACAGCGAAGAACACGTCGAAGCTGTCCCGCCGCTTCTGCTCTCGGCGAAATCGTCTTCGGCTCTGCAACAGATGGCCGAACGGTACGGCGAACTGTTGCGGAATCCTGAAAAACGCGACTTCTACGACATTGCATACACGGCGGCTTTCCGGCGCGCGCGCCTCAAAAACCGGCTGATCGTCGAAGGTGAAAATATCGACGAGATCGGCTCCTCCCTTCTTGCCTATGCAAGAGGCGATGAAACTTCGGCCGTCAGCGGCGAAGCGATGTCCGCGAATGGCAAGGTCGGTTTCATATTCAATGGCAATGGCGCGCAATGGGCGGGCATGGGGCGCCAAGCCTATGCCGAGAGCGAAGAGTTCCGGCAAAGGCTGGATGAAATCGATATGCTCATTCGCGAGATCGCCGGATGGTCGCTCGTGGATGTCCTGCATGCGGAAGATGCAGGTGAAAAACTGCAACGAACCGAGCTCGCGCAGCCGGCCCTGCTGGCGATCCAGCTTGCATCCGTTTCCTGTTTGGCCAGCCTTGGCCTCAAGCCGGACGCAGTTTCCGGCCACAGCGTAGGCGAAGTTGCTGCGGCACATGTGTCCGGCGCGATCAGTCTTCGGCAGGCTGTAGAACTGATCATTGCCCGTTCGGACGCGCAGGGCAGAACAAGAGGCCAGGGCCGAATGGCTGCGGCGGGGATTTCCGCCGATCAGGCACGCGAAATCGCCAATGCTTCCGCAGGCAAGATAGAACTTGCTGCCATCAACAGCTCAAACTCCGTCACGTTCGCAGGCGACGAGGAGGCTTTGATTGCGCTCGGTGCGCGCATGGAAGCGCAGAAAGTCTTCTACCGGATTCTGGATCTCGACTACGCGTTTCATAGCCATGTGCTCGATCCAGTGCATGATTATTTTCTTGCGTCAATCGGTGAGGTCGAGTGCGCGGATACCCGTATCCCCTTCTATTCTACGGTGAAGGGACGAGAGATCTCTGGCCGGGAACTCGGCGCATCCTACTGGTGGGACAATGTTCGGCAGCCGGTCCAGTTTCATGACGCCATCTTCGCGATGGTCGAAGACGGTATCGATATACTGGTCGAGATCGGACCGCACGCAATCCTGCAGCCTTATCTGCGGCAGATTCTGCGTGAAGCCGGAAGTGAATGTGTTCCAATTTCTTCGTTCACCAAGTCGGACAGTTCCGCTTCCGTGATGAAGCGCATACGCGACATGGCCTATTGCGCGGGCGCGTCGATCGACTTCTCTGCGCATTTTCCTCACGCCGGCCGCTGCGTTGAGCTTCCCCGCTATCCCTGGCAACACGAAGAGCACTGGATTCGCGCGACGCCGGAAGCAGAAGGAACGATGTTCCTGAGCTCCGACGGCCCGTTTATCGGGTATCGCCCGAGAGGTGGTCTGGCGACCTGGGAAAGCCAGATAGACGCCGAACTGTTCCCCTTCCTCGCCGATCACAATGTCGGCGGCTCGATCGTTTTTCCTGCTGCAGGCTATGTGGAACTTGCGCTGGAGGCAGCCGAAGCCCTTTACGGCGGCGGCGGCGTGGAAGTGGAGATGCTCGAAATTCGCAGGCCGCTGGTCTTTACTCGCGGTCAGATCATGAATGTCCGTTTCATCTACGATGAAGACGACAAGGCTTTCCGCATCGAAACGCGCAAGCGGATGAGCGATGATCGCTGGTCGCTCAATGCTGTTGGCAGGATCGCGCCTGCGGTGTTTGAGCGGAAAGATGCACCTTCGCCGAAAAAGGCATCATCGGCATCCGATCTTCTGGACAGCGAAACCCACTATCGGATTGCGTCGGGCCTTGGGCTCGATTACGGCCCGGCTTTCCGTACGGTACAAAACGTAGCCGTCTCCGGCAATGAAGCAATCGTGAAGCTGCAGGTCCAGAACAGTGGGGTCGACTATCCTTTCGTGCTTCATCCTTCCATTCTCGATGGATGTCTGCAGAGCCTCTTTTCGATCCTTTTTTCTCAAGGGGTGAAAGAGACGAATGCCTATCTGCCCTACCAGGTGGGCCGCATAAAAGTCTTTCAGCCACACGCCGATATTGTCCGCTGCGACGCGCGCCTCAAGACCAGGACAGCGAAATCCCTTGTTGCAGATTTCGCTCTGTACACGGAAGATGGAGAATGCGCGGCGGAGGCTACCGGCCTTCGTTTTCTTCGCGCCGACCTGCAACAGGGAGCCAGCGCCGGAGCCCGCCGATTCAAGTTTGAACTTCTGCCGCTGGATCATGCGACAGCGGAGTGCAAAACTCCGGATGCCCGGGAAATTGCCGAAAAGCTGGACTTCAAGGAGCGCAACGCGGCTTCGAACACCCGCAGGGGCCCCGACCTCGACGCTATTGCCGAGGAGCTCTTCAGCACGAGCAAGAACGGCTCATCGCACAACACGGCCAATGGGCACCTGCAACATTCGGAAAAATGGCGCGAGGCTTTTGCCCGATATCCGGCCTACCTCGCCGAACTCAACGTCCTCATGCAGCGCAGCCTCGAGGCGCCGGGCGAGAAGCTCGATGCAGAACTTCGAAGCCATCTCCTGGACAGTTCCCCCAGTTTCGCTCCCGCCCGCACGCTTCTCAAGGAAGCGATAGCTGCCATTGCCGGATCATGGCCTTCCAACCGCAGGTTACGAATCCTGGAAATCGGAACTGCCAATTCGATAGTCCGTGAAATCGACTCCATCGGGGCAAAAGGCACCGTCGATTACACGATCGTTTCCGAAGATGCGGCACAGATCGAAAGCCTCGGCATGGAAGTCGAGAATGGCGACGTCCGTTTCTTCAACCTAGACTTTGCAGGCCTTCTTCCGGAAGCCGATCAAAAGAAGCTGGGCTACTTCGACATCGTGCTCTGTCCGCTGATGGCTTCATCAAGCGGCTTCACCTCCATGTTGAGGACAAATATTCGCGACGTGCTGGCGCCGGGGGGAGTGCTCCTCGTCTCTGAGCCCGTTCCTGCCCGATGGGTATCGTTAGCGTTTGGAGGCGGGACAAACGAGGAGGAAAGCCCGCAGGCGATGAGCAGCGATGAGCTCAAGACGATCCTGATGGAGGACGGTTACCCGAACATTCAGTCCATTCACGTCGGGTCCGCAACCGTGATCATAGCCGATGCGCCACAGCCGAGGGACATGCGCCAGATCGTGGGGCGTGCGGCCATCGATGCCGCTGGAACGGGCTGGCTCGTTGTTTTCAATCCTTCTTCCGAAGAATCAGCCTGCGCAGAGGCGGTTTGCGCTGAGCTCAACAAATCAGGCGCCATAGCCATCGAGGCTCACGCAGGAACCATCGGCGAGCCGGATAGCGATGCATTGATGCTCGACCCCGACGATGAAGACCAATGGGTCGAAACCTACGAGGCTATTTCCGCCACCGGTATCGATCTCCGTGGCGTGGTTCTTGTCGGTGGCATTTCGTCGGATGCTCGGCCTGGTTGGAGCACATTGCTTGCGGCGCGCGCCATGTCGAAAGTCGCCTTCGATCCCATGCCGCGCCTCCACATCGTCACGATGAACGCTTCCAGTTTCCGTTCTACCGATCAAATGAACCTGGTACAGGCGCCGCTTTGGGGCATCGGCCGTGTGATCGCGAATGAGGTTCCCAAAGCACGCACTCGCATGATCGATCTGATGGGCCCCACCGAGGAGCGTGTGACGCTCGCGAGGGCGCTCGCTGCTTCGCTGCTTGAGCGCGATCCTGAGCCTGAAGTCGTGATTGGAGCCGACGGTACGTTCGTTCCGCGGTTGCGTATCGCGGAATCTGGCGGCGACAGCGAAGCTGGTGCTCTAAAGTTGAGCTTTGTCTCAGGCCGTCTCGGTTCGCTGACCTGGAAACCGGCCCAGTTGCCCATGCCCCGCGCAGACGAGATCGTTGTCGCTCCACGCGCTGCGGGTCTCAACTTCAGGGATGTGATGTACGCGCTAGGCGTTCTTCCTGAAGAGGCGCTGGAGGCAGGTTTCGCAGGCGCAAGCCTCGGAATGGAAGCCTCGGGCGTCGTCGCGGCCACCGGCAAGGACGTTACCGGCTTTCGAGCCGGCGATGAAGTCATCTGCTTCGCCCCGAACTGCTTCGACAGCCATATCGTAACGCCAGCCAAGGCGGTCGTGCACAAGCCAAGGCAGCTTGATTTCGAGGAAGCGGCAACCATCCCCACCGCTTTCTTCACTGTTCAATATGCGCTCGACTACCTCGCTCGCACCCGCAAGGGAGAGCGCGTACTAGTTCACGGTGCAGCCGGTGGCGTTGGACTCGCGGCCATTCAGGTTGCCCGGCACCTCGGCGCGGAAATCTTCGTGACAGTGGGAACGACGGAAAAACGCCGGCTCATGATAAAGCTTGGCATCCCTGCAGACCGAATATTCGATTCCCGCTCTCTTCACTTTGCCGACGACATCATGCGCGTTACCAATGGCGAAGGCGTAGATGTTGTTCTCAACTCGCTTGCGGGCGAAGCGATCTATCGCAATCTCGGCATTCTGCGTCCATTTGGCCGCTTTCTTGAACTTGGCAAGCGCGATTTCTACGAGAACAACCGGATAGGGCTGAAATTCTTCCGCAACAATCTCGCCTATTTCGGCATCGATGCCGACCAACTGATGGTAGAGCGACCCGAGCTCGCGCAAGAGCTCTTTGCGGACCTGATCAAGCGTTTCGATGAGGGAATCTATACGCCCCTGCCCTATCGCGCTTTCGACGCAGGGCGCATATCGGATGCATTCCGACTCATGCAGAAGTCGGGACATACCGGAAAGATCATCGTTCGACCGCCTCTCGCACCGGTTTCGTCTTCACGCGAACAGCAGCCGGACTTCAAGGTTCGCCGAGATGCCTCCGTCTTCGTTTCCGGCGGTCTTTCCGGCTTCGGCCTGGCGACGGCACGATGGTTCGCGGCAAAGGGTGCCGGAGGGCTAGTTCTGGCAGGACGTTCCGGCGCGGCGAGCGAAGAAGCGAAAGCCGCGATCGCCGAACTCGAATCCCTCGGTGTGAAAGTCATTGCCCGTGCATGCGACGTAACAAACCTTGAGTCCGTTTCCTCACTCTTCGACGAAGCGGAGAATGCCGGAGTGCCCGTGCGCGGTATCGTCCACGCGGCAGCGGTCTTCGACGATGCGACGCTGGAGTCGCTAAACCAAAATCAGTACCAGCGCGTGATCGAGCCGAAGATTCTTGGCGGCCTGACACTTCACAATGCAAGCCTTGGGCGGGAAATCGATTTCTTTGTTTTCTATTCGTCCATTACGACGGCCTTCGGCAATCCGGGACAGGCGAATTATGTAGCCGCGAACAGCTTCCTCGAGGCGCTCGCGCAACATCGCCGCGCCCAGGGGCTCCCCGCACAGGCCATCGGCTGGGGCGCCATCGGAGATGCCGGCTATCTCGCGCGCAACGCTGCGATTCGCGACCAACTGGCCGCCAAGCTCGGAGCCGACCCTCTGAGCACCGATAGCGCAATGGCATTCCTCGAGGAACTTCTATCCGGCGGTCAGACAAATCTCTATGCGGGCGACATCAACTGGCAACGCCTCCGCTCTGGCCTGCCGACGCTTCAATCACGCATTTATGGAGAGGTGACTAAAAAGGCCGGACGAGAGGAGGCCGCAGAGGGCGAGGATGCACTGGCGCGCATGCAGGCGATGCAACCCGCGGAGGCGCTGGACTTCGTTGCAGGGATTCTGGCCGAGGAAGTCGGCCAGGTGCTTCGACTTGCTCCGGAGAAGATCGACCGGAACAAGCCTGTTTTCGACCTCGGGATGGACTCCCTCATGGCGCTCGAACTCAAGTTGAGCATGGAAGACAGATTCCGGATCGATGTACCCGTCATGGCTCTCTCCGATGGCGGAAGCATCAACAAGCTAGCTGAGCAGGTGGTTCGGCAGGTCCGCGGGGGCGACGCCGAAGAGGAACTCTTGCCGGGCGGTGTCCAGACGATTATTTCGCGACACGTCAATGACGATGACATTGAAAATTTGAACCGAACGGACGACACTGGCAGCGATTCCTCTGACAAAACGCAATTCGGCTCGTGACGAACCCAGATAACCCCGAGAAGCCCCGCCTTTCCCGTGAGTCGAAAGAGGAAGCTCTTCGTCGCATCCTGAAGAAGCATGGGGGTGCCGATGGGGAGATGAACGGTGCGCAGCTTCAGGCGCCTACGGGCGTACCTGAAGCCCACTATCGGATCGACAAATTCGCCGACTATCAGGCCCTGACACTTCAGCGGGATCTGGCGAAGAAGGTTGACCTCGAAAGCCCCTATTTTCTCGAGCACGACAGGCTGGCGCGCGATACGGCCATGATCGGTGGCAGGGAGTACATCAACTTCGGGACCTATAATTACCTCGATCTGAACGGTCACCCTCGAGTGAACGAGGCGGCATATCAGGCGATGCTGAAATACGGCACATCGGCGTCAGCAAGCCGTCTCGTTTCCGGAGAGAGGCCGCCACATAGGGAACTCGAGCAGCTTATTGCCGAGATTCACGGCACGCCTGCCGCGATCACATTCGTTTCGGGCCATGCGACGAATGTTTCCACGATCGGTACGTTGCTCGGCAAGCGGGATCTCATCCTGCATGATCGTCTGATTCATAACTCGATGCTTCAGGGCGCTCTTCTGTCTGGCGCAATGCGGCAGCCCTTCGACCATAACGACGTCAAAGGGCTCGACGAGTTGCTGACGCGCTCTCGCCGCAAGTTCGAGAAAGTGCTCATCTGCATCGAAGGCATCTATTCCATGGATGGGGATATGCCGCCGCTGCCCGATTTCATTGAAGTCGCCCGCAAGCACAAGGCCCTCATCATGATCGATGAAGCGCACTCTCTGGGTGCGCTGGGTGCACGTGGACACGGTATCGCAGAACATTTCGGCATCGACCCATCGGAAGTAGATATCTGGATGGGGACCCTGTCGAAGACTCTGGCGGGTTGCGGCGGCTATATAGCAGGTTCCGAAGCTCTCATTACGTTGCTCAAGCATTCCGCTTCGGGCTTCCTCTATTCCGTGGGGATGCCGCCCCCCATAGCCGCTGCCTCCCTTGAGGCTTTGCGGATCATGGAAGAAGAGCCCGACCGCGTGAGAAAACTTCAAGCGAACGGAAAATTGATGCTTGATCTGGCGCGGGATGCCGGACTCAACACTGGCTACGCGATCGGTTCGCCCGTTCTCCCAATCATCACCGGAAGCTCCCTGCTTGCAGCGCGGCTTTCAAAGGCGCTTTTCGAAGCAGGTATCAATGCTCCCCCGATCATATATCCGGCAGTTGAAGAACGTGTGGCACGCTTGCGATTCTTCATTTCGAGCGCGCATAGCGAAGAGCAAATTCGCTTTACGATAGACGAGGTCGCACGCCAGATACGGCTGCTAACGAATAGCCCTCTTACCATCGCCAAGGACTGATCCGTCAGGCGTCAAGCCTGTTGGGAATATGTGCCGCTCTAGAGGCCAACGACGGTATTCCAGCCCCTGTCCGTCAAGCACACAGCACTAACCTGGGTCTTGCGCAGCGTCGTATCGGTCAATATCACGCGTTTGCAACGGTCTCCGGCGGCGGATACATATTCGACACCCACATGCACTTTGGCCTCCCTCCCGGAAGCCATTCTTACGACCCCTGTGGAACCCCTCGATGCGCCGGTAACGTAGGCGGCGACGGGATCTCCCGCGGCGGCGGGAAGAGCTGATGCCTCTTGAGCGGGTACGGCTGCCGAGCCCGCGCCTTCCGTTGTGGCGCAACCCGCGAGGGCGATCGCAGATGCCGCAAAAAGGGTAATTTTCAGAACCGAATTTCGTCCGATCAGTTTCATTTTTCAGTTCCCCGTTTTCCGGCAAGCCCGGTGAATGACCATACCACAGAACATATTCGTTTCAGCACCGCGAGTCCTCTCGCAGAAGATCGCCAAGGGTGTCAGGAAGCGCAATTTCGGCCGGCCAGCTCACTCCCGCCGTGAGCCGCTTGCGAAAAGCATCATCTTCAATGAGCAGGGCCAGCGCATCTATCCAGGCATCCGGATTCTGAGCGGAGCGAAGGAGACCGTTCTCTCCGTCACGCACCACGCTGTCATAAGGCTGCCCTTCCGCGTAGATACCGACAGCACCGAAACGCGCAATATCCAGATATTTGCCCCATGATCTTGCACGATTGAAGGGCGTAGACAAAAGTGGCGCCAATCCGATGTCAAACCGCGTCGTGCGACTTCTCGCCAGATAGTCCGGCCAGGTGAAGGCGGGTGTCACGAATACCCGGTCGAGCCCTCTGTATTTCGCCTTTACGGCAGCATCACCGACCATCTCGAAGTGAACCGACGGGTAGCGGTCGTGAATTGTCTTCACGACCGGATGCAACCATTCCCTTTCCGGGCGATGCGTTTTCTGTCCGTGATAGAAAACCCTGACCGGTTGCCCGAGGTCAGGTTCGTCCCGTTCTGCTGGCAAGGCAAAAGCCTCCGGGAGCGGATCAATCCTGCTCACCCGACCAGATTGCGCCAAACGGTCCGCCAGCGCATCGGATGCCGCCCAAATCTCACTAGTGACCCGGGCAAGCCTCTGTGCGAAGCGCAACCAGAAATGAGCCATGAAGGCACGGTAGTGTAGAGGCAGATCGCCATCGCCCAGCGCTGCAGCAACATCGTCGTCGAGCAGCCATGCAACGCCACTCAGGTTTCGGCATGCCTCTTCGATTTGCGCGATGGATGTTCTGTCCACGTAGCGCACGACGATGACAAAAGCATCATTCAGGGAGACCGGACAATTCTCACCTAAAGTCCAATAGTGGACGGGTAGCGGAGCCATCGCCAACCTGCGCCTCAGATATAGGTCGCGAGTCGGCGAGACCTGCTGAGCCAAAACCACGATCCGGGCAGGCTTACGATCATACTCCCCGCTGCACCGGAAGAATGCCGCGTAATCGCTGACGCTTTCCAGCATGATTGCCGCCTAGTCGACGTTCAGAACCACCGCAGTGGACAGCGCGACGCGATAGATTATCTCCACAAAGTCCTTGAAGACGGCGAAGGTCTTATTGTTCGGCGAAGGAAGCACCATGATGTGATCACCCTTGCGGATGGACTCCGTTCCCTCATGCACCGACCCGTCGCTTCTCATCACTAGGACTCGCCCGGCATCGCCGCGATTGCTCACACCGCCCGCAGTCTGGATGTAATCGCTGATCGACATGGACTTTTGCCAGACGACCGTCTGGGGAAGCTTGACCTCACCAGAGACAACAACGACATCGCTTTTCTTCGGAATGACAACCTCGTCGCCATTCTCGAGAATCATGTTCTTCCAGTCACTGCCGGACAACACGACCCTCCCCTCAGGTTCCACGGCGCGTACCTGCTGGACAAAGCGCTCAACAAGAGACGCTTCCTGAACGCGCATCTGAGCTTCCGTTCCGGTAACAGAACTTCCGGTCAGAACCGAGCGTTGGAGCTCGTAGAGAGCGCGATCAATTGCCTGGCGCTGTCGCAGCGCCACCGATTCACGGCGAATATAGATCGAGTCGATATCCGCCAGGGCCGGATCAACCTCAATGAGTTGTGCCACTGCGCCGAGGCGGGTCGAACGAGGAACGGCGAAAGTCGACGGGCCAAGATCGTTACCATCGACCCTGACCACAATAGTTTCCGCCTCCCGATCCGCATCGATGATCCAGGCATCCCCATCGGCAAGGCTGTAACTCGCTACTTCGCTCAAGGGCACGTATGTATTGAAACCTTTGCCATCGCGAATGCCTTGTATGAGCACATGACTGGCCGCAGGCTCAGGCTGCGCCAGGCTCATGATGAAAGAAACTTCGCCGATTTCGGCCGGAAGAAACTCAAACAAGTAGGCGTTCTTGACTTTGCCGCTGACAGCAACCGTCGGAAACTGGTTTCCGACAACGATGACATCATTGTCGGAAAAGCGGATATCCGGCATTACACCCTTGGTCAGAAAATCATAGAGATCGATGCTGGTGATCGTGCGGCCATTGCGGACGATCCTGACGTCCCGATAGCTGCCGCTTTGCGGATCGATACCCCCCGCACGTGCAAGGTAGTAGAGGACGCTGTCATCCTTTGCGCCCGGATAGCGACCCGGATAAGGAACAGAACCGGTAACGAAAACGCCAAGCGGCTGCGTACCCAGAAGGTTGGTATAGACCTTCACGTTGTCGGTATAGACTTGCGCGACAGAGGCCCTAACCCGCTGTGCCAAACGCGAATTGGTGATGCCCTCAACCTTGATGGGGCCGATCTCGGGCAAGAAGATGTTGCCCTGGATGTCGACGACAAGAACACCATCAAACGTCCGCGCTCCCCACATCCGGACTGCGATGCGATCTCCCTGCGCAATGGCGTAGTCAGGATTAACGCCCACACTACGGTCCACCAAAGTGGAATTGGTGAATATCTGCGAGCCGTAGGGCTTCAGCTCCATATCTCCAACCGGCGGAACCGAATTGGGAATGTCGGTACGCATGCCGCTCTGCTGTTGGAGCAAGATATCTCCACCGGCCGGCTTGGTCGCGATCGGTTGTGGTTGCTCAGCACCGGCCGGGTCGTCGAAGACGTCCGACATCACGTCGCCGTTGGATGTGTTTCCCGTATCCTGAACGGCGCTTCGATCCAGCTGGATGCTCTGCGCGAATGCCGACCCCGTCGTTACAGCCAGAACTATGGCCGCAACTGCCCCCAACAATCTCATCATATCCGCGCGTGCTCCCTAATTGCGGCTCCGATCAACATCAGAAGGCCGTATGCAAGCAGTCCCCCAAGAAGGAACGAAACGATTATCAGTAGTCTTTCAGGCTTGGATGGATCCGCAGGCAGAGAAGGCTGTGCGAAAGCAACCAAATAGGCCTGTTTGCGGTTGGCATCCGCACGGGCTATCTCCAGTGCCGAGACGGCGGAAGTGTAAGCGGACTTTGCGAACTCTTCTTCGATCAACAGCCGCTCATATTCTGCGAGAAGATCTGAATAGGTAATGGACGGATCTCCCTCCGCGCTTGTCAGCCTACCTCGTTCGGATCGCATCTGCTGCTCGATAGCGGCGATCCTAGCCTTCACACCTGCGATCTGGGGCGCATCCTCACGCATATAACTGCGAAGGGAGGCCAGTTCGGTCTTGTAACGAGAAAGCTCGGCTTCGAGGCTTGCAACGATGCCACCAATTGCGGCAGCAGAGCTCACGGGGTCGAGTTCGCCATGTTCTTCACGGAAGCGATAGAGAACCATTCGGTTTTCACGCAGACGGTCCTCAGCGAGGGCAACTTCATCCCGGGCGAACTTGACGGCATCCAGGCGCGATTCCTGTGAAATACGGTTCACCATGTCGTCGCTCAAGCGAACGATGGCGTCGGCGATCTTTCGGGCATCTTCCGGACGATATGCCTGAACTTCCAGATGGACGACATTTGCCGTTGAATCGAAATAGACCTCAATACGATCCAGATAGTAGTCGTAGAGATCGTCCATGCTGGCATCGGACGATATGCGCGAAATGATATCTGCCTCGGGAGCAGAATAGAGAGACTTGATATCCAGCTGCTCCTGAAGTTCCTCCACCAGGTCCCGAGACTGGATGTATTCCTGCACGACATATCCATCGATCGCGCCCGTGTTGGCGCCAAGCGATCCGAGCAACCCTCCGAAGGCTGTCGCAATCTGGGCGTCAGCCGACCTCACCGTCATCAACGATTGCGAGACGTAGCGGTCGGAAGCCCACAGACCGTAATAAAAGAGCGCGAGAGCAGTCGGAATGACGACGATGCCGAGAAAAAGAAGCTTCGACACACCGAGCTTCATCACTTCCGTAACTTCGTTCTCGATGAAAGGCCGTGCCCTCTCCCGGATGAAGCGGCGCGCTTTCGATAGAGCACCGTCGTCCCGAAGGAGATGGTCAAATCGGTTTCTGATAGGCCCGTAGTTCATGGCGCGCACTTTCGCGTGTAAAAGTCGATTGCTTCGTCGATATCGCCGAAGGGCACGAGGAAGCCTTCATACAATACCATGCCGATCTCGCAATATTCGCGAACCGTGGATTCGTTGTGCGAGACGAGAAGCATCCCTGCCCCTTTGGACTGCTCCAGGAACACCTTCCGCGATTTCTGCCTGAAGAACCTGTCGCCGGCACCGATGCTTTCGTCGATCAGATAGCATTCGAAGTCAATGGCAAGGCTCAACCCGAAGGCCAGGCGGGACTTCATACCGCTACTATAGGTTCGGACCGGCATATCGACATAAGCGCCGATCTCCGCAAACTCCTCGGCTTTCTCGAAAATCTCGTCATAGTCGGCCCCATAGAGCCGCGCAACGAAAGCGATATTCTCCCTGGCCGTCAGATCGCCATGGAAGCCCCCGGCGTAACCAAGCGGCCAGGACATTCTGGCCTCGCGAACGACCATCCCCGTACTCGGTCGATCTACGCCCGCAATCATGTTGAGAAGTGTGGTCTTTCCGGCGCCGTTGCGCCCCAGCACACCAACTCGTTTGTCGGTCGGTATGGTCAGGTGCGTTTCGCGCAACACCTGCTTCAATCCGATATCGGTGTTGTAGTGTTTCGATATACCGATCAGATGAATCATCTATCGAGTACCTTGTGACGTAACGCCCGGTCGGCGATCAATCCAAGCGTGAATATCCCGATTGCCCACATGTAGGCATAGCCGATATCGACTCTCGTTCCCCCCATCAAAGGATTGAAATTACCGCGCACGCCATCGACGAAATGCAGCAAGGGATTATAGGCTACGTACTCGGCAACGCTCGCTGGCATCATATCGAGAGTGAAGAAAACACCGGAAGTGATGTAAATGATTCGATTGAACCCCGTCATGATGTTCGGAAGAGACTCGGCGTAAACAACCAGCGACCCGATAATCAGCCCCATGCCGATCCCCGTGATCCACAATCCGAAGAGATTCGCTACAACCGACAATATGCTCCCGAAACGATATTGCTCTACGGCGAAGTAAATTGCCGCCGCGAAGATGACGAGCACGAGCAGTTGAGTGAAGAACTCCAAAGTGGCGCGGGCAAGAAATATATCCATAGGCTGAACCGATGCGTGGTTCAGCAAAGGTCTGTTCTGCTTCAGCGCATTCGTTAGGGCCGTGTAGGTCTTCAGGTAGAAGAAGAGCGGAATAATTCCCGTCGCCACGAAAAGAACGACGTTCATTCCAAGCGTGTCTTTCATCCTGATGTAGTAGAAGATGAACGACAGCACCGTGACGTGGATGAGCGGCTCGATGATTGCCCAGAGATAGCCCAAGTCATGTCGGCCGAAACGCGCCATGGTTTCGCGCAGGATGATCGTCCGGACTGAATGGATTAACGACCCCACCGCACGAAAGGTGTTTCCACTCGCTTCTATCGTCTCATCCGTCCAGCGCGGGGTAAAATCCGGTGGAATATTGTTAAGCCGATGGAGGAGCTCCGAGTCCTTCATCGGATTTTTCTTTATTCTCTGTTGAAGACGTCGGGCGGACTTTCTGTCGGCGGGTGCTGCCGAAATTTCCTTTTTCGACAGACCGAGTTCCTTGCGCAAGCCAACAAGGTTTGCGCCGTTTGCGTTTTCACCCGTTCTCGCGAGGATTTGAGCTGCCTCTTCCTTGCGCCCACTTGCACCGAGACACCGGGCAAGCATTTCCTGCCCCTCAAGCCAGTCGGGATCGGATCTCAGCAACTTCTCGATAGCGGGTATTGCTTCGACCGTCTTTCCTTCGTTGTAGAGACAAAGGCAAACAAGTCGCTCAAGCGTAAGATTTCCGGATTCTATATCCAGACCTTGCCTTGCAGACTCTCGCGACAGATCCCAAAGACCTCGGTCGTAGCACCGCCGCGCAAACTCACCAATACGCTCCGCATTCGCACCGTAGAACCTGTTCGCACGATTAAGCCACCGTCGCGCGATATCTCCATTTTCGGCACGCCAAGCAATGCGGATGCCCGCATCAACCAAGGCAGCAGGGTCTTCACCGAATTTGAGATTCTCGCGAAAGCAACGTAGCGCCTCCTGATACTCGCCGGTTGCCGCGAGCAAGCGCCCGCGGAACAACGCCATCTTTCGAGCTTCTTCATCGGGAGCAATGCGAATGGAACTATCCAGAAAGTTGAACGCCTCCGAGAAGTCGCGAAGCAACGCGCGGAAAAGTGCCCGCAGATAAAATATGCGCCAACCCCGAAAGCCGCGTTCGAACGCGGATTCGACAAGCTCGAGTGCTAAAGTGAAATGGCGCCGTTTGCGAAGCTGGTCCGCCAGCCACCATATGCTTTCGAAGGGCGGCTCGAAGGGAATGTCGCTTCGAAGAGCTTCTACAGCCACATCGACCGAGGCGTCTTCCTCGCCATTGGCGTAAAGACGGGAGAATTCACTCGCTGGCTGCCAAAGCCTGCGATCGCCGGCCGCCTCCATACTCACCGGATCAGTGCTCCCATCACCACGCTTGCCCAGAACCAGGCATGACGTCTGTTCCTAAATTCACTCTTGCAGCGCCATCGGTTCGTTCGGTGCCGCCGTAAGTCACGGATGGGGAGAAAGCCCGGTACGAGCCTCGCGAACGCCATCTTGCCAAGCGCGAGCTTCGCCTCTTGCCGATGACGCTTCCACCCCGATCTCGGCACCCGACAGAGGATGATCGATGCTCGCAGACCCCCTCCCGGCCTCTCGGCAAGACGTCTCGAAACGAGCTATCGCATTCTCTACGGCAAGCCCCATGCCTAGGTCCGTATAGTAGTCGCCATTTATCAGGCTTTCACGCCTCAAATGGAGCAAGAAACCGGAAAAAATATCGCTATCCGGACGTTCCGGAGCTCTCCAGAAGGTGCTCAGATCACCCTGAAAGGTGAGGCCCGGAAGGTCGAAAATGGCCTTGCCAAGGCAAATCACCGGACACACCCCCTCCAGGGCCGTGAGGCCAACCGTGCTGTTGAGAATCACAGTTCCTGCGGCGAGGCGGACCAGAAGATTGAGATCACCCCCGTCAATATACTCTACCCGACCGCTAACCCCATAATGCCGTGCCATACGACGGGTCCGCCGGCGAAAATTTATCCAGCCATTGTCCAGCGGATGCGCTTTCACTATGAGGCGGGCATTCTGCGGTGCATGGGCCGCAAAGTTGCAGATAACCTCGTCCAGCGCTTCGCACATTCCGGAGAAAGGGGAATGAACCCTCACCTGGGAGTCGGTATCGAGCTGGAGAGGAAACAGGAAAAATTTCTCACTACCTGCGGCAAGGCGATTGATGGTTCTGCGCGCATGCCGCTTGCGAAAAGGCAGAACGATCAGCCTTCTCAGCCATGTTGCATACTCGGCCCAGATCGGAAAGGGCCGGTGCGTCCGGAACCGCGGATAGCGGAACCAAAGCAGATAGTTCCATATCTGCCATTGGAAATCATACAGGACGCGACGCTTCATTCCCGGCGGCAGAGCAACGAAACCCGCTTCTTCTGCTCTATTGTCGTTGGCACTTTCGAGCCGGAAGGATGCTCCGTTCATCAGAGGCGAGTAGCCATTGATCCCGCCTTCCTCGAGGGTGAGCCAATGCGGACGCATATAACCTTCTTCGAAAACCCAGATGCGGCATCCAAGATCTCGGATCGTCTCGATCGCCAACCGATGACCAGGCCTGCAATCGTTGTGCAGAATGACGTCGGTTATGCCGTTTCGCGTCACGTGGGCGCGTACAAATTCGCCAAATCTCTCCGGAGCATCCTTGTAGTCGATGGCGTTCCAATCCCCCCAGAAGTACCAGTCGCCGCCCGACATATTAATGCGCGAAACGCCATACCCCTTTTCATCGAGGGCCTTGCCGAGAGCCAGGAAGAAATGGCTGCTGTTCCCTTGAAGGAATAGAAAGGTGCGCTTCATCACGCCTCCTTCAACTTACCGGAAGAAGGAGTGCCCTGCGACGAGTTGCGTTTGCCGTCTGAGACGCCCTGCGCCGCTGTGAAGGTTTCCAGAAGCAATCTGTTCAACGCATCGGCGCTAGCATTCAGGTTACGGCCTTCGCCCTCAGCGCCCCGAAGCCACACAAAATAGTCGGTACGAGGATCATCGAAACCAACGTTTGCAAAGAACTTTGGCATGCTCGGCAAATGGTCGCCATAGAAACAGAAGATCGATTTTCTCTGCGAAGATAGCAATGCGCTTCTTATCCGGCCGATCATCCGATCAGCATTTTGCACATGAGCCAGATATTGAGAGAAGGCATTCGACTTTACAGGTGTAGCAGATTGTAGCTCCGCGGGAACTTTTATGCGTGGTTTCTTCCAAGGCCCGTGGTTTTCCATCGTGATGGCAAAGATGAAGACTGGAGCGGTCTCATCTGCCAGAAGCATCTCGATCTTCTGCGCTACTGCCCCATCGGAGACATAAGGGCCAGCCCGGTCGCTTTCATCGAAATCGTCAATATCGATGAACTCGTCGAAGCCCAGATGGGGATAAACCTTGTCGCGCCTGAAGAACGACTTGTGAAAGGGATGAATGCAGACAGTGCGGTAGCCGATGCTTCTCAAATAGGTTGCGATCGTCCAGACAGGTTTGTCGCAATAACGCAGATAGGGGTTGAACCGATCGACGCCTAGCGCCTCATCGGGGATGCCGGAAAGGAAAGCAAACTCCGTGCGAAGCGTGTTCGCGCCCCATGCGGGTACGCGAAGGCGTCCGAGGTAGCGCGCCTCGCTCGACATGAGGCTGAAATTCTCCAGAAACCCTTTCGGAACCCGGTTCATCACCCGGCGGGGATCGAAGAAGGATTCGCTCTGGACGACGACGACATGCGGATGGCTTGGGCCTTGCCCCAAAGGCCTCGCGCGATCTTCTTCCTCGTTTTCGCGCGATTTCGCGACGGCAATTTCCTGCTCGCCAGCTAGAAAGAAATAGAAGATCAGGGTCGTCACAAGGCTCAGCTTGTCCACATCCTCGCGCACATCGGCCGAGGTTCCGAACTGCTTCAGAATTTCCCTGAACTCGTTCCGTAGCGGGCCTCGCGTGATCGCATAGATCAGACCTATGACCACGGAAAAATAAGCGAGAGTGGGGAACCATTCGGCAGCGGTGTCACGATTTATGACCGGCGGCTCATAAATCAGCGAGCCCAGTATCACCCCGGCCCCGGACAGTATGACAGCCGCAACCTTGAACGGGCCGATATAGGTCACGTAGAGCCCGGGATGTTCGATCGCCTGTCGCAAGAGCGCGAAGTCCGAGTAAACCAGCGGCTCGCGCAATTCACGGAATTTCGCGTTGTTTACGACAACGATACCCAGGAAGAAGATGATGCCGAAAACGGTTGCGAAAATCGGCCTGTAGGTCGCCATAAATATCGACAGGTAGAACACAATCATCGGCATTGCCGAGAGCATGCTCATGCGGTGGAAAACCGGCCGTGTCGAACGTTGAGGCTGGATAAAACGCTCCAGCACCAGCACGGTCGCGAAAGCGACCAGGAAACCGGCGAGACCGGCTATCATTGTACCCCTCTTCCGGTGCCAGCCGCCGCCTAGCGCCCCTTGGCTGTCCCTCTGCGAGAAATCGTAAAAGCAAAGGCGGGCAGGATCAAGAGCGCAAGACGCTCGGGAAGCACATTGAGAAGCCTGATTCCCATAGATAAAACAACGGGATAGGACATTCTCGCAGGGTTTCTGCGGAGGGCGCTCCGGATCCGTGGCGCAATCTCGTCCGGCGTTGTGAGAAAGGGCTTCCGTCCCGAGAGTTGCTGGCTCATTCGCGTCTCGACATAACCGAGACTTATCACGTTAACACGAACGCCGCGGGCGCCAAGAAGCCGCCTCAGGGACAGGAGATAAGTCTCGAAGCCCGCCTTGGCCCCGCTATAGGCCGGACAGGATGGCATGGGCGTGAGCGCCGCAAGAGAGCCTATACCCGCGATCTGCCCTCTCCCCCTTCGCGCCATGACGTTTGCGAGCGCGCCTATCGTCCGCAGGGCGCCCATAAAATTGGTTTCCGCAACCGCCTCGGCGGTATCCCATGGCTCCAGGCCATCCTCTTCGGAAACGCCGGACGTGACCCCGGCACACGCGATAAGGAGGTCGACGGGGTGGCGCCTGTCGAATTCGGCAATGACCGCCCCAACCCCAGTATCGGTGACATCCGCCACGAGGAGTTCTGCCGAGGCGCCCCGTCTGCAACACTCCGCCTCAACCTCCTTGAGCCTCACCTCATTGCGGCCAAGGAGACCGAGCGTTACCCCCGGGGCGGCATATGTGCGGGCAAGCGCCGCGCCGATGCCGTCACTCGCGCCGGTTATCAGAACCACCTCTGGCTCTCTGGCGATCATCTCAATCCAGCGAGCTTTGCAGCAGCAGCATCGGCTCCGTGTGCCTGAGCTTGCCGGAGGGGGGTATCGCAATTCTATCGACGCATTCGAAACCCTTGGATTTGTAAAGGCTCAGCGCCGTCGCGTTATCTCCCCAAGCATGGAGCGTCAGACTGTCGTGATTGGTGCTCCGCGCGAGTTCGGCCGCAAAATCGAGAAGAAGTCCGCCGACGCCCTGCCCACGCGCATCCTCATTTACGGCGAGGGTATTGATATAGAAGCTGTTCGGAACATGAGACGTGAAAAGCGGCAGAACCGGGTCTAGACGTTCGCGGGGCAGAACGCTGTAGGCGATCTCGGGAAGGCCGATCTGGCTCGCCGGAAATGCGATCAGGCATCCCTTCAGATGACCTTCATCCTCCACCAGATATGCGTTCTCGAAATGATAGGGGCTGTCCTGATCGCCGACGGCGAGGCCTAGCGCATCGATAGCCGTGAGGCCCGGATAGGCATCCTCGAAGAGATGCTCGAAGAGACCTTCGCCCGCCATCAGGAGAAAGCGCACAAGCTCGTCCCGATCGGTCGCCATTCCTATTCTAACGTCCATTGCCTCACTCCAAGGGAAGTCCTGCGCCCCATCGGTTCTAGGGCGAACTTATCAGCCATTCCGTCGGATCGGGGAAACCGCTCCAGAAGGAGGCCGCTTGCGCATCGTCCTCAAGAACCAGACTTGCAAGAGGTGTATCGACGGGCCCTGCCATCCGACGCGAATGGTACCCCTCCATTTCCCGTACAAGCAATTCGAACCAGCCGGAAAAGCCGCTTTTCCAGCTTCCGAGATGGATATCCCCGCGCCACGGGGCACTCTCGGCGATATCGCATCCTGTAATGTGACAGGTGTCCGGCGGCAGCGTCGCCGGTTCCACATCGTCCAGCCAGATGGCGAAGTCATCGCGCATCGCGAGAGGCGATGGATAAGACCATGCTTCCTCGCACCGGACGGACATGCCTCGCCGGCGCAGCTCGGCTGCGAGGATATCCCGTCTTCCACCCGTAGCGCCCCCGACCAGAACAACCCTGTGCTTCTCTTTCAGAAAACGGACGACCGACTTCACAAGGTCTTCGCCCGCCTTCCCCCGCCCCAGCGTCTCGACCGGACGGCCGAGAAGTGGCGCGAGCTCCGCCGCAAGCGCTTCGCCGTCCGCAACGACGAGATCGTAACCTAAGACCCCGCGGCTCCACCCCTCCATACGGGTTGCCCAGCCAACTCTGACAGCCATCGGGCTCAAGTGGCGTGCTCTGGAAAAGTCGAACGCCGGGTCGCAGCACATAATCAGGTCATATCCGTAGAGATTGCATCCAACGATACCTGGCCGCGTCACGGAGACGAAGGCGAAGGATGATATGTCACCCAGCGCCGGCGGCTCTCCGTCCGCCGGCGGAATGACGGCGACGGCCGGCCGCCTTCCCCAATCGAAACCATCGCCGCCAAAGAGGCCGGTCCACGCAAGGCGGCGGGTTCGATAGCCACATCTCGCCCGGAAGACCGACAGATTATAGCGGTGCCAGCGGCGACGGCGGGCTCTGCGCGCACGGCCAAATCGCGTTGCTCCCACAATGTGGGTCGCCGACCGGTTATTGAGCGACACCGAAGGCAAGCCGACAGCCGCCGCCTTCAGACCGAAATCGACGTCCTCATAGGCATAGAGGTAGTCTTCGGAAAATCCGCCAAGAGCGAGAAAATCCTCCCTCGGGCAGGCGAGGATTGCCGCCGTTACCAGCGGCATGATGGAAGGACGCTCGGCTCGAAGCGCGTCCGCAGGCCCCGGCTTCGCTTCATAAGGGACGGTCCACCCCTGATGAAGGTTCCATCGGAATCGGATTCCGATCTGCGGTTCCTCGGCCAACTCGCCTTCCGGGGATTTCTGCCACAGCTTCAGCCCGACCAGCCCTTTCGTCGCATGAACGGCTGCCACCATGCCGGGGATAACATCGCCAGTGAACTCGATGTCGTTATTCAGAAACAGGACCGTTTCGCCGCGTGCGATCTGCGCGGCGCGATTGCAGGAAAAGGCGAAGCTGAAATTGCGGCCCGGCACGAGATGCCGAATGGAAAAATTGGATGCCGCCTCGGCGAGCACCTGTGCCGTCGCCTCGTCCCCTCCATGATCGACAACGATGAATTCGAGCTGCCGCCATGTGTTGTGCTGCCCTATGGATTGAAAAAGCGCGGCCAGCATATCGGCGCCGTGAAGCGTCAGGATAACGACAGAAACGAGCCCCGGCTCCGCCTCAGCGAAATCCTCGTCGAACACGCCACCGGTCGCAGGCGGTATCTCAGGTGTTTGCCTGCGATAGAATGCCTCCAGCGCAGCAATATGGCTGCCGCGTGCCCTGACGAGGCGGCTGACGGCTTCCAGAACTTCGACAAGACGGCAAAAAAGACGCATGAGTGATTGCGGGCAGGACAGCGCTTCGTGAGCATGAAAACCGCAGAGATCGCAGACCCCGCGACGGATTTCGTATAGGCTATATTGTTCTTGAGACGAAGCATATCCGGATGATCAGCATGACGGCGCCGCACGGCTTCAGGGAAAGTCAGGCAACATTGAAGAGGACCGCGCAATTCAGCGGCGTGGGCCTCCACACAGGCCGGACAACCAATGTGACGATCCATCCCGCTCCGGCCGATACGGGGATAAGATTTCGCCGGTCAAAAGGGCGCGGACAGGGTGCCGAGCTAACGGCGGACTGGCGTCACTGCATCGACTTTCCCCGTTGCACCATGATGAAGGCCAGCGACGGAGCCAAATTCCAGACGATCGAACATCTGATGGCTTCCTTCTTCGCGCTCGAGATCGACAATGCGATCGTCGAGATGGATGCGCAGGAAGTACCCATCATGGATGGCAGCGCGCGGCCGATCGTCGAGGCGCTGGAAGGCGGAGGAATTCAGGAGCAGGACCGGCCGAGACATTTCCGGAAGATCTCGAAAAGCATAACGCTGACTGACGACCGCATTTCACTTACCATCGAACCTCACCCAACTTTTGCCATCGACTATTCGCTGGAACTTCCCTACTGGAACACGCAACGATGGTCCGGCGAGATGCCGCCTGCCCGCTTCCGCGAAGAGATCTGCTTTGCGCGAACCTACGGGATTCTTTCGGTCATCTGGCCCGCACTTATCCTCGGCAAGCTGCGCCTCATTCCGCTCGTGAGGGGGGCATCACTCAGCAATGCGCTGCTGATGTACAAGGATCGCGTTCTGAACGACGGGGGCCTGAAATCCCCGGACGAGTTTCTGCGCCATCGCATTCTCGACCTTGTAGGCGATCTGGCGCTTGGCGGCGGTCCGATCATCGGCAAGGTCACCGCGTTCTGCTCGAACCACAAGCACAACCGGGCCCTTCTGAGAGCGGTGGAAGAAAGGGACGCACTCGCGCCGGCGGCTTGAAGGCTTACCGCTTTCCTTTTACCGAAAGATCATAGCCGTAGTGCTCCGCCCACTTCCCGCATATATCGCGGACCACGGTGATATCCTCATCCGAGAGCACCGAGAGATATTGATCCCGCTCGGGATGAATCCTGGAAAAATTGTAGGCAAGCGAGCGTGTGTCCTCGCCCAGAAATTTCATCAATCTCTTGGATTCGATCTTCGGATTCGAGGTGAGGGCCTCGTATTTCAGTTCATAAGACCGTTCCTTGATCGCGGGCTGAACGGTGTTGAAGATAGCGACCGCTTCCAGCCAGTAGTTCGCGGCCGCGATAACGCTCGGCGCCCCTATCACTTTTCCGACCATGAGGCTCGCGACGACGTTCAGCGGATTCCGGACGATATGAACGAAGCTTGCCGAAGGATAGTCGTGGGCAAGAAGCGGCAGGCCATAGATGTTCTGGGGTGACTTGTCGAACCAACGGCCTCCCTCATTCGACGCGCCGGCGAGAAAAGCCTCCATATAGCGATTCTGAAAATCCCGACGCGACGAGGCCGTGGCGACCATTTCCTCGAACAGGCCTTCGTCGACCTTGTCCATCTTGCGGTGCCGCTTCAGCACGCGCCTCTTGGTCACCTCCGTTCTGTAGGCGTTGCTGCCGAACGGCTGCCCCCACCGATAGTAGTGAGTCTCCTCAGGGCACTCCAGGCGCCCGGAGCTCCGCAGGACGTCTCGCAGCAGGGTCGTGCCGGAGCGGACGCATCCAAGAATGAAGAAGGGAGGATCAGAAATCATCTCGATATCCATAATACGTGCGATAGGTATATGTCCGCGCGGATTGAGCAAACTCCGGGCTCGCCTTGGCTGCAAGATCGCTCCGGCTGCCGAGAAGGCAATCGACAACGACGGCAGGATCATGAAGCCCTTCCCGGGGCAAATAGATCGCGTGCTGGAACCCTGCTTCCACCAAGCGTTCGTATTGCGCGCCAAAAGGAAAAACCGCAACGGGAAATCCGGCGAGAAGGACTTCCGACAAGGTATAGCAATAGGTTTCGGGCCAAACAGAGGGAATCAAGGCTAGGTGGCATTTTTCCCGTTCCAGGATCCCGGGCAGATCTGCCTGCGCATAGACACCGGTGATGCGCACGTGCTTGTTCCGGCGCAACTCATTGTCCCGGTCGGTGTAGCCCACGATCACGAAATCCAGCGGTAACTTCTTTCGCTGGACGTAGTCTGCTGCCTTGACGACAATTTCGGACCCCTTGTGCCGGAGGATTGCGCCAAGGAGAAGCACGCGCAAACGCTCTCCGGCCTGCCAGGGTGCTGCTGCCCGGCCGGAAACCGCGGGCTCGGGGTGCGGGCGAACCGAGATATCCAATGCCGGAAATGTATGCCGGATGCGGCGGGCCGCATCGCCGCTCGGCGCGAGGCGCAAACGGACTTCCGACAGAAATCCGCCAAACCTTTCCTGCCATTCGCCGATGTCACTTGCGCCGAAGAGGTTGCCGTTCTTCCTCAGGCAGGCATTGCATTTATCGCGCTCCGCACCGTCGCAAAAAACGCCGGTATGATCGATCATGTTGATGCGCGGGCAGACCGCCATGTAATCGTGAAAGGTGAAGTCGAGAGGAACTTCCATCCTCGCCGCGATGCGCGGCAAGATCTCAAGGAGCTTCAGATCCCATCCGGCAATGCTGTGCACATGGATGTGGGTTATCCCCGCCAGCGTCAGCAATTCCACCGCTTCATCGATATCCGGGCCGATCCTGACCCCGAGAAGATTGGGGAGGTGGAGATCGCCTGCCGACAGATCGCCGGCCAGCGCTTGCGGCTTCGACGGCCGCAGATATACGGCACCTATCCCCGCCGTCTCGCAGATGGCAGCTAGATCGCGCATGTGGCGGTCCACACCTCCGCCCCAGGTATGCGAAACGAACAGGATGTTCCGCTTGTGACGCCCGGCAACACGAGCCGCATCCGCACGGCGCCGCAAATGGGCGGCGGGATTTCGCTTAACGAAGTTTCGAATCTCATCCGTGTAGCGGGGATAGCGGCCGGTCAGCACACGCATGCCTTCACTTCGTGCCTTCAGCGCCGTATCCGCAAAGGAAACGCCGCCTGTATGACGAACGAAGACATCTCCGGCGAGCAGGTTGCGCCAGCCAGCCGCCGCAGCCCGCTGACAGAGATCGTTTTCCTCGCCATAGCCCCTGCCGAAAGCCAGCTCGTCGAACATGCCGATTTCGTTCAGCAACTCGCGCGCGATGAACATGCAAAAGCCGACACCTGTCGGGATCTCGACGCTCTGTCCCCTGTTCACTGAAGCAAAAATGCGGTCCAGCGCGGCATATCCCAGCTCCAGCCTTTCGGGATTGTCGCCATTCGAAACCGGGTAGCTGCAGATCGTTGCATTGGTCGAAAACGGCGTCACCGTGCCGACGCGCGGCGCCTTGCCATGAGCTAGAAGCCGATCGAGCCAGTCGCCATAAACCACGGTATCCGAATTGAGCAGGACGACATCACGCGAGGGATGAAGGTTCATCGCCCTGTTGCAGCTCCGGACGAAGCCGAGGTTCGCTTCATTTTCGAGGAGAGTGATCAGTCCGAGATCGCGAAGTTCCCGCAGCTTCCTCGTAAGACGCGGCTCGGGCGAGGCGTCGTCGACGACGACAATCTCATGAGGCGTCTTGCCTGTGGAAGACAGGACCGAATGGAGACAAGCCAGCGTATCGTGCCAGCCGCGATAGACAGGCACGATCACATCGACGGAAATTGCGCCCTGCGGCCTATTCTTTCGACTTTGGGCAAGTTCGGTCCAGGCATCGTCGCCGGGCGCCCTTGGTTTGGCGGCGGGCCGCCACTTGCCCGCTTTTCCCGGCGTTCCGAAACGGCGGCCTTCCTCCCTGCCGAAACGCAGATAATGCTGAAGCGGCTCCATGCCCGCGGCGGCGACGTCGGGATAGTGAGCGAGATAATCCCGTGCCGAAAAGCCGGGCGCCGGATCGCGCCCTTCCGCGGCTCCGTGCCGAAGGTAGTGCACCAACGGGTTCATGCCGCTGGCCGCAACATCGCGATTTCGCGAGAGGTACCATCGGCTATCGAAGACAGGGTCGGGTTTGCGGCCCTCCTGCCCTCCGCTCAGGAGGTAGTGCAGAAGCGGATCGACATAACGTCCCGCGACATCCGGATATTGTCCCCGGTACCACCTCTCATCGAAAAGGCCCGAGCGATAAAGAAGCAGATAGTCTCTGACGATCGAGACGCGGTCGCCGCGGGCAAGCGCTTCCAGCCAGATCTGGAGATGCCCCTTGAGCAGACGAAGATTCAGGCTCCAGGAAGCGCGGATAGCCGAGAAATCCAAAAGCGACATTTATCCCGATCCCCAGTGGACCCGCCTCAGGCATGAAGCCGGCGGGGTCCAAGCGTCCCCCTGAACGCCAAGGGATAAACATTACGAGGAGCTTCCGCCACCCGGGAATGAGGCTATGAGCCGGACGAAGGCGAAGTCGGCGGCCGAATATCCTCAACCGCCCTGCAGTGCGTATTCCTCGAAGTCGGGATGGCGCATTTCCCACCAGTATTTGGCGGTGAAGCTCGACCAGTTGTTGGTGACCTTGCCATCCGCCGTCTTGTACCAGCTGGAGCAGCCGGCGGCCCAGACCGTCTTCTGCATGTCCTGCTGCAGATCGCGATTGAAGCTTTCCATGGCTTCCTTGCGCACATCGATATAGCGCAGGCGGCTGTTGCGGAGGGCGGCAACGCATTGGGCGATGTAGTTCGCCTGGCACTCGATCATGAAGATGATCGAGTTATGCCCGAGATTGGTATTGGGCCCATAAAGCATGAAGAAGTTCGGGAAGCCCGATACGGCGACACCGCGATGCGCCTCGGCGCCGCGCGCCCAGACATGGTTCAAATCCGCGTTGCCGCGGCCGACAATCTTCATCGGCGCCAGGAAATCCGTCGATTCAAAGCCGGTAGCATGGATGATCACGTCGACGGGATGGGCAACGCCATCCTCCGTCACGATGGAATCCGCCGTAACGCGGGCGATATGGCTCGTTTCGACCTCGACATTGGGACGGGCGAGCGCGGGGTACCAGTCGTTCGTGAGCAGGATGCGCTTGCAGCCCGCAGGATAGTCCGGCGTGAGTTTCCTGCGGAGCTCGGGGTCCTTGATGTGCGTCTCCATCTCCTTCAGCGCCGCCTTTTCGAAAAGCTTGCCGAAGAAGCTGCCCTGCACGAAGGCGAGATAGTTCCGCTCCAGCATCATCCAGGTCCACCAGCGCTGGATGCGAGCGAGGAAGGGGAAGGAGCGATAGAGGCCTTTCTCCCATTCCTTGAAGGGGCGGTCCGGCTTCGGCACGCACCAGTTGGGCGTTCGCTGGAAGATGGTGAGGCGAGCGACCTTTGGCGCGATTTCGGGCACGAACTGGATCGCGCTCGCGCCATTGCCGATGACGCCGACGCGCTTGCCCGCGAGATCGACATCATGGTTCCAGCGCGCGGAGTGAAAGGCTACGCCCTTGAAATCATTGAAACCTTCGATCTTCGGATATGCGGGGCGGTTGAGCTGGCCAACGCCGGAGATAAGCACATTGGCCGTGAACTCGGCGCCATCCGCAGCCCGGATGCGCCAGAGCCCCTCCTCTTCATCGAAGCGGGCCTCCGTGATCTCGGTGTTGAAACGGATATTCGGCAGGAGACGGTATTTTCGCGCGACGGTCTCGAAGTAATCCACGATTTCCGGCTGCGGCGCGAATTTCCGGCTCCAGTCCGGTTTCGGCTCGAAGGAGTAGGAATAGAGCATGGAGGGCACGTCGCAGCCCGAACCGGGATAGGTGTTGTCACGCCAGGTGCCACCGACGCTCGACGCCTTTTCGAAGATCGTGAAATCCTCGACGCCAGCCTCGCGCAGCTTGATCGCCATGCAAAGCCCGGCCGCACCCGCGCCAAGAATGGCGACGCTGAGGGGGCGCGTCTTCACATCCGTTCCTTCGACAAGCGACCGCATCGACTCTCCCACGGGCCTTCTCCCTAACTCATTCTGTTTGTTGATATTCCTACCCTTCGCGCTCATTCCGCAAGCGCGGCGCGCATCATAGGGTATTCGCCCTAATCCTATATCAGGCGGAGAGAACCGGCAAATTGCTTGAGATTGGGCAGCTTGAGATTGGGCAGCTTGAGATTGGGCAGCTTGAGACGCCCACAAATGGCAACCGCCGCGCCCCGGTGGGGAGGCGCGGCGGTGCTTGCGGTAACCGCGTTCCGAATGGGTCAGAAGCGGTAACCGACACCGAAGCCGACGACCCAAGGATCGAGATCGACATCCGCGCGGATGGCGCCGCCATTCATGGAGACATCGGTGGAGAGGAAGATCTTCTTCACGTCGACGTTCAGATACCACTGGTCGGCGACGGCATAATCGATGCCGGCCTGCAGCGCGTATCCGACGCTGTTTTCATAGTCGATGCTCGTGACCGGGCTGCCGGCCGCAGGGGACTCGTCATAGAAGAAAGTGTAGTTCAGGCCCGCGCCGACATAGGGGCTGAAGCGCTCCTTCGGCATGAAGTGGTACTGCAGCGTAAGTGTCGGCGGCAGAAGGCTTACTTCGCCGAGGTCGATACCTGTCGGCTTATGCGAGACGTCATGTTTCGTCGTGCCCGCGATGAGTTCGAGCGCAATGTTGTCCGTCACGAAATAGGTGAAGTCGACTTCCGGAACCCAATCGTCCGACACGTTCACGTCGCCGCCAATCGTGGTGGAGGCCGACTCGTCCGGGATCACACCGATGACGCGGGCACGGACCATGATGTCGCCTGCGGACTTGCCCTGAAACTCCGCATGGGCGGGCGCGGCCATACCCGCCATCATCATCCCCAGCGCGACGGCGGCGACACCCGCCCCCAATTTCCGTTCCGTCTTCATTTACGTTTCTCCAGTTCGCGGCGCGAGCCCCAGCGGCATCGCGCAATTCCTGGAGAACAGACTGCGCCCAAGTACCCACATTTCGAGAGTGGTCATTCGGTCGCAGGGGCTGCGCCAAATGTCGCATTAAGTACAACTACTTAAGCGGGATCAGGTGCCGGCGCCGCCATCGAGAATATGCATGTAGGTGCGGACCTGCTGAACGAAATGGACCGCCTGCCCTCCCCTCGCCCGGCCATGCTTGAGGGTCTCGGCATAGGCCGCATTGTTGAGGAGCGGCAGAACCCGGCGCAGATCCGCCCAGCTGTCGCGATTGCGGCCGAGGCGCGTGGCCAGGGCGCGCGCGTCATAGACATGGCCAAGGCCCATATTATAGGCGGCGAGCGCGAACCAGGTGAGGTCCGGCTCCTCGATACTCGCAGGCAATCTTCTTTTCAGATCAACGAGATAGCGCGCGGCGGCATCGATGCTCTCCTGCGCGTCGAGACGATCCTCGACGCCGAGTTCGCGCGCGGTCTGTTCCGTCAGCATCATGAAGCCGCGAACGCCGGTAGGGCTCTTCGCCTCCGGGTCCCAATGCGACTCCTGATAGGCGACAGCCGCAAGTAGTTGCCATGGAAGGCCATTTTCCCGCGCGGCGCGGCGGATGATCTTTTCGTAGTCCGGCAGGCGCTCATCGATGGCGCGCTTGAAAGCGCGGATGTCCACATAATCGAAGAGCGGAAGGAAGCCGAAGAAACGGCGCTCGAGCGCGGCGAGCGCGCCCGACTTCTTCGTGCCCGCGAACCAGGTGCGGACGCGGTCCTTGAGGTCTTCCGAGCCCGGCGCGAGAAACCAGGCGAGCGGCATTTCACCTGATATATCAAAGGCTTGAGCCAGATCCGGATGATAGGGATTGACCACCTTGAGGACGAGGCTGTCCGCGGCGGCGCAGTCATATCGGCCTTCGGCGACAAGGGCGAGAAGTTCCTCCGCAGGCTGATCTTCGAGATGGAGGGCGACCTCCTCCACCCCTTCCACCGCGGCGGCGAGCGCCTCAGCCGCGGGCGTTCCGGCCGAGGCGGCGACGGACAAGCCCTTGAGATCCTTCGGCTTTTCGGTAAGCGCCCCGCCCCGGCGGCAGGCGAGCTGCTGCGTTACCTCTTCATATTCCGCGCCGATGGCGAAAGCCTCCCTACGCGCCTCCGTGACCGCGAGGCCGGCGGCCGCGACATGCCCCTTGCGATCCGCCAGCGCCTCCATAAGTCCTTGTTCCGTCTCGTAAATCCGAAACTCCGGCTCGACGCCGAGCGACTTCGCGAGGCGGGTCATCATCTCATATTCGAAGCCGGTCAGCCCTTCGACGCCCTCGTAATAGACGGTCGGGGCCTCGCGGACGAGGACCACGAGCTTTCCCGATTCCTGAATGTTCTCAATGCCTTGAGGGACGGGCGGCACATAGACATAGAGATAGAGAAGGTGATTGACGCCAAAGAGGACGAGGAGGACTGGCGCGATCCAGGGGACGCGGCTGCGGCGCCAATGCGGCGCGAGCGCCCGGAAGCGCTCCAGCCAAGCCCTTGTTTTCGCTTTCCAATCCGGCAATCAGCCCGCCACTCGCGACCGCAACTGCGCGCGAGAATATCACAGGATCACACGGGATGGCTTGAGGCGTGTTTGGAAGGCGAGTTGGGGGCGCTTTGTCCCCGGGGGCGGGGACAATTCAGGTTTGCTTGTCCCCGGGGGCGGGGACAATTCAGGTTTGCTTGTCCCCGGGGGCGGGGACAAGTGGGGGGTCACCGTCATCGAAACGTCATCGAACCGTCACAAAGGGGATAAGCCGTTTATTCGTGTACGGAGGATAGGTGCCGGCCACCGCCCTTCCCGGCCGCGCGAAATACGGGCGAGAGGCACGAAAGAAATAATCCGCGTGTCTTTCGCGCACTCCGGCGCGGCGGGAGGTGAAAAACTTATGCCCGGTGCTCGTAGCGGAGCGCGAGACGGCCAGCTATACGGAGCGCGACAAGGACTGGTATGGCGAGCGGCTGGCAATGCTCGACGAACGCGTGGACATACGGCTCGGCCAACTTTCGCGGCGGCTGGGAGAGGCCGAGTGGCTCGACGGCGATTTCAGCGCGGGCGACCTGATGATGGTGACGGTGCTGCGGCGGATCGAGGGATCGGCGCTTCTCGCGCGCTATCCGAACCTCACGGCTTATGTCGCGCGCGGCGAGGCGCGGCCCGCCTACCAGCGCGCCTTCGCGGCGCAGCTGGCGGTCTTCGAGGGGCGAACGAAGACCGGCGCTTGACTCGCGGCCCAACTCGCAACATATAAAGTTACATGAAACGGAACAGCCAGCTTTCGGGCGTGCTCCATGTGCTGCTGCATATGGCGGAGCATGAGGGGCCCGTGACGTCGGAGATGCTCGCAAAGGCGATGCAGACGAACCCGGTCGTCATCCGCCGGATCATGGCGGGGCTCCGCGATGAAGGCTATGTGCGCTCCGAAAAGGGGCATGGCGGGGGATGGTCCATCGCCTGCGACATGAGCGCCGTGACGCTCGCCGATATTCACGAGGCGCTGGGGAGCCCTGCCCTCCTCGCCATCGGCAACCGGACGGAAGCGCCCGGCTGCCTTGTGGAGCAGGCGGTCAACGCGCAGCTCGACAAGACATTCGAGGAGGCGGAGGCGCTGCTGCTCCGGCGGCTTGGCGAGGTGACGCTGGCCGCGCTTTCGGCGGATTTCCACAAGCGCTTCGCGAAGCGGCGCGGTGCGCACCAACTGGAAAAAGCCCATGCAGGCTGAAGCGACGAAGGAAATGCTCGCGAGCTTCAACGATCCGGCGCATGTCGCTCAGTACACGGAAGGGCCTGTGCGCTTCGTGCCCGGCTACAGGGAGCTTCACCGCATGACGGCGATCCTGCTCGGCGAGCGCGCGCCGGAGGACGCAAAGGTGCTGGTGCTCGGCGCAGGCGGCGGCATGGAGCTGAAGGCGCTGGCGGAGGCGCATCCCCGCTGGACCTTCGAGGGCGTGGACCCGGCACGGGAAATGCTGAAGCTCGCAGAGCGGGTGCTCGGGGAACACGCGGCGCGCGCAGACTTACGCGAAGGCTATATCGAGGATGCGTCGGAAGGTCCGTTCGACGCGGCGGCCTGCCTTCTCACGCTGCATTTCCTGGAGCGGAGCGAGCGCGTTCGCACGGCGGCGGAAATCCGCCGGCGCATGAAGCCCGGCGCGCCTTTCGTTGCCGCGCATTCGAGCTTTCCGCAAGGGGCGGATGTGAGGCCGCAATGGCTCTCGCGCTATGCGGCCTTTGCCGTCGCTTCCGGCGCGGACCCGGAGATGGCGGAGAAGGCGCGCACGGGCGTGGCGGCGCATCTCGATCTTCTGTCGCCGGAAGAGGACGAGGCCGTGCTGCGCGAGGCGGGGTTTTCCGACGTGACGCCCTTCTATGCGGCCTTCACCTGGCGCGGCTGGGTCGCCTATGCCTGAGCGGCGGCGCTCTCCTTCACGAACTTGCGCAGCTTCTCTCGGACGCGGAAGACGCGGGCGCCCTGCTCCCGCTCCTTGCGGAGGAGACGGGCGATACCGCCGATGAACTCGGGCGAAGGCGCGCGGGCGATGCCGCGCGAGAGGATTTCAGGCGGCGGGACGTCGCGGCCACGGCCATATTCATCCACCACCCAGTTGAAGCCTTTCCACAGAAGATCGTTCTTGCGATCGAGCCCGCCGACGAGAAGAAGACCCGTGGGGTTCGCATCGAGCGGGATCAACACGAGATCCGGCCGCTGGATGCGGAGCGCGTCGTAAAGCTTCCAGACCTCGCCTGCCCAGAGCTGCGTCGAGCGCGCGCGAGCGCCCTGCGCGGGATGGTTCGGGAGCGCATGATTGACGACGACAAGGCTCGCCGGGGAAGAAAGGCGCTCGACCTGCATGAAGTCGTGCAGGGCGCATTCGAAGAGGCGCGCCCCGTCGAGGAAGATCAGGTCCGGCGCCGCGTCCATCACCGGCTCGCTCCCGCGGCCGAAGAAGAAGTCCCCGCTTGCGGCGGCAACGGTGCGGACATTCTCCGGCAGGCCCTGAAGCGCGCCCGCATGAGGGCCGATACCGAGCGCGGGACAATGCGCGAGAGACAGGAAGGCGGCATCGCGCGCACCGATTTCCAGACAGGCGTGCGGCTTGAGGGTCCGGTGCAGTTCCTGCAGGACCTCGGGAACCGGGATGCTGCCAGCGGACGCCTCTTCCTCCGTGCTGCCGGGGATGGCGGGCGGCGCGGGCTCGGCGTCGCGCGGCGCGAGGGCGCGAGCGGCAAGCGGCGGTGCGTCCTTGCGGCGGAAGACGCCCACGAGATCCTCCCAGGGGCCGCGAGCGTCGCGCCAGACATCGACGAGTTCGCAACCGGCATAGCGGGCGAGCGCGCGATAGGCATCCGGATAGAAGCGGTAGCAATCGACCGGGTAGCGGTGTTCCGGCCCGGCGGAGGGCGCGATCAGGAAGATGAAACCCGATGGCTTCAGCACACGGACCATCTCCGCGAAGCTCTGCCAGAAGAACTCGCAATGTTCGAGCATCTGCCCGCTGAGGACGATATCGACCGAAGCGTCATCGAGCGGAATTTCATAGGGACTGCCGAGAACGAGGGAGACGCCTTCGCCGGGCGCAATATCCGCGCCGATATAGTCGAAGCACGGGGCGCGGAAGAGATCACGATAGGAACCGTTCAGATCGGCACCGCCGAGATCGAGAACGAGCGAGCGTTCCCGCTTCTCCAGTTCCGTTCCTTCCACGAAGCGCCGGTAACATCTTTCCATGTTCTCCATGGAAGTAACATGCATTTTCGCTGAACCCCCCCCCAATCCGGAAATGGCCATTGCCGGGCGCCAGGCCGCCATTAGTAGACGGAATGTGGTCCTTTTCCCGGGAGGCGGCAAGGGGGAAGAAAGAACCGGAAAGACCACTTCAGGCGATGGCGCGAAGGCCGGCGCGGAGCAAATCCGCGTCTATGCCGATTTCCTTTTCGAGTTCAGCGTGTTCCTTCTTCCAGATGCTCATGGCGGCGCGAAGCGTCTTGCGGCCCTGCGCGGTGAGGGAGAGTTTGCGCCCGCGCCTGTCATCCGGATCGACCTCTATGCGGATGAGGCCGTTACGCTCCAGCGGCTTGAGGTTGGCGGTCAGCGTCGAGCGGTCCATGGCAAGAAACTTCGCGACCGGCCCCATCGACACCGGCTCCGGCCTGTTCAAGACGTTCAGGAGCGAGAACTGGCCGCTGGTTATACCGTGCGGCCGCAACGCATCGTCGAAGCGGCGGGCGAGCGCGCGGGCAGCGCGCTGCGCATGAAGGCAGATGCAGTGGTCGCGGATGTGGATCGTCGCCGCGAAGAGCTCGGCATCCTTTTTTCCCGGCCGCGCCGGGCCTGCTTTCGCACCCGTCATTTCAACCCTGAGCTTTTTTATTGATATCAAACTTATAAATTTTATTGATATCAAACAGTTGAGGCAATAGCAGCCGCGAACAGGACCCCGCGACCAATCGTCCCTTCCGGGCGAAGAAAGCTGCCTGCCCCTGCGGCAAAAGGATCATTTCATGCGAGCCGCAGAACCGCCCGGCGCATGGCGCCCGAACGGTCAAACCGGAGGACCAGCAGGATGAGAAAGTTCAGTTCGTTCGAACGGGTGCCCGACTTCGCGCGCGGCCATGTGAAGGAAATGCGCGTGCGCTGGGCGCTGGAGGAAGCGGGCCTTCCCTACCGGGAAATGCGGCTGACGCAGGAAGAGAAGACGGGCGCGCCCTATCTGAAACTGCAGCCCTTCGGGCAGGTGCCTTGTTTCGAGGATGGCGAGGTGTCGATGTTCGAATCCGGCGCGATCGTGCTTCGCATCGCCGAGCAGTCCGAGGCGCTGATGCCGCGCGACGCGCAAGGCCGCGCACGGACCATGAGCTGGGTCTTCGCGGCGCTCAATTCGGTGGAGCCCGAAGTCGCGCATCTTGCGGCAATCGACCTCTTCCATGAGGGCGAGGAATGGGCGCGGCTGCGCCGGCGGGGCGCCGTGGAGAATGTTCTCCATCGTCTCAGGCAGCTCGCCGGATGGCTCGGAGATCGCGACTATCTCGAAGACCGCTTCACGGCGGGCGATCTTATGATGACGACGGTGCTGCGCGAGGTACGGCAGGAAGAGGTGCTCGTCCAGTTTCCGACCTTGCGCGCCTATCGCGAACGCTGCGAGGCGCGGCCCGCCTTCAGACAAGCGCTCGCCGATCACCTGGCGATCTATGCGCAGGCGGCGGAATGAGAAAAAGGCCGGATCCTAAGATCCGGCCTTTTCGTTTCGCGTGGTTCGAAGCGCTTACTTGCCCTTCTTACTTACCTTTGGGGGCCTGATTGAAGGGCAGGTCCTTGTCGACGCGGACATCGCCCGGGAGACCCAGGACGCGTTCGGCGACGATGTTGCGGAGGATTTCGTCCGTGCCGCCCGCGATGCGGTAACCCGCGGCGCCGATCCACTGCTCCGTATAGGCACCATCGGCAGGCGAGAGCTTGCGGTCGCGAATGACGCCGCCCATGTCCTGCAGGTCCATGCCGAAGGAGCCGAGATCCTGCATCTTCTTCGCGGCGACGATCTTGGAGATCGACGATTCCGGTCCGGGCGTCTCGCCCTTCGACAGCGCGGTGAGCGTGCGGAACTTCGTGAACTTCAGACCCTGAGCCTGCACATACCAGTCGGCGATGCGCTCGCGCACGCCGCCATGACGAATGGCCGGTTCGCCCGCGACGGTCACATCGCGCGCGAGTTCGATGAGGTCGTCCGTATCGGCATTGCCCTGGGAACCGCCAACGGCAAGACGCTCGTTCATGAGCGTCGTCAGCGCGACCTTCCAGCCGTCGCCCGGATTGCCGAGACGCTGGCTGTCCTTCACGCGGAGATTGGTGAAGAAGACCTCGTTGAACTCCGCACCGCCCGACATCTGCTTGATCGGACGCACCTCGACAGCCGGGTCCTTCATGTCGATCCAGAACATGGTGAGGCCCTTGTGCTTCGGCACGTTGGGGTCGGTACGCGTCAGCAGGATGCCGTAGTCGCAGAAATGGGCGCCGGACGTCCAGACCTTCTGGCCGTTGATGACCCATTCATCGCCGTCCTTTTCGGCGCGGGTGCGCAGACCCGCGACGTCCGAACCGCCAGCGGGCTCGGAGAAGAGCTGGCACCAGATCTCGTCGCCGCGCACGGCGGGAGCGACGAAGCGCTTCTTCGCTTCTTCCGAACCCCAGGCCATAACGGTCGGGATGCACATGCCGAGGCCGATGGCGAAGATGCCGCCGGGGACGAGGTAGTTCGCCTCTTCCTGACCGTAGATCACGTTCTGGATGGTGGTACCGCCACCGCCGCCCCACTCCTTCGGCCAGGTAATGCAGGCATAGCCGGCATCGGCCTTCTTCGCCTGCCAGGCCTTGGACTGGGCGATCAGCTCGTTGAGATCGCGCGGCAGCTCCATGCCCTTGGCATCGGCCTTGCGGGTCGCGTTCTTGTCCAGCCACTCGCGCACCTGCTTGCGATATGCGGCTTCTTCCGGTGTGTCGTTGAAATCCATTTCCTTACTCCCGAATATTCTTATTGATGCCGCTTCGTGCTCAGGCCGCGTTCTTCGCTTCGAGACGCGAGACGAGCTTTTCCTTCCACTGGATCGGCGCGCCGATCGTCAGCGCGAGAAGCTTCGCGCGGCGATAGTGGAACTGGCAGTCCGATTCCCACGTGTAGCCGATGCCGCCATGCGTCTGGATGTTCTCCTGCGCGGCGAAGACATAGGCGTCGGAACCGGCGATGCGGGAAGCGGCGGCGGCTTCGGTGAGTTCCGAGCCTTCGTCGTTCAACATCATCGCGCCGTAATAGGCGTTCGACTTCGCGAGTTCCTTCTTCACATACATGTCGGCGAGCTTGTGCTTGATCGCCTGGTAGGAGCCGATCTGCCGGCCGAAGGCATAACGCTCCAGCGCATAGTCGCGCGCCATTTCGAGCGCGGCCTCGGTGCCGCCGACCTGTTCGAAGGAGAAGAGCACGGCCGCGCCGTCCATGATGCGCGAAAGCTGCGACCAGCCCTCGCCCTGCTTGTCGCCGAGAATCTCCGCGGGCGCGTCCTTCAGCGTCAGCGTGACGTGCTGGCGCGAGGGGTCGATGGTGCGGACGGGCTCGGACGAAACGCCGCCGGCCTTGAGATCGACAATGGCGAGCGAAATCGCCTGCTCTCCGGAACCGCCGGTGTTGACGGCGACGATGGCGACCGAGGCGGCGGCGCCATCGGCGACCGGCTGCTTCACGCCGCTGACCTTGCCGCCCGCGAACTTCGCTTCGATGTTGCGCGGATGGGCGGCATGGAGACCTTCCGAAACCGCGACCGTGCCGACGATCTCACCGCTTGCGAGTTTCGGCAGCCAGGCTTCCTTCTGCTTCTGCGTGCCGAAGAGCTTGATCGCTTCGGCAGCGAGATAGATCGAGGAAGAGAAAGGAACGGGCGCGGCGGAGCGGCCGAGCTCTTCCGCGATCACGCAGAGTTCAAGCGCGCCGAGGCCGAGGCCGCCGAACTCTTCCGGGATCGCCGTGCCGGTGAGGCCCATTTCCACGAGGCCCTTCCAGACCTCTTCGGCATAGGCCTCTTCCTTTTCAAGGACGCGGCGCGTCACCGTCATCGGGCATTTGTCCGCCAGGAACTTGCGGACCTGCTCCTTCAACATTTTCTGGTCGTCGGAAAAATCGAAATTCATGATGTCTCCCTTGATGCCGCTATGGGCCGTAAGTCATGCGTTTCTCGGGCGCATACTTGGCCCGGGCACGTTGTTTGGCGCGCATTCTCACCGCATTGGGGCGACATGAAAAGACCCATGCATTTGACGCCGCGTCGGCTTGGGATGCGGCGGTGCAGCGGAGGCGAATCCCGGCCCTGAGCTGAGGCTCCAGACTGAATTACGAGAATTCCGGGCTTCCGGATCGCCGGTTTCGCCAGACGAGAAGCGCGGCCGAAAAGACAATGACCGCCCAGCCCGCGAGGAGGACGAGGCCCGCGACGGGCAAGATGCCGTCGAGCGTCCGGACGTCTACCCGGCCGGTGTGCCAATAGACCCAGTCGCCGCCGAGCCCTGCGGCGAGACCGGGATTGCCTGTCGCGAGCACGAGGATGGCGTCGCCGGTCATCGGGTCGAGCCGGGCGGTGGTCTCTATCGCCGGGAAGTTCATGCCTTCATGGCCGACGATGTAGCCACCGCCCGGCGCTTCGGCATAGAGCATGACGCCGAGGCCCCAGACGGGAATGCCGAATTGCGACGCGTGGGGGGTGCGCATTTCCCTCATGAGGCCAGGCGGCAGGGCTGGATCGTCTGCGCCTTCCATTTGCGCTTCGAGGAAGCGGACAAGAGCTTCGGCGCTCGCATGAAGCGAGGCGGCGGCAGGCGCGGCGAAGTTGCGATAGGCGCAAGGTGAACCCTCCGCATCGAAACAGGGGGCGAGACCCGCCGCCTGCGCTTCCGTCAGATCGAATGCCGCCCGAGACATGCCGAGCGGGTCGAGAACCTCGCGCTTCATATATTGCCCGAAAGGCTCGCCCGAGATTTCCTCGATCAGAAGCTGAAGAAGCGCATAGCCGCCGCCCGAATAAGCCCAGCTTTCGCCGGGCGCCATGCCGACACGCGTCCGCCCATCCGCGCCGGGCATGGGGTCGGCGGCCTGCGTCAGCGATGACTCGAGCGTCTGGACCGGCTTGCCCGGCTCGAAGCCCATATAGCCGAGGCCGTCGGTCAAGCCTGCGGTATGAGACAGAAGGCGGCGGGCGGTGACGCCTTCCGTGCCGAATTCGCTTTCGGGAAGCTGCCAGCGGGTGAGATAGCGCGAGACGGGTGCATCGAGATCGAGCTTTCCATCCGCTGCGAGTTTCAAGACGCCAGTTGCCGCCACCCATTTGCTGAGCGAGGCAAGCTGGAACAACGTGTCGCGGGCGACGGGCGCGCCTGCGGAAACATAATGTTCGCCGAAGACCTTGCCCTTCTCGATCAACACGAGGGCCACCGCGCCCTGCCCCGACGCATCGGCCTTTGCGGTCAGGCCGGAGAAGAAGGACGCCACATCGGAACGGGGGCCCGGATCGGTACGCCACCAGCCCTGACGCGCGCCTGTGAAGACCAGAGCGGCCCAGAGCGCCATGACCAGAAGGGCGGACAATATCAAAAGAGACAAGTTGCGCATGGATGAGCGTCGCCCACCGGCGGATGACGGTCAAGCGCGGGGCGGGCGTTCTTCCTGCCGGGTGTGAACCTCGCCTGCCTCGCCTCCTGCCTCGACAGCTTCGAGGTTCGCCTTGATGCGCTGGAACATGGAGAGGAGTGTCCGGTATTCCTCATCCGTGAAACCATCGAGAGCCGCATCGAACATGCCGAAGGCGGCCGCCCAGAGCGGATCGTGAAGCTCGTCGAAGGCGCCCGTGAGATAGACGCGGCGGACGCGGCGGTCCGCGGGATCGGGCCTGCGCTCGACCAGCCCCTGCTCTTCCATCCTGTCGACGACACGGCCGAGCGGCGCCTTTTCCATCATGACGAGATCGGCAATCTCGGTCTGGGTGAGACCGTCGCGCAGGCGCAGTTCGGCCAGAACACGGGACTGGGGCACGGTGACGCCGGTGCCGGAGGCGCGCAGGTGGCGGTCCCAGGCACGCTGCAGCAGCCGGAAGACATCGCGCTGCAGCCAGCCGAATTCCTGATCGGGTTTCGCTTTCTTCGTCGTTCTTCCGGCCAAGGGCGGGCGCGCTCCCAAGTCATGCTTCCATATCGTAACCTGGGATACTATAACCTTGCTTAGTACTCGCCGAAAGGGCGGCGGCCGATTTTCGAGGAACAAGCCCCATGTATTTCCGCACCGGCACCTTTACCGCCTGGATGGGTACCACCCGGACGGGCCTTCTGCTGGCGGCGCTGGCGCTGCTGCCGCTTGCCGGATGCGGCGAGGAGGCGGAAAAGGCGGAAGCACCGGAAGCGGAGGCCATTGCGGTTTTCGAGAGCCCTGTGACACGCGAGGAACTGATGGAGCCGATGACGGGCACGGGCACCATCGTCGCGCACAAGACGACCGTTCTGGGACCGCGGGTGGACGGCATCATCGAGGAGATCATGGTTCGCGTGGGCGACCGCGTGACGAAGGATCAGCCGCTTTTCCGCACGCGCGACACCGAATGGAAATTGCGGGTGGCGGAACTCGAAAACCAGGTGAAGCTCGCGACGGCGGAAGCCGCCAACATGCAGAAAGCCTTTGCGCGGGCGGCAGAACTGCATGGCAAGGGCTTCGTTTCGAACGGCAAGCTCGACGACGCGCGCGCGGCGCGCGACGCCGCGGACGCAAAGCTCGGCATTGCCAGGGCGCAGCACTCCGCCGCGCAGCAGGCGCTCGACGATTGCGTCGTGACCGCGCCCTTCGACGGCGTCATCACGCGGCGCGACGTGGACGAAGGCAAGTTCATGGCGACGCGCATGGGCAGTATGGGCCCCTCGCAGGGCGGCGTGCTCGAAATCATGAAGATCGACATCGTCGCGGCCATCGTGAACGTGCCGGAAATACATCTGTCGAAGTTCAAGGTCGGAACGAAGGGCAGGATATTCCTCGACGGCATCGACAAGAGCTACGACTCCTATGTCGCGATCATCAACGACCGGATCGACCCCGTGACGCGGGCCGTCGAAGTGCGGCTTCCCATCGCGAACGAGGATTACTCCGTCAAACCCGGCCTCTTCGCACGGGCGGAAATCTATCCCGATCCCCGCGTGGCTCTCGTCATGCCGCGGTCTGCACTGATGGGCACCGAGGCGCAGCGGCATGTCTTCGTGAACGAGAACGGTTCGGCGAAGCGCGTGCCCGTGACGATGCGCCAGATCGACGCGACGCGCGTCGAAGTGCTTTCGGGCCTTGAGGAAGGCGACAAGGTGCTGTTCGGGCCGAACGCGCCGCTTCTCCTCGAAGGGTCGCCCCTGAAGATCGAATCCGACCCGGAAGCGCCGCAGACGCTTGCCAAGGGCGCGCCTGCCGCCGCGACGAGCGCGGAATAAGCACGGGACCGGGGAGGAATAGCGATGTGGATTTCCGACGTCTCCATCCGCCGGCCCGTCTTCGCGGTCATGATCATCATGGCGCTGGTCGTTCTGGGCTGGATTTCGCTCGGGCGCGTGGGCGTCGACCTCTTTCCGAAAGTCGAGTTTCCGGTCGTCTCGGTCACGACGACGCTTGAAGGTGCATCGCCCGAAGCCATCGAAAGCGACGTGACCGACCCGATCGAGGAACAGGTCAACACGACATCCGGTATCGAGACGCTTTCCTCCACCAGCGCGGAAGGGCTTTCCCAGGTCGTCATCCAGTACGACCTCGACGAGAATGTGGACGTCAAGGCACAGGACGTGCGCGACAAGGTCTCGCTGGCCCGCGCGGAAATTCCGCAGGATGCCGAGCAGTCCATCGTGCAGAAGGTGGACCCGGACGCGCAAGCGATCATGTCCGTGATGATCGCGGGCGACCTGCCCATTCGCGACCTCACGCAATATGCCGACAAGACGGTGAAGGAGCGGCTGCAGCGCATTTCGGGCGTGGGCTCCATCGACGTCGTCGGCGGGCGCGACCGCGAGGTCCGCATCTGGCTCGACGCGGTGAAGATGCGCGCCTATGGCGTGACGGCCGAAGATGTGAGCGCCGCGATCCGCCGCGAGCATGCGGAGATTCCGGGCGGCCGCCTCGAAACGCCCGGCGCGAGGGCCGAATTCTCGGTCAAAACCAAGGGCGAGGTTTCGACCGTTCAGGGCTTCCGCAGCATTCTCGTCGCCTTCCGCGAGGACGGCGCGCCGACGACCATCGGCGACATTGCGCGCGTGGAAGACGGGATGGAGGACGAACGCTCCTATGCCGAGTTGAACGGCAAGCGCGGCGTTTCGCTCGAACTGCGCAAGCAGTCCGGCCGCAACACGGTGGAGGTCGCGCGGGCGGTGCGCGAGGAACTGGCCGAGATCCGCAAGAGCGCGCCCGCAGGCATCGAGATCGTGACGGCGCGGGACACGGCTGTCTTCATCGAGGGATCGGCGGACGACGTCTTCTTCGACATCCAGCTCGGCATCGTGCTGGTGGTGCTCGTCACGCTCGCCTTCCTGCTTTCGATCCGCGCGACACTGATCGTCGCCATCGCCATGCCGACATCGCTGATCGCGACCTTCTTCGCCTTCTATGTCGCCGACTTCACGATCAACCTGATGACGCTGATGGCGCTTTCGCTCGCCGTCGGCCTGCTCGTGGACGACGCCATTGTGGTGCTCGAAAGCATCTACCGGAAGCTTGAGGAAGGACTGCCGCCGATGCAGGCGGCCTCGGAAGGGACGAAGGAAGTGGGGCTTGCGGTGCTCGCCGCCACCTTCTCGATCTGCGCCGTCTTCGTGCCCATCGCCTTCATGGAAGGCGTGGTCGGCCGCTTCTTCTATCAATACGGGCTTGCGATCACCTTTTCCGTTCTCGTGTCGCTTCTCGTATCGCTGACGCTGACGCCGATGCTCTCGTCGCGCGTATTGAAGAACGGGGAAACGGACCCCGAGAATTACGGCCGCTTCGCGCGCATCTTCGACAATGGATACCGGAAGCTCGACTCCTATTACGGGCGGATTCTCGAATGGTCGCTCTCGGCGCGCTGGGTGGTGATGGTGGCGGCCGTTCTCGCCATCTTCGTCGCCATCGCGGTAGCGCGGACGATCCCCGCCGCTTTCGATACGCGGGCGGACCGGGCGGAATTCCTCGGCACCGTGGAACTGCCTTTCGGGGCGGGTCTGGAGGAAACGCGCATCGTCTCATCTCGCGTCGCCCATGCAATCTCGGGCGTGCGGGAAGTGACGACCGTCTTCTACACGATCGCCTCCGATCCGCAGAAGAGCGTCAACAAGGCCTTCTTCTATGTGGGACTGACGGCGAAGGACGCGCGCGAGGAAAGCTTCATACCGATCATGGATGCGACGCGCGCCGCCATGCTGAGGGCAGCGCCCGAGGCAAAGCATATATCGCTTGCGGATGTGCCCTGGATTTCGGGCGGCGGTTTCTCGGACTATGCGATGATGTATGTGCTGCAGGGGCCGGATCTTGCCGTGCTCGACGCGAAGGCGAACGAGGTCGTGTCGCGGATGCGCACGAGCCCGCTCTTTGCCGACGCGAAGACAAGCTATGACGCGGGCAAGCCGGAAGTGCAGGTGCATGTGGACCGCGAACGCGCGGCGGATCTCGGCGTGCCGGTGCGCTCTCTCGCGGAGACGGTGCGCGCCATGGTGGGCGGCGTGAAGGTGGGAAGTTTCGAGGAATTCGGACAGCGCTACGATGTGCGCGTGCGGCTTGAGGAGGGACAGCGCGACGACATTTCGCGGCTGAACCTCATCCAGATCCGTTCAGCCAACGGACAGCTCATCGACATTTCCAATGTGGCGCGGTTCGACGTTGCCGCCGGTCCGGCGCAGATCGAGCGGCAGAACCGCTCGCGGCGTGTCGCGATCCTTGCGAACAACCCGGAAGGCGCGGCGCTCGGCCCCGCTTCCGCCGAACTCGAATCCTATCTGAACGAGCTGAAGCTGCCGCCCGGCTATTCATGGGAAGCGGAAGGCCGCTCGAAACGGATGAAGGAAACGGGCGCGGCCATCGGCTTCGCCTTCATGCTGGCGCTGATCGCGCTCTACATGATCCTGGCGAGCCAGTTCAACAGCTTCGCGCAGCCCGCCATCATCATGCTCTCGGCGCCGCTCTCCTTCTCCGGCGCCTTCATCGCGCTGAAGCTCTCGGGCCACGAGATGTCGATGTTCAGCCAGATTGCGCTGCTGGCGCTGATGGGGCTGGTAATGAAAAACGGCATCCTGCTCGTCGACTACACGAACCATCTGCGGGAAGCGGGCGCAACGCCCCGCGAAGCCGCACTCAAGGCGGGGCCGGTTCGCCTGCGGCCCGTGCTCATGACGCAGATCGCGACGATCTTCGGGCTGATCCCGGTCGCCATATCGGACAGCCAGGGCGCCGAGTTCCGCAACTCCATGGGCGTGCTCGTGATCGGCGGGCTCATTTCCTCGACGCTTCTCACGCTGGTCGTGGTGCCCGTCGCCTATACGCTGATGGAGGATGCAAGGGGCGGGCTTGCAAGGATCGGCGGGTTTTTCCGGCGGCTCGGGGCAAGGGCAGGTCTCACGAGAAAAGGTCCCGGCGCTCCCGCGGAGTGACGGCCTTTTCGCGCGCGGAAACGGCCAAACAAGAGACAAACCGACGCTTTTCCTTAAGCCTGTGCTAACCGCCCGGCGCGGATAATGCCTCCCAGGTCATTCTTCTTGCGGTCGGAGGTCCTTCCTCAAATGGCGAAAGCACAGTTCCACAAGAACCAGCGGGTTTATGTGCGTCCCGTGGGCACCTGGGCGGTGATCGAGCGCGTGGTTCCGCAATGGGTCAAGGACATGGATGAGCCGCTGCGCATCCATTACGACGTGGGGCTCGGCCGCGACTTCGCGGCCAAGGAACTCGAAACGGAAGAAGTGGCGACGCTTTCCCATCTCGATCCGCAGATGGAGGAGTGGCATGTGGTTCGCGTCGCGAACAAGTGGCGCTCGGCGGAAGAATGCGCCGGACACCCGGTGCCGGGCACGCATCCCGTGGTCGTGACGGGGAGCCATGAAGGCGGCGGCTGGCGCGTACCGGGCGTCGAATACGACATGACGCCAGAGCGCGTGGAGCTGCAGGCGAAGGTGATCGCGGCGGCGCCGAAGATGATGGTGCTGCTGAACCGGCTGGCGGACTATGCACGGCACAATCCGGAGAACCTGCCCGACGACGTGATGACGCTGGCGGGTGACGCCGATGCGATCGTCGGCAGCATCATGGGACCGGCGGAGTAAGCCCGCTTCAGAGCCTTATTCCGCACCAGACGGTGTGTGCGCCTTCTTCCAGAACGGTGAAACCGTAGGCGGCGTAGAAGGCGCGGCCGCGCACATTCGGCCCGCCGACGCCGAGATGAACACCCGGCGAGCCTAGCTCCTTCATGCGCGCGAGAAAGACGCCCATCAGCCTGCTTCCCACGCCCCTGCCCTGCAGCCGGGGCAGCAAATTCACATGAAGATGGGAGGGATGGTCCGCGAGGATGCGGGAAGGGACGCGGAAGGGATGATGGATGAGAAAGGCCATGCGCTCATCGGCGCTCCAGCCCTCATGCGGGGGCGAAGGATTGGGGTATCGCCCGCGCAGAGCCGGCCACCATTCCGCCTCGAGCCGCGCCTCGAAGGCGCGCGTATCCGGCGCACCGACGATATAGCCGCCGGTGCCCTGCCCGTCTTCGACGACGAAGGCACATTCGGGCGCGAGCAGCACATAAGGCGCGGCATAGACATGGCCAACGAGACGGGGATCGGTGTAAGCGGCGGTCGCGTCCTCGCCATTCGCGCCGGTTTTCAGGGCGATTGCGTAGACGGCGTCCAGGTCGTCCGGACGGACGGGACGGATTTCGATACTGTCCAATTTGTCCCCCTCGCAGAATCCAGCGATTCAACTATATAGAGTGAATATTCCCTCCGCAGCCGAGCATCGCCCATGCGTACCGAAAACCCGCGCCCGATCCGCCTCAAGGACTACAAGGTTCCCGCCTTCACGACGCATGAGGTCATGCTCGATATCGACCTCGATCCGAAGGCGACCAGGGTTCATTCCACGCTCAAGATGGAACGGAACCCGGCGAGCATGGAGGGGGATGCGCCTCTCGTGCTCGATGGCGAGAAGCTGAACCTTCTCGAAGTGCGGCTCGACGGCGAGACGCTCGGGCCGAACCGCTACAGCGTCGATGGCGAGACGCTGACGATCCACGAGGCGCCGCAGGGCAAGTTCACGCTCGAAACGGTGACGACATGTGCGCCGGAGGAGAACACGGCGCTCGAGGGGCTCTATCTCTCGAAGGGCATCTATTGCACGCAATGCGAGGCGGAGGGCTTTCGCCGGATCACCTATTATCTCGACCGGCCGGACAACATGGCGGTGTTCCGCACAAGAATCACGGGCGACCGGAAGAGCGAGCCCGTTCTGCTCTCGAACGGCAATCCCGTGAAGAGCGGCAAGACGAAGGACGGGCGGCATTTCGTCGAATGGCACGACCCCTTCCCGAAACCGTCCTATCTCTTTGCCCTGGTCGCGGGCGATCTCGGCCATGTGGAAGACAAGTTCGTCACCAAGTCGGGCCGGGAAGTGACGCTGCGCATCTTCGTGGAAAAGGGCAACGAGGACCGCTGCGGCTATGCGATGCAATCGCTCAAGCGCGCAATGAAATGGGACGAGGAGCGCTTCGGCCGCGAATACGATCTCGACATCTTCATGATCGTGGCGGTGAGCGCCTTCAACATGGGCGCAATGGAGAACAAGGGCCTCAACGTCTTCAACGACAAATATATTCTGGCGCGGCCCGACACGGCGACGGATGCGGACTATGCGGCGATCGAGGCGATCATCGCGCATGAATATTTCCACAACTGGACCGGCAATCGCATCACCTGCCGCGACTGGTTCCAGCTCTGCCTGAAGGAAGGGCTGACAGTCTTCCGCGACCAGGAATTCACGAGCGACATGCGCTCGCGGCCGGTAAAACGGATTTCCGATGTGCGGCTTCTGCGCGCGCATCAATTTCCGGAGGATGGCGGGCCGCTCGCCCACCCCGTGCGTCCGGACAGCTATATCGAGATCAACAACTTCTATACGGCGACCGTCTACGAGAAGGGCGCCGAACTCTGCCGCATGATCCATACCATGGCGGGACGAACACGCTTCCGCAAAGGCATGGACCTCTATTTCGAACGGCATGACGGGGAAGCGGCGACAGTCGAGGATTTTCTGGACGCGCTGGCCGATGGCGCGAAGCTCGACCTCAAGCAGTTCAAACGCTGGTACTGGCAATCGGGCACGCCGGAAGTTCTCGCTTCCGGGCGCTACGACGCGGCGCGCCAGACCTATACGCTGAAGATGAGCCAGGTGTGCCAGCCGACGCCGGGGCAGCGCGTGAAGGAACCTTTCCACATTCCTGTCGCGGTCGGCCTTGTCGGCCCGGACGGCAAGGACATGGCGCTGACGCTCGACGGCGAGGACAAGCCCGGGCCGAAGACGCGCGTTCTGCATCTGACGGAGCGGGAAGGCACGTGGCGCTTCAAGAATGTGGCGGAGAAGCCCGTGCCTTCGCTTCTGCGCGGCTTCACCGCGCCGGTGAAGCTCGACGCGAACCTGAAGGAACGCGACCTCGTGTTCCTGATGAAGCACGACAGCGACAGTTTCAACCGGTGGGAGGCGGCGCAACGCTATGCAACCGGGCTGCTTGTGCGCATGGTCGAAGCGGCGAAGGATGGCAGCGCGCCCCGCAAGGGAACGGCGTTCGCCGAGATGGTGCGCGATCTCGTGGGCGCGAAGAAGATCGACCCCGATTTCGTCGCGCAGATCATCCTGCTGCCGAGCGAGCAGACGCTGGCGCAGATCATCGGCGAGAATGTAGACGTCGACGCGATCCACGCGGCGCGGGAAGCGCTGCGCATTTCCATCGCGACATATGCGAAGGACGCACTTCTCGATGCCTACGAACGCATGGAAGTGAAAGGCCCCTACAATCCGGATGCGGCGGACGCCGGACGCCGCGCGCTACGCAATGCCTGTCTCGGCTATCTTGCGGCCGCGCCCGGCGACGAGGGCGTGATGCTTGCCGCCGAGCAATTCCGCAAGGCGACGAACATGACGGATTCGATCGCAGCCCTTTCCGTGCTCTCGCATGTCGACTGCCCGGAACGGACAGATGCGCTCTCCGCGTTCCACGACCGGTGGAAGGACGATCACCTCGTGATGGACAAGTGGCTTGCCATTCAGGCCATGTCATCGCTGCCGGGAACGCTTGACGAAGTGAAAAGGCTGACCGGGCATTCCGCCTTCACGATGAAGAACCCGAACAAGGTGCGCGCGCTCATCACGAGTTTCGCGGCGAACAACCAGCTTCACTTCCACGAGGCCAAAGGCCAGGGCTACCGTTTCGTGGCGGACAAGGTACTCGAACTCGACAAGCTCAACCCGCAGGTGGCGGCGAGGCTTCTCGGCACGTTCAAGAGCTGGCGGCAGTTCGAGGCGAAGCGGCGCAAGCTCATGCAGAAGGAGCTGAAGCGCATCGCAGGCACCGAGGGCCTCTCGCGAGACGTTTACGAAATCGCGACCAAAACGCTCGCCTGAACCGCATTTCCCAGCCGTTTCGTGCCGCATCGGAGCAAATCGTACCGGGGCGGCACATCTTAACCATGCTGCTTAACGCGGAATTAATGCTGGCGGGTCAGGAGTCGTTAACCCGGGATTTTCCCTGGCTCACACATGCCTCGCAAAACCCGGCCAGGTGAGTCCCGATTGCATCTATTAACAAAAAGTTAACGGCGGCTATGGACAGGGGGACTCGCAAGTCGAATCATCGTTTTGGACAGGGTGATTCGAACCCCGATGGGGCTTCTCCATGTTGAGCGGCCCGGAGCGGACGGAAGAGCGGATGAGCGACGCGACGACGACGAGGCAGGATGCGATGAAGTGGCGCGAGGCCGCGAGCCGGCGCCGCCGCACGCTGCCGGCCGGGCTCCTTCCCCGGCTGGCGCTCGGCGTTTCCGGCGTGGCGCTGGCGGCGCTCAACGTCGCGCTCTATCTGCAGGACGGCATGTCGCGCCCTCTCATCGCATCGGCCGCCCTTTCCGGGGGCTATCTCGTGCTCGCCTACATGCTGGTGCGCCTGCGCGAGTCCAAGCTCGAGGCGGAGGCGGCGCTCGTCGAGAACCAGCAGCGCTTCGATATGGCCTTCGCAGGCGCGCGCTGCGGCATCTGGGACTGGGATCTTTCCGAGAACCGCGTCTACTGGTCGTCGGCCATGTTCGACATGGTCGGGCTCAAGCAGGCATCGAAGCGGCTGTCGCCCAACGAGATCAAGGCGCTCGCGCATCCCGACGACATGGACGCAATCGACGAGATTTCGCGCGCCGTGACGCGTCCCTCGCGTTCCTACGATACGACCTTCCGGCTGCGCCATGCCGATGGCAGCTGGATATGGATGCATGCCAAGGGGCAGGTCTGGAGCGGCAACAGGGCCGCCGGCGACCGGCTTGTCGGCATTACCATCGACATCACCGAACAGAAGATCGCGGAAGCGCGCGTGTCTGAAGCGAATGAACGGCTGCGCGACGCGATCGAGAGCATCGGCGAAGCCTTCGTGCTGTGGGACGCCGAAGGAAAGCTCGTCACCGCGAACAGCAAGCTCGGCGAATTCCTGAACCTCTCCGAAGACGCGATGGCACCGGGCATAACGCGCGACAACGTGATGTCGCGTGCGGGCGTCGGCGATGCCTGGCCCGTGGCGGAGGGCGGGGAAACGGAGACCGCAGTGAGCGAGATCCGCCTGCCGACGGGGCGCTGGCTCCAGATCAGCGAGCGGCGCACCAAGACGGGCGGCCATGTGAATGTCGGCACCGACATCACGGCGATCAAGGAGCAGGAAGCAGCGCTCACCGACAACAAGCTCGCGCTCGAGAAGACGGTGCGCGACCTCGAAAGTTCGCGCCGGAAGCTGCAGGAACAGGCTCGTCAGCTTGTCGACCTCGCCGAGAAATACGCTTCCGAAAAGACACGCGCGGAAGCGGCGAACCGTTCGAAGTCCGAGTTCCTCGCTAATATGAGCCATGAACTGCGCACGCCGCTGAACGCGATCATCGGCTTTTCGGAGATCATGGGGTCGGGGCTATTCGGCGAACTCGGCTCGCCGAAATACAAGGAATATGCCTCGGACATCCATGCGAGCGGCACGCATCTCCTCGAACTCATCAATGACATTCTCGACATGTCGAAGATCGAGGCCGGGCGCATGACACTCGAAGCGCAGCCGCTCGATCTCTCGGAGGTTGTGGAGGAATCGCTCCGGCTCGTCTCAGGCCGCGCGGAAGTCGCGAAGGTGACGATCGAGAACGAACTGCCTGCCCTTCCGACGGTTCAGGCTGACAAGCGCGCCGTCAAGCAGGTGCTGCTCAATCTTCTCTCCAACGCGGTGAAATTCACGCCGGCGGGAGGCTCGATCCATCTCAAGGGAAGCAGCAAAGACGGCATCGTCACGATTGCTGTCGAAGATACGGGTATCGGAATCCCTGCGAGCGCACTGCCGAAGATCGGCCGTCCCTTCGAACAGGTCGAGAGCCAGCATTCGAAGAAGCACAAGGGCACGGGACTCGGCCTCGCCCTCTCCCGCTCGCTCGTGGAACTTCACGGCGGGACGCTCACCATCGAAAGCACCGAGGGCGTCGGCACGACAGTGAGCTTCACGCTGCCCGCGATTACCGGCTAGAGATACCAGTCATACTCCAGCGGCGAGATCGCTTCCTGGAATTTCTCGAATTCGAGGATTTTCGTCTCTGCATAGACATCGACATAGCGTTCGGTGAGATATTGCCGCATGACCTGCGAATTGCGGAACCGCTTGAGCGCGCTCGGCAGATAGAGCGGGAGCCCCTCGTCCACGGTTTCGCAGGCATTTCCTTCCGCGGGGTCGCCCGGATCGATCTCGTTCACGATGCCATGGTGGATACCGGCGAGGATCGCCGCCAATACCAGATACGGATTTGCGTCCGCGCCGGTGACGCGATGTTCGATGCGGCGCGAATCCGGCGAACCGTTCGGCACGCGGAAGGCGACGGAGCGGTTGTTATATCCCCAACTTCCATTGACCGGCACGAAGAGGTTGGGCCCGAAGCGGCGATAGGAATTGAGGTTGGGCGCGAAGATCGCCATTGCCTCGGGCAGCGTCGCCTGAAGGCCGCCAATCGCGTGACGAAGCTGGATGGACCCCTCATCCGTGCCGTTGTTGAAGATGTTGTTTCCCTTTTCGTCCAATACCGAGCAGTGGACATGCATGCCGTTGCCGGTCTGGTCGACGAAGGGCTTCGCCATGAAGCTCGCAAGGAAATTGTGCTTGCGGGCGAGGGTGCCGATCAGGTGACGCAACATGACGGCGTGGTCGCCGGCCCGCACGACATCATCCTCGTGCTTGAGGTTGATCTCGTACTGGCCGGGCGCGAACTCCGCCGTGGCGCCGGAGGCGGGAACGCCCTGCGCGGCAGCGGCTTCGTCGATGTCCTTGAGGAGGCCCATGAAACCGTCGAGTTCGGTGATGCCGTAGACCTCATGCGCGGTTTCGCGCGCGCCGGTCGCCGGATTGATCGGCGGCTGAGGACGGCCTTTCCGATCCATGTCCTTGTCGAGGAGATAGAACTCGAACTCGCAGGCGACCGTCGCCTTGAGGCCGATCTCCTCGAGCTTCTTCGCGACATGGATCAGCACGTTGCGCGGCTCGAGCATGAGCGGCGCGCCATCGTCATCCAGCATGGTCATCAGAACCTGCGCCTGCTTCATGGAGGCCCAGGGGACGGGAACGATGGAGCCGGAGACGGGACGGGACTGCTTGTCCGGATCGCCGTCGGAAAAGCCCATGCCGAGGATGTCCTCGTTCACGCCCGTCACGTCGAAGAAATAGATCGACTGCGGCATCTGCACGCCCGTCGTGAAGACCTTGTCGGCCTCTTCGGAGGGGAAGCGCTTGCCGCGCACCGTGCCGCACATATCCACGAAAATAGCGTCGAGGTAGTCGATCTCGCCGTGCTCGGCGAGGAAGGCATTGAACTCACCCAGCGTGGCCCAATCCCTTGGGCCCTGTCTTTCCCGGTCGCTCATGATGTCCTGCATGTTCACAACGCAAGGTCCACGCGAGCGAGCCCCCTCACCCACGTTTGAAACCGCTATCGCGTCCTATAGATCCATGAAGCGATAGTAGCCGAGAGCCCCCCGGAGATACCAGCGCCGCAAGGCGGGAAAGGGAATGGAACGGGGCTCGCCCCTGACCGGCGCGGGAATGTCCGAAATTTTCTTTTTTCCGCCAATGAGTTGGGCGACGAGGCGGCCCGCCCAGGGAGCCGCGGCGACCCCATTTCCGTGATAACCCAAGGCAAAAAAGACGGTTTCATCGTCCGGAAGTGAGCCCAATGAAGGGGTGAGCCGGGCCGCCATGCAGACGAAGCCGCGCCATGAATGGGTGATCTCCGCATGGGCCCAACCGGGGAAGACCTCGCCAAGGCGCCGCTCCATGAAGCGGCGCATGCGCAGGCCGTCTTCGGGTTTGCCGGTGAGGTCGCCCCGCGCACCGAAGAGGAAACGGCGGTCGGGAAGAAGACGATAGTAGAAGAGAAGATTTCGCGTGTTGGCGCAGGGCGTTTCGGTGCGCCAGTTCTGGGCGGCGAGCTCATCCGCCGTCAGCGGACGCGTCACCACGATGTTCGACATAACGGGGATGATGTTGTCGGAGAGGGCGGCAGGCATGGGGGAGCGCGTAAAGCCGTTCGTCGCCACGACCACGCGGGCGGCGCGGATCGTGCCCGACGGCGTGACGAGAAGATGCGAGCGCCCTTCCCTTTCCCAGCGCGTGACGGGCGACCCGCCGTGAAGTTTCGCGCCTGCGCGCGCGGCTGCGGCCGCGAGCCCCCGCGCGAAACGGAGCGGATGGAGGCCGAAGCCCGCGCCGACATGGAGCGCACCGAATTGCTCCGTCGAATCGTACCACTCCGCAGCGACTTCCTCGCGCGGGATCAGGCGGGCAGGAATACCGAACTTGCCCGAGAGGAGATCGCGCTCATGTTCCAGCTCGGCATAGCGCGAGGGCGCATGAGCGACATGAAGCTCGCCCTCGCCCTGCGGATTGATATCCAAGCCCTCCTCTTGCGCAAATGCGCGGACGAAGCGCGTCGCCTCCACCTGCGAGGAAATGAACCTTCTGGCTTCTTCCTCGCCATAGCGCGCAATGAGCCGATCGAACGTCAGACCCATCGGCGGCAGTGTACAGAAACCGCCATTGCGGCCCGAGGCACCCCAACCGAACGGCCCAGCTTCGAGCAGCCGGACGTTCATTGAAAAGTCGCGTGCCAGATGCAGCGCGCAGGAAAGGCCCGTGTAACCGCCGCCAATGATCGCGACGTCGCAGGTCTCGTCGCCGTTTGCGCCGAGATCCACACCATTCGCGAGCGGAGGCGCGGTCTCTTCCCAGAGACTGCCGGCGGGCGCGCCCGCGTTGTACATCTCCGGATGATACCAGCTCAGTTTCGGGCCTCTTCAACGGTACGCCCGAGGACTTCGGGTTGCGCGGCATCGCCGCCGGGCGATACGGGCAAATCTCTCGAATAGCCGAAGGTTTCGAAATCGGCCGCATATATCCGCCTGACCATCTCGATCGTTTCCGGCGTGTAGTAGTCGGCGAGCGAGGCGCCGGCGCCGGACCGGTTTCGCGAAGCAAGTTTTATGGAGGAGAGGTTCGTACCGACTATCTTGCCGAGTGCGGTGAAATCCTCCCGCAGATTTTCCTGACGGCCGATGAAGGCATAGGGAATGTCTTTCGCCATGACGAAATCCGCCTGCGGCCGCCAGTGACCGTTCATGCCGGCAGATTTCTGCCTGTCCACCGCCTCCAGAAATTCGGCGAACGACATGCGGCGCATCGGATCTTCGATCAGCAGGGAGCGCAAGTGAACGCGGTTCGGCTTGTCCCAGTTGCGCAACGGATATTCGAACTGGTTGCGATAGCAGGAGAGAGCACGGGAAAAGGGATTGCGCACGAAGGTGACGGGTTTCAGCGTTCCGTTCTCGATACGCCGCGCGAGATCGCGCAGGCCAAGGTCGCGCATATGCTGCCAGGGCTGGTTAGCAACATCGTGGATCGCGCCGGGGCGTATGGACCCGGCGGCGCCGTAGACCTCACGGAATGCGAGCTTCAGCGATGTGCAGGCAACCTTCGGAATCGATACATAGATGATTCCGAGCTCAGGCATCATGTGGAAGCTGTGATTGATCTCTCCCGCACTCATCTGCGCGGCCATGCGCAAATGCAACGGCCAATGAGAAAAGAAAGGCCGCACGCGCGACAAAACCCGAAAAGCCTTCATTGGCCGGAACCCCTCTTTGCCTTACCCCGGGGCAACCTATCACAAAGCGCCGGGGGACGGCCAAAGCCCGGATATCAAGGGGCGGGAGGCGGAGCGCTCTGCATGTCCCCGGGGATGCCCTCCGGCATCATTTCCGGCGGAGTTTCATCGCTGCGGCGGTCGCGCCAACGCAAGCGGACACGCTCCTGCTCCTCGCGCATGGCCCTGGCGACGCGCTGGCGCTGCTCGGGCGTGAGCTGAGCGAAGATTTCGATCATCCCATCCCGGCCGATCTCGCCCATGGCATCCATCGCCTTCTCGATATCGTCGAAAGCGGCACGAACGGCTGCCTCATCATAGGGTTCCGCGGCTATCGCATCGGCAAGCGCATCCCGCGCCTCTCGCGACTGACGGATGAGCGGAACGACGTTGCGGAACTGCTCTCTCATCGCACGGCGAAAGATCAGCCTGTCTTCCTCCGGCAATTCCTTGAAGGCGCCGTGCATCAGCATCGGCCCATGTCCCCTGGGCGGCGCGCCGAAGCCGCCATCATGCGGCGGCCCGAAGAAGAGCGGCACGGAAATAAGCGCGAGCAGGAAGACATTCACCGCAAGCGAAGCCAGAAGGGCAGGCCCGAGCCAGCGGCGCACCACTTTCCCCTCGGACGGTGTCAAATTCGTATCGCTCATTGCATCCACTCCTCGGGCCATGCCTGATCGGCCATGGCAAGCGCGATCAGCCCTTCACCCGTCTGGTCGCCGGAAGCGGCCGCAACCGAGGTTTCCGGCTGAAGAAGGGAAATATTCGATGTCGAGCCAAGCGCCAGTCCCAGAACGAGCGCGGCGGCGAGCGCACCTGCCGGAAAGGCAGGCGAGCCATATGGCCAGACGGTTTCGAGAAGGGCGCCGAGTATTCCTGTTGCGCGGCGGCGTGGCGCCACCGGGCGACCGGACGGGGCGGCCGGACGAGGCCGCGCGGCCATCAACCGACCCGCAAGCGCGGCGGAGGGAGCCCCAGCGGGCGCCATGTCGAGAAGCGCATCGAACCGCCCCGCCTCCTCCACCAGCGCACGCGCTTCAGCAGAGACGGCAAGAAGCGCTTCGGCCGCGGACCTTTCGGCTTCCGGCCAGCGAGCGGGCGAGGCGCCATATGCATCGACGATCTCGCCCAACCGCTTGAATGTCATCTCGCTTCGCATGGTCTCAAATCCATATCCAGCCTCGTCACGAGGCGCTTACCTTACCTGAACGTAACAAGTCGTCCTTTTCCGTCGCCAGCGAGAGGCGCAACTGGCGGCGGGCCCGCGAGAGGAGCGATTCCACCGCTTCGACCGTCACGCCGAGAATATCCGCCGTCTCGACATTCCCGAGACCCTGATAATGGGAAAGCACGATGGCGGCGCGCTGGCGCTCGGGCAGCGCCTGCAGCGCGGCATCGACGCGAGCGGCAAGCTCACGCTGTTCGAGCTGACGGTGGGGCCCGGGATCACCGCTCGCCAGATCCGGCATCTCGTCTATGTCGTCGGTTGGGCGGTTCTTGCGCAGGCGGTCGAGGCAAAGGTTCGTGGCCACCCGGTGCAACCAGGTTCCGAAGCGCGCCTGGCCGGGCTCCCAGCGATCGGCATGGGTCCAGACACGCAGAAAGACTTCCTGAGCCACTTCCTCCGCATCCGCCTGATTGCCAAGCATGCGCCTCGCAAGTGCAAGTATTCGCGTCAGATGCCGGTCCATCAACGCACGGCAGGCCGCCTCATCGCCCGATGCGACGGCGGCCACGAGTTCGTCGTCCGACGGCTGCTCCAACCGTATGTTTCCCCTCGCATGCGCGGGCATCGGGAACATGCCCGCTTCATCCAGGCGAGAGCGCCGGCCGAAGCCGGCGCCCCGCAGGATTTCAAGGCGGCGATCCGCCATGAACCAGCCTACCCGGCTTTTACCTAATTGGCATCCGGGCCACCGCGATGCGGACGGCCTTCGCCGGGCTCGAGCTTGCCGTCATCATTGGCATCGAGACGGTCGAACATCTTCTCGCCGGCCGCAACGAATTCGGCCTTCGTCACCTGACCGTCGCCATCGGCGTCGATCCGCGAGAAATGGTCGCCGCGCTTGCCTTTGTGCTCGGCGAAACGCTTCTGCATCTTGTCGCGGGCAGCCTGCATTTCTTCCTGTGTCAGTCCGCCATCGCCGTCGGTATCGGCTGCCTTGAAGAACCTTTCCATGTGTCCGGCACGACGCCCGGCAGCGGCGGTCTTCATTTCCTCGAGTGTGATCCTGCCGTCGCCATCGGCATCGGCCGCGGCGAAGCGTTCTGCCGGATCGCCGCGATACTCCCTGCGCATGTTTTCATGCGCACTCCTCATCTCGTCCTTCGTCAGAACGCCGTCACCATCGGCATCGGCACCGGCGAAGCGTTCTTCGCTCGCTGCCTGCATCTCGGCCATCGAAACGGAACCGTCGCCATTCGTGTCGGCCTGTTCGAAGAGGCGGGCGCCATGCCCACCCTTGCCGGGGCCGGCATGAGAAATTACCGGCAGCGCGATCGCAAGGGCGAGTGCAGCGGACGTACCGAGCAATCCAAATTTCAATATACGCATCTCTTGTCCTTTTCCTTGGGTTCCGTACCCCGGGAGTTGGCGTTCCGGAGCCGCGGGCACCGTCTGCGGGAGGTTGCCCGCGTACTCCGGAACCGGCTCGCCGCGACGGATGAGGCTGCTTCAAGGGGGGTAAGCAGCAGGCCGTCCGGCGTCCGTTACCCAGATAAACGCATGGGTGGGGGAAATCCGTCGGGGGAACCGGAATTTTTTTCAGAGGCCGAGAGGGGCCGGAATTGCGAGGCGGCGCGCGGAATTCCAGGCCGGAGCCGGAAGAATCCGGACGGGAAGCACCGTTTCGCGCAAGGAAAGCCCCTCGCGACGACAAGCCGTGACGGAGAGTTTCCCCCCGAGACTTGCACTCTCGACCAGCGCCAGCGCGATATTCGCGCCCAGCGCGGGCGAAAAGCCGGCCGTCGTCACCGCTCCGACGGAACGGCCGCCACAGAGAAGCGTGGACAAAGATGCGGGCTCGAAACTTTCGGCCCGAAGGAGGGCGAGGCGGCGTAACGGCTGCTCATCCGCCAGGCGGCGAAGCGCCCTGCCCCCGTTAAATACCGGCTTTTCCATCGCAAGCAGAGGAGCGGACCAGAGCTCGAAAGGCGTCGCCGCATCCGCAGCCGATACCGCGGCGAAGGCGGAGAGATAATCCCGCCCGGCGCGCGGCAAGCCGGCTTCAAGCCGGGCGAGCTCGCGCAGGGCAAATCCGGCTGGCCGGAGACCGAGAGACGCCCCCCTTTCCATCAGGCGGCGCCAGACATGCGGCGCGTCTTCGGCGTCGGTCCAGAGTTCATATCCGAGATCGCCGGTCGCGCCGGTGCGGCTCACATAGAGCGGCATCCCGCCAATATGACCCCACAGGGCGCCGAAGGCCCCGAGCTTCTCGATCCCTTCCAATCCGGCCTCGGCGAGGCAAGACGCGGAAAGAGGCCCCTGGAGCGAGAGCATGGCGATACTCGCGCTTACATCCTCGACGCGGACGCGGAAGCCTTCGGCACTCTCGGCCATCCAGGCGAGGTGACTTTCCTCCGTGACAAGACGATATTCCTCGTTCCCAAGCCGGAAGAGCAGCCCATCGCCGAGAACACGGCCGCCACCTTCGCAAAAGACGACATGGACAGAAGAATGAACATCGAGCCGCGAGAGATCGCGCGCTACCAGACGCTGCAGATAGTCAAAGGCATCGCGCCCGGAGATACGCGTCTTCACGAGAGGCGAGTGATCGGCGAGGACCGCTGTGCCACGCAATGCCCTGTATTCGTCGCCGAGATCCGTCAGCACGTCCGGGACAGTGTAGCCGTTCCACCTGATCCAACGGTTTGTCCGGCTTTCCGCCGAGGTGACGATGTGGAGCGGCGTGGTGAGTACCGAACGCGCGAAAGGAGGCTCCGCGGGGTCAGCCTCGAAAAGCGCCGGGTCGATTTTCGCCCTTTCGTCGTCGAGGTCGATCGCAGAAGCCTCGTCTCCGGCAGGATGGGCAGTATCCGGCGTCATGTCTTCCCCCTCTCAAGCGCGGCCCCCGCTGCAATCCAGCCCGGCAGACCGGTGACGCCGCCGCCGGGGTGATTGCCCGCACCGCAGAGCCAGAGCCCCGGAACCGGCGCTTCGTAATCGCCATAGCCGGGCGCGGGGCGAAGGGAGAGAAGACGGTCAAGGCGAATATCTCCCTGATGCCAATCGCCACCGGCAAGGCCATATTTCGTATCGATGTCGGAAGGCGTCAGAACTTCGCCCGCGATAACGGCATCGAGAATATCCGGCGCGTAGTCTCCAAGCCTGCGCAGAACGCGCTGCAGAAGCGCCTCGCGGTGGCCTGCCCAACCTCCATTCATTTCGCAGGGCACGTTATGCACGATGATGGACATGACATGCCGGCCTTCAGGCGCAAGAGATTTATCCGCCACGCTCGGCAGAAGGACCTCCATCGCAGGTTCCAGCGGAAGGCCGCCATTGCGGCTGGTAATCGCGGCCTCTTCGAGCTCGGCAAGTGAAGGAACGACGAGAAGCCGCGCGGCATGTAGTTCCGGCGCGAGGCCGGCAATATGCGGAAGACAATCGAGAGCGAGATTGATCTTGGCCGTCGCACCGCGCGGGACAGCATGGCGAAGTTCTCGCAAGTCCTCCGTCTCGACATGACGCGCGCCCACCAGGTCGAGCATGGTGCCGCGCGGCGATACGGCGGAGAAGACGAGCGGCGCGCGGACCTGACCGCCACCAGCAATCTCGATCCCCGTGGCCCTGCCCTGTTCGACCAGAATGCCCAGAACCTCCGTCTCCAGATGAACTTCACCGCCCGACGCCGCTATGACCGCGACAAGCGCATCGGACACCGCTCCCATGCCGCCCGCCGGGAGCATGACGCCCCGCCCTCTCATGCGCACCGCCTCGCGCAGAATGGCTCGGAAAGACGTGCCCGGTGAATAGGGGCCCTCAGCGCCGCCGAGTGTTGCATCGAAGGCAAGCGCGGCTTTGAGAAGGGGGGACTCGAACTCCGCCTCCAGCCGGTCGCCGATCGCTTCGGGCAGCACGCGCAACAGTTCCGGCAGGACATCCCTTCCCTTGAACGCCGCGCGCAAAACCTGGCGCCGGAGGAATGATCTCAAGGCCGAAGAATCCGAAAGTGCGGGAGGACATTCGCCAAGAAGGGGCGAAACAAGAGAGGCCAGAGCGCGGTTGCGTGCAACGTGGCGCCGGTAAGCCTCCGCATCCTTGGGCAAAGCCTCGGCGAAGGCCGTGAACTGCTTCCTGCTGCGCGGAAGAACGAGATGTTTTCCGTCCCTGTCCAGCGCGACGGTTGCAACATCGCGCGCGGCATAGCGAAGACCGTGTTTCGCCAACTTCAGCTTGCGCTCGATACGGCGCGGAAAGCCCTCCAGAAGATGAGCGACGGCAGAGACGGCGTAGCCCGGGGCGATCTCCGACGTGACGGCGGCACCACCCGCACTTGCACGCGCTTCCGCAACGAAGACACGCTTTCCCGCCGCCGCGAGACGCGTGGCCGCGACAAGGCCGTTGTGCCCGCCACCGACGACGATCGCATCGAAGATACCGTTCTCCGGGATCATGCGCGCCTCCTCTTGCCCATGGCCGCAAGGAGAGTGGACGCGGCATTCGCACCAGCGCCGCCCATGACAAGGGGGCCCGGATGCGCGCTCGGAGAACAGAGATAGAAATTTTTCAGCGGCGTCTCCGCCCCACCGGCGCCGGGAAACGGACGGTTCGTAAAAAGCTGATCGAGTGTTGTCTCGCCATGCGAGAGATCGCCGGATGTGAGGCCGATCTCGTTTTCGACATCGTCCGGCAGCAGGATTTCGATGGCAATGACATGCTCTGCGATGCCGGGGCTTATTTCTGCGAGGCGCGTCATCACGAGGTCGCCCAGCGCATCGCGGCGCTCCTCCGTCCAGGGGCCGTCATGCAATTCCTCGGGCACGTAGTGGACGAGTGCGGAAAGAACGTGCCCGCCCTCCGGCGCAAGGGAGGGGTCGAGCAAAGAGGGGATGAGCACGTCGATCAAGGGATCTCGGGGCGGCATACGTTCGCGCCAGTCCGCAAAGGCGCGTTCCATCGCAGGAATGGTTCCCGCGAGACGAAGACCGCCGCCAATCGAGGGACATCCCTCCGGCAAACCCGGAAAGACGGGTGCGGCGTCGAGCGCCAGGTTGACCTTTGCGGCGACACCTTTCATTCGTACGCGGCCAACGCGCTCCACCAGACCTTCAGGCAGATCCTTCCACTGGAAGAGGCTGAGGAAACTCCGCTTCACATCGAGGCCGGACAGAACGGCCCTCGCTTCAATCTCCTCGCCATTGGCGAGCACGATGCCCTTGACCTTGCCATCCCTGATACGAACGTCGGTGACTTCGGCTTCCATGCGCAACACGCCACCGGCGGCGCCGACTGCGGAGACAAGCGCCTGAACAAGTGCCGACGTACCACCGGCAGGCATAAGCGTTTCCGGCGCGCCGCCCGACGCGTCGCCTGTTTCGGCAAGCCAGGGAAGGACGAGACGCGCGGCGCTTGTCGGCGTGCAGGGGCCAAGCGTGCCGCCGATCATTGCGGCCGCCGCCAGATGCGCCTTGACGAAATCGTCTTCGAAATAAGTATCCAGGAAATCGGAAGCGGGGAGCGTCCAGAGGCGCAGCACATCCCGCATATCGCCCGGAGACATGGCGGCTATAAGGTCCGCATGGGCGAGTTGCGCCCGCAGGCGGCCGAAAAGCCCCCTCGCCCCCGAATGGGCGGGACGAGCCAGCAAAGGCGCCAGCCGCCTGACAGCCCGCAACATGTCGCGGCGATAGCGCGTGAAAGCATCCGCATCGACGCGCGAGAAGCGCGAAATCTCGCGGCGATAGACGACACCGTCGCGGTAGCTCGCATGATAGCGGCCATCCGGAAAGCAGGTGGCGCCCCCTTCAGCCCGAATGAAGCGGAGCCCTTGATCCGCCAGACCGAGATCGGAAACGATGCGCGGCGGCAGGCCGCCGCTTCCCAATGTGAAGCGCGGAAGACGGTAGCCCGGCGCAATCTCGTGTTCGGACGCGAGGCCACCCGGTGCGGTGCCGCGATCAAGCACAAGCACGTCGAGCCCCGCCTGCGCCAGATAGGCGGCGGCAACGAGCCCGTTGAGCCCGGCTCCGATCACGATTGCATCGTGACGCTCCATGCGCCCCCAACTCCACAACATCTGCCCGGCATGGGACGGTCCCGAAGGAAGCCATTTGGCTTACCTACCCGAAACGTGCCGTTTTGACACGTCCGATGCCTTGCAGCATCCCCCACCCCAAACGAGCGGCGGACGTATTAACCAAGAATGTCCGGGGATTGCCTTGCTTCCAGCGCATTTACGCCAAACAGCGTTAACGCTCCGGCACCCCGGCCAGTGCATCCGCGGTGCAAGAGTTCAGCCAGAGGAAAGCCGGGTCAGGCCTTGCCGATAATGGCTTCGAATGCTTCGAGGACCTTGCGCTGGTTCTCGACAAGCTCGGCTTCGAGAGCGGGGAAATCCGGCGCATCGCCCGCGCGGGCGAGGAGCGACTTGAGGCCGCTCGAGGCTTCCGCCGGATCGAACACCCCCTCGACGCAAACGCGGATCACCTGAGTGAGATTGTGATTGAGCGCGATCGCGCGCACGAGCATGTCCGCGGTTTCCGGCGGGAGAAGATTTGCCGCCGCGATCCGGGCAAGCGCGGTTCTTGTATGCGTGTTCAGGATTTCAGGATGCGCCGCTCCATGTATCAATTGCAGGTACTGACAGATGAATTCGATATCGACGAGTCCGCCCCGCACATGTTTCAGCTCCCAGGGGTTGGTGCTCGCATGTTCCCTGGCGATGCGTGCACGCATCTCGGCGACATCGGCGGCGATCTTTGCCCGGTCACGCGGACGGGTGAGTGTCTGCAGGATGGCATTGCCCACCCTCTCCCTCAGATCGTCGGGCCCCGCAATGACGCGAGCGCGGGTAAGCGCCATGTGCTCCCATGTCCATGCCTCCGCTTCCTGATAGGAGACGAAGCTCGGGAAAGAGGTTGCAATGGGGCCTGCATTGCCCGAGGGCCGCAGGCGCATATCCACCTCGTAGAGCTTTCCTTCCGCGGTCGGTGCAGTAAGAGCATTGATAAGCTGCTGGCACACGCGCGCATAATACTGCGCCGCATAAAGCGGGCGTTCTCCATCGGACGCCACCTCGGCATCCGCGTCATAGATCACGATGAGATCGAGGTCCGAGGCCGCGCTCATCTCCTCGCTGCCGAGCTTGCCCATCGCGACGACGGCGAAGCGGCCGTCCGGAATCTGTCCGTGTTTTTCGGCGACCCTCGCTTCCGCCGCCGGTGCGAGCGCGGCGACGAGTTCGCTTGCCAGCGCCGCATAGGCAGGACCCGCCTCCTCCGCATCCGCGCTGCCCGAGAGGACGCGCACGCCAAGGCGAAAACGATATTCGCGTGCCCAGACGCGAGCGAAATCGAGAATGTCCTGATAATCGGCGGCGTGGCCGAGTTCGTCGCGCAGACTGCGATGCAGCACTTCGCGGTCCGGCAGAACCTTGAAGAAATCGGGATCGACAACCGCTTCCAGAACGCGCGGATTGTGACTGAGATAGTTCGCGAGGCGTGGCGCCGTTCCGCAAATGCCGGCCAGAAGGTCGAGAAGGTGCGGATTTGAATAGAGCATGGAGAAAAGCTGCACACCCGCGGGCAACCCCGTCAGAAATCTGTCGAAACGGTCGAATGCGGTGTCGGGGTTGGATGTGCGCGACAGCGAGCGCAGCAGCGCAGGCATAAGGCTTGTCAGCAGCTCGCGTGAGCGCGTGGCGCGCGTTGCGGGGAAGCGGCCCGTATGCCAGGCGCGGATTGCTTCCGACATTTCGGAAACACGCGTGAAACCCAGGCTGCGCAGCGTTTCCAGCGTTTCGGGGTCATCCTCAGTGCCGGTAAAGACGAGGCTGCCCCCTTCCTCGCCAAGCGGCGGGGCGGTTTCGAAGAGTTTCGCATAGTGATCGCGCACGCATTCGAGGCGCGTGGTGAGCGCCTTGGCAAAGCTTTCGCGATCGGCAAAACCCATGAAGCAGGCAACGCGATCCAGATCGGCATCGGCAAGCGGCAAGGAATGCGTCTGCTCGTCCTCGATCATCTGCAGCCGGTGTTCGAGGGTACGCAGAAAGCGGTAAGCCTCCTTCAATTCTGCCGCTGCTTCGGGCGTGATCCACTTCTTCACGGCAAGTTCGTCGAGCATGAGACAGGTCTGCTTGCCTCGCAGATCGTAGTCGCGGCCGCCTGCGATAAGCTGCTGCGTCTGCACGAAGAACTCGATTTCGCGGATTCCACCGCGACCGAGCTTGATATTGTGGCCCGCGACCGCGATCCGGCCGTGACCGCCGACCGCGTGAATCTGCCGCTTCATCGAATGGATGTCGTCGATGGCGGCGAAGTCCAGATTCTTGCGCCAGATATAGGGTACAAGCATCTGCAGGAAACGCGCGCCCGCCTCAAGATCGCCCGCTACAGCGCGCGCCTTGATGAAGGCGGCGCGTTCCCAGTTCTGTCCGCGGCTTTCGTAGTAGCTCTCGGCTGCCGGCAGCGAGACGGCGACAGGCGTGCCGCCGGGATCGGGGCGGAGACGGAGATCCGTTCGGAAGACATATCCTTCCGCGGTGCGTTCCTGCAGCATCTTCACGAGATCCTTCGTCATTCGGACGAAGAAGCCGCTGTCGTCCAGCCCTTCCTTTAACGGCAATTGACCGGGCTCATAGAAGACGACGAGGTCGATGTCGCTCGAATAGTTCAACTCTCGCGAGCCGTATTTGCCCATGCCCAGCACGACAAGGCCCGATCCATGCGCTGAAACGTCGCGCGTCGATTGGAGTATCTGGCCTCGCGACGCGGCGTTGCGCAGAAGCCAGCCGATACAGGCATTGACCGTGGCGTCAGCGAAGGAAGTCAATGCATCGGTCACGCGCTCCAGCGGCCAGGCGCCCGTAATATCCGCCATGGCGATGAGCAGTGCAGCCTCCGCCTTGGCAAGCCGCAGCGCCGCCATGACTTCTTCCTGCTTGTCGAGTTCGCCCGCAGAAGCGGTACGTGCCACCAGATCGTCGAAGGCTGTTTCCGGCGGGCGATCGAGGAGGCGCGGCAGCCAATCGGGATGGAGGCGCAGGATACGGCCAAGGAAGGGCGAGTTTCCGAAAATGGATGAGAGAAGATGACGGACATCCCGATCCGAAGCGAGCGCGGCTAGCTGCTCGTCGCCGCCCTTATCAACGGCCGCATCGAAATCTTCCAACTCTCGTTCGACACGTTCCGCGTCGTAGGGCGCAGGCGCCGCCCCCGCCCATGCACGAAGCGGTCTCGCCGAATTGTTCTCCGTCACTCGCTTCTCCTCCCGCCGCGCGGATCAAAACGGGCGGCAGAGTAGCAGATTCCGATGGGGATCATCGGCCCGAAACAGGAAGATAGAGCGTTACCCGGAGGCCGGGCCGGTTGTCCGCGAGTTCGATCGAGCCCGCATGGAGCCGCGCGACGGCAGCGACGAGGCTCAAGCCAAGACCGGAGCCGGGCGTATTGCGGCTTGCTTCGAGGCGGACGAACCGTTCCAGCACATGCTGGCGTTCGTCGGGGGGAATGCCTTGGCCATGATCCGCCACGGACAGCACCACCCCACGGCCGGGCCGGACAGGATCCGTTCCTGCCGCGACGACGATAGTCCGGTCATTTCCGTTATCCAGCGGAAGACCATGCTTGATCGCATTGTCGAGCAGGTTTGCGACGGCCTGAGACAGCAGTTCCCTGTTGCCCCAGATTTTGAGTCCTTCGGGCACATCGATAGAGATCGAGAGATCTTTCTCCTCCGCCACGGGTTCGTAGAGCTCCGCTGCGTCATGTAAGGTCGCACTCAGATCGACCCAGGTCATCGAGTCGCGAAGCGAACCGGCTTCAGCGCGAGCAATCATCAGAAGTGCATTGAATGTGCCGAGCAGGCTGTCCGCTTCGGCAATCGTCTTTTCAAGTGCCTGCTTGTAGTCCTCGGGCGATGCATCCTGCATCAGCGTTATCTCGAGGCGATTGCGCAGCCTGTTCAGCGGGCTGCGAAGATCATGCGCGATATTGTCGGTTACCTGACGCATACCAATCATCAGTGCCTCAATTTGATCGAGCATGGCATTGAGATTGAGACCGAGCTGATCGAGTTCGTCGCCCGTGCCCGCGATAGGAAGGCGCTGCGATAGATCACCCTCCATGATGTCGCGGCTCGAACGGTTGATATCGTCCACACGAGCCAGCATGTTGCGGCTCATGAAGAGACCGCCGACAAGTCCGAGCGCAATCGTGAGGCCGATAGCCCATATCAGCGCATTGGTGATGAGGTTCTCGATCTCGCGCCGTTCCTGCACATCTCGCCCAACAAGAAGGTAGAAGCCTTCCTGCAGATAGAAGGCGCGAGCGCGCGCGGCCTTCACCTCGGTTCCGTCCAGCGTCTTGCGGTTGTAGTTGAAGTCGAACCAGCCGTCGGGACCGGGCTCCACCTGCGGACGCCCATCAAGCGTGCCCGCGAGAACGCGGCCCGCAGGATCGAGCACAAGGTAGAGGCTCTGACCCGGATCGCGCGAGCGCTGGATCACGGTATGCACGAGAAGCGGCAAGCCCCCCTGCCGGTACTGTTCGGCCAGGCCTGCAATCTCGGCTTCTACCGCCTCGTCCGTCTGACGGGCAAGAAACCCCGCCGTATTCCAGTAGACATAGGCCAGCAGCGTGATCGCCGAGGCGGCGAACAGGGCGAGATAGATGACCGCGAGCCGGAAGGTCGAGGTCTTGAGGAGTTTAATCAGCGGCACGCAGCGAGTATCCCGCACCTCGCACCGTGTGCAAGAGCGGCTGATCGAAATTCTTGTCGATCTTGGCCCGGAGGCGCGAAATATGGACGTCGATCACATTCGTTTGCGGATCGAAATGATATTCCCAGACATTCTCGAGCAGCATGGTCCGGGTGACCACCTGCCCCGCATGTTTCATCAGATATTCGAGGAGCCGGAACTCGCGCGGCTGAAGGTCGATTTCCTGGCCCTCGCGCGTAACTTTCCGGGCGAGGAGGTCGATCTCGAGTTCGCCGACCTGGAGCTTCGTGCGCACCTGGTCGGGATTGGCGCGGCGGACCAGCACCTCGATGCGGGCGAGAAGCTCCGCAAAGGCATAAGGCTTCGTCAGGTAATCGTCACCGCCCGCCTTCAATCCCTTGATACGATCGTCCACCTCTCCGAGCGCCGAGAGAAAGAGGACAGGGGTACGGACGCCCTCTTCGCGCAGCGTTTCGACCACGCTCAAGCCATCACGCTTCGGCAACATCCTGTCGACAATCATGATATCGAAGGAACTTGAGAGAGCGAGGGTCAGGCCCTCCTCGCCATCCGCGGCATGGTCAACGATGTGGCCGCTCTCACGCAATCCCTTCACGACATAGGCTGCGGCTTCCAGGTCGTCTTCAATGACAAGAATGCGCATCGGTGTGCCTGTCTCCAAATCTCGATCCGAAGGCGGACGGGTGGACCGCGCCGCCGACGCTGCGGGGGGAACACGTCGGACGGCGCGGCCCTGCGACCCTTCGCTCGGTGGGGTCCGGGCCGCATAAACTCTGGCCGTCCCCCCTTTTCGGCCTCGCGTTACGAGTTCTGCAACGACAGCGCCACAAAGCGCTGTTGTTCGTCGCTGCGGAGGAGCAAGAGCACCGAGTTCTTCTTTGCCTTGCTCGCTTCCTCGACTCCCGCCACGACATCCGCGGGCTTCGTCACATCACGTCCCGATACTTTCACGATGATGTCTCCGGGGCGGACTCCCTTTTCCGCGGCGTCGCTCGCGGGATCGACGCTTTTCACGACGACACCGTCAGGCGATTCTGCAAGAGCGAGACCGAGGCTTTCAGTGGTCCCGGCCTCCGCATTGCCGCCGGGTTCTTCCGCCGCCGCCATTTGCGGGTTCTCCGGGAAGATCCCGATCTCGACATCGATCGTCTTTTCACGACCATCGCGCCAGACGACGATTTCCGCGTCCGAGTCCGGCTGAAGATCGGCGACGGTGCGGCTCACGGCGCGCACGTCCTCCATCTGCTTCCCGTTGACGTTGATGATGACGTCACCGGTCTTTATGCCCGCATCTTCGGCGGGGCTGTCCTTGCCGACCTGCGCGACAAGCGCGCCGCGAGCCTTGCCGAGAGAGAGGGAGGAGGCCAGGTCGTCGTCCACCTGCTGGATCGTGACGCCGAGCCAACCGCGGGTGACCTTGCCGTCCTTCTTGAGCTGCTCGATCACATTCTTCGCGATAGAGGAAGGGATGGCGAAGCCGATACCGACACTGCCGCCCGTCGGCGAAAAGATGGCCGTGTTCACGCCGACCACATTGCCGTGCACATCGAAAGTCGGGCCGCCGGAATTTCCCTTGTTGATGGAAGCGTCGATCTGGATGAAATCGTCATAGGGACCTGCGCCGATCTCACGGCCGCGCGCCGAGACGATACCCGTGGTGACGGTGCCGCCCAGACCGAAGGGATTGCCGACCGCGAGAACCCAGTCGCCGACGCGTACATTCTCGGAGTCGCCGAATACGACATAGGGCAACGCCTTCTTGCTCTCGACCTTCACCAGCGCAAGATCCGTCTTGGGGTCCTTGCCGATGAGCTTCGCAGGCATCTCCGTTCCGTCGTCGCGGATCACGGTGATGTCCTTGCCGTCGCCGACAACGTGGTTGTTGGTGACGATGTAACCGTCGGCAGAAATGAGGAAGCCCGAACCGAGTGCGGTCGCATGTCGCGGACGGGGTTTGCCGTCCGGGCCTTGAGGTTGAAGATCGCGAAAGAATTTCTCGAACGGGCTGCCGGGCGGGAAAGGCAGGTCCGGCATTGCCGGTCCGGTTGCGGTCACTTCCTCATCGACGCGAATACTGACCACGGCGGGGTTCACCTTCTCCACCAGATCCGCAAAGCTCGGAAGACGCTCAAGCGCTGTCGCTGCCGGGGCTGCGGATTGTGTGTCGAGAGGCGCAGGTTCCGCGAGGGCGGGCAGGCCAAACGCCATCACGCCCGCAGTGGTAAGCGCCAGAACCTTGAGGCGCAGGTTGCTGTTTCGACCGTTCCGCATAAATAACTCCCTGTCGTTAGCGCCGCCCTACGCCCAGCCCGATGCGCAATGACGGCATGCTTGAAGGACAGGATCATTTCCTGTTCCTTTCCAAATCATGTCTTAATTATTACGGATTGGTAAGGCAGAAAGAAGGCGACAGCTCAGACCGCTGAATCGTCGGATTTCCCGGAGGAAGTCAGCCGAGCAAGATGGGCCCGTTCCTCGGATGTCAGGCTGGGTTCTCCCTCCTCGTCACCTTTGCGCCGCAGGAAGGCGACAGCAACCATAGCGCCGATGGCGAGAACCAGCAGGGGCCCGAGCCAGAGCGCCCATGTTGCCGGCTCGAAGCGCGGCGTCATCAGCACGAATTCGCCATAGCGGGCGACGACATAGTCGAAAACTTCCTCGTCGGTGTCGCCGGCGGCTATGCGCTCGCGAACGATACGGCGGAGGTCGCCCGCAAGTTCAGCATCTGAATCGTCGATCGACTGGTTCTGGCAGACGAGGCAGCGAAGCTCCTTCGAGATTTCGCGCGCTCGCGCCTCCTGTTCGGGGTCCGGCAAACGCTCCGATGGCGAAACCAGTGCAGCCGCAGGCACCACCAGGAAGAGAAAGAGGAAGAGTGCCGTAAAACCCCGGCGCATGACGCTACTCCGCCGGCGCCGCGCGCAGTCGCGCACGTGTCGGCGCGCCGACGCGAAGCCGCCTGTCGGCCAGAGACAGAAGACCGCCCAGAGACATGATGCCACCGCCGATCCATATCCAGGGCGCGAGACTGTTGTGATAGGCGCGAACGACCCATTTGCCGTCTTCCGAGGGTTCTCCAAGGACGACATAGAGATCGGCGAAGCCGTTGGTGCGGATCGCCGGCTCGGTCTTTTCCTGACGCTCGGCCGGAAAGCGGCGCTTCTCCGGAGTGAGAAATCCAAGCACCCGGCCTTCCTTCTCCACTCGGACGACGCCGACGGTTGCCTGAAAGTTCGGACCGTCACGCATGCCGACCCGCTCAAGCGTCAGCGTGTAGCCCGAAATTTCCGTGCTTTCGCCGGGCGCCAGCGTGGTGATGACTTCACTTTGCCACGCCGTCACACCGACAATACCGGCCACGGCAATGCCCAGCCCACCATGCGCAAGGGTGGTGCCCCAGGCTGCGCGCGGCAGGCGACGCGCACGGGAAAGCGCTTCGCGGAGCGGGGTCGTAAAGAGCCGGATGCGCCAGGCAATCTCCGAGGCCGCCCCCGCGACGAGCCAGACGGCAAGCGCCATGCCGAATGGCGCAAGCCAAGGCCCGTCATAGGCGAAAGCGAAGGTCGCAAGGAGCGCGACGAAGGCAAGACCGGCCGCAGCGAGAAGCCGCTCGGCCGCCGCTTTCACATCCGCACGCTTCCAGCCCAGCAAGGGGCCGAGTGGCACAAGACAGAGAAGCGGTACGAAGATCGGCACGAAGGTGTAGTTGAAGAAAGGCGGCCCCACCGTGATCTTCGCTCCCGTGAGCCCGTCGAGCAGCAACGGATAGAGCGTACCGATGAAAACGGATGCGACCGCCGCGGAAAGCAAGAGGTTGTTCATCAGGAGTGCCCCTTCGCGGCTGATCGGCGCGAAGATGCCGCCCGCCTTCAGCATCGGCGCGCGCCATGCGTAAAGCGAAAGCGAGCCCCCGACGAAGAGGATCAGGATTCCGAGAATGAACACGCCGCGATCGGGATCCACGGCGAAGGCATGTACCGACGTCAACACCCCCGAACGCACGAGGAATGTGCCGAGCAGCGAAAGCGAGAAAGCAAGAATGGCCAGGAGGATGGTCCAGCTTTTGAGCGAGCCGCGCTTCTCGGCGACGATGGCCGAATGAAGCAGCGCCGTACCTGCGATCCACGGCATAAGCGATGCATTCTCCACCGGATCCCAAAACCAGAAGCCACCCCATCCCAATGTGTAATAGGCCCACCAGGAACCCATAACGATACCTATGGTGAGGGAGAGCCATGCGGCGAGCGTCCAGGGCCTCACCCAGCGCGCCCATGCAGCATCCACCTTGCCTTCGATGAGCGCCGCGATGGCAAAGGAGAAGGTCATCGAGAAGCCGACATAACCGGCATAAAGCCAGGGCGGGTGGAAGGCGAGCGCACGGTCCTGCAGGATCGGGTTGAGGCCGCGCCCCTCAAAGGGCGCGGGGTCGAGCCGAAGGAAGGGATTGGAGGTCAACAGAATGAAAAGAAGGAACGCGACGGCAATGGATGCCTGAACGGAAAGCACGCGCGCGCGCAACGTATCCGGCAGGTTGTCGCCAAAAAGGGCGACCGTCGCACCGAACAGCGCGAGGATCAGCACCCAGAGAACCATCGACCCTTCGTGATTTCCCCAGACGCCTGAAATCTTGAAAATCATCGGCTTCTCGGAATGCGAATTATCGAAGACGAGCTTCACCGAGAAGTCGGAAACGACGAAAAGCCAGACGAGAGCACCGAAAGCCAGCGCCACCAGGAGAAACTGCAAAAGCGCGGCAGGATTGGCCAGACCCATGAGTTGAGGATCGCGGCGATGAGCGCCGACCATCGGCACCACCATCTGCACGAGCGAGATGGCAAAGGCGAGTACCAGCGCGAAATGGCCGATCTCGGCAATCATGGATAGCTGCCCTGTCCGTAGGTTTCGGCGTGGGATTTGGTCGAGCCCTCACCCTGCCAGTTTCCGGTCTTCTTCAGCGCTTCGGCAACCTCGGGCGGCATGTAGTTCTCGTCATGCTTGGCGAGCACCTTGTCGGCAACGAATACTCCGTCTGCCTGGATCTCTCCTTCCGCGACAACGCCTTGGCCTTCCCGGAAAAGATCGGGCAAGACGCCGCGATAGGTCACGGGGATGGTCTCCACGAAATCGGTGACATTGAAGCGGATGGTCGCATCTCCACCCTTTTCCAGCGACCCCTGTTCCACGAGGCCGCCCAGCCGGATTCGTTCTCCGGCATCGACGCCACGCTCGGCAACATCGCTTGGACTGTAGAAAAAGGTAACGCTGTCGCTCAGAGCGAAAAGCACAAGCCCCGCGGCAAGGCCCAGAATGCCAAGGCTGACGAAGATGAATGTGGCGCGGCGCTGTTTGCGCGTCATGTTTCGCTCCCGTCTTGGGCCACGTGGTGGCCAGCGGGCAGAGATATAGCCCGCCCGGTACAGGACGCGAAACCGCTAAATCGTCGCGGGGGGACGTGGTGGGAGAGGAACCGCTCAAATGCCGAGCATCAACCGGGTTGCGGGCCCGGCAATGCCATCGTCGACAATGCCGAAGTCGCGTTGAAAGGACTTCAGAGCCTTTTCGACATTCTCGCCGAAAACCCCATCGCAGTTGAGGGCATACCCCTCCTTCGCCAATGCTTTCTGAAGCGCGAGAACATCGCTGCCCGACATCCGGGGCTGGGTAAGACGGAGAGTTCGGGTCGCGGCATCGTCCGCCGAGACACGAACGGGAGCCGTAAGCTCAAGAACGTCCTTATCGATACGAACGCCCCGCACCATCACGGGCAATGCAAGCGTCCAATTTCCCGCCGCAATTAGCGCGTCAAACGCATCCATCCTGTAGACGCACTTACGCAGCAGGGAATTGGAATGGCCTCCCAGCCAGGCTCGTCGCTCGGCGATATAGGTTTGCGTCCATCTCCGCGCACCCGCCTTCGAGGGGGCGCCGATGCGCGCCGAGGTGCGATCCCGCATCGCACTCCACGAACCATGCACCACGCTGTCATAGACGACGGCAGTGGAGAGCGGCTCGATCAATCCCAGTTTCTCCGCCGCGACCGATGCAGGCGTCCAGTAGACACGATCGAAGAATGCATCCTGCGTATCCTGCATGACGGGGTCCGAGCCCGCTTCCTTAAGGAGGCCGCGGAACGTCCAGTCCGTATCGAGGCGCAGATCCATATCGGCCAGTCTCGACAGATAGGCCTCGAGCGCGCGTGCATGGGATGCGCCGGGCGCAGCACAATACGACTTGATGAGGAGGTGGAGATTGCCGCTGCCAAGCGTCGTCTGCGCCCGGCCGTAAGTCAGGTGTCCGCTATCTCCAGCGAGGAGCGTCACACTCGCATAGTCGCCGCGCGGGCTGCCCGTCTCGAATATGTTCACGATCGCCTTGGCCGTTTCCCTCTGCGCCGCGCTCAGCATGATCTCCGCCTGCCCCTTGTGTGAGTCGACTGCAATCCTACATCGCGGCGCGAAAAGCGGGGATTAGTCGGCGAGCGTTTTTTCGGCCTCGTCGATGCGCGCGAGAGCGGCCTCGTCACCGGCAAAGGCGGCACGGGCGGAAGCGATCGCCTTGCGTGCCTTTTCCTGCTCGTTCAGCACCTTGTAGGAGCGGACCAGGCGAAGCCATCCATCCAGGTCGTCCGGGGAATCCTCGAGACGAGCCGCAAGCCCTTCCACCATTCCACGGATCATGGATTCATCCGCCTGCGGAACGGCGGGGTTCTGTTCCGCGGCGGCAATTCGGGCGCGAACGGACGGCACCCAGGCAGCATCTTCGGGCGCGGAGGCGAGAAGCTTGTTCCAGCGCGAAAGCGCAGCGTCTCGGTCGCCTGCTTCGATATCCGCCAGTCCCAGAAAATATTGCGCGCGCGGTTCGGCGGGATCGAGCTCCGCCGCTTTCTCGAAATCCTGTCGCGCAGCCGGTCCCACGGCGCCGTCATCCGCCAGCACTCGAGCTTCGCCGCGCGCGGCCAGCCGTCCGGCAGAGACGCCACCCGCCATCATGGCGCGCGTCCAGGCGTTGGCCGCTTCCTCATAGCGCCCAAGCTCGAGATAGACCGGCGCGAGAAGTTCCCAACCGCGCAGATCGTCGGGCTGCTTCTTCAAATGGCGTTCGATCCTGATCACCAGCCCTTCCAGCGGCAGTTCCTCCGGCGGCACAGCCATCCGTTCGGCGAAGGATTGACCTTCCAAACCGGGCGAGCCCTCGGCGAGATAAATTCCGAGCGCGAGAACGGGAACCAAAATGACGAGTAGCAGAGCCGTCGCCTTCCGCCAGCGTGGATCGGCGGAAGCGATATGCGATTTGCTTCTCTCTTCGTCCGCCGCCAGCAGGCGGCGCGAAACCTCGATGCGTGCAGCCTCCGCTTCCGCCGGGGCGATGACGCCGCGCTCAAGGTCACGATCGATTTCATCGAGCTGATCGCGATAGAGCGCAACCTCCCCCTCGCTCCGGTCCGTCGTGGTGAGGGCCGAGCCAGCACGCAACGGACGCAGCAATATCCAGAGCGAAATCCCGGTCAGCGCCGCGAATGCGATGAAGATCAACATGTCGTTTGCCGAAAGCAGCACGGAACAACCCTCTTCTGCGGCGGCACGAGCGCCGCCGAGTCTGTATAGAGGTTTCGGCGCGCCGCCGAAAGCGGCGGAGGGACGCAGCTCAGCACCCGGCCGCCCCGCCTCACAGCCTCATAATTTGACGGAATCAACCTCTGGGCTAGGCTGCCCGACTTCATCTAGGTGGGAGGTAAGGCGTGCTGCGCATTGCAAAGACAGGACTGTTCGGCTTGGCGGGCCTTGCGGCGATCGTCCTCACGGTCATTTTGGTTCGCGGGACGCTGGAAGCGCCCCAGCCTGCCGATCCTGCCCCTTTCATCGCAAAGGCCAAGGAATACGACGCAACAATCGAACGGGATGAATGGGGTGTTCCGCATGTCTTCGGCATGCGGGACGCGGATGCCGGTTTCGGTATCGGCTATGCACATTCGGAGGACGATTTCGCGACGATCCAGGAGGTCGTCATTGCGACACGAGGACAACTCGCTGCCGTCAAGGGAGAGCGTGCCGCCGTAACGGACTATCTCGTGAACCTCATTGGCGTGTGGGAAACGGTCGAGAGGCGTTATGAAAGCGACCTCTCTCCCGAAGTTCGCCGTGTCATCGAGGCCTATGCCGACGGCGTGAACTACTATGCGGCGCTCCATCCCGAACAGGTCATTCCCGGCACCCTGCCCGTCACGGGACGGGACGTCGCGGCAGGATTCATATTCAAGACGCCCTTCTTCTATGGTCTGGACAAGGTCCTGCTTTCTGTTTTCGAGGGAAGGATCGGCCGGGATGCCGGACTATCCAAAGAGGGGGTCGATGCCTTTCTTCCCTCCGAGAACCCCTATCCCATCGGCTCGAACGGCATCGCGGTCAGTCCCGCACGTTCGGCGGACGGCGCGACGAGACTACTTGTCAACTCGCACCAGCCATTCAGCGGACCCGTGGCCTGGTATGAAGCGGTCGTAGAAAGCGGCGAAGGATGGCACGTAGCCGGAGGATTTTTCCCCGGATCTCCGTTCATGTTGCACGGGCATAATGCAACGCTCGGTTGGGCCAATACTGTGAACGAGCCCGATCTTACCGATATCTATCGCCTCACTATCAACCCCGACAACGAAAATCAGTATCTCCTCGATGGAGAGTGGCGCGACTTCGAAAAACGGATCGCAACGATCCGTGTCGATCTATGGGGACCATTCTGGTGGACGGTGGAGCGCGAGGTCCTGCGCTCCGAACACGGACCGGCGCTGCGGACGCCCGATGGCGTATTCGCGGTGCGCTATGCAGGCATGGGAGAGATCAGACAGGTCGAGCAGTACTTCGCTCTCGACAAGGCAAGAAACCTCGCCGAGTGGATCGAGGCGATGAAGATACAGGCACTACCCAGCATCAACTACATCTATGCGGACGCGCAGGGCAATATCGCCTATGTCTACAATGCGCAGTTTCCGGACCGGAAACCGGGCGTGGATTGGGCGGGTATTCTCCCGGGCGACGACTCCTCGCTCATCTGGCAAGGCTACGTCCCCTTCGACGTGGTGCCGAAAATCGTCAATCCAAATTCCGGCCTCGTTTTCAACGCAAACAACACACCTTTCCGCGCAACCGCGGCAAACGACAATCTCGTCCCCGAAGCCTTTCCCGCAACGCTCGGAATCCAGACGGACATGACGAACCGCGCTCTGCGCATCGAGGAAACCTATGGTGAGGACCGGTCGATTACCCGTCGGGAGTTCCACGACTACAAATACGATCTGCGCTACAGCGAAAGCTCGGCCGTGATGGAAATCGTCAACGGTCTTGTCGCCGCCGATGCAGCCGGCGATCCGGAGGTTGAGGAAGCGCAGCGGATATTGCAATCATGGGATCGGCGAACCGATGTTCACAGCAGGGGGGCCGCCCTCGCCATTCTCTCCGCAGAACCGGTCATCACCGCGCGCATACGCGGCCGGGTGCCGCCTGCCCCCATGGACAAACTGCGCGAAACCATCGAACACCTTAAAACGCATTTCGGCCGGCTCGACCCCGAATGGGGCGACGTCAATCGTTTCCGGCGGGGCAGCATCGATCTGCCGGTGGATGGCGGTCCGGACATTCTTCGCGCAATCTACGGCACGAAGCAGGAAGACGGCACACTGACTGCGCATGGCGGCGATACGCTGATCATGTTCATCGAATGGGACCGGAACGGAAAACTCGTCTCCGAGAGCGTGCATCCGTTCGGCTCGGCGACGAATGACAGCAACTCACCGCACTATGCGGACCAGTCTCCCCTTTTCGTGGGCATGCGCGTGAAGCCCGTGCGTTTTACACGTGACGCGCTGAAAGGTCATGTCGAAGAGAGTTACCGGCCCGGCAAGCGGGGGGCTGCGGATCAATAGCCCGCAACATCCTTCGGTACGTTGCGGCTGACGATCCTCGAGAGTGGAAGGTCCACATGTACCGTGGTTCCCTGACCAACCTCGCTTTCGATCGAAAGCGAGCCACCATGAAGTTCGGTCAGATGCTTCGCCAGAGGCAGGCCTAGTCCCGTTCCCTCGTGCTGTCGCGAGAGCGACCCGTCGAGTTGCGTAAAGGGCGTCAGCGCGCGAGGAATATCGTCCTTCGCGATGCCACACCCCCGGTCGGTCACGGAAATACGCAGGCATTCCGCCGTAATCTGACCGGAGATCGTAATCGCTCCTCCATCAAGGCTGAACTTGACGGCGTTTGAAACCAGATTGATCAACACCTGCTTCAAGGCGCGTTCATCGGCAACAATGACCAACGAAGGCTCCGGCAGAGAGCATTCAAGCAGGATATTCGCCTGTTGCGCCCGGTGACGAACGATGCGCGTCGCCGACTCGACCACATGATCCAGTTCAGTCTCATCCTCATGCAGCTTGAAGTGCCCCGCCTCGATCTTTGACAAGTCGAGGATGTCGTTGATGAGGCTGAGAAGATGAACGCCGCTATTGTGGATATCTTCCGCATATTCACGATAGCGCGGATTGCCAACGGGCCCGAAGAGCTCACGTTCGAGCGCCTCGGAGAATCCGATGATGGCATTGAGCGGCGTCCGGAGTTCATGGCTCATGTTGGCCAGGAATTCCGATTTCGAACGGCTGGCCGCCGTTGCCTGATCGCGCGCCTCTCGCAGCGCCTCCGCTTCCTTTCGCCTGGCGGTGACGTCCTGAATGCCGATGAGCATCGCGCGCTGACCCTGGAAATGCACGATGGCGGCAGAAACCAGCACATGGATGATCGTGCCGTCGACCCTCTTCATGCCGAATTCGACCGGCGATCCTGCACGACCGGTGAGAACCAGCTTGTCCAGCCGCTCGGGAATGTCTTCGTCGTCGAAGAGTTGACGCACATCGAGACCGGCGACGTTCTCATCCTCGATCCCGAAAAGCCTGAGCGCCGCGATGTTCGCCTGCATGACTTGAAACGTACCCGGATCGACAAGGGCGATCGGCAGCGGCGCTGCGTAGAAGATACTCTGAAAGCTTTCCTCCGTCGCGCGCACCGCCTGTTCGGCCTCCTGACGGACGCCCACCTCGCGTTTCAGTTCATCATAAAGTTCCTGCTGTCGAAGAAGCGTGACGAATCCCTCTCTTCTCAGACGGTTCGCCGCCCGCACCATCTCGACGCCAATCGCGTTCACCACACCGAAGAGAACGCATATCTCTATCAATGTGATCGCCGATACATCGGCGAGCGAAGGCGTGATCAGAACGAAGCCGATGCACAGTGCCAACGCGAGGGTGAGATTCGCGGCAAGACGGGTCGGCACACCGATATAGAAGGCGAAAAGAATGACGACCACGCTCAACAACGCCGCAGCGAAATCGACCTGCCCCAGGGTGAGGGAGACGGGCGAGATCAGCGCGACCAGCAACTGGGTGACCAGCGCGCACGTCATGAAGGCGCGGCGATCGCTGGGCGAGCGGAAAAACTTGAGCGCCGCCAGTATGGCGCCGAGTGCGGCAAGACGACCGAGAGCGAGAAGGACGAAAGGCCAGGTGAAGCCCAACGTGATGAAGTCGAAGACCATCCAGCTGACGAAGACATAGACAGCAATCAGCACGCCGCGAAGGCGCGAGTGGATTTCGCTCCAGCTTGCCCTGAGATAGCTGTCCTCCAGAGCCGGATCGGCAAATTCACCCGTCCAGCGATAGACGGGTCCTTCGTTCGCCTCCCGGCGAAGTTCGGATATAGCCTCTCCAGTCGTGTCAGCAGACCACGTCACGCCAACGTCCCCATCTTCGTTCCCAGCGTCCGGGGACGCTCCTCCCGCGATCCCAGTGCGCGTAGAGTAGGGATCAAACACTAAATAAAATGCAAAATTCGCCTGTCCGGCCTTTCTCATTCGAGGGGCCTTGCCTATCGTCTGCGCATCTGTCCGGTGTGCAAAAATGAGACAGGGAAAATGAAAGGGAAGACGTCATGAGAGGGCAAGAGAGCGGCGGCATTCTGGAAGGCGTCCGCGTACTGGACTTCGGCCGCTATATTGCCGGCCCCTATTGTGCCGCTTTGCTCGGCGACCTGGGCGCCGAAGTCATCCGCATCGAACGGCGCGACGGGTCTGAAGACCGCTTCGTTCAGCCGATCGTGCCGGAAGCCGGACCCGGCGAGGGCGGCGAAGGCGCGATGTTCCTTCAGATGAACAGAAACAAGCGCGGCCTCACACTCGATCCGATGACGGAAACGGGCCGCGGGATCGTCCGCCGCCTGGCTGCCACCGCGGATGTGGTCGTCGCCAACCTGCCGCCCTCAACGCTGAAGGCGATGGGGCTCGACTACGAGAGCCTCACAGCCGTGAAGCCCGACATCATCCTGACCACCGTCTCCGCTTTCGGACATGGCGGCCCCTACAGCGAGCGGACAGGCTTCGACGGCGTGGCCCAGTCGATGGTCGGCGCGGCTTATCTCACCGGCCATCCCGACGAGCCGGTAAAGAGCTATGCGCCCTGGGTCGATTTCGGAACGGCGTCTCTCTCTGCCTTCGGCACGCTCGCTGCCTTGATGGAGCGCCAGAAGTCCGGCAAGGGGCAGGTCGTGGAAGGATCTCTCCTGTCGACCGCCCTTGCCTATTTCAATTTCCACCTGATCGAACAGGAGCTGCGCAAGACGAACCGTGTTGCCATCGGCAATCGTTCGCCCTATGCGGGTCCGGCGGACATCGTGCGCACCAAGGATGGCTGGATACTCGTGCAGGTGATCGGTATGCCTCTGTTCAAGCGCTGGGCGCGGCTCATGGGCGAAGATCACTGGCTCGCTGATCCACGCTTCAAGGACGATCTCTCGCGCGGCGATCACGGGGAAATTCTTTCCGAGCGGACGCAACGCTGGGCGGAGACGCGCACCACCGAAGAAGCTCTGGCCGAACTCGAGGCGGCGCGCATTCCGGCCGGTCCCGTCTACTCGCCGCAACAGGCACTGGAAGACAGACACATCCAGGAAATGGGATATCTGAAGTCCTTGCCCTTTCCCGGCCTGCCCGGCCCCGCACCCATCATGGAAACGCCGCTACGCTTCTCCCGCACGCCGGCAAGTCTTCGCGAACGGGCGCCGCTTCTCGGCGAGCACACCGACGCCATTCTCGGCGAACTCGGCTACACGACGGAGGAGATAGAGTCCTTCCGGTCCGAGGGAGTGATCTGAACCATGCCGAAGGCGCTGGATGATTTTCCTCACCTGCCGCTCGCCCATCTGCCGACGCCGCTCTCGGAAATGCATCGTCTGCGCGAAGCGCTCCGGGCGCGGGGAGTGCGCCACGTTCCCAGGCTCTTCATCAAACGTGATGACTGCACCGGCCTTGCCACTGGCGGCAACAAGACGCGAAAGCTGGAATATCTGATTGGAGAGGCGCTCGCGCAGGGCTGCGACACGGTCGTCACGACAGGCGCATTACAATCGAACCACGCAAGACAGACGGCTGCTGCGGCATCCGCCGCCGGACTCTCCTGCCTCCTGGTTCTCTTCGATACCGTACCTTATCGGGGCACCCTCTATCGCCGCTCGGGAAACCTGCTTCTCGACCGCGTCCTCGGGGCGGAAGTTCGCATCGAAAGCGCAGATGCGGATGCGGCGGAGGTCTTCAGCAAGCTTTTTCAGGAACTGGAAGCCAAGGGCAACAAAGCCTATTTCGTTCCCGTCGGCGGATCGAGCGCCACCGGCTCTCTCGGTTACGTCAATGCCTATCTGGAAATCTCCAGCCAGCTCGAGGCTCTCGGTCTGAGCCGGACGGCGCTCGTGCATGCTTCGTCGAGTGGCGGGACGCAAGCCGGTCTCATCGCGGGGTCGCAGCTGCGCGGTTCCGGTCCAACGGTTAGCGGCATCAATGTCTATCGCAAGGACCACGAAGCGATGGCTGAGAGCATTCATGCCCTCGCCTCGAAGACCGCGGCCCTTCTGGAAACGTCTGCGCCCTCTCCCGGTGCCATCGATCTCGTCGGCGGTTGGCTCGGCGAGGGCTACGGATTGCCGACCGCGGCGATGCGCGATGCGGTCAAGCTCGTAGCTCGAACGGAAGGCATTCTTCTCGACCCGGTCTACACAGGCAAAGGCATGTCGGGTTTCATCGGCCAGATCGAAGCAGGAAATTATGCGGATATGGAGGCCGCCGTCTTCCTGCACACTGGCGGCATGCCCGGCCTCTTCGCCTACGAGGAAGAGTTCCGGTCCAGCTGACCTTCAGCCTTGCGCGGCAACCTGCCCGCGGCGGCGCAGAATTTCGGCCTGACGGTCCTCGCCGAGCGCTTCATGAAGACGAGCGGACGCCTCCACGAATTCCTCGGCATTGCCGCGCGCTGTTCCCGTCGCCACGCGCAGTTCTTCAAGCAGCCGGTCTTCATAGGACGCGAGGTAGGTTTCGATCTGCTGACGGATACTGCGGCAATGGCTCTGCGCGCCGAGAGGTTCGCAGATCGGCATCACGCCGTTCACGAAACGCAGGCACGCCTTCACTTTCTCGATGCGCGCGCCATCTGGAGCCTTTGCAAGATCGGGCCGCATTGGACCGCCGCGCCCATACTGGCCGAATTGATGGAAAGGCAAGGCCCGCACGAGTTCGGTTTCGAAGCGCGACATTTCCTGCGAGATCGCCGCAGAAAGCCGTGCCCGCGCGGCGAGAAGGCGCTGGCCCCATTCGCCGTTGCGGCGAAGATCGATTTCGGCCGTGAACCCTCTCGACAGATGTGCAAACCGCCGGACATCCTCGAGCAAGGCATCGAGGTCGGTGTGGCCCGGACGAAGTGTCTCGGCGCTATGCGCAATGCCTTCCATGTCGGAAAGCAACTGTTCGCCGAAGACTGCGAGTTCGCAGCGGCTTATGACCTTGTCGTTGCGCTGGTGCGCGACCTTGCGCACGAAGCGCAATATCTGGGACGGCTCCTTCAGCCGGCCCATTGCCGCAAATGGAAGATACAGCGCCTCTTCCGGCGCCGTCTCTTCCACTTCTTCATAGATTTCCTTCATCGTCGCGACCATCGCGTCGTCGAAGTCGTCTATGTGTTTCGGCAAGGCCGCCTGAAGTCTGAGCATCGCCGGCGCAACCGCAAGAACACTTGCGATCTCGCAGGCATCCTCGAATCCGCTCTCGCCACCGAGGCGCTTTTCGGCCTGGGAACGCTTCGATGAATCTTGCCGCGCGGAGGAAATCGCCGCGCGAATAGCCGCGGCCGCCGAAGCGTGCATGACGGAAACGGCAGCCTCGAGCGCAATCTCATCTCCCTTGAGGGTATGATCTGCGATCCGCTTCTTCAGGTCGGGCAGCGCATCGGGCATCAACTCGTCTTCAAGCCAGGACCAGACACGCATAACGGAAGCGCGGGAAATCCGGCCCTGCCGCACGCCGTCCTCGTCCTCGTCGACCAACAGATCCTCGAAGGGGCGGCAGAACTGGCGAAGCGCATCGGGCATGCCCGGCCGCTTGCCCTTGAAAGAGGCAAGCAGGGGCCGCAGGCCGGAGAGGATCATGTCATAGGGCAGACCCGAGTTTCCGCGCAGCCGCTCCCGTTCAAGCCCCGAGGCAAGCTTGAGCACTGCGGGCTGGGGGAGCTGCGCCAGGTAGCTCGCTAGCTTCTGGCGGATCGACGCTTGCTGTTCCGTCATCATCGGCTTTCGCGGTGCAATCGATGGTTTCGGCGGAAATCCGCGGCCCCGGTGGGGAGCGTGACGGAAGTTCCGCAAAGGTTTCATGACCCGCTCAGGCTATCCGGCCATGCTTAAAATTTGGTTCCGCCCCGTCATAATCCACAGATATGCCCTGTAGACAGCACCTAAAAACTGGTGGCCAAACCCGCGATTTTCGATAGGCCGCGGCAAAATTCGGTGATAGCGTTTTTTTCCGGGTGTCATCGTCAGGCTGTGGCATCCGTCTTTTACTTCTATACGAGGCATTCAAGGCACTATGGCTAGCGGAGTCGTGAAGTGGTTCAACGCCACTAAGGGTTATGGTTTCATCGCGCCGGCGGATGGCGGCAAGGACGTCTTCGTCCACATCTCCGCCGTCGAGCGCGCCGGCCAGAAATCCCTGCAGGAAGGTCAGCAGATCCAGTACGAACTGGTCGAGGGGCGCAATGGCCGCTTCTCCGCCGAAAATCTGGTTCTCGGCTAATACCGGCATCAGCAAGTGCGGCCGCGCCCGCGCTGAGACGTTCAAGGCCCTCCCCCTAACCGGTGGAGGGCCTTTTCGTTACGGACCTCAATTTGTCTTCCGATGCTAGCCGAAGCGCCTGCAGGCAACTAGCATGAGCCCATGTTCGGACCCTATACGCTTCTGGAACGCGCCCACGCCTTCGTCTGGGACCGCCCGCTGAACGAACTGCCCTTCTGGCAAAGGTCGCTCTTCCTCTCGGCCCGGATCGGCTGGGCTGTCGTGCGCGACCTTCTTGGAGGTGCGCTCAGTCTGAGGGCCATGAGCCTCGTCTATACGACATTGCTCTCCATCGTCCCGGCGCTCGCCATCGCTTTCGCCATTTTTCGCGCCTTCGGCTTTGACGACTACATTGCGACCATGCTGGCGGACTTTCTGGCGCCGCTAGGAGATCAGGGCTCCCAGATCACTCAACAGATGATGGAGTTCGTGCAGCGCGTGAACGTAAACGTGCTCGGCACGGTCGGCTTCGCCTTTCTGCTCTATACGGTGATTTCACTCATCAACAAGGTGGAAGCCGCGTTCAACTCGATATGGCGCGTTGAATCGAACCGTTCCTTTGCCCGGCAGTTCACGGAGATCGTGAGCATGAGCGTGCTGGGCCCTCTTCTCGTGCTGACCGTCTTCGGCATCATGGCGGGCGCCGTTTCGAATTCGTTCGTAGGTGGGCTCGCGGAATATGAGGCGGTGCGTTACGTGCTCGAACAGTCGAGCCGGTTGCTGCCCTATGCTGTCCTCATCGCCGCATTCGGCTTCATGTATCTCATGATCCCGAACACGCGGGTGAAGCTCGATGCGGCGGCCGTCGGCGCGACGGTCGCGGGCATCGCCTGGGGCGCCGCAGGCTGGACCTTCGCGACCTTCGTCGTGAAGTCCGCCCAGTATGTCGCGATCTATTCTGCCTTCGCGAGCCTCGTCTTCTTCATGATCTGGCTCTATGCAGCCTGGCTTATCCTGCTTGGCGGCTGCTCCATCGCCTTCTACTACCAGAACCGGGCCTATCTCTCGCCTCATGCCGGGGTCAGTTTGCTGACATTACGACAGCTCGACCGGATGGCCGTTCAGGTTCTCTTGCTGGTGCACGAGGCGTTCGAGCGTGGTCAGACGCCCTGGACCGAGGAGGCCCTTGCGCGCAGGCTTCATGTGCCGATGGAGTCGATGGGGGAAATTTCGACGGCGCTTTGCGAAGCCGGCCTTCTCACCTTCAGCACAGGCACACCGAGCCGTTTCGTCCCGGGACGCCCCGCAGGCAAGACGACCCTCGCAGACATATTCGCTGCCGTTCGCGCCAAACGGCATAGCCGAAGCATCGCCGACGGAACGCTCGCTCATGAGCCCCGTATCGAGGCCGTCTTCGAGAAACTGGACCAGCGTCAGGCGGAAGTAGTCGACTCCTTGACCATCGCCTCCCTCATTTCAGCGGACGAAAGCGAGCCGGAGAAAACGATCTCCGCACCCGCCGCGCGTTAACGACTTGATTCGTGCCTATGGCAAAACTCGATTTCGAAACCGCCGGTGCGTCGTCCCGCCGGCTCGCGCGGTCACATGATCGTCGCCAAAAAGGCTCGATAAACTGCGGGTCAGGCCACCTCATGCGGTATGTGTCGAAGTTTCACACACATTCTCTTGACGCGACCGCCGCGCGGATTCACGCTGAAGATCCTTGGTTCAACAATTGAAAGGAGGTGATCCGATGTCTAACGGTCTGCTGACACCGTTTGCCATCGCCAAAGTTTCGATCTCGATAGAGGGTCGTGTGGCGAGGCAGGAAGAGCCGGACACTTCCGGGGGTCTTTCTGCCTGAGCCTTTATCCTTCATCGCCGCACCAGTGATGGCGCGGCGACTCTTCGAGCGGAACAGATTGGTGCAAACGGGGCGGTCCCGCACATAAAATAATGGAGACCGCGTCGCTGCCGTTCCGAACTGGCCGCCGCCTTCCAGATGGAAAGCGGCGGCCTTTTCACGTCCAGCACGGCAATCCCCTCTTGTAGGTGGCCTCACCCAGGCGCGGTTCGGGGGCCGGGGTTCACCAAGGGTGAGGCCGAACGGCCTTTCAGCCGTTCATCGGTATGGCTTTATCTTCTTCAGCTCACGATCTGCCAGCTTCCGTCCGGCTGACGGCACGCCGTGCCGTAAGCGCTTTCGGGGCGTCCGCCGATATAGACGGTCTGGCTGTATTCCCTGCAGTAGGCATTGCCCGACTGGTAGGAACGGCCCGGCTCGACATAGCCGTAATTGCCGCTCTGCGGATTGCTCCAGCGTGTCGGCTGGCCGGTCTGGAAGGCGCCGTAGGAGGCATTCTGCAGATAGGCCTGGTCGGCGCGGTCAAGGCTGCGGCCGATATTGTTGCCGACCAGCGCGCCGAGCAGAACGCCCGCGCCTGTCGCCCAGAGACGGCCGGAACCGCCACCGATCTGCGAGCCTGCGAGACCACCCGCGACAGCGCCGGCCAGCGTCCCGATGCCCTGTTTTGGGCCGCCGCTATAGCCATAGGGATTGCCGGTCTGGCAACCGGCAAGCGCCACGGCAAGGGCGCCAACAATGAGAGTGCTTTTGATCTTCATGACACGTACCCCGTTCGTGATGGGTTGATCCGACGGTCATGAAGATAGAAAACCGCCCTTGAGCGGGCGCTGAATGCACCATTCATGTGGCGTTCAGCTTGCGGGGCTCGACGCCTCGCCTTTTTCGTTCAGGAAGCCGCCGCGGGCAGGTAGATCTCGGCGCGCAGGCCGCCAAGGGGCGAGCTTTCGAGCTTCAGTTCGCCGCCATAGAGCTCCGCGATTTCCGTGACGATGGAAAGCCCGAGGCCGGACCCGGGCTTCGATTCATCGAGCCTCGTCCCCCGCTTCAGTGCGGCGGCACGCGCCTCCTCAGGCAGGCCCGGGCCGTCATCTTCCACGCGCAGGCAGAAGAAAGGCCGCGCCTTGCGCGTTGCCGCATCCGGTATCACGGTCACGCGCACGCGCGACTTCGCCCATTTGCAGGCATTATCGAGCAGGTTGCCCGCCACTTCCTCCAGATCCTGTCCCTCGCCGCGAAATCCCGCATCGTCCGGACAGTCGAGCTCGATCGCAATGCCCTGCTCCTGGTAGATGCGCTCCAAAGCCAGCGAGATGCGCTCAAGCACGGGCTCCACCGGCGTATGCGCGCCAAGCACGTTTGCAGACGCCGCCATGCGCGCACGAGCAAGATGGTGATCGATTTGCTCGCGCATCTGGCGCGTCATGCGCGTCACCGTCTCGCCAAGCGGTCCATCATGCGTTCGCGCTTCATTCGTCAACACACTGAGGGGTGTCTTCAGGGCATGAGCGAGATTTCCGACATGGGTTCGCGCCCGCTCCAGCACTTCCCGGTTGCCGTCGAGAAGACCGTTCAGCTCGTCGGCGAGCGGCTGAATTTCCGCCGGAAACTCTCCTTCAAGCTGCGTCGCGCGGCCGGAACGGATCTGCGCCAGCGAGTTGCGCACGCGCTCCAACGGACGGAGACCGAAGCGTACCTGGATCAGCAACGCGACGAGAAGCCCCGCGCCCATAGCGCCCATCGCGATGAAGACCCAGGTATTGAACCCCTGAATTTCGGCGTTCATTTCGGAGCGGTCGCCCGCCACCGCGAAGGAGACGGGCACGTCATATCCCGGCAGCGTCACGCGGCGCTCGACGACGCGGAGCGGCTGGTTTTCCGGTCCCTGCGTGTCGAAGATCTTCAGTCCGTACTGGTTGCGCTCCACCTTCTCGGCGGGCGAAAGATCGAGCGACTGGTCGAAAAGAGAGCGTGAGCGCAGCGCGGGACGCGGCGCCACCGGCCATATCTGCCAGTACCAGCCCGAATAGGCCAGATCGAAGCGCGTCTCGGAAAGACCGCCCTGACGCACGATTTCGCCCTGTTCGTTCACTTCCGTGGTCGCGATCAGGCTGTGCAGAAGCACGTTCAGGCGCGAGTCGAAGCTGCGCTCGACCGAATTGCGGAAGATGGCGGAAAGGATGAGCCCGCCGGCAACGAGCGCGATGGCGCTCCAGAGCGCAGCGCCCGCAACCAGCCTGAATGCAAGGCTGTCAGACCGCATCTTCAGGCGCCACCAGGCGGTAGCCGAGGCCGCGCACGGTCTCGATCACATCCTTGCCGAGCTTGCGGCGGAGGCGGCCGACAAAGACCTCGATCGTGTTGGAATCGCGGTCGAAATCCTGGTCATAGAGGTGCTCGACAAGTTCGGTTCGGGAAATCACGCGCCCCTGATGATGCATCAGATAAGCAAGCAGCCGGTATTCGAGCGAAGTGAGCTTGATCGCGCGCCCGTTCACGGTGACGCGGGAGCTTCGCGTATCGACGCGAACGGGCCCGCATTCGAGTTCGCTTGTCGCATGGCCGCTCGCCCGCCTCAGCAACGCCCGCAGCCGCGCCAGCACCTCCTCCATGTAGAATGGCTTGGCGACATAGTCGTCCGCGCCGGCATCGAAGCCTGCGACCTTGTCGCTCCAGCGGTCACGGGCGGTAAGGATCAGCACCGGCATGATGCGCCCGTCGCGGCGCCATTTTTCGAGTACGGTTACGCCATCCATCTCCGGCAATCCGAGGTCGAGGATCACCGCGTCATAGGGTTCGGTATCGCCGAGGAAATGACCTTCCTCGCCATCCTTGGCGCTGTCCACGACATAGCCGGCTTCCTCGAGCGCCGTCACGAGCTGACGGTTGAGATCGGGATCGTCCTCGACAACGAGCAACCGCATGGTCTTCTCCGTTCCTCGCTTATGCGGGCCTATCGCGCACCCATGACGCGGCCCGAAGCCGCGTCCACGGTCACGACGACGACCCGGTTCTGAGGCGTCATGATCTTCACGTAATAGGCGTTGCCGCCAAAACTCATATCGAGAAACCGGCCCGGATAGCTTGCAAGCGCCGCCTGCTTTGCCTGCCCCGGCGAGACCACCTGACCCGAGCGCACGGCATCGCGCGCCCTGTCCTGCTCCGAGTGATACCCCCATTGAGCAGGCACGAGAAGATCGCCCGCCCGCGCCGGGGAGAGCCCCAGGGCGAGAAACAAGGCGATCGTCAGGGCGATCCATGTGGATTTCTGCGTCATGCCCCCGAACCTAAGTCAAAGACGCTGAACCCCGGATGAACGGGGCCTGCGCCTATCCTTCAGGAAGTGACGCTCAGAATCCAGAAAGTGTTGCGAATTCCTCCAGCGGGGCGCGGTCCGTGCGCAAACGGTTAATGGCCGCGCTTTCGTCCATATAGCCAAGGCCGAGGCCGCAAAACAGCATCAGCTCCTCCGGCATCTGTACGAATTCCGAGACCGTCTTGTACCAGATGGCCCATGCCTCCTGCGGCGCCGTGTGCAGACCATGTTCGCGCGCCACGAGCATCACCGACTGGATGAACATGCCGAGATCGGACCACTGGCCGAGCCCCATCTGCCGGTCGATGGCAAAGAACATCGCGACGGGCGCGTCGAAGAAGCGGAAGTTGCGGGCGAATTGCTGAAGCCTGCCCGCCTTGTCCTCCCGCGAGACGCCGATGGTCGCATACATGTCCTCGCCGCATTTGAAGCGGCGGCCCTTGTAGGGCTCGGTCAGCCCCTTCGGATAGATGTCGTACTCCGTGCCCTCGCCGAATGGATTGTCCTTCTGCTTCGTCTCGATGATCGAGAGAAATTCCTTCAGCTTGTCGCCCGTCAGCACATAGACGTGCCAAGGCTGGAGATTACCACCGGAGGGCGCGTATTTCGCAACTTCGAGAATTTCACGCACCGTTTTTTCCGGCACCGGTTTGTCGAGAAAGGCCCGGCAGGTGATGCGGGTCTTGAGCGCTTCGGAAACATTCATGAGACTGTCCTTCGGATTGCGAATTCTATCGGGCGGTAACGTGAGGCCAGAGCGCATCGGCCCCGGCGGCGATGGTTGCGCGGCCAAGCTCGGCGGCCCATTCGCGGCCCGCGCCGAATTCCGCGCGCCACGACCAGAGCCTTCGCGTCGCGAAATGAAGCCCGTGTTCATAGGTGAAGCCGATGGCGCCATGAACCTGATGGGCAATCGAGGTCGCAATGCTCGATGCATCGTCGACGCGGATTTTCGCCACCGCGATTTCGAATGCCGCGTCTGCGCCTCGTTTGTCCGCCTGCGCGCAGGCATGATCCGTCACCACGCCGCAGGCCGCAGCCTGCGTCGAAAGCACGGCGAGCTGCTGCTGGATCGCCTGAAATTTGCCGATGGGCTTGCCGAACTGCGTGCGCTCATTCGCATAGGCCACTGACTGCGAGGAGAGATAGCCAAGCGCCCCGGCCATCTGGCAAGCGCGGACAAGCGCGCCATAAAGCTTCATCGCATTGTCCGGAAGCGGCGCCTTCTTCGCCGTCGCCGCCTGCCCCTTCAGCACCACGCGGTCGCGCGGTTCGCGCGCGACGTTGATGCGCTCTTCGACCTCGGCCCCATCAAGAGACACGAGAACCACCTCGCCCTTCACGATGGCAACGCCCTGCTTCGCATTGCGCCCGTAAGGGACGTTCGGCGCCTCGCCCGAAATCTTGCCGCCTTCCAGCGTGAAGTCGCCATCGAGCAGTGTGGTTACACCTTCGGGCACCTCGATCCCCGCCTGTACGAGAAACCAGTTCGCGAGCAGCGCATCGGCAAGCGGCAGCGGCGCGACATGTTCGCCCGCCGCCTTCAGCACGATGGCCGCATCGGCCCATGTGCCGCCCGCACCGCCCTGTTCTTCGGGCACGAGTACAAGCGTCAGCCCGTTCGCTTCCACTTCGCTCCAGAGCGCGGCCGGAAACTCGCCCTCTTCCGCCTTCTGTACCAGCGTCTTCGTCACGCGCTCCGAAAGAAGCCCGTTCACGCTGTCGGAAAGGATCGTCTGCAATTCGTTCATGATTCCCTCTCTCAGCGCAGTCCAAGCCCGCGGGCGATGATGCCGCGGAGAATTTCGCGTGTGCCGCCGCGCAGCGAAAAGCTCGGCACGGTCTGCGTCAGATAGCCGAGCACTTCTTCAAAGTCGCTTCCGCCGCCAACCGTTGGCTCAATGCCGAGAAGCTCATGTGCCCGCACAGGCATGTCCTGCTCGAAGATCGCGCCGATATCCTTCACGACGGATGCCTCGAGCGCCGGGTTCTCGCCCTTTTCCAGCATGCCCGCGACCGAGAGCGACATCTGGCGCAGCGTCACGAGATGCGCGACAAGGCGGCCGATCTCGCTTGCGCCTTCCTGTCCGCCCCGCTTCTCCAGTTCGCGGATCATCTCGACCATGAGCAGGAAGCTCGAGAGATAGCGTTCGGGCCCCGAGCGTTCGAAGGCGAGCTCGGCCGTCACCTGTCCCCAGCCGCTTCCTTCCTTGCCAACCAGCATGTTGTCCGGCACGAAAGCATCCTCGAACACGACCTCGTTGAAATGCGCATTGCCCGCAAGGTCCTTGATCGGACGAATGGTGATGCCATCCGTGTTCTTCAGATCGACCAGGAACTGCGTCAGCCCGGAATGCTTCGCCTCGGGCGAGAAGTCGGTGCGGAAAAGCGCGATCATGTAGTGCGCGTGATGAGCGCCGGAGGTCCAGAGCTTGGTGCCGTTGACCTTGTAGCCGCCATCGACCTTCTCGGCGCGGGTTCGCGTCGCGGCAAGGTCGGAGCCGGAGTCCGGCTCGGACATGCCGATGCAGAAATAGCATTCGCCCTTCGCGACGCGCGGCAGGATCTTCTGGCGTTGCTCTTCCGTGCCGAAGCGCAGCAGCAGCGGGCCGGACTGGCGGTCGCCGATCCAGTGCGCACCCACGGGCGCGCCCGCCGCGAGCATTTCCTCCAGCATGACGTAGCGATCGAAAAAGCTCCGCTCATGCCCGCCATATTCTTTCGGCCAGGTCATGCCGATCCAGCCCTTCGCGCCCATCTTGCGGCTGAACTCCGGGTCCGATCCCGACCAGGTCTGCGCCCGCGTCACCTTCGGCACCTGTTTCAGTTCCTCGGCCAGAAACGCGCGGATCTCCTGCCGGAGATCTTCCGTCTCGCCGGGCAGTTCGCACAGATCGAACTTGAAAGGCTGCATCTCTTTCTCCCAGTCTCTCTTTTCCCGTTCCTACGTTTCTTTTCGCGCTTCAGGTCACAAGCGCCGTGGTGCCGCCGTCGATCCTGATGTTCAGCGCGTTGATCGCGCCCGAAAGCGGACTCGCGACAAAGGCGACGAGATCGGCAATCTCCTCCGGGCGCGGAATATGGCCGGTGAGGTTGCCCATGAAATTCTTCAGCACATGCGGCTCGACCTCTTCCCAGGTTTCGCCCCAGCCGCGCTCGCGGCCTTGGCGCATGAAACGCTCTTCCACTTCCTTCGTGCGAATGAGCCCCGGCGAAACGAGGTTCACGGTCACGCCGGTTCCCGCAAGTTCCTTGGCAAGCGACACCGTCATCGTCGCAAGCGCGCCCTTGGAGGCATAATAGTGCGGCATCCGCGCGGCAGGTTCCGTCGAGCCGATGGTGCCGAGCATGACGATGCGGCCCCAGCCCTTCTCCTTCATGCCGCCCATGAAGCCGCGCGTCAGGCGCACCGCCGACAGCACGTTCTTTTCATAGGCGTCGATCCAGCCGTCGGTTTCCGTCCGGCTCCAGCTTCCCGCATCCGCGGTGCCGTAATTGTTGATGAGGATGTCGATCTCGCCCGCCTTGGAGGCGACCTTGGCCGCGCCTTCGTCGTGCGTGATGTCGCCGGCAACGGCGCTTGCCGCAAAGCCCTTTTCGCGGATTTCGGCGGCCACTGCCTCGGCCGCATCGAGTTCGAAGCCATGAACCAGAACATGCACGCCTTCGCGGGCAAGCGCATGCGCGATAGCACGGCCCGTGCCGCGATGGCTGCCCGAAACGAGCGCCCGCTTGCCGTTGAGCTGAAGGTCCATGCCGCTTCGCCCCCTCCGTTTTCTTTTTATCCGGGCGGCTTTTCTAGCAGCAATGCGCGGCCCTGTCCGGTCTGGAAGGGCGATGAAGCAGGTGGGGAAGGAAGCGATCGGGAGGGAAGGAGATGGGAAGTCAGAATTCCGCTGCGGCAAGTCTCGGCGCCGGTTCATCGGCGCTCGCCGTCAGGGAGGGGGTGAACAGCGGGGCGAGAGCAACGCCCGCATAGAGGCCTGCCGAAAAGCAGAGAAGGAGGGCGAACGCGAATCCCGCCGCGACGAGGACGCGGCGGCGGGACCTGCGGTTGTAGAAAATCTTCCTCGCCATTTTCGCCCCTCATGCTCTCGTGAGTGCCGTCGGGCGGTCCGCCCGGCCAGGGGTAGTTATGGCGATTATGAAGCTTCAAGGTTTACCGAATGCTAAAACTGAAACCTCGAATTCTATCTAAATGCCCGCATGGGAAGTCTATTTTCGGCGCGCATGGCCGACATTCAGGGCAAGCAGATCAACCACGCGCGAAATCGTGCCGACGATAGTGTCGCCGCCCATATTCGCTTCGGCGACGATCCTGTCCGCCTCATGCGCGCGGTAGCAGCCGGCCACGCGCTTTGCCCAGGCGAGCGGCGAGAGCCGCCCCAGCGAGCGGTCGTCCAGCACATAGGCCTGACCGTCCTCGCCGATCCCGGCGCAGACGATGCCGCATTCGTCCGATTTCGCGCCGCCCGTCGCGGGCGGGTCGACGCCCACCACCACACGGACGAGCATGGGCGCGCGCTCGATCCGTCCCTTCTCGATCAGTTCGCGGTTCCAGAGCGCATCCGGATTGTCCTCGATCAGTTCGGCGTCGAGTTCCTGCCGCCCGAGCCGCGTGCCCTCGTAGCGCGAGATCACCGCGCGGAAAAATCCGTCGGCGAGGTTCGCGCGGTTCGCATGGGTGGAAGCCCGCGTCACCGCCGTCCGCCCGTCCCCGATCAGCCGCTTCAGCACGGGCACCGGCCGCGGCGTCGTCGTCATCACCTGTCGCGGGTTCTCGCCCAGCCGCAAACCGAATTGCAGCATGTCCCAGGCCGCTTCCGCATAGCGCCATTTCGCGAGCTCGTCGCCCCAGGCCGCGTCGAATTGAGGGCCTCGAAGGCTTTCCGGCTCGCCCGCCGAAAAGACATGCGCCACAGCGCCATTCGGCCAGAGCAGCCGCCGCCGCGAAACTTCGTAGCGCGGCCGCTCGCCTTCCCGCGCGATGCTGCGGAGTCCCGAAGGCCCGTCGATCATCACCTCGCGCACATCGCCGAGCGTTTCGCCGACAAGCGCGATCCGCCCCGCCCGGCTTGCATCGACTTCCCCCTGCACCCATTCGGCGCCCGCGCGCGTCTTGCCCGCGCCGCGCCCGCCCAGCACCAGCCATGTCGTCCATTCGCCTTCCGGCGCAAGCTGGTCGTCCCGCGCCCAGAAGCGCCAGTCAGCGTGGAGCAGCCGCGCCTCGCGCGGCGTCAGGCTTTTGAGGAACTCTTCCCTTGCCTCCGCCGCCAGCGAGGCGAGAAAGCCTGCTCTCAAGCTCGGCGCGGATGCTTTCGTCTTCCGCGCGGCGTCCTGCCTTGTCGGCCTCGGGGTCGTTTCGTTTGGCAAGCCGCGCCGCCTTTTCGATTTCGTGGAGCTTGTCGATGGAGCGCACCAGCGTGGCGAGGCGGCGCGCCTGCCGCTCGCCTTCCGCCTCGTCGCGCATCGTCTTTCGTTGCCGCTCTATGTCGGCGATCTCGCGGGCGATGAGTTTCGTCAGCCGCGCGGCCAGCGCCTCCGCATCCTGCGGCAGCTCGGTTTCGAGGCGCTGTTCCTCGGCGACCTCGCCGCGCTTCGGCCAGTTCTCGCGCCACGCCCTCGAACTGATCTTCTGCCGCGTGATCCTGTGTTCGAGCGCGATCTCGGCGAGGGGCCGCTTGCCGATCTCGTAATCGGCGCGGATCGTCTCCCAGTTGAGTTCCTCATCCGCCGTTGCGCGCGGCGGCGCATCCGCCGCCGGCTCTTTCGCCGCCGCTTTCGTCATCGTCATCCGCACAATTCTGGAGATGGACGTAAGGTAGGGAGCGAGCGTGACGCTGACAATTGGGGATATCTCAGAACTTTGTGCCTTCGCTAAAAATGAAGCACCGTTCGCGGTCGGGCACTACTTGTCACCAAACCAAAAGTGTCATCCCGGCGAAGGCCGGGACCCACTCGCAATTCAACTCGCCGCAGCAATCAAGGTTGAATACCGTCCCTCAGCGTGCTTCGAGCAAAACCGCTCTTGCTAAGGGAACCAATGGGTCCCGGCTTTCGCCGGGATGACATCGGTATTTTTGTCTCACGCATTGCCTCAACCGTCTTCTTCCGACTCCCCTTTCGCGCCGAGTCGCGGCAAACTCCGGCAACATCGCGCCGGGGAGGACCATGCTGCAGAGAATCGCGACTTCGCTTCGCTTCCGCTTCGTCGCACGCCAGTCGGCGATCGAACGGCAGGCGGGCGCCATTCCCTATGCGCTTGTGGACGGTCAGGTCGCGGTCCTGCTCATCACCTCACGCCGCACGGGCCGCTGGATCTTTCCGAAGGGCGGTCTGATGGAAGGGCTCGACCCGCATGAGGCCGCCGCGCAGGAAGCGCTTGAGGAAGCGGGTGTCGAGGGCATCGTGGGCGATCAACCGCTCGGCGCATGGCGCACGATCAAGCGGCGCGGCGTCCGCGTGAAGCCCATCGAGGTCGACATGTATCCGCTGCTCGTCACGCAGCAGCACGAAACATGGGAAGAGCAGCACCAGCGCCGCAGGCACTGGGCGGGCGTGCGCGAGGCGCGCAAGCTTCTCTCCGATCCGCGGCTCGGCGATCTCGTGATGATGCTTCGGGATTTGAAGTAGCGCCGCTCAGAAATCCGAAACGAACTTCATCAGCGCATAAAGGGCAGCGGCCAGCCCGCCCGCCGCAGGCACGGTGATGACCCAGGCGGCCGCGATGCCGAGGACATGGCGGCGGCGCACGAGGCGGCGCTTTTCGCGCTTGATCTGTTTCTTGATCGCGTCTTCCGGCGTTCTGGTCAGCGAGGAAGGTTCGGTGGCCACGGGCTTCGCGGGCTTCGGCCCGTCCGCCTTGAGGCCGAGATTGGCGAGCTGCTCGCGCAGGAAGCCGACGCCGAAGACACCGCCGATTGCGATATGCGTCGATGAAACCGGAAGCCCCAGCGCCGAGGCGATGAGCACCGTGATCGCGGCGGCGAGCGCCACGCAATAGGCGCGCGGCGCGTCCATCTTCGTGATCTTGGTGCCCACGGTGCGGATGAGACGCGGGCCGAAAAGCGCGAGGCCGAGCGAGATGCCGATGGCGCCGATCGCAAGCACCCAGAAGGGCAATGCGACATCGCCCGCCGTCGCCGTTCCCGTTTCCGCCGCCGCGACGATGGCCGCGAGCGGGCCCACCGCATTCGCGACGTCGTTCGCGCCATGCGCAAAGGAGAGAAGCCCCGCCGCGAAGACGAGCGGCAGCGTGAAGAGCCCCGCCACATGCTTGCGCCGGTTCTCAAGCGTGGCGGCGCGGCGCGCGACCCAGGGTCTCGTCGCCAGCGTTCCGGCGATGAAGAAAACAAGGCCGAGCAGCCAGACGGTTCCCGCCGAGGGCTTCCAGATCTTGGAAAAGCCCTTCAGCGCGAGATACATCGCGAAGACGCCTGCCATCAGGCCGATGAGGACGGGCACCCAGCGTTTCGCCGCCGCCACGCGGTCTGCCTTGAAGAGGACCTGCCATTTCACGAAGCCGAGCAGCGCCGCCGCGATCACGCCGCCCATCACGGGCGAGATGACCCAGCTTGCCGCAATGGCGCCCATGGTCGGCCAGTTGACGATGCCGAAGCCCGCCGCCGCGATCCCTGCGCCCAGCACGCCGCCCACGATCGAATGCGTGGTCGAAACGGGTGCGTTCAGGAATGTCGCGAGGTGAATCCAGATTGCCGCCGCGAGGAAGGACGCCATCATCAGCATCACGAAGTCGCGGACCTCGAAGCCCTGGCCGGGCACGACGATGTTCTTGGAGATGGTGTTGACGACGTCGCCGCCCGCGAGGATCGCGCCCGCCGCCTCGCATATGGCGGCGATGAGGAGCGCGGCGCCCAGCGGCAGCGCGCGGCTTCCGACCGCGGGGCCCATATTGTTGGCGACGTCATTGGCGCCGATATTCAGCGCCATGTAACCGGCGATGACGCCGCCTGCGATCACGAAGAAACTCAGCGGACCGGAGGGGGCAAGCCCGCTCATGACGAGGAAGATCGCGACGAGGAAGAGGACCGCCAATCCGGGAGCGGCGATGGAGCGCGACAGGTCGTGCGTCGCCTCCTCGAGCTTCACGACCTTTTTCAGGTCCTTGTCGAGCGCACTCTTCGGCACGGGACTTCCCCCAACGATTCGGCCAAGATCCGGGCATAACTCGCCGGGGGCAGCCTTTAGCATCTCGCCGGGGATAAGCCTACCCTGTGTGACGTTTTTTTGACATTACGATGACAGTCAGGCCGCCTTGGCGGCGAGATATCCCCCGAGTGCCGCAAGGGCCGTCAGCGCCGTTCCCCAGGCCATGTCGACCGCCGCCATGCGCCAGGGCCAGCCCTTCAGCGTGGCAAGGTTCGTCATGTCATAGGTGCCATAGGCAAGAAGGCCAAGCAAAGCGCCCCTCAGAAGGGCGCCCTTCCAGCTCTCCGCCGGCATCACCGCGAAGAAGACGATGCCGCCGATATAGAAGAGATAGAACACGCCCGCCGCCAGGAAGTCCGGCGCCTCGCGCATCAGGCCTCCGAGCGAAGAGGCGTAGAAGTCGCGCGCGATCCGGCTCAACCAGACATAGTCGAGTCCAAGAAAGACGACCGCGCTTCCAATATAGGCGAAGAGGTAGGTCATTGATTACCCTCCCGTTTCAGCCTTCTACGCAAGGAAACCAGGGCCGGATCACACGGCAAAAGCCTTATTCCGGCGGCATCAGCGGCCAGTCGACGATCCGGTCCTCGAGGTCTTCCATGTCCGCCTCGTCCTCGTAGAGGAAACGTCCGTGGACGGACATACCGGCAAGCCGCACCGCCTCGTACTCGCCGGAGACAAGCGGGTGCCACCATGGAAGGTCCTTTCCTTCCTTGATCAGCTTGTAGGCGCAGGAGGGCGGCATCCAGTCGATATCTTCCAGATTCTCCACCGTCAGCGTCACGCAGTCCGGCACGCGGGTCGAGCGATTCGGATAGTCCGAGCAGCGGCAGGTCTCCGCATCGAGCAGCCGGCAGGCAATATCCGTATATTCGATCTCGCCCGTATCCTCGTCCTCGAGCTTGACCAGGCAGCACTTCGCGCAGCCGTCGCAGAGGCTTTCCCACTCCTCGCGGGTCATCTCATCGAGGCGCTTCGCGCGCCAGAAGGGTTCGGGGATACCGGTCATTCCGGGACAGAACATCGGCGCGGAGATTTTGTCAAAGCCTCACACTGCCGCCGCATTGCCGCGATCCCGCCCTATTCCATGCACAAAGTTGGGCAAGTCTCGTTTTGGTCCAAAGGGGCTGGCACGACACTCGCATGAAATCGGCTCCCGGCTTACGCCCGGATTGGGTTCAACGAGGCGGTTAACCTTGAGCGACGACGAAGATATCGATCCGCACTATCCCATGCGTTCGCAATTGCGCCACGCACAGATGTCGCGCGACCTGCCGCCGCCGGAGGAGTTCGAGACAGAACCGAAGCCCGAGCGCGCGTCGCGCAGGCAGACCGGTGGCCTTGCCCGTGCGCTCACCATCGTCTCCTTCGGCATAACCGCTTTCATCGTCGGATTCATCGCGCTCGTTTTCATCACCCTGCCCGACCTCAAGCGCACGCTCGAAACGGCGCAGACGGAATCCCTGTCGATCACGGTCCTCGCGTCGAATGGCGATGAACTGGGCATGCGCGGACGGCGCACGGCTCCTACCGTGCCGCTCGGGGAAATGCCGCCCTATCTCATCAAGGCCGTGCTCGCCACGGAAGATCGCCGCTTTTACGAACATAACGGCTTCGATCCGCGCGGCATCGCTCGTGCGATGTGGACCAATCTCAAATCCTTCGGTTTCGTCGAAGGCGGCTCGACCATCACACAGCAGGTCGCAAAGAATCTCTATCTCGACAACAGCCGCACCATCTGGCGCAAGGCGCAGGAAGCGCTCATTACGATGTGGCTGGAGAACAATCTCACCAAGGAAGAGATTCTGACGCTTTACCTCAACCGCATCTATATGGGCGCGGGCAATTACGGCATGGATGCCGCCGCGCGCTATTATTTCGGCAAGTCGGTACGCGATGTCTCGCTCGCCGAAGCGGCAATCCTTGCGGGTCTTCCGAAAGCTCCGAGCCGCTTCTCGCCCGCCAACGATCTCGAACGCGCCCGCGCGCGCGCAAATCAGGTGCTCGACCGGCTGGTCGATGCCGGAAGCCTTCGCGAGAAGGATGTCGTCGGCGCGCGCGAAAATCCCGCGGAGGTTCTGACCCATTCGACGGAAGCCGGGCGCGAATATTTCATCGACTGGGTTGCGGAAGAAGTGCGCACGCTGCTTCCCGATGCAAAGGGCCGCGTCACGGTTCGCACCACGCTCGACTCTCGCCGCCAGACGGCCGCCGAGAAAGCGGTCGAAAAGACGCTGGCCGACATGGGCAAGGATCGCAACGTCACGCAGGGCGCGCTCATCGCGCTGGCGCCGGATGGTGCCGTGCGCGCGATGGTTGGCGGCCGCTCCTATGTCGAAAGTCAGTTCAACCGAGCCACGCAGGCCGAGCGCCAGCCGGGTTCGGCCTTCAAGCCCATCGTCTATCTCGCCGCACTCAAGGCGGGGTACACGCCGGACAGTCCCGTTACGGACGAACCGGTTTCCATGGGCGACTGGTCGCCGCGCAATGCCTCCGCCCGAAACTGGGGCACGGTGAGCCTCGCCACGGCGCTTGCGAATTCCATCAACACCATTTCCGTACAGGTCGGCGACCGCGTCGGGATGGACCGCATTCTTTCGACTGCGCAGGATCTCGGCATCGAAGGCCCGCTGCCGCGCAATCTCTCCATCGTGCTTGGCAGCGCGGAAGTCACGCTGCTGGAACTCACCTCCGCCTATTCGGCTTTCGGGAATGCGGGCCGCCGCGCTGCACCTTATGGCGTCGCTTCGATCGAAGCCGAGAACGGCGACATGCTCTATGAGCACAAAGCCTCTCCCGAGCAGGTCATGACGCGCAATCAGGCGCAGGACATGACCTACATGCTTCATCAGGTGATCGCCGAAGGGACAGGCGGCAACGCCGCCCTCTCCGGCCGTCTCGCCGCGGGCAAGACCGGCACGAGCCAGGACAATCGCGATGCCTGGTTCATCGGCTACACAGGCAACGAAGCCGCGGGCGTCTGGTTCGGTAATGACGACAATTCGCCGACGGAGGGCGCCGCAGGCGGCAATTTCGCGGCCCTTGCCTGGCGCAACTACATGGCGGAAGCCGAAAAGGGCATGCCGGCCGCGCCGCTTCCAGGCGCCGTCCGCTACCGCGATGCCCCGCTCGTTAGCGCCACCGCGCCCCGCAGCGGTTTCTTCGCGGAGCTTGCGGACCTCTTCGACGCCGCGCCAAAGCTGGAAGGGCGGCCTTCCGGCCGTGGGGGCGCCCCCGATTTCCGGATGGGCGGGCGCTAGTTTCCGCTTCGCGAGATTGCGCGCATCCGCGCGATGCGCCATACAGGCGGCCAGTTTCTGAAGGATATTGAACTTGGCCGCCCCTCTTCTTGCCCTGCGCGACATCCGCGTCGTCTTCGCCGATCAGGTTCTGATCGCGGCGGCGAGCTTCGCGCTCGCGCCCGGCGACAGGCTCTGCCTTGTCGGGCGGAACGGCAGCGGCAAGTCCACGCTACTGCGCATCGCGGCGGGCCTTGCCGAGCCGGATGGCGGCGAGATATTCCGCCAGCCCGGCACCCGCATTGCCTATCTCGAACAGGTACCGAATTTCGGCGGCGCGAAGCGCGTCATCGACTACGCGACAGCGGGCGGCGCGGAGGAGCACAAGGCAGCGGCCGCGCTCGATGAACTCGGCCTCTCGCCCGCCGCCGATCCGGCAACGCTTTCAGGCGGTGAAGGCCGCAAGGCGGCGCTCGCCCGCGTGCTTGCGGAAGAACCGGACATCCTTCTTCTGGACGAGCCGACGAACCATCTCGATCTTCCCTCTATCGAATGGCTGGAAGAGCGCCTTTCGCAATTCCGCGGCGCCTTCGTGCTCATCAGCCATGACCGCGCCTTTCTGCGCCGCCTAGCGGCAGGTTGCCTCTGGCTCGACCGTGGCGCGATCCGCCGCCTCGACCAGGGCTACGGCGCCTTCGAGGAGTGGTCGGAGAAAATTCTCGCCGAGGAAGAAGTCACGCAGCGAAAGCTCGACAAGCTCATCGAGCAGGAAACGCAGTGGTCGCGCGAGGGCATCTCGGCGCGACGCACGCGCAACCAGGGTCGTCTGCGCCGCCTTCACGCGATGCGTTCAGAGCGTGCGCAACGCGTGCAGCAGGCGGGCCGCGCGGATCTCGCCGTCGAGAGCGGTCAGGCTTCAGGCTCGCTCGTCGTCGAAGCAAAGAACATCACCAAGGTCTGGCCGCAGCCTGACGGGACGGAGCGCGTCGCCGTGCGCGATTTCTCGACGCGTATCATGCGCGGCGACAAGATCGGTCTCATCGGGCCGAATGGTGCGGGCAAGACGACGCTCCTGAAAATTCTGACAGGTGCCCTCGCGCCCGATAGCGGCAGCATCCGCCTCGGAACAAATCTCACGCCTGTCTATGTCGACCAGTCGCGGAGCTCGCTCGACCCGGAAGCCACGCTCTGGGACACGCTGTGCGAAAGCGGCGGCGACCAAGTGATCGTTCGCGGCAAGCCCCGCCATGTCGTCTCCTATCTGCGCGACTTCCTTTTCCGCGAGTCGCAGGCACGCCAGCCCGTGAAAGCCCTGTCGGGCGGCGAGCAATGCCGCCTGCTTCTCGCGCGGGCGCTTGCCAAACCGTCGAACCTTCTCATCCTCGACGAGCCGACGAACGACCTCGACATGGAGACGCTCGACCTCCTGCAGGAAATCGTTTCAGACTATGACGGCACCGTTCTTCTCGTCAGCCATGACCGAGACTTTCTCGACCGCATCGTCACCTCCGTCATCGCGCTCGAAGGCGACGGCAAGGCACAGGAATATCCGGGCGGCTATTCCGACTATCTGAGGCAGCGGAAAGAAAACGCGCGGGCGCCCTCCACCGCAAAAACCTCGTCTTCCACCGCGCCGAAGCAGGAACGCGCCAAGGCGCAAACGAAGCTGAGTTACAAGGATCAGCGCGCACTCGAAGATCTGCAGACGCGCATGCCAAAGCTCGAGAATGAGATCGCCGCGCTCGAAGCATCCCTCGCCGACCCCGATCTTTATGCCCGCGATCCTGAAAAGTTCCACAAGACGACCGAACGTCACGATGCGCTGAAGGCCGAACTCGAAAAAGCCGAGGAACTCTGGCTGGAACTCGAGATGAAGCGCGAGGAACTCGCCGGAAACTAGCCGTTTCGGTCACTCCCCGCCGCTGGATTAACTACGCACGCATTATCCCTTTGACTGTCGCGGTTTGAGACGATTGGATGGTGTCCGCACTGATTCGCTCAGGGGTGTGGCGGACCGGTTCAGTTGAAATCCATGGGTCCCGGGGCGGGGCTCCATTGGGGGGATTTGCTTGAAGCTGGCCCTGAAGCTGGTAGCGGTCGTCGTTGTCGCGCTGATCCTCGGCGCGGGCTCGGCGCTGTTCGTCATTCGCGGGTTCGGGCTTGGTGGCGACATCGCGGTCGGCCCATGGGTAACGAGCCTCACCATCGGCAGCACACAGGCGGACCCCTACACGCGGGCGCGCGTCGCCGTCGCGGGTCTTCTCGCTCTCAATCGAGACGAAACGATTTACTTTACTGCGGCAGACGACGATGACGGAGAGGCTCTCCGCTCCGAATGCACCTACAAGGTGACCGGCTCCGATCTGCCGGCACGCTGGTGGAGCGTGACCCTATATGGCGAAGATCACTATCTCGTTTCCAATCCGAAGAACCTCTATTCCTACGGAGGCGACAGCGTCGCGCGGGAGGAGGATGGCAGCTTCGTCATCTCGGTCGGTCCGGAAGAAGCGGACAGAAACTGGATTCCGACCGGCGGTCAAACGGGTGACACATTTTCCCTTACTCTCCGGCTCTACAATCCCGAGCCGGACGCTGTGCGCGATCCATCCGCGATCGTGCTTCCGCGGATCGCCAAGGAGACATGTCAATCATGAAAACCTGGCCTATCTGGCTCGCAGGCACGATCGCCCTTGCGGCCGTCTTTCACATCCTCACCGTGTTCGGCCTGCCCTATGGCATCATGAACCGGGCAATGGCAGGGATCGCTTCGCAGGCGGGCGGTGTCAACAAGCCGCTCTATCCGGAACGCGCGACGGCGGAGTCTCGCGGTATCGTGCGTCCCAGTCCCGATCTTCTCTATACGGCCTGCGTCTATGACGTCAGTGCGCAGCCGGTGAAGCTCAGCTCGCCCGTGCCCGACACCTACTGGTCGCTTTCCACCTTCGCGTCGAACACCGACAATTTCTTCGTCGTCAACGACCGCGAGGTGAAATCGAACCGCATCGAGATCATTCTTGCCGCCAACGAAGAGGCCGGCAGCGGCAAGGGCATTCCCGTCATCGTTGCGCCGAGCAGCAAGGGCATCGTTCTCTTCCGCTCGCTGGTCCCATCCGAAGACCTGCGTGCGGAAATCGACGCCAAACGCCGCGAGGCCAATTGCGAGCCGCTTTGATGCCTGCCGGGCAGTAGCCCGGCGCCCCGCGCGCTGCTACCATCTCCCCCGTTTTGCGCGGATCCGCGTCATCCCGGGGGCTTATCCATGAACCGCAACATCATTCTCGGCCTGATCGGCGCTGCCGTCGCCGTTGCGATCGCGATCGTGCTCGTCATCCAGCCAGACCGAGAGATGGAGGGCGATCTCGTCCGCGTCACCTTCGCGACCGACTGGAAGGCACAGGCCGAACATGGCGGCTTCTACCAGGCGCTGGCCAAGGGCTATTACAGGAAAGCGGGGCTCGACGTCGAAATCCTGCAGGGCGGCCCGGGTGTGAACGTGCCGCAGCTCCTCGCCGCGCATTCGGTGGATTTCGGTCTCGGCTCCAACAGCTTCATTCCGCTCAACATGGCCGCGGCCAATGCCGGCGCGAAGGCGGTCATGGCTTCCTTCCAGAAGGACCCGCAAGTCTTCATCACGCATCGACGCGACGACGTAAAATCCGTCGCCGACATGAAGGGCAAGCCGATCATGGTGTCCGATGCGACGGTGAGCGCCTTCTGGCAGTGGCTGAAATCGAAATACGGTTTCGAGGACTCCCAGATTCGCAAATACACCTTCAATCTCGCGCCCTTCCTCACCGACGAGAAGGCAATCCAGCAGGGCTATCTTTCTTCCGAGCCCTACATGATCCGTCAGCAGGGCGTCGAGCCGCAGGTCTTCCTGCTCTCCGACTACGGCTATCCGGGCTATGCCGCCTTCATCCTCGCCAGCGACCGCATGATCGCAGAGCGCCCCGAGATCGTTCAGGCCTTCGTCGATGCGAGCATCAAGGGCTGGGTTGACTACATCCATGGCGACCCATCTCCCGCCAACGAACTCATCAAGCGCGACAATCCCGAGATGACCGACGACATCATCGCAAATGCGATCCGCCTGATGAAGGAGAACGGCATCGTCGATTCCGGGGAAACGCTTGAGCTTGGCGTGGGCGCCATGACGAACGAACGCTGGGAGCAATTCTACGACGAGATGGTGAAGGCAGGCGTCTATGACGACAGCGTGAGCGTCCACAGCGCCTATACGCTCGAATTCGTGAACCAGGGCGTCGGCCTCGACCTCAAGAAGGAATTGACGGGCGAATGACCGGTACGCTGCCGCTCATCGAGCTTGCCGGTATCGGCAAGACCTATGGCAGCGGCACGGTCGCGCTCAGCGGTGTCGATGCTTCGGTGCGTGAGGGCGGGTTCGTTTCGCTGGTAGGTCCCTCCGGCTGCGGCAAGAGCACGCTGCTCAGGATCGTCGCCGGACTTATTGCGCCGGATCACGGGCAGATTTCGTGGCCCGCCTCGGGTACCCGGCCTTCCGATATCGGTTTTGTCTTTCAGGATGCGACGCTGATGCCCTGGGCGCGCGTTGCGGAAAATGTCTACCTCCCGCTGAAGCTCAAGGGCATCCCGAAGGACGAAGCGATGCCGCGTGTCGAAGACGCGCTTGCGCGCGTGGGGCTTGCCGATTTCGCATCGGCATTTCCACGCGAACTCTCGGGCGGCATGAAGATGCGCGTATCGATTGCACGCGCACTCGTTACCGAGCCGCCGGTGCTCCTCATGGACGAGCCTTTCGCCGCGCTCGACGAATTCACACGCGAGAAGCTCGACGACGATCTCATCGACTTGTGGACCAACCAGAAGTTCACGACCATCTTCGTCACCCACAGCATCTATGAGTCCGTCTATCTCTCGGAACGCGTTCTCGTGATGGGCGCGAGGCCCGGCCGCATCCTTGCCGATATCGCCATCGAGGCCCCCTACCCGCGCGGCCGCGTCTTCCGCGAATCCACGCCCTACGTCGAGACCTGCGCACGGGTCAGCGCTGCCCTTCGCGAGGGGGTGTCCCGGTGAATCGCGAACCTTCATCGCGCAGCATGCGCCTCCTCGTGCCGCTTATCGTCGGGCTCGCCTTTCTCGGTTTCTGGGAACTTCTGGTCCGTGCGAGCGACATTCCGCCTTTCGTGCTGCCTGCACCCTCTGTCATCGCGGAGAGCCTCGTCCAGAATTTCGGATCGCTCATGATCTCGCTCTGGGCGACGCTTCGCGTCACGCTCGCCGCATTTCTGCTCGCCGTGGTGGGCGGGATCGGTCTCGCCATCCTCTTTTCGCAGAGCCGCCTCGTGGAGACCGCCCTCTTTCCCTATGCGGTCGCCCTGCAGGTAACGCCCGTCGTCGCAATCGCGCCGCTCATCATCATCTGGGTCGGTTATGACCGGGTGGAAATAGCGGTGCTGATCCTCGCCTGGATCGTTGCCTTCTTTCCGATCCTCTCCAACACCACGCTGGGGCTCCGCTCGGCAGACCACAATCTTCGCGATCTCTTCCGCCTCTATGGCGCCAGCCGCTGGCAGGTGCTGAGCGAACTCCAGCTTCCTTCCGCCCTTCCCTACATCCTGGCTGGCATGAAGATTTCGGGCGGGCTCGCGCTGATCGGGGCGGTGGTCGCCGAATTCGTCGCGGGTTCCGGCGCTGCAACGGGCCTCGCTTGGCGGATCGTGGAGGCGGGCAACCGTCTCGATATTCCGCGCATGTTCGCGGCTCTCTTTCTCCTTTCCACACTCGGCATATGCATTTTCTTCGCGCTGACAGTTCTTGAGCAGAGGCTGCTGCGCAATTGGCACGAAAGCGCCATACGTCGCGAGATTTGAGAAAAGCTCGCAGAAATCCGCCGGATTTTCCTTTTAAACAATAATTTTTTGTTATATATATTGTTTTACACAACTATTGACGATCTTTATGAAAAAACCCATCTTGTCCGGCAAATAGCCCCGTTGGTTTTCGGCGGGTGAATGGCTCGCTTTGCCCATGAAAGGGCTGTATGACCGGGCCTATCACGCAAATCGAGGACAGTTCCGAATGGCCCAGCACACCCGCAAGGGCGCCCAGTTCCAGGCTTTGACGGCGAACCGGCTCAGCGATGGCATCGTTGTCTATCTCACGAAGGAGGACCGCTGGTCGGAATCCCTTCAGGACGCAGATGTGGCGGAGGGCAAGGAAGCCGGTGAGGCCCTGCTCGCCCGCGCCACCCCCTCGGTCGAAGCCAACGAAGTGGTCGAGCCTTATCTCTTCGAAGTGTCACTTGAAGACGAAGGCGTTCGCGCGGTCAGCGTCCGCGAGACCATTCGCCAGGCCGGTCCGACCGTCCGGCGCGATCTCGGCAAGCAGGCGGAACTTGCCGGCGTTCATCGCTGAGTTCGCGCAAGCCGGAAACAAGCAAAGGCATAGTCCATGTATCGCTACGACGAATTCGATCAGCAGCTTGTGAACGAGCGCGTCGCGCAGTTCAGCGGCCAGGTGGCCCGGCGGCTCACCGGTGAATTGACGGAAGACGAGTTCAAGCCGCTTCGTCTCATGAACGGCGTCTACCTCCAGCTTCATGCCTACATGCTTCGCATCGCGATCCCCTATGGCACGCTGTCCTCGAAGCAGCTGCGCATGCTTGCGCATATCGGACGGAAATACGATCGCGGCTATGGCCACTTCACCACGCGCCAGAACCTTCAGTTCAACTGGCCGGCGCTCAAGGACGTTCCGGACATTCTGAAGGATCTCGCCTCCGTCGAGATGCATTGCATCCAGACGTCCGGCAACTGCATTCGCAACGTCACCTCGGACCAGTATGCTGGTGCCGCGAAGAACGAACTTGAGGATCCGCGCATCGTTTCGGAGATCATCCGGCAGTGGTCTACCTTCCACCCCGAATTCTCCTACCTGCCGCGCAAGTTCAAGATCGCCGTCTCCGGCACGCCTGACGACCGCGCCGCGATCCGCGTCCACGATATCGGCATCCAGATCGTGCAGAACGGCCAGGGCGAAATCGGTTACGAAATCTATGTCGGCGGCGGCCTCGGGCGCACGCCGATGATCGGCAAGAAAATTTCCGGCTTCGTTCCGAAGGCGGACCTGCTCGCCTATCTCGAGGCGATCATGCGCGTCTACAACATGTATGGACGCCGCGACAATATCTACAAGGCGCGCATCAAGATCCTCGTGCACGAGATCGGCGTCGAGGAAATGCAGCGCCAGGTCGAGGCCGAGTTCGCCGAAATCCAGAAGAGCGGCACCCTGCATCTTCCGCAGGAAGAAATTGCGCGCATCGAGGCCTATTTCCAGGCCCCGGCCTATGAAGAACTTCCCGAGGAGAGCACCGAACTCAACAAGGCCGTGCTCGCCGACCGCGATTTCGCGAACTGGGTGAAGTCGAACGTCGCCCAGCACAGGGTTCCCGGATATGCGATCGTCAACATCTCCCTGAAGCCGATCGGCGGCGTGCCCGGAGACTGCACCTCCGACCAGATGGACGCGGTGGCCGACATCGCCGAGAAGTACAGCTTCGATGAACTGCGCGTCACGCATGAGCAGAACCTCACGCTCGCACATGTCCGCAAGAAGGATCTCCACGCGGTCTACGAGGCGCTGAAGGCGCGTGATCTAGCCACGGCGAATATCGGCCTCATCACCGATCAGATCGCCTGCCCCGGTCTCGACTATTGCGCGCTCGCCAATGCCCGGTCGATCCCGCTTGCGCAGCAGATTTCGGAGCGCTTTGCCGATATCGAGCGTCAGCACGAAATCGGCGAACTCAAGATCAACACGTCCGGCTGCATCAATGCCTGCGGCCACCACCATGTGGGCCATATCGGCATCCTCGGCGTCGACAAGAAGGGCGTCGAATATTACCAGGTGACGCTGGGCGGCGCGGCGGACGAAAAGACGGCCATCGGCGACATTGTCGGCCGTGCCTTCACCGAGGATGAGATCGTCGACGCGATCGAGACCATCGTCACGACCTATATCGGCATCCGCAAGGATGGCGAGCGCTTCATCGACACCTATCGCCGGGTCGGCGTCGATCCGTTCAAGGAGAGCCTCTATGAAACTCATTAGAAACGGCGAGTTCGTCGAGGACAATTTCACCACTGTCGGCGACGAGGATGCGCTGCCCGAGGGTCCGGCCATCGTGAGCCTCGAACGCTGGCAGGCCGAGCGCGAGACGTTGCGGGCACGCAATGCGCCGATCGGCGTCAAGCTCAAGAGCGGCCAGGAGCCGGGTCCCATCGCGGAAGATCTCGATCATATCGACGTCGTCGCACTCGAGTTCCCGGTCTATCGCAATGGCCGGGCCTATTCCTATGCGCGGCTCCTGCGCGAGCGGTACGGCTATAAAGGCGAGGTGCGCGCTGTCGGAAACGTGCTGCGCGACCAGTTCCAGTTCATGATCCGCTGCGGCTTCGATGCGCTCGAGGTGGCCGACAACATCACACCGGAAATCTGGGCCGAGAATGTCGGCTCGTTCACCCTCTTCTATCAGCCTGCGGCGGACGGCAAGGAAACGGTTCTCTCGCTTCGCCAGCGTCTCGCGGCGCGCGCACGGGAGAAAGCGACGGCCTGATCGTTCCCCCGGTCTTTCGAACAGCAAAAAGCCCGGCCTCGAAGGAGGACCGGGCTTTTCAATACTCAACGCAACTACGCAACCTACAAACCGCTATGCGCGGTGGGGGGGGAGCAATCCGCGCTATTACGCAGCGCGGAGTTTCTCGAAAGCTTCCGTGAACTTCGTCGCGTAGGGGGCGACGGCTTCGCGCACGCTCGAAACGGTGAGCTCGTTGAGCTCGCGGGCCGCATCGATGTTGCGCTTCAGCGTCGAACGGACATATTCGTTCTGGAGTTCTACTGCCGACTTGATGCTGCCGGACTTCATCACGGCACGGGCGGTCTCGACGCCTTCCTCGAAATTGGTACGGGCCAGCGTCACCATGATGCCAGAGGCGGTCTCGAACGCATTCGCCGGATCGGCCTTGGGGGCGGCCTTGGCCGCGGTCGTCTTCGCCGTCGCCTTCTTGGCGCGCGGCTTCGCCTTCGTCGTCTTGGCTTTGGGGGTCGCTTCGGTCATTTCAATCTCCTGTATCGCGTGGCCGCTCGCATGGGGGCTGCGAGCGTTTCCCCGCACATACCGGCGCGCCGGATTTGTGCGCTGCACAATGAGATAATTTGCCCCTGCCCTAGCGTCAAGTAATTTTTGTGCAACGCACAAAAAGTAGCGTTTTTCCTTCAGGAGGCGGCTAAAATCTCTTTATAGAAAAAGGACTTAGGTCAAGTTGCGGCGCACTGCCGCAGACCAGGTCCGCGACTGCCGCCGCGCTTCCCGCGCCCAGCGTCCAGCCCAGCGTGCCATGACCGCTATTGATAAAGAGATTCCCGAATTGCGGCACCGCACCCAGAACCGGGCTTCCGTCGGGCGTCATGGGGCGGAGCCCGCACCAGTATTCCGCCGCGCCGCGCGCCGGCCCCGTCTGGGGAAACAGGCTCTCAAGCGCATCCATCACGGACTTCGCCCGCCCGGGTTCGATCGTCATATCGTAGCCGCCCACCTCCGCCTGCCCAGCCGCCCGGAGCCTGTCGCCCAGACGGCTGATGACGATCTTCCGCGCCTCGTCCGTAATGCTCACTTCCGGCGCGTTGCCTTCGGGCGCGGGCAAGGTCACGGAATAGCCCTTTACCGGGTAGATATAGCTTCGATATCCGAACGGACGGAGCAGCGCCTGCGTTCCCGTTCCCGCCGCGAGCACGACCGCATCGGCTTCGATGATGCCTTGCGATGTCTCGACGCCTCTCGCGCTGGCGCCCTCGGCAACGAGGCGGCGCACATCGGCGTTCCGCATGAAGCGCGCGCCGAGCCGCTCCGCACCTTCGGCGATCTTCACCGAATAGAGATGGGCGTCGCCGCTCCCGTCGGACGCCGCATAAAGCCCGCCCGCGATATCGCCGCGTTGCATGGCGGAGGCGAGCGCCGGTTCGAGCGAAATACATTCTGAGGGCGTCAAACGCTCCTGGCCCACGCCCATCCGGGCAAGGGGCCCTGCTTCCTGTTCGGCCTCGGCTAGCGCGTGCTCCTCGCGGAAGATGCGGAGAATGCCCCTCTCCTTCCGGCGATAGTCGAGCGGCACTCCCGCTTGCTCGAATTCCCGCTCATAAGCGGCGAGCCTGGAACGCGTGAGCAGGGCGAGCTCCAGATTGGGCGCAACCCTTTCCCGCCGCGCCGAAGCGCGGCATCGCATCAGAAAGCGCATGAGCCAGAGCCATTGCTCCGGGTCCATTTTCGGCCTCAGCCGGAAAGGAGCGTCGTCGCGGCCCAGCCATTTCAGCACCATCCAGGGAATTTCCGGGCCCGCCCATGGCGCGACCTCGCAGGCCGAAAGCTGGCCGCCATTCGCATAGCTCGTGCCGAACCCTGCCCCTTCGCGCTGATCGATCAGGGTGACCTGCGCGCCGCGAAGCGCGAGTTCATAGGCAGTGGAAGCACCGGCAATGCCGGCGCCGACGACGATCGCATGCACGGGATCGAAACCTCGGGTCGTTGCGGCGGGAGGCCGCCTCGCCCCAAGCCCTATCAAAGTGCCGACGGTTTGGCGACGGCAAAAGGGCCGCGGTCTTGACGGCGCAGGCGGCTTCCCATATATGTCACCGAATGGTGACAAAAGAGAAGACATCTTCGGCGCCCCGCCGCCGCGACCGCGAGAAGACCGAGAAAGTCATTCTCGATGCTGTCGGCCGCCTCATCCTTCGCGATGGATTGTCCGGCGTCGGCATCAATGCGCTCGCGCGCGAGGCGGGCGCCGACAAGGTGCTGATCTACCGCTATTTCGGCGATCTCGACGGCGTTTATCGGGCCTATTCCGAACGGGGAGATTTCTGGTGGTCCGTCGAGGACATGCTCGAAGGTCTTGAGGATGCGGAAAGCCTCGCCGATGCCCTAAAGGCAGGCATGCGGCGCCAACTGCGGGAAATGCAGAAAAGACCGGTAACCCTCGCCGTTATCGCCGCCGAACCGGAAAACCGCACGCCGCTTGTCGTCGCGCTTGAAGAGGTGCGCGAACGGCGTTCTCTCGAACTCATGAAGCGGATCGCTGCGCGCTTCGCAATACCGCAAGAGGCCGACCTCCCGGTGCTAACCGGACTTCTTGCCGCCGCCATCGGCTATCTCGCCGCCCGCGCACGCAAGATCCGCGTCTATGGCGGCGTCGGCATCAGAACGGATGAAGACTGGAGCCGCATCTTTGCGACCATCGACGCCATGATCGACGGCGTCCTGTGCATCCCGGCCCAAGGCAGGCCGAAAAGGAGAAAGACATGACACGCTCTCCGACGCGCCGCCGTTTCCTGCAGGCCGCAGGCGGCATCACCCTTCTCGCCCTGGGCGGCGCCATCTGGCGGGCGCATGACCGCGAGGTCTTCGTCACGCCTTCCGGCGCCCCCTACGATCCCTGGACGCTCTGGAACGCTCCCGAGTACAAGGGCACACCCGTAGCTCTCGTTGCTGCCGGAATTCTCGCCTCCAATCCGCACAATACGCAGCCCTGGATTTTCCGGCTAAGCGACAAGCAGATCGACATTCTCGCCGACACGTCGCGCAATCTTGGCAGCTTCGATCCTTACCTGCGCGAAATGCATATCGGCCTCGGCTGCGCCATCGAGAATATGGTGCTCGCAGCTCCCGCCAATGGATACGGCACGGAAGTCCTCTTCGAGGAAGGCTCGCTTCTCGAAATCGAGAAGAGTGGCCTCGTCCGTGCGGCGACGATCCGCCTCGTCGACATGCAGGACCAGGCCGATCCGCTCTATGAAGCGATCCCTCTGCGGCGTACCAACCGCTATGCCTATGACCGCGAGCGCGGCTTCCCCGAAGACCTCTTGCGCCGCCTCGCTGCGGCCTCAGCCGATGAACATGTCGCTCTATCTCTCTTCACCGAGGGGGAGGCCTTCGGCGCGCTGGGCCGGGCCATCATCGAGGCAACGGAGGAAATCGTGGCGGATCACACGATGATCGAGGACAGCCATGCCTGGTTCCGCGATGGACCGGACGAGATGGAAAAGGAACGCAGCGGCCTTGCGCTCGATACGGCCGGTCTCTCGCCTGCCCTTCTTGCCGCCGCCAAATTCCTGCCTGCGCTTCCCGCGGAGCAGAGTCACGCCGCCTGGCTCGGACAGACGCGCGACAGCCACGTTCCAAGCGCCGCGCTTCTGGGCGTGATCTCTGTCCGCGACAGGTATGATCGCCCGCAGGCGCTTGCGGCGGGCCGCCTCTGGCAGCGCATTCATCTCGAAGCGAGTACCGCCAGCATTGCCATGCATCCGCTCAATCAGCCGGTCGAGACGATCGACCGCGAGCGCGAACTCGGCAAGGAAGCGAAATCGGAAGCGCGTCTCACCGCCATCACGAAAGACGCGAGCTGGCAACCGACCTTCGTCTTTCGCGGTGGATATCCCACCCGTAGCGCCCTCGCCAGCGCGCGCAGAAGCGTCGATGAAGTCAGCGAGGAAGCGTGACGCCTATCCCTTGCGCGCCGCCACTTCTTCGGGCGATGGCGGCAGCGTCTCCACATAGATGGAGCGGCTCGGGAAGGCGAAGCCCGTGCCCGCGCCTTCCACGATCTGCTTGATGCGATAGGCAAGCGCTTCCTTCACGGTGAGCCACTCTCCCCAGACCGTTGTTTTGGTGAAGCAGTAGACCATGATGTCGATGGAGGATGCGCCGAAGCTGTCGATCCTCACGAAGAGCGGCGCAAGCGGCGGCTGCACGAAATCGTCCGTCGTCTCTATGTAGCTGCGAATGTCGTCCACGATCCGCTGAAGCTGCTCATGCGTGGTGCGATACTCGACGCCGATGATCCAGGAGATCCGGCGATAGGTCATGGCCGTGTAGTTGGTGACCGCATTGTCCGAGAGGTGCTGGTTCGGCACATAGACCGGCGCCTTGTCGAACTGACGGACCAGCGTCGAGCGGAAACCGATCCTCTCGACAGTCCCCTCGACCACACCGTCCACCTTGATCCAGTCGCCGAAGCCGAAACGGCGTTCGATCAGGATCGACATGCCGCCGATCAGATTCTTGAAAAGGTCCTGCGCACCAAGCGCGACCGCGACACCGAAAAGCCCGAGACCGGCGATGATCGGCGCGACCTGAATGCCCCATGTCTGGAGAATTGTCGCGATAGCAATAAGCACGATTGCCGTCTTTGCACCCGCGATCAGCCAGTCGAGGATTTCCGGCGTCAGAACCCGTTCAAGTTTCTTGATACCCTGGCTGACAGGCCCCACGCAGTTGTAAAGCGCCCAGAAGATCGCAATGACAATGAGCGAGCGATTGAGGTTTTCCGTGATGAGGCCGGCCGTGTCGCCGAAATCCAGATATTCGGTCGCGAAGAAGAATCCGAGCGCAAGAAAGAGAAAGCGCAAGGGGCTCTTGATTGCATCGCGAATATAATCGTCAAGCTTGGTTTCCGTGCGTTCCACCCAGCGGTCGGCGATGGCAAGCACGAAGCGCGTAAAGAGCCCGCGCAGCACGTAAAAGAAACCGAAGATTGCGACAGCGACAAGAATGTCGCCGATACTGTGGCCGAGAACGCCTGTCTGCCAGACGTCCTTCACCAGTTCCCAGTAATTCTCGAAATTTCCGATCACGCCTTCCATGTCTCAAGCCTGCTTGTTCAAGCCGCCACGGGTGCGCGTTCGCGCGTCGCCGAGAAGCGTATCTTCGGCCACTTCTCCAGCGTATAGCCGAGCTCCCAGGCGCTCTTGCCCATGAAAACGGGCGCGCCGTCGCGGTCCGTCGCCATGTTGCCGCGATGCGCCTCCACGAAGCGTTTGAGCTCGGCGGGATCTTCGGCGCTCACCCAGCGCGCCGTCTCGTAAGGCGCGGGTTCGAAATGAACCTTGATGCCGTATTCGCTGTCGATGCGCGAGGCGAGCACTTCAAGCTGAAGCTGACCGACCACGCCGACCACCCAGTTCGCGCCGATCTCCGGCTTGAAGACCTGCGTCACGCCTTCTTCCGCGAGGCTTTCGAGAGCACGGCGCATATGCTTCGCCTTCATCGGATCGTCCAGACGCACGCGGCGCAGAATTTCCGGCGCGAAGTTCGGAATGCCGGTAAAGGTCAGGTCTTCCGCCTCGCTCAGCGTGTCGCCGACGCGGATCGTGCCGTGGTTCGGAATGCCGATGATGTCGCCCGCATAGGCGTCGTCCAGCAATTCGCGGTCTTGCGCGAAGAAGAGGATCGGGTTGTGAACGCCGATGGTCTTGCCGCTGCTCGAGAGCTTCAGCCTCATGCCGCGTTTGAAGCGGCCCGAGCAGACGCGCATGAAGGCGATGCGGTCGCGATGGTTTGCGTCCATGTTCGCCTGCACCTTGAAGACGAAGCCGGAGACCTTCGGCTCCGTCGGCTCCACAAGACGGGTCGCCGAAGGCTGCGGGCGCGGCGGCGGCGCGAAGCGCACCACAGCGTCGAGAAGTTCGCGCACACCGAGCTTCCGTAGCGCGCTGCCGAAATAGATCGGCGTCATGTGTCCCGCGCGATAGGCCTCGATGTCGAATGCCGCGCTTCCCTCGCGCGCAAGTTCCATTTCCTCGCGGAATTTCGTCAGTTCCTCCGCGCCCGCATATTCGGCGATCTTGTCGCCGTCGAGGCTCGGCGGTTCTTCGTCCGCATGTTCGCTGCCCGGCTTCGCATAAGGAATGAAGCGGTTGTTCTCCGGGTCGAAGATGCCGCGCAGTAGCCCGCCCATACCCGCCGGCCAGATCATCGGCACCGTGTCGAGCGCAAGCTTCGAGGCGATCTCGTCCATCAGCTCGAAAGGGTCCTGGCCTTCGCGGTCGATCTTGTTGATGAAGGTGATGATCGGAACGTCGCGCAACCGGCAGACTTCGAAGAGCTTCAGTGTCTGCGCCTCGATGCCCTTGGCCGCGTCGATCACCATGATGGCGCTGTCGGCCGCCGTCAGCGTGCGATAGGTGTCTTCGCTGAAGTCCTCATGGCCCGGCGTGTCGAGCAGATTGCAGATCACGCCCTTGTATTCGAAGGTCATCACCGCCGAGGTGACCGAGATGCCGCGATCCTGCTCGATCTTCATCCAGTCCGAACGCGCCCGCCGGTTGTCGCCGCGCGCCTTCACCTGCCCGGCGAGGCGGATCGCCCCGCCCTTCAGAAGCAGGTTTTCGGTCAGCGTCGTCTTGCCGGCGTCGGGGTGGGAGATGATGGCGAAGGTCCGGCGGTGCTGGACCTCCGATTCCACATCGCCCGGCCGGGCGGCGGTTTCGGTCGAACTCACTTGGAACTCCTCAGGAATTTGCGGCGGACACTAGCCGAAAGCGCTCCGGATCGCCACCCGCGACAAAAAGCCATCTCTTGCGACAAACTGGCCAATGCTTGGCAGCCCCACCCCATGCGACCATGCGCCATTCGCTATTCATGAACGAGACGGACAAATGACCACTGCACGCGACATCATCGAGCCTCATATCGAAGCGGCGCTCGCCGAGGCGGCGGAAAAGAAGATTTCTTCCGACGCAATGGCCCGCATCATGTTCGAGAAGGTGCTGCATATCTGGCGCGACGTCCGCGCCCCCGAAGACATCAAGGCGGAACTCATGGAAGCCGCCGATCATCTCGACCCGGACGAAGACTTTATGTTCATGCGCCCCTAGAGGGCGCGGGATGTTCATGCGGCCGTGAACGGCCTTGGAAGACCGGGACGGCCTAGCCCACCTTTTCCTGCAGGAAGTGGCGGCCCTGCCGGTCCTCCACCTCGACCACCCAGATGTCCGGGTCGAAGCTGCGCTGCTTCTCTATATAAGCATCCGTGTCGGCTTCCGGCTGGCGGCCTTTCGAGAGCCAGATCAGCGCCCCGTCCCCGTCCCGCGCGGGGCTGAAAACCTCCGCCTCGCCATCCAGCGTGCTCACCTTCACCAGCACTGTTCCCGAGGTCGCATCGCCGCGGCGCACGACCATCGCCGCCGCGCCCTGCGTCTCCGCGCGTCGGATCAGCGCCTTCACCCATATCTCGGCCTTCAGCCTCGGCACCGCGTCCATTGTCGTTTCCATGGTCCCTGTATTCGTTTGTCGCCGTAACTCCCGGTAAATGGGCCCTTTTTGGCCCTCGGGATTCATCCTTAACGCGTTTCCCGTTTGCGGCAGGCCCCATGCGGGATTAGACTCATCAATACTTCATTAAGTACGACAAGTTGCCGGGCGCAAGAAACCGGCCGATCAGGAAAACGCATTGTCTTCTTTTGGGGGCAGCGGGGTTGCCATGAGGGGTAAGAACTTGGCTCTGAATTTCCGGAACAGCATTCGCCTTGCCGGCCTTTCCTTTTCCGCCGCACTTCTGATCTCGGGCTGCACGGTTGTCGAAGGCGGTTCCGCCTCCTCCGCCCAGCCCGCGAAGGACAAGACCGAATTGTCGGCGAGCGAGGCCGTCATTCTCGCCAATCGGGCGATCTCGGCCGAGCATCCGTTGACCGTCGCTTCATCGGGCATTCCGATCCCGCTTCCCGCGCCTCGCCGCGCGAGCCCGGTGCAGGTCGCCTCGATCGACCCCTCCGCAGGCGTATCCGCGCTCGCTTCGCGTCCGGCCATGCAGGATTTCGCGGGTGTCTATGTCGGTTACGGTTCGGCCGTCGCCGCCACCGACGCCAACAAGCTTCGCACGCCGGGCGATGTCCGCCGCGCGCTTGCCGCGCTCCGCTTCGACCAGCCGGATGCGCTCGCCGAAGGCTGGTATGCCACGAGAGCGATGATCGCGGCCGAAGATCCCCTCTTCGCCCAGGGCGTCCGCGCCGAGGTTCGCTCCCGCGGCAAGACCGCCGTCCTCGAGGCGCTTTCGACCGACGAGAACTACATCATGCAGCTGCCGGGCGTGAGTTCGGCCTCCGCCGCCGTCGCGGTGTCCATCCGCAACGAGCATGAGCGCATCAAGGGTCTCGCCGACCGCTTCATCGACACGGCCTACAAGTTCCAGAAGCAGAAATGGGGCATGTCTGAGCCGATGCCCGGCATGAGCGTCACGAAGACGGCCGCCCACGACGAAGAAGAAGGCCTCGCCGACAAGGCGCGTGCCGTTCTCGCGGCCCTCTCGCCCGTTTCCGCCGCCCAGGCCTATTCGCCCAGCGTCATGAACCGCATCCTGACCCTCGGCGCCTATCAGGTGATCGAAGGATCGATGGAAAAGGGTCTCGGCGAAGCGCGGACCACGACCGGGCGCTGCCTCAACTGGGCGCGCCTCAACCTCGCCCAGTGCATCGCCGCCGCTCACTTCCCCTCCGAGGAAGCCTATTGCACCGGCAAGCATGCGCTGGCCGAAGTCGGCAATTGCTGGGCGGAAGCGGTTCCCTCCTCCACGCTCGCCAACTGAGCGCGAGGCCGCGGCGGACCGAAACCGGCCGTAACAATTTGAATTGAATGCCGCGGGCATTTGAGTGAAATGCGTCTCAAATTTGAGGCGCATTTTTCTTTGTTTTTATTACATTTAAAATATAAATACTTGTATTTTATAGTATACAAATCAACCATATGAGTCTTTCATCAAATCAAACCCCATTTCTACTTGCATTTTATCTATCCGATTAACTGCGCGGCAGTGCGCGACGACTAGCCTCCCCTCAAGCAAGCGAACAACCGCCGGGAAAGGACCGTCGCATGTCGTTTATTCTGAGAGCCGCGTTCTGGCTGACCGTGCTGGCTTTCCTGCTGCCGGCCGCCGGATATGAAACCACTCCCCAGCCCGCCGGCATGGACGGCTTCTCCAACGCCGCCTATGTGAGCGACGCCACCGCCTCCGAGGAAATCGGCGCAGGCGAGGCCCTTACTCTTGCCGCCCGCTCCGCGCAGGACGTGATGGGATTCTGCGACCGGAACCCGGACATATGCGACAAGGGGCATGCCATTGTCGGCCATGTTGCCCGCCAGACGGCCTATTACGGCGGCATGGCGCTCACCTGGCTGACCGACAAGGCCAGGGAGCATCAAAAGGACCTCGCGGCAGGCGCGCCGCCCGCCCTTTCGCGCCCCGCGACGGACGACGACTACATGACAGGTGCCTGATCTCACCCACCGGAGCCCCTGTCGGTTCCCGGCACTCTTCCTAGGGTGTGCCGGCAGCCCGAGCGCCCCGCGGCCACCTCCCGGCCTGCGGGGCGCTTGTCCTTTCAGGTCTCGTTCGCTATCTCCTGAACAGAGAACCGGGCCGCTACCCGCCCGAATTTGCACTGGCCGGTGCGCATCCGGCCGGAAACCGAAAGCAAGGCATGAGCATTCAGGATCTCGTGGACGATTTCGAATTCCTCGACGAATGGGAGGATCGCTATCGCTATGTGATCGAACTCGGAAAGGAACTCGAGCCGCTCAGCGAGGCAGAGCACTCGCCCGCGAACAAGGTCGAGGGCTGCGTCAGCCAGGTCTGGCTGGTAAGCGAGCTGCACAAGGATTCCTCCGGCGCGACGACCGTCCATTTTCGCGGCGACAGCGACGCCCATATCGTGCGCGGTCTCGTCGCCATCCTCATGCGACTTTATTCCGGCAAGACGCCGGATGAAATCCTCGCCATCGACGCCCGCGCCGTCTTCGCCTCGCTCGGCCTCAACGAGCATCTCACGCCGCAGCGCTCGAACGGTCTTTATTCCATGGTCGCGCGCATCCAGGCGGATGCGAAATCCGCCGCCGAGGCCGCGTCGGCCTAGCCGCTCTTCTCCTTCTCCATGCCGTAATGGCCAGCAAGCCGGTCGAGCGCGATCTGCAGGACGAGCTTTCCCGACCGTTTCGGCCAGCCGAAGCCTCGCTCCGCCGCCTCCAGTCCTTCGAGGTGGCAGCAGACGCTCAGCAATATGTCGCCAAGCTTCGGCCCCGCCGCCTCGATGGCGCGGGCCACGCGCTCGCGGGCGGCAAGCGCATGAGTGGCGATTTCCGCCGGATCGCGAGCCGGTCCGCGCCGCGCCCCGCTTCTTCCGCCCATGGCCGTCCAGTCTGCCGTCACGCGCGGTGTCATCTGGCCGAGCGTGAAATCGCGGCGCAGTCTCTCGCCCGCCTCGAATTGCGTTTCGCTCAGGAGCGGCTTTCCGTCCGCGCCCTTGCGGCGGCGCAGCCAGCCGAGCGGCGTCTCCCCTTCATTCACCGCAAGCGTTATCTCGCCTTCCCCGGTTCTGAAGCGCCGCTCACCGCTGAGCTGGTGCTGCGCGCGAAAGGGCTCCGCCTCCGCCGTCAGCCTGCGGTAGAGCGCGCGGCCCGCATCGCTTGCGCGCCAGCGCGTCTCCGGCGCGCCCTCCACCCGCTCCACGAGATCGCGCGCCTCGCACTCTACCCAGAAGCGCGCCTCCATCGTGGCGATCGGGTGTTTTCCCTTTTCCTGAAAAAGCCCCATCCGCCCGTCCTGCGCCAGCGCCGCATGGATACCGGGCTCCACGAAACGGCGGAAGAAGCGCCGCACCTCCCGTTCGAACTGCCGCTCGCCGGTCCTTCCCTTCATTGCGCCCGTCCCTGGCCGCCCGCGCGGCGAAGTGCCGTCTCCAGCCGGTCGAGCAGCATGTCGAAATTCTCGTCATCCCGCCGGTCCTCGACCAGGCGGCAGGCATGTGCGGCGGTCGTGCGGTCGCGGCCGAAATGGCGCCCCACTGCGGACAGGCTGAGCCCATAGATCACATGGCTGAGATACATCGCCACCTGCCGGGCCTGCGCCACCGGCGCGCGTCGGCGGGTTGGGGATCGCATCTCCCCGATCGGCACGTTCCAGGCGCGCGCCACCGTTTCCTGCATCAAGGCCACCTTCGCGGCCTGTTCCCGTTCCCTGATCGCGCGTTTTATCCTCGCAAGCCCTGCATCTTCCGATCTGTAGACTTCCTGCATATTCAACCCACCCCAACGACAAGCGCCTGAAATGAAAACCTCGTTCTGAAAACAAGATTTGCATATTTCGTACATATCGGGGATAAGTTGCGTAAGTTTTTCGCGCGGCCGAGGAGCCACTCGTGCGGACCAGGATCAGGCATTTCAGGAAACAGCGCGGCCTCACCCAGACCGAACTCGCCTCGCGGCTGGGAACGACGGCCGCCACGGTCTCCCGCCTCGAAACGGCGGACATGACGGTGTCGACGGGCTGGCTTGAGCGGATCGCGGGCGAACTCGACGTGCCGGTGACGGACCTGCTCGATCAGCCGGGGCAAGGAGCGCTCGCCTGCATCGGCGAGTTGCGGCGCGGCGGCGTCGTCGCCTTTGCCGAGCCGCCCTCCCTGCCGCCGTCTCTCCTCTCCCTCGCGCGCGACCCGATGGTCTTCCGTGTGGGCGAAACGCTCGGAAGCTATGCAAGGGGGGATGTGCTCGTCGCGGACTGCCTGCCCTTCGGAGAAGCGGAAGGCGCCATCGGCCGCGACTGTTTCGCGGGCGGCGGCGAAGGCGGCCTTTCCTTCGGCCGTCTCGTGTCACTAGCGCTGGGGAATTGCGTGCTGATGCCGCCGGAAGAAGGCACGCCGCCGCGGGAAGTGCGGGCTCCCGAATGGATCGCGCCGGTCGTGACGCTGCTCAGGAACTATCCGCCGGTCAGGACGGCGGCGGCGAGGAGTTCAGGCTTCAGGATGCATTCCGGCAGGTGACGGTCACGCTGCCGGACTTGCCTTCCGCGCCGCTGCAATCCATGCCGGGAAAGCACATCGCCGCTGCCGCGCCGCCGAAGCGGAAGGCGACATAGGCGTCCTGCCCTTTCGAGTCCACGACGCCCGCAAGGTGGTAGCTCCGCGTGTCGCCGCGCGAAAGCGTGATGACGTCGCCGACGGCGGGCTCCGACAGAGGTACGTAATATTCGCCGTCGAAGGTGATGCTGGCCGAACCGCTCACATCGCCGAGCTCGCATTGCGCGTCGAGATTGGCCGGACCATTGCCGCCGCCGCTGATGGGAAATTCCGCGCTCTCGCCTTCCTTCAGCGTGACGGTTCCGCCTTCGAGCTTTGCCGATGCCGCAAGAGCCGGTGCCGCGGCAAGCACGGCGAGCCCCGCGCCGAACGCGGCGCGCAAAACAGACGAACGCGAAAAATCGAAAACCGGCATGGGCCGTCTCCCTCTCAATCCCCCGAACAAGTTTGCACCGGGCGGACAAGCAGGATCAATGGCCGAAACTGCCTGCAAATTTCATCTTTGTGAGAAGGCCCGCCCGCGCTCAGGCGATGCGGAGATTGGCCTTGCCCGCGAGCGCATGCGCCTTTTCCGAAAGCAGGAATGCGTCATGGCCGAAGACCATCGCGATCCTGCCCTCCTCGTTCGCCAGCGGCAGACGCAACCAGAACTGAAAGACGTTTGGCTGATTCCAGGGCGTGAGCGGAATGACGCCCTGCGCGGGACGTCCGCCATGCACGACCTCGTAATAGGCTTCGTCCCAATAGTCGGTCTGGTCGCCGAAATCGTATTCGTCGAGATAGTGCCCCGTCAGCTCGACGCCGAAATAGTCGCGCAACCTCGTTCCCGCGAGCCGCACGCGAAGGCGCGGCGCGTCTTCTTCCGTCACGTCGATCAGGCTCAGCGAAGGGAGAAGGCGGCGAAGTTCGGCGGGCTGAATATCGGCGCGCGTCGGATAGCCGCCATCCGGCGCCTTCGCCCGCCAGTAGTCGAAGACCTCGCGCTGCTCCGGCACGATGAGTTGCGCTCTGATCGCCTCGTCTGCGCTTGTCAGCGGATTGTCCTCGGCAGGGGCGGCATGCCGCCGTTTCGCGAATCACCGCGAAAAATTCTGGGCTTGTGTGCGTTGCGATGCAAGGAGATTGGCGCTCAGCCGCGCGCCGGCGCCCGCCGCTTCCTTTGTCCGCCCTGGCCAAGTCCCATCTTCTTGGCGAGCCGCGAACGCGCCTGCGCGTAGTTCGGCGCCACCATCGGATAATCGCGGGGCAGGCCCCACTTCTCGCGATATTCTTCCGGACTCAGATTGTAGTGGCTGCGCAGGTGCCGCTTCAGCGACTTGAACTTCTTTCCGTCCTCGAGGCAGATCAGATAGTCGGGTGTGATCGACTTGCGAACGGGAACGGCAGGTTCAGCAGCCGCCGTCCCTCCTCCGGCCACACCGCCGGCTGCGCTGTTCAGCGCCGCATATACCCGATTGATGAGGCCGGACAATTCTTCCGGTGCGATCGTGTTGTGTCCGACATAGGCAGATACGATATCGGCCGTCATGTCGATCAAATCAGGCTTGCCCGCCACCTGGACCTCATCTATTCGTCTCGATTGCTTTTAACGGCACTGAAAAAGAAGGCCGGAAAAAGATTCAATATTCAAAAGATTCTATATCTCTCTCATTGTTGAACAATCAAGAGGTCAGTTGTCCTTTTCAGTTTTTACAATCTCACAATCAAGTTTGCTCCTCGATTGTGGATAAGTTCATCGCAAAACCGACAAGACCCGATGCGTAGACAGGCTCCAAATAAAGGCTCAATTTTTGGGTTTCACTTCCTCTCCCGCATTTGTTTTCCAGCCGCGTGAGTCGAGCATTTTTTGAGTAACCGCTACGTCTTTCGGGATTTCCAGCGTCCGGACAGGTAGTCTCCAAGCCGTTCTATTGCTTCTTCGCCCCGCGGAAGGAGTTGATAGAAGGCATGCCACACGTGGATCATGTCTTCCCATTCCTCAAGTTCCGCATCGATACCGGCATCGCGCGCCTTCCTGCACAAATCCGCGGCATCGTCGAACAACACTTCGTCGCTGCCGACATGGATTAGCATCGGCGGCAGGCCGGTCAGGTCGGCATGGTTCGGCGATGCAAGCGGATGGCGCGCGTCCGCGCCGTTCAGATAGAGCGCCGCAGTTTGCTTGATACCGGCTTGTTGAATCATGGGATCGGCATCCGCCCGCGAGGAATAGGCTCCGGTGTCGCAGGTCAGGTCCGTCCAGGGGCTGATGGCAATCGCCGCGGCGGGCATGGGCAGGCCCTCGTCCCTTGCGGCCAGCAGCGTTGCGACGGTGAGGCCGCCTCCGGCGGAGTCCCCGCCCAGTGCAATCGCCTTCGGCTCGACGCCATTGTCGAGCAGCCAGCGATAGGCTTTCACGCCGTCTCGCACAGCCGCCGGAAAGGGCGCTTCGGGCGCGAGCGCGTAGTCGACACTCAGCACGCGCGCCTTGGCGGCAAGCGCGAGGCGCGATGTCAGGTGGCGGTGCGAAACCGACGAGCCCTGCACATAGCCGCCGCCGTGAAAATAAAGCAGCACGGGCGCCGTCTCCGCGCCTGCGGGAATGTTCCATTCGCCGCCGAGCCCCTCGAGATCGGCCCTGGCGATCTCGACTCCCTCGGGAACAGGGAATTGATTCGCGTTTCCATCCATCTGTTTGCGGCGATCCTCGAGGCTCATGCCCTCGCCCGCTTTCGCACGCGCGCGGATGAGTTCCTTCAGACGGCCGATTTCGATGCCATTGCCTTCTTTCGGCATTCATTCCCCCCTATGATTGGTTCACACACCGATTCGCGTGCCGCGACGCTTTCCGAAGATCGATGCTAGCAGGCAGCGAAGGTGCCGCGCCCGGAAAATCGGACGGCAGGTCAGGGGTTCGCGGAGATGCAGGAAGAAATGCTCCAGGAACAACAGGCAGAGACAAACCCGCCGCCGGGCGAGGTCGTGTTTTCGCGCGCCGCCTATGACGTCTTCCTGAAGCTCGATGCGGATACGCGCCGTCTGGTCGGTCTTGCGCCGCGCTCCGCCGCGACGCGCGAAATCGCACCGGGCATATTCAGCGCCGATGCGGGGCCGGGACTGCGCGTCGTCTTCGCGCGCGAGGCCGATGCCGCCTCCGTGCTCGCCCTTACCGGATGGAGGGCCGCATGAGCCGGGCGAAACGCGATCATCAGAAGATTCTCGGTGCGGATGGCGAAGCGCTTTTCGTTCTCGTGCCCGCCGCCGAATATGATGAGCTCTGCCGTGCCGCCGACGATATCGAGGATTTGCGTGCGGCGGGCGCAACGCTCGCGCTTGGATCGGAAGGTCCGGCGCCCGTTCCCGCCATTGTCGCCCATCGTATCGCCGACGGAGAGAATCCGGTCCGTGTCTGGCGCGAATATCGCGGGATGAAGGCGATAGAGCTTGCCCGTGCGGCGGGCATGAGCGCGCCCTATCTCTCCGAGATCGAGACCGGAAAAAAGGACGGCACCTTCCGCACCATGGCGGCCATCGCTTCCGTCCTTTGCGTTTCGCTGGACGATCTCGCCCCGCCCGCCGACGAGGAAGACCGCCGCGCGCGCGAGCGCGCCGCGCTTGTCGATGGCGTGCGTGCGCAGATCAGGAAGATCGTCGCGCTCGTCACCGGCCCTTCGGCCTTCGACACGGGCGCGGTGCGCCGTGCGGTCACGACGCTCGTCGGAGATGCCGTATCCCTCAAGGCGCAGGAACCGCATGCCGAAGACTGGCTCGGCGAGGTTCTGGAAGGTGCGCGCGCCGTGCTCGATCTCGTCGATCGCGCGGAGGGCGACATCATCGGCACCGCGCGTCAGGCGCGGCGCGAGCTTGAGGAAATCGTCTCGGGCCCCGGCTTCCGTTTCACGGCGCCGCCGCCTCCCCCTTCCGGAGACGAGGAAATCCGCTGGTCGCCGCAAAGCGCGGCGGAGTGAGGCTCAGGCTTCCGCCACGGTGAAACCGGCCGCCACGATCTCGTTGGCGAGCGCCGCGTCCCAGGCGCGAAGCGCGAGGTCCGCCCGGTCCGTCGAGATCGTATCGAAAAGCGTCCCGATCCTTTCGAGATCCTTCTTCGTCGGCAGTCCCCCCCGGCGCATATCGACCGCCGCGACGATGAGGTCGCCGAATTCCTTGCGGTTCATCGAGACCGCCTTGGCGAAGACGGCGAGCGGTTCGCCGCCATGATCGTTCAGGATACGGAACATCGTTTCGGGCCTCAGGCCCGTCTCCGCCGCAAGTCCGGCGGGGAGAAGCTCCTCCCTGTCCGCTCCCTGCGCGGAGAGAAGCCGCGCGAGGCGCTGCTTGTCGATCGGGCGCGGGCGGCGCACCTGCGACAGCGCCGCGTCGAGCACCGCATCGCCCGTGCCTTGCCCGTCCAGAACCCCCTCCATCGCCGAATGGATGTGGCGGCGTTCCACCGTGAAGCGGTTCAGGATTTCGAGGCGCATCTCGGCCGGCACCCACCAGAACATGAGCTGGGCGAGGCGCACGGTGAGTTCCGGCCTTGCGAGCACGGGCGCCTGCAATTCGGGTTCGGCGGCGCTGCGGCGCGCCAGCGTTTCGACGGCGCGGCAGGAGAGCTGCGACGTGCGGTTCTCGAGCAGTTTGCAGATGAGGTCGGCATCGCCCATTTCGATCAGCACGTCCGACACGGCGCTCGGCAGGTCCTTGCGGCCCGCCAGCACCTCGCGATGCGCGGCAAGCCCCTCGCGTGCGACATGAATGAGATCGCCGCCCTTCAGCGTCTGCCCCTCTGAGAGAAGCGGGCGCGCGATCTCGATGTCCTCGTCGAGCGCGAGCGCCATGGCGAGTTCGCGCGGCGTGTCCACATGCTGCGAGAGCCGGTCGGCGAGGCGCGCGCGCATGCGCGGATCGAGCCGCGCGACGAGCGTCGCCAGCATGGAGTCGAGGATGCTGCGTTCCTGCGGCGAGACGAGCGAGGAGGGCAGCAGCGCAAGATCGGCCAGGCCGCGCAACAGCGTGTCGCGGTCGCGCGCGCCCAGGGGCTCTTCCCCGGCGGTCCTGTAGCTCTCCAGCGCCATTTCGCATGTCCCGGCGGTTTTTCCGAAGCTCCATCACACCACCCCGCCGTTAACGGCGCGTAAAGCATGGCGTGGGGGCTCCCGCCCGATTTGCGGTTCCCCCGCCCCCGCCCTATCCTTTGCCCGGACCCGCAACACCGCCGGACAAGCCCATGCGCCGCCCTTTCATGCCCGCCCTTCTGGCCCTTGCCTTGGTCCTGGCCGGTTGCGGCCTCGGCCGCAGCGAATATGCGGACGATCCCGACTACAAGGCCGGCCATTCGGACGGCTGCTGGACCGCCACATCCCAGGTGCCGGGCGACCCTGAAAGCATCACCCGCAACGAGGAGGCCTGGAAATCGAGCGAGGCCTACCGCGCCGGCTGGAAGGCCGGCTACAACGCCTGCGTCATCCGCGACCGTTCCGGCTCCATGGGCATGCCCGACATGCCCGAGCGCGGCACCGGCGTGCGCTAGCGCCGCCCCTCACAACAGGAAAATCCCATGCGCGTCATCCTCGGACTGGTCCTGCTCGCCGTCATCGTCCTCGCGATTCCCGTCGTCTATTACGGCGAGGTCGATCCCTGCCGCATGCTCGCCAGGGACATGGCGCATGAGGCCTATGGGCCGCTCGCCGAACTCGTCGGCAACGATCCGGACGAAGTGCCGCCCGCCATGGAAAGTTCCATGCGGCTCGTCACCAGCCAGATGACGGCGCGGGAATGTTCGGAAAAGCTCTGGGAAAACTGGACGTCCGGCGAGGAGTGATCCTCAGGCGCCTTCCGGCTCCGCCTGCGGCGTGATGGGGCGTCCGTCCTCGTCCACCGTCTCCTCCGCGCGTTCCACGATCTCGCGCCATTGCACGCCGGGGATTTCCTCGACAAGCGCCGCGCCCGCCACTGCCGAAGGCAACTGGTAGCCGGGCTTTGCCGCGTCGAGCGCGCGGCGCGCGAGCAGCACCGCCGCCTCCGCCGAATAGACATGCGTCTGCGGCGTCACGAGCCGCGCCCGGCGCACGCGCCCGTCGGGATGGCGCGCCTCGCCCCAGACGACGGCATGTCCCTTCGTCAATTCCGCCTTGCCGGGCGTCAGCCGTCCGCCAGCAAGCCGCCGCTCCAATCGCTTCAGTCCCCAGCCGCGCCTGAAGAAGCGATGCGCCATCGTGCCTTGCTCAAGCGCCCGCGCCACCTTTTCCGGCAGCGCCTCGTAAGTCTCCATCGTCGAATAGATGCCGCGATGCCGCGCCGCCATCGCCTCGCCGCGCCAGGGCGCGAGGTAAGCCTTTTCCGGCCCCTCGTCGAAATCGACCTCGATCGTCCGCTCGCCCGCCCGCGCGGGCACGAACTGCCCGTTCTTCAGCGTCTCCCCTTCCTCGCGCATGGCCGCGACGATGCGCGCCGCCTCCTCCATCGTGCGCGACCCGCGCTTCACGGCGAGCGTCACCGCGCGGGCGCCCGGCAATATCTGCGCAAGCCGCATGGCGACTGCGTCCACCGCCGCGAAGTCGAAGCCCGCGCCCGCCATCAGCATGGTCTTTTCCTTCGCCGCCGCCTCGTCGAAAGCGGCGAGTGCCGCCACGCGCGCGCGATCCGCCGACATGTCGATCAGGTGCGTCCCCGTCGCGATGCAGGCAACCGTGAGCGAGCGCAGGTCCTCGCCTTCGAGAGGCGCGCAATTGACGAGAACGCCCACATCGTCGAGCTGCCCGGCGATGCGCTCCGCATTGCCGGGCGTGAAGGTGCGCGGTTCCGCCAGCGCGCTTCCCTTCCGCTTCGCCAGCGCCGATGCGTGTTGCGCCACGCCCGCGATCGCCCGTCCGCCCGCGACATGCGCAAGCCCGGCCTGCGCCGCCGCATGCGAGGTCAGCGCGCCCATGAAGCCGTCGACGCCATAGACGAGTATCCGCGATTTCATCTTCTTCCCCAGCCAGGTCTTTCCCAGCCAGGTCCGGCGCAGCCCAACGGGCTTCCGAACCTCTCTGCAATAAGTCATTGTTACGAAGAGGGAGGAATGTTCGCAATGCGTAGCCCGGCAACTGTCCCACGCGGCGGCAAATTCCGCGCGGTAGCGTTAATTTTCGGCCTTTTCGGCGCTGTCTGTCTCGCTCCCGGCCCCGCCGAGGCGCGGGTGCGCATCGAAACGGGGCATGACCTGAGGGAGGCCTGCGCGGTCCTCGCCGAATGGTCGCTCGCCCCGGAGCCGCCGACGCCACGGCTCGCGCGCTTCTGCCGGCAATATCTCACCGGCTATTTCGAATCGCTGCGCGTCCTTCACGACGATCACGACGGCAAGGGCGTCTATGCACCTGCGGGCGACGATCCATATGCCTGTCTCAATCTCGACGGACCGCGCACATTCGGCCAGCTCGCGCGACAGGTCGTGCGCACCGCCGAATGGAACCCCGATCTTCTGGATGGCGGGGCCTACGATCTCGCCCACAAGGCCTTTGCCGACCGGCCACCCTGTTCCTGACATCCCTTCATGAAAGTTTCGGCATTCCGGAGTGAGGGAAGGGTTTAATTCAAACTAAATCTCCCTTATATGCTCCGCACCGGTCCCTCCCTCATCCGCAGCCATTCGTCATCCCATGCATGCACCCCTCCCCGCCATCGAGGTCCGAGGTCTTTCCAAGACCTATCCCGACGGATTTCAGGCCCTTAAGAATGTCGATCTCGAAATCCGCAAGGGCGAGATCTTCGCCCTGCTCGGGCCGAACGGCGCGGGCAAGACGACGCTCATCAGCATCGTGTGCGGCATCGTAAACCCGAGTTCGGGCACGGTGCTCGTCGAGGGTCACGACATCCTGCGCGACTTCCGCGCCGCGCGTTCGCTCATCGGCCTCGTCCCGCAGGAACTCACCGTCGAGCATTTCGAAAGCGTCATCGACACGGTGAAGTTCAGCCGCGGTCTTTTCGGCAAGGCGCCGAACCCGCAACATATCGAGAAAGTGCTGCGCGACCTCTCCCTCTGGGACAAGCGCGACAATCGCGTGATGGAACTTTCCGGCGGCATGAAGCGCCGCGTGATGATCGCCAAGGCGCTCTCCCACGAGCCGGACATCCTCTTCCTCGACGAGCCGACTGCGGGCGTCGATGTCGAGCTTCGCCGCGACATGTGGGAAATGGTGCGCGGTCTCCGTGCAAGTGGCGTCACCATCATCCTCACCACGCATTACATCGAGGAAGCCGAGGAGATGGCCGACCGCGTCGGCGTCATCAATCATGGCGAGATCGTGGTGGTCGAGGAGAAGAACGAGCTGATGAAGAAGCTCGGCAAGAAGCAGCTCGCGGTTCACCTGCGCTCGCCGCTCGCCGCCATTCCCGATGCGCTTTCCGGCCGCCCGCTCGAACTCGCCGATGACGGCCACACGCTCGTCTACAATTTCGACGCGCAGGCCGAGGAAAGCGGCATTCCCGAACTCCTGAAGAAGCTCGGCGAGATCGGCATCGACTTCCGCGATCTCCGCACGCATGAAAGCTCGCTTGAGGAAATCTTCGTCAGCCTTGTGAGGGCCCGCGCATGACGCTCAATCTCCACGCCATTCGCGCGATCTATGTCTTCGAGATGGCGCGCACCTTCCGCACGCTGATGCAGAGCATCGCCTCGCCGGTCATTTCGACCTCGCTCTATTTCGTCGTCTTCGGCGCGGCTATCGGCTCACGCATCCAGGAGGTGGACGGCATCTCCTATGGCGCCTTCATCATTCCGGGCCTCATCATGCTTTCGCTTCTCACCGAGAGCATTTCCAACGCCTCCTTCGGCATCTACATGCCGAAATATTCGGGCACCATCTTCGAGATTCTCTCCGCGCCCATTTCCGGCCTCGAAACCGTCATCGGCTATGTCGGCGCGGCGGCCACGAAGTCGCTCATTCTCGGCGTGCTCATCCTCATCACCGCGCGCTTCTTCGTGGATTACGAGATCCAGCATCCCTTCTGGATGGCCGCCTTCCTCGTTCTCACCGCGCTCACCTTCTCCATGTTCGGCTTCATCCTCGGCATCTGGGCCGACAGTTTCGAGCGCCTGCAGATCGTCCCCATGCTGATCGTCATGCCGCTCACCTTTCTCGGCGGCAGCTTCTATTCGATCAACATGCTTCCGCCCTTCTGGCAGACGGTGACGCTCTTCAATCCGGTGGTCTATCTCGTGTCGGGTTTCCGCTGGAGCTTCTACGGCTCGTCCGATGTCGGCGTGGAACTGAGCCTCCTCGCCATCTTCGGCTTCCTCGCGCTCTGCTCCGGCGCCATCTGGTACATCTTCCGCACGGGATATCGCCTGAAGGTGTGAGGCGCCCCCTCCCGTCATTGCGAGGAGCGGAGCGACGCGGCAATCCATAGGGCCCCGCGGCACTCCGCACCGTCCAATGAATCGCCACGGCCTCTCCGCGACCTCGCGATGACGAGTGTGATGTAAAGAAGACCCCCGCCCCACCCTCAGTGTCATCCCGGCATTCATTGCCGGGACCCAATCCACGCTGCGGCAAGATCAAGGGCGAGTGGGCCCCGGGAATAAATCCCGGGGTGACATTCATGGGTTTGGCATCGCCACAACAATGCCGCCTCCCTCCGTCATTGCGAGGAGCGGAGCGACGAAGCAATCCATAGGGCCTCGCGACACTTCGCACCCTCCAATGGATCGCCACGGCCGCCTGCGGCGCCCTCGCGATAACGACACCGGCCTCAGGCAATTCCTGTTTGTCTGCGGGCGATTCGACTTCAATCGAACAGCCGATTATCCTCCGCAGACAGACGAATCAGTTGAAAGACGGAAATTTGCCGATCAAATATCCAGTTGCTGCGGGAACAATCCTGCTTTGCGACTATGCTCTCGGCGGCTTCAAGGAGCCTGAAATGGTGAAAAAGCGGCCGGCTGTGGTTGCCTCACCGCGCCTGCCTCACCGTGATGGACTCTGCACTGTTGTTCCTCTTAGCGGGTCAGCCCCAGAAAGGGCGCTTTTATATCAGTGCCGCATAGAACTGGCAGACGATCTGCCTCATCCTTTTCCCGCGAAGGTCTGGTGGGCAAAGTGCGACATGCTTGCGACTGTTGGCTTTCGCAGACTGGATTTGTTCCGCACGGAGCGCATGGAAAATAACCAAAGAAAATACCTTCATCCCAAGGTTTCCGAGGAACAATTGATCGAAATAAGGCAAGGTATCCTTCATGCTCTGGGATTGAGTACCTTGACTATTCATATCTGATAGACCACATATTGAGGGATTGCTCGCGGTATACCGTTGAGCCTCAAGACCACTTTCGGGTGGCAAGCCCCGCATCGGTGATTCCAAACCGCGCGGGGCTTTCTTTTTCCCTCACCCCCACCTGACCCAGCGCCCGTGAAAATCGGCGCGGCCGAGTTCCTCGTCCGTGCCTTCCGGCCACGTCCGAAGACGGATGCAGGCCGAAGCCTTGTCCTTCTCGTCCTGCTCCACCGAGAGCCAGGCAAGCGGCGCATCCTTCGTCGCGCCCTCGCCCGCCTTCGCCATCGCGGCTTCGATGCGCGCCTGCGTCACATCGGGCAGGTATTGCCACATGATCGTATGCATCAGGACGCGCACTCTTCCCGGCGCTCCCGGTCTGCCGAATTCGCGCTCGACCCATGCGCCCGCATCCGCCTTCTCGATCAAGGTCCCTGCGCGCGCCGTCGCTTCCAGCGCCGCCTCGATCCGCGCCAGCCGCGCCGTCTGGTCCGGCCATATGTAGGAGAGGAGCCGTTCGCGCAGCGCCGCATCGGACGCATCGAGCGGGTTCAGGTCCGAGCCCTTGCGCGAGGCGACGCGCAGTTCCGCGTCGAGCGGCGGCAGCCTCCCCTGCCATTCGGAGACGATCTGCACCGCGCTTGCCGCATCGCCCCAGCGCGCGCCGCCCAGCTCATAGCCATAGGCATCGAAGCCGAGATTGAGGCCCGCGCTCGCGCCGATCTCGTAGACATCGAGCGGGAGGCCCGTCCGCGCCGCGACATGCAGCATGCCGCCCAGTATCGCGCTCGAACGCGAGACCTCGTTCGTCTGCGGCGCGCTGTCGAGGAAGCGGGTGAGGAATGCGTCGTGGCGGGCAATTGCCTTTTCGAGCGCGCGCCACAGCGTCTCGTCATCCACTTCGTTCGGCGGATAGGCGGCGGTGAGCACGTCATCGCCCTGCCGCTTCAGCGCATGGAAGCCGCCCGCCGCGCGCAAGGGCAGCGCGTCGTTCTGCGGATGACCCTGCCAGCCGAGCACGCGCGCACCGAAGGACGATGTGTCGTTCAGCCGCTCGCCGAGAAGGCGGCAGACGCGCGCATTGAAAGGCGAGCCGAGCAGTTCGCAGGCCAGCGCCTGCCGCGCGAAGTCTTCACGGATGGGATTGGACATGAAATTTTCCGTTCTTCTCACCCTCCCACAGGGGGAGGGTGGACCCAGATCATCTGTCTACGGTGTAACTCACGCCGCCGCTTCGCCTTCCGGCCAGCCGCCGACATAGCGCGACTGCGGGCGGATCAGCCTTCCTACGCGCTCCTGCTCCATCACATGCGCCGTCCAGCCCGCGATCCGCGCCATGGCGAAGACGCTCGTCACCGCATCGCGCGGCACGTCCAGCGCTTCCAGCAGAACCGCTGTGTAGTACTCCATGTTGGTGTCGATCCGGTGGCCGGGCTTCGCCGCGCGGAGCGCCTTCAAGGCCGCCAGCTCCACCTCGCGCGCAAAGCGCACGCGCTCATTGCCGTTGGTCAGGATCGTCACCGCCTTGTTGAAGACATCGGCCCTCGGGTCGCGCACCCGGTAGACGCGGTGGCCGAAGCCCATCAGCCGCGCGCCGCCCGCGATTTCCCTTTCGAGCCAGGGTTCGATGTTCTCGCGCGTTCCGATCTCGTCCAGCATGTCGAGCACGGGGCCGGGTGCGCCGCCATGAAGGGGGCCTTTCAAGGCGCAGAGCGCGCCGACGACGGCCGAAATTGTCCCCGCCCTGGTGGACGCGATCACCCGCGCCGTGAAGGTCGAGGCATTCATGCCGTGGTCGGCGACCGTCACCATATAGGCGTTCAGTGCCTCCACCTCGGCGGCGGAGGGCACCTCATCCCTCAGCATACGGAGGAAGTCTTCGGCGTGACCGGCGCGGGGGTCCGGCGCGACGGGAGATTTCCCCGCTTCAGCCCGGACGAGCGCAGCGGTTATCACCGCCGCCGCGCCCAGCGCGCGGATATGGGCGGGGATATCCCGCTCGCCCGTGTCCTCGCCCGGCTCGTCCGCCAGCATCGACAATCCGGTGCGGAGGCCTTCTGTGACGGTTTGATGACGTTTCGATGACAGTAGGGCCGGGATATACCCGAATGCCGCTGCCCTGGCGCGTCCCAGCGCCTCGCGCACCTCTCCCTCGGACAGCGCAGGCTCGCAGCCGGCCGCCCGCCAGAGCGCGGCCGCCGCGCCCTCGAAATCGTAAGCCTTTACAAGGTCTTCGACGTCATACCCCGCCACGATCAGGCGGCCCGCCTCGCCGTCCACATGGCTCAGCGCCGTTTCGGCGGCCACCACATTGTCGAGGCCGCTTGCCGTCACGGCGGGCATCTCGCTCTTCAGCGTCACGTTGCCTGACATTTCATATCTCCTTCTCGGTCGGCTCCGAAAGACAAGCCATTTCAATGGCTTGGCGCTCTCTGCCGGTGCTGGGCCCCGTGCGATACGGGGTCTCCTTGCCCTTCAAGCTGGAGACAGGTTGATTATTGGTCAATCTTGATTAAGATAATCAATGTATAGAAAAGAGAGCGTCATGGCCGAAAACCCGGAGAATCTCTACCTTTCCGCGCGCGAGGCGGCGGCCGAGCTCGGTATCTCGCTCCCCACCCTCTATGCCTATGTGAGCCGCGATCTGATCCGCTCCGAGCCCGTGCCGGACAGCCGCGCCAAGCGCTACCGGGCGGAGGACGTGCGTGCGCTGAAGCGGCGAAGATCGCAGGAAAATCAGGAGGTTAGCGGCGCGCCGGGCACGCTCTCCTTCGGCCAGCCGGTGCTCGATTCCGCCATCACCCTCATTGCCGACGGCCGTCTCCACTATCGCGGTTCGGACGCCACCGCGCTCGCCCGCAGTTCGAGCCTCGAGCAGGTCGCCGCCCTTCTCTGGGGTTGCCGCGACATCCAGCCCTTCACGAAAGACGCGGTTTTCCGCCCTTCCGAGCGTCTTTCCGCGCTCGCCGCCTCGCTGTCGCGCGTCCCCCGGATCGAGCGTTGCCTCTCGCTGCTACCACAGGCAGCGTTGGAGGATGCCGCCGTCTACAACATGACGGATCGCGGCCTCGCCGCCACGGGCGCGCGCCTGCTGCGCTACGTCGCCGCCGTCATCGCGGGCGAGACCCCCAGCGACAAGCCGGTCCATGAGGTCCTCACCCGCGCCCTCACGCAGGGCGAGAAACCGGCCTCGGAGCTCATTCGCGCCGCCCTCGTCCTCTCCGCCGATCACGAGCTCAACGCCTCCGCCTTCACGGTCCGCTGCGTCGCGGGCACGGGCGCCACGCTTTATGGCGCCGTCCAGGCGGGCATCTGCGCCGCTCAAGGTCCGCGGCATGGCGGATTATCCGGCCGCGTCGAGGGGTTGCTGCTCGACATGTCGAACCGGCAGGACGTGGAAGATGCGGTGGTTCAAAGACTTAAGGACAATGATCCCGTGCCGGGCTTCGGCCATCCGCTCTATCCGGATGGCGATCCGCGCGCGGCGGCGCTCATCGAAATGGTCGGCGAGAAATATGGCGACGACGCGAATTTCCTGCGCGTCCGGCGTATCGTCCGCGTGATGGCGGAAGCGGGCGGCCTCAAGCCCAATATCGACTTCGCCATTGCGACTGTTGGCGCGGTGCTGCATCTGCCGCGCGGCGCAGGCCTCAGCATGTTCGTCCTCGGCCGCACCGCGGGCTGGATCGGTCACGCGATGGAGCAGTACCGCACAGGGCTCATGATCCGCCCCCGCGCGCGCTATACGGGCGAGACCCCACGCTAACCCGCGCGCCGCCTTGCCATTTCTGCCCTCACAATGCGCGCCGGTGGAAGAAGCGCATGCGCCCTGGTGCCCTTCCCCACTTCGCTTTCGAGCCAGAGCCTGCCGCCATGCGCCTCGACCATCGCCTTGGTGAGCGCGAGGCCAAGCCCCGTGCCCGCGCGTGTGCGGGTGAAGGAATTTTCAACCTGTTCAAAGGGTTCGAGCACTTTCTCCAGCTTTTCCCCGGGTATGCCGATGCCCGTATCTTCCACCATCAGCAACATGCCTTCGACGCCGCAACCATCGCCTTCCTCGCAGATGCAGACGGAAAGCGTCACGGTGCCGCCCGCAGGCGTGTACTTGATGGCGTTCGAAAGAAGATTGATCAGGATACGGCGGATCTGCTGCTGGTCCGCATGGATCGGCGGCAAGCCATCCGCCACATCGACGCGAAGCTGCAGCTGCGCTTCGACCATCGATTGCCGCAGCATGCGCAGCACCTCAAGGCCAACATCCAGGGGATAAAAGACCGTCTCTCGAAGTTCGACATGGCCGGACTCGATCTTCGCCATGTCGAGCAACTCGTTGATCATGTTGAGAAGATGGACGCCGCTCTTGTGGATGTCCTCGACATACTCGCCATATCGCGGCGGCTGCATCTCGCCCAGCGTCTTCAGCCGCATGAGATCCGCAAAGCCGATGATCGCGTTCAAGGGCGTGCGCAATTCGTGGCTCATGCTGGCGAGAAACTGCGTCTTGCTCGCGCTTGCGGCTTCCGCCCGGCGCGTCTGCTCCTCTAGCGCCGCCGCGCGCGCGGTCGCAAGATCGGCCATGACCATCATCAATTGTTCGGCGTTGCCAATCCCCGCATAGACTCCCTTTTCGGTCACAACGAAGGGACGCATTCGCATATCGCCAAAGGCGTTTCTCGCCCTCACATTGATCTCCTCGCAGCTGGTATTCGCATCCACGATGAGAACGTCGCGTTCCATCAGCTGCGCCACGGGCCTCCTGCCGTATAGCTCCGCGCCATACATGCGCACATAGGTGAGCAGGAAATTCTTGCGGCTGATGAGACCGACCGGCCGCCCGTTACGCACCACGGGAATGCTTCTCGTTTCCAGGTCCGCCAGGAGCCGGTCGAAAACCTCGGCACAGGGCGTATCGGGCGAAACGGGCGTCACATGGGAAGCAAGGTCGCGCGCGGAAGGCGGTGTCATGCGGATACCGGGAACTGACAGATACCGAAACAGTGGCTTCACTTATCCGCGTGATGCGCTTAACGGAGGCTGAAAACCTGGCGGTTCACCTGTAGATTTCATGAAACTGTCACGAAGGGGCGGAGGAAAACCGGAATGGCCGAAGGAAGAACTGCGCTTGTGGCTGGCGCGACGGGTCTGGTCGGCGGACATCTCGTCCGTCAGCTGATCGAGGATCCGGCCTACGCGCGAGTGGTGGTGCTCGCAAGGCGCCCTCTCGACAGCGTGAACTCACCCAAGCTCCAGACGATCATCGCGGATTTCGACGCGCTTGAGGAGGCAATGGCCGGTGTTGCGGCGGACGATACCTTCTGCGCGCTCGGCACCACAATCAAGAAGGCCGGGAGCCAGCTTGCCTTCCGCAAGGTCGACCATGATTACATCGTCGCCTTCGCGCGCGCCGCGAAGGCTGCGGGCGCAAGACGCTTCATGCTGGTTTCCGCGATCGGCGCGGACGCCTCGTCTTCCATCTTCTATTCCCGCGTCAAAGGAGAAACGGAACGCGACGTTTCCGCGCTCGGCTTCGAGGCGCTTCACATTTTCCGGCCCGGCCTTCTCCTCGGCGAGCGCGCGGAGCGGCGAATGCTCGAAGGCATCGGCATGTCGCTCGCCCCTCTCCTCAATCCGCTGATGCTCGGGCCCGCCCGGCCCTACCGTTCGATAGAAGGCGAGACGCTTGCCCGTGGGATGCGCGGCGCAGCGCGGAGCGGCAGCAAGGGCATACTTATCCACGCTTATGACGCCATCCAGCATTATGCGGCGCTATGAATCGCGGAGCCTGTGATAGAGTTCCAAAAACGAATTGACCTTGTAGGAGGCAGCAATGGGCGCGCAAGCGAGGCGCAGCGCATGACAGGGCCGGAGTCGGCCTTGCGCCAGGATGCTGAAGCGGTGGCCGCGCGACAACTGCGCCTGCGGCTCTATCTGGGTGGACAGGCGAGCTGGTTCATCAGTCTCGGTATCCAGTTCGTCATCTTTCCCTTTCTGGTGACGCAGGTACTGCACGAACCGGCGGCGCGCGTCGGCATCGCGCAGATGTCGCTGATGATACCGTCGCTTCTCTTCATGCTGCTTGGCGGGACGGTGGCGGACCACGGCGATGCCCGCCGCATTCTCATTCGCGTGCATCTCTTCGCCACGGTGCCGCCACTTGTTCTCGCCGCCGTCTTCCTGACGGACAACCTCACCTACACCTCGCTCATCGTCTATGCGCTTGTGATGGGAACGCTCGGCGCCTTCGCTATTCCCGCGCGCGATAGCGCCCTTACCCGCGTCGCCGGCACGAATATTCAGCAGGCAGTGACGATGGCCATGGGCGTGCAGATGGGCTCTCAGCTTGTCGGCATGCTGTTCGCGGCGCTCGCATCGATCACTGGCACGCCCGCGCTCCTCATCTTCCAGGCGATCGTCATGCTTGCCGGATTTTGGGCATCGGCACGACTCGAGCCTCTTCCGCCGACGAACACAGCCTCTGCTGCCAACCGTTTCGTACAGATCGCCGATGGAATCAGGTCCGCGGCGGCAACGCCCATCGTCGCCACCGTCATCGCGCTCAACTTTGCGGTCGGTCTTTTCTATGTCGGCAGCTTTCTCGTCGTACTGCCGCTCATGCTGCGTGACGTCTACCAGAGCACGCCCGCGGAGTTCACACGCGATTTCGCGGTCATCAATATCTGCTTCTGGGGCGGCACGATCATCGCCAACCTTGCGCTTTTCCGGGTCGGTCATATCAGGCATCGCGGAAGGGTGATGATGGCCTCGCTCACCAGCGGCCTGATCATTCTCGCCCTTTTCCATTTCCACATGCCCTTCTGGCTACTCTGCTTGCTCATTCTCTGGTGGGGCATAGGTGCTGGAACCACGATGACCATGGGCCGGACAATCGTGCAGGTCGCCGCGTCGGAGAGCCATCGTGCGCGCGTCCTTGCCGCCTATCAGCTGGGCTTCTCCGGGGGAGCACCGCTCGGCTCGCTGATGATGGGTATTCTCGTTGGCTGGCTCGGCATTTTTGATGCCGTACTCGTACCCGCCACCATCATGATCGGAATACTGGCGCTGCTTTATTTTGTGACGCCGATCTGGACCTACCGGGCGGAAAGCCAATAGAAAACGGGCCGGCGATCATGCCGGCCCGTTCAATCTGTTCTTTCAGCGGTTCAGCTTGCCAGACGTTCCGGCTCGCGTTGGGCCGGAGGATGCGCCTTCGAGGGGCGCGCAAATTCCATCGCGCCGTCATCCACCTTGCCGAACTTGAGCGCCATGATATCGAGCGCATAGTTCTGGTAGAGCTTCCAGGGCTTCTTGGACCCCTGCTTGGGAAACTTGTCGAGCGAGCGCTGCACATAGCCGGAAGTGAAGTCGAGCCAAGGCTCCTCCTCAACCGAACCATCCTTCAGGCGCGGTGTCGCCTGCCTGGTTCCCGTCTCGTCCATATGATTGATGAGACGGCAGACATACTCGCATGTGAGATCGCATTTCAGCGTCCACGACGCATTGGTGTAGCCGAAAGCCGAAGCGAAGTTCGGTACGTCCGAATACATCATGCCCTTGTAGCTCATGGTCTGCGAGAAATCGACATGGCGCCCATCGACCGTGAGGTCGATACCGCCAAGAACCTTGAGATTAAGCCCTGTCGCCGTGACGATCACATCCGCTTCCAGCTCCTTGCCGGATTTCAGCAAGATGCCCTTCTCGGTGAAGGTGTCGATGTGATCGGTGACCACGGAAGCACGGCCTTCCTTGATGGAATCGAAAAGGTCACCATTCGGCACAAGGCAAAGACGCTGGTCCCACGGATTGTAGGGCGGCGTGAAATGAGTCTTCACGTCATAGTCCGGCCCAAGTTGCTCGCGCACGCCGCGCAGGATCATCCGCTTCACCCTTTCGGGCTTCCGGCGGCTCATGTTGAAGAAGAGCATGCCGAGCAGCACATTCTTCCAGCGTGTGATGCCGTAAGCGAGCTTCGCGGGCAGATTGCGGCGTAACCAGTTCGCGATGCCATCTTCCGCCGAGCGAGAAACGACATAGGTCGGCGTTCGCTGCAGCATGGTGACATGGGCGGCGTCCGCCGCCATTTCCGGCACCAGCGTCACCGCCGTCGCACCACTGCCGATCACGATCACGCGCTTGCCGGAATAGTCGTAGCCTTCCGGCCATTTCTGCGGATGCAGGATGTCGCCCTTGAAACGGTCCCTGCCCGGGAAGTCAGGCGTGTAGCCCTTCTCGTAATCGTAGTAACCGCTGCACATGAAGAGGAAATTGCAAGTATAGCGAACCTTCTCCTTCTCGGGCCCTCGTTCCGCTTCCACCGTCCATGTCGCATCCTCGCTCGACCAGGAAGCATTCTTCACCATGTGCTGGAAACGGATATGCCTGTCGATACCGTTCTCGCGCGCGGTCTCACGCACATAGTTCAGGATCGACGGCCCGTCCGCTATCGCCTTTGCCTCCGTCCAGGGTTTGAACGAATAGCCCAGCGTGTACATGTCCGAGTCCGAGCGAATACCCGGATAGCGGAAAAGGTCCCACGTACCGCCGATAGCTTCACGGCCTTCGAGGATCGCATAAGTCTTGCCGGGGCAGTTCTGTTGCAGGTGATAGCCCGCACCGATGCCCGAAAGGCCCGCACCGACAATCAGCACGTCGAAATGTTCAACCGTCATGGATCAGCAAGGCTCCAGATTGACGTAGGGACACACATGGTTTTCGTCCCGAATTCCTACCCGGAACTGCGACGAAATGCACCATCTAATTTACACAAAAGTAAGTAGCGCGCACCGCCGTTCAAGCTGCCCTGAACATAGCTGAACAAGACGACCCGGAAAACGGCGGGGCGACGGTCCGGAGCCGCAAGTGTAGTAAGGTTCCCGAACGAAATTTTCTTCGAGGGATTCGGGGGATGACCACGCCGGCGCGCGATCACCGGGCCGACCATCGCTGGTACATGGCGGGCCTGTGGGGCTATTTCCTCGCCGCCGGCATCCAGGGCGTTCTCTTTCCGTGGATCATCGCCTTCGTCCTTCACGAAAGTTCCGAGCGTCTCGGCATTGCACAGATGTTTTCCATGCTGCCAATGCTGCTGCTTGGCCTGTTCGGAGGAGCGGCGGCGGACCGCGCGGAACTCCGCAGCCACCTCATGCGATTGCAGACGATCGCCATCCTGCCTCCCCTCATACTCGCGGCCTTCATCTATAACGGCATCGTCACCTACGAATTGATGATCCTCTATGTATTGTCACTCTCCACACTCGGCGGCTACATCATGCCCGCGCGCGACTCCATGCTCTCGCGTGTCGCCATGCGCAGCATGGGGGGAAACATCCAGCGCGCCGTGGCGCTCGCCATGGCCGGTCAATTTCTGGGGCAGGTCGGCGGTTATCTGCTCGGCAGCCCGGCGGAATATGTCGGCGCATGGCCTCTACTGATCCTGCAAAGCTCGCTTCTCGCCTTTGCCATGTTCACGACGACCAGGCTGATGCCCGCCCCGCCATCGCCGCGAGAGAACGCCCGCCGTCAACCCTTCAAGGACGTCAAGGAAGGCTTCGTCGCCGTCATCAAGGACGACCGGATACGCCCCGTTCTGCTGCTGATGTTCTTTTCGGGCATCCTGTTCATGGGCGTTTTCATGGTGCTTTTTCCGATTCTCATTCGCGATGTCTATCAAGGCAGCTCGCGCGAAATCGGTTTCGTTCTGATGTCCTTTTTCGGAGGGATCGGCATTTCGTCCCTCGTGCTCTCGCAGCTCCGTCCCATTCGCCGACAGGGACGCGCCATCATGATAGCCATGTGCACCGGCTCGATCGTCATGGTGCTTATCCACTTTCACCCCCCGATCTGGGGTGTGTATCTGCTGGCACTGTGCTGGGGGCTCGCGGCAGGCGTGTCGATGAGCCAGTCGCGAGCAATCGTTCAGGAAAGCGCGTCCGACGCCCTCAGGGCGCGAATGCTTGCCGGTTTCAACCTCGGCACGATGGGCGGGGGCCCCATCGGATCGCTTCTCACAGGCTATGTCCTGCGGTGGATGGATCCGCTGGACGCAGTCCTCGTTCCTGCCGGACTGATGCTCTTTCTATGGGCCGCGATTTTCTTTCTGACGCCTCTGTGGCGGATCGAGGCGCCGCGATAAATCCGCGACACAGTCGAAACGTGTATGCTTGCTCGGCGTTCTCTACGGAAAAACAGGTCTCGAGCATCATATGAATGAAAATCCAGCGCTTGCCGCCGCACTGATCGTCCTGCTTGGAGCGGCAGCGCAGTGGCTTTCCTGGTGGATGAAACTGCCCGCAATCCTGCTGCTGCTCATCACCGGGCTGCTCATCGGACCGGGTTTTCAGCTTTTCGATCCGGACGCGATGTTCGGAGATCTGCTCTTTCCCTTCGTATCGCTCGGCGTCGCCGTGATCCTCTTCGAGGGAAGCCTCACCCTGAAATTCGAGGAAATACGCGGTCACGGGCAGATCGTGACAAGGCTCGTAACGATCGGCGCGCTGAGCACCATCCTCGTAGCTGCTCTCGGCGCGTGGGGCCTCGGCCTCCTGAGCTGGGAAGTGGCACTCCTCTTCGGCGCGCTCGTTTCGGTGACGGGACCGACCGTCATTATCCCCATTCTCCGATCTGTCGGTCTGAGCAAGAACGCCGCGAATATTCTGCGGTGGGAAGGCATTATCATAGATCCGCTTGGCGCACTGGCCGCCGTCGTGATCTTCCAGTTCGTGGCCATCGATGCGGCCGACCCGGGCAATCTTCTGCTTGTATTCGAGATACTGGCCGCCGGCACGGTGCTTGGCGCCGGCGGGGGCTATGCCTTCGGCTGGTTGCTGCGCCGGCATGTCCTGCCTGACTATCTCCACAATGTGGCGGCGCTGGCGCTCGTTCTCGCTGTCTTCGTTGCCTCCAACGAAATCGCTCATGAGTCGGGTCTCCTTGCCGTGACCGTGATGGGCATCTTCCTTGCGAATATGCGCGATGTGGATGTCGTGGATATCCTCGATTTCAAGGAAAGCCTGACGGTACTTCTCACCTCCATTCTCTTCATCGTGCTGGCCGCGCGCCTGCCCATCGAGGCCTTCACTGCCAACTGGACCATGGTTGCGGCATTGATGGGCATCATCCTCTTCATCGCCCGGCCGCTCTCGATCTTCATATCGACCATCTGGACCCCGCTCCCCTGGCGAGAGCGGGCGGTTCTTTCCTGGATAGCGCCGCGCGGCATCGTTGCGGCAGCGGTATCCGCCCTCTTTGCCATACAACTCAACCGGGCCGGAGTGGAAGGCGCGCAGACGCTCGTTTCGCTCACATTCACCGTGATCGTCACGACGGTCCTCCTGCAGAGCCTCACGGCGCGGCCGCTGGCGCGATTGCTTGGGGTCGCGGATCCCGAACCGCGCGGCATCCTCATCGTTGGAGGGAATCCCGTGGCGCTTGCGATTGCGACGAGCCTTCACAAGCTCGATTTCGATGTCGTCCTCGCCGATACGTCTTGGGATCTGACCCGCAAGGCTCGCATGGCGGGCATCCGCACCTATTTCGGCAATGTCGTCTCGGACAATGCCGACCGCCGGCTGGACCTTGTCGGCATCGGGCGGCTTCTCGCTCTTTCGACCCGCGCGCCCCTCAACACGCTGGCCTGTCTGCGCTACGCGAGGGAATTCGGCTCGGGTTCCGTGTTCCGCATCCGGCTTGCCGACCAGGCCGAGAACGTCGCAGCGATTGAGGGCCGCATTCTCTTCAAGGAAGGAACGACTCTCGAGAAGCTGCAGGCATTGCTCGAGCAGGGGTGGCAGATCAAGGTGACAAAGCTCACCGAAGAATACGGCTTCAAGGAAGCAATGGAGCAGCAGGACGGAGAGGCGATCCCGCTCTACGCCGTTTCGCGCGACAGGGTCGTCCATCCCTTTGCCGACGACCGCACCTTCAAGGCCGGACCTGGATGGCAGGTGGCGAATCTGGTCAAGTCGCCGGCGGACAAGGCAGATCAGGAATCTTCCGCAATTGAGCAGGCCAAGGCCGATCTCGAAAAGGAAATGAAACCGAAACTGCCGGATTGAAAAAGGGCGGGGATTTATCCCCGCCCCTCGTTCTCATCCGCGCTTTCGCGTTCAGCTGTACTTGCGCTCCTGCCACCAGGGGTAGAAGGAAGGCATGTCCTTCGACACCTTGCAGGGATAATTCGCGGGACGCTTTTCAAGGAAGGACATCACACCTTCCTTCGCATCGGCCGAAGCGCCGCGGGCGTAGATGGCCCGGCTGTCGATCTTGTGCGCCTCCATCGGATGGTCGGCGCCGAGCATCCGCCAGAGCATCTGACGCGTCAGCGAAACCGAGACAGCCGCCGTATTATCGACAATTTCGCGCGCGATTTCGTATGCGGCAGGAAGGAGTTCCTCCGGCTTGTGGATCGAACGGACGAGGCCGCCCTTCAGCGCCTCTTCCGCACCGAAAACGCGGCCCGTGTAGGTCCATTCAAGCGCCTGGCTGATACCGACCACCCGCGGGAGGAAGTAGCTCGAGCAGGCTTCCGGCACAATACCCCGACGGGCGAAGACGAAGCCGAATTTCGCATTCTCGGAGGCGAGGCGGATATCCATCGGCAGCTGCATGGTGACACCGACGCCAACCGCGGGCCCGTTGATCGCGCCGATAACCGGCTTCATGCTCTCGAAGATGCGCAACGTCAGACGGCCGCCTCCATCGCGAACGCTTTCATGGCTCCAGTCTATATCTCCATTCGCCATGACCGGCGTGTTCGCCTTTTCGGGCCGGTCTTCGCGAGCGGCATAGTCGAAGGTCTTGGCGCCCGCCGAAAGGTCGGCGCCGGCGCAGAAGGCACGCCCCTCGCCGGTGACGACGATCGCCCGCACATCGTCATCCGCATCCGCCTTGTCGAAGGCATCGATCATTTCGAACATCATCTGACCGGTGAAAGCATTCAGCTTGTCCGGGCGGTGCAGCGTCAGGGTGAGGATATTGTCCTTCACCTCGTATTTGATCGTCTCATAGGCCATTTTTTCGCTCCCTGTTGGTTTGGATAACCCGATTTTCTGTCCTGCCGCAGCCTGTCTCGCAGCGCCCTTACGTCAACTTCATCCCCGGCAAAGGAAGTTGACGAGCACGTCATCTTGCTGTGTCTTTGCGCCAGAGAGGCCCGAGATTTCAAGGGCCCAGATATAACAACGGACTCGCAAAAAAGCGAAATCCGGGCGGGGCGAAAGCTCCGTTCTTCAGTTCAATGCCGGGGAGACGACGAGCGATGCATCCTTCATCCCATGTGAGTACCACGCCCGACAAACCCGCCTACATCATGGCGGCGACGGGCGAAAGCGTGAGCTACAAGGAGCTGGACGAACGCTCCAATCAGCTCGCCCACCTCTTCAGGGATGCGGGCCTGAAGCCCGGCGACTCCATCGCCATCTTCATGGACAATAACGGCAGGTTCTATGAAATCTGCTGGGCGGCGCAACGGGCCGGACTTTACTACACCTGCATCTCCTCCCGCCTTACGGCCGGTGAGGTTGCCTACATCATCGACGACTGCCACGCGCGGATCTTCTTCACCTCGGCAGCTCTTTCCTCCGTGGCCGAGGAACTGCTTAAAGACGGACACATGCCCGCACGCGTGGAGCGCAAGTTTGCCGTGGGCGGCGCTATCCCCGGTTACGAGAATTTCGAGGATGCACGGGCGCAGTTTCCGACCACACGTATCGCCGACGAAACCGCCGGCACCGATATGCTTTACTCTTCCGGCACGACCGGCCGTCCGAAGGGCGTGAAGCATCCGCTGACCGGTGGCGCGATCGACGAGGACACGGCGCTCGAAGGGCTTGCCATGCTGCTCTATGGCATGGACAAGAACACGATCTATCTCTCGCCTGCGCCGCTTTATCACGCAGCTCCGCTGCGCTGGTCGATGACGGTTCAACGGCTTGGCGGCACCGTCGTCGTGATGGATCACTTCGACGCAGAGGAAGCCCTCAAACTCATCGAGAAATACAAGGCAACCCACAGCCAATGGGTTCCGACCATGTTCGTGCGTATGCTGAAAATGCCGGAGGATGTGCGCAAGAAATACGACGTTTCTTCGATGAAGGTCGCAATTCACGCCGCCGCGCCCTGCCCCGTCCCTGTGAAGGAGCAGATGATCGAGTGGTGGGGACCGGTAATTTACGAATACTATGCCGGTTCGGAAGGTAACGGCTTCACTGCGCTCAACTCCGAAGAGTGGCTGGCGCACAAGGGTTCGGTCGGCAAGCCGCTGAACGCCATCGCGCATATATGCGACGAGGAGGGCAAGGAGCTTCCCGTCGGCGAATCGGGAACGATTTATTTCGAGAGCGACAGCCAGTTCGAGTATCACAACGATCCGAAAAAGACGCAGGAATCCCGGCACCCCGAACATCCCAACTGGTCGACGCTCGGCGATATCGGCCGCGTGGACGAGGATGGATATCTCTACCTCACCGACCGCAAGGCGTTCATGATCATTTCCGGTGGCGTGAACATCTATCCGCAGGAGGCAGAGAACGTGCTGGTGATGCACCCGGCCGTGGCCGACGTGGCGGTGATCGGCGTGCCGAACGAGGATTTCGGTGAAGAAGTGAAGGCCGTCGTGCAGCCGATCGACTGGTCCGAAGCGGGGCCTGCTCTCGAGGCGGAATTGATGGAATTCTGCAAGAAGCATCTTTCCGCCATCAAATGCCCCCGGTCCATCGACTTCGAAGAGGAGCTGCCACGCCATCCGACGGGCAAGCTCTACAAGCGCCTCATTCGCGACCGCTACTGGGGCAACCGGGACAGCAAGATCGTATGATCGCGATAAAGAAGATGTGAACACAAGACGGGCGCCACCTCGGCGCCCGTTTTCTGTTGGGCAACGTCAGCTTTCGGCTCTCCCCGGATGTTGTGTGCTAGATTGGGGCGATTCACCCCACTGGAGGCAAGAGATGAGCAGTAGATTCCGCATCGCGCTCCCCGGCGCCCTGGTTCTGGCAGCCGCTATCGGTACGCTGGTCCCCACCGGCCAGGCCGGAGCCCAAACCTCCGAAATGCACACGCAAGGTCACCAGTGCCGCAACCTCGGCACATCGAACAAGCTCTTCGACAAAAACTACTATGTCTATTTCAACACGAATTCGAGCCGTGTCGACCCGAAATACCAGAAAGACTTCGAACGCATCTACGAGCTCGCGAAAGGTCAGAACGCACAGCAGATCTGTCTGTTCGGCAAGGCCAGCAAGGTCGGCAATCCCGCGGCCAATGCCGAACTCTCGCGCAAGCGCGCCAGGAACGTGGCCGATGCCTTTGTCGCACTTGGCTGGCCGGCCTCCAAAATCGCCATCAGCTCCGAGGGCGAGGCATGGGGCTGGCTCGAAGAGACTTTGACCTGGGACGCGAAGGAAGACCGGCGGGTTCGCATTCGGCTGTCTAGGTAGGTTTTCAGGCCTTTTCCCGACAGGATTATGAGTGGCGATAAGCGGCCCGGATCGTTACCTTTAGGCCCCTACCGGCGGCGCGGCCGCACAAACCAGAAATCGCAATGGAGAGAACGAGATGCGTGTTTTCGAGACGGTCGCTGACTACGTCGCCGAAAAGGGCAATGAGATCGGCGTGAGCGACTGGGTCACGATCGACCAGGAGCGAGTGAACCTCTTCGCGGACGCAACCGGCGATCACCAGTGGATTCACATCGATCCCGAACGCACCCAGAAGGAACTCGGCATGGGCACCATCGCCCATGGCTATCTGACGCTTTCTCTTCTCCCCTACCTCATGGGCAAGATCAGCGCGGTGAAGAGCGCAACGCGTGGCATCAACTACGGCTCCAACCAGGTTCGTTTCACGAACATGGTTCCCGTGGGCAGCCGGGTCCGGTGCCGCGTCAAGCTGAAGGACGCCACGCCGAAGGCGGGGGGAACGCAGGTCATCAACGAGGTGACGATGGAGATCGAGGGCCATGACCGCCCTGCCATGGTCGCAGAAACGATCAGCCTGATCTTCGAATAAGATAAAGCCTCCGCGCCGTCCGGCTTGTCCGGGCGGCGCGCGAGCCCCATATCCTTCACAAGCCGAAACCCGACCGGAAAACGAGATGGCCGACGACAAGATTGCAAAGGACGACGCCGAGTGGCAGCGCAAGCTGACACCCGAGCAATTCGCCGTCACTCGCTGTTCGGCAACCGAACGCCCGTTCACGGGTCCCTGGCTCAATGAAAAACGGGATGGCACCTTTGTCTGTGTGTGCTGCGGTTCTCCGCTGTTCCGTTCGGACACGAAATACGAAAGCGGTTCCGGCTGGCCGAGCTTCTTCGACGCCATCGAGCCCGGCGCGATCGCCACGAAGGAAGACCTGAGCCACGGCATGAGACGCATCGAAATCCTGTGCGCGAAGTGCGATGCGCATCTTGGTCACGTGTTTCCCGACGGGCCGCGCCCGACTGGACTGCGCTATTGCACCAATGGACATGCGCTCGATTTCAAGCCCGACGCCGACTGACTGAACTCTCTGATGAAGCTGACACCTCCCGCTTCCGCGCCGCGCGCCGAAAAGAGGCCGCAGCCGGACACGCATCACGGCATCACGCGCGTGGACGACTATGCCTGGCTGCGCGACGAAAACTGGCGCGAGGTGATGCGCGATCCGGACGTGTTGAACAAGGATATCCGCGCCTATCTTGAAGCGGAGAATGCTTACACGGAAGCAGCGCTGGCGCCGCTTGGCGAATTGCGCGAGACGTTGTTCGGCGAAATGAAGGGGCGGATCAAGGAAGACGACAGCTCGGTGCCCTCACCCGACGGTCCGTTTGCCTATTACACGCGCTTCGTCGAAAGCGCACAGCATCCCCTTTTCTGCCGCAGGGCGCGCGACACCGAGACAGGCGAACAGATCTTTCTCGACGCCAACAAGGAAGCTGAGGGCGAGGCCTATTTCAAGATCGGCGATGTGGACCATTCTCCGACGCACAGGCTGGCCGCTTGGTCAGCCGACCGCAAGGGATCTGAATATTTCACCATCAGACTTCGCGATCTTGAAACCGGCCAGGACCTCGCGGACGAGGTGACAGACACTTCGCCGGGCATCGCCTGGGATGCGAAGGGAACAAGCTTCCTCTACACGCAGGTTGACGAAGAGCACCGCCCTCTCAAGGTCTTTCGTCACATCGTCGGCACACCCGCAAGCGAGGACAAGCTCGTCTATTCGGAAAAGGATGAAGGCTTTTTCGTCGGTGTAGGGAAGACGCAGAGTGGCAAGTGGCTCGTGATTTCCAGCCACGACCATCAGACGAGCGAAGTCTACCTCGTGCCAGCAGATGCACCGGAAACGCCGCCGATGCTGGTGGCGCCGCGAGAGGATGGCGTCGAGTACGATCTCGAGCATGACGCGCCGCGAAATCGCTTTCTCATTCTCACCAATGCGGATGGTGCGGAAGATTTCAAGATCGTCGAAGCGCCGGAAGATGCGCCTGCGCGAGAAAACTGGCGCGACTACATTCCACATCAGCCAGGCACACTTATCCTCAATCATATCGCCTATCGCGGCCACCATGTGCGCATGGAGCGTAAGGAAGGGCTGCCGCGCATCGCTGTGCGCCGGATCACAGATGGCACCGAACATGAAATCTCATTCGAGGAAGAAGCCTACGATCTCAACATGGGAGCGGGTTACGAATACGAAACCCCAACCATGCGCTTTTCCTACAGCTCGATGACAACGCCCGCCGAGGTCTATGACTACGACCTCGAAACACGCGAACGCGTACTGCGCAAGAGACAGGAAGTACCCTCAGGTCACGATCCAGCCGACTATGTAACACGGCGCATCTTCGCGACAGCGGCTGACGGCGAGCAGGTTCCTGTATCGCTCGTCCACAAACGCGACCAGAAGCTCGATGGCAGCGCCCCGTGCCTCCTCTATGGCTATGGCTCCTATGGAATCAGCATACCGGCTTCCTTCTCCACCACCTGCCTTTCGCTTGTCGATCGGGGCTTCGTCTATGCGATCGCACATATTCGCGGGGGCAAGGAGAAGGGCTATCGCTGGTACTCGGACGGAAAGAGGCTGAAGAAGAAGAACACCTTCACCGACTTCATCGCGGCGGGCGAACATCTCGCGAAGGAAGGTTTTACCTCGCGCGGGAATATCGTTGCGCATGGCGGGAGCGCGGGCGGCATGCTGATGGGGGCTATCGCCAACATGGCGCCGGATCTCTTCAAGGGTATCGTCGCCGAGGTGCCGTTCGTCGACGTACTGGCGACGATCCTCGATGCTTCCCTGCCACTGACGCCGCCGGAGTGGAACGAATGGGGCAATCCCATCGAGAGCCGGGAAGCTTATGAATACATGGCCTCCTACTCGCCTTACGACAATGTGCGGGCACAGTCCTATCCGCACATCTTCGCACTGGGCGGTCTCACTGATCCGCGCGTGACCTACTGGGAGCCGGCGAAGTGGGTCGCGAAACTTCGTGAGTGCCGGACGAATGACGCTATCACGCTGCTCCATATCAACATGGATGCAGGACATGGCGGCGCCTCGGGACGCTTCGAGCGGCTGAAAGAAGTGGCGCGTGTCTACGCTTTCGCACTTGCGGTGACGGAAAAGGCCTGACGAACCGTTGCATCGGGGACACCGAGCCTCTCTAATATGAGGAATATTCATATTAAGGGGGCAAGATCTTGAGCAAATGGATCTGGTGCTATTCGGACCGTCTGAGCGCAAGGCCCGGAGAAAGCGTCGCTCTTCATATCTCGGTGACAAGCGGAAGCTGCGATATCGAGATCGCCCGGCTTTCGGCTTCACGAGACGTCGTGTTCACGCAGGCGGGAGTGAATGTGGAGCGCCATGACACGCCGGAGAATGCACATATCCATGGCTGCGGCTGGCCGGAAGCATTCCGCTTCACTGTCGGTGACTGGCGTCCGGGTTATTACGAGATTTTGCTAAGAGCGGTGGACGGCACAGAGGGGCGGCACATGCTCTGCGTGAAGGCTGCAAAGCCATCCGCAAATGCCGTCATCGTCCTCGCGACCAACACCTATCACGCCTATAACTCCTGGGGTGGCGCGAACACCTATGTCTGGGTCGGCGGACCTGCCCCCGCGCCCATTCCCGCCGATCCGGCGCAGCATGTCGTGGCGGCGCGGCTTTCTGCGGCGAGGCCTTTTTCAGCCGGGTTGATGAAGCCCGCTTCGCCAAAGCACCGTATCGTGAATGAGGAGAGGCGTGGTTTCCGCGAGCGCGCTCAGCCGGGCGAAGTTGTTCACGAAGTGAAGGCAGGCGGAAATGGCTGGGACTGTCCGGCTGGCTTTACCGACAAATGGGAACACGCCTTCGTCAACTGGGCGGAAGCGCAGGGTATCGCGCTGGACTATCTGACGGATTACGACCTCGAAGCCGAGCCCCGTGCGCTTGATGGCTACAAGGCGGCGCTCTTTGTCGGCCACAGCGAATACTGGAGCCGGGGACAGCGCGACGAAGTCGAACGCTTCGTCGACCAGGGCGGCAACGCCGCCATCCTCTCGGGCAATACCTGCTACTGGCAATGCAGATGGGAAGACGATGGCCGCACCTATGTGGCCTACAAGGGTCGTGCGGAAGAAGAAGACCCGTTCATGGCCGATCCGGCAAAGCGGCACCTCACCTCGGGCGTCTGGTCGGCGCCCTGGACGGGCAAGCCGGAAGCGCAGATCACCGGCCTCTCATTCCTGTTCGGTGGATATCACCGTTTCGGACTGTGCACCGCGCGCGGGGTCGGAGGCTATACGGTCTGGCGCGAGGATCACTGGACGTTGAAGGATGCCGATCTCTACTGGGGCGATGTGTTCGGAGACGATTGCCGCCTCGTCGGCTACGAGAATGACGGCTGCCCGCTTACCTTCGGCGAGGACGGGCTGCCCCGCCCGATACCGCGGCTCGGTGTCCCTGAAAATCTGGAAATCATCGCGACGGCGCCCGCAACGCTTGGCGAACCGGAATCGGAATATGGCGGCGTCGTGCCTCCGGAAGCCTGGGGACCGCTGACGCGCGCCTATGCGGGTTTCGACTCACCTGAAAACCGCGCCCGTATGATGCGCGGTCACGCCGTGATGGCCACGTTCAAACGCGGCAAAGGAGAAATCTTCAATGCGGGTACGACCGAGTGGGCCTACGGGCTTCAGGCACGAAACCCCTTTGTGGAAAGGATCACTCTGAACGTGCTCGAACGCTTTCTCGGCCCCTGAAAGCCGCGCGGGCCGCGCTCCCTCCCCGAAGCGCGGCCCTGAAGCGCCCATGCCTTCCTATTCTCAGTAAGGCCGGTCGCCAATGATGGTAACCCGTTCCATCTTGCGCATTGCGGGCCAGTAGTCAGACACGGCGTAATGCTGGCAGGCACGATTGTCCCAGAAAGCGATCGAGTTCACCTTCCAACGGAAACGGCACTGGTACTCGGGGATCGCCGCTTGTGCATACAGATGCGCGAGCAAAGCATCGGACGCCTCCTTCTCCATGCCGACGATATGCTGCGTGAAGGCGACGTTCACATAGATGCCCTTGCGGCCCGTTTCCGGATGTGTCCGTACCACGGGATGTTCGACCTTCGGATATTTCCGGTTCATTGCCTCGATTTCTTCTGGCGTCTTTCCTCTCTTCTGCATCAGCACACGGAAATGCGCGAAGTCGTGGACGGCGACGGCGCCTTCGATCTTCTCCTTCACCTCGTCGGAAAGCCCGTCATAGGCTGCATACATGTCGGAAAAGAGCGTATCCCCGCCCACCTCCGGCACCTCCACCGCACGCAGCACAGAGCCGAGCGAGGGACATTCTCGCCAGGTCACGTCGCTGTGCCACTTGTTCTCCTTACCCGGCCGGTTTCGATCATGTGTAATGGCGAGCACTTCCGGAAAACCATCCTTGTGCGGCGCAAAGGGATGCACCTCGAGCTCACCGAAATTTCGTGCAAATGCCAGGTGCTGCTCGGTGGTTATGTCCTGCTCACGAAAAAAGATCACCTTCCATTCCAGCAAGGCTTCGCGAAGCGCTGCCCGCGTCTCCTCATCCACGGGTTTCGACAGGTGGATGCCGGAAACTTCCGCACCGATCGTCGGTGTCAGTGGCGCGATGGAAAGTGCCGCCGTTCTCGACCGCACGGCTGCCTGGCTCATGATCGTCCTCCCTTGCGGATACTCTAATCCCCGCCGAAAAACCTAGCGGCCCGAAAGACATCAAGCGCCCTCTAAATTTGGCAATTCCACAATGCGGAATTAGAATGACGCCTTGTGGATTGGAGATGTCCCATGCCGCGCTCGCCCGGCGATATCGAAGGAGTGCAACCTGTCCTGCGCAGCCTTGCCGTTCTTGAAGCGCTGAATGCGGCGGGAACGGCAACGCTCATGCAGCTGCATGAATCGACCGGATTGCCAAAACCCACACTGGTTCGGCTTCTCGACACGATGATAGCGGGCGGATATGTGCGGCGCATCTCGCGAAACGCGGGCTATACGCTGACCGAACGCGTACTCCGGCTTTCGAGCGGCTTCAGACACGGAGATCTTGTCGTCGAAGCATCGCGCCCTTTCCTTTCCGCAATTACGGCAGAACACAAATGGCCGGTCGCCCTTGCGACCCTCGACCGTGACGCCATGCTGGTGCGCATCTCCACACGGCATGAGAGCCCATTGAGCACGGATCCCGACTGGTTGAACCGGCGGCTCGCCATGCTGCTTTCCGCACTTGGCCGGGCTTATCTAGCCTTCTGCCCGGAAGAAGAGCGCCGCCTTATCCTAGCCATTCTGAGAACGTCCAAGGCGGCAATGAATGCGCAGGCGAGAGACGAGAGATATGTCGCGTCCCTGCTCGCCGGCGTCAGAAGGGCAGGCTACGCAACAACCGCACCGATGCGCGGAGATTCCGCAATGGGCATTGCCGTCCCGGTCATGGAGGGAGAAAGGGTCGCTGCCTGCATCACCATGCGGTATCTGGGATCGACGATGAATGAAGCGGAAGCGGCAAAGCGGTATCTCGGCGCGATGCAAAATGCAGCAAAAGCGATCGCCGCAGCGCATCAGCGGATGGTGCTCAGCGGCGCGTGATCATCACCGCCACCTTGTCCGAACCCACGGCATGAACCAGGAGACGCTGGTTTTCCTCGTCGCGCATTGCCTCGCCGCCTTCGACTTCCACATCATATCCGTTCGGATATTGCAGCCGGGGCACGAAGATTTCAGTCTCGCCCTTCCCTTCGGCTTCATAGACAAAACGGAAAGTCCCCGTTTCCCGCTTGAACTTCATTTTAAGGGGGCGTCCCGCGACAACCCGCGCGTAGGGTCTGACAAAACCCTTGAGAGCGCGACCTCCACTATTGATGTCGGCCGGATCGCTCCGCTGGTCGATACTGTAGATGGACAGGTCTTCCTGGTTCCAGCCGTCGCCGACCGCCTGATCGTTCCTGTTGGAAGCCGTATAATTCCATTGCGTCGAGTTCATGAGCAACTGATCGAGCGCGTTGTACATGAGATCGAGTGCAATGATGTGTTTTTCCCAGGGACCTTCCGACCTGTCTCCCGCGTCCCACGCCTTGTATGCGGCAGCATCGTCCAAGTCGAAAGGGATACCGAATTCACCGAGAAGCGCAGGTGCGCCAGTGCCTGAATTGAGCGTCCTCGATGCATCCTTGAGACGACCGAGCTGACGCACATAGGAGGCTTCGATCGCATCCGCGCCTTCCGTCGTACGTCCGGTATATGGATTGATCTTCACGGGAAAATCAAAACGCTTGGTCGAAAGCGTAACGATGTCGTACCAGTGGCTGGCATTCACAGTCCGCTCAGGCGTATCCGGTGGGAAGCCGTGCCCAAGCCCAGAACCGGGATCGAGTTCGGCGAAGAGCAACCAGTCCTTGTTGATCGCGCGAACGCGCTCGGCAACGCGGGTGAAGAAGGGCCCCATGAAGTCCTTCTCCATCTCGAAGCGCCGCCCGTTTCGCTCGAGGAAGAACTCTTCGTCCATCACCTCGATTTCGCCGCCTGCGAGACGATAGACGCCTGCGCGTTCAAAGGGACAGGCGCGCCCTTCCTTCCAGATCGACACGCCATCCGGATTGACCAGTACGTCGCGCTTCCTCACGACTGCGCGCTGCTCCCAGTCGATCCCCATTTCGGGGATTTCCCTCGCAAGGCCGCGCGCCACGGCAAAGCCATCCAGCGGCGACCATGCAAGCCCCGGCCGCGCCGGGAAGGGGTTCTTCTCGCTCGGCCCCAGATGACGATAGCTCATCGAAAGGCCGACATAGCCCGAGCCCGGCTCGTTCAACGAATCGAAGCCGATGACATTCGAGAGGTCCTTCACCCTCTCCGCCACGGCTTCCATCGCGCCCAGGTAGTGCTCTTGCAGGAAGTCCTGCGCCGGCCGGCCATGCACCAGGAAATCGGGGCAGAAGGTGTTTCCGGCAAAGAACAGCGTCCACATGATGGCGTTTGCCGGATATTTGTAATTCTGCGACCAGGTCATGGTCGGGTAGTTTTCTTCCTGCCGCCCTCCGCGCGCGAAGTCATACTTGTACTGCATGACATGGGCGGCACCCGCCGCATGGAACCTGGTGAAGTCGAGGCCGACGGCATCGAACAACCATCCCGGAGCGCCGTCGCCGCCGGTCATCCGGCTCCATACGTCCTGATGAAAGTCGACAAAGACATACATGCCGTAGTCGTCGGCCTTGCGGCAGATAGCGGCGAAATAATCGAGATAGGCTTCGTCGTAGCGTTTCGGCCCCTCATGTTCGACCGCTTCCCATGTCGTAAGGAGGCGCAGGCAGTTGAAACCCCATGCCTTCAGACGGGCGAGATGTTCATCGGCTTCCGCGAGAGGAAAAGGCCGCCCAACGAAGGAAACGGTCCTGTGATCGGCAAAATCGGTCGGAATGTTCGTATGCCCGTTCGGCGTGAATGGTACTTTGCAGTCACCGCCCAGATTGACGCCGCGCAAGAGGCGCGTCCGCCCCTCGGCATCCCGAAACCATTCCCCATCGATGTCGAGCCGCGGCAACGCCATATCGTCCTCCCATTTTCCCTGTCCGAGGATAACGGGGTGTGGCGGCGGGGAACAGACGCAAGCGCAGGATTTGCAACCCCGGCCCCAAGGAGGCACCATCGGGCCCTTGAGAATGGGGAGCCCGAAAGACGTGAACGCACCGACAAGAGAGAAACTGCCGCCGCTACCGGCACAACCCGAAGGTGTCGCCTGGCCGACGAGGGAATGGCCAGAAGGCTATCTTTCCCACGGTACGGATGTAAAGCGTCTCAAGATGCTGATGGATCACGCCTTTGCCGAAAAGGCGCCTGCCGATCTTGGCGAGACCCACGCCGTCGTGATCGTCAAAGGCGGGAAGCTCGTTCACGAACGCTACTGGGCAGGGTTCGGCCCCGATGTCACCTGCCCTTCATGGTCGAAGGCAAAGAGCATAACGCATGCGCTGGTCGGCATCCTCGCGGGCGAAGAAAAACTGGATATTCATGCCCCCGCCGACGTGCCGGAATGGGCGGACAAGAGCGATCCGCGAAACCCGATCACTCTCGACCTGTTGCTTCGTATGTCGAGCGGCATCGCCTTTCGCGAGGACTATGTGCCGGAACATCCTTCCGACGTGATCGAGATGCTCTGGGGGGCCGGCAAAGACGATGTCGCGCATTTCGCCGCTAGTTTCCCTCTGGAGCATGAACCGGGGAGCTACTGGTCCTATGCGAGCGGCACGACGAATATCGTTGCCCGCGCGGCGGCGCGTGCTGCTGGCGCTTTCGGAAATGATTTCGAGGCCTTCATGCGGGAGCGGCTCTTTCATCCACTGGGCATGAAGAGCGCCACACCCAAATTCGATGCGGCAGGCACCTTCATCGGGTCTTCCTTCTGCTTCTGTACGCCGCGCGACTTTGCACGCTTCGGATATCTCTATCTGCGAGACGGCATGTGGGAAGGACGGCGCCTTCTTCCCGAAGGCTGGGTCGACTATGCGCGTACGCCGACATGGCAGCAGGCGGGCGTCGAGGAAGGCCCTTATGGCGCACATTGGTGGCTCGACATTGCAGGTCCGGGCAGCTTTTCGGCAAACGGCTACGAAGGCCAATACACCGTGGTGGTGCCCGAACTCGACATGGTGCTGGTCCGCCACGGCAAGACGCCGCTCGAGGCGAAACTCAATCCGAAAAAATGGATCGCGGAGGTGGTGGACTGTTTCAGGCCGTCCTGAAGCGAAAACTCCAGCCGCAGAGCCCCGCCGTGACCATACCCGGCAGGATCACACCCAGCCAATCGGTCAGTGTGCCGCCGGGGGCAGCGGCGCAACCTTCCACTATATCGACCAGATGGCCGATCGCATGACCGGCCATGAAGATGGTGGTCACGAGCAGGGCTCCGACCGAGCCCGTCGGGCGCCATGCGGCTAGAGCGAGGCCTGCCGCGGAAGCCAGATAGGCCGTACCGATATCGCGGATAAAATGAGCGTTTGCCGCTCCCGTTAGCGCGAGCTCCGGTATGGAGGCGAACCAGCCAAGGGGGTCGAGCATCATGCGGATTGCGTTCGCCAGCGCAAAAACCGCCAAAAGTCCACAAGCCGTTCGAAAAAGCGTCCGTTCCATGACCCCAGACTATGGCCGGCAGCATGATGCCGACAGAACCACAGTCCGAGATTTACGAGAGCCAATTCCCGTTCGCTCTCGTGTAGACTTCATTCCACGAACTAGAAGGGGCAAGGCGTTGGGAAGCGTGGTCCGGTTTCCGGGCGATCTCATCACGGAACATGACAGGCGGCGGCTGACACAGGCCGCCGAGGGGTCCCCGTTCGATCTCGAGTTCCGCAAGAATGCGCAGGGCGTTCTCGCACCCTACCTGACGCGCTGCGGACACCTGCGGCCCAGCTTTCGTCTGAGAAAGACGCCGGAGGGCTGGGAAGCGATTTCGATGGGCGCGGACGACGCAGGCACCGTGGTGGCGCGGGGGCGCAGCGCTGGGGAGCTTTTCAGCGCGCTTTTCCCCTCACCCTGTCAGGACTGAACAAACAGAAAGATATCCAAGGGAGAACCGAATGAACATCATGCCCCGTATCGCGAAGCCTGAGGATGTCGGTCTGGATCCGTCCCGGCTTTCGAACATCACCAATTATTTCAAGTCCTATGTGGACCGGGGCAAGATCGCGGGTTTCTCGACCCTTATCTCCCGGCACGGCGAAATCGCTCACTTCGAGACAGCCGGACAGCGCGACCGCGAACGCGGCCTGCCGATGGAAAAAGATACGATCTTCCGCATCTACTCGATGACGAAGCCGATCACCAGCCTCGCCCTGATGATGCTCTACGAGGAAGGACACTTTCAGCTTACCCATCCGGTGTCGCGCTACATCCCGGCCTTCAAGAATCTGGAAGTCTGGGCTGGGGGGACCGCAGAAAAATACGAGACCAAGCCCTGCGAGCGCGAGATGACGATCCGCGATCTGCTCACCCACACATCCGGCCTCACCTATGGCTTCATGTATGAACACCCGGTCGATGCGCTTTACCGAAAAGCGGGGATCGAGGGTGCGAACACGGTGGGCATGACACTAAAGGAAACGGTGGAAGCACTGGCCGGCATTCCCCTTCTCTTCTCGCCGGGAAAACACTGGAACTATTCCGTCGCGACGGACGTCTGCGGCTATCTGGTCGAAGTTCTATCCGGCCGTCCGCTCGACGAGTTCTTCGCGTCGCGCATCTTTGCGCCACTCGGCATGAACGATACAAGCTTCTTCGTTCCGAAGGAGAAACTGGATCGGTTCGCGACAAACTATTTCCGCGACCCAAGGACGCGCAAATCCGGCATCATGGATGTCGGAGACGAAACGAGTTCCTATGCCAAACCGCCGCGCTTCCTCTCCGGCGGCGGCGGCCTCACCTCGACCATCACGGACTATTGGCGTTTCTGCCAGATGCTCCTTAACGGCGGCGAACTCGAAGGCGTGCGCCTATGCTCGCCGAAGACCATCGAATTCATGACCATGAACCACCTGCCGGGCGGGCAAACCATGAAGGAAATGTCGATCTCCGCCTTCAGCGAACTGGCGGCGGAAGGCGCAGGCTTCGGCCTCGGCTTCCAGGTCACGCTCGATCTCGCGGAATCGCAGGCCATAGGCTCCATCGGGAATTTCTCCTGGGGCGGTGCGGCATCGACCTATTTCTGGATCGATCCGGAGGAGGACATGATTGCGATCTTCATGACGCAACTCTATCCCTCCTCGACCTATCCTTTCCGGCCTCAGTTGCAGCAACTCGTTTATGGTTCCGTGATCGAGTAGCGGCGCATACCTCCCCATGTCTCTCTGGATTCCGCTGACGATCGCAGCGGCCTTTCTGCAGAATCTGCGTTCGACACTGCAGAGACAGCTGACCGGACAGCTCTCGGCCATAGGGGCAACCTATGTCCGCTTCGTCTATGGTCTGCCCGTCGCCGCGATTTATCTCTGGCTGCTCACCGTCTTCAGCGGCGCGCCGATGCCTCATCCGAACGCGCTTTTCGTTCTTTACGCCATCATCGGCGGCGTCGCGCAGATCTGGGGAACGGTGCTGCTCGTGGCGCTCTTCGCCTATCGCAACTTCGCGGTGGGCACGACATATTCGAAGACGGAGACGATCCAGACCGCTCTGTTCGGGACCATCGTTCTCGGCGATCACCTGAGCCCAGGCGCATTCGCGGCGATCCTCATTTCGCTCGCAGGTGTCATCGCGATCTCCGTCGCGCAATCACATCTGACTTTCGCGGCTTTCTGGCGGTCGCTTGGCGAGCGTCCAACGCTGATGGGAATCGGTTCAGGCGCGTGTTACGGCATCGCAGCCGTATGTTACCGTGCGGCGTCGCTTTCTCTTCACGAGCCGAACTTTCTGGTTTCAGCCGGATATACACTCGTCACCGTGCTCTTCATCCAGACTGCGGTAATGACCGTCTGGCTATTTGTTCGCCATCCTGCCGAACTGTCGGCCTCATTTCGCACATGGCGGGTGAGCGGGCTTGTCGGTCTTGCGGGAGCTCTTGCTTCTGTCGGCTGGTTCACGGCAATGACGATCCAGAACGCCGCCTATGTACGCGCGCTTGGCCAGATCGAACTCGTCTTCACCTTCATCTCTTCGCATTTTCTGTTTCGCGAAAAGACGAAAGCGCTCGAACTCATCGGCATTGCTCTCGTGATCGGCGGCATTCTGCTTTTGGTTCTGGCCCGCTGACCTGCCCCCTCGTCCCCGGGGCACGGCGAATGCCGGCCCCGGGGGGTATGGGTGGTCACGGTTGGGCGAGCTGCCGCAGCGTGGGGGGCAAGGGGTCGCCGGCAACTCTCCCGTGTCCACCGCGAGGGTGCGCTCGGGTGCGCACCGACGGGGACCAGATATGGAACCGGAGCGGGAAGGAAGGACCGTCCGCCGCGGAGATCCAGATCGGTTTTCATCAATCAAGCTAGAACAGCTATCGGATTCCGTCCGGCCGGGGCTTGGGGGCAAATGAACCGGACGTAACCCGATGTAAAAACTCTAGATCAGTCCCAACCGGCAGGAAAGAAGATTCGTCCGTAGACGCACGATTTTACCATCTCTGTCCCACTGCGGGACAGAGCGCTCGGAAACGCATTAAAACTGCCTCGAAAATGTGCGCAGTCTAATGGGGAACATCACCGGCTACGGTCGTCCGGTGCATGACGCGCAGATGTCCGTCATATCCACCGTCCGCAAAATGCAGCGTGCACCGGTTATCCCACATCGTGAGCATGTCGGGTTGCCAGCGATGGCGATACACGAACTCGTCACTAGTCACATGATTGTAAATAAAGCCAAGCAATGCCGCAGATTCCTGCTGTGTCATGCCCTCGATACCGACCGTGTAGACTGGACTGACAAAGAGGGCCTTGCGGCCTGTGACGGGATGGGTACGAACGAGCGGATGAGGACAAGTCTTCTCCGCTTCGTCGCTGACAATGATTTTCATTGTCCGTGCTTCCTTCTCCTGCGCGAAGACGCCTTTGGCGCCGTAAGGCAAAGCAGCGCTGTGTATTGCGACAAGCCCCTCCAGCAGACATTTCATGACTGGCGACAACGCCTCATAGGCACGTGTGCAATCCGCATAGAGCGTGTCTCCACCCACGGGCGGAACAATCTTGGAATGAAGGATCGTGGCGGCCGGCGGCGTCTCCTGGAAACTCCAGTCCGAGTGCCAGCCTGCGCCGAAGTTGCGCGCCTTCTCGTCCGGTTCGCGTCGCAACTCGAGAATGTGCGGCCGGTCTTTCATCGGCGCGATGAAGGGGTCGTGGCCGAAGGGGCCGATCTGGAGGGTGAAGGCTTCGAGCTGGTCATGGGTGAGCGGCTGGTCCGGAAACCAGACCACGGCATGATCCGCCCATGCCTGTTTCACTTCCGCCAGCACATCGGGCGGCAGCGGCTGCGAAAGATCGAGGCCGGTGATTTCGGCGCCAAAGCCGCTTTCGTTCGGCTTCACGTGAATGCGGCTGGTGTGCGTGGCTGTCTGCGACATGGTCTCCCTCCCTGCCCTCTCGATGAGGCTTCGAGAGAGAGTGCCATATCGCTGCGCGGGGAAGAACCCGTTTACTGGAGCGGTCCGCCCGCGATCGTGATGCGATGCATCAGCCGCTTTTCACCGTGATAGTCGTTCACGGCGAAGTGCCAGGTGGCGCGATTGTCCCAGAAGGCGACCGAGCCTTCGCGCCATTCGAAACGGCAGGTGAATTCGGGCCGCGAAGCATGGACATAGAGATAGTCGAGGAGCGGCTTGCTCTCCATCGGGGTCCAGCCCTCGAAATGCGTGGTGAAGGCGGGGTTCACATAGAGCGCCTTCCGGCCGCTCAGGGGATGCGTGATGACAACTGGGTGCACCGCCTCGCCGACCAGATTTTCACCCTTGAAGCCTGCCGCCTGATCGGAAGACTTGTAAGCGCCCGCCGCGCCGAAGACATGCGCGTTGGAATGCACCGCGCGCAAACCCTCCAGTGTTTTCTTGAGACCGGGCGACAGCGCCTCATATGCCTTGTACATATCGGCGAAAAGCGTGTCGCCACCCGCATCCGGCAGTTCGCGCGCGACGAGGATCGAACCCATCGCCGGTTCCTGATCGTAGGAATGGTCCGTGTGCCAGCCGCCGCCGACATTGACGAGCTGGTCCTTCTCCTTGCGCACTTCGGCGATTTCGGGATGGCCGCCATTTGCGGGGAAGAACTTGTTGATGTCGATCTCTCCCCAGCGTCGCGCAAAGGCAATGTGTTCTTCCGGCGTCAGCTTCTGGTCGCGGAAGAAGATCACGCCATAGTCGCGATAGGCGGCCCGGATCGTCTCCATGTCGCTATTCGACGGATTGGCGAGATCGACGCCCAGCACTTCGGCACCGCAGCCCGGTGTCAGTTTTTTTATGATCGCGGCGTCGAGACCCATGGTTTTCCTCCCGGCGGGTTTTCCTGCTCTTGAGGTTAGAAGCGCCACATGGCTAGATTGTTACACTGGTAACAATTCAGGACAATTCATGCCCCCGAAGCTACTCCATGACCGCCTCGGCGAAACGCTTGCCCGCAATGGCTGGTTTGCGAGGCGCCCGGCCGCGCTCAAGGCCCGGCTCATTGCACTGGCGCAGGTCTCGACGGCGGAGGCCGGGCACTGGATCTACGACACGGGCGACGAAGCGGAAGGGCTTTACGGCGTGCTCTCGGGCTCCGTCACCAGCCATGTCGTGCTCGACAACGGCGAGAGCGTACCGATCAGCATTTCGGGGCCGGGCTCGATTTTCGGCTATGCGGCGCAGGTGCTGGGCGGCAAACGCGTAACGACGGTGATCGCACGGGAGCGCAGCGAAATCATCTTCGTGCCACAACATGCGATTTCCGCGATGGTGCAGGAGATGCCATCCCTCTGGCTTCATTTCGCGGAACTCGCGACCGAGCAGCTTGTCTGGGCGGTGCGCGGCTATGCCGAACTTGTCCGCCTTTCACCACGCGCGCAGATCGCAAGCCGGCTCCACGGCTACACCTTTCCCTGGGGTGGCGGCGGCGCGGCCACGGTACCGGTACGGCAGGAGGAACTCGCCGAACTAATGGGACTGTCGCGCAAGACGGTCAATCTCGTGCTGCGGGATTTCGAAAGGCAAAAGCTTGTCGAAACCGGCTACCGACACATCCGCGTCCTCGATCCGGCCGGGCTCCACCGTATTGCGATGGAAACCACACAATGAAAAGCCCGCACCGTTTCCGGAGCGGGCTTTCCAACGGGAAATACCGTCAGGCTTATTCGGCCGCCTGCGCCACCGAAATGCCTGCCATGCGATTGAGGCGCGTGCGGATGATCTCTTCCGCCTCGCGAACCATACGACTCACGAGTTCCTGGCACGAGGGAATATCGTGGATCAGGCCTTGGACCATGCCGGCCGACCAGATGCCGTAATCGGGGTCGCCCTGCTCATAAACGACCTTGCCGCGGGCGCCCGCCACAAGATGGGCAATATCCTCGATCTTGGCGCCGCCCTTCTTCTCGATGGCGACGACTTCCTGGCTTACGGAGTTCTTTGCCACGCGTGCCGTGTTGTGCAGCGTGCGGAAAATGAGATCCGTCTGACGCTCGTCATTGGCGACGATCTGCTCCTTCACCTTCTGGTGGATGGCGCTTTCCTTCGTGCACATGAAGCGCGTGCCCATATTGACACCTTCGGCGCCGAGCGCGAGCGCGGCGACGAGACCGCGCGCATCGCCGAAGCCACCGGAAGCGATCATCGGAATCTTCACCTTGTCGGCGGCGGCCGGGATGAGGATCAGGCCCGGAATATCATCCTCGCCCGGATGACCCGCGCATTCGAAGCCGTCGATCGAAATGGCATCGACGCCCATACGTTCGGCGGAGAGTGCATGACGAACAGCCGTGCACTTGTGAATGACCTTGATGCCGTGTTTCTTGAAGTCGTCGACATGTTCCTGCGGCTTATAACCTGCGGTTTCGACGATCTTCACGCCCGACTCGATGATCGCCTGACGATACTCGGCATAGGGCGGCGGCTTCAGCGCCGGAAGGATGGTGAGGTTCACGCCGAACGGCTTGTCGGTGAGACCCTTGCACTTCTCGATTTCCTTGCGCAGGTCGTCCGGCGTCGGCTGCGTCAACGCGGTAATAAAGCCGAGGGCGCCTGCATTCGCGACCGCGGCGACAAGCTCCGCCCGGCCGACCCACTGCATGCCGCCCTGGACGATCGGGTGCTCGACCCCGAACAGTTCGGTGAATCTGGTTTTGATCACTTTCTCTCTCCCTCGATGAGGTCCGGCGGCCTTCGCGGTCCGGCTCTCCCAATTTCTTCGATGTCCCGGTTTTAGCAGAAGCGCCGCGCCCATTGCACGCCGCGAATAAGGCGTAAAGCATGGAAAAACACCTTGCCGCAACGTCTCCCAAGGCTTCTCAAATGCTTGAATTGCAGGGAAAACCGGCGCAATCTCCCAATCCAAGATCAAACAACAGATTGTTCAACCATGAACAACGATGCCAATTGGGACGCCTACCGGATTTTCCTTGCGGTGGTGGATACGCAAAGCCTCTCCGGCGCGGGCCGCCGGCTGAAACTCAGCCACGCAACGGTGGGCAGGCATATTGCGAACCTGGAGAAACGCCTCGGCGCCAAGCTCTTCGTGCGCGAGCCGACGGGCTATGCGCTGACCGGCGCTGGTGAAAGACTCAGGGCCGAGGTCGAGCCCATGTCGCTCGCCGCCGAACGCGCGCTTCATGCCGCGTCGGGCGCGGATGGCGAAGCGCAGGGTCTCGTCCGCGTGGCGATCCCGCACAGCCTCGCCTCCTACTGGTTCATGCCCTATCTGGCCGAATTCCAGGAAAGACATCCCGGCATCGAAATCGAAATCGTGAACGAGGTCGTGCAGGTTTCGGTCAAGCGCCGCGATGCGGATATCGTGATCCGTCCCTATGGGCCGGGACGGGAAAACGTCGTCGGACGCAAGATTGGACGCATTGGCGTCGGTTTCTACGCATCGCGCTCCTATGCCGAACGCTTCGGCCTGCCCTCCCGGCGCGAGGAATGGAAGGATCACAGCATCGTCGGCTTTGGCGGCCGCGCCGCGGAGGTCGAACTTGCCGACTGGTTAGCCCATGTCACGCAGGGGGCGCGCGTAGCACTGCGCTGCTTCTCCGATGCGGATCTGGTGCAGGCCGTGCGGGCCGGGGTCGGCATCTCGACGCTGGTCTGCCTCACGGGCGACCACTATGACGACCTCATCCGCATTGCGCCGCAAAAGCTGGCGAACGGTACGGAAATGTGGCTCCTCGCTCATCCCGACCTGCGAGATACGGCTCCAGTTCGCGCAGTCATCGATTTTCTCGGCGAGAAGGCGAAGATCGATCGCGACAGACTTGCCGGACGCCTCCCCGCCTGAACGCGCGCGAACACAAGCATTTTCAGCACTGAACAAGCACCATCCCGCATTCCGCGCCATTATGAACGCGACGATATTCCGGAGGAAAAATTCATGGCCCTGCCCGATATTCTGAAAGACAAGCTGGAGTTGCCGGTCATCGGCTCACCGCTCTTCATCGTTTCCGGTCCCGAGCTCGTGATCGCCCAGTGCAAGGCGGGCATTGCCGGTTCCTTCCCCGCGCTCAACGCGCGTCCCGCTCATGTCCTCGAAGAATGGATCAAGCGGATCAAGGGAGAACTTGGCGAGTATCAGGCGAAGCATCCCGAGAAGAAGGTCGCGCCCTTCGCCGTCAACCAGATCTGCCATGCATCGAACGATCGCCTTTCACATGACATCGATGTCTGCACGAAATTTGAGGTGCCCATCATCATCACCTCGCTCCGTCCGCCTGCCGAGGTCGTCGAGAACGCACATTCCTATGGCGGAAAGGTCTTCCACGACGTCATCAATGTGAAGCACGCGAAAAAAGCGGCGGAACAGGGCGTGGACGGTCTTATCCTCGTCTGTGCCGGTGCCGGCGGCCATGCCGGTACACTCTCGCCCTTCGCCCTCGTTCGCGAAGTGAAGCAATGGTTCGAGGGCACGGTAATCCTGTCCGGCGCGATGTCGGATGGCTGGAGCATTGCCGGCGCTCTCGCCATGGGGGCCGATCTTGCCTATATGGGGACGCGCTTCATCGCGACAGAGGAAGCGAACGCCGATGCGGCATACAAGGAAAGCCTGATCCAGTATGCAGCCGAAGATATCATCTACAGCAATCTCTTCACCGGCGTTCACGGCAACTATCTCGCGCCGTCCGTCGCGGCCGCGGGCCTTGATCCTGCGAACCTTCCGGAGGCCGACAAGTCGAAGATGAATTTCGGTTCTGGCGGCAACATGAAGTCGAAGGCCTGGAAGGACATCTGGGGTTCGGGACAGGGCATCGGCCAGATCAAGGACGCGCCGCCGGTTGCCGAACTGATCGAGCGGATGAAGCGGGAATATGTTCAGGCCTGCCGCGAATTCGCCGCGCGCATGCCGGCCGAAGCTCTGACGACCGCGAAGGTCGCGGCGGAATAGCACCGCTCAAAGGAACACAAGCAAAAGCGGCAGGAGCAATCCCGCCGTTTTTCGTTTCAAAGTCAGATGAGATAGTTCTGCGCCGTCACATGCAGAAACTGGATTGCATAGACGCAAAGGGCCAAGAGAGCGGTGAAGGAGAAGAGCTGTTCGATGCGGTTGGTGCGGGACATGTCGATTTCCTTTCGATGAGGGATTTGTATCGAGGGGGAGCGTTACGCGAGAACAGGTGTTTGCCGTGCCGTTTCTTCCGGCAGACAGTCGAGACCGGCGAGCGTTGCCGTCACCGCCATATCGAGCGGCGTGTGAGGCTCGCGGCCGAGAAACGCCGTGAGCTTTGAATTGTCGAGGCGGACGGGGGTCTGCCAGAGGTAGCGCATCTCGCGCATCTCCCTGAACGTCTCGACGAAGGGCGAGAGCAGCATTAGCGCGAACCAGGGAAGACGCTTCACCGGCAGGTCGGGATTGCGCGCGGCGTAGCGGACCGCATCCGCCATCTCGATCCCTTGTTCGAGCCAATGACCGCCGAAATGGAAAGCCGCGAACCGGGGCAACTCGTCGGCACGCATAAGAAGCCTCGCCGCCGTCTCCGCCATGTCCGGCAGGTAGGCCCAGTTGTGGCCGATCTTATGCGGACCGGGATAGACGACCGAGCGGAGCTTCTTCCCCGGCTTTACAAGGCCCTGCGCGAACCAGTTGTTGCCCGCATTGCGGCCGCCGAAAAAATCACCCGCTCGCAGTATGAGCACGTTCACGCCCTCTTCCGACGCAGCCCGAAGCCGCCGCTCCATCTCGGCGCGAAGCTTGCCCTTCCGCGTTTTCGGATTTTGCGGCGCCTCTTCCGGGATGAACGGAAAGGCATCGGGCCCGTAATTGTAGAGCGTCCCGGGAAAAAGGATGCGGGCGCCCGCCGCCCTCGCAGCCGCAATCGTGTTGTCGAGCATGGGGACCACCGTCCCCGCCCAGTTGCGGTAGCCGGGAGGGTTCACGGCATGGACGACAAGATCGACGCCTACCGCCGCTTCAAGAACCTGCTGCGCTTTCATGGCGTCGCCCTTCACCCAATCGATGAAGGGCATGTCCGCCATCCGCCTGGCTGCCTGCTTCGGGTTCCTGTGCAGGGCGCGGACCTGCCAGCCGTGGCGATGCAACGCCAGCGCCATTTCGCCGCCAAAGCCGCCCGTCGCGCCTAGAATGAGAGCCGTCGAGGCCATGTTTCCGTCTCCAGTTGCCGTTTCGATGACTGGAGATTGGGGTATTCACGTATGAATATGAATTGCCGAAGTTCGATGAATATGTATACATTTTCGTATGGTAGATGCATCGCCCGGCTGGGAACTCTACAGATCCTTTCTAGCGGTCGTCCGGGAGGGGAGCCTTTCCGGCGGCGCCCGCCTGCTCGGCCTCACGCAGCCCACGGTGGGCCGTCACATAGACGCGTTGGAGGCCTCACTGGGCGCGGGCCTCTTCACCCGCTCGCAGGGCGGACTCACGCCGACGGAACTGGCGCTGGCGCTTGTGCCTCACGCCGAAGCCATGTCCATGGCTGCGGAAGCGCTACAGCGTGCCGCTTCCGGCGAGGCCGAAGAAGACCGCGGCACCGTGCGCATCACGGCCAGCGAAATGATCGCGACGGAAGTGCTACCCCGTATTCTCGCCCGCTTCCGCGAGGAACATCCGCGCATCGCCATCGAACTCGTGCTGTCGAACCGCACCGACGACCTCATTCGCCGGGATGCGGATATTGCCATCCGCATGATCAGGCCCACGCAATCCTCGCTCGTGGCGCGCAAGGTCGGCGTGCTTGGCCTTGGACTTCACGCCCACAAGAGCGTGATTCAGCGCTTCGGCATGCCGGCCAACGTCGAGGATCTGAAGAACTGTCCGATCATTGGCTTCGACCGGGAATCCTCGATCAGACGCCTCAAATATCTGGGAGGCTTTCCGCTATCCCGGGAACTCTTCGCCTTTCGCTGCGACAGCGACATTGGACAGTTTTCGGCGCTCAAGGCCGGGGTTGGCTTCGGCATGTGCCAATACCCCCTTGCCAAGCGCTATCCCGATCTCGTTCCCGTGCTGCCGGGGGAGATCGAATTCGAGCTCGATGTCTGGATCGTCATGCATGAGGACCTCAAGACGAGCCGTAGGATGCGCCTGATGTTCGACCATCTGGCAGAGGAAATGAGCGCCTATGCCCGGTCCGGCCAGCCCGCAACGAAAGGAAAGTCCTTCTCCAAGTAAGCTGTCGCCCCTTTCGCCCTTGCCTGCTATATCACTCCGCAGACAAGCCTTCCCCTGCGTTTCGAGGACCTTTCCATGTCGCAAGCCGCTGAAGCCAATCCCGCAAAGACCAGCGAGAAGCCGAATCCGCCGCTCGCGCCCTTCAACTGGGAAGATCCGCTTCTTCTCGATGACCAGCTCACCGAGGAAGAGCGCATGGTGCGAGACAGCGCCCGCGCCTACTGCCAGGAAAAGCTTTTCCCGCGCGTGAAGGAAGCGAACCGCAACGAGATCTTCCATCGCGAAATCATGAACGAGATGGGCGCGCAGGGCATGCTCGGGCTGACGCTGCCCGAGCAATATGGCTGCGCCGGTCTTTCCTATGTCTGCTACGGCCTCGCCGCGCGCGAGGTGGAGCGGATCGATAGCGGCTATCGCTCGGCGATGAGCGTGCAGTCCTCGCTCGTCATGCATCCGATTTACGCCTATGGCTCGGACGCGCAGCGCGAGAAATATCTGCCGAAGCTCGCAACCGGCGAATGGGTTGGCTGCTTCGGCCTGACCGAACCCGATCACGGCTCCGACCCCGGCTCGATGAAGACGCGCGCGAAGAAGGTCGATGGCGGCTATGTGCTGAACGGCGCGAAGATGTGGATCACCAATTCGCCGATTGCCGACCTGGCGGTCGTCTGGGCCAAGACCGACGACGATGTTATCCGCGGCTTTGTCGTGGAGCGTGGCTTCAAGGGCTTCGAGACACCGAAAATCGAGGGCAAGTTCTCGCTGCGCGCCTCCATCACAGGCGAAATCTCATTGCAGGACGTCTTCGTGCCTGACGAAAACATGCTGCCGAATGTGCGCGGTCTTGCCGGTCCCTTCGGCTGCCTGAACCGCGCGCGATACGGCATTGCCTGGGGCGCGATGGGCGCGGCTGAGTTCTGCTGGCACGCCGCTCGGCAGTATACGCTGGACCGCACGCAGTTCGGCCGCCCCCTCGCCGCCAACCAGCTCATCCAGAAGAAGCTTGCTGACATGCAGACCGAAATCACGCTCGGTCTCCAGGGCTGCCTGCAGCTCGGCCGGATGTTCGACGAGAACAAGGCGGCGCCCGCCTCCATTTCTCTCATGAAGCGCAACAATTGCGGCAAGGCACTGGACATCGCCCGCGTCGCCCGCGACATGCATGGCGGCAACGGCGTCTCCGACGAATATCACGTCATCCGCCATGTCATGAATCTTGAAGCCGTGAACACCTATGAAGGCACGCATGACGTGCATGCCCTCATCCTCGGCCGTGAGCAAACGGGCATTCAGGCTTTCTTTTGAGCGACGGCCTTCAATCCGCCGTCCGACGGGCGGCGGGTGCGCCGGGGCTCCTCAGGAAGAGCATGAAGAGGGCCATTGGTCGCTTGAAGGTCAGAAGGTAGGCGACATGTAAAGTGACGAAGAGCACCAGAAGATTCGCCGCCGTCTCGTGAATTTCCTCAAGCGCTTCGTTATCCTTACCCTCCCGGTCGTGCTCGCGCTCCCCGTCATCATCCGCGAAGGCTGGCGCGATCGTCACTTCGGCGGCGAATCCACCGATAGGCGGCGGCTCCATGAGGAGCCCCGTCCCCGTCGTGAACAGGAGCGCGATGACAATGCCTGCGAGAAGCGTCCGGCTGATCATCGGATGATTGAGTCGCCGAACTTTCGCAAGCTCCATGAGATCGGGGAAGAGGCGCGAGATGCCGAGCTGCCGCGGACCGACCGCCGCCCAGAAAACTCGAAGCAGGATGACGACAGCGACTGCATATCCGAGCCAGTTGTGCAGACCTTCGAGTTCGTCGCCTGTGAAATAAGCTGCGGTGACAAGAAGAGCCAGCGCCGCGTGATAGAGCCTAATCTTGTAAAACACTGACATTTGACACCAACCATATCCGAGCCCCGCCCGGAATATGGCCGCTGCGCATGAGAGGTGGCCAGACTGCATCTTGTCGCAGATGCGCCGCTACTCATTCGCAGATTCATGTGCAAAAGACTCAGGCGCTGCGGATACCCCATTGGCGTACCGGCCCGACATCGACATGGATAAAGTCCGAACGCGGATAATAGCCGACACCCCCGGCAGCAATGTCGAGCGCCGCGTTTCGCAGATATGAAAGCTCTCGGCCGGGCACCCGAATGTCCACCGCCATGCCGCGCATGTGATAGCTCTTCTTCGCGACGCCGGCATTGTTCTCGCGCATCTGTGCGTTCGTCCTGGGCGAACGGTAGCCAGATATGATGTGGAAAGCTTCGCCGGTATCGAGCTTCATCTTCATGGCGTGCAACGTGTCGAGCAAGGCCCGGTCGATTTCGTGAACCTCACCCGAGCGATGATCGCGCATAAGACGGTCGATCTCCGTGAGTGCGTCTGGCAGATATCGGCCTTCCGACCAATAGACAACTTTCAGCTTTTCGTCCGTGTGCGTATTGATGAAATGGAGTTCCCGCGCGGCGACACCGGCCTGCTTTCCCGGCGTTGCCTGTATTTCCGGCCTCGCAAGCGGAACTCTCAGAGCCGCGAAAGCACTATCGGCAGCAACACTGGTCGCCGCAGCCGCGGCGAATCCGAGCAGGCCACGCCGCGTCACTTTAAACACCATAATTCCCCTCACGTGAACTGTAGAACTGAATTCTGCCTGCGAAGGGTTCGTCGTCAAGTCATTGATTCAAAATGATTATTATGGAAAACGTGTTTTCAGATGCCGCATGAACCCGCAGCCTGTGAGGGCGGACTCTCGCCCCTGAGACGCGCCGCCAATGCCGCGTCACGGCCATAAATGTCGTCACGGAAATGAAAGACGCCATCCGCGCCGGCGAAGGCTGTCCAGTAAGCGACGACGACCGGCATGGAGCGCGAAAGTTCGAAACGCTTCGTTTCTCCTCCCGCGAGTGCGGCTTCGATTTCTTCCTTGGTCCCGCCAGACGGGCCGAGAAGCTGCGCCGCAAGTTCCAGAGGTTTCTCAAGCCGGATGCACCCATGGCTGAGGAAGCGATTGTCTCGCGCAAAGAGCGAGGGTGCGTTTGTGTCATGCAGATAAACCGCGAAGGGGCTCGCGAATTCGAACTTCAATCGCCCAAGCGAGTTTTTCGGGCCGGGACGTTGCACCAGCTGTCCACCCTCCCAAAACATGTCGTGCTTCGCCAGATAATCCGGATCACGCTCCATTGCAGGAGCGATTTCTCCAACATAGATCGAACGCGGAACGACCCAGGGCGGGTTAAAAATGATTGTGTTTATGAAACTCGAAAGAACCGGTGTCGGCGTCGAGGGTTTGCCGACGATGGTCCTCATGCCAAGCACCTGCACGCCGTTCTCGTAGAGCGCTGCGGTTGCTCCGGCGGCGTTCACCTCGACACGCGTCGGCGGCATCGCATGAAACATGATGCGATAACGCTCCATGTTGAGCGCAATGGCTTCCGCGCGCTCCGCAGGCGAAACATTCAGGGCCGCCAGAGTTTTCGGGCCGACGATGCCATCCCGTTCCAGCCCGTGGCGAAACTGAAAGCGGATGACTGCGCTGACCGTTTCCGGGTTGAGCGTGTGACCTCCGCTTCGGGCATGAAGATCGCCCAGCAACAAGAGGCGTTCCCTGATTGCCGGCATGGAGGGTGATACTTCGCCCGGCTTCACGGACCTTCGCCCAGGTTCGAGTCCCAGCGATGGCCAGCTCACTCTCGACGCCAGGTCTTTGTAGAAGGCCAGCGCCTGCTTCAGCCGCTTGTATTCAGGCGTAGAAGGCGGAAGCGAAGCCAACCACTCGGCAAGACTGCCCTCTTTCAACGCCTCCGCGAGTTGCGCGCCTATGCGCGAATTGCGGCGCGGCAGAGCGATGTCCTGCCCGGTAGAGGCAAGGTCGACGCGACCCGACTGCATCGCACGAGCATAGGAAATTGCGATCCGGGTCAACAGAAGGTCGCGGATGTCCGGGTCTGAGCTAGAACGCCTCAGCTTATCCCTGATCGACCGCGTATCGAAGGTGGAGGGGTCGATGCCTTCTTCTTCTGAACGGAGGATTCTTTCAAGGAGTTCCGAGGCACTCCATTCCTTCCAGGCGCACCCCTCGCCCCAGGCATAATAAAAGGCTTTGACTTCGGCCTGTTCGTTTCCCCGGGAAACATCTGCGGCGAGATTGCTGCAGTCCGCCCGCGCCATTCCGGGCAAGCAGAACAGGAATGCGAGAATGAGGCCCACGCATCCTGCCGTACCGTGCGTGGTAACCGATGCTGTAATCCTAAAAAACGTCAACGCCTCAACCGTCCCGGAACGAATGGCCGGAGATCAGTTTCATGGCAGTCATGCCGCGCCGCAATGAAAAACCGGCCTAGCCGGCTTGGGCAGGAAGCCGCAGCACCGCGTACCAGGCATAACCGCCATAGAGCGAGCGAAACTCAAGCTCCGCCCCGAGCTTTGCCGCGAGCGCGCGAAGGACGCGTTCCAGTTCATCCCGCGGGCTTACGTGGAACTTCGCGAGCCAGGCCCGCAGAAGCGCCCGAAACCAGCGAGGCAGGCGTTCCTGTCCACCGAAGTCGACGATGTGGAGGCTTCCTCCATGCGCCAGATTGCAGATCCCCTGTGCCAGGGTTTTCTGCCAGTCGGGAATCATGGAAAGCGTGTAGGACATGAAGATACGATCGAAGCGGCTGACGCCGAACGCCGCATAGGGATTGAACCTCGTTGCGTCGCCCTGTGCGAAGCGAATATACGCGCTATGCCGCACCGCGGTCTTGTGCGCGGTTGCCAGCATTTCGTCCGAGATGTCCATCCCATGGAGCAGGGCTTGCGGGTAGAGACGTGCCGCATGCACGAGATTGCGGCCTGTGCCGCAGCCGACTTCCAGCACCGTCGTACCTTCAGGCGCATCGAGTTCGGCGATCAACCGGTCGCGGCCCAGCAGATAATAGCGTCGGGTCAGATCGTAGAAGTGACGTTGATACCGGTAGGTCCGGTCCATGAGATCGGCATGGTTGTCTCCGCCATGTTCGATCGCGCTCACCACCCTACTCCTTCAGCATGTAGAGGTGAAAGCCGCCATAGATCGACGAACGGTCGCGCGCGGTGAAAGCAAGCGACTCTTCCGCGCGGTAGTCCCAGCGCGCAAGAATTTCCTCATCCACCCTGCCTGGCAGCAGAGTGGGCTCCGCCGCCGTGCGGAAGATGACGCGGGCACCGGGGCGTGCGGTGCGCGTGATCTGTGACCAAAGATCATTGAGTTGTGCGTCGGTCATCCAGTCCTGTGCATCCAGCAGGACGAAACGGTCAAGGCTCGCATCCTCGCTGTCTCGCAGATAATCCGTGAAGGAGGCATTCAGAACCTGCATTCCTCTGGCGCGCGCCTGCAACGCGGCGAAATTCTCCCGCTTCAGGTAAGGCGGAACCGCCGGATTCTCGCCCGGCGCATAGGCTCTCGCGAACGCCTGCCAGGCGAAGTAGTTTTCAGACAGCGGAAACCCGCAGGCCAGACGTTCCAGCCTCTCGCGCAGGACAAGCCTCATTTCGCGGCCGCCCGACAGGGCTTCATACTGCGCGGGCGGGATACCAAGACCATAGAGGGTGGAAGGCTTGGCAGTCAGCCAGGAGATGAATTTCCTGTCGAAGAGAGGCGCGAGCTTTTCGTCGAAGAAGCGGCGCTGGCTGTCCAGCGTCGGCGCCTCGAGAATATCCGCAAGGCGGACGCCATAAACCCGCGCCGCAAGATGCGCAACGCCGATGAAATAGCCGAGGAGCCCATGCCGATAGAAGCCGCGCGAGAAGAGCGAAATGCGGCGGCGAAATCCCATGGGGCGCTTGTCCCAGTAACTCCGGCTCGCTTCATCGAGTTGGGGCCGCAGGAAGCGCTCGTAGTCGGCGATATTCTCTTTGGCCGCGCCACGGGCGAAAAAGCGGAAGAAGTGGTCGTGGCTGGGAAGATATGCCGCTCCTGCGAGTTTCAGCTTCACGAGCGCGACATGTGTCGGATTCAGATCCAGCGCGGTCACGCGCACAGGCGCCGCGGTCAGATATGACATCGCATTGCAGCCCCCGGAGGCTATCGTGACGATCCTCGTATCCGCGCTCATGCCAGGATTCAGGTCCATCGCCGCGATATCGACCTCGGGGTCTTCCCATATCTGCGGATAGACAAGGCCGGTGAAAAGCCAGGTGAAAAGCCGCTCCGTCAGGCCTTCGCGCGAAACCGCCTTGTGACGGTGAACGGCGGCGCTCAGGCGGCGGCGGATATCGCGCCGGCCCTGCTGCGATGCTACGGTACCTTCGGCTAGCGTTTCGCCGGTCGCTTCGGCTGTCGTGTCGGACAAGGGGTAACTCCGTTTGCAGCTCGCCGGTGCGTCTTCACCCGGCCATGGAGTGCTGCTACAGCGTTTGGATGACGTTCGCATGACGGTCCCGCGACGGAGCTGCTTCCGAATCGGAAAGAGAGGCGTATAGTCGAAGCAACGAACTGAAAAACCCCAAGGAAACACCTTCTTTCCGCCGACGCCGGCATACTTCGCCGGGACGGCTCAGGAAGACGCCCAGCCCATTCGGCGAGGCCCAGCGCCTGCCAAAACCCGGATGTCATCCCCGTGGATTCGCGCGCGCCCACGCTCCGGACGGACAGCACTTCCGCACCCAGCCCGCTCTGGCGGCTGGTGCCGCTGGTCCATCGCCACAAATGGCGTTTCTGGGGCGGCATGTCGCTCATCAATGCGGGCCGCCTTCTAGAAGCCTTCATGCCTCTCTTCCTGAAGATGGGTATCGACAGGATCGCTGCTGGCGACTACCGCCTCGCGCTGCCTGCCCTCGCTATCCTGGGCCTCATGGTGTTGCGCTACATTTCCTTCAATCTGGGACGGCGCTATGTGCGCGAAGTGGGCGTTGCCGTCGCCTATGAACTTAGGCAGCGGCTCTACTGGCATCTTGAGCTTCAGGGACCGCGGTTCTTCTCCCGCTACACCACGGGCGACCTCATGGCCCGCGCGATCAATGACATCACGCTGATCCGCCAACTCGTCGGCATGGGCACCCGCCTTCTCTTCGTGCTCGGGTTCTCGGGCATCATCGCCTTCATCTTCATGTTCTATCAGTCGCCATGGCTGACACTGCTTTTGCTCCCCGCTCTCCCGATTTTCGCCATTGTCGGCTGGATCATCGCGAAGCGTATCTTCACGCAGTCAACCGAGGTCCAGGAGGGGTTTTCGACACTCTCCGCGCAGGTGCAGGAGAACCTCAACGGAATACGCACCATTCAGACACATGCGCAGGAAGAACGAGAGATCGAGCGCTTCGAGGCAACCTCCGACGCCTATGCCGGCGGTTACTACAAGTTGATGCTCCTGAATTCGGCTCTGACTTCCGCCATGCTCGTTGCGACCGGCTTCACGACGTTGCTGGTGGTTGGGTATGGCGGTATGCAGGTGATCGACGGCACGATCACGCTCGGCACCTTCACTGCCTTCATCTTCTATCTGAACATGATGCTTGCACCGATCCGCGAAGGCGGCGTGATGGTCACGCTTTTCCAGCGCGGCGGATCTGCGGCAGCACGCATTTTCGAAGTTCTCGATCATGAACCGGAAATTCGCGATGCGCCGGAAGCGGCACCGCTAGACGAGATCGGCGGCGCGATTACGCTGCACCACCTCTCCTATACCCACCCGGCAAGCAGCGGCGATGGCGGCTGGCCCGCGCTCAATGACATCACGCTTGAAATAAACAAAGGCGAGATGATTGCGCTACTTGGCCGCGTGGGCTCCGGTAAATCGACACTCCTCCGGCTGATCGTGCGCCTGCTCGATCCTCCGCCCGGCACGGTCTATCTCGACGGGCGCGACATCCGCATGCTGCCCGTTGCGCAAGTGCGGAGCCAGGTCGCCATGGTGCCTCAGGACCCGTTTCTGTTTGCCACGCATATCGCGCAGAACATTTCCTACGACAATCCCGAACGGACGACGGAAGAAGTCTGGCGTGCCGCGGAAAGCGCCGACCTCGAGACAACGATCCGCCGCTTCCCCGAGCGCCTTGAAACTCTGGTGGGGGAGCGCGGCGTGACGCTTTCAGGCGGACAAAAGCAACGTGCGAGCCTTGCCAGGGGACTCATCCGGGAAACGCCGGTCCTTCTTCTCGACGACTGCTTCTCGTCCGTCGACACGGAGACGGAGGAGTTCATCCTTTCGCGCCTGAAGGAGCTCCGCCGTGGCCGCACCACGATCATGGTGTCGCATCGCGTTTCGACTGCCCGGCATGCAGACAGGATCGTGGTTCTGGATGAAGGACGGATTGCCGAAGTCGGCACACATGCCGAACTCCTTTCCAGAAATGGTCTCTATGCGACGCTCGAACGCCAGCAGGGCCGGCGCGAGGAACTGGAGAAGACGATTTCGACGGATGCGGAGGACGCTTCATGAGCGACATGCAGCACCCGCGCCCCGTCCGCCGGGATCATTCCGTATTCGACGATGAGATGGAGACACGAGGCTTCGACTTTTCTCTTCTCCTCCGCCTGATGCGCTGGATGCGCCCCTATCGCCGCATGGGGCTTCTGGCGCTCTTCTTCGTACTTCTCGCGGCGAGCGCGGCAGTTCTTGCGCCGGTGGTCGTCAGCCGCGTGGTGGTAGACGGCATTCTTCTTCCCGCGTCGAACGAGGGTGCGCCCGATTTCGGGCAGAAGGCACTCAATGGCTGGCTCTCCGCTTTCCTGTCGCTGCACCCGATCGTTTCGGCCTGTATCCTCTATGGCGTCTGGACGCTTCTCTGGGCCCTTTTCGGCCATGGTTTCCGGACCATGCTGGCGCGCACCGTTCTGAACGGATTGCGCGATCTCCGCCGCGACCTTTTCGCCCATTTGGAGAACCTGCCCTCCAGCTTCTATGACCGCGTCGCGGTCGGCCGGGTGATGACGCGATTGACGAATGACGTCGAGACCCTGTTCGAGCTGCTAGCTGGCTTTGGCGTGCTGCTCGGGGAGTTCGTGCCCTTCTTAGTTGCCGTCTCCGTGATGCTCGCCCTCAACCCGACGCTCACTCTGGAACTCATGTTGCTCCTGCCGGTAGCGGCACTCGCAACATGGATATTCCGGCGCGTTTCGCGTCAGGTCTATCGGGGTATCCGCTCGAGCCTTTCCCGGCTTAACGAGAACCTGCAGGAGAATCTCTCCGGCATGGAGGTCGTGCAACTCTATGGACGAGAGAAGATCAACTATGACCGCTATACCGCAATCAATGACGAAAACCGCGATCAGGAAGACCGCGCTGTCCGGATTGAAAGCTATTACGGTCCGGCAATGGACAGCATGGCCTTCCTCGCCATGGCTGCCATCGTGTGGTTCGGGGGGCATCACGTCCTGTCGAGCGCGGCGACGCTCGGCAGCGTGATCCTCTTCGCGCAATTTGCCGACATGATGTTCCGCCCCATCGTCGCCATGGGGGAACAATGGAACGTCGTCTTCCGCGCGATGGCGAGCTGCGAGCGAATCTTCCAGGCGCTGGACTGGGAGGAAGCGCTGCAGAAGCCGGCGAAACCGAAATCCCTGCCCGCCGACCTGAAGGGGCATGTGCGCTTCAACCATCTCACCTTCGGCTATGCCCCCGGCTCGACCATCCTGAAGGACGTGACCTTCGACATTGCGCCGGGAGAACGCATCGCGATCGTCGGCCCGACGGGTTCGGGCAAGACGAGCCTCATCAGGCTGCTATGCCGCTTCTACGACGTGCCTGCGAACAGCATCCTGATAGACGGCATCGACATCATGGACGTGGAGCCCTCGGAAATTCGAAAGCGGGTTGGCGTCGTGCTTCAGGATTTCCACATCTTCTCCGGCACGGTCTATGACAACATCATTCTCGGCAATCCGAACGTCACCCGGGAAGATGCGCGGCGAGCCGCCCGGCTCGTTCACGCGGATCCCTTCATCCGGCTTTTGCCCCAGGGCTACGACACCCTGCTCACGGAGCGAGGGCGCAACCTGAGCCATGGGCAAAGACAGCTGCTTGCCTTTGCTCGCGTTCTGGCAATGAATCCCGAGGTTCTCATCCTCGACGAAGCAACGGCGAGTATCGACACCGAGACCGAGCTCATCATTCAGGATGCACTGGCGAAGGTCACCGCCGGACGCACTTCCATCATCATTGCGCATCGGCTTCAGACCATCCGCGAGGCGAACCGCATCGTCGTCCTGTCCAATGGCGAGCTTCGCGAAATCGGGACGCATGAAGAACTGATGGCTCGCGGCGGCCTCTACAAGACGCTCTACGAGCTGCAGGTGCAGGAATTGCGTTTTGAAGGGTCCTCTTCGTAACAAGATCCTGCCTTTGCCGCGAGCAAACATATTGTCGACGCATATGCACTACAGTAGCGTGAAGCCCGTTGAAACTGGCAACAAAGAAACGCTCCCATGACCGATACTCTCCCGGCCTTTGCCCTTCCCGGCACACTCCCCCCAGCCCTTGCCGAAGTCCGCTCCTACTGGGAAGGCCTTGTTCGAGGCAAGGCGAGCAACATGCCTTACTGGGACGATGTGAACCTGTCCGACATTGCAGCCGGAACGAGCAGCCTCATACTCGTCGGCGTATTCGAGAAACCTGAGCGTTTCCGCTTCGACATCGTTGGCGATACCATTTCGACGCGTTATGGCGGGGAACTGCAAGGGCGCTTTGCCGATGAAATCGATATCCGCAAGCCGTTCGAATTTTTCCGCGCCCAAGCCAGCGTAACGGTCGAGGGGCGCGGGCCGACCTTCTATGCAGGAGCAGACTACTCCCGCCTCGTTCTCCCTCTGTGGGGGGAAGGACATGTCGGCATGCTGCTTTGCGCCGTCTCGGATATCTGACGTCAGATCCGCTTCACGGAAATTTCTGGCAGCAACCGCTCGATATCGGCGGGCCGGCATAGATCGGTCCCCGGCGAGAGCAAGGCTGCCGTTCCCGCCGCCACCCCCTGGCGCAGCGCGTCCTCAACGGCCATACCGGCGGAGAGGCCGCAGACGAGCATGGCGAGGAAGCTGTCCCCAGCTCCGACGGTGCTTACCAGCTTCACCTTAGGGGCTTGCGCCCGCCAGACCCCCTCCCTGGTGGCAAGCAAGGCTCCGTGTTCGCCCAATGTGAGCGCGACCATCCCGACACGCCCCTGCTCGACAAGTTCCCGCGCGGCGTTCCGCCAGTCCTCCTCGCCGGCGAGCGGCGATCCCGTCAACTCGCGCAGTTCCTGAAGATTGGGCTTTATAAGGAAGGGCTTCTCCTCGATCGCCGCCTTGAGTGCCGGACCCGACGTATCGACCGCGAGTCTTGCGCCGAGATCGCGCGCCACCCGCGCTACCTGCGCATAACAGTCCTTCGGCGCCCCGGGCGGCAGACTGCCGCTTGCTACGATGAACGACATCGTGCCGAGTCTCGTCATTGCACCAAGCAGTGCCCCCCAGGTTCTCTCCTCAAGCTCTGGACCGGGCAGCACAAAACGAAACTCCCTACCGCTTTGCCGCTCGAAAACAGTGAAGCTTTCCCGGGTCTCTCCTTCGTGCTCGATCACGAGAGCGTCAATGTTCTCCCGCTCCACCAGCGTCTGAAGCAACTTGCCTGTCGTACCTCCAGCCGGAAAAATGGCACGCACCTCCCTTCCGTCCCGTCGCATTACGCGCGCAACATTGATACCGCCACCCCCCGGATCGCGCTGCGGATCGGCGCAGCGCATCTTGATTTCGGGCTCGATTCTGTCGACCGATGCGGAGAGGTCGACAGCGGGATTAAGAGTGAGGGTTGCGATATTCGCGGGCATGTTTCTGCTGCAAGGTTGATCCGTCGGGCGGTCAGATCAACTCTAGAGCATGAGGAGATTCGGAAAAGCCTTACTCAGCAGCGTTGAACGATCAGGGAAGTATTATTGTTGCCATATTGCCCGGCCATCGCCTCGTGTCCATTGCCCTTCTGAATCATATATGAGGTGTTGTTTCTGCCATCCTGAACGGTACCGGCATAGTTGCCGGCGCCCTGCTGACTCGCATAGGCAGAATTTCCGCTCCCGTTCTGCGAAGCGAAAGCCACATTGCCTCCATTGAAAAAGGGGCTGCAGCTTATGTTCTGGTATCTGCTTCGTGTCTGGTTCGGCCGTGCGCCCTGTTTGGCGGCCTTCATGATCTTGACGTCGGATTTGAATTTCTCGATCGGCGTCGTCGCGGTCCAGCTTTCGACAACCGTCTTGTTCTTGCGCTGAAGAACGATCGAGTAATTCTGGTCTCCCGTTTGAGTGACGCTGGCGCCGCTCCCGGCCCATGCCGCGGGTGCGGCCAGAGCAATCATGGCGGCGAATGACGTTGCGGCGAAAGTGCATTTCATCTTCTTCATCTGCCTCTCCTGTTCCGGTGTTTTACCAAGGAAGCGCTGAAGCCATTTCTAGAAGGCGCGTGCTGATCGCCGCCTGAAACAGGTGTTCATGCAGCGTTCAGATTCATTCCTCCTCACGGATCATGCGCCGCGAACAGGCGGCTCCGGCCTCGCCACAAAGAAACCTTGTCGGTGAACGGAAAATGAATGGCGGGTTCAGGCAGCACTCAGCCGCTCCCCGCTAGAACTTGCATCGTCAACGGGACGCGCCACAGCGGCCGATCCAAAACAGGAGATGCAAAATGAAGAAGTTTCTTTTGACGACGAGCACCATCGCAGCCCTGATCGCGGTCGGCGTGACGAGCGCCAATGCGGGCAACTCGGCCTCCGTCTATCAGAGCGGCCGGCACAACACTGGCGTCTATACGCAGAACGGCTATCACAACAAGGGCACGATCGACACCTACGGCCACGGCAACTATTCGAAGGCCACGCAGCAGGGTGAGTGGAACTACCTCTACCAGCAGCAGCTCGGCAACCGGAACGCTGCCCTTACCGACCAGTACGGCCGCAACAACTATGCCGTGACCGGGCAGGAAGGCCGCAACAACTCGGCGGCGACGATCCAGACGGGCCGCAGCAACACGTCGGGTATCGCCCAGATCGGTAAAAACCACAAGGCCACGACCGACCAGTGGGGTTCCAACAACACCTCCGCCACAATCCAGGTCGGCAACGGCCAGAAGGCGCATACCGTCCAGACCGGCAAGGGCAACACCTCGGTCGTCATCCAGGGCGGCTACTAAGCGGCTTCATCGGGAGGCGGCCATTGCCGCCTCCCGCGACGTCCCTCAATCTGAAAGGGAGCAGAACAATGCGACTGAAATGGACTTCTTTGGTACTCGTACCCATCGTCTTCGGCTGCGCGGCGGCCACTGCGTCGCCGCCCGCTCCCGAGGCTTGTGAAATCAGAGCCATCGAGACCCCGGCGGGTCTCAGGTTCGAAAGCGTCGTCTATGGCGCGCCGGGCGAAACGGGCTCCTATCGCATGTCGATGGAGCGCTCGGGTTCGGGCGGCACATCGGAGGTGCAGCAGGGCGGCGATTTCGTGATCGAGGAAAGCGGCGAAGCCGTCGTATCGGTCACGGAGATGAATCGCAGCGCGCGAGACAGCCTCCACGCACATATGACGGTCGAGAACGGCTATGGCAGCTATAGCTGCGGGCTGTGACGGCCACCTGTTTGCGAGAGCCGGTAGCTGTCGAACCACAATACGCGAAGCTGCTGGCCTTGCGGCGTATATCCAATGAGGCAGAGACCCGAGGGTTCGACAGGGTGTCTGCCCAGCACCCGGTTCTCGTAGATCGCCGCACAACCGGCGAGTCCTTCTTTAGGATGCGCTTCCGCCCATTGGCGCAACTCGTCATGACCGTCGATCATCAGGCGGTCGGTAAGCCGCCGTCCCCGCCAGGCAGGGGCGATGAAGCTCCGGCAAAAGGCAAATTTCGCGCGTAGCCGCGGAAGAACGTGGATATCCGCCGTGAGACAGCCGGCAATCTCATCGCCGTCATAGATGGCGATGACGATCTCCATCGCGCGCTCCTCCGGCGTGATGCCCGCAGGAAGGATATTTTCGCGCCTCCACATCGCGATGACGTCTTCCATGACGTGGCGGTCCGCGCGACGCCACACGCGGCGATAGTCGAGATCCTGTGTCGCCGTTTCCTTCGCGTTGACCGCCATTCCGTCCCTCGCGTCCCTCCCGGATGAGAGGACAGTCTCGACGACTGCCCTCCCCCGGAAAAGCGCGGCAATGTCCGTTTTGGAGCGGCCTCCTTGTCAGGACATGTCAGGCGCCAAGCTGAAAGCCCTCGTAGTCGGCCGCCGCCACCTCGGCGATCTTCTCCCCGTAGACGTTGACGCCGCCCGTATAGGGCATGAACACGCGGGGTTTACCCGGGATGTTCGCGCCCATGTACCAGGAGTTCGCCTGCGGATAGAGCGTCTCGCTTGCGAGTTCGTTCACATGCGCGACCCACTCGTCCTCCGCTTCCTTCGTCGCTTCAATGGAGCGGATGTTGCCCTCGGTCAGCCGTTTCACGCAGTCGGCGATCCAGTCAACATGCTGTTCGATGGAAACGATCATGTTGGAGAGGACCGAAGGGCTGCCGGGCCCGGTGATGAAGAAGAGATTCGGAAAGCCCGCCGAGCCGAGGCCCAGATAGGTGCGCGGCCCCGCCGCCCATTTCTCCCTGAGCGCAGCGCCGCCACGCCCCTTGATGTCGATGGAAAGAATTGCGCCCGTCATCGCGTCGAAACCCGTGGCGAAGACGATCGCATCCACTTCATATTCCTCGCCCCCGCAAACGACGCCCTTCTTCGAGATTCGCTCGATATGCTTTTCGCGGATATCGACCAGGTCCACATGCGGTTCATCGAAGGTCTGGAGATAGTTCGTATCCAGGCAGAGCCGCTTCACGCCGACGGGATGATCGAAGGGAAGGAGCTTCTCCGCCACCTCCTTGTTCTTCACGGAGGCACGCATCTTCGCACGGGCGAATTCGGCGGCTATGTGGTTTGCCTCATGCGTCGCCATCAGGTCACCATAGGCACCGAGGAACGCGAAGCCACCCTGGTTCCAGCGGGTTTCGAGTTCGTTCGCGATTGCCTCCGGCGTCATCTCCTCCGCCAGCGTCTCATTGTATTCGAAGCAGATGATGCCGCCCGGCGTCTCGCGTGCGTGGCGACGGTCCTCGAGAAGCGTCTCTTTCGAACGGGCGATCTCCTCCGGCTTCAGCGGGCGGTTGCCGGCGGGAAGCGTGAAGTTCGCGGTGCGCTGGAACACGGTGACATGTTTTGCCTGGGCGGCTATCACCGGAATGCTCTGGATGCCGGACGAACCCGTGCCGATAACCGCGACACGCTTGCCGGTGAAGTCCACGCCTTCATGCGGCCATCCGCCCGTGTGATACCAGTCGCCCCCGAAATCCTCGAGGCCTTTGAAATCGGGAACACGCGCGGCCGAGAGACACCCCGTCGCCATGATGCAGAACCGGGCGGATATGCGGTCGCCCTTGTCCGTCTCGACCGCCCACAATCCGGCAGGCTCATCATAGGCCGCCGAGGTCACGCGCGTTTCAAAGCGGATATCGGGCCGCAGGTCGAGCTTGTCCGCAACGTAGTTCTGATAGCGGAGAATTTCCGGCTGCGCGGCGTAGCGTTCGCTCCAGTTCCAGCCGCGCTGAATTTCGTCCGAGAATCCGTATTGATATTCGAGACTTTCGACGTCGCATCGCGCGCCCGGATACCGGTTCCAGTACCAGGTACCGCCGACCCCCTCGCCTGCCTCATAAACCCGTACCCTTAGGCCGAGTGCGCGCAACCGGTGCAGCATGTACATGCCGGCAAATCCAGCGCCGACGATCACCGCATCGAATTGTCCGGATTCCGCGCGCGCGAGCGCGCCTTCTCCCTGAGCAGCCATTTCTCCCCTCCCTCTTTTCTTGTTACCCCCGACTCTAGACGGGGACGCGGGATGCACAAGAGGAGAGAGACCGTAAGAAGTGTTGCACCGCATCAGAATTGAAAGCAGCCGGGCACGGACATCCCCGGCGATGAACACACGAACGCCGGCCCCGTTTCCGGGTCCGGCGTCCGCTTCTTCCCCTCGATTACTCGTAGACGAATTCGCTGCCATCGAGATCGATGGCGGGCAGTTCGTCCTTTTCCTTCCAGTAGTCCTGGGTGTGCTGCCATTCAGGCTTGTCGCCGCGCTTCGGCAGCAGATGCATGCTCCGCATCAGGTAACCCGGATTGAAGTTGTCCGGATCGATCCAGGGAAGCAGCGGCATGTTGCTGTCTTCCTTGCGCAGCGCCACGCTGACCTTCTTCGCCCCCTTCTCATCCATATGCTTGAGCAGACGGCAGACGAAATCGCCCAGAAGGTCGACGCGCAAGGTCCAGCTCGCACGGAAGTATCCGAAGATCCAGACCATGTTCGGCACGCCAGTGAACATCATGCCGCGATAGGTGACCGTCTCGCCGAAGTCGAGCGGCTTCCCGTCGATATCGAAGTCGATGTCGCCGAGAACGCTCAGGTTGAAGCCGGTCGCGGTGACGATGACATCGGCCTCAAGCTCCTTGCCGGATTTGAGCAGAATGCCCTTCTCCGTGAAGCGCTCGATCTCGTCCGTCTCGACGGAGGCCTTGCCGGAGGCGATCCCCTGGAAGATATCGCCATCGGGCACGAAGGCGACGCGCTGCTGCCAGGGGCGATAACGCGGCGTGAAGTGCTTCTGCACGGTCTCTTCCGGCAGGAAGAGGCGCACCGCGTCGAGCAGTTCCTTGCGCACTTCCTCCGGTTCCTCGAAGGAGCGGCGGGCAAACTCGGCCTGATTGTGCAGGATTTCACGACGCGTGATCTCGTGGATCCACTTCTCATCCACTTCGAGCTGACGCAGCCTGTCCGCCAGCTCGTTCTCGTTCCGGCCGGGGATGAAATAGGTCGGCGAGCGCTGGAGAAGCGTCACATGTTCGCAGTCGCCTGCGATAGCCGGTACAAGCGTTGCCGCCGTCGCACCCGAACCTATGACAATGACCTTCTTGCCCTTGAGGTCGAAATTGTCCGGCCATGTCTGCGGATGGACGATCTCGCCCTTGAACTTGTCCATGTCGGGCCATTCGGGCGTGTAGCCTTCCGCGTGACGGTAATAGCCCTGGCACATCCACAGGAAATTCGCGGTGAAGCGGCGTTCCTCTCCGGTCTTCTTGTCGGTCGCATAGACCGTCCAGAGATTGTCCTCGCTCGACCACTTCGCCGTCGAAATGCGGTGGTTGTATCGGATATGTCGATTGAGATCGTTCTCCTCGATCACCTCTTTCATATAGGTGAGGATTTCTTCCGCCGTTGCGATGGGCGTTCCCGTCCAGGGCTTGAAACGATAGCCGAAGGTGTAAAGATCGCTGTCCGAGCGGATACCGGGATAGCGGTGCATGTGCCAGGTGCCGCCGAAACTGTCGAGACCTTCGAGCACGACGAAGGTCTTTTCGGGGCACTGTTCCTGGAGATGATAGGCGGCGCCGACGCCGGAAATGCCCGCTCCGACGATCAGCACGTCGAAGTGCTCGGTTTTCTGCGCTGCGGCCGGTTTCGTGAGCGTTTCTGTCCCTGCCATTTCCTTCACTTTCCTCAGTTGGCGCTTCTTGGGTCGCCGGATTTCGATGTCCCTATCTTGAGACCCTGAAACCTAGGGTCAATACCCTAAATTACCCTCAGGCACACCAAATTGACGCAGGGAAATGCTGCATTGCAGCGCAACCGGGCAGCGGCTCAGGCGAACCGGCTCAAAATTTCTTCAGTGGGCGGATCATATCGGCAAACTGACGTGCGGGCCGGCAGTTCGCGCAGAGGCCCTGAGGCCCGAAAATCTGGCTGGGGCGGGAGGGTTCGAACCTCCGAATGGCGGAATCAAAATCCGCTGCCTTACCACTTGGCTACGCCCCAGCAGGGCCTGGAAGCCCTTGGCGGGCGGCCTCGCGAAACGCGGCGGAACATACCGGCATCCCCCCTGTGGCGCAACCGGGCACCTGCCGGATGGAATCCACGGAAAAGAGCGGCTACCGGCCCCCGATCCCGCTTGCGGCCCCAGGTTTTGGCAGCTATAACGCCGCCTCGAATTGCCGCGCGGAGTGTGGCGCAGTCTGGTAGCGCACCTCGTTCGGGACGAGGGGGTCGCAGGTTCAAATCCTGCCACTCCGACCATTCGGCAATGACAATAAAGGCTCCCGGCGCGGATTGCGCGGGAGCCTTTGTTCTTTCCGGTGCTTCCGGTAAATGGCCGGGCGCGGCTTACCAGCCGAGCAGACCACCCAGGAAGTCGAGCCATGAGCCGATGGCGCCGCCGCCGCCGGGCGAGCAGGCATAGACCGGCTTCGTGCTCATGAAGAATGCCGCTGAGCCTGCACCCAGCGCGAGAATGGCTGCGGAGACCGTCATTTTGAGACGGGTCAGCCGAAAGAGTTTCATAGCGAGACATCCCCTGTAGCTGTTGAGTAGCATCGGCTAACGTGAGCAAGAGGTGTGCCGCACCCTGCACCCCCATAAGAAAATGCGAGGAGGCTTCCCATGACCGTCACTCTTTACGATTTCACCGCCGCGCCCAGCCCGCGCCGCGCGCGCATTCTGCTCGCCGAGAAGGGAATCGCGCATGAGACCGTGCAAATCGATCTCGCAAAGGGTGAGCAGCTCGGCGAGGCTTATCGCCAGATCAATCCGGCCTGCACGGTTCCCGCCCTGAAGCTCGAGGACGGCACGATCCTGACAGAGAATATCGGCATCGCCGCCTGGGCGGAGGAAGCGAAGCCGGAGCCGCGGCTCCTCGGCGCAACCGCCGCGGAGAAGGGGCTCGTTTTCAGCTGGAACGCGCGAATCGAATTCGAAGGTTTCATGCCGATCGCCGAGGTTCTGCGCAACACGTCGAAGGGCATGGTCGGCCGCGCCCTGCCCGGCCCCGTCAATCTCGAGCAGATTCCCGCGCTTGCCGAGCGCGGTTCGATGCGCCTCACGCGCTTTTTCGACATGCTGAACGAGCGCCTGAAAGGCCGCGACTACATTGCCATCGACAGCTTCTCGCTGGCCGACATTACGGCGCTTGTCTGCGTCGATTTCGCGAAATGGGTGAAGCACGAGCCGAAGCCCGAGCATGCCGACCTTCTGCGCTGGCATGCCGCCGTTTCGGCCCGGCCCAGCGCCAAAGCCTGAAACCGCGAATTTGACACAAGCCCGCACCCTCCTATAGTGCGCCCACTCGATGGTTCCGAAAGGCGTCCTTGACGGGCGCCTTGAGGAGGCAAGAGGGAACAGGGTGAGGCTTCCGCCAATGCCCTGGCTGCCCCCGCAACTGTAAGCGGCGAGGCATCGTTCCAATCATGTCACTGGCTGCCAAGGTCCTTTGCCAAGGGCTGGCATCCCGGGAAGACGGAACGAGGCCCATGACCCGCGAGCCAGGAGACCTGCCACCGGGTTCGTCATCTGCCGTGGCCGGGGGTGTGCCAGGGGGGCGTCGATCCGCTGGCACTCTGCCTTTTCGGGCACAATGCCTTTCGGGTTTCCGTTTCCATGTCTCTTCCCCCGCGCACCGGCGCCATGCGGCCGGGGTGGCCGCGCAAGAGAGACAGGACTCTGAATTCAATGACCATCAAAGGCTGGGGGGCCACTGCGGCCCTGACTCTGGCGGCGCTTGCCGCCACCTCCGCACACGCGGAAGAACCGTCGATCGTGACGGACGAATTGCTGGTTTCCGCCGGCATCGAACCCATTCCCACCAAGGAAGTCTCGAGCTCCTTCACCATCGTCACGGCGAAAGAGATCGAGAAGTTCCAGTACCAGGACATTACCGACGCGCTGCGCTCCGTTCCGGGGCTTCATGTCGTACCGTCCGGTGCGCGCGGCACAGTGACCACGGTCTTCACGCGCGGCGCCAATTCCAACCAGACGCTCGTGCTGCTCAACGGCATGCCGCTCAACGATCCCTCCTTCCCGAACGGCGCAGCGAACCTTGCCGGCATTCCGCTCGACAATGTGGAACGGATCGAGGTCGTGCGCGGACCTCAATCCGCGCTTTATGGCAGCCAGGCGATCGGCGGCGTCATCAACATCATCACCAAGACCGGCAAGGGGGAGCCCTCCGTCACGGCGCGTGTCGAAGGCGGCACGCTCGGCACGCTCAACACCTATGCGAGCACGGGCGGCAGCTTCGGCGCGACCGACTACTTCTTCTCCGTCTCGCGCGAGGACACGGACGGCAACGACATCACGCCCGCCCGCCTTCGGGACGCGCGTGGCGAGGAAGAAGACGGCACGGAAACGATCTCGACTTCCGGCCGCATCGGTACGCAGTTCAATGAGAATGTGAGCGGCTCCCTCTTCGTTCAGTATACGAAAGCGGAAGCCGACACGGATGCCGACGGCTCCACCGCCGGCTTCGTCAGCGTCTATCAGAACTTCGACAGCAAGTTCGAATCGACGCGCCTCTTCGTCGGCGGCGATCTGTCCGGCAGTTTGCTCGACAACAAGTGGCGGCCGAGGCTATCTCTCAGCTATACCGATCAGCAGTCGGACTCGAGCGACAATCCAGACTTGGGCGGCTCGATATATCTCGACCGGACCTCGAATGAAGGCAAGACGCTGAAGGCCGCCTTCGACAATGCCTTCGACCTATCGAACCAACACCTGCTCACCTTCGGCGCCAGCTATACGCGGGATGAGTTCGAATCGAGCGGCTATCGCGATCTCGGCGGCTTCGTCATCACGCAGCAGTCCGACGCCGATACAGACGCCTTCGCCGTCTATGTTGGCGACCACATGACATTCGGCGATCGCTTCTTCGCAACTGCCAGCGCGCGCTACGACATGCCCGAAGACATGGAGGATCGTTTCACCTTCACGCTTGCCCCCGGTTACTACCATCCGGAGACGGATACGCGCTTCACCGTTTCCTACGGTACGGGCTTCAAGACACCTTCGCTCTATCAGCGTTACGGTTTCGACGTGAATACGTTCGGCGGCTTTCCCTCCGGCGTCTATCGCGGCAATCCGAATCTCGACCCGGAGAAGAGCAAGGGCTGGGAAGCGGGCATCGAGCAGGGCTTCCTCGGCGGCAGGGCGCTTGCCGGAGCCACCTGGTTCGATACGGAGATCGAAGACGCAATCTCCATCGTTTTCGTCGGCGTTAACTCGACCGCCGTCAATATCGACAAGCTCGACACGAAAGGCCTCGAGGCCTTCGTCGAGGTCAATCCAATGGACGAGTTGACCGCCCGCATCGACTACACGCTTACCATCGTCGACTCCGACCAATTCGCGAGCTCGATGGTCCGCCGTCCGCGTCACCAGCTCGGCTTCACGGCAAGCTGGGAAGTCATTCCCGGCACGGTCCTTTCAACGAATGCGGAATGGGTGGACGTCTATCGCGATGTGCCGCGCGATGGCTTCGGTTTCTATGTCGATCCGGGGCCCTATACGGTCGTGAACCTTGCAGGCTCGCACCGCCTCACCGACAACGTGAAACTCACCGCGCGGGTGAACAACCTGCTCGATACGGAGTATGAACCAGCCAACGGTTTCATGGCGCCGGGCATCGAGGCGCTGGCGGGCGTGGAAGTCACCTTCTGATCACCCTTCGTCACAACAACAAAAGGCGCGGGAGCGATCCCGCGCCTTTTTTCGTTCTAGCTTGCCCGCTTCAGCGTCCGGTGAAGTTCGCCGCGCGCTTTTCCACGAAATGCGCGACACCTTCCTTGAAGTCCTCGCTCGCGAAACTCTTCTGCATTTCGCTGTCGCCGACTTCGAGCGCCTCGTTGAAGTTCTGGAAAAGCGCCTTCCATATCTGCGCCTTCATCACGGCCATGGAGCGCGGCGAAACCGTCTCCGCCAGCATCCGCGCATAATCCATGACATTCGCCATGAAACTTTCCTGCGGGAAGACCTTGTTGACGAGACCCATGGTCTCCGCTTCCGCCGCGGGCACCTTGCGCGCCGACATGAGAAGGTCGAGCGAATGCGCAGGGCCTACGAGATGCGGCAACAGCCAGGAAATGCCGTGCTCGGCGATGAGGCCGCGGCTCGCGAATGCAGTGGTGAATTTCACTTCCGATCCGGCAAAGCGCATATCGGCATAAAGCGCGAAAACGAGGCCGAGCCCCGCGGCCGGGCCGTTGATCGCGGCGATGACCGGCTTCTTGACCTGCATGAGATAGCCGAAGCGTCCGCCATAATGCGGGCTCACATCGGGGCCGAGCCCGCTTGCAAAATCGAACGCTTCCTCGCGCGATGCCGTCGCAAGCTCTCGCTCTTCCCAGCTGTCGGGCTTGATCTGCTGCAGGAGCCCCATATCCGCGCCGGCGCAGAAGCCGCGCCCCGCGCCTGTCACCACGATCACCCGAACGTCGTCGTCGGCAACAGCGGCAGCCATCGCCTGCTTAACGCTCTTTTCCATCGCCGCCGTCCAGGCGTTGAGCTTTTCAGGCCGGTTCAGCGTCAGCACGGCCACGCGGTTCTTCACCTCATATGTGAGGTCTTCATAAGCGCTCATTTTCTCCTCCCCTTCTTCGGCTGTTTCCGCCTTTCGGCAAGTATGGCCGAAGGCAACCCCATGCGACAAACTGCTCCCGACGAAGTCGTGGTATTCCGGCCCTTCCCGGCGTATGGTTTTTCGCATGGGGAACACACGCACATATGGCCAGAAGCCGCTCGCCCGCCTCGGCGCCGTTCAGGTGCTGGCGCTCATTGCGATGCTCTTCCATATCGCCTCTCCCCTCGCGCTCCAGCTTGCCGGTCCGTCCGTGGACGGGCTCATGCAGACCGTTATCTGCTCCGGCGGCGTCGCGAAGACGGTCTATATCGACGAGGATGGGAATCCTGTCGAACCGGCCACCCCCGGTTCGACAGCGCATGACTGCAAGTCCTGCGTCCATCATTGCGGCGCTGCGGCGCTCACGGCCCTTTTCGCCCTTCCCGCGCCGCAATGGGCGCTTCCCGCTCCGCTTCGCGCCGCGTATGCCGCGCTTTCCGGCTACGCTTCCTCCAGCCAGCACTCCCGCGCGCCGCCCGCCTGATCCGGCGCGTCCTTCCACAATTCCTTCATAACGACGCCTGCAGCGCGCGCCGCTAGCGGGCGCATATTATTGAGTCAGGCAACATGAACAATTCCATCAGGCGTTCAGGCGTCGCCTTGGCGGTGCTCCTCTCCGCATTCGCCACCTCAGCGCAGGCGGCAGACGAGGAAGCGGTCGCTCTTCCCGAGATCGTCGTTCAGGGCGAAGATCTCACCAATCCCTTCTCCGGCCTCGCAGATCCAGCCTTCCCCAGCGGCACGCTCACCGTGCCGGGCGTCGCTGAAGCCCAGCGCGAAATGTCGCTCATTCCGGGCGCCGTCTCCGTTGTTCCGGCCACACGCTATCAGGACCTCTATGCGCATAATTTCGAGGACGTGATGGACTTCACGCCCGGCGTCTATGCGCGCAAGCGTTTCGGTGCCGAGGTTCGTCTCTCCATTCGCGGCTCCGGCCTCTCGCGCTCCTTCCATATGCGCGGCCTCGAAATCCTGCAGGACGGCATTCCCTACAACCTCGCGGACGGTTCGGCCGACTTTCAGGAGGTCGATCCGCTCATCGCCCAACACATCGAGGTCTACAAGGGCGGCAATGGCCTGCGCTTCGGTTCGGCGACGCTTGGCGGCGCTGTCAATTTCGTGACGCCCACCGCCCATACGGCGGAAGCGGAAAACCTCGTCCGCCTCGAAGGCGGCAGCTATGGCACCGCCCGCATTCACACGGAAACCGCGCGTATCATCGGCAATACGGATTTCTTCGCCGCCATGAGCGCCAATCACGTGGATGGTTTCCGCCAGCAGGAAACGGAAGAAAGCATCCGCTTCTCCGGCAATCTCGGTCATCGTTTCAACGAGGCGGTGGAGACGCGCTTCTATCTCACCACCAATATCGTCGACCAGGAACTGCCGGGCACACTGACGCTCGCGCAAGCCGAAAACGACCCCGAACTCGCCAATCCCGGCAACATAGCCCTCAACCAGCAGCGCAATGTCCGCTCCGTCCGCTTCGCGAACAAGACGACATTCGCGCTCGATGAGAGTTCGACGCTCGATCTGGGCGGCTATGTCGGCTACAAGCGCCTTTATCACCCGATCTTCCGCGTGCTCGACTATCGCGGGCCGCTTGCCGGCCTCTTCGCCCGCTACAACTCGGAAGGAAGTCTCGCCGGCCATCGTAACATCCTCACCATCGGCGGTGATCTTTCCTGGGGCGAAGTGGAGGCGAAGCAATATACGAATGTCGGCGGCTCGCGCGCCGGTCTTGTCGCCAGCGGCACGCAATCGGCCACGAACTTCAAGCTCTATGCGGAAAACAAGTTCTATGTCGTGGAGGATGTGGCGCTTGTGGGCGGCCTTCAGGCCATTCACTCCTACCGCAAGTTCACCAATGATCTCACGCCCGCGCAAAGCGATGCGACGGACTTCTCCTCGCTGAGCCCCAAGGCAGGCGTCCTCTGGGACGTGGCGGAGACGGCGCAGGTCTATGGCAATGTCACGCGCAGCTATGAGCCGCCGACCTTCTCCGAACTCGTACAGGCGACGGTCTTCCAGTTCGTTCCGCTCGATCCGCAGCGCGCGGTCACGGCGGAAATCGGCACGCGCGGCGCGGCGAAGAATGTCGCGTGGGATGTCGCGCTTTACCGCGCCTGGGTGAAGGGCGAACTCATCAACTACACGGTGAGCCCCAGCATTCCCGCTTCGACCTTCAACGCGGACGAGACGATCCATCAGGGCATCGAGGCTTCGCTCACGCTCGATGTCGGCGCGCTGGCGCTGCGGAACGTGCTTCCCGAAAGCGGCCGCCTTCTGCTCGAACAGGCCTATATGTATAGCGACTTCGCCTTCGATGGCGACGCGACCTATGGCGACAACAAGCTCGCGGGCATGCCGCCTCATGTCTATGTCGCCGCACTTCGCTACAAGTCCGTCGGCGCAAACGGTCTCGGCTGGGACATCGCGCCGAAAGTCGAATGGGTGCCGAAGGGCGGCCATGTCGATTATGCGAACCGCCTCGAAGCGCCCGGCTACACGACGATCGGCGTGGAAGGCGGCGTGGACATCGCGAAGGGCGTTCGTCTTTTCGTCGACGCGCGCAACCTCACCGACCGCAACTACATCTCGACCTACAGCAACATCACCGATGCGGCGCTCGCTGCGACCAACGTCTTCTACCCCGGCGAGGGCAGAAGCGTGTTCGCGGGCCTGAAGGTCGCGTTCTGAATCCGGAGGGAATCATGAAAATTCTCAATCTCATCGGGGTCGCGGCAATCGCCGCGACCATCGTCTCGCCCGCCGCGGCGCATGTCGTCCTCGACCAGCCGATGGCGAATGCAGGCACCTATTACAAGGCCGTCTTCCGCGTCCCGCATGGCTGCGAAGGATCGCCGACCACCTCCATTTCGGTCCGCATTCCGGAAGGCGTCATCTCCGTGAAGCCGCAGCCCAAGCAGGGCTGGTCGGTGAAGACGGAAACCGCTCCTTACGCGAAATCCTATGAGAATCATGGCAAGCAGATCTCGGAGGGCGTGGTCAGGGTCACATGGGAGGGCGGCCCCCTTCCGGACGACATGTTCGACGAATTCGCGCTCATGATGAAGCTGCCCGACGACAAGGAGACGATGATGCTCTTCTTCCCCGTGGAGCAGACTTGCGCGAAAGGCTCCACCGCCTGGGACGAATTCCCGGCGCCCGGCGCCGATCCGCACTCGCTGGCGCGTCCCGCGCCTTCGCTGATGCTGCATCAGGGGGATGCTCACACCCATCACCATTGATGCTTCCCCGTACCTATCTGCTAGTCTCCTTCCAGACGAATGATGAGGAGGAAAGCAATGGGCGCGACGCTGCCGAAACAGGGCACCGAATGGAGCAAGCTCAAGACCGAGATGGAGACGCGCGGCTCCCATGACGTCAAATGGCGTGAAGGGAAGACCGCCGTCTACGTCTTCAATGCCGGTCCGGATGTCGCGGAGGTCCAGAAAGAGGCCTACACGATGTTCATGTCGGAAAACGGCCTCGGCCCGATGGCCTTTCCGAGCCTGAAACAGATGGAGGAGGAAGTGGTCCAGATGGGCCTCGGCCTTCTCCACGGGCCGGAAGGCGCCGCGGGCAACATCACCTCCGGCGGCACCGACTCGATCACCATGGCCGTGAAGACCGCGCGCGACTTTGCGCGCGCCGAGCGTGGCGTTCAGGGCCAGTGCAACATCGTCGCGCCCTGGTCCGCGCATCCCGCCTTCGACAAGGCGGCGAAGATGATGGAGATCGAGATCAGGCGCGTCCCCTGTACCGATCTTCTGGCCGATGTCGCTGCGATGGAAGACGCCGTGGACGGCAACACCATCATGATCGTCGGCTCCGCGCCCTGCTTTCCCTATGGCCTCATCGACCCCATCGAAAAGCTCGGCGCACTCGCCGAGAAGAAGAAGCTCTGGCTTCATGTCGATGCCTGCGTCGGCGGCTATATCGCGCCCTTCGTGCGCATGAATGGCGGCGACGTGCCTCCCTTCGATTTCGAGGTGCCGGACGTCATGTCCATGTCGGCCGACCTCCACAAATACGGCTATTGCGCCAAGGGGGCGTCTACCGTTCTCTTCCGCTCCGAAGAACTGCGTTCGCACATGATCTTCGACTGCGCGGACTGGCCGGGCGGGCGCATGGTCACGCCGACACTCGCGGGCACGCGGCCGGGCGGCGCCATTGCGGCGGCTTGGGCGGTCATGAATTTCCTCGGGGAGGAAGGCTACCGCGCGAAGCACCGGCAGGTGACGAATGCGCGCGAGGCCGTGGAGGCAGGCGTCGCCAGACTCGGCTTCCGCGTGCTCGGCCGTCCGCAACTCGGGATCGTCTCCTTCACCCATGACGAGGTCGATCCCTTCGCCGTCTGGGGCAAGCTTTTCGAGCGCGGCTGGTTCACCAGCCTCACCACCGAGCCCAAGGGCCTCCACCTCATGCTCTCGCCCTTCCATGAAAGCGTGACCGGCACTTACCTCACCGATCTCGAATGGGCGCTTGGCGAGGTGAAATCCGGCAACGCAGGCAAGAAGCGCGAGGCGCGCTACAGCTAGCACTCCGGATGGAGTCCAGCACCGGGATAAGACCGATGAAAACGCCGAACATACTGATGATCATGACCGATCAGCAGCGTGCCGACTCGATGGGCTATGTCGGCAACAAGCCCTCAGACACGCCAAATCTCGACCGGCTGGCACGGCAAGGCGTGATCTTCGAGAATGCCTATAGCAGTTCGACCTCCTGCGTTCCGGCCCGCTCGTCCCTGATGACTGGTCTGTTGCCACACCGCGTACCGACCGTGGATTCCAACGGACGCAAATCGACCGGCTACGGATTATCGCTCAAACCCGGGCAATGGACGATTGCCCGGGCGTTGCGCGATGCAGGGTATGAGACCGCCCTTTTCGGCAAGATGCATTTCCATCCGATGCATGCAGATCACGGCTTCGACGTGATGCATATGTGCGAACATCTTCCTGCCGGCTACGGACGAAAAGCATATGATGACTATCGCACTTGGCTTGAATCGACCGGGCGGAAGGATCATCGCTTCAATCAAGCTTCCATTCCCAAGCCGTTCGCATATGAAGCGGAATACCACCCGACAAGCTGGATAGCGCGGCACAGCCTGGACTTTCTCGAAAACCGCGACAAGTCACGTCCTTATTTCGCGGTCATTTCGTTTACCGCTCCGCATACGCCATACGATCCGCCGGAGCCTTACGCCTCCTTGTACCGTCCGGAGGATCAGGAGCTCCCGGACACCGGCATCGATATCAACAACAATCTGCCTGACGTATTCCGTGGAGCAGCGCTCGGCAGCAGAGGCGGCAAGCTCTTTGCCCCCCTGCGCGTGAGCGATCGAAGCGAAAACCATCTTCGGGAAGTGCTGGCGGCGATACGCGCATCCATAAAGTTCATCGACGACAAGGTCGGCGAAGTGATGGAGAAGGTCGATCTCGACAACACAATCGTCTTCTTCCTGTCGGATCACGGAGACTATGGCGGCAATCGAGGATTCCTTGGAAAAATCCCGTGGATACCTTTCGACGATCTGGCCAGAGTACCTTTTTTTGCTGTGGGAGCCGGGGTCGAGACCGGGCTCAGGATCCGGGAGCCAGTGCAAAGCTTTGACTACTTATCCACATCTCTCGAATGCGCGGGAGTTGCTCCCCCTGACAGGGATATGGATGCCGTCAGTCTTCTTCCCGTCTTGAAAGGCGGCAGTCCTGACTCCAACCGACCGGTATTCTGCAGCACGACGGAAGGTTGGCCGATGATCCGGCGAGGCCGGTTCAAGGACATCTGGCACTCGGGATATGACGTACACGCATTATTCGATCTCGAATCCGATCCGGATGAAAGCGTCAATCTGGCGGAAGATCCGGCTTATGCCTCGCTGATTGCGGAGAACACAAAAATCCTCAAAGCCATTCTGGCCAAGCAACCCGTGAGCGAGCCGGACAACGGCGCCGCCGCGTTCCGCAAGGCATCCGGACGCTAACCGGGCGAACTCCGATGATTCCGGAAAGAAGAACCCGCCTCTCCGGGGGGAGGAGAAGCGGGTTCTCTTACTCATACGCAACCAGCCATCGGGGACGCATGAAAAACGTGCGGCAGACCGATTAGTTCCCGGTCGCGTCGTCCACGTCCTCGCCCATTTCCTCGGCCGGGCCGTCGTCGAACATCGAACCCTGATCCGTGGCCTGATCGATTTCCTCGCCCACTTCTTCCATCGGGCCTTCGTCGTCGCACGCCGCCAGGCCGCCCGCGAGCGGGAGGATGAGGGCGATACCGAAGAGAGTCTTGCGCAACATGGATGGTCTCCGTCCTTTGTGACAGGTCCGGCGCGAAAGGCGCCGGGACTTTGAAGGCAGGCGGCCTGCCGCCGTGCCGGGTCGGGAATGAGAACGCCCGGTTTTCATCCGGGTTCCATTACGGTTCCATAAAGTGCCTGACGCAAGGGAAGGCCTGCCCGTTTCCGCCCCTCCCGATTGCGGCGTGCGGAGCCCCGATTGCCGTTTTCCGCGGCGCTGCTGCTACACTCATTCCAAACAACAGAGTCACCTGGGGAGGAGACGATGGGCGGAGCAAAGATCATTTCGGGCGCACGTGTGGCGGAGAATGCCGCGCTTCAGGAGCGGGCGGCCCGTGCCGCAAGCGGCTTCAGGAGCCTCGGCATCGGGCCGGGCGATGTGGTGGCGGTCTATCTGAGGAACGACTTTCCCTTCATGGAAGCATCAGCTGCGGCGGGCCTGGTCGGCGCCTATTCCACGCCCGTCAACTGGCACAACTCGCCGGACGAGGCGCGTTACATCTTCCAGAATTCCGGCGCGAAGGCGATCGTGATCCATGCCGACCTCTATCGCGGCATCGAGAAGGCGATCCCGGCGGACGTGCCCGTCTTCGTGGTCGAAACGCCGCCCGAGATCGTTTCCGCCTATGGACTGTCGCCCGCCGATGCGAAACTTCCCGGCGACGCGACAAGCTGGGATGAATGGCTCGCGCAGTTCCCGCCCATCGAGGCAGGCCCCGCCGAAGCGCCGGGCTCCATGATCTACACTTCGGGTACGACCGGACACCCGAAGGGCGTGCGCCGTTCGCCGCCGACGCCCGAACAGGCGGTCGCCTGGGCGTCGATCATCGGTAAGGTGATGGGCTTCAATCCGGCCTATGGCGAGCCGCAGGAGATGGTCACCGTCATCACCGGTCCGATGTACCATTCCGCGCCCAATGCCTATGGGCTCTATGCTTTTCGCGTCGGTGCGAACATCATCCTGCAGCCGCGCTTCGATCCCGAAGAGCTGTTACAGATGATCGAGCGCCACAAGGTCACGCATCTCCATATGGTGCCGACCATGTTCGTGCGCCTGTTGAAGCTCCCCGACGAGGTGAAGAAGAAATACGACCTCTCCTCGCTCCGCTTCGTCGTCCATGCGGCCGCGCCCTGCCCCGTCCATGTGAAGCAAGCCATGATCGAATGGTGGGGCCCGGTCATCAACGAATATTACGGCGGCACGGAAACGGGCGCCGTCGTCTTCTGCAATTCCGAGGAGTACCTCGCCCATCCGGGCACCGTCGGCAAGGCGATCGACAATGCGAAGGTTCTCGTGATCGACGAACATGGCAACGAGCTGGCGCGCGGCGCGACTGGCGAGATCGTCTGCCGCACCTCGACCATTCCCGACTTCACCTATCACGGCGACGACGAGAAACGGCGCAAGTCCGAGAAGGCCGGGCTCATCGCGCTCGGCGATGTCGGCTATCTCGACGAGGACGGCTTCCTCTATCTCTGCGACCGCGCCAAGGACATGGTCATCTCCGGCGGCGTGAACATCTATCCCGCCGAGATCGAGGCCGAACTCCACAAGATGCCTGGCGTCGGCGATTGCGCCGTCTTCGGCATTCCGGATGAAGAATTCGGCGAATCCCTCTGCGCCGTGGTGCAGCCCCAGCCGGGCGCGACGCTGAAGGAGGCGGATGTCCGCTCCTTCCTTCGCGAGCGGGTGGCCGGCTACAAGGTGCCGAAGAAGGTCGAGTTCCGCTCCGACCTCCCGCGCGAGGATTCCGGGAAAATATTCAAGCGGAAGCTCCGCGAACCCTATTGGGAAGCGGCCGGGCGTCGCATCTGACGTCAGTCCGGCAGGGCAGAAAGGGGCAGTTTTCTGCCCCTTTTCTACAAGGTCGATGCGGCGGAATGCCTCGCTGCATCGCAATATTTTTACAATCTGACATCTTGTCAGTTTATGCAATGCAACATATCTTTGGATCAGAAAGACAGGAGAATCGCCAGCAAGGCGGCAGCCCCTCCGGGGGTGGAAACGATCGGGCCGGACTGAGTGTCATTCGAAGCAACGAGGTAAGCCCATGACTTCCGCACAGCATCTCGCCTCTCACGTCGCGGCGCATACCAGGTCCCTCAGCGCCGATATCGCTGCCCATGCCGGGCGTCTCTGGACAGCCGGCAAGTCCGGCGCCGCCAGGGCCACGGACGGTTTCAGCGCTTCCGAAGCGGTCACGGCGGGCGGCTATACGCTGCTTTCGCTCTACGCCCTCGGCTTCCTGGTCTATATCGCCTCCATCTACTGACGCCCCTCCTCGCGGAGGCAGGAGTTCCGGGCGCGGCGGTTCTTCCCCCCGCCGCGCCTCTAGGTCAATTCCACCTGTTCCTGAGCACCATAATCATCTTGCCGGAACTAGACGCACACCCATATTATAAGCACTCCTTATTAAGTGGCAGGCAGGCTACCTATGTTTGGAGATGCAGGCAGGCAAGAGCGAGCATGAACAAGAACCAGAACCCCGATCGCAGCACGGGCTTCCTGCTGCGCGACAATTCCCGCTTCATGAAGGTCGCCTTCAACGACCGCGTCAGCGGTCTCACCCAGGCCCAATGGGGGGCACTCGCCCATCTGTCGCGTCACCAGGGCCTCAATCAGGTCGGCCTTGCCGATCTTCTCGAAGTCCAGCCAATCACCGTGGCGCGGCTTATCGACAAGCTCGTCTCGCTCGGTGTGGTCGAGCGGCGGCCCGATCCGAACGACAGGCGTGCGCAGCAGCTCTTCCTCACCGAAAAGGCGCAGCCGCTGCTGGACCAGATGTGGGAAGCAGGCGACGAAATCCTCGATGAAGCCTATGCGGGCTTCAGCGACGAGGAACGTGCCGCTTTCATCGACATGCTTGTGCGAATGCGCGGCAATCTCGCACGGCTCGCACAGGGCGGCCCCCGCAGCCGCAACGTGTTCAGAAAGGCAAGCTAGAAAAAATGCCCGAGCAGTCCGCGAGACCGGGCGAGCGCTTTCGCGCGCGTTTCCGGCAACTCGCCTCATCCCGTTTGCGTCCGATCCTGATGATCGGTGTCCCCGCTCTCGTCGTGATCGCCGGGGCCGCCTTCTTCCTTCTCGGCGGGCGTTATGTCAGCACCGACAATGCCTATGTGAAGGCCGACATGGTCTCCGTGAGCCCCAAGGTCTCCGGCACCATCAAGAAGGTCTTTGTCGAGGAAAACCAGATCGTCGAGGCGGGCCAGCCCCTCTTCGAGCTCGATCAGGACGATTACCGCATCGCGCTCGACGAAGCGGAAGCGCAGCTCAAGCAGGCTGCCGCCAAGGTGAAGGGCCAGCAGGCGCGCTACCGGATGACGCTTGAGCAGCTGGAGCTCGCAAGGTCCAACGGCGAATATTACCAACGCGAATTCGAACGTCAGAGCCAGCTCGCAAAGCGCGACTTCGCCAGCAAGCAGAAGCTCGACGAGGCGCGCCACGATCTCGAAACCGCCAGGCAGCTTGCCAAGGTGCTGGCCGCCAGCATGGGCGAGATCGTCGCGAGCCTCGACGGCGCACCGGAAGCCCCCGTCGAACAGCACTCCGTCTGGCGCGCGGCGCTCGGCGCGCGCGACAACGCGGCGTTGAACCTGAAGCGTACCACCGTCCGCGCGCCCTTCGCGGGCGTCCTCGGCAAGCAGCCGCAGATCGGCGATACCGTCGCCGCGGGCACGCCCGTCGTCAGCCTCATCTCGCGCGACCGCGTCTGGGTCGAGGCGAACTTCAAGGAAACCCAGCTCACCGATGTGAAGCCCGGCCAGAAGGTCAAGGTCGAGATAGACACCTATCCCGGCCATGAATGGGAAGGCCATGTCGCTTCCATCGCGCAAGGCACGGGCGCCGAGTTCTCGATCCTTCCCGCACAGAACTCGACCGGCAATTGGGTCAAGGTCGTGCAGCGCATTCCCGTGCGCATCGCAATTGACAGGCATGAAGGCGATCCCGACATACGCTCGGGCATGAGCTGCGAAGTCGAGGTCGACACCGCGTCCGAGGCCGCTCCCGTCCAGCATGCCAGCACGGGCAAGGGCCCGGCATCGTGAACCCCTCCCTGCAAAGACTGATCGTCACGGGCTCCATCATGCTCGCGACGATCATGCAGGCGCTCGACTCGACCATCGCGAATGTCGCCCTGCCCCACATGCAGGGCACATTCTCCGCAACCCAGGAACAGATCTCCTGGGTTCTCACTTCCTACATCGTCGCCGCCGCGGTCTTCACGCCGACAACCGGCTTCCTCGCCTCGCGTTTCGGCCGGCGTAACCTCCTCGCCGCCGCCGTTATCGGCTTCACCATCGCTTCCATGCTTTGCGGCGCCGCCACGACCATCGAGGAGATCGTTCTTTTCCGTCTTCTCCAGGGCATGTTCGGCGCGGCGCTCGTTCCGCTTTCACAGGCGATCCTGCTCGACACCTATCCGCCGGAGCAGCATGGCTCCGCCATGGCCGTCTGGGGCATGGGCGTCATGGTCGGCCCCATTCTCGGCCCCGCCCTCGGCGGCTGGCTGACGGACGCCTATAACTGGCGCTGGGTCTTCTACATCAACGTGCCCTTTGGCTTACTGGCGCTCGCGGGCATTTTCGCCGCGAGCAGCGAAAGCGAGGGCGAGGGCGACAGGAGCCGCCGCTTCGACTGGATGGGTTTCGCCTGGCTCGGCATCGCAATCGCGAGCCTGCAGATCATGCTGGACCGCGGCCAGGTGGAAGACTGGTTCTCCTCCACGGAAATCATCATCGAGGCGGGTGTCGCCGCCCTCGCCTTCTATCTCTTCATCGTTCACTCCATGACGACGAAGAACCCCTTCATCACGCCGCGCCTCTTCAAGGACCGCAACCTCGTGGTCGGGCTTGTGCTTATCACCATGGTCGGCGTCATCCTCTTCGCGACGATGGCGCTGCTGCCGCCCTATCTCGAAACGCTGATGGGTTATCCGGTCGTCACCACAGGCCTCGTGCTCGCGCCGCGCGGCCTCGGCACCATGATCGCCATGTTCATCGTCGGCCGCATCGTGAACCGGGTCGACATTCGCATGATCATGGGTTTCGGCCTTCTCCTCACCATCTATTCGCTCTGGGAGATGTCGACCTTCAACCTCTATGTCAGCACGACGATGATCGTCACGACCGGCATCATTCAGGGGTTCGGGCTCGGCTTCATCTTCGTGCCGCTCACCACGGCGACCTTCGCGACGCTTGCGCCGGAGCTGCGCACGGAAGGCACCAGCCTCTACAGCCTGATGCGCAATATCGGATCGAGCGTCGGCATCTCGATCACCCAGAGCCTCATTTCGCGCTACACGCAGGTGAACCACGAAATTCTCTCGCGCAATGTTTCGGAGCTCAATCCGCTGCTGCGCCCAGATCATGCGCCGCCCGGCTGGGATGTCGGCACCATGCAGGGTCTTGCCATGGCCGAAGGCGAAGTGACCCGGCAGGCGGCTTCCATCGCCTATCTCAACGATTTCAAGCTGATGATGTACATGACCATCCTCGCCCTGCCGCTGCTGTTTCTCCTACGGGTGAACAAGACCGGCGCCTCGCAAGGCGGACAGCCTGCCGCCGCGCATCTCGACTAGCCACCCATTGAAGTTCCCTGCGCAAGGGTCCAATCTGCAGCCAAATCCGGAGGAGAGATGGCAGTTCAGATACCCTACGTCCGCGAGATCGAGTTCGAGTATGGCGATTGCGACGAGCTTTCGCCGCTGATCCGCCGCGTTGTCGCGCATAACCCGTCCGCCTTCACCTATATGGGCACCGGCACCTATATCGTCGGGCATGGCGAAGTTGCGGTGATCGACCCCGGCCCCCTTCTCGACACGCATCTCGATGCGCTGCTGCGCGCGCTCGAAGGCGAGACCGTCACGCATATCCTCATCACGCATACGCATAGCGATCACTCGCCCGCCGCCGCGCCCCTGAAGGCGCTCACAGGTGCGGAGACCTATGCCTATGGGCCGCATGGTTCGGGGCAGAAGCAGGGTGCGGACGATGTGCAGGTCGAAGAAGACGGCGACATGAAATTCGTGCCCGACGTCGAAGTCCGGCATGGCGACATCATCGAAGGCAATGGCTGGACCATCGAATGCGTCTACACGCCGGGCCACACCTCGAACCATATGTGCTTCGCCCTGCTAGAGGAGAAAGTGCTCTTTACCGGCGACCATGTCATGGGCTGGTCCACCAGCATCGTCAGCCCGCCGGACGGCAATATGGAAGACTACATGGCCTCGCTTCGTCTTCTGCTGGAGCGGGACGACGAGGTCTACTGGCCAACGCATGGCCCCGCGATCACGGACCCCAAACCGTTCGTCCGCTCCTTCATCGAGCATCGCGAAGACCGCGAGCGCCAGATCGTCGAACAGTTGAAGGCTGGCCGCACGAAGATCGCCGATATGGTGCCTGTCATGTATGCCGCCGTGGACAAGCGGCTCTATCCCGCCGCCGCGCGTTCCGTGCTCGCGCATATGGAGCATCTGGTGGCGACGGGCAAGGTCGCGACCGAGGGCAAGCCCTCGCTCGCGAGCGACTACCGGCTGGCTTAGAAAAAAGAAAATGTCATTGCCGGGCTTGACCCGGCAATCCAGTAGGCGCGGAACGCGCCGTCTCTCTTCGCAAGAATCTTCTATTCACATGCGTCGTGCATGCGGCCCTGGACCCCCGGCCTCCTTAAATCCAAAGAAGGGCCCGGGGGGTGACGAGTAAAGAGAGACAGTGGGAAATCCCCCTACCCCTCCACGCCGAGCTTCGCACGCAGCGCATAAAGGTAGGTACGGATGCGGTTCGCATTCGCGCCCATATCGCTGATGCCGACGCGCGAGACCGAACGGACATCCACCGCCGCTCCTGCACCGCTTTCGCTGACGCGGATCGCCACATCGTCCTTGAAGTTCATGATGCGAGTGGTCGCGGTCGCCTCGATCAACCCTGCTTCCGGGTTCGATGACACGATTTCCCAGCCCATTTCGCGCGCCGTTTCGAGCGCGGCCTCGTAGGCCTTGCCCGGTTGTTCGCTCACTTCAAGCGTCTTCAGGTCCGGATAGGCCTGCTGCTGGAGTTCGGCGAGGTCCGCTGGCTCAGCCCGGTCGAGCGGGTTCGCATCCTCGCCGCGCAGCGCAATCACCGCGTCGAAGGCGGGCGGATTTGCAAGGTCCGTCGTGATGTCGTGAATGGCGGGCACCTTCGATCCGGCAATCATCGCCTGCCCGACAGGCGCGGCAACGAGGAGGCCGATCACGAGACCCGCAATCGCCGAGCGCACGCCGCTCCGCGACGAGACGAGGCTGATGACAAGCGCAATGGCGGAAATCACCGCGCCGATCAGCCCAATGGCCGCGCCGCCAGCAAGGCCCATCAGCGCGAGGCGGAAATGAACCAGCTCGAAGCGCTGGGCGAGAATGCCGAGCGCGAGGATAACGAGGCCGAGGATCGCGATCCTGAGCCCCCACGCGGCAAGCCGCGACTTTTCACCGTTCATGGTGTTCCGTTCTCCCGTTGCGGCGGACGCATTGTCCGCCGGGATATGAGTTGCCTTGCCCGGCGCGCTTGCCTACTCGGCGGCGTTCGCCGTGGGCAGCGTGTAGTCCTTGAACTTCTCGCGCAGCGCCAGCTTCTGGATCTTGCCCGTCGCCGTGTGCGGAATTTCGTCGACGAAGACGACGTCGTCCGGCATCCACCACTTGGCGATCTTGCCTTCCATGTAGCGCAGGATTTCGTCCTTGGTCGGCTCCTGCCCTTCCTTCGCCACGACGATCAGGAGCGGGCGCTCATCCCATTTGGGATGCGCGATGCCGATGACGGCGGCTTCCGCGACCTTCGGATGGCCGACCGCGAGGTTCTCGATCTCGATGGAGGAAATCCACTCGCCGCCCGACTTGATGACGTCCTTCGCGCGGTCCGTGATCTGCATGTAGCCTTGCGGGTCGATGGTCGCGACGTCGCCCGTGTCGAACCAGCCATCCTTGTCGAGGATGTTGCCGCCCTCGCCCTTCAGATAGGCGCCGGCGATTGCGGGACCGCGCACCATCAGGTGGCCGAAAGCCTTGCCATCGGAGGGCAGCTCGTTGCCGTCGTCGTCGGTGATCTTCATCTCGACCGTGTAGATCGCGCGTCCCTGCTTCACCTTCACGTCGATCTGCTTTTCGAGCGGCCAGTCCTCCATGCCCGCCTTCAGCGCGCCGAGCGTGCCCATGGGCGACATTTCGGTCATGCCCCAGGCGTGGAAGACCTTCACGTCGTAGTTCTTCTCGAAGACCTCGATCATGGAGCGCGGCGCGGCCGAGCCGCCGATCACAACGCGTTCGAGCTTGGGGAGTTCCGCGCCGGTCTTTTCGAGGTGCTGCAGCAGCATGAGCCAGACCGTCGGCACAGCCGCCGTCACCGTCACGCCTTCCTGGTCGAGGAGTTCATAGATGCTCTGCCCGTCCATCTGCGCGCCGGGCATGACGATCTTCGCGCCCACCGCCGGAGCGGCGAAGGCGATGCCCCAGGCATTGGCATGGAACATGGGCACCACGGGCAGGATCGCATCGGCGCATTTCATGCCGAGCGCGTCGCCCATATTCGCCGCCATGGAATGGATCACGTTCGAGCGGTGCGAATAGAGAACGCCCTTCGGGTTACCGGTCGTGCCGGAGGTGTAGCAGAGGCCGCAGGCGGCATTCTCGTCCACTTCCGCCCATTTGAAATCGCCATCCTCGGCCTCGACGATCTCCTCGAAGCAGAGCGCGTTCGGCAGCTTCGTCTCGGGCATATGCGCCCGGTCCGTCATGATGACGTAGTTCTTCACATTCGGAAGCTTGTCGGCGACGCCTTCGAGGATCGGTACGAAAGTGAGGTCGAGGAAGATGACCTTATCCTCGGCGTGATTGATGATGTAGATGAGCTGCTCGGCGAAGAGGCGCGGATTCAGCGTGTGGCAGACCGCGCCCATCCCCATGATGCCGTACCAGGCTTCGAGGTGGCGCGCCGTGTTCCAGGCCATGGTCGCGACGATGTCGCCTTCCTTGATGCCGAGCCTCGTCAGCGCCTGCGCCACTTTCCGCGCGCGCAGGTGAACCTGCCCATAGGTGGTGCGGGTGATCGGGCCTTCGATGGAGCGCGTCACGATCTCCCGGTCGCCATGAAAACGCGCGGCGTGGTCGATGATGGTCGTCACGCGCAGCGGCCAGTCCTGCATCAATCCCTGCATGGGTCTCGTTTCCTCGTTTCCTGAAAAATGACGCCGGGTTTTCCCGGCCTTTCCCCGTTTTGGGGGCAGTCTAGCGGCGATGGGCCGGAGGAACAACGCTCCCCATAACAAGCCGTCCGAATCCTTGCCTCGCGCCCCGCCGCCCCCTCTAATGGGCGGCAAAGAACATCAAAACGGGGAGTTTCCATGACCGAGCTTCATTTCCGCTCCGCCTCCGATCTCGGACGCATGATCCGCAGGGGCGAGATTTCGAGCGCCGAACTCACCGGCCATTTCATCGGCCGGATCGAGAAGCTCGACGACAAGACCAATGCCGTCGTCGCCCGCGATTTCGACCGCGCGATGAGCCTCGCGAAGAAAGCGGACGAGGCGCAGGCGCGTGGCCAGAGCCTCGGCGCGCTGCACGGCCTCCCCTTCACCATCAAGGACGCCTATGAGGTCGAAGGCATCGTCTCGACCGGCGGCGCGCCCGTCTGGAAGGACCACGTCCCCGCCCGCAGCGCCACCGCCATCGAGCGCCTCCAGCGCGCGGGCGCCATCGTGATGGGCAAGACCAACGTCCCCTATCTCTCGGGCGACCTCCAGACCTATAACGACGTCTACGGCACGACGAACAATCCGTGGGCGCTCGATTGCGGCCCCGGCGGCTCGTCGGGCGGTTCGGCGGCCGCGCTCGCCGCGGGCTTCACGGCGGCCGAATATGGCTCCGATATCGGCGGCTCCATCCGCACGCCCGCGCATCTTTGCGGCGTCTTCGGCCACAAGCCCAGTTTCGACATCGTGCCGAAGCGCGGTCATCTCTCGCCGCCGCCCGGCTGCCTCTCGGAAGGCGATCTCTCGGTCGCGGGTCCGCTCGCCCGCAGCGCCGAAGACCTGAAACTCCTCCTCTCGCTCACCGCCGGGCCCGACTGGGCGGATGCCGCGGGCTGGAAGCTCGACCTGCCGCCCGCCCGCGCCAGAACCCCGCGCGAGCTTCGCGCCGCCGTCTGGATCGACGATGAATTCTGCGACATCGACCGCGAAAGCGCGGACCTGCTCAGAAACGCCGCAAAGGCGCTTCAGGATGCGGGCGCCAATGTCGACTGGAATGCACGGCCCGATCTCACGCTCGCCGAAATCACCGAATGCTATCTGATCCTGCTCCACTCGCAGATCGGCGCGGGCATGCCGCAAAGCATCCGCGATCACTGGGCCGAGATGAAGAAAGGCTTCGCGCCGGACGACAAGAGCCATGCCGCGCTGCAGGCCATCGGCGGCACGCTTTCGCTCGCCGAGCGCGCCGTCTGGAAGGAAGTGCAGGCGCAGCTCCGCTGGAAGTGGCACAACTTCTTCAAGAGCTACGACGTCGTGCTGTCGCCGGTGCTCATGCGTCCCGCCTTCGAGCACAATCACCAGTCGAACTGGCACAAGCGCGAGCTGGAGGTGAACGGCGTCATGCGTCCCTATATGGACGTGCTGATCTGGGCGGGCCCCGCCGTCGTCTCCTATCTCCCCGCCTCCGTCGCGCCTGTCGGCGTCACGAGCGAAGGCAAGCCCGTCGGCATCCAGATCATCGGCCCGCATCTCGAGGACTACACGACCATCGAGGTCGCGGCGATGTTCGAGGAGATTCTCGGCGGGTTTACGGCTCCGGATGGGTGGTGAAGGAGCGCGCCACTTGGAGGGGATACTTTTTTACTTTCTGACCTATCTGTTCGTCCCCACATTGCTGGGCGTCTCAGGATATTTCCTGCTCAATTTTGTGGGAAGGGACCTAGTACATTTTCGAGACATTCGTCGAGAGAGCCTGCACGCAATTGAGAACACGGCGAACGTGCTTAAATTTTATTGCGATCCCGATGACTATCGCCAAGCCGTAGCTCTGTTGAGAAATCTTGGAACTCGGCTTAGGGCGCTACATCGCACAAGCAACGTCGTTGTTCGACTCTATCTACGACTGCGAGGATACGATCTGGAAAAAGCATCCTCTGGGTTTATTGGACTTTCGAATTCATTGGACAATACAAAATGGGGCAGAATGGCGGCTCGCTATAGAATTGAAGCAGGTCTTAAGTTTCCTCATGAAATATCAAAAGAAGATATTGAAGAGATGCGAAAGCAGGAGAACAGCAAGCATTCCTAAGCCCTTTGACACCCTCTCACGCTCCGCCGCATTATGCCGCCAAGCCCGACACAAGAAACCCGAGGAGCTCTCCCATGAGCCTTTCCAACGCCGCCGTTCGCGACATCGAGACGGTCATCCATCCCTACACCAATCTCGACAGCTTCCGCGAAACCGGCCCGATGATCATCGAGCGCGGCGAGGGCATCTATGTCTTCGACAATGGCGGCAACAAATATATCGAAGGGCTTTCCGGCCTCTGGTGCACCTCGCTCGGCTATAACGAGCAGGAGCTGATCGACGCCGCCACCGAGCAGATGCGCCAGATCCCCTTCACGCATACGTTCGGCGGCAAGAGCCATGAGCGCGCGGCGGAAGCGGCCGAGCGGCTCAAGGCCATCGCGCCGCATGCGGCCTCCAAGGTTCTCTTCTGCGGTTCGGGCTCGGAAGCGAACGACCAGCAGGTGAAGCTCGTCTGGTACTACAACAACGCCCTTGGCCGCCCGAACAAGAAGAAGATCATTTCGCGCCAGCGCGGCTATCACGGCGTCACGGTCGCGTCGGGCTCGCTCACCGGCCTCCCCGCGAACCATCGCGATTTCGACCTGCCCATCGCCGGCATGCTCCACACCGATTGCCCGCATTACTACCGCTATGCGGAACCGGGCGAAACGGAAGACGAGTTCACGACGCGGCTGGCGAAGAACCTCGAGGACATGATCATCCGCGAGGACCCGGATACGGTCGCCGCCTTCATCGCCGAGCCGATCATGGGCGCGGGCGGCGTCGTCATTCCACCCGCCGGCTATTTCGAGAAGATCCAGGCGGTGCTGAAGAAGTACGACATCTATTTCATCGCCGATGAGGTCATCTGCGGCTTCGGGCGCACGGGCGAGATGTTCGGCTCGCAGAGCTTCAACATGAAGCCGGACTCGATCTCCGTCGCCAAGGCCCTGTCATCGGCCTATTTCCCCATCGCCGCCGTCACGGTGGGCGAGGAGATGTATCAGGCGATGATCGACGAGAGCAAAAAGATCGGCACCTTCGGCCACGGCTTCACCTATACGGCGCATCCGGTCGGCGCCGCCGTCGCCGCGAAGACGCTCGAAATCTATGAGAAGCGCAACATCGTCGGCCATGTCCGCGGGCTCGCGCCGCGCTTCGAGGGCCATGTCGAGCGCCTCGCCGAGCATCCGCTTGTCGGCCACACGCGCGCCAAGGGGCTCATCGGCGCCATCGAGCTCGTCGCCGACAAGTCGGACAAGCGCAGTTTCGATCCGAAGGCCGGCATCGGCGCCGCCGTCGTCGCCGCCGCGCAGCGCCATGGGCTCATTCTCCGCGCGCTCGCGGGCGACATCGTCGCCTTCTGCCCGCCCCTCATCATCACACTTGAGCAGATCGAGGAAATGTTCTCCGCCGTCCACAAGGCGCTGGACGAGGTCGAGGCGCATGTGAAGAAGGAGGGGCTTCGCGCCGCCTGACCCCATGCCCGAGCTTCGCTACCAGATGACCTTCGAGGGAAAGGTATCGCCGGAGGACGAGATGGGCCGCCAGATGCGCATCGAATCCGCGGCCATCATTCCCGCCGGGCTCGACCCCGCGCTCACGCAGGGCGGGCGGTCCGCCGTTCTCGCCGCCCTTGTCGACACGGACGATTATGGCGGCTTCACCGAGACCGGCGAGATTGCCTTCGCCGCGGGCGCGATCCGCTATTCGACGCGCGGCGAGGGCTTCATCGAAGACACAGAAGAAGAGGACATCCAGCAGGGATGCGTCATCCGCCAGGTCGAGGGCGGCAGCGGCATCTTCGAGAATGCGACCGGCTATATCGTCTCGACATTCACGGTAAGCACCAGTGCCGTCATCCGCGACAGCCAGAGCGCGGTGATTTTCACGATGTGAAGGGCTACCGCGAAAGTTGGTATTCGACTACGCCAACCAAAACAAAACTGTCATCCCGGCACTCGTTGCCGGGACCCAATCCACGTCTCAACAAAACGAAAGGCCAATGGGTCCCGGGAATAAATCCCGGGATGACACTTCTGTTTGTGGCAAAGGAAAGAAGCCAAAGGCGGACACCGCGCCTCTAAACGTGCTGGCCGCCATTGATCTGGATTTCGGCGCCGTTGACGTAGCTCGACTGATCCGTACACAGAAAATATATCGTCCGCGCCACTTCCTCCGGCGTGCCGAGGCGGCGCATCGGAATTTCCGCGACGATCTTGTCGGTTCCCGGCGACAATATCGCCGTGTCGATCTCGCCGGGTGCAATCGCGTTGACGCGAACGCCGAGACGGCCGAATTCCGAGGCCATTTCCCGCGTCAGCGCCGCAAGCGCGGCTTTCGAAGTCGCATAGGCCGAGCCTGCAAAGGGGTGCACCCGCTCGCCCGCGATGGAGGTCACATTGACGACCGAGCCCTGCGCGGCCTTCAGTTCCTCCACCAGCCCGCGCGCCAGCATGACGGGCGCGAAGAAATTGACCTGAAAGACCTGATACCAGGTATCGACGCCCGTATCGAAAACGCCGAGCCGCGAGCCGCCCTCGCCCTTCGGCGAGATCGCGGCATTGTTCACCAGCGCGTTGAGCCGCCCGCCCTGATCCTTCAGCCGCTCCCGCATCTCGGCGATGGCGGCTTCCGTGTTCTTCACATCGGCAAGGTCGACCTGAATGTGGTCCTCCGGTCCCGCCTCCCAGGGGCAGTCCTCGGGAAAGGGATGCCGCGAACAGGTGATCACGCGCCAGCCCGCGCTTGAAAAGCGCTTCACCGTCGCATGGCCGATGCCCCGGCTCGCGCCGGTCAGGATCAGCGTCTTCCGCTCTGAATTATCGATTTGTGTCATGCGCGCAATCTAGAGGAAGCGCCTCATATGCGCCAGCGGTTGCGAAAGAGCCGCAGACGGGGGAGGTGCCGGCTCGAGGCAAACACCCGGCTCAAAATAAAAGTGTCATCCCGGCACCCTCCTTTAGAAACGAAAGAGGGCCGGGACCCAATCCACGTCTCAAAACGACGAAAGGCCAATGGGTCCCGGGGACAAGCCCCGGGATGACATCATTGGTTTTGGCTCCCCTCACGACCCAATCCGAGGACTTGGCGCGCTCGCTCCAATACCTCCCCCGGCGTACCCGACGCATCGACCCGCGCCCATGTCATCTCTCCGAGATCGTAGGAAAGCTGCTTCCTGAGCACATCGACGCCCGCGTCGGACGGGTCGTGGCCCTCGCGCTCCCGCGCGGCGACGCGTGCCTCCAGCACCTCGGCGGGCGCTTCCAGCCAGAGCCCCCGGAAGCTCACTCCCGCCTCCTCCGCCAGCGCCTCCACGGAACGGCGCTCCCCTTCCCGCGCGAAGACCGCATCGAGCACGACGCTCATTCCCGCCCCGAGCGCGATCCGGGCGAGCCTGCGCATCTCCTCATAAACGCGCTCGCCCACGCCCGGCGCATAGCCCGCCTCGGGCAGCCGGTCGAGCGGGCCCACGCCGAACATCCGCTTGCGGATGATGTCGGATCTGAGATGCAGTGCGCCCAGAGGCCCGCCCATCCGCGCCGCGACCTCCTTCGCGACGGTCGATTTCCCCGTGCCGGAAAGACCGCCCGCGGCGACGAGCGCCGGACGTTCCTCTTCCAGCGCCTTTTCCGCGAAATCGAGATAGGCCCGCGCCGTCTCGCGTTTCTTCGCGTCCGCTTCGCCCTTCACCTGCACCGCCGTCACCTTGCTCCGCACCACCGCGCGCATCGAAAGGAAGAGCGGCAGCAGCGCAAGGCCATGCATGGCCGGGCCGATCTCTTCCTGCGTCAGGCTGTCGGCCCAAGTATTGAGCGCGCGCGACGCATATCCTTCGAGGCGTTTGTCGCTACTCGCGCGAAAGGAAAGGTCCATCAACAGGAAGGCGAGATCGTAAAGCACGTCGATCCGCGCCAGCCGGTCGTCGAATTCGATGCAATCGAAGATGACGGGATGGCCCTCCACCATCGTGACATTGCCGAGATGGAGGTCGCCGTGACAATGGCGCACGAAGCCGTCGCGCCGCCTCGCATCGAGCAGTTCGTGATGCCGCGCGATGAGCGATATGCATTGCGCCGTCACGCGCCTTGCCTCATCCGCATCGAGAACGTGGCCCAGCACCGGTTCCATGTCCTCCGCGCTTCCCGCGACGATTCGCGCGATGCCGTCCGCGCCGCCGAATTCCGGCGTCACCTCCGCCGCGCGATGAAAGGCGGCGATTTCACGCGCCAGTTCCTCGACCGTTTCGCGCTTCAACTCGCCTCTTTCCGCCAGCGTCGCGAGAAGCCCGCCGCTCTCGAAGCGTTTCATTTCCACGAGATATTCGGCCGCCTCGCCTTCCTCGCCGCCAAGGCTGAGCCTGCCGCCGCATCGCCTGAGCGCCACGACGCCGAGATAGATGTCAGGCGCGGTGCGGCGGTTGAGCTGCACCTCGTGGTCGCAGGCGGCCTTGCGCTTTTCAAGCGTGGAAAAATCGAGGAAGGAAAATTTCACTTCCTTCTTCATCTTGTAGGCGCGGGTACCCGCCAGAAAGATATGCGAGGCATGTGTCTCGACGTGATCGACCGTTTCGTCCGCCCCGAGGCCATAGGCTTCCGGCCCGGAAAGAAACTCGACGATCTCCTGCTGTCCTTCGGCCACGCTCCGCCTTTCGTCAGCTGCGCTGGAACTTCGTCAGCTTCTCGTTGCCTGCGGGGTCCTGGTGGATGATGACTTCCGATCCGGGAAAGGCTTGCAGCACTTCCCGTTCCACCTCGTCGGAAATCCGGTGCGCTTCCTTCAGCGTGATGCCGCCGTCGAGTTCGAGATGGAACTGGATGAAGCTGTAGATGCCGGAATAGCGCGTCTTCAACTCATGCAGGTTCACGACTTCGGGATGTTTGCGCGCGATTTCCTTGATGCGCTCGCGGTCCTCTTCCGAGAATTCGCGGTCCATGAGCTGGTCGAAGGCGTTCATGACGATCTTCGCCGCGCTCCAGGCGATCAGCGCCGCGATCAGGATGCCGAAGAGGGGGTCCGCCCAGTGGAAGCCAAAGAAGCCGGAGAGTACGAGCGCTGCGATCACCGAAAGGTTCATCAGGAGGTCGCCGCGATAATGGATCGAGTCCGCCTCGATGGCGACGGAGCGCGTCTGCCGCACGACATGCCGCTGATAGGAGACCAGCGCGAGGGTGAGGGCGATCGCGACGAGGACCACCGCGATGCCCGCGCCCGTATAGCCGACGGGTTCGGGATTGAGCAGCCGGGTCACCGCTTCGTAGACGATGTAGCCCGCCGATCCGAAAATGAAGATCGACTGGCCGAGCCCCGCCAGCGCTTCCGCCTTGCCGTGGCCGAAGCGGTGTTCCCGGTCGGCGGGGGCAAGCGAGGCGCGCACCGCGAAGAGGTTGAGGAGCGAGGCCGCGCCGTCGAGGAGCGAGTCGGTCAGTGTTCCGAGCATGGCGATGGAGCCCGTTGCCCAGAACACCACGCCTTTGAGGCCTATCAGGATGACGGCGACCGCCACGGCGGCGAGCGTCGCGCGCCGCATCAGCCGTTCATATTCCGGCGCGACGCCTGCCGGTCCGTTTCCGGGCATATCTTTTTTTGCCGCGCCGGCTTCGCTCATCCCGGGATGGCTCCGCGCCCGCGTTTATGACGTTTCGATGACATTATGATGACAGTCAGGGGTAAAGACGCTCGGTTTGCCACCGGTCCGCGGGAGATTCCCTTTTGAAAACAAGGCGGTCATGCAGCCGGAAGGGCCGGTCCCGCCAGAACTCGATACGACGCGGCGCGATCCGGAAGCCGCTCCAGTGAGGTGGCCTCGGCACCTTGCCGAGCCCGAATTTCGCTGTAAAAACAGCAACTTGCTTCTCAAGCTCGAAGCGGGTTTCCAGCGGGCGGGACTGCTTCGAGGCCCAGGCGCCGATCTGGCTGTCCTTCGCGCGCGAGGCAAAATAGGCATCCGCCTCCTCCTCGCTCACGGGGACAACCTCGCCCCGGACGCGCACCTGGCGGCGCAGGCTCTTCCAGTGGAAGCAGAGCGCCGCGCGCGGATTCTCCTTTAATTCCAATCCCTTGATGCTTTCGAGATTGGTGTAGAAGACGAAGCCGCGCTCATCGACATCCTTCAGCAGCACCATCCGCACATCGGGATAGCCGTCCTTGTCCGCTGTCGCCAGCGCCATGGCGTTCGCGTCCTCCGGCTCGGTCTCCTTCGCGCGCTTCATCCATTCGTGAAACAGGGCGATGGGCTCCTCACCTTCGAAGATCCGGCTCTCTTCCGCCTCGGCCTTTACGTCCGTCATGCTTCGTCCACTTCGCGGGGCCCGCTCGAAAAGCGCTGTTTTCTGCGCTTTTTGCCGCGGCGTTCCGCTCCAATCTTGCCACAATCCGCATTCTATATAGGTAAGTCTTATATCGCTTGGGGGCGACCAAAGCACAGGATTGATCGCTATGAAACTCGTTCAGGGATTGGCCATCGGCGCGGTTGCGCTCTCGCTCGCCGCATGTGACCAGAGCATGTATGGCAATGGCGGCGGCATCAACAAACAGACCGTCGGCACGGTTGGCGGCGCAGTCGCTGGCGGCCTTGCCGGTTCGCAGATCGGCAGCGGTTCCGGCCAGCTCTGGGCAACGGGCGCCGGCGTGCTGCTCGGCGCCTTCCTCGGCGGCGAAATCGGCAAGTCTCTCGATCGCGCGGACCGCGCCTATATGGGGCAGACCACCTATAACGCACTGGAAAGGGGTCAATCGAACCAGAGCGTTCGCTGGACCAACCCGGATACCGGTCACTATGGTACGGTAACGCCTTACCCCGCTTACCAGCAGGGCAACTATAACTGCCGGGAATACACGCAGACCGTCTATATCGATGGCCGCAGCGAAACCGCCCGCGGCACGGCATGCCGTCAGCCGGACGGTTCCTGGCAAATTCAGAACTAACCGGCACTAAAGGGTGGGCCGACAGAACGATGCACTTCCTTCGGTCCACTCTTTTGTCCGGCGTCTTGCTGCCGGCAGTGCTTCTCATGATCGCGGTCTTCCCGGTCAATGCAGCCGGCGTCACCGTCCAGGGGCAGATTGAGGCCTCCGGCCCCTCCGAAGCCGAACAGCGGGCGCGCTTCGACAAGGGCGTCGCCGCCTATGATGAAGGCGATTACGCGCGCGCCTACGAAATCTGGCTTCCGCTTGCTCAACGGGACGATCTCGCCGCGATGCGCAACGTAGCGCTTCTCCTGCGCGAAGGGCGCGGCGTCGAACGCAACCCCGAGCGCGCCCTCTATTTCTATGAACGCGCTGCCCGGGGCGGCCTCGTTTCCGCGCAGCTCAATACCGCCTTCATGTATCTGGAGGGCGATGGCATAGCGCGGGATTACAAGACCGCATCCTTCTGGTTTCATGCCGCCGCGCTCGCAGGCGTCCCCGCCGCCCGGTACAATCTCGGCGTCATGTACGAGAAGGGACTGGGCGTCGCTCAAGACCCCGCCCGCGCCCTCGCCTGGTACACATTGGCCGCCCGCGCCGGTCATGAACTGGCGCTCGAAAGGTTAACACAGCTCGTGCCAAGCCTTCCGGGCCCGCCCCCGCCCAGCGAGGAGGATGCCGCGGTTTCCCGCACGGCGCCGCCGCCGCCGCCTGCGGATTTCGATCTTCTCGACCACGAAGCGCCTTAACCAATTCGTATGCTCGCCCGCCTAATCTGCCTTCTTCGGAAGATTGAGGGAGTGCGCCCTTGCGCGATCCATACGAAATCCTGGGCGTCGGCCCCGGCGCAAGCAATGCGGACATAAAGGCTGCCTATCGCAGGCTTGCAAAGGAGCTGCATCCGGACACGCGTGGCGGTTCGGCCGCCATGCATGCACGCTTCCAGGAAGTGACCGCCGCCTACAACCAGCTCAAGGACGAGGCCGCGCGCCGCCGGTTCGAGGCGGAAAGACTGAGCGAGGTCATGCGCCAGCGCCCCCGGCCCCAGCCCTCTTTCGAGGAAACGCCCGCCCCCGCATCCGCGGCGCCTGTGGATGCGGGTGAGGATGTCTTCAGCGAATTGTTCGAGGGTATCAAGAACGCGGGCAAGCGCGTCTTTCGCGCACGCGGCGAAGACCACAGCTATCGCCTGCAGATCACCTTCATGGAAGCGGCAGCCGGCGCGAGGAAGCGCGTAAAGCTCGGCGACGGCAGGACGATCGAACTGGCCGTTCCTCCCGGCATAAGGGATGGCGGCAAGATACGCATGCGAGGCCAGGGTGGAGAGGGACACGGCGGCGCGGCTGCCGGCGATGCGATCGTAACCGTCGAAGTCGCGGAGCATCCCTTCTTCATCCGCCAGGGCTGCGACATTCACCTAACCCTCCCGGTTACGCTGCCCGAAGCCGTTCTGGGGGCGAAGGTCGAGGTGCCCACGGTCGCCGGACCGGTGACGCTTACGATCCCGGCCGGTTCCAATTCAGGCACACGGCTCAGACTCAAGGGAAAAGGGGTCGCAGAGGAGGACGGCAAGGGACGCGGAGACCAGTACATCACCCTGTCGCTGGTGCTGCCGGAAGCGCCGGACAGCGCTCTCAAGGACTTTGCCGCAAGTTGGGCAGAAGGCCTCAAACACAATCCACGCAAGGCTTTTTCGCAAAACTGAACGGTCACGAATCGACACGAATCGTGAAGAAAGCCCATCCTGCCAGAACGGCTTTTTTATTAGACCGCTTAGGGCTTTTGTGTAGGATGCGGCTCGATTTTCGGCCAATACAGTTTACGGGGAAGCGATGAGCGAAGCCATCACCAGCACAGGCCCGGCCGTCAAGGGCAACCTGATGAAGGGCAAGCGCGGCCTTGTCATGGGCGTCGCAAACAACCGCTCCATCGCCTGGGGTATAGCAAAAGCCTGCGCCGAACAGGGCGCGGAACTCGCCTTCACCTTCCAGGGCGAAGCGCTGCAGAAGCGTGTCGTACCGCTCGCTGAATCGGTCGGCTCTTCGCTCGTCATGCCCTGCGACGTGACCGACGCAGCAAGCATGGACTCCGTCTTCGACCGCCTCTCGAAGGAATGGGGCAAGATCGACTTTCTCGTTCATGCAATCGCCTATTCGAACAAGGAAGAACTCGACGGGCGCTATGTCGACACGACGCTCGAGAACTTCACCGCTTCGATGGCCATTTCCTGCTACTCGCTTGCCGCGCTCTGCCAGCGCGCCGAGAAGCTGATGACGGATGGCGGATCGATAGTGACGCTGACCTATTACGGGTCGGAGAAGGTTATCCCTCATTACAACGTGATGGGCGTCGCGAAGGCCGCTCTAGAAGCGAGCGTTCGCTATCTCGCGGTCGATCTCGGCCGCAACAATATCCGCGTCAACGCCGTCTCGGCCGGCCCGATCAAGACGCTTGCTGCATCGGGAATCGGCGACTTTCGCTACATCCTCAAGTGGAACGAGCTCAACTCGCCGCTCAAGCGCACGGTCACCATCGAGGAAGTGGGCAATACCGCGCTCTATCTTCTTTCCGATCTCGGTTCGGGCGTCACGGGCGAGGTTCATCACGTCGATGCGGGCTACCACGTCGTCGGCATGAAGGCCGAAGACGCGCCCGATATGAGCATCGTCTGACGATCTCCTGTATTGTTCCTGCCGGTTCACTGCGTAGGGAAGGCTCTCCGGAGCCGGACTGACTGCCATGTCGCACAATACGTTCGGTCATATCTTCCGCGTTACGACCTGGGGTGAAAGCCACGGGCCTGCGCTTGGCTGCGTCGTCGACGGGACACCGCCGCGCATTCCCCTGAAAGCCGAGGATATCCAACGCTGGCTTGACCGGCGTCGTCCGGGAACCTCACGCTTCACAACACAGCGGCGCGAACCCGACACGGTGAAGATACTCTCCGGTACGTTTGTCGAAGACGGCATCGAACTCACGACGGGTACACCCATTTCCCTGATGATCGAGAATGTCGACCAGCGCTCGAAGGACTATGGGGACATCGTCGAGAAGTTCCGTCCCGGCCATGCGGACTTCACCTACTTCTCGAAATACGGCATTCGCGACCACCGCGGTGGCGGACGCTCCTCCGCGCGCGAAACAGCGGCACGTGTTGCAGCGGGCGGCATTGCGCGCGCCATGCTTCCGGGCATTACCATTCGCGGCGCGCTGGTGCAGATGGGGCCGCACAAGATCGACCGTGCAAACTGGGACTGGGAAGAGACCGGGAACAACCCTTTCTGGTGCCCTGATGCGAAAGCTGCCGCCGAATGGGAGAGCTATCTTGATGGCGTGCGCAAGGCAGGTTCGTCCTGCGGCGCGGTGATCGAAGTGGTCGCTTCGGGCGTACCCGTTGGCCTCGGCGCGCCAATCTACGGGAAACTCGACGCAGACCTTGCAGGCGCGATGATGAGCATCAATGCCGTCAAAGGCGTCGAGATCGGCGAAGGCTTCGCGGCGGCCGCGCTATCCGGCGAAGAAAACGCGGACGAAATGGAATCCACCAATCACGGCCTCAGCTTCTCGTCAAATCATGCGGGCGGCATTCTCGGGGGGATATCCACGGGTCAGGACGTCGTCGTTCGTTTCGCGGTCAAACCCACTTCTTCCATTCTCTCACCTCGCAAGACGGTCACGAAAAGTGGCGAGGCGACGGAAATCGTGACAAAGGGCCGCCACGACCCTTGTGTCGGCATTCGCGCAGTTCCGGTTGGAGAAGCGATGATGGCTTGCGTCCTCGCGGATCATCTGATGCGTCACCGCGCACAAGTCGGCGAGAAATAGACCCTACTGCTTCAACTGCGGCGGAATATTCCCACCAGCTCGACATGCTCCGACCAGAGGAACTGGTCGACCGGCGTCACGCTTTCGAGGCGATAGCCGCTATCGACAAGCGCCCTCGCATCGCGCGCAAAGGTTGCCGGATTGCAGGAGACGGACAAGACGAGCGGCACATCCGATCTCGCGATTTCTTCCGCCTGCGCGAGGGCGCCTGACCTCGGCGGATCGATGATAACGGCGTCGAACTTGTTCAATTCATCGGCCAGAAGCGGACGGCGTGCGAGATCCCGCGCTTCGGTGGTGAGCGGCTTGAGGCCGAGTTCCGGCCCTTGCCGGCGCACAGCGCGCTCAAGCGCCGCCAGCGCCTTCTTCTCGCCTTCGACGGCGTGGACCGCCGCATTTCCCGCGAGCGCGGCGGAAAAGGTGCCGCAACCAGCAAAAAGATCGACAACGCGGCGTGCGCGGCCTGCTCCTTCCCTGACCAGGCGAACAAGCGCCGCCTCCCCTTCGCTCGTGGGCTGAAGGAAGCCGCCAACGGGCAGCGCCACCCGCAAGCCCGACAAGCCGATTTCCGGTGCGCGGCGCTCCGCGACGATCTCACCATCCCATGAGAGGCGGGCGACATCCGCCGTCTGCGCGTTCTGGCCGAGTTCGGCACGCAATGGCCCGTCGAGCGGCTTGCCGCCTGTCAGCGCGACGTCGATGCCGTTCAGCGTCCATGTAACGAGAGCGGAAGCGCGCGTCCTGCGCGACAGACCCGGCAGGACGAGTTCGCCCAGTTTCGGCACGAATGCCTCAATCTCGGGGATAACAAGCGGACATTCAGCGAGCGGCACGATGTCGTGGCTGCCGCGCATGTAGTAGCCGGTTGTCACGCCTTTCTTCGTTCGCGTGACGGCGAAGGTAGCGCGGCGGCGGCTTCGCGGCGCTGCCGGAACGAGCGGCGAGACCTCGACATCGAGCCCGCGAGCCCTCAACGCCGCCTCCACCTGCTCGCGTTTCCATATTCCGTAGGTGGCCTGCGCCATATGCTGAAGCGAACAGCCGCCGCAGCGCGTGAAGTGTCTGCAAGGCGGCGAGACGCGTTCATGCGATGGCGTGACAATTTTCAGGAGGGATGCACGGTCGCCCTCTTCAAGCGCGACGCGCACGCGCTCGCCCGGCAGCACATAAGACACGTAGAGCGTCCTGCCATCGCTCTCGGCAATGCCGTCCGCCTGTGCGCCCAGCGCGCGAATATCGACCTCGATCTCAGTCATGTTTGCACGCCGCGATCAGGAATTCGCGATTGCCATCGCCGCCCTCGATGGGGCTCGGCGTGACACCAAGCACCTGCCACTTCATTTCACCCTCAAGCCAGTGCGAGATATCCCCGCAAATGCGTTCGTGGATTTCAGGATCGCGCACGATGCCTCCCTTGCCGACATTTTGTGGCCCAGCCTCGAATTGCGGCTTGATGAGTGCGACGAGACAGGCGCCCGGTTCCGCAAGGTGAAGCGCAGGCGGCAGCGCCTTTTGCAGCCCGATGAAACTCAGATCCGCGGTTATGAAAGAGAAGGTTTCGGGGACAAGTTCGCGCGTGAGATCGCGAGCGCTCAGGCCCTCGACGGAGCGGACGCGCGAGTCTTCGGCAATCTCCCTAGCAAGTTGCCCATGACCGACATCGATAGCGACGACCTGCGCCGCACTGCGCTCAAGCAGCACCTGCGTGAAGCCACCGGTCGACGCCCCGAGATCGAGGCAAGTTCGTTCGGAAGGATCAAGCGCGAATACATCAAGCGCATGAAGAAGTTTCAGGGCACCGCGCGACACATAAGCCTTATCCGGCGCGCTGAACTCGACGTCCTCATCCGCCGCCACCATCTCGGAAGGTTTCGACGCGACTTGTCCCCGCAAACGCACCTGGCCGGCCTTGATCGCCGCTTGCGCGCGGGCGCGCGTTGCAACGAGGCCTCGTTCGACCAGCGCGAGGTCGAGGCGCATTTTGTCCTGCTGCATGAAATGGCTCAGACGAGTTTCGGCAGGGATTGCGGCGCAAGCTCGTGCAAATCCGCGATCTGTCTTTCAAGACCGAGCGCGGCAATCGCCGTCTCGGCGATCTGGGCCGCGTTGAGCCCCGCGATGTCATACATCTTCTCGGGCTTGTCCTGGTCGATGAAGATGTCGGGCATCGCCATCGGCCGCACTTTCAATCCCCGGTCGAGAGCGCCTGAACGGGCAAGGAAATCGAGCACATGGCTCGAAAAGCCGCCGATTGAGCCCTCTTCGACGGTAATCAACACTTCATGCTCGCGGGCGAGACGCGCCACGAGCTCCTCGTCCAGAGGCTTTACGAAGCGCGCATCCGCAACTGTCGTGGAGAGGCCGAGCGCATTCAGATGATCCGCCGCTTTCAGCGCTTCAGCCAGACGCGTGCCGAGCGAAAGGATCGCAACCTTGGAGCCTTCACGCAGAATGCGGCCCTTGCCGATTTCGAGCGGTGTGCCGATCAACGGCATTTCGATGCCGACACCCTCGCCCCGAGGATAACGGAAGGAGGATGGGCGGTCGTCGATTTCGACCGCGGTCGCAACCATGTGCTTCAGCTCCGCCTCGTCGGCGGCCGCCATGACGACAAAACCCGGCAGGCAGGCGAGATAGGTTATGTCGAAGGAGCCCGCATGCGTGGGGCCGTCCGCGCCGACGAGCCCTGCACGGTCGATTGCAAAACGCACGGGAAGGCGCTGGATCGCCACGTCATGCACGACCTGGTCATAGGCGCGCTGCAGGAAGGTGGAATAGATGGCCGTGAAGGGCTTGAAGCCCTCCGCCGCGAGGCCGGCGGCGAAGGTCACGCCATGCTGCTCGGCAATACCGACATCGAAGGTGCGCGAGGGAAACTTCTCGCCGAAAAGGTCGAGGCCTGTGCCCGAAGGCATGGCGGCCGTGACCGCGACGATCTTGTCGTCTTGTTCGGCGTGGGCGATCAGCGCTTCCGCGAAGACCTTGGTGTAGCTCGGCGCATTGGCCTTCGCCTTCGCCTGTGCGCCGGTCACGACATCGAATTTCGAAACGCCGTGATATTTGTCGGCGGAGGCCTCCGCGGGCGCATAGCCCTTGCCCTTCTGCGTCACGACATGGACGAGGATCGGGCCCTCGGCGTCACGCACGTTCTTCAGCACAGGCAGAAGATGGTCGAGGTTATGCCCGTCTATCGGACCGACATAATAAAGACCCAGCTCCTCAAAGAGAGTGCCGCCGCCCGACGCCATGCCGCGCGCATATTCCTCGGCGCGGCGTGCGCTTTCCTCGAGCCGCTTCGGCAGGAGCTTCGCAAGCTGCTTGCCGAGATGACGCATCGACCGATAGGTGCCGCCCGAAAGAAGCCGCGCCAGATAGGCGCTCATGGCGCCGACGGGCGGCGCGATCGACATGTCGTTGTCGTTCAGGATGATGATGAGGCGGCTGTCCATGGAGCCGGCATTGTTCATGGCCTCATAGGCCATGCCCGCCGACATGGCGCCGTCGCCTATAACGGCGATGACGTTGTTCTTCTCACCCTTGAGATCCCGGGCAACGGCCATCCCGAGCCCGGCGGAAATGGAGGTGGACGAATGCGCCGCTCCGAAGGGGTCGTATTCGCTCTCGGCGCGCTTCGTGAAGCCCGAAAGCCCGCCCCCCTGGCGGAGCGTGCGGATACGGTCGCGGCGGCCGGTCAGGATCTTGTGCGGATAGGCCTGATGACCGACATCCCAGATGACCCTGTCTTCCGGCGTATTGAAGACGTAGTGCAGTGCCACGGTGAGTTCGACCACGCCGAGCCCCGCACCGAGGTGCCCGCCCGTCTGGGAGACGGCGTCGATCATCTCCGCGCGCAGCTCGTCGGCAAGCTGGCGCAGATCGCCCTCGCTCATCGCGCGGAGATCCGCCGGCGTGTTTACCCGGTCAAGCAGGGGGGTAACGGGACTGGTCAATACTCACCTCGGCCGCGGGGGCCAGATTCGGCCAAAGCTGGCCCTGAATGGAGAGCCGGAAAATCGCGTGCCATCCAGACGCTCTCAGTTGCGGCGCGTTATAACGAAATGAGCCGCCTGACGCAAAAGATCGGCTCTTTCATCAAACAAATCAAGATGTTGGATGGCCTGGTCGGCCAGCATCCGGGCCTGGGCGCGGGCCCGTTCCAACCCGAGAATCGAGACGAAAGTCGCCTTGCCCGCCGCGGCGTCCTTGCCGGCGGTCTTGCCGAGCGTCGCCGCATCGGCCTCGACGTCGAGAATGTCGTCGGCGATCTGGTAGGCAAGGCCCATATCGTGTGCGTAGGCGTGCAGGGCGTGGTCCGCTTCCGGCGAAGCGCGACCTAGCACAGCGCCCGCCTCGCAGCAGAAGGAGATGAGAGCCCCCGTCTTCAACTGCTGAAGGCGCGTAATCCCCACCATGTCGAGTGTCTTGCCTTCACTTGCGAGATCGATCATCTGACCGCCGACCATGCCGTGAGCCCCCGCCGCGCGAGCGAGACGGCGCACGAGTTCCACGCGGACGCGTGCCCGCTCATGGGTCTGCGGATCGGCAAGAATATCGAAAGCAAGCGTGAGCAATGCATCGCCCGCGAGGATCGCCGTCGCCTCGTCATATTCACGGTGAGCCGAGGGCGCCCCATGCCTGAGATCGTCGTCATCCATGGCGGGAAGATCGTCATGGACGAGGGAATAGATATGCACACATTCGGCGGCGGCCGCCGCACGCAGTGCGGACTCCGCCGCGACCCCGAAGAGCGAGGCACTCTGGCAGACGAGAAAGGGACGGAACCGCTTGCCGCCGCCAAGCGCGGCGTAGCGCATCGCCTCGGCCAGACGGCCTTCCGGACCTTCGGGCCGCGGCAGAAGACGATCAAGCATCTGCGCCACATCATCCGCCGCAGCCGAGAGCGCGGTTTCGAATGATCTGTCCTTGCCGGAGGGTTCTGACATTTGAGCCGGACGCTCAGTCCACGTCCAGCGGTTCAGTGCCCGAAGGCTCGCCGGAAGAGGAAAGGGTGATCTTCTCGATCTTCGCCTCGGCCGCCTTGAGGCGCGCCTCGCAATGCGCCTTCAGCGTCGTACCGCGCTCGTAGAGTTCGATCGACCTTTCGAGCGGCGCCTCACCGGATTCGAGCTGACCGACGATCTTCTCAAGCTGCGCAAGCGCCTCCTCGAAACTCAGTTTCTCGATGTCTTTCTGGACGTCGGCTTTGGCGGCGGACATGGTCGTCTCCTCTCGCGCGGGTCTTCACGATCTTCAGGCAGCGAGCATCAGCGCCTTCACATGCGCCGCCGCGCTCGCCGCAAGCGCCCTCAAGTCATACCCGCCCTCAAGCGCGGAAACAACGCGGCCGCCGCAGAGCCTGTCCGCCGCCTTCACGAGTTCGGCGGTCGCCCAGCCGAAATCCTCGTCGGTGAGGCGGAGATTGGCCAGCGGGTCCGCCATATGCGCATCGAAACCCGCCGAAATGAAGAGGAAATCTGGGCGGAATTGTTCAATCGTGGGGATAACCGCATCTGCCATGACGGCGCGGAATTCCTCCGAACCTGCGCCTGGCGGAAGGCAGCGATTATAGATGTTGCCGAGACCGTGCTCGCTCGCCCTGCCCGTGCCCGGATAGAGCGGCCATTGATGCGTCGATATGTAGAGAAGCGAGGGGTCGGTCTCGAAGGCTGCCTGCGTGCCGTTTCCGTGATGCACGTCGAAATCGACCACGGCGACGCGCGCGCAGCCATGCACAGCGCGGGCATGAAGCGCGCCGATGGCGATATTGTTGAAAAGGCAGAAGCCCATGGCGGTTTCGGGTTCGGCATGATGTCCGGGCGGGCGCACGGCGCAGAAACCGTTGCGCGCCCTGCCCGCCATGACCTCGTCCACGGCATGGACGACAGCTCCCGCAGCACGATACGCAGCCTCCAGCGAGCCCGGCGACATGGCGGTGTCAGCATCGATCCGGCGGAAGCCTTCCTGCGGCGCCGAGCCCTCGATGAAGTCGATATGTCCTTCCGGATGCACGCGTGCGATCTGCTCGCGCGTCGCTCGCGGCGCCTCTACACGCTGGAGCAGCGCGAATTCCTCGGCTTCGAGTGCGCCCAAGACCGCGCGCAGACGGTCCACGCATTCGGGATGGCCCGGCGGCGTCTCATGTTCGAGACAGGCGGAATGGGTGACGAGGAGCGTGGTCATAAATTCAGCCTAGCACATGGCCGGTCCGGCTTCAGGCGCGGCGGTACCAGTTCACACCCTTCTCGTCGCGGCTGACCGTGGCAAGGCCGCGGCCGATCAGGCAGTTCAGATGCGCGAGGCTCTCGCCCGTCGCCATGAAAAAGACCTCAGGGCCGATCTTGCGCTTGAAGAGAGCGGGGAAAACGTCGATCGCCCGCTTCGGCTCGTCCAGCATGTCGAGGAGCTTCGACAAGCCATCTTCGTGGCCATCGACAAGCTGCGTCAAACGTTCATGAAGCCCGTAGAAGGGTTCGTTATGCGCGGGAAGGACGAGGACGTCGCCCGGCAGGTTCGCGCGGATGCGCTTGCAGCTCTCGATCCAGTCCTCAAGCGGGTTTTCGTAGGCTTCTGTCGGATGAAGGCTGACATTCGACGAGATGCGCGGCAGCACCTGGTCGCCCGAAATCAGAATCCTGTCTTCCTCGCAATAGAGGCAGACATGTTCCGGCGCATGGCCAGAGCCCACGACGACGCGCCATCTACGCCCGCCAATGGTCAATTTGTCGCCTTCACGCAGGCGGCGGAAAATATCGGGCAGACGCGAGACGCGCTCACCGAAATTGCCGAAGCGCTTGCGATAGCTCTCAAGGCCTCGCTCGCTGAACCCTGCCGCGCGGTAGAAATCCAGCGCTTCCTGCGGCGCGTCCCGGCCGGTATCGAGCACAAGATTGCGGCACATGAGGAAATCGGTGCGCGACATGCGCAGCTCGATGCCCCATTTGCGCGTGAACCAGCCTGCAAGGCCGACATGATCGGGATGGAGATGGGTGACGACGAGGCCCGTCACCGGCTTGCCCTTGAGGCCGGTCTGAAAGACCTGCCGCCATAGCGCCTTCACCTCATCGGAGGCGACGCCGGTATCGACCACGGTCCAGCCGTCGCCATCTTCCAGGAGCCAGAGGTTGATGTGGTCGAGCTGAAAGGGGAGCGGCATGCGCACCCAATGGATGCCGGGCGCAACTTCCATCATTTCCGCAGGCTCCGGCACCCGGTCGAATGGATAGGCAAGACCGGTGCTTTCAATCGGGGCTTGGGAAATATCGGACATTTGAACTCTCGAAACGGGCCGCCCGAAGGAGGCAGATCACCCGTTCGTGATAGGCGCAGGGCGAAGCGAGGTCAAACCGGCCTTTCTGCATGCCTGCCGGACGCTGCGGAAAGCAGTGCCTTCACCCTGCGAACAAGGCGGAATCGCGGGTCAGGAGGCTCTCCGCACCCGCCGTCGCCGGACCAAGAAGCCCGTGAGCGGAAGGCAGGATATTCGCCGCGTAGAACTGCGCGATTTCGCGGTGCGCGGCCGCGCCGCCCTGCAACGCGGCGCGCGCGAGGAAATGCCCGCCTGCCGCCGTGCCGAAGAGGCGGAGATAGGGCGATGCACCGGCAAGGCAATCGTTTGGCGAAGCCTTCAAATTGGCGAGCATGTAGTCCGTCGCCTTGTCCAGCGCGTCGAGCGCATCGTCGAGCGCGGCGCCAATGCCGGTCAACACCTTGTCGTTCGAGGAACGAGCGCCCTTCGCCGTGTCCCGCATTTCCGCGATGAAAGAGCGCGCGACATCGCCATTGCCGAGAGGGAGCTTGCGAGTCACAAGGTCGATCGCCTGGATGCCGTTCGTGCCTTCATAGATCGGCAGGATGCGCGCATCGCGCAGGAACTGCGCCGCGCCCGTTTCCTCGATGAAGCCCATGCCGCCATGAATCTGCACGCCGATAGAGGCGACTTCGACACCGATATCGGTGGAAAAGGATTTCGCTATGGGCGTGAGAAGGTCGGCCCGCGCCTGTGCGGCGCTTCTCTTATCCCCGCTGTCTCCGGCATGTGCAGAATCGATCGCGACGGCGGTTGCGTAGCAGATCGCGCGCGATGCATCCGTCAGCGATTTCATTGTGAGGAGCATACGGCGGATATCGGGATGTTCGATGATGGGCGCCATTTCACCGGGCGGAAGGTCCGATCCTGCGGGGCGGCCCTGCTTGCGCTCCTTCGCGTAGTTCAGCGCATGCTGATACGCGGCTTCGGCAATGGCGACGCCCTGCGTGCCGACGAGGAGACGCGCATTGTTCATCATCGTGAACATGCAGGCGAGGCCGCGGTTTTCCTCGCCGATGAGCCAGCCGATAGCGCCTTCCTTTTCGCCATAGGACATGACGCAGGTGGGGCTGCCATGAATGCCGAGCTTTTCCTCGAGGCCGATGCAGAAGGCATCGTTGCGGGCGCCGAGAGAACCATCCTCCTCGACAAGAAATTTGGGCACGAGGAAGAGCGAGATGCCCTTCGTGCCCGCCGGCGCATCGGGGAGGCGCGCGAGCACGAGATGGACGATGTTCTCCGCCATGTCGTGATCGCCATAGGTGATGTAGATCTTGGTGCCGGTGATGCGGTAGGTCCCGTCGCCCTGCGGGACGGCCTTCGCCTTCAGGGCATTGAGGTCGGAGCCTGCCTGCGGCTCCGTGAGGTTCATCGTGCCCGTCCACTCACCCGAGATGAGTTTCGGGAGGTAGCGGTCCTTGAGCTCGGGGGCGCCATGCGCCGTCAGCGCCTCGATAGCGCCCTGGGAGAGGATCGGGCAGAGGCCGAAGGACATGCAGGCGGCGTTCCACATTTCCTGCATGGCGACCGCAAGCGCCGTGGGGAGGCCCTGACCGCCGAAATCGGGCGTCGCGGCGAGGCTGCCCCAACCGCCCTCGACCCATTTGCGATAGGCATCGGCGAAGCCGGAAGGCACCGAAACGCCTTCCTTTCCGAGTTTCGCGCCCTCGGCATCGCCCGAACGGTTCAACGGTGCGAGCACTTCCGCCGCAAGCTTCGCACCCTCCTCCATCACGGATTCGACCAGGTCCGGCGAGAGGTCCGCAAAGGGGCCGGAACCCATCAGGCCCTCAAGGCCCGCGACCTCATTCAGCGTGTAAGCCATGTCGCGAACGGGCGGGCGATATGTCATGAAGGCTCCTGAAACACGGGATGAGGCCGGAAAGGGCTTGTTTGCGGCGTTTTACTGTATTCTCCGGCCCCTGTGTACCTGGAGTCTCCCATCGTTTCGAGAAAGCGAAGGGAGACTCCAGATCTTGGTTTGGTCGTGTTTTCGAACCGCAAAAGTGAAAGGCACTTTTGCTGAAAACACTACTTGAAAGGGTGGTTTGCGTGGCGGAATGCCTCAGTGCGACGGCAGAAGCGATCGAACGGGCGGGCGCCGCGATCCGGGAAGGGCGGCTTGTCGGCTTTCCGACCGAAACCGTTTATGGACTCGGAGCCGACGCCACAAATGATAGGGCGGTCGCGAGCATCTTCGAGGCGAAAGGACGGCCCCGCTTCAACCCGCTGATCGTGCATGTGGCGGATCTCGCTGAGGCCGAAAAGCACTGTGTTTTCAACGAGGAAGCGGAGACACTCGCAAAAGCCTTCTGGCCGGGCGGCCTGACGCTGGTGCTGCCGCGAAGGGCAGAAACGCCGCTTTCGCTGCTGGTGAGCGCGGGGCTCGACACGGTGGCGATCCGCGTACCCGCCCATGAGACGGCGCGCGCCCTTATCGAGGCGGCGAAACGGCCTCTCGCCGCGCCATCCGCGAACCCTTCCGGCAAGGTGAGCCCGACCATGGCCGCGCATGTGATGGAGGGGCTAGGAAGCGCGCCGCAGCTTGCCTTCGTTCTCGACGGGGGCTCCTGCCCGCTCGGGCTCGAATCCACGGTGATCGGATTTCCTCAAGGCGTGCCGACACTTCTAAGGCCCGGCGCGGTGGCGCGGGAAGAAATAGAGAAGGTACTGGGCAAGAAGCTCATGGATGCCGATGCGGCGAGCGGCGAAGAGGGACGCGCCTCGCCAGGCCAGCTCGAGAGCCATTATGCGCCGGGCTCGCCGATCAGGCTCGATGCCCGCGAGGTGGCGGAAGACGAGGTGCTGCTCGCCTTCGGCCCCGACGCGCCCAAAGCGAAAACCTCAATGAATCTCTCGCCTTCGGGCGACCTCAGGGAAGCGGCGGCGAACCTCTTCGCGATGCTGCGCGCAATCGACGCGGAGGCAGAGGGCCGGCGCATCGCCGTCATGCCGATCCCAATGACGGGGCTCGGCGAGGCGATCAACGACAGGCTGAAAAGGGCTGCTGCTCCAAGAGAATCAAAGAGTTAGAGAGGCCCGACGAGGATCGTCGGGATGCTGTTCGTCGGCGGTTTGATGGTGGCTACGGCGGTGCCTTCCTTCCGGCCTGGCTTTACCTCCGACACATCGCGGCCGGCGGCGGCGAGACGGTCACGGACCGCGCCGACATTCTCCGCCTTCCAGGCAAGTCCCCAGAAATGTTCGGCTTTCGGTGCCTTTGCCTTGTCGAGCGGCTCGACCACCTCGATGGTGAGGCCGCCGACACGGAAGAAAAGCTGACGGACGCCCCATTCGGGCTTCGTGTGATCGAGGGCGAGACGGATGCCGAGCTTGTCCCCGAAAAGCGCCCTGCAGCCTTCAGCATCGGGGGTCATCACCACGACATGATCGCAGGCGGAGACGGCCTCCGCCTCCCGCACACCTTCGGACAGGGGCGCGGGCGGCAGCGCATCCGCAGGGCTAAGATGTTGAATTCCCAGCATGAAAAGGCCGCGGACTTCATCCTTCGGCATGGCGATGGTGCGCCACTCGCGGATGGCGCCCGCGATCTCGTCTCGGCCCTTGCCGTCCACGGGATCGCCGGACTTGAGGCCACGCGCGCGAAAGGCGGCAGTGGCCGCAGCGGCATCGTCGACACCCAGCACGATGCCGTAGAGCCCCTCGCCCTTCTCGTCCAGATGGGCTTTCAGCGCGTCGGCATTCGCGCCCTCGGCGACCGGCGCATAGAGCTCCACATAGGTATTTGCGAGGCGGTACAAGACGTTACCGGTGCCGACGCCGGGATGGACACCCTTCCAGGAGGGCTCGCGGCCGAAGATCGCCGTATAGTTCTTCTCCGCTTCCTTGAGGTCGCGGACGGCGATGATGATGTGGTCGACGCTCGTTACTTCAGTCATTTGCGATAGTCCATTTGAGGGCTTTTCCGGCATTCGGGGGCGGCACTCTAGGGGCAAACCGGGAAGGCCGCCAGATGGGGTCAAGCAACGGGTTTTGCGCCGGATTTATGCCCGGGAGCGGGGATAAACAGGGGGTCACCGTCATCGAAACGTCATGATAACGTCACAAAGGGCTCTTCCATTCATTCGTATACGGATGAAAAAGAAATAGTCCCCGGTTTTGCCCCCCCACGCCCCCCGCTTTCACGCGGGCGGCACATTTGCTTAGATCGCCCCTCACCGCCCAATGCCAAGAAGGCGAAACCCATGTCCCTCTCCGCTGCCCGCCTCCGTACCATGCTCGACGAACTGACCCGCCAATATGGCGTGCCGGGGGCCGCCATTGCCGTGTGGGCGGGCGGCGAACTGAAAGAGGCGGCGGCGGGCGTCTGCAATATCGAAACGAAGGTGCCGGTGACGGCGGACACGCTGTTCCAGATCGGCTCCATCACCAAGCTCTATACGACGGCGCTCTGCCTGCAGCTGGTGGAGGAAGGGAAGCTCGACCTCGACAAGCCGGTGCGGGACATTATCCCCGATTTCGCGGTGGCGGATGAGGAGGTGGCGGCCCGGGTAACGCTTCGCCACCTGCTCAATCACACGAGCGGGATCGATGGCGATTTCTTCAAGGATGCGGGGCGCGGCGAGGACCGGATCGAGAAATATGTCCGCCTGCTGAAGGATGTGAAGCAGATACATCCGCTCGGGCAGATGTTCTCCTATTGCAATGCAGGCTTCGTCGTTGCGGGGCGGATGATCGAGCTGGCGACGGGCAAGGCATGGGACAAGGCGGTGCGCGAGCGGATCGCGAAGCCCCTCGGCACGCCCGCCTTCTCGACGCTGCCGGAACAGGCGATGCGGCACCAGACGGCAATCGGCCATGTGGGACAGCCCGGCGCGCTCTCCGTCACGCCCATTGCCTATCTCGCGCAGTCGAACGCGCCGGCAGGCTCCATGCCGATGGCGAAGGCCAGCGACGTGATCGAATTCGCGCGGATGATGATGAATGACGGCGTGGCGGCGAAGGGAACGCCGATCCTCTCCGCGGAGAGCGTTCACCAGATGCATCTTCGGACCGTGACCTGCCCGCCGCAGATGAATATCGACGCCATCGGGCTCGGCAGCTTCCTCTGGGACTGGAACGGCGACGGGCATTACGAAGTGTTCGGCCATGACGGCTCGACCATCGGACAGGCGGCATGGCTGCGCTACCACACGGAGAGCGAGACGGCGGTGGCGCTGCTGACGAATGGCGGCAATGGCAAGGGGCTCGCCGACGAGATGCTGGCGGCGATCTTTTCGGATGCCGCGGGCATCCAGCCGCCGGAACCGCCCGCGCCTGCGGAGCAAGGCATGCCGGAGGTGTCCCGGCTCACCGGCACCTACGCCAAGGCGAGCGGGACGGTCGAGGTTTCGCTGAAGGACGGCGGGCTTGTCGCGCTTCACCGGGCCGCGCCGAACTTCGCAGCGTTGCAGGGGACGTATGCGGTCGAACTGAAGCCCGTTAGCGAGACGCTCTTCATCGGCACCATGCCAGGCTATACGCGGCCCGCGACCTATCACTTTCTCGAGGAAGACGATGAGGGCCGCGCGCTTTATTTCCATACGGGCGCGCGGGCGCATCGGCGGGTGGAGTGAGGATGCGGCGGGGATTTGCCTTCTAACCGCGCCTAAAACAGAAGTGTCATCCCGGCGAAAGCCGGGACCCATTAGCGGCGCCGCAACCAATGAGCTATTTCGTCTACATCCTCGCCAGCCGCAAGCATGGGACACTCTATGTGGGAGTGACGAACGATCTCGGCAGGCGCGTGGAGGACCATCGCAGCGGCACCGCATCCGGCTTCACGAAGAAATATCGTGTCCATATGCTCGTCTATGCGGAAACTCATGATGATATAGAAGAAGCCATCAAGCGCGAGAAGGCGATCAAGGAATGAAAGCGCGCCTGGAAAGTGCAATTGATCGAGAAGGCAAATCCCGAGTGGAACGATTTGACCGAGACTCTGAATCGATAGGCCAATGGGTCCCGGCTTTCGCCGGGATGACATTGTTTTTTGTAACGGATGATTTGCTTTACATCGGTGGCACAAGAACCGGCCGCCAAATTGCAGCATTGCCATGAAACCCACGCCCGAGACATTGCAGCGTCTGAAGGAGATCGTTGGCGAGAAGGGCTTTGTCGCCGATGAGCGCGACATGGCGCCCTATCTCGTGGAGCGGCGCGAGCTCTACAAGGGCCGTGCGGCGGCGGTGTTGCGCCCTGCCACCACGGAAGAAGTCTCCGCGATCATGAAGGTGGCGCATGAGACGGGGCTCCATATCGTGCCACAGGGCGGGAACACCGGACTTGTTGGAGGCCAGGTGCCCGACGGAACGGGCGAAGAGATCGTGCTGTCGCTCGCGCGCATGAACAAGGTGCGCGCCGTCGACGCGGAGAACAACACGCTCACCGTGGATGCGGGTGTGACGCTCGCCGAAGCACAGGAAGCGGCGCGCGAAGCCGATCGTCTCTTTCCGCTGAGCCTTGCTTCCGAGGGCTCATGCCAGATCGGCGGCAACCTCGCGACCAATGCGGGCGGCACGCAGGTGCTGCGCTACGGGAATGCGCGCGACCTCGTGCTCGGGCTCGAAGTGGTGCTCGCCAATGGCGACATCTGGAACGGGCTGACGGGTCTTCGGAAAGACAATACGGGCTATGACCTGCGCCATCTCTTCATGGGATCGGAAGGAACGCTCGGCATCATTACAGGCGCGGTGCTGAAACTCTTTCCACGGCCGCGCGCCGTCTCGACCGCCTTTGCGGCCGTGCCGAGCGTGGAAGCGGCGGTGAAACTGCTGCGCGTCGCGGACGGACTGTCGGGCGGGAACGTGACGACCTTCGAACTTGTGCCGCGCATCGGCGTCGACTTCGTGACGCGGCATCTCGAAGGCGCGAGCGATCCGCTTCCCGACGCGTCCCCCTGGTATGTGCTGATCGAGATGACGGCGGGAACGGAAGCGGCGGGGCTCGACGAGACGATGGAAGCAGCACTCGCCGAAGGGCTCGACACGAAGCTCGTGAGCGATGCCGCCATCGCGCAATCGGAAACGCAGCGGGATGACTTCCGCCGCTTGCGCGAGAGCCTGTCGGACGTGCAGCGCGCGGAAGGCGGCAGCATCAAGCATGATGTTTCCGTGCCCGTGTCGCGCATGGCGGAGTTCATCGCGCGGGCGACAAAGGCGGTGAGCGAGCGGCTGCCGGGCGTGCGCCCCGTTCCCTTCGGCCATATCGGCGACGGCAATGTTCACTTCAATCTGAGCCAGCCGGTGGAGATGGACAAGGGCGAGTTCCTCGCGCTCTGGAGCGAGATGAACGCCATCGTGCACGGCATCGTGCGCGAGATGGGCGGCTCGATCAGCGCGGAGCACGGCGTCGGCCAGTTGAAGCGCGACGAAATTGCGGCGACGAAATCGCCGGTCGAGATCGGCATGATGCGCGCGCTGAAGCAGGCGCTCGACCCGAAGGGGATACTCAATCCGGGGAAGGTGGTTTAGGGGGATGTGTTCCTCCCTTGCTCTCTTTCAACGTCATTGCGAGCGACCGCAAGGGAGCGAAGCAATCCAGGGGCGGCAAGCACGGAGCAACCCGCTCCTGGATTGCTTCGTCGCACCATGGCGCTCCTCGCAATGACGATTAGATAGACTTGCGCTTGTTGAGCGGCGAGTGGGTCCCGGCAACAAGTGCCGGGATGACACGGAGTTTTTAGCTGAATTAGCGCCTCAATCCGCACTCCGCGCCAGCGCGTTGCCGATGGGCAGGTTCTGCGCGGGGACGATGAGGATCTTGTCGATGCGGGGGCCGTCCATATCGACGATTTCGAAGCGATAGCCGTTCCAGGCGAAATAGTCGCCTTCGCGCGGCAGGCGGCCGAACCAGTTGAACATGACGCCCGCCAGCGTGTTCACCTCCGGACTTTCATCGCCCGGCAGCTTCTGCAGCTTCAGAAGACGGCGCACCTCCTCCACGGAGACGACACCGTCGATGATCCATGAACCGTCCTCGCGGATCGCGACGGCGGAATTATTGTTCGCGGCGTGATCGGAAATATCGCCGATCATGGCGAAGAAGATTTCCGACATGGTGATGGTGCCGACGACATCGCCATATTCGTCGATGACGAAGCCCATGAACATGTTTTCGGACTGGAGGATGCTCAGCGCCTTCAACACGCTCGCCGTGCGCGGAATATAAAGTGGCGGCGACATGCGCGCGAGGAGTTGGTCGTTCGACTTCGGGTGAAGAAAGAGGTCTTCCAGCCGCACCATGCCGATGAAGGGACCGTTCGGCCCACGCCGGATCGGATAGCGCATCTTCTGATGTTCGCGGATCATGGCGAGGTTTTCCTCGACCGGCTCCTCCACGTCGAGCCAAACGAGCTGGACACGCGGCGTCATGATTTCGGCGACGCGCGTATCGCCGAGATGGAAGACGCGATTGACGATGTCGCGCTCGACGCTCTCGATGGCGCCGGCGGCCGCACCCTCCTCCACCAGATGCTTGATCTCGTCTTCCGTGACCTTGGGCACCTCGCGGCCGGTGATGCCGTAAAGCTTCAGCACGGCTTCCGTCGACCAGGAGAGGAAGGTGACGGCGGGGCCGAGCAGCCGCGAGAGGCGGTTCATCGGCCGGGCGATGGCCGAGGCGATGCCTTCCGGGTTCGACAGGGCGAGACGCTTCGGCACGAGCTCGCCCAGGATGAGCGAGAGATAGGTGATGATGACGACGACGAAACCGAAGGCGAGGGCTTCAGCGTAAGCGCCGATCCAGGGCCAGTCCGCCATGACGGCGGAAAGCGGGCCTGCCAGCGTCGCGCCACCGAAGGCGCCCGCGAAGACGCCCACCAGCGTGATGCCGATCTGCACGGAGGAAAGGAAGCGGCCGGGCTCGGACTGGAGCTTCAGCGCGGCCTCGGGACCGGAGACCGGGCCGTCGCCCTTCCGGCGCTTCGAGAGCAGCGCCTGCAGCCGCTGACGGCGCGACGAGACGACAGCCATTTCCGACATCGAGAAAAACCCGTTCAAAAGGATCAGAACGAGCAGGATGATGATGTTCGAGAGCATGGTGTCCCCGGGGCTGGGAACGAATTATAGGGGGAAAGCCCGCCCGTGGCGACGGGGAAGCGGGAGAAGCGAAATCGCGCTAGTCTCGACGGCTTTCCGGCGTCTCGAGAGAAAGCACATGACGAATATGGAAATCGAATCAACCGAAGTGAGGCCGGCGCGCGACGAGGACAAGGAGGCGCTCGTCGCCCTGTGGGATGCCTGCGGACTGACAAGGCCCTGGAACCATGCCCCGAGCGACATCCACTTCGCGAGGTCGCAGCCCAACTCGGATGTGCTGGTGGCGGCGCGCGGGGGCCGCATCGCGGCGGCGGCGATGGTCGGCCATGACGGACACCGGGGCTGGGTCTATTACGTGTCGGCGGACCCGGCGCTTCAGGGGCAAGGGCTCGGGCGGCTCATCATGGGAGCGGCGGAGACATGGCTCGTCGAGCGCGGCATCTGGAAGCTGCAGCTCATGGTGCGCGGGGGCAACGAGGCGGCGAAGGGTTTCTATCTCTCGCTCGGCTATGAGGTGGAGGATGTGACCTTCATGTCGAAGCGGCTGCAGCCGATGCCGCATGTGATCGTGTGAGGGATGCGCACCCGCAACAACCACAGGTGTCATCCCGGCGAAAGCCGGGACCCATTGGTTCCCCCAGCAATAGCTATATGCCGTCTTGCCCGCTGCGCGGCACTGCTCCATTTGCGAGAGCTGCGGCAAGCTGATTTGCGAGTGGGTCCCGGCTTTCGCCGGGATGACAATTTTGTTTTGGCCCTGTCTGCGGCCAAAACCGCGGTTCAGAACAGGCCCATCTGGCGGGTGTCTTCCGCGCGCTTCTTCGGGCGGGGCGCGCGCTCGGGCTCCGCTTCGGCGATGGCGCGTTCCTGCAGCGAGGGATCGTCATTCGCGACGCGATTGATCCGTGTACTGATGGATATCGCCTCCATGAGATCGTCCGGCGCGGGGCGGAGAAGCGCGAGGAGCTCCTTTTCCGTGGCGCCGGGATCGAGCCAGAGGTCCCAGTCTTTCTCGTCCAGAATGACGGGCATCCGGTGATGGACGGGTTTCAGCGTTTCGTTCGCCTCCGTCGTGACGATGGCGCAGCTATCGAGCTCGCTGCCGCCCGCCTGCATCCATGTGTCCCAGACGGCGGCCATGGCGAAGGGCTTCCGGTCGCGGCGGCGGATGAAGAAGGGCTGCTTCGGTCCTGATGCTTGCGATTTCCACTCGTAGAATCCGTCGGCCGGCATGAGTGCGCGGTGATGGCGGAAGGCCCCGCGGAAGGAGGGCTTTTCGGCGATCGTCTCGGCGCGGGCATTGATGAGGATCGATTGCGGTTTTTTTCGATTCGTTGCGTTTCCGGACGGTGAACCGGCTTCCACTTCACCTGGAAACGCTTTGGCCCATGAGGGCACGAGGCCCCAGCGCACAAGGAGGAAGCGGCGGCGGCTGCCGCCCTGCCCGTCCTGCTCGCGGATGACGATGGGCACGGGCTGGGAAGGCGCGATGTTGTATCGCGAGGGGAAATCCGGCTCGTCGACATAGCCGAAGAGAGAGCGCATCGCCTCGGGTGGCGTGGTGATGGAAAAACGTCCGCACATGGGCGCGAGAGTAAGGTGAGTCGGGATTTGCTGCACGCGTGGGAGGCGACATACGGGCTGTTATCTTGTAACATTGCGCCCGGCAAAGGAGGCGGCATGGCAGCGCGCGGCGCGGCACAGAACAAGGGACCTGCAACGGCGCAGGCGCATCAGTCCCACAATCATCGCGAGTGCATCGACGATGCGCTGACGCGGGCGCGGGAGATTTGCGTCGAACGGGGCGTGCAGCTCACGCCGCTGCGCGAGAAGGTGCTGCAGATCGTCTGGCGGAGCCACAAGCCGGTGGGCGCCTATGATGTGCTGGACGAACTCGCGCGGAGCCACAAATCGGCGCGGCCGCCAACGGTTTACCGCGCGCTCGACTTCCTGATGGGCGAGGGCCTCATCCACAAGATCGAATCGCTCAATGCCTATCTCGGCTGCGCGGAAGCGGGAGCGCCGCATTCCGGCCAGTTCCTGATCTGCCGCCAATGCGGGGCGACGGAGGAGATCGTCGATCCGAAGCTCGAGGCGGCGCTCGACCAGGCGGCGAAGCGCGTGCATTTCTCGGCGGAGCGCAAGGTGGTGGAAATTTCGGGCCTCTGCGCGAGATGTGCCGCCTGAACGGACGCAGACCCGTTTCCCCTTCGCCCCGAAAGGCACTAGGATCGCCGCCGTCCCGAGCCTTTCCCACGGAGCTGCCCCGATGATCCGCCTTGCCAACCCGATCGCGTGCCTTGCCGCCGCAAGCCTTCTCCTCGCCGCGACGGGCGCAGCCGCGATCAGCCCGAAATATCACGTGGGCACCCGCTCGGGCCCCTTCGTCGCGACGGAGAAATCGCTCGGCGATCTCCTCGGCGACGGCTACGAGATCCGCGGGAATCTCGGCACGGCGCTCATCCTGCAGAAAAAGGCGTCCGTTTATTCCTGCCAGATCCCGCCCAATCCCGAGAAACTCGATTTCGAGCCCTATTTCGTCTGTTCCGAACTGCAGGAACTCGCGCGCGACGCAGCGGAAACGGAGGAGCCGGCGGAGGCTCCCCAAACAGGGAATTGACCGGGAGCCGCGCGGCCCCGATGCTGCGCGGGTAGAGCAAGTTCCCCGACACGCGAGTCGAGTAACTTGCTCTTGTTTCTTTTTGTCGCGCGTTCTTTCCGAAAACCGGTGTCCACTTTTCGGGAACGCGCTCTAGTATCGAATTCAAAGAAAAGATCCAGGATCAGGGAGAGCAGGAGATGAGCTACAAGCCTTTCGACCTTTCGGGCAAGGTGGCCCTTGTGACGGGCGGCAATGGCGGCATCGGCCTCGGCATGGCGGATGCGATCGCGCAGTCGGGCGCGGATGTCGCGATCTGGGGCACGAACGAGGACAAGAACAAAAAGGCCGCCGATCAGCTCCGTGCGCATGGCGTGAAGGTCTATACGCGCAAGGTGGACGTCTCCGACGAAAGCCAAGTCGTGGACGGCATCGGCGCGACGGTGAAGGAACTCGGCCGGATCGACGCGGTCTTCGCCAATGCGGGCGTCGGCTTCGGCGCGCCCTCCTTCCTCGAAATGTCCACGGAGGTCTATCGCAAGACGCTCGCCGTGAACCTGGACGGTGTTTTCTGGACGCTGCGCGAAAGCGCGCGGCACATGGTCGAGCGCGCGAAGAACGGCGATGCGGGCGGCTCGCTTGTCGGCATTGCGAGCCTTGCCGCCATCGAGGGCGCGGCGCGCAACGAAGCCTATGCGGCGACGAAAGGCGGCGTGATCTCCATGATCAAGAGCATCGCGGTGGAACATGCGCGCTACGGGATGCGCGCCAACGCGATCCTGCCGGGATGGATCGCCACCGACATGACGGCGCAGGCGCAGGCCGCGCCCGCCTTCGCGGAAAAAGTGATCCCGCGCGTGCCCGCCAGGCGCTGGGGCGAGCCGGGCGATTTCGGCGGCGTGGCGGTCTATCTCACCTCGGACGCTTCGTCCTATCATTCGGGCGATACGTTTGTGATCGACGGCGGCTATGCGATCTTCTGAGGACGGATGACGGACAAACGGAACAGCACGGAGGAGGAGGACACCGGCATCGACCGGCGGCTGATCCTCATGGCCCGAACGGTGGTCGTGCTGTTCCGCGAGTTCGAGAAGATCGCGCGGGAACTCGACATCACCATCCCGCAATACCGCTTCCTGCTGTTCTTGAAACGCGGGCCGAAGCGAGCGGGAGAACTCGCCGTGGAAGCGGCGATCCAGAAGCCCACGGCTTCCGGCCTCATCGCGGACATGGAAAAGCGCGGGCTCATTTCGCGCAAGCCCGACAAGGATGACGGGCGGAGCGTGAAACTCAGCCTGACGGCGAAGGGGCTCAGGAAGCATCGCGAATTCGAGGAAGCGCTGGCACGCTATCTGCCCTCGCTCATCGAAGCGGGGGACCGGGAACGGATGCTCGATGCCTTTTCCGAACTCGCCTATATCATCGACAGCCGGAGCACCACCGCCTCGCCGAAGACGGTGGAACAGCTCGTTGAGGATGCTGGCTGACGCCGGGCAAGAAGCAAAAAGGGGGAGTCCGATGAGTCTCGATCTCAATCCGGTGTCGGTGTCGGATTATCGCGAGGTGGCGCGCAAACGCCTGCCGACGCAGCTTTTCGACTATCTCGACGGCGGCTCCTATGCGGAGCGGACGCTGCACGACAATGTGGAAGCCTTCTCTCGGCTGAAACTTCGCCAGCGCGTACTGCGCGACGTGAGCAATATCGACACGTCGGCGGAGGTCTTCGGCGAGAGATGGACGATCCCGGCGGGGCTCGCTCCGGTCGGCTTCGCGGGCATGTATGCGAAGCGCGGCGAGGTGCAGGCGGCCCGCGCGGCAGAAAAATTCGGCGTGCCCTATACGCTTTCGACGGTGGGCATCTGCTCCATCGAGGAAATCGCCAAGGCGACGAAGAAGCCCTTCTGGTTCCAGCTTTATGTCATCAAGGATCGCGGCTATGCGGCGGAACTGATGAAGCGCGCGCATGAGGCGGGCTGCTCGGCGCTCGTCTTCACGGTCGACCTTGCCGTGCTCGGCGCGCGCTACCGCGATATCCGCAACGGCATGAACACGCAGATGACGCTCGGCAAGCGGCTGAAGGTTGCCGCCGACTTCGCGCGGCGCGTGCACTGGATCAGGAATGTGGCGCTGGGCGGACGGCCGCTCGATTTCGGCAATCTGCGCGAGGCGGTGCCGAATGCGCGCGGCTTCGGCGAATTCGGCGCCTGGGTGGCGCAGAACCTCGACCCTTCGATGACCTGGGACGATCTCGAATGGGTGCGCAAGAACTGGCCGGGCAAGATCATCATCAAGGGCGTGATGGACGCGGAAGATGCGCGGCTCGCGATGGACGCGGTTTCGCCGGACGGGATCGTCGTTTCGAACCATGGCGGACGGCAGCTCGACTCGACGCCTGCGACCATCGAAGCCCTGCCCGCGATCCGCGAGGAAGTGGGCGACCGGACAACGGTGCTTCTCGACGGCGGCATCCGCAGCGGGCTCGACGTGGTGAAGGCGCTGGCGATGGGCGCCGATGCCTGCCTGATGGGGCGGCCCTGGGTCTATGCGCTGGCGGCGCGCGGCGAGGCGGGCGTCACTGCCATGCTCGGCACGATGCGGCAGGAAATGCATGTGGCGATGGCGCTGACCGGCTGCACGAGCCGCAAGGAAATCGACCGCAGCGCGATTGCCTGAGGCGGGCGGCGGCCTACTCCCCTTTCGTGATGCGGAGGAGCTGGCCTTCTTCCTCATCCGTCAGGAGATAGAGCGCGCCGTCGGGGCCTTGCCGGACATCGCGGATGCGCAGGCCGAGTTCTCTCAGCATGGGCTCTTCATGGGTGACCTTCTCGCCGTCGAGAACGAGACGGTAGAGACCGGGGCGCGCGAGACCGCCGACAAAGGCATTGCCCTTCCAGCCGGGAACGGCATCGCCCGTGTAGAAGGCGAGGCCGGAGGTGCCGATGGATGGCACCCAGTAGTGAACCGGCTGTTCCATACCCGGCGCCGAGTTTTCGCCGGAACCGACAGGCAGGCCGCTATATTCGGTGCCATAGGAGACGACGGGCCAGCCGTAATTCCTGCCCGCCTCCGGCACGTTGAGCTCGTCGCCGCCGCGCGGCCCGTGCTCGTTGGTCCATAGCTTGCCTGTTTCGGGATGGAGCGCCGCGCCCTGCTGGTTGCGGTGGCCATAGGACCAGATTTCGGGAAGCGCGCCCTCCTTGCCGATAAAGGGATTGTCTTCGGGCACGGCGCCATCCGGCCAGATGCGCACGACCTTGCCCAGATGAGAGTCGAGATCCTGCGCCTGACCGCGGAACTCCTTTTTCGAGCGTTCGCCAAGCGCGACGAAGAGATGGCCCTCGCGGTCGAAGACGAGGCGCGAGCCGAAATGCAGCGTGCTCGGCTCTTTCGGCTGCTGGCGGAAGATGACTTCCACATCCTGCAATTGCGGCGACATGCTTTCGGTGAGGCGGCCACGGGCGACGGCGGTGCCATTTTCGTTACCCTCGCCCTTTTCCGCATAGCTCAGATAGACGAGGCGGTTTTCCTCGAAGTCCGGATCGAGGGCGACATCGAGCAGACCGCCCTGCCCGCGCGCATCCACCTCCGGCACGCCATAGATCGCATTTCCGATCCGCACCTCGGGCGTGACGATCCGCAGGAAGCCCGGCCGCTCCGTCACGAGGAAGTTTCCATCCGGCAGGAAGGCGAGGCCCCAGGGATGTTCGAGACCCTGGGCCAAGGTTTCGACCCGGATTTCCGCCTCTTCCGTGCGGAATGTCTCATCGAGGGCAAGCGCGGGGGCCGCCATGGCGGCGAGGCAGAAGGAGGAAGCGAGAAGAGTCTGGCGGACCATACGTCACCCTTTGTTCGAAGGAGGATCAGGTTTGCGGAGCTCCAAGACCAAAATATGGCGATCGGCGGCGGCGGCCAGCCTCTCCCTTGAGAGAAGCCGGGCTTGACAGAAGCCGGGCGGTGGCGTTTTTGTTAGGCATCCGAACTAATTGACGGGCCCGCAGCAAGCGGCACCGCGCAGGGAGATTGTTCCATGGCCATTCACACACCGCTTTGCGACCTTCTGGGCATCAAATATCCGATCATGCTGGCGGGCATGGGCGGCGTGTCCTATGCGGAACTCGCCGCCGCCGTTTCCAATGCGGGCGGCTTCGGTACGCTCGGCATGGCGGGGCTGCAGCCGGAAGAAATCCGTGTACAGATGAAGAAGGTGAAGGACCTCACCGACAAGCCCTTCGGCGTGGACCTTCTCGCCGCGGTGCCGGAATCGCTTGAGAAGACCGCCGACATCATGATCGAGGAAGGCGCGACGGCCTTCATCTCCGGTCTCGGCGTTCCGACGAACATTCTGGAGAAGCTGCACAAGGCCGGCATGAAGGTGATGAATGTCTGCGGCACGGTGAAACACGCCGTCGCGGGCGAAAAGGCCGGTCTCGACGCCGTGATCGCGCAGGGCACGGAAGGCGGCGGACACACCGGCAAGGTGGCCGGCATGGCGCTCATTCCGCAGGTGGTGGACGCGGTGAAGACGATCCCGGTGATTGCCGCCGGTTCGATCATCGACGGACGCGGGCTCGCCGCCGCTCTCGCCTTCGGCGCGCAGGGCGTGTGGATGGGCACGCGCTTCATCGCCGCGAAGGAAAGCCATGCGGGCGACATGTACCGGCAGGTCATCGTGGAAGCGAAGGACACGGACACGATCGTGACGCGCTGCTATTCCGGCAAGACGATGCGCGTGTTCAACAATCCTTACGTGCAGGACTGGGAGAGCCGCCCGCAGGACATCCAGCCCTTCCCGCAGCAGGCGATCCTCTCGCATCAGAACAATGTGATGGGCGGCATCGGCGGCCAGATCGAAGGCCTCGAACGCGACCGCTCCTGCTTCGCCATGGGCCAGGGCGCGGGCGGCATTCATGAAGTGCTTTCCGCCAAGGACATCGTCGAGAAGACGATGGAAGAAGCCGAGCAGGTTCTGGAACGGCTGAAGAAGTTCGGCTGATCCGGCCCGCTCGCCCCGGCGCCCCGACAAGGCCCATTTCCTGCAGCAGGATCGCTAAACAGGCGATTGACTGGCTCGCAGGAGGGCCCTCGGGGCGATATGGCACAGGATCTGTGCGGAAACGGGACGGAGAGACGCAGGCGGCGTCTGCTGCCGCTCGCCCTTGCGGCCGCGCTTGCCGCACTTCCCTTCTTCACCATACGGGCCGAAGCGATGCCTGCCGGTGTGACGCAACTGGCGGAAGTTCTTGGCGGCATTCATCATCTCAGGACGCTATGCGGCACCAATGAGGGGCAGCTCTGGCGCAACAAGATGATCGAGATGATGGGGACGCTGCGCCCCGCCGAGGCGGAGAAGCAGGCGCTTATCAAACATTTCAACGACGCCTATTACCGTTACCGCAACGCCTATCCGAACTGCACGCCCACCGCGGCGAACCAGGCCGACAGGCTGATGCGCGACGGGCACCGGCTGGCCGAAGAGCTGGCCGCAAGCGGACTTGGCCGCTGAACACCCACCCCGGCGGGCGATACGGCGGAATTCCGCGAGTTTCCTCCATTGTGACAGCCATTAACCTCCGTTTCATGAAACGGGAGACATTCGCCGTCAGTATGTTACAAAGGCGGAAGTTGCGGGGGCTCGCCGGCCCGGAGAGGCCGGAGACACAGACTTACAGAGAAGGACCCATGGCCGAAGATTTTCCGAGAGACGCCAGTTTCGGTCCACTCGACGAAGACGGGTATGAGACATCCCCGCTGACGGAATCCGAGCAGCGCCGCGTCGCGCTCCAGAACATTCTGGACGCCTGGGACGAGGCGCTTGGCGAAGGCGTCGAGGCCGATATTCTCGCCACGACCGCGATCTTCGCGGCGCTTTCCGACATGGTGGAAGCCTATGGCGAGGAAGCCGTTGCCGAGATGGCGAACGGCCTTGCCGACCGCGTGCGCCAGGGCGAGTTCACGCTTCACCGCACGCTGAACTGAGCGGCGGCAGCTCCAACCTGCAAATTCAAGAAGATATCTGTCATTCCGGCGGAAGCCGGAATCCATGGGCGCTTGCGATCATTCGAGAGTCAGATGGACCCCGGCTTTCGCCGGGGTGACACTGAATTTCTTGCAGACGCGGCTTCACCCGATTTTCAGATCATCACCTCTATGAGGCGCGGGCCCTTCTGCTTCACGGCGGAGGAGAAGGCGTCCGCGAAATCCTCGACCGTTTCGACGCGGATCGACTCGACGCCCATGCCCTGCCCCAGCGAAGCCCAGTTCAGTTCCGGGTTATGCAGGTCGAGCATGGAGAGCGCCTTGGGGCCCGGGTTCTCGGCGCCGACACGCATGAGCTCGATATTGAGGATCGCATAGGAGCGATTGGCGAAGATGACGTTCACGACGTCGAGCTTCTCGCGCGCCTGCGTCCAGAGCGCCTGCAGCGTATACATCGCACCGCCATCGCCATGGAGACAGACGACCTTGCGATCCGGGCAGGCGACGGCCGCGCCCGTCGCGAGCGGCAGGCCCTGACCGATGGAGCCGCCGGTGAGCGAGAGATGGTCATGCGGCGCGGCATTGACCGTGGCGATCATGGGGCCGATGCCGGAGGTCGCCGCTTCATCGGAGATGATGGCGTTTTCCGGCAGGAAGTGGCCGACGATCTGACCGGCGGTGAACTGGTCGAGCGCGGCGCCCGCTTTCGGCAGGTCGGGCTTCTGAAGGGGCGCGACGCCCGCCGGTTCCTTCGGCGCGCCGAGCGCATCGGCCACGGCTTCGAGCGCGGCCGTGCCATCCTCATGCGCATGGGCGAGATAGACGATCTCCGCGCTTTCCGGCGTGCACCAGCTCGGCTTGCCCGGATAGGCGAAGAAGGAGACGGGCGGCTTCGCGCCGACAAGGATCAACTGCTCGACATCCTGCAACGTCTCGACGATCTGCTCCGCGAAATAGGGAATGCGCTCGATGACGACGCGGCCCGCGCCACGCTGGAGGCGCGGCGCGAAGGTGTCGCACATGATGCGCGCGCCGGACTTTGCGGCGATGCGGCCCGCGGCAGCGAGGCCCTTCTCCTTGAGCGCCGCGCCTCGCACGAGGACGGCGGTCTTCTTGCCGTTCTTCAGCGCGCTCGCGGCGCGGTCCACCGCATCCGACGAGACGGCGGCAGGCGCGATGCGCGGAAGCGCGGGCGCGGCCTGCTCGGCTTCGAGCCAGGCCGTGTCGGCAGGAAGGATGAGCGTCGCGATCTGGCCGGGAGGCTGCATCGCTGCCTGGACGGCGCGCGCGCCATCGGCGGCGACGGTCTTCGCGCTGGTCGAGGAATGGACCCAGCCGGAGACGGGACGCGCGAAGCCCATGATGTCGGAGGCGAGCGGCGCATCGTATTGCGCGTGATAGGTCGCGTGGTCACCGACGATGTTGACGACGGGCGTCTGCGCGCGGCGCGCATTATGAAGATTCGCAAGACCGTTCGCGAGACCGGGCCCGAGATGAAGCAGCGTCGCGGCAGGCTTTTCCGCCATGCGGCCATAGCCGTCGGCCGCGCCCGTCACCGCGCCTTCGAAAAGGCCCAGAATAGCGCGCATGCCCTCGACCTTGTCGAGAGCGGCGACGAAATGCATCTCGGAGGTGCCCGGATTCGAGAAACAGACTTCGACGCCAGAGTTCACCAGCGTCCGCACCAGGCTTTCCGCACCATTCATGACCGGTCTCCCCCGAGGTTTCTTTTGATGTTCGAAGATTAAAGCAAAAAGGAGCAGGCGACACGCACGAGAACGACGGCGCCGAAGATAATGATAAGCGCGCCGGAGACGCGGTTCACGATGCCCAGAAGACGGTCGTTCATCTTCTGGCGGAAGAGGCTGACAAAGCCGGAGAGACCGGCCCACCAGAGCGCGGAGCCCGCCATGACGGCGATGACGATGGTGGCGGCGTGAGCATAATCCTCGCCCGCATCGGCAAGGCCCGCGACGCCGCCGAAGATCGCGATGAAGCCAAGCATCGTCGCCGGATTGGTGATCGTTAGAAAGAATGTCGTGGCGAAGACGGCGGCCATGGCGCCGGAGAGGTTTTCTTCCGCAGTCTCGTCGAAATGAGGCTTGACGAACCATGTCCTCAGACCGAGCGCGAGGAGGAAGAGCCCTCCCACGATCTGCAGCGCCGTCTCGAAGCGGATGACGAGTTCGATGGCGGCAGTGAGGCCGAAGGCGGCAATGGCGGCGAAGATCGCATCGCCCATCGCCGCGCCAGCGCCGGAGAGAAAACCGTTCAACTGGCCATAGCGGAGCGTGCGGCGGATGACGATGAGATTGACGGGGCCGATGGGCGCGGCGACCGCAAGGCCGATCGCAATACCGTTCGCCACCAGACCGAAATCAATCATGCCCTTGTTCGTCTCTCTTCGGCGGGTGCCACTCAGGCAACCACGACATCATTGCCCGGCGGCTCGGCATAGAGCTTTTCGACAAGCGTCGCGCGACGGCCGAGCGCAACCGACTGGTTGATGTAACCCTTGTCGGTGAGTTCGCCCGCATCGACGCTGGGCGGCTCCGTCATCAGGAGCGCGCGGGCGACGCGCGTGCTCGAACCGGGATTGCCCTTGTTATGCGCGCGCAAGCCTTCGGCGAGACGCTCCAGCACCGCGGGATGACGCACGAGGTCTTCCACGGCGAGCGAGGCGTCGCCCGCGATGTTGCGGCAGGCGGGAATGTTCGGGAAGCCGAGAATGCCGATATAGGCGCGGTCGAGACCGGCGACCAGCGCGTCCGACAAGACGCCGTTGGAATTCGCCACGACATCGACGCGAAGCTTGCCAGCGCTTACCCATGTGCCGGTCGAGAGCTTGAAGTCTTCCGCGACGCGGCCGTCGAAGACGAGGCCTTCCTCCGGGCGCTCGGGATCGAGGAAGCGGGCGCCGTCGCCCAAACGGTAGAACCCTTCCTCGTCATAGGCCTCGGCGGTCTTTTCCGGATTCTTGTGATAGCCGGGCGTGATGCAATCGCCGCGCACGCGCACTTCCATCTTCTGCCCGACGGGGGCGAGCTTCAGTTCGACGCCTGGAAGCGGAAGGCCGAGAAGGCCCATGCGCTCGGTCGGCCAGTGGACGTTGCAGATCGTCGGCGCGGTTTCCGTCGCACCATAGCCGGACGAGAAAGCAATGCGCTCGCCTGCGGCCTTGATCGCGACCTTCTGGATGCGGTCATAGAGATCCTGGCTGAGGGCCGCGCCGCCATAGGCAAGCGTGCGCAGGCGCGAGAAGAAATTCTTCGCCAGCGCCTCATCCGCCTCCAGCTCATCCACCAGCATGGTGTAGGCGGCGGGGACATTGGAATAAGCGGTGGGCGCGATCTCCCGGAGGTTCTGCACCGTTTCCGCGAAACCGCCCGGCACGGGACGGCCGCCATCGATATAAAGTGTGCCGCCGGAGACGAGCAGATTGTTGAGGATCGCGTTGCCGCCGAAGCAGTGGTTCCAGGGGAGCCAGTTCAGCAGGACGGGCGGCTCGTCGCCCTCCTCTTCCACGGTGACGCTGCGCGGCATGACGGAATTCACGCACATCATGCGCTGGGTCGTGATGACGGCCTTGGGCATGCCGGTGGAGCCGGAAGTGAAGAGATACTTCGCCACCATGTCGAAGCTGAGGCTCGCGTAGCTCTCTTCGACCGCATTGCCCGGCGATGTTTCGGTAAGCGCGGAGAAAGGCGTTCCGAGCGAGCCGTCGACGGTGACGATCTCGACGCCGTCCAAGGGGAGCGCCTTCAGCGCGCGCTCGAAGGGAGCCGCTTCCTGCATGAAGATGAGTTTCGGTTCCACCAGGTCGAAGACATAGCGGAGCTTCTCGAAATCGGAACTCATGGTCGAGTAGGAAGGAGAGACCGGCGCGGCGGGCACGCCCGCGAGGATCGCGCCATAGGTCATGAGCGCGTGCTCGATGGAATTTCCCGAAAGGATCATGACGGGCGTCGACTGATCGAGGCCGCGATCGAGCAGCGCCTGCGCGATGGCATTCACCTTCGCATTCGCCTGCGCATAGGTGAGAAGATCCCACTCTCCAAAGCCTTCTTTTGCCGGCTTCCGCCTTCCGAGCCAGACGCGATCCGGCGCTTCCACCGCCCATTTGCGGATCGGCTCGATCAGGTTCGAGGGAACGGGGCGGAGCGGATGCGGATTGCGCAGTACGATGGAGCCGTCGGCGCGGCGCTCGACTTCGAGCTTGCGCTCCACGTAACGCGGATCGCGATAGGGCGGCAGATTCAGGTCCAAGGCGGTCGCGCTCCCCTTCACGCGTTCACGTCGACAATGGCGCGTCCGCGCACATGGCCGGCGAGAATTTCCTGCGCGAGCTTCGGCACGTCGTCGAGCTTCGCGCGGAAGCTCATCGCCTCGAGCTTCTTCATGTCGAGATCGGTCGCGAGGCGGGCCCAGGCTTCCTCGCGCTTTTCCATCGGCGCCATGACGCTGTCGATGCCCGCGAGCGTGACGCCGCGCAGGATGAAGGGTGCCACGGAGCCCGGCAGGTCCATGCCCTGCGCGAGGCCGCAGGCCGCGACCGTGCCGCCATATTTCGTCATGGAGAGGACGTTGGCGAGGGTGTGGCTGCCGACGCAATCGACGGCGCCTGCCCAGCGCTCCTTGCCGAGCGGCTTTGCGGGGTTCGAAAGCTCGCCCCGGTCGATGATCTCGTCCGCGCCGAGGCCCTTCAGGTAGTCGGCTTCGGAGGCGCGGCCCGTGGAGGCGATGACGCGGTAGCCGAGCTTCGTGAGGATCGCGATGGCGACGGAGCCGACGCCGCCCGCGGCGCCCGTGACGACGACATCGCTGCCGGGCTTCACGCCGTTCTTTTCCAGCGCGAGGACGCAGAGCATGGAGGTGTAGCCAGCGGTGCCGATGGCCATGGCCTGCTCGTTCGAAATCGCATCCGGCAGCTTTACCAGCCAGTCGCCCTTCACGCGCGCCTTCTGCGCATAGCCGCCGCTGTGACCTTCGCCAACGCCATAACCGTTCAGTACGACGCGGTCCCCCGGCTTGAACTTCGGATTGTCCGACTTCTCGACCTTGCCGGAAAAATCGATGCCGGGAATGAGCGGCCAGGCGCGGATGATCGGCGCCGCGCCGGTGAGCGCGAGGCCATCCTTGTAGTTCACGGTCGAATAATCGACGGCGACGGTGACGTCGCCCTCCATGAGATCGGCCTCGGTGAGATTCGCGAATTCGACCTGCGGTGCCTTTTCGCCCTTCGACGCGCGGATGGCGCGGAACGTCCCTGTCATTTCCCGTCCTACTTTATTTTCTGGAGCCTTTTGCGGCCCTGTTGATGCCCTGTTGGCGACAAACGAGCCCAAATCAGCCGCCGGGTCAAGCAGCGGCGGGCCCGGCCAATGCCTCTCTGGCACTCACTCCCCGAAGTGAGTGCTAACACCTTGTTTTCATTCGTCGAATCGGTCTTCAGCAAGATTTGTCAATATCGACGCGTGAATTTTTCACGACTACGATTCACGTGTGATGAGGCCCTACAAGTCGGGGCGAGTTGCGGCATTGCTGTCTGGATTGAAGCGATCTGGAGGTTCAAGCGTGAGACAGGTTTCCGAACTGAAGAAACTCCTCGAAGGATACCGGCTGGTAACGGCCGAAATTCTCTACCGGATGCCCGACCATCCAAAGCTGCTGCAGAGCTATATCTGGCAGGATTACGACCTGGAGCCGAAATATCCGGCGCTTTCCAAATTTCTCGATTTCTGGAGCCGCGAGCTCGACGGGCCGATCCATTCGGTGCGCGTGGGCACGCGCCGGGTGATCCATCCGAGCGAGTTCGTGCGCGCGGACTTCACGGGCGCGATTCATTAGCGGTTTGTACCGGAGTTGATTTGGAGCCCACCCTCCCCCTGTGGGAGGGTCGAAAAGCGAGCGCAGCGAGATTTTCGGGGGAGGGGTTCTCCGCTGACGGCAAGCGACCCGCCTGCTTTCCACGTCTCCCCCTCCCCTAAAAATCCTGACGGATTTTTAGACCCTCCCACAGGGGGAGGGTGATCCTGATGGATGGGTCGTCGCGTGGCGCCACTAGATTGCCGACCTCCTTAAAATTCAAAGGAGTGCCCGGCAATGACGATGCTGTTTAGTCTCAGTGACGCGGCAGGGCCTCGACGAAGGCGATGGGCTCGCCCGTTGCCTTCGATGCAAGCTCGTCTTCCCACATGGCGCGGTAGCCGCGCACGACGGTGCCGATGGGCCAGCCCTTCACCTTCATGCCGTTATAGGGCGTCCAGCCGCATTTCGAGGCGATCCACTTGTCCTCGATCACACGCGTCGCGCTCATGTCGACAATGGTGAGGTCCGCGTCGTAGCCGACCGCGATGCGGCCCTTGCGCGACATGCCGAAGATGCGCTGCGGACCGGCGGAGGTGAGGTCCACGAAACGCTGCAGCGTGAGGCGGCCCTCATTCACATGGTTCAGCATGATGGGCACGAGCGTCTGCACGCCGGGCATGCCCGAGGGCGACTTCGGATAAGGCTGTTCCTTCTCTTCGGTCGTATGCGGCGCATGATCGGAGCCCAGCACATCGACAATGCCGGCGGCGATGCCTTCCCACAGGCCCGCACGATGCTCGTGACCGCGGATGGGCGGGTTCATCTGCGCATAGGTGCCGAGCGCCTCGTAGCATTCCGGCGCGGCGAGCGTCAGATGCTGCGGGGTCACTTCCACCGTCGCGATGTCCTTGTGCTTCGCCAGAATGGGAATTTCGTCCGCCGTCGAGATATGAAGCACATGGATCCGCTTGCCCGCCTCGCGCGCAAGGCGGAGCAGGCGCGTGGTGCAGAGAACGGCGGCTTCCGCATCGCGCCAGACGGGATGCGTCTCGACATGGCCAAGCAGCGCGAGTTCGCGGCGCTCGCGCAGGCGGAATTCATCTTCCGAGTGGAAGGCCGCGCGGCGGTTGATCGCGCGCAGCACGCGGAGCACATCCTCGTCCTTCTCGACGAGAAGCGTGCCGGTGGAGGAGCCCATGAAGACCTTGATGCCGCAGCAGCCGGGCGTGCGCTCGATGTCGGCGAGGATGTCGACATTTTCCGTGGTCGCGCCGCCATAGAAGGCGAAGTCGCAATACATGCGGTGACGCGCACGGCCGACCTTGTCGGTGAGCGCGTCTGGCGTGGTCGTGGGCGGCTTGGTGTTCGGCATTTCGAAGACCGAGGTGACGCCGCCAAGCGCGGCGGCGCGGCCGCCCGACTCGAGGTCTTCCTTGTGCTCATTGCCGGGCTCGCGAAGATGGACCTGGCTGTCGACCACGCCGGGCAGGACATGAAGCCCCTTCAGATCGACCGTCTCGGCGGCGGCGGATTGCGAAAGGCCGCCGATGGCGGCGATGCGGCCATCCTTCACCGCGATGTCGGCCTCGCCGATGCCGTCCTGATTGACGACGGTGCCACGGCGGAAGATGAGATCGTAGGTAAGGCTCACGGGACTTATCCTTCCTGACTGGTTTCGCCACAATGCGCAGTAGCACTAAACGGGGCGTTACAGAAATCATAGAGACGCTGGCCGGAGACATTTCGCCCCTCATTTTCTATTCCCGAGTGAGGCAACACCTCTCAACAGTACCCGGCCGAGATAAGGAGCGCTCGCAATGAGCATGAACGAGGCAGCATGGAAGATCGGCACTTCCAGCTCCGTTTTTAGCTGATTGCAATTCACGTTGTAGAAGCACATCCACTCCCAAGAATGAAGGGCGTAGCCAACGAGAAACATGTAGAAAAAAACGAATCCGTACAAATTGCTTACGCGATACCGATTCAACCTTCCGGGATCGTTTAGGAAACTCGTCTCCGTCATCATGACGAAAACCACAGCAGCGAGGACTTCCAAAAACGAGATCATCAATACGCTCGTTTGATGATCCACATGATGCAGTATCAGGATGCTTCTTTCGGCATCCGGCTCGGAACCCACCACCCGATAGGCTTCCGAGAACAGATTTTTCGACAGATAGTCGTCAATCTGGAAGACATTGAAATCGAACGTGAACCCCCAAAGGACGAAAAGCGCAAACACACCGCTGCCCACCGCGAAAGACCAGTTTGCCCATCTGGTCTCATGAACCGCGATATCGGTTTCGTTCATGGCCGTTCCAACAAGTTTGCCGACCATTGCCTTGTCGGCAACCGCCCCAAATCAGTGCCTACGCCGAACCATTCTGGCCATTCGGGGCCGTCTTCGCCAGCAGGGCGATCGCGGCTTGCTCGACTGTCGCGACGTCGAGGTCCTCCATGTGGTTGCGGCTCACATGCCAGGTGACCTCGCCGCCCTCCTCCGCCTTGATTTCCTCATGCGAACGCGGCACGCGCACGGTGACGGCTTTCGGGCCCCAGGGCGCATAGATGGCATCCGCCGTGGGCCCGAAGAGACCAATGGTGGGTGCGCCGGCGGCGGCGGCAAGGTGCATCAGCCCGGAATCATTGCCGACATACAGACGGACGCGGGAGAAACAGGCGCCGACTTCGTCGATACCCGCGCCGACGAGATCGATGCGGCGCTCCGGGGGCACCGCTTCGAGAAGGGGACGGCATTTTTCCTGCTCGCCGGGACCGCCGGTGACGAGGAGATGGGCGCCTTCCATGGGCCCGCCGGGGCCGAGAAGACGGCGGGCCAGCTCCGCGAAGCGCTCGACCGGCCACATCTTGCCGGGCCAGGCGGCGGTCGGCCCCATCGCAAGCACCGGCATGCCGTCGGGGATCGTCTTCCGCGCCCTGGCGACCATCTCCGCGCTCGGCCACAGGCGCGGGGACGGCGCGGGATCGAGCCCGACGGTTCGCGCATTGTGCTCGACGCGGTGGAGCGTGTGTTCCGGCTTCAAAATCCGGCGGTCGAAAGTCCAGAGGAGCCAAGCCGTGGCGGAGCCGCGCAGATCGACCACGATGTCGAAGCGGCGGAACATGGTGGCCTTCAGGAGCTTGCGCCAATGGCCGATGCGCTTTTCCTTGCGCATCTCGATGATGCGGGTGACGCGCGGCGCGTGAGCGAAGACGGGAACGGCAAGCGGCCCGCAGGCGACCCAGAACTCAGCTTCCGGGTAGCGCTCCATCAAACCGCCGAGGACGCCCGTCGAGAGGACAGCGTCGCCGATGCGGTTGGAGGCAATGAAGAGAATTCGCATTCAGGATTCGCGAGGCGCGTGAAACCGATGGGGCCGCAAAAGCGCCCCTGCCGGTTTATAGGAGGCCGGGAAGCATGTGCCAAGCTGGCGCTCTTGCGGAAGGGCGGTATGACGCCTAAATCTGGAAGCCGGAACGAAACGAGGCACAAGAAATGGCGGGCAGGTTCGCTTCTGTCTTGAGCGGGCGCGGGGTTATTCGGGTCTCGGGCGAGGAAGCGCGCAGCTTCCTGCAGAATCTCGTCACCAATAATGTGGAGAAGGCGAAAGGGGCGCAGGCCGTCTATTCCGCCCTTCTGACGCCGCAGGGCAAATTCCTGTTCGATTTCTTCATCTCGGAAGATCCGGCCGCGCCCGGCGCGCTGCTGCTCGATTGCGACGGCGCGCGGGCGGGCGATCTCGTCAAGCGGCTCTCCATGTACAAGCTCCGGGCGAAGGTCGATATCGAGGACAAGAGCGGCGAATTTGCCGTGATCGCCTTCTGGAACGGCGACGGGAGCCCGATGCCCGAAGGCCCCGGCCTCCCCGACCCCCGCCACACGGCGATGGGACGGCGGGCGATCCTTCCGAAAGACGGTGTCGAGGCGGCCATCGCGGCGGCTGGCGCGGAGAAGGCGCCCGAGACCGCATGGCACAGCCACCGAATCGGGCTTGGAATCGGCGATGCGGCGCAAGATTTCGAACCGGACCGGACCTTTCCCCTCGAGGTCAATTTCGACGAACTTAACGGAATCGATTTCCACAAGGGCTGCTATATCGGTCAGGAAGTGACCTCGCGCACCAAGCGGCGCGGCAGCGTGCGAAAGCGGCTGCTGCCGGTCCATGTGGAAGGCGAGATGCCGAAGCGCGGTACGCCGGTCAAGGGCGGCGCACGGGAAGTCGGCACGATCTTCTCGACCGATGCCGAGACGGAGCGCGCGCTGGCGCTGATCCGGCTGGACCTCATAAAGGGTTCGGTGCTCGAAGCGGGAACGGCGGAAATCCGGCCGGAAATTCCCGAATGGCTGCCGGTCGAGATGGCGGAGGGGGCCGTGAATGGCGACGCCGAAGACGAGTGATGCGGGGCGCTGCCCCTGGCCGGGCGAGGACCCGCTCTATGTCGCCTATCACGACGAGGAATGGGGCGTGCCGGAATATGACGACCGGGCGCTTTTCGAGAAACTGATCCTCGACGGATTCCAGGCCGGGCTCTCCTGGATCACCATTCTGCGCAAACGCGAAAGCTTCCGCGAAGCCTTCGACGGCTTCGAGCCGGCGGTCATCGCGCGCTACAAGCCCGCCAAGGTCGAGAAACTCCTGACGAATCCCGGCATCATCCGCCATCGCGGCAAGATCGAAGCGACGATCGGCAATGCGCAGGCCTGGCTCGCGATGATGGAAAAAGGCGAAGGCTTCTCCGACTTCCTGTGGGGCTTCACGGATGGCGTGCCGATCCAGAACAAGTGGAAAAGCATCCGCCAAGTGCCCGCCGAAACGCCGATGAGCGTTTCGATGTCGAAGGAATTGAAGAAGCGCGGCTTCAAATTCTGCGGACCGACGATCGTCTATGCCTTCGCGCAAGCGGTCGGCATCGTCAACGATCATCTCGTGACCTGTCCGTGTCACAAGACCTGCTCCATATTGGCGCGAAATCAAAACCGATAATTAAGCAGCGTTATGCGTTGCTCCGCACGTGCGATCAATGTTCCGCCACATTGTCGGCACATGCGGGCCACGTTACGCCCTTATCGTTGCGTCCGTTCCAGCCAGCGGAGGGGATTCAAGAAATGTTCAAGCGCCCCAAGGGTGTTTCCGATACCGACCCATCGCCGTCGCCGGGTTCTTCCGGCACGCAATCCGCGAGCGTCGATCCCAAACAGACGCCGCCCGATGTGAACCCGGAAGATCGCGATGCCGACAGCAGCGCGCGCTCCATCACTCCATCCTATCAAGCAAGGAAGCCGACCGTGCGCACTCTTCAATCGACCGCCAGTTCCTCCACCTCTTCGACGCCGACGGCGGCGAACCTGCATGTGGGCCGCGGACTGAAGCTCGAAGGCAAGATCCAGTCGTGTGACTCGCTTGTCATCGAAGGCGACGTTCAGGCGACGATCGAAAGCGGTACGCTGACGATTTCCGAAACCGGCGACGTGCGCGGCGATGCGACCGTCGATGCGGCGGAAATCAACGGCAAGTTCGACGGAACGCTGACCGTCCGCAAATGCCTCACGATCAATTCGTCCGGCCGCGTTACGGGCACCGTCCAGTATGGCGAGCTGAAGGTCGAACAAGGCGGCCAGGTGAGCGGCGAAATCCGCGCCGGGTCGGATTCCGGCGAAGAAGGCACCGACAAGCCGCGCCTCGCCTCGTCCAATGCAAAAGACGAGAGCAAGAAGAGCGACGACAGCTCCCCGAGCGGCAACGGTTCGAGCCGCACGGCCTCGATGATCTAAGAACCCCTTTCAGGGGACGAGCCACTCTCCCTGCGCCGCATCCGCCGAAAAGCGGATGCGCGCGCGGCGGTGACCTGTGCGGCTCAACACGAGAATATCGGCTTCCGCGAAGACGAATTGGAGGAGCGCGAAATTCGTGCGTCCTTCCTCGATCCGCTCCAGGGACGGAATGATGCCCTCCACATCCAACGGCAGGCCCGAGACCGGCTCCGGCGACGGCGTAGCAGGCGGCGCGGTGACGAGATAGGCGCGCCGGCTCGACAATGCCGCGCCGGACCATGCCGCATCCGCCGCCGCCCCCCGCCGGTGAACCGCAGCGCGGCCCGAAAGGCGAAGCTGGATATCCGGGACCGGATCGTAGAAGAGCATGGCGGCGCGCGGCTCGGCGGCGATTTCAGCCGCCTTGCGGGAGCGGGCATCGGTGAAGATGTCGAGGCGGCGCTCCGCAGGATCGAAGCCTCTCAGAAAAACCGTGCGAAGCGTGGGCGCACCCTCCGCCGAGATCGTCGAAAGCGCCGGTTTACGCAGGGGCGAGGCGGCATTCATGGCACCTTCGCGCAGCATGGCGAGAGCAAGCGCCATCATCTCGGCAAGCCCGAGCTTCCTCAGGGCCTCACCCTCCAAAGGCGCTTCCGGCAGCGGCGGCAGGGTCTGCGGCATTTCCATTCCCGACATAAGGTTTTCTCTCGCCTCCATTCACCGGCATTCCGCCCTTCGGCAGTAGCATCGGCCGAAGGGCTGTTCTATTTTAGTTATGCGGCCCGGGGGAGCCGCATCGCGCATCCGGGAAACCCCAGACATAAGAAACCCCATATTCCGGGGTGCGCGCCGGCAGCAAGATCAGAGTCAGGTGAACAGTGACCAAAGTCGTCATCAGTGGGACGGGCGTTTTCACGCCGCCCTATTCGATCAGCAACGAGGAACTCGTCGATACCTTCAATGCCTATGTGCGCAAGTACAATGAGCAAAACGCCGCCGCGATCGAGCGCGGCGAGATGGAGCCGCTCCAGGAATCGAGCGTCGAGTTCATCGTCAAGGCGTCCGGTATCGAATCCCGCTACGTGATGAACAAGTCGGGCATTGTCGATCCCGACATCATGGCGCCCCGGCTGCGCCAGCGCTCGAACGACGAACCCTCCATCCTCGCCGAAATGGCGGTGGATGCGGCGAAGAAGGCGATGGCGCGCGCGAACAAGACGCCGGCCGATATCGACGCCGTTCTCGTCGCCTGCTCGAATCTCGAACGCCCCTACCCCGCCATCGCCGTCGAGGTGCAGGAGCTGCTCGGCATCGAGGGCTTCGGCTTCGACATGAACGTCGCCTGTTCGTCGGCCACCTTCGGCATCCAGACGGCCTACGACATGCTGCGCTCGGGCTCGGTCGATTGCGTGCTGATCGTCGATCCGGAAATCTGCTCGGGCCACCTCAACTTCCGCGACCGCGACAGCCACTTCATCTTCGGCGATGTCTGCACCGCGATCATTCTCGAGCGCGAGGAGACTTGCACCGCGAAAGGCGCATGGGAAATTCTCGGCACGCGCCTCATCACGAAATTCTCGAACAACATCCGCAACAATTTCGGCTTCCTCAATCGCGCGACGCCGGAAGGCATCGGCGCGAAGGACAAGCTCTTCGTGCAGGAGGGCCGCAAGGTCTTCAAGGAAGTGGTGCCGATGGTATCGCAGCTCATCCTCGACCACATGGCCGATGAGGGGCTCGACCCGAAGGACCTGAAGCGCATGTGGCTGCATCAGGCCAACAAGAACATGAACGATTTCATCGGCCGCAAGGTGCTCGGGCGCGAACCGGAGCCCGGCGAGCAGCCGAATATCCTTCAGGAATACGCGAATACGAGTTCGGCAGGCTCCATCATCGCCTTCAGCCAGTACAGCGAAGACCTGAAGGAAGGCGATCTCGGCCTCATCTGCAGCTTCGGCGCAGGCTATTCGGCCGGTAACGTGCTGGTGAGAAAGCGCGCCTGAGGACGCGCTTTCTCAGTTCGCCTCACTTCTTCAACGGTTCGACCGTGACGATGCGAAAGGTCTGCATTTCGCCGTCCTGTTCCTGAACCGACAGATATTCGCCGGGCTTGAACTCGTGGCGGTCGAGCTTGAAGAAGGGTTCGTCCGCCTCCGGCGTCGATGCGTCGTAGTCGATCGCCCAGCCGCGCCCGATGTGACGCAGAAGCCCCTTCTGATCGGGCTCGCCCTCCCAGAAGCGGCGCACCGTGCATTCCTTCGAATGAGCTTTCCAGGCTTCGGGATCGAGCTTCATTTCCGCGTCGAGCGGGAGCACGAGATCATAACCATGCGCGGGCGAACCGTTCGGATATTCCTCGTTGCGGGCGAGGCTCATATGGACGTGATAGAGGGTCATTCGGACTTCCGTTCCTTCTTCTTCGATTCAGAGAGAGCGCTCAATGCGCCATGAGCACGGGGATGGTGGCATGCGAGCGGATATGCTGCGTCGTGCCGCCGATGATGAACTCGCGCAGTCGGCTGTGGCTGTAGCCGCCCATGACGAGAAGATCGGTCTTCGCCCTTTCGGCGTTTTCGAGCAGAACCTCGCCCGCCGCGCGGCCCGCTGCGTCGACAAGATGCACGTCGGCGACGACACCGTGAAGCTCCAGATAGTCGGCAAGTGTGGAGCCGGGGCCGGGATCGAGTTCCTTGCCGCCGATGCAAAGGATGGTGACCTTCTTCGCCTTTTCGAGAAAGGGGATGGCCGCGGTGACGGCATGTGCCGCTTCCGCGCTGTCGTCCCAGCCGATGCAGACCGAGCCTCCGACCGGGTTCCACGCCTTCTTCGGCGCAATCAGGACAGGGCGGCCGGCGCTCATCATCGCCGCTTCGAGCGCAGTACCGCCGGCGACGCCGGTCGTGCCCTCTCCGAAGACGATCAGATCGGAAAGGCGGCTATGCGTGGCGACGACCTCGTCGCGACGCCCGGTCACGTCGAGGAAACGAATGGAAGGAAGCGTGACATCGCCGCCCTTTTCCGCGACGGGCACGCCCGCACCCTCAGCGATCTTCGCCAGCGCGGTCTTCACGCGGCCCGATGCCTGGTCCGCACCTTCACGCGCGGCCTGCATCAAATCCTCGATCACCTGCCCGGACACGCCATCGCCCAGATAGGGCAAGGCCTCGGTCGGATCAGGCCGGGCGAACAGGCCGACAAGCTGCGCACCGAAGGTGCGCGCGACCGACAACGCCGTGGAGAGTACTTCGGCATCCTCTTCCCTTCCGGCCAGAGGAACGAGAATCTTGCGGACGGACATTGTCAGCCTCCTTTGTTGTTGTCTTCCGGCTCAAGGAGCGGAGCCCGCTCCTTGCCGAGCAGCAGAACGGGACAGCCCGCCGCCGCGGATAGATGAGCGGCATCTTCGTCGCCACCGAGCCAGGCCGCATTGACCACAAGCAATCCGGCGCCAGAGCGGCGGGCCTCGGCTGCGATATCGGCCGGTCCCACCCCCTTTGCGGGCAGGCGCATGAAACCGGCGCCAAGGCGGGTGGCGAGAGTCCGCGCGAAGGCGCAGCATCCCTCGGCGGCGCTTGAGCCCTCGTCTACCACGGCGATGGGCCGACCCGGCAGCACCTGCTGCAACGGCGTGCGCAGGGGCGCCGCGATACGGGGCGGCAGAGAGGAGCGGAGCCCCGCCCCGCGCGAAACGAGCAGGACATCCGCATGGGTTTCATGCGTCGCGGCGCGGACGGCGCGCCCTACTTCCCGTGCCGTTTCGCCGGGTGCACGAATGACCAGCGTATCGTCCCTCGATGCGCCCGCCGCGAGCGAGGCGAGCGGGCGGCCCCGGCGCACATCGAAGCTCCAGTCCACATGCGCTTCCGCCGCGATGCGCGCAAGCATCCGCCGCGCGCTTTCCGCCTGCGCCTTCATGGCGCGCAGCATGCGCTCCGGATCGAGCGCGCGCACATCGCCGGAAAAGGAAATTTCGCGCGCGAAAGGCAGGCTCGCCAGGGCAATGAGATTGTCGTCCTCGACGAAGACGCCCTTGAGACGCGCATCGACGGAAGCGGCGAGACGGGCAGCGAGCGCCAGCGTTTCACGCGCGACGAAGGATGTGTCGAGCCCGATCACGATGCGCGGCTGTTCGGCATCCCTGTTCTCGCCTCCGGGCGTACCATCTTCCCTGTTCAGGGGGCTTGCCATCAGGAGCCCTTCCTGTTTGCGGCGCCATTGCCATCGTCCGAACGCTGGGCAAAGCGGCGCTGGTTGTCGGCGAAGGCGGCGAGGCGCTCTTCCGCGCGGCCATAGATGGAACCCGCCGGGAAGTGACCATCGCTCCCGCGCACACCCGCGGGCGCGCCCATCAGCAATTCGACGCCTTCTTCCACATGCTCTACAGGATAGATCGCGAACATGCCGCGATCCACCGCATCCAGCACATCCTGACGGAGCATGAGATGTTTGACATTGGCCGCGGGAATGAGAACGCCCTGATCGCCGGTAAGGCCGCGGCGCATGCAGATATCGAAGAAGCCCTCGATCTTGTCGTTCACGCCGCCTATCGCCTGGATCTCGCCGAGCTGGTTCACCGAACCCGTGACGGCGAGCCCCTGGGCGATGGGCGCCTCGGCAAGAGCGGAAATGAGGGCATAGAGTTCCGCCGAGGAAGCGCTGTCGCCGTCGACGCCGCCATAAGACTGCTCGAAGACGATGCTCGCGCTCATCGATAGCGGAATTTCGGGCAGGAACTGGCCGGAGATATATCCCGAGAGAATGAGCACGCCCTTGGTGTGAATGGGGCCGCCGAGCGACACTTCACGCTCGATATCGATGACGCGTGCAGAACCGAGGCCCATCCTCACACGCGCCGTGATGCGGCTCGGGCGACCGAAAGTGACGCTGCCCATCGAAAGAACGGAAAGACCGTTCACCTGGCCGACACGCTCGCCTTCGGTATCGATCATCACGATGTCGCGCGTGATCATTTCAAGGCTGCGCTCGCGCAGGCGGTCGGCGCGCGCAATCTGCGCCTCCACGGCCTCATCGACATGGGCGGCGGTGATGGTCATCGCGCCCGCATTGCGGGCGATATGGTCCGCCTCGCAAACGAGATCGACGATGGGGCGCATGACCATCGAAAGTTTCTCGGCATCCTCCGCCTGACGCGAGGAGCGCTCGATCACGCGGCCGACGCCGGAGCGGTCGAGCGGCAGCAGGTTTTCCTCGCGGCAGGTGCTTGCGAGAAGCCGTGCATAAAAGAGATCGTTCTCCGTCTCGCGATCGATCTCGTCCTCGAAATCGGCTGCAACCTTGAAGAGTTCGCCGAAATCCGGATCGAGATTGCTCAGCATGTAATAGAGGTAGCGGTCTCCGAGCAGGATCACCTTCACATCGAGCGGGATGGGATCGGGCTCCAGCGACACAGTGCTGACCAGGCTCAGATACTCCCCCGCGCTTTCGATCACGAGCTTGCGGCGGCGGATCGCGCGTTTCAGCGCATCCCAGGCGAGCGGTTCGCGCAGAAGCTTGAGCGCATCGATCAGGAGATAACCGCCATTCGCGCGGTGAAGCGAACCCGGCTTGATGAGCATGAAGTCGGTGACGAGCGCACCCATCTGCGGCATGTGTTCGACGCGGCCGAGGAGGTTCGCCATTGTGGGATGATCCTCATAGAGGATCGGTGCGCCGCCGCCGATATAGCCGCCCGCATCGGCAATATCCTGAGCGCGGGAGGTCGCTGCGCCGCCCTTGCGCGCCTCGGCGCTGTTGTCGACCGCGACGTTCACTTCATAACGGCGGAAAGGATCGCCCTGCGCGAAGCTTCCCGCACGGCCCTGCATCATCGCCTGCATCGCAGCGACAATGCGCTGCTGTTCGCTCTCGCCCTCACCGCCGCTCGCAAACATGCCGATATTGGAGACGAGATCGGCGGTCACTTCGTCAAGCCATCTGGAAACGGCGGCAAGCCCTTCGAAATGCGCGCGCAGGTCGCGCATCGACTGTGTGACGGCGCGCTCGGCCACTTCGCGGTTGAGATCGCGAATGCGCTGGTGGTGCTCCTTTTCCCAGCCCGGAATACGCTCGATGGTTTCGGCGAGTTCCTTCTGCAGCGACTGTATCGTCGCCTCGATGCGCTTGCGCTCGCCTTCGGGCAGCTTGTTGAACTCGTCGGGCTTGACGACATTGCCGTCATGAACGGGCGCGAGGGCGAAACCGGCGGGGGTACGCAGCAGGGCGATCTCCTGCGCTTCGGCCTTGCCGCGAAGTTCCTCGAAGGCCTGTTCCTGACGTTCCTGATATTCCTCGTCGATCGATTGCCGGCGGTTCTGATATTCCTCGCTTTCGAGGATCGAGGGGATCGTGACCTTCAGGTCCTCGACCAGGCGGTCCATTCCCTCCTTCAGCACGCGGCCCGTGCCCGCGCCCAGTTCGAGCGCGGTGGGCTTGTGCGGTGTCGCGAAATTGTTGACATAAACCCAGTCGGAGGGTGCGCGCTCCTTCTTCGCGGCACTCGCAAGAAAGCGCAGCACGGCCTCGTGCTTGCCGGCTCCGTCGGGACCCAGCACGAAGATGTTGTAGCCCTGACGCCGGATCGCGGTGCCGAAACGCAACGCATCGAGAACACGCTCCTGACCGACAAGGCCGGTGTGATCCTCGAGCTCCGCGGTGGTCTCGAAGTCGAACTGGCTCGTGTCGCAGGCGCGATAGAGAAGTTCGGAAGGAAGGGGATCGACGGCCATTGCGCTGGTCTTGCCTCTTTGGGTCTCGTTATGTCTCTTGTCCGGGCCGGGCGTGCATCGAGCTTATCCCCATGAGCATGATGGACAAAGCGGGCCCTTGGCCACAATCGGACAGTTCCGCGCAGGCAATTTCGTTCCCCGCAATCGACAGGAGACCGGAAGGCCCTTAGATTTCGCCTCCCATGGCGTCACCGAAACACAAATCTCCCGCAAAGACAGCACAGCAGCCGCGCGCCTGGCAGCGCATGCTGAGCGGGCGGCGGCTCGACCTGCTCGATCCTTCCCCGCTCGACGTGGAGATCGACGACATTGCGCACGGGCTTGCCCGCGTCGCCCGCTGGAACGGGCAGACGAAGGGCGACCATGCCTTCACAGTCGCCGAACATTGCGTGCTGGTGGACGATATCTGCGCGCGGTTCCGGCCCGGCTGGCCCGCCAGGTGGCGGCTCGCGGCGCTGCTCCACGATGCGCCCGAATATGTGATCGGCGACATGATCAGCCCGTTCAAGGCGGCGCTCGGCATCGACTACAAGGCCTTCGAGCATCGGCTCGCGGCGGCGATCCATGTGCGGTTCGGGCTCCCTCCGGAATTGCCGCAATCGGTCGAGGATCTGATCAAGCGGGCGGACCACGCCTCCGCTTTCTTCGAGGCGACGCAGATCGCAGGGTTTTCGGACGAAGAGGCGGCGCAGTTCTTCGGGCGGCCGCGCGGGCTCACGCCGATCCGGATCGAACCCCTGCCGACCAGGAAGGCGCAGGCACAGTTCCTCGCCCGATTCCGGGAACTTTCGGAGAAGCGGAACACCGATAAGTAGCCGTCTCCCTTCGATTTACTCCCGACTTTGCACAAATCTGTGTTATTAGGATCGTATAGTCGATTCCGAGAAAGCCCCGGCAAGGGGCCGGAAGTTCCGCTACGCCCGATTCGAGCGAATGATGATCTATGTCAGCCCCCTGAGTGCAGTCGCGGATGCGATAAGGGACCTGAAGCCCTCGCATCTGGTGAGCCTGCTCGACCCGGAAACGATGATCGATACGCCGCAGGGCATTCAGCCCGCGCGGCATCTTCGCCTGTCGGTGAACGATATCGCCGAGGAGATCGACGATCTCGTGCCGCCGGGCATCGAGCATGTGGCCTCGCTTATCGGCTTCATCAGGGACTGGGACCAGGAAAGCCCGCTGCTCGTTCATTGCTGGGCAGGGATCAGCCGCTCGACGGCAGCCGCCTTCATCGCGCTATGCGCGCTCAATGAAGGCCACCCGGAAGACGAACTGGCGAAGCTCGTGCGGATGCGCGGCGCCCATGCCCATCCGAACCGCCTGATGGTGCGTCATGCGGACAGCCTGCTGAAGCGCGGCGGGCGCATGTCCGCCGCCGTCGATGCGCTCGGGCCGGGGCGCGCCTGCTGGGAGGGCGAGCTCTTCTCCCTCCCCCTTCGACCGCGACAAGGCTGAGGCGCGATGGCAGAGGCACCCGCAAAGCCTTCCATCCAGTCCGCCGCCGAGGCCGCGATGCGCGCCGACAAGGCAGTCGTCATCGGGCTCAACGCCGCCATCGTCACCGTTTCCGACTACGAACCGAAGATTCTCGTCGTGCCGCATGACGAAGCGGACGGGACGGGCGGATGGGATGCGCTTCCTTTCGGCCCCTTCAATCCGATGCAGCACCGCACGCTCGAAATCGGCCTGCGCTCATGGGTGCAGGAACAGACGCAGCTCGAGCTCGGCTATGTCGAGCAGCTCTACACCTTCGGCGATCGCGGACGGCATTCGCTCGAAATCGAGCAGCCGGGCGAACATGTCGTATCGGTCGGCTATCTGGCCCTCACGCGCAGCCACGACGAAACGATGAAAGGCGCTGCCTGGCGCGACTGGTATCAGCACTTCCCCTGGGAAGACTGGCGCGAGGGAAAGCCGCCCATCATCGACCAGATGATCGTTCCGCTGCTGCGCGAATGGGCGGCGAAGCAATCCGATGCCTCGCCCGAGGAACTCGCGCGCGGGAAAAGGCGCGACCGGATGCGGCTCTGCTTCGGCGTCGATGGCGTCGCCTGGGACGACGAGAAGGCGCTGGAGCGCTACGAGCTTCTCTACAGCGCAGGCCTGCTGCTCGAAGCGGCGCGCGACGGGCGGCCGAATGCACAACATCTCCTCAAGGGAAAGGCGCCGCAGCTTGGCCGGCCTATGCAGTTCGATCATCGCCGCATTCTTGCGACCGCGATGAGCCGGCTGCGCGCCAAGATCAAGTATCGTCCGGTCGCCTTCGAGCTGATGCCGCCGACCTTCACTCTTTATGAATTGCAGAAGACGGTCGAAGCGCTGCTCGGGCTTCACGTCCACAAGCAGAACTTCCGGCGCCTCGTCGAGAATGCGGGCCTTGTCGAACGAACAGGGCGCGTGTCCACACGGACGGGGGGACGGCCCGCCGAGCAGTTCCGCTTCCGCCGGGAGGTGCTGAACGAACGCCCGGCGCCAGGCCTCAGGCTTGCGCCCTCCCGCAGCCGGGCGAATAGCTGAACCGGGTCCGGTTTCCGGCACCCTCCCCGCTTGAAATCCGCCGTTACAACCCCATCATAAAGCCGTTGACGGGATTAATGCTCAGTCGTAGCATAAGCCCGAAATGAGGCCCGGCCCCCTTTCCGGTCTTTGAGAGACGTGAAGATGGGTGTCGGCGTTTTTGATAGCCCCTTTATACTCATAATGAGCATATTGCGGCGAGAAAGGGAGGTCGATATGGCCCTCGCAGGTGAAATGCAGCGGAAGACGGGCGAAGCGAAGCCCGCGGCGCGTCAGTTCAAGCCGCTGGAGATGCCCGAACTCGAATATACGCCCGGCCTCGCCAGGGAAATGGCCCCGCTCTACGAGAAGGTGAAACACGTTATCCCTTCCATCGAGTGGCCTTTCTTCGCGCCTTATATCCACGCCATCAACAAGCTCAAGAAAGAGCGCGGCGCGGTCGTGCTCGCGCATAACTACCAGACGCCGGAAATCTTCCACTGCGTGAGCGACATTGCGGGCGACAGCCTGCAGCTCGCGAAGGAAGCGGCGAAAGTCGATGCCGACGTCATCGTCCAGTGCGGCGTGCACTTCATGGCGGAAACCTCGAAGCTGCTGAATCCGGAAAAGACCGTTCTCATTCCGGATTCGAAGGCGGGCTGCTCGCTTGCCGACTCGATCACGGGCGCCGACGTTCGCCTGCTTCGCGAGAAGTTTCCCGGTGTGCCGGTCGTCACCTATGTGAACACTTCCGCTGAAGTGAAGGCGGAAAGCGACATCTGCTGCACGTCTTCCAATGCGCTGAAGGTCGTCGAAAGCTTCGGCACGGACCGCGTGCTCTGCATCCCCGACGAATATCTCGCAAAGAACATCGCGAAGCAGACCGATGTGAAGATCCTCACATGGAAGGGCCACTGCGAGGTGCATGAACGCTTCACGGCGGAAGAGCTGCGCCAGTACCGCAAGGACGATCCGAACATCGTCATCATCGCGCATCCCGAATGCCCGCCGGACGTGGTGGAGGAAGCGGACTTCTCCGGTTCGACCTCCGGCATGATCAACTGGGTGAAGGAGCATCAACCGAAGCGCGTCGTCATGGTGACCGAGTGTTCCATGAGCGACAACGTCGCGGTGGAAAATCCGAATGTCGAATTCGTCCGGCCCTGCAACCTCTGCCCGCATATGAAGCGGATCTCGCTGAAGAACATTCTCGAGAGCCTCGTCTATATGCGCGAGGAAGTAACGGTCGATCCGGCGGTGGCCGTGCGTGCGCGCGCCGCCGTGGAACGGATGATCAATCTCGGCAACTGAGCCGCAGCTCCACACCGGAGGTGCCGTCATGGCACAAGGCAACATCGTCGATGCCGGCGACGTTCTGATCGTCGGCGCGGGTCTCGCAGGTCTTTTCACGGCGCTGAAGCTCAGCCCCCGTCCCGTCACCGTGCTCGCCGGAGCGCCGATCGGCGACGGCGCGTCGAGCGCCTGGGCGCAGGGCGGTATTGCAGCAGCGATAGAGCCCGGCGACACGGCCGAGTCCCACGCCGCCGATACGATCGCAGCGGGCGCAGGGACGGTCGACGAGGAGGCCGCGCTTTCCATCGCACGCGAAGCCGCGACGCGCATCGAGGATCTGCTCCGGCTCGGCGTTCCTTTCGACCGGGACATCGAGGGCAAGCTCGCTGTCGGCCGCGAGGCGGCGCATAGCCACCGCCGTATCGTTCATGTGAAGGGCGACCAGGCAGGCAAGGCGATCATGCAGGCCCTTGTCGCCGCCGTGCGCGCCTGCCCCTCCATCCGTGTGATGGAAGGGCTTTCGGCCTATGAACTCGCCATCGAGAACGGGCGCGCCGCAGGCGTTTTCGCGCGGCCCGCCCATGCGGCGACCGCGCCGCAGCCGCTTCTCATCAAGGCGCGGGCCGTGGTTCTCGCTTCCGGCGGCGTCGGGCAGCTTTTCGCCGTCACGACCAACCCGACGCAGGCGCGCGGCGAAGGCGTCGCCATGGCGGCTCGTGCGGGCGCCATCATCGCCGACCCGGAATTCGTGCAGTTCCATCCGACGGCCATTGCTTCTACCCGCGACCCGGCACCCCTCGTCACGGAAGCGCTGCGCGGCGAAGGCGCGATCCTCGTCAACAAGGCGGGGCAGCGCTTCATGACCGCAATCCACGAGGATGCGGAACTCGGCCCCCGCGATATCGTCGCCCGCGCGATCTTCCGCGAGATCGCGGCGGGGCGCGGCGCCTTCCTCGACGCGCGCGCCGCACTCGGAACGCGCTTCGCGGATGCCTTCCCGACCGTCTACGAGAATTGCCGTTCGCTCGGCATCGACCCGGCGCGAGAGCCGATCCCCGTTGCACCCGCCGCGCATTACCACATGGGCGGCATCCTTGTGGATGCGCGGGGCCGCAGCACGGTCGAAGGCCTCTGGGCCTGCGGCGAGGTCGCCTCCACCGGCATGCATGGCGCGAACAGGCTCGCGAGCAATTCTCTTCTCGAAGCCATCGTCTTCGGCGCGCGCATCGCCGCCGATATCGACGGTTCCGTGCCCGAAGGCCGCGCAGGCTACAACATCGCCCCGCCCGTCATCGGCTCGGCCGCAACCATGGATGCGCCATTCGTGAGCCAGCTTCGCAAGATCATGGCCTCGCATGTGGGCGTCGAGCGCGACGGTTCGGGGCTTGCCCATGCGCTGACCGAGATCGCGCGGCTTGAACGCGCGGCGGGCCCTGCAAGTCTCTTCCGCAATATTGCGACGACAGCGAAACTCATCGCCGCTTCGGCCTATGCGCGCGAGGAAAGCCGCGGCGGACATTACCGCACCGACTTCACCGAACCTCGCGCTCCCTGGCGGCACCGCACCTTCGTGACGCTGAAGGAAGCAAACCGCATCGCGGAAGCCGCCATCGCCGCCCTTCCCGCCGCGCAGAAAGAAGAAACGCAGGTAAGCGCATGACGCTGACGCCCCTTCCCGCCCTGATGATCGAACAGGCGGTGCGCGCCGCTCTCGCCGAGGATCTCGGCCGGGCGGGTGACATCACCACGCAGGCAACTGTGCCGGAAGAAGCGAAGGCACGCGTGCTTCTCAATGCGCGAGAGAGCGGCCGCATCGCGGGGCTCGATTGTGCGCGCATGGCATTTCGTCTCGTCGATCCCTCGCTGAAGGTCGCGGTCGTGAAGGGCGACGGCTCCGATGTCGAGCCGGGCGACACCATCGCCGCCATCGAGGGACCCGCGCGCGGCATCCTCACCGGCGAGCGCGTGGCGCTGAACTTTCTCGGGCACATGTCGGGCATCGCCACGGCGACGCGCGAGATCGCGCGCGCCATAGAAGGCACGAAAGCCCATGTCTGCTGCACACGAAAGACGACGCCGGGGCTGCGCATCTTCGAAAAATACGCCGTGCGCGCCGGCGGCGGCATGAACCACCGCTTCGGCCTCGACGATGCCGTGCTCATCAAGGACAATCATATCGCCGTGTCCGGCGGGATCGCCGCCGCAATCGCCCGCGCGAAGGCGGCGAGCGGGCACATGGTGAAGATCGAGGTGGAGGTCGACACGCTTGAGCAGCTCGACGAGGCGCTCAAGGCGGGTGTCGATGCCGTGCTTCTCGACAACATGACGCCTGAGCAGCTTGCCGAGGCGGTGCGCCGCATCGACGGGCGCGCCATCGCCGAAGCCTCGGGCCGCATCACCGCGAAGACCGCACCCGCCATCGCCGCCTCGGGCGTCGATCTCATTTCCTGCGGCTGGATCACGCATTCCGCGCCCTGTCTCGATATCGGCCTCGACTTCGATAGTCTGACAGCGTCCTGACGCGCCTTCCCGCTTTCCCCGGCCCCGAAACTGGACTACGGTCCAGAAAATCAAAACCACAGGGAGGCGGGTCCATGGGACAAGCGAACGGACGAAAATCCATTTTCATCACGGGTGCGGCCTCGGGCATGGGGCTCGAGACGGCGCGGCTTTTCCACTCGAAGGGCTGGTTCGTCGGCGGTTATGACGTCAACGAGGCAGGGCTCAAGGCGCTGGAAGAAGAAATCGGCGCCGATAACTGCATCGTGGCGCGGCTCGACGTCACGAACAAGGAAGCCTATGACGCGGCGGTCGCCAGCTTCGGCAAGGCGACCGGCGGACGCATGGACATCCTCTACAACAATGCGGGAATCGGCGCGGGCGGCCTCTTCGCCGACATGGATTTCGCGGACAACATGCGCGTCGTGCAGGTGAACTTCGTCGGCGTGCTGAACGGCATTCATGCCGCGCTACCGCTCCTGAAGGCGACGGAGAATTCGCTCTGCTTCACCACCTCGTCCTCCTCCGCGACCTATGGCATGCCAGGTATCGCCGTCTACTCGGCAACGAAACATGCGGTGAAGGGGCTCACGGAGGCGCTCTCCATCGAATTCCGCCTCATTGGCGTTCGCGCGGCCGACGTTCTGCCCGGCCTCATCGACACGCCCATCCTGCCTGAGGGCGCGGCGGCCAATGCGCCGAAGGAAGGCATGTTCCGCGCCATTCCGCCCGTTGAGGTCGCGAAGGTCGTCTGGGAGGCCTATGGCTCGGACAAGCTGCACTGGTATGTGCCGCCGGAACTCGTCGAGCTCGACAAGGCGGCAGGCAATGCGCCCGAAATGGTGCGCGATCAGATCGCGACCACCGGGCCCATCGCACCGATGCTCAAGATGATGGAAGAACAGGCGAAGAAGGGCTGAGAGCCTTCATAGCCTCACTTGCTCTCGCGACCTCGCGCGGAGGCGGCTTACGAGCGGCCTTCGCGCGCGGGCTTGTAGAAGATGTGGCGGCCGATCTTCGCCACTTCCACCATGCTCGAGGCCCAATAGGGCTGCACGTAATCCGCATGATAGAACATCGCCGGCGCGACCTTGGTGTCGTCCAGGCGGCCCAGCGTCACGAACTCGGCCGTGCGAAGGGCCTTTGCCCATGCGCGGCGTTCGCTCGGCTTCTTGCTCAGGCGATTGTCGCAGGTGAAGGAGAACTGGCAGCCGGTCTTGCGGCTCGCGCCCTGATAGACGACGCCGCAAATGCTGTCCGGGTAATGCTTGGAGCTGACGCGATTGAGGATAACGCGCGCGACCGCGAGCTGGCCCTCGGTCGACTCGCCGCGCGCCTCGAAATAGATGCCGGCGGCGAGGCAGCGCCGCTCCTGCTCCATCACGCTCGCCTTCACGCGCACCAGCGGCGTGTCGACATCCATCGGCACGCCGGGGGCGGGCATGAGAATGCTGGCCGTCTGCACGGCGTTTTCGATCAGTAAGCTGTCGCCCGAGAAGGCGCCGGCGAGATCGCGGCCATGAGAAGGCGCATAGGCCGTCATGGGCGTGTATTTGCGGACAGGCGTGACGGGATCGGGCGTCGTCATGGCATCGAGCACCGTGCCCGAAACAACGCCGAGGCAGACGAGCGCCGCGGCCGTCTGCGCAGCCCTGGCGACAAGATGGCCCAGGTCGAGCCATTGAAACAATCTACGCATCGTTCTCTAAACCCGTCTGCTTTGTTGTGCAGCCCAAGGAACCGCCCCTTCTTGTGAGGGTTCAGGTCCGGCCCCCGGAGGGACCCTTCATGGACTACGGACAGCACCGCACGTGCCAGAGCCCGATGCCGCTTCGACACCCGGGCAATCTCTACTCGTTAATCAGCCGAGCGGAGATAACACCGGGAATCCGGCTCAACAACGTCATAATTGTCGTATTGTTTACCGTTGCCGTTATCTGTTTGAAAAATAACGATTATTCAGGTGCGACAAATCGCACCGCAGCATGAAACAACACTGTGTGAGTGTGTTGAAACGCGACATCGGCGTCATTTCACGTCGACTCAATGCGTTAACGCGAAAGACTCAATTTTGCCCTATTCGTTAACAATCCGTACACACATCAATCCCCCATCGGGACAATTCGCATACGGATGAATCCCGAAACGGTCAGGCCGTGCCGGCGTATTTGGCGCCCGAAATCGCGGATTGCGCAGCCGCGAGACGGGCAATGGGCACGCGATAGGGCGAGCAGGAGACATAGGTCAGCCCCACTTCCTCGCAGAAGGCGATGGAAGCCGGGTCGCCGCCATGCTCGCCGCAGATGCCGAGCTTGATGTCCGGCCTGGTTTCGCGTCCGCGCTCCGCACCGATCTTCACGAGTTCGCCGACGCCGTCGCGGTCGAGAGACACGAAGGGGTCCTGGGCCAGAATCTTCTTGCCCATATAGTCGTTCAGGAAGTGAGCGGCGTCGTCGCGGCTGATGCCGAAGGTCGTTTGCGTGAGATCGTTGGTACCGAAGGAGAAGAACTCGGCGCTTTCGGCGATCTCGCGCGCCATCAGCGCGGCACGCGGCAGTTCGATCATCGTGCCGATGGTGTATTCGAGCTTCTTGCCCTTCTCCTTCTCGATTTCCGCGGCGACCGCAACGATGCGCGCCTTCAGGAAATCGAGTTCCGTCTTCATGCCGACAAGCGGGATCATGATCTCGGGGATCACGGCCGCGCCGGTCTTCTCGGCGGCAAGCGCCGCGCCCTCGAAGATCGCGCGCGCCTGCATCTCGTAGATTTCGGGATAGGAAATACCGAGGCGGCAACCGCGATGACCGAGCATCGGATTCGTCTCTTCCAGTTCGGAGAGGCGGCGGCGAAGCTTCTCCGCATCCATGCCCGCCTCGCGCGCGAATTCCTCGATCTCCGCATCGCCCTTCGGCAGGAATTCATGCAGCGGCGGATCGAGCAGGCGGATCGTCACGGGAAGCCCGTGCATGATCTCGAAGAGCTGGCGGAAATCGTCGCGCTGCATGGGCAGGATTTTTTCAAGCGCCGCGCGACGGCCCTTCTCGTCCGCCGCCACGATCATCTGGCGCACGGCGACGATGCGGTCCTCCTCGAAGAACATGTGCTCTGTGCGGCAAAGGCCGATGCCCTCGGCGCCGAACTTGCGCGCCGTCTCCGCATCATGCGGCGTCTCGGCATTGGTACGCACTTCCATGCGGCGGTATCTGTCGGCCCATTCCATCAGCGTTGCGAAATCGCCGGAGAGTTCGGGCTGCAATGTCGGGATGCGGCCCTTGATGACCTGGCCGGTCGATCCGTCCACGGTGATGACCTCACCCTTCTGGAGCGTCACGCCCGCAACCGTCATCGTCTCGGCCTTGTAGTCGATGCGGATCGAACCCGCGCCGGAAACGCAAGGACGCCCCATGCCGCGCGCGACGACCGCCGCGTGGCTCGTCATGCCGCCTCGCGTCGTCAGGATCGCCACGGCCGAGTGCATGCCGTTGATGTCTTCCGGGCTCGTCTCCACGCGCACCAGCACGACATCCTTGCCCGCCTGGCGCATGGCGGCAGCCTCGTCGGAACTGAAGACGATCTCTCCGGATGCCGCGCCCGGCGATGCGGGTAGGCCCGTCGCGATCACCTCGCGCGGCGCATCCGGATCGAGCGTGGGATGCAGAAGCTGGTCGAGCGAGGCGGGATCGACGCGGCCGATCGCCATTTCCTCGGAGATAAGGCCTTCTGCCACCATGTCGACCGCGATCTTCAGCGCCGCCTTCGCCGTGCGCTTGCCGGAACGCGTCTGGAGCATCCAGAGCTTGCCTTCCTGCACGGTGAATTCGACATCCTGCATGTCGGTGTAGTGCTTCTCGAGCCGCTCGAAAACGGCGGCAAGTTCGGCAAAGGCTTCGGGCATCGCCTCTTCCATCGAGGGCTTCTTGTCGCCCCCTTCGATGCGCGCCTTCTTCGTCAGGCTTTGCGGCGTGCGGATGCCCGCCACCACGTCCTCACCCTGCGCATTCACGAGGAACTCGCCGTAATAGGCCTTCTCGCCGGTCGACGGGTTGCGCGTGAAGGCGACGCCCGTCGCGCTCGTCTCGCCCATATTGCCGAACACCATGGCCTGGATATTGACCGCCGTGCCCCAGCTCTCGGGAATATTGTGCAGGCGGCGATATGTTTCCGCGCGCCGGTTGCCCCAGGAACCGAAGACCGCGCCGATCGCGCCCCATATCTGCTCGTTGACATCCTGCGGGAAGGGCCGGCCGAGCTCCTCCTCGACGCGCTCCTTGTAACGCGCGATCACGTCCTTCCAGTCGTTGGCGGAAAGCTCCGTGTCCAGACTATATTCCTGCTCTTCCTTGTAATATTCGAGGATCTCCTCGAAATTGTGATGTTCGACGCCGAGCACGACGTCCGAATACATGGATATGAAGCGGCGATAGCTGTCATAGGCAAAGCGCTCGTCGCCCGCGCGCTTCGCGAGCCCCGCCGCCGTCTCGTCGTTCAGCCCCAGGTTCAGCACCGTATCCATCATGCCGGGCATGGAGGCGCGCGCACCGGAGCGCACGGAAACGAGAAGCGGGTTCTCCGGATCGCCGAAGCTCATGCCCACGGCCTTGCCGACGCGGGCGAGCGCCTCTTCCACCTGGCCCTTCAGCCCGTCCGGATATTGCCGGTCGTTCTCGTAGAAGGCGGTGCAGACTTCCGTGGTGATGGTGAAGCCCGGCGGCACCGGCAGGCCGATATTCGACATCTCGGCGAGATTCGCGCCCTTGCCGCCAAGCAGATTGCGCATTTCCGCCGCGCCTTCCGCCTTGCCGTCACCGAAGGAATAGACCCACTTCTTTCCAGCCATCGCACTTGCCTTTGGTTTGGGCAGGAACACTTCCCAACTGTGTCATTGCCGGGCTTGACCCGGCAATCCAGTGTTTCAGGCACAGCGTTTGCGGCCCCTGGATGCCCGGGTCAAGCCCGGGCATGACAATTTGATAGAAGGCAGGAAAGCAGGTGCGCCGCCCCTACCCCTCGACCTTCGAAAAATCGGCGACCTCGTGCAAGGCCGCGCGAATCTGCGCGAGAAGTTTCAGCCGGTTCTCGCGAACCTTCGGATCGTCGGCGTTCACGGTTACCTTGTCGAAGAAAGCATCGACGGGCGCGCGGAGATTTGCCAGCGCGGACATGGCGGCGGCGAAGTCTTCCTTCGCAACGGCGGCTTTCGCTTCCGCCGTGGCCGACGAGATCGCGGCGGCAAGCGCCTTTTCCTCATCCTGCGCGAAGAGCGCGGCGTCCGGCGCGGCGTCGTAGGAGGTGCCGTCCTTCTTCTCCTCGATGCGGAGAATGTTCGTTGCGCGCTTGTAACCGGCGAGCAGGTTCGCGCCGTCTTCCGTCGACAGGAAATCGGACAGCGCCTCGACGCGCTTCACGATGAGCACGAGATCGTCCTGCCCCTCAAGGGCGAACACCGCATCCACGAGATCGTGCCGTGCGCCGCGGTCGCGCAACTGCTGCTTTAGCCGCTCGCGGAAAAAATCGAGCAACCCTGACACTCTCACTGCATTGAAAGCAGAATCCAGAGAGTCTCTGGCTGTCACGTTCTTTCTGCCTTCGCCGAACCATCGTTGGATAGCGGCGTCACCCACTTCACCGTGGCCTTTGACCGCCTCGTAGAATACCTGGGAGAGGCTTAGCCGAATATTGGTTTCGAGTGCTACACGGATCACCCCAAGCGCGGCGCGACGAAGCGCGTAGGGGTCCTTCGAGCCCGTGGGCTTTTCATCGATGGACCAGAAACCGGCAAGCGTATCGAGCTTGTCGGCGAGCGCGACCACCTTGCCGAGCGGCGTGGAGGGCACGTCGTCGGAAGGCCCGAGCGGCGAATAATGTTCGGCGATGGCATCCGCGATGTCGTCGCCCAACCCGTCATTGCGCGCATAGTAGGCGCCCATGAGCCCCTGCAGCTCAGGGAACTCGTAGACCATCTGGCTGGTGAGATCGGCCTTGCAAAGTTCACCGGCAATCCGGGCCTTCTCGGCGAAACTCTCCACATCCCCCAACTCGTCAAGCCCGGCAATGACATTTTGGGTGGAAGCATGAATGTAGGGAGCCAACTCCCGCGCCAGCTTGCCGATGCGGATCGCCTTGTCGTGCACCGTGCCGAGCTTCGCGTGGAAGATGACTTCCTTCAGCTTCGGCAGGCGGCTTGTGAGCGTCTGTTTCCTGTCCTGGTCCCAGAGGAAGCGTGCATCGGCGAAGCGGGCGCGCAGCACGCGCTCATTGCCGTTCACGATGGCCTTGCCGCCATCTTCCGCTTCAAGGTTCGCGACCAAGATGAAGCGTGGCGCCAGCTTCCCCTGCGCATCGACACAGGCAAAATATTTCTGGTTCGCGCGCATCGTGCTCGTCAGCACTTCCTGCGGCACGGACATGAACTCGTCGTCGATAGAACCCATCAGCGGCACGGGCCATTCGACGAGCCCCGCCACCTCGTGCAGCAGCGCCTCGTCCTCGACAAGCGTCAGGCCTTCCGCCGATGCCAGCGCCTTCGCGCCTTCATGGATGAAGTTCGCGCGCTTCGCCGGATCGAGCACGACCTTCGCCTCGAAGAGCTTCATGTCGTAATCGGTGAAATCCTTCACCGCGAATTCTCCGCCGCTCATGAAGCGGTGGCCGCGCGTCTTGTCGCCCGACTTGATGCCATCCACCTCGAAAGGCACCACTTTGCCGCCGAGAATGCAGAGGATCGAATGAAGAGGGCGCACCCAGCGCAGCGTGCCCGATCCCCAGCGCATGGATTTCGGCCAGGGGAAGGCGCGCACAATCGCGGGCACGATCTCGGCGATGACATCCGCCGTCGCCCGGCCCTTTTTCTCCGTCACCGCGACATAGAAGGCGCCCTTCTTGTCTTCCTGCACCGTCGCTTCCTCGATGGAGGACAAGCCCGCCGCGCGGAGGAAACCGTCAATCGCCTGTTGCGGCGCGCCAACCTTCGGGCCCTTGCGCTCTTCCTTCACATCCGGCGTCTTTTCCGGCAGCCCGTCGATGACAAGCGCGAGACGGCGCGGCGTCGTATAGGCGCGCGCATTCTTTCCCTCGACGCCCGCCTGCTTCAGCGCGTCGGTCACGAGGCGCACAAGGTCCTCGCCCGCCCGCTTCTGCATTCGCGCCGGGATTTCCTCGAAAAAGAGTTCGAGCAGCAACTCGCTCATGCCCCGCCCCCGCCGGCCGGCGTCTTCAGCCATTCCTCGGCGCAGCGCTTCGCCAGCGCGCGCACGCGGCCGATATAGGCCTGCCGCTCGGTCACGGAGATGACGCCGCGCGCATCGAGCAGGTTGAAATTGTGGCTCGCCTTGATGACCTGGTCGTAAGCCGGCAACGGCAGCGGCTTCTCGCGATCGAGCAGCGCCGCACATTCCTTTTCCGCGTCCTCGAAATGGCGGAACAGCATTTCCGTGTTCGCCGCCTCGAAATTATGCGCGGAGAATTCGACTTCCGCCTGATGGAAGACATCGCCATAGGTCACGCGGTCTTCGCCCGTCGCGCCGTTGAAGTCGAGCTCGTAGCCATTGTCGATGCCCTGAATGTACATCGCGAGGCGTTCGAGGCCGTAGGTGAGCTCGCCCGAAACCGGGGAGCAATCGAAGCCGCCCACCTGCTGAAAGTAAGTGAACTGCGAGACTTCCATGCCGTCGCACCAGACTTCCCAGCCAAGGCCCCAGGCGCCCAGCGTCGGGCTCTCCCAGTCGTCCTCGACAAAGCGGATGTCGTGGTTCGCGGCGTCGATGCCGAGTTCCTTCAGGCTTTCGAGATAAAGCTCCTGCAGGTTGTCCGGGTTCGGCTTCAGGATCACCTGAAACTGGTAATAGTGCTGGAAGCGATTCGGGTTCTCGCCATAGCGCCCGTCCGTCGGGCGGCGCGAGGGCTGCACATAGGCTGCCTTCCAGGGCTTCGGCCCCAGCGCCCTGAGCGTCGTCGCGGGATGGAATGTGCCCGCCCCCATCGCCATGTCATAAGGCTGCAGGATGACGCAGCCCTGCCGCGCCCAATAAGCCTGCAGTTTCAGGATAAGGGACTGGAACGAATTGTCGGGCTTCGCCGTCATGGAGTGAGGCGCTTTCAAGCGATTGAGGGCATGCAGGAATGAGGTGCCCCGGGCGCGCGCAACCTAGCCGCCGGTCCTGGGAGGGTCAAGCTGAAGGCTGGCAAAGCGGTTTGTGCATTGGCAAAGCGAAAGGCAGCCGATGCAAGGCTGCCCTTCGGCGAATCGCTTCCCCTTCGTGCCGCCTCAGCGGTCGCGGCGCGAATGTTCCGGCACGTAGATGCCGTCGCCGCCATCGCGCAGCGTGCCGAGGTCGCGCGGTTCCACGCGGCTGCGGCTCTGCGCGCGGGCAAAGGCCTCGCGCTGGCGCTGGGCGGCGCGATTGAGCGCGTTGTAAGCCGCATAGCAGGCCGCAATGAAAACGGCCGCGAAGACGATCTTCGTCATGTCATCGCCCTTTCGAACTGCCGGGCCCCGAATGCCGATGGGGGACCGGAACCTGCATTAAAGGCCAAAACGGTTCCAAAGGGAACGCCTCTCCGCCGCGGCGATGAGTCCCTCCCCGATTTCCGCCGCGAATCCGGCGCCCAGCCACCCGAAAAGGCGCTCCGGACCGCCTGTCCCACCGGCAAAGCCGACGCCGCCTCCCGGCCGCCACCAGGGCGTGCGCTGGGTCACGAGCTTCAGTTTTACGTCCTTACCGAAGAGGTCGCGCATCTTGCCCCGGACATCGGCGATGCCGTCGATGAGGCCGCGCTCCCTCGCGCCCTCGCCCGCCCAGAATTCGCCCGAGAAGATCGCCGGATCGTCCGCCTTCAGCCGGTCGCCCCGTGCATCGCGGACGAGCTTCTTGAAGTTCTCATGGACATCCTTCTGCAGCGCTTCGAGGCGGCGCACATCGTCTTCCTTCTCCGGCTGGAAGGGATCGAGCATGGCCTTGCTCTCGCCTGCCGTGTGGACGCGGCGCTCCACGCCGAGCTTCTCGATCAGCCCGGTAAAGCCGAAGCCCGCGGAGACGACGCCAATGGAGCCGATAATGGAGCTTTCATCCGCATAGATCTCATCCGCCGCGCAGGCGATCATGTAGCCGCCGGATGCGGCCACGTCTTCGGCGAAGGCATAGACGGGGAGGCCCTTCTCCTCCGCCAGCGAGCGAATGCGCTTGTAGATGAGCGAGGACTGCACGGGCGAGCCGCCCGGCGAATTCACGAGCAGCGCCACAGCCTTCGCGCCCTTCAGCGAGAAGGCGGCTTCCAGCGGCCCGGCGACGGAAGCGAGGTTGAGCCCGCCGCGCAGTGGCTGCGAGGGGCCGATGACCCCCGAAAGCCGCACCACGGCGACAACGGGTTTCGGTTCCCATCCGGGCAGCAATCTTTTGCGCAAGGGCGGGGGAAGGAGAGGCGCTATGCGGTTTTTCATGATCCCTTAGATAGGAGGGAAGCAGGGCCGGGGCAAGAAGTCCGCCCCCATGCCGTCAGGCCGGCTGATCGAGCAGCAGCGCCTCGCCCCGGCGCAGCAGCGCCTCCGCCCGGTCCGTGAAGCGCCCGTCCCGCCCGTGGAGCACAAGGCCGGGGCGCAGCGCCAGCGGCGCGCGCGAGCCCCGCTGGCCCCGCACAATGACGCGGGAGGCGGATTTTCCTGCCGCCGGCCAGAGCGGAAAGACCTCGATCCCGCCGAGATGTCCGGACATGGCCGCAAGAAGATCGCCCAGCGTCTCCGCCCTGTGAATGAAGGTCACGGTGCCCTTCGGCCGCGCCATCACGCAGGCGAACCGTACCCAGTCGTCGAGATCGGAGCCGAGCGTGAGATGCGCCTGCGCCTTGCTCGCATTGGGCGGGGCGGGGCTTGCCGCGGGATCGTGAAACGGCGGATTGGCGAAGACGTGATGCCAGGCATTGGGCTCGAGGCCCATCGCGGCGAGGTCCCGCACGGGATGACCGATATCGCCCTCGATAACGGAGACGCGATCGCCGAAACCGTTGCGGGATATGTTCTCGCCCGCAAGACGCACGAGTTCCGGCTGCAGTTCGATGCCCGCAACTTCAAGCCCGCTCACACGCGAGGCGAGACAGAGGCTCGCAACGCCGACGCCCGCGCCTGCCTCCAGCACGCGCTCGCCCGCCCTTGCGGGCACGGCGGCGGCGAGCAGCACCGCATCGAGCCCCGCGCGATAGCCCTTCGCGGGCTGCAGGACCTTGAGCCTCCCGTCCAGAAAGCCGTCATCCGTGATTTCTTCGCCGGTCGCCGTTCCGCTCATCGGGTCTCGCTCCCTCTGGCCTCGTCGAGAATCTTCCGGGCGCGCTCATGTTCCTCGTCCGCAACCATGATACGCCGCGGCAGAATGCCGAGCGAGCCTTCCACAATGCTCGTGTGGGTGTCCAATTCGAATGGCTCTATGCCTTCCTCCCTCAGCCTGTGCTTCAGAAACGAGATGAGGACGGGATCGGTGGTTCGAATCAGCTCTTTCACGCGCTGCCTTTCTCCTTGCATCGCCCCGCCCTGCCGCCGCATCACACTGCGGCATATGGCCTGCGGGCCTTGCCGCCCCCGGCACCCCAACCTATGCTCCCTTATGACGGCAGGATAACACAAGCCGTATGTGGAAAATCAGGGTTCCAGCGGGAGCCCGGCTCTCAAATCAGGAGTAGCGAGTGGGCGTTGTTGTTCCCCTGGAGGAAGATCGTGGCCGCGGCCAGAATGCCGTAGCGCAGCTTCAGGCGCTGGTGGCGGACGAAATGGAAGCCGTCAACGAATTCATCCGTGAACGGATGTCTTCCGACGTTCCCATGATTCCCGATCTGGCGAGCCATCTCATCAATTCGGGCGGCAAGCGGCTCCGGCCCATGCTTACCATCGCCTCTTCCAAGATGTGCGGCTACAAGGGCAAGGACCATATCAAGCTCGCCGCCACCGTCGAATTCCTGCACACGGCCACCCTCCTTCATGACGATGTGGTGGACGAGAGCGACCTCAGGCGCGGCAAGAAGACCGCCCGCACCATCTGGGGCAACCAGGCGAGCGTCCTTGTCGGCGATTTCCTGCTCGGGCGCGCCTTCAAGCTCATGGTCGAGACGAAGTCGCTCCGCGCGCTCGAAATCATCGCGGATGCGGCGTCCATCATCGCCGAGGGCGAGGTGATGCAGCTTGCCGCCGCCAAGGATACGGGCACGACGGAAGACGCATACCTGCGCGTCATCTCCGCCAAGACGGCAGCGCTCTTCGCCGCCGCAACCGAAATCGGCGCCGTCATTTCCGAACGCAACGGCAGCGAGGCGGCGGCGCTCGAATCTTACGGCCGCAATCTCGGCATCGCCTTCCAGCTCGTGGACGACGCGCTCGACTATGGCGGCCGCGCGGCCGCGCTCGGCAAGAATGTCGGCGACGATTTCCGCGAAGGAAAGATCACTCTTCCCGTCGTCCTCGCCTTCCGGCGCGGCAATGCGGAGGAGCGAGCCTTCTGGCAGCGCACGCTGCAGCAGGGCGACCGTCAGGAAGGCGATCTCGAAAAGGCGGTCGAGTTGATGAGCCGGCACTCCGCCCTCGAGGATACGACGTCGCGCGCGCGGCACTATGGCGCCATCGCGACCGACGCGCTGGCGATCTTCCCCGAAAGCCCCTATCGCGACGCGCTGACCTCGCTCGTCGAGTTCTGCATCAATCGCAATCACTGAGCCGGGGCACTGAGCCCAGACACTGAGCAAGACCGGGCCCAAACGGAAAGATAGCCTGTCAAAGCGTCTTGCCCGCCGCAACCCACCAGCCGGGATGCGCGAGCCCGAGGGCATAGGCTGCTTCCTTCGCCGCCTCCTCCGAGGGATAGAGGCCGAAACAGGTCGCCCCCGAACCCGACATGCGGGCGAGACGGCAATCCACGGTCGCGGCAATAGCCGCCCTCGTATCGCCGATCTGCGGCGCAAGCCGGATCGCCGGCGCTTCGAGATCGTTCCCCTCTTCCGCCGCCCATCGCACGAGTTCATCGAGCGAGGCGAATGAAGGCAGTTCGGGGTCCGCGGGCCGCCCGGCAAGCGAAGGGGCCGCCAGTTCCCTGAAGACCCTGCCCGTCTGCACCTCGATCCCTGGATTTGCCAGCACGAACCAGAAGGGCGGCAGTGTCAGTTCCGCGGTCCTTTCGCCGATACCCCACATCAGCGCGGAGCTGGACGCAAGGCACACAGGCACATCCGCGCCGAGAGAAGCGGCGAGTTCCGCAAGCACCGCCTCGTCCGGCCTCACCTGCCAGAGCCGCGTCAGCGCGCGCAATGCCGCCGCCGCATCCGCCGAACCGCCGCCGATGCCGGATGCGACAGGCAGGTTCTTCTCCAGCGTGATATGCGCGCCCGCTTCCACTCCGGTCAGATCGCGAAGCGCCCGCGCAGCGCGCAGAACGAGATTGTCCGCTTCGGCTTCGAGCGCCTTTGCGAAAGGTCCCGTCACGCCAAGCACCAGACCATCGGCCTTCTCCGCCGTCACGCTGTCGCCGATCCGCGCGAAAGCGACGAGACTCCGAAGTTCGTGATAGCCGTCCTCCCGGCGGCCCAGAATGCGCAATGTCAGATTGACCTTGGCGAAGGCGTTTTCCCTGACCGGCGCCGGCATGGGTTCAGGAACCCGCCGCGCCCGCCGGAAGCGTGCCCTTCAACTCGTTCTCCGCGCGCTCGCCCGCTTCCAGGCCGAGTTCGAGCTTGGTGCGCAGGATGTCCTCCCGCTTCTTCTCCGGGTTCATCGCCAGCGCGTGACTCCACTGGAAGCGCGCCTCGATCTTGCGGCCCACCTTCCAGAGCGCATCGCCCAGATGCTCGTTGATCGTCGGATCGCCCGGCTCGAGTTCCACCGCGCGTTCGAGATATTTCACGGCAAGGCCATATTCGCCCAGCCGGTAGCGCGCCCAGCCCAGGCTGTCGACGATGAAGCCGTCATTCGGCCGGCGCTCCACCGCCTTCTCGATCATGGCGAGCGCCTCGTCGAGATTGCGGTGCTGCTCGATCCAGGAATAGCCGAGATAGTTCAGCACCAGAGGATGCTCGCCAGACATTTCGAGCGCGAGAAGAAGATCGTCCTCCGCCTTGTCCCACTGGCCGAGCCGTTCGAAGCAGATGCCGCGCGCATAATAGAGCGTCCAGTCGCCGGGGTCCGGCTCGCCAGACAGCATGATCGCGCGCTCATATTGCGCGGCGGCTTCCGCATAGCTCTCCTTCGCGCGATAGATATCACCCATTGCGACGATCGGTTCCACGCGTTGCGGATCCCGCTTCGACACGGCATCGAGAATGCGGATTGCCTCGTCCTGCCTCTCAAGTTCGTTCATCGCCATCGCGGTCTGGATGCGCGCATTCAGATAAAGCGGCGAGTCCTCATCCACCTTCGAATAGGCCGCAATGGCGTCCTCCCAGCGTTTCTGCTGTTCGTAGGAGCCTGCAAGCAGCGACTGCGCAATGTCGAAATCGGGCCGCATATAGAGCGCGAGCCGCAGATAGAGTTCGGCAAGATTGCCCGACGTGTCGCTCGCAAGCGCGCTGCCGAGGCCGTAAAGCGCTTCCGCCGTGCCCTCCGCCGCATTGGCGACAAGAGGGGGAAGGGCTTCGCCGCGGTTCAGCCGCGCCAGCGCATCGGTGGCCAGCGGATGCTCGGGCGAGATTTCCATGAAACTCTCGATGACGGCGCGCGCCTCGTCCGTGCGGCCCTGCCGTTGCAGATAGCTCGAATAGGCTTCGACGGTGCGGATCGAGCCGCCGCCGCTCGTCTCCATCGCTTCCGCATAGGCCTTGCCCGCGCCTTCGTCATCGCCGAGCACTTCGAGCATGAGCGCTTCGTGGAACGAGCGGAACAGCGCGAAGGCGGCGCGCCCCTCGAAGGCGCCTATCCGCTCCAGCGCGAGTTCCCGGTTGCCCTCGCCCACCGCCGCCCATGCGTCGGTCAGCGTGCCGACAAGCGCCGTGAAGGGGCCGGGCGCCGCGGCAGCTATTTCCTCGCGCGCGCCCGCATAGTCGCCGCGCTTCAGGTCGGCAAGCGCAAGCGTCAGCCGCGGCATGCGTTCGCCCGCATCATGTGCGACGAGCTTCTTCGCAAGCCTTATGGCGCGGTCCATGTCGCCGCCCACCAGCGCCGACATGAAGGCGCGGTCGAGGATCACCGGATCGTCCGGCTCCCCCGCAAGGGCCTTGTCGTAATAGTCGGCTGCTTTGAGATTGTCGTTCACCGAAGCCGCGTGGCGGCCGGCAAGATAGGCGCCAAAGGGCGTTTCGGGTTCGCCCCCGGAAAAGAGGCCGCTCGAAAAGCCCGTTCCCGCGCAGCCGGCCAGCGCCGGCGCCAGGATAGCGAGCACGGCCAGCTTCTTCGCCACGCTCCCGATACGCAGAACCGGCGCTTCACGCGAAAACGCCGTATCGACAGATTCCATCCGGGGGCTGGCCTCCGTGCCTTCTGATTCACGGCCCGCCGGAAGGGCGGGCCGCCACCACACTAACCAAAAGCCGCGGCGCCCGCCATGCCGCGAAGCGGTCCTACATGTTCGGATAGTTCGGGCCGCCGCCGCCTTCCGGCACCGTCCAGTTGATGTTCTGGGCCGGGTCCTTGATGTCGCAGGTCTTGCAGTGGACGCAGTTCTGCGCGTTGATCTGGAAGCGCGGGTTGGAGCCGTCGTCGTCGCGCACCACCTCGTACACGCCTGCCGGGCAGTAGCGCTGCGCCGGTTCGGCGTAGTTCGGCAGGTTGTAGGCGATCGGGATTGCCGGGTCCTTCAGCTTCAGATGGACTGGCTGGTCTTCCTCGTGGTTCGTCGCCGAAATGAACACGGAGGAAAGCTTGTCGAAGGAAATCTTCCCGTCGGGCTTGGGATAGTCGATCGGCTTGCATTCGCTCGCCTTCTTGATCGACTCGTAATCCGCCTTGCCGTGCTTCAGCGTGAAGGGCAGTCCGATCCCGAGATTGTTCATCCACATGTCGACGGCGCCGAGACCGATGCCGAGGAACGTGCCGAGCTTCGACCAGAGCGGCTTCACGTTGCGCACGCGCTTCAGGTCCTTGTAGACCGGGCTCTTCTCGTAAGCCTCCGCATAGGCGGTCAGTTCGTCGCCCTGGCGTCCGTCCTTCACCGCCTCGAAGACCGCTTCCGCGCCCATCTTGCCGGTCAGCATGGCGTTGTGGCTGCCCTTGATGCGCGGCACGTTGACGAAACCGGCCGAGCAGCCGATCAGCGCGCCGCCCGGGAAGGTAAGCTTCGGCACCGACTGGAAACCGCCTTCGGTGATCGCGCGCGCGCCATAGGCGATGCGCTTGCCGCCCTCGAAAGTGTCGGCCACGGCGGGGTGATGCTTGAAGCGCTGGAACTCGTCGAAGGGCGAGAGGTAGGGGTTCTTGTAGTTCAGGTGAACCACGAAACCGACCGACACGAGGTTCTCGCCGAAGTGATAGAGGAAGGAGCCGCCGCCGGTCGAATTGTCGAGCGGCCAGCCCATCGTGTGCTGCACGAGGCCCTTCTTGTGCTTGGAAGGATCGATCTCCCAGAGCTCCTTGAGGCCGATGCCGAACTTCTGCGGCTCGCGGCCTTCGTCGAGCTTGAACTTGCGGATCAGTTCCTTCGACAGCGAACCGCGCACGCCTTCCGCGAAGAGCGTGTACTTGCCGCGCAGTTCCATGCCGGGGGTATAGCTGTCCTTGTGGCTGCCGTCCTTCGCCACGCCCATGTCGCCGGTGATGACGCCGCGCACCGAGCCGTCCTCGCCGTAGAGCACTTCCGCGCCCGCGAAGCCCGGATAGATTTCGACGCCGAGCGCCTCCGCCTGCTCCGCGAGCCAGCGGCAGACATTCGCAAGGCTCACGATGTAGTTGCCGTGATTGTTCATCAGCGGCGGGAAAAGGAAATTCGGAATGCGGATGCCGCCGGCCGGGCCCAGATAGATGAAGTGATCCGCCGTTACTTCCGTATCGATCGGGGCGCCCTTCTCGCGCCAGTCGGGAATCAGCGCATCGAGGCCGATCGGATCGACCACGGCGCCGGAAAGGATATGCGCGCCGACTTCCGAGCCTTTTTCGATCAGGCAGACCGAAATGTCGAAATCCTCTTCCGCCGCGAGCTGGCGCAGACGGATCGCCGCGGAAAGGCCCGCCGGGCCGCCGCCGACGATGACGACGTCATATTCCATATACTCGCGTTCGACTGCCGCCTCGCTCATATTCATCCTCTCCTTGTCCGGCGCCTATCGCGCTCTTCGCGCCGCCGGACCGCCGCCAGAAAACCGGGCTCCGTTATGGTGCGAATGCCCTTTCGGGTCAATATATTGGGCCTTTCGGCGGGCTTCGCCTCCAGTTGCATGTCATTCTCAACAAGACGCGCGAGCCCGGTGAATGTAGAACGAGTGTAGGTTTGCGTTTGTGACGGTCAAATCGCATCGCATCCGCACTCTGTTCAAACCCGAAGGACGCAAGGGCGCAGATGAACCGCTCCGGCAATGGAGAAGAAGCGAGCGCAAGGGAAGCCGCCGCGCTTCTCGCCTTCTATGTGGAGGCGGGCGTGGAGGACGTCTTCTGCGACGAGCCGGTGAACCGGTATGCGTTGCAGGACGCCGCGACGTCCGAATCTGCGCGTGTGCCCGAAACAAGAGAAGCGCCACGCGGCCCCCGCGCCGATCCTCGCGGCGAGATCGCGTCCCCGCCCGCCGCACCGCGCCCTGCCGCGCCTTCCGCCATTCCGCTCGAGGATGCGCAGGCCGCCGAAAGCGCCCGCATCATAGCCGCACGTTGTTCGTCGCTCGATGAACTGAAAGAGGCGCTCGCGAATTTCGAGGGCTGTCCGCTCCGCTACACGGCGAAGAACCTCGTCTTCGCGGACGGCAATCCGAAGGCGCGCGTCATGCTGGTCGGCGAGGCGCCGGGCCGCGACGAGGACATTCAGGGCCTTCCCTTTGTCGGCCGCGCGGGCCAGCTCCTCGACAGGATGCTTGCCTCGATCGGCCTCGACCGGACTTCCGTCTACATCGTCAATACGCTGCCCTGGCGTCCGCCCGGCAACCGCACGCCGACGCCCGCCGAACATGCCGTCTGCATGCCCTTCGTCGAAAGGCATATCGAACTCGTCCAGCCGGAAGTCCTCGTGCTCCTGGGCGGCGTATCGGCGAAGCAGCTTCTGCAGACGGAGACCGGCATCATGCGGCTTCGCGGCAAATGGGCGACGGTACGGATCGGGGAGCGCGACATTCCCGCCCTTCCGACGCTCCACCCCGCCTATCTCCTTCGCCAGCCCGCGCAGAAGCGTCTCGCCTTCCGCGACCTTCTCGCCCTCAAGATGCGGCTCGATCCCCCGGGCTGAAATCCGCCCCTCGCGTTAACCAATTCGTCCAATTTCGGGACGCGTGGTTCGATCCGTGCTTCCTGAGCGCCGTTTCGCTGGTTAAGATGGTCTTCATGAACCGGGGGGCTCAGCATCTCCCCGTCGCGCGCGCGGCGGGACGATTTTTTTGTGCGGTAGCGCTAGGCGCCGCGCTTCTTATCTCCGCGTATTCGCCCGCCAATGCCGGAAATATGCTTCTCGCCGAGGCGAGCGGCCAGCAGCCGACCCGCATCTGGAGCCCTGAAATCCTGAGCGGCGCCGACCGCGAACTCTATCGCGACATCTTCGCGGCGACGGAGCGCGGCCGCTTCAAGGAGGCGGACAAGCTCGCGGCAAGGCTCAAGGACAAGCGCCTCATGGGTCATGTCCTCCATGTGAAATACATGGGGCCGCACTACACAACGCGCTATTCGGAGCTGAAGGCCTGGCTCGCCGAATATAACGACCACCCCGGCGCCGCCGACATCTACAAGCTCGCGCTCAGGAAGCGTGGCTCCGCCTCCTGGCCCGCGAAGCCCGAGCCGCGGCGCTGGCGCCAGCCCATGCATGCGGCCTATGCCGTCGATGACGGCGCGCTCGAAAGCCCGTCGCCGCGCTTCCGCGAGATCGACCGCGAAGTGCGCCGCATGGTCTCGAGCGGCACGGCGGAACGCGCGCAGGCCTGGCTTCGCCGCAGCAATGTGCGCGGCGCGCTGACCAATCTCGAATACGACAAGGTGCGCGAGCGGATCGTTGCGTCGTACTTCCTCGAAGGCGAGGACGAGAAGGCCTATACGCTCGCCTCCGACATATTGCAGGCGCATGGCGCGAACACGCCGCTCGCCAACTGGTATGCGGGCCTCGCCGCATGGCGCATGGAAAACTACGCCGCCGCCGCCGGTCATTTCGAGCGCCTCTCGGCCCTTCCCCGCCTCTCGCCCTGGACGAAGGCGGCGGGCGGCTTCTGGGCGGCGCGCTCCTGGCTCGCTGCGGGGCGTCCGGAGAAAGTCGCTCCCCTGCTCGAACTCGCCGCTGATACGGGCGCCACTTTCTACGGCATTCTCGCCACGCGCCAGCTCGGCCGCGAACTTCACATCGACTGGGTGGAGCCGCGCCTCGACGAGGCGTCCTTCCGTTCACTGACGGAAACGGACGCCGTCGCCCGCGCCGTCGCGCTCATGCAGATCGGCAAGCGCGATCTCGCGCGCGAGGAACTCATCCGCGCCCATGCGCTCATCGAGCCTTCGCTCGACCAGGCGATGATCGCGCTCGCCTCCTTCTACGATCTGCCTGCCATCGAGCTTCAGGTGGCGAACGCCGCCTATGTGCCCGCCTCGCGCGCGCCGCGCGGGCGCATCGCTCTCAATGCGGGCCTTTTCCCCGTGCCGGACTACAAGCCGAGCACCGGCTACAAGGTCGACCGCGCGCTTCTCCTCGCCTTCATGCGGCAGGAGAGCAAGTTTCGCCCCGACGCCATGTCATGGGCGGGCGCGCGCGGCCTCATGCAGATCATGCCGGCGACCGCGAGCCATATCACGCAGGACCGCTCGCTCGCCCGCGCGAACAAGGACAAGCTTCTCGACCCGACCTTCAACATCACGCTGGGCCAGGACTATCTCACGGAGCTGATGGGATCGGGCGAGCCCTACGGCAATCTCTTCATGCTGACCACGGCCTATAATGGCGGTCCGGGGAACCTCAACCGCTGGCTCGCCAGCATGGACTTCAAGGGCGACCCCTTCCTCTTCATCGAGAGCATTCCGGCCGCCGAGACGCGCGGTTATATCGAGCGCGTCGTCACCAATTACTGGATCTACAGCGACCGCCTCGGCCAGCCGGTCGGCTCGCTCGATGCATCGGCCTCCGGCGCCTGGCCGGTCTACCGCCCCGCGCGCTAGAGCGCCGTCACACCGGCAGCGCCTTCAGCGCCATGTCGGCGACCTGCTGCAATTCCTTCTTCGTCGCGCCGCCGGCCGCCTGAACGGAAATGCCGTTCATGACCGCCGTCACATAGCGTGCGAGAGCGGCGGGGTCCGCATCCTCCGGCAGGTCGCCTTCCTTTTTCGCCCGCTCGAAGCGTTTCCTGATCTTGGCGCAGCCCGCCTGACGGCGTTGCGCGAGTTCCTCGCGGATCGCGCTCGACTCCTCGCCGCCCGAGAGACCGGCCGTCACCAGCATGCAACCATGCGGCGAGCCCTTCTCGCATTGGGAAGAAGCGGCATGGCAAAGCAGCCGCTCCACCGCCTCGCGGGCTGTCGGCGCGGCCAGCGCCTCGTCCATGGAGCCGCCCTTCATCTCTTCATACCTGTCGAGCGCCCGGCGGAAGAGGCCTTCCTTGTTGCCGAAGGCGGCATAAAGGCTCGGCGGCTTGATGCCCATGGCGGCCGTCAGCTCGGATAGCGACGCGCCCTCATATCCCTTTTCCCAGAATACGATGAGCGCCTTGTCGAGTGCCTGTTCGACGTCGAAGGCACGGGGCCGTCCCATGGCCATGGTGTGTCCTCCATGAATTTTTTTAGTTTCCACTACATAAGCATCTTGAAGGGCCATCTTCAAGACCCATATGCGTAGTCATCGCTAAACAAGTCGCTACAGAAGTCCCCTTTTAAAACGATCTTCGGGGCCGGCCGGTTCCCCCCCTCCTCTCCCCTCGCCGGTCGGTCCCACCCCCCTGTAACGGCCTTTTCGGCCACCCTGCGTCCAAGGAATGAAGTCCATGACCCGCATTCTCCCCCGCTCCTTTTCCGGCCGGCTCCTTGGCGCCGGCATCGCCCTTTCCGTCGCCATCGTCGCAACCGGCCTCGGCGCCGCCGCCGTCTCCGGCAGCGAGAACGAGGCGCCCTCTCAGGAAGCGCAGGCGCCGGCTTCCGTCTCCGTCGCCCGCGTCGAGGCGCGCGATCTCACCGCCTGGAACGAGTTCTCGGGCCGTCTCGAGGCGGTCGAGCGCGTGGAGGTTCGCCCCCGCGTCGCCGGCCTCATCGAGAATGTCCATTTCCGTGAAGGGGCGCTGGTGAAGAAGGGCGACCTGCTCTTCACCATCGACCGCGAGCCCTATGCGGCCGAAGTCGCCCGCGCCGAAGCGGAGCTTGCCTCCGCGAAGTCGCGCTACGCCTTCGCCGCGACCGATCTTTCCCGCGCCCGCCAGCTGGTGCAGAAGGGCACGATCTCCAAGCGCACGCTCGATGAGCGCGAAAACCTCTTCGGCGAGGCGCAGGCCGCGCTCAACGCCGCCGAGGCCGCATTGAAGACCACGCGCCTCAACCTCGAATATACCGAAGTGCGCGCGCCCATCGCGGGCCGCGTCGGCAAGGCGGAGATCACCTCCGGCAATCTCGTCTCGGCGGGGCCCGGCGCTCCGGTGCTGACCACGCTCGTCTCGGTGAGCCCCATCTATGCGAGCTTCAATGCCGATGAGCGCATCGTCGCCCGCGCCCTGAAGGACCTGCCCGGCGCCGATGCCCATACCCGCGTCGCCGAGATCCCCGTGCAGATGGGGACGTCCGCCACCGAGGGCACGCCGATCCGCGGCCATCTCCAGCTCATCGACAACCAGGTCGATGCGCAGAGCGGCACGGTGCGGGTCCGCGCGGTCTTCGACAATGAAGACGGCAGCCTCATCCCCGGCCAGTTCGCCCGGCTCCGCATGGGCGAGGCGGCGTCGCGCCCCGTGCTTGCGATTTCCGAGCGCGCCGTCGGCACGGACCAGGACAAGCAGTTCGTGCTGGTCGTGGACGATGAGAACAAGGTCGTCTGGCGCGAAGTGAAGCTCGGGGCGGCCGTCAGTGGCTTGCGCGAAGTCACCTCCGGCCTGAAGGCGGGAGAGCGGATCGTGGTCAACGGCCTCCAGCGCGTTCGCCCCGGCGACACGGTCGAGGCGCAGGAAGTCGCGATGCGCGCGCCCTCTCAATACGCGGACGCGAGTAGCGCCCGCTAGGGCTCAATACGCGGACGCGAGCAGCGCCCGCTAGGCCAAACAATCAAGGCAGGCCGGCACAGGACCGGCCTGCCCCTTCACCTCCGAAAACGATACCGGCAACGAGCCTCGCGAGAGGCCCGAACAGAGGAATGTTGCCATGAACATCTCCCGCTTCTTCATCGACCGGCCGATCTTCGCGGGCGTCCTGTCGGTTCTCATCTTCCTTTCGGGCCTTCTCGCCCTTCCGAACCTGCCTATCTCCGAATATCCGGAAGTCGTGCCGCCGACCGTCGTCGTGCGCGCGCAATATCCAGGCGCCAACCCCAAGGTCATCGCCGAAACCGTCGCCACGCCCATCGAGGAAGCCGTGAACGGCGTCGAGGACATGCTCTACATGTCGAGCCAGGCGACGACGGACGGGTTGATGACGCTCACCGTCACCTTCGCGCTGGGCACGGACCCGGACAAGGCGCAGCAACTCGTGCAGAACCGTGTCTCCCAGGCCGAGCCCCGCTTGCCGGAAGAAGTGCGCCGCCTCGGCATCACCACGATCAAGAGCTCGCCCGACCTCACCATGGTCGTGCATCTCACCTCGCCGAACGGCCGCTACGACATGACCTATCTGCGCAACTATGCGGTGCTCAATGTGAGGGACCGGCTCGCGCGGCTGCCCGGCGTCGGACAGGTCAATCTCTTCGGCTCCGGCGACTATTCCATGCGCGTCTGGCTCGACCCGCAGAAGATCGCCGAGCGCGGTCTCTCCGCGAGCGACATCGTGCAGGAAATCCGCTCGCAGAACGTGCAGGCGGCGGCCGGCATCATCGGCGCCTCGCCGACGCTGCCGGGCATCGACCTCCAGCTTCCGGTAAACGCTCAAGGCCGCCTCCAGAACGAGGAAGAGTTCGGCAACATCATCGTGAAGACGGGCGAGAACGGCGAGGTCACGCGCCTGCGCGACGTCGCGCGCATCGAACTCGGCGCCGCCGAATATGCGCTGCGCTCCCTTCTCAACAATGACAGCGCCGTCGCCATTCCGATCTTCCAGGCGCCGGGCTCCAACGCCATCGAGATTTCCGACAATGTCCGCGCCACCATGGCCGAGTTGAAGGAGAACATGCCCGAAGGCGTCGACTACAGCATCGTCTACGACCCGACGCAGTTCGTCCGCGCCTCCATCGACGCCGTCATCCACACGCTTGTCGAAGCGGTCATCCTCGTCGTCATCGTGGTGATCGTCTTCCTGCAGACATGGCGCGCCTCCATCATTCCGCTTCTTGCCGTGCCCGTCTCCATCGTCGGCACATTCGCGGTGATGTATCTCTTCGGCTTCTCGGTGAACGCGCTCTCGCTTTTCGGTCTCGTCCTCGCCATCGGCATCGTCGTCGATGACGCAATCGTCGTGGTCGAGAATGTCGAGCGCAATATCGAGCGCGGCCTCGCGCCGCTCGATGCGGCCTATCGCGCCATGCGCGAAGTCTCAGGCCCCATCGTCGCCATCGCGCTCGTCCTCGTCGCGGTCTTCGTGCCGCTCGCCATGAGCTCCGGCCTCACCGGCCAGTTCTACCGCCAGTTCGCGCTCACCATCGCGATCTCGACGGTGATCTCTGCGATCAATTCGCTGACGCTCTCGCCCGCGCTCGCCGCCCTGCTGCTCAAGGGTCACGACGCGCCGAAGGACCGGCTCACAAGGGGCATGGACTTCGCCTTCGGCTGGTTCTTCCGCCGCTTCAACCGCTTCTTCGCGGCAAGCTCGGAAGCCTATGGCCGCGGCGTCACCGGCACCATGTCGCGCAAGGCGATCGTCATGGGCGTCTATCTCGCCCTTGTCGGCCTCACCTATGTGATGTTCCAGGCGGTGCCGGGCGGCTTCGTGCCCGCACAGGACAAGCAATATCTCGTCGGCTTCGCGCAATTGCCGGACGGCGCCACACTCGACCGCACGGAAGACGTGATCCGCCGCATGGGCGACATCGCGCTCGACCAGCCGGGCGTGAAGAACGCCATCGCCTTCCCCGGCCTCTCCATCAACGGTTTCACCAACAGCGCCAATGCCGGCATCGTTTTCCTGGGTCTGGACGAATTCGAGCATCGTGAAGACGCCTCCCTCAGCGGCTTCGCGATAGCCGAAGAACTCAACGAGAAGTTCGGCCAGATCCAGGATGCCTATATCGCGATCTTCCCGCCGCCGCCCGTGCAGGGCCTCGGCACGATCGGCGGCTTCAAGCTGCAGATCGAGGATCGCGCAGGCGCCGGCTATGCGGAGCTCGACCGGGTGGTGAAGGATTTCCTCGCCGCCACGGACAAAGCGCCGGAACTCGCAGGGCTTTTCACGAGCTATCAGGTGAACGTGCCCCAGCTCTATGTCGATCTCGACCGCACGCGCGCGCGCCAGCTCGGCGTTCCCGTGACGAGCGTCTTCGAGACGATGCAGATCTATCTCGGCTCGCTCTATGTGAACGACTTCAACAAGTTCGGCCGCACCTATTCGGTTCGCGTGCAGGCGGATGCGCCCTATCGCGCCCGCGCCGAAGATATCGGCCAGTTGAAGGTCCGCTCGAATACGGGCGAGATGGTGCCCTTGTCCGCGCTTGTCCGTGTGGAGCCCTCCGCGGGGCCCGAGCGCGCCATGCGCTACAACGGCTTCCTCTCGGCCGATATCAGCGGCAATGCGGCGGCCGGTTATTCCTCCGGCGAGGCGCGCGCGGCGGTGGAGCGGATCGCGGCAGAGACGCTTCCCAAGGGCTTCGCCTTCGAGTGGACGGAACTCACCTATCAGGAAATCCTTGCGGGCAATTCCGCCCTCATCGTTTTCCCGGTGGCGATCCTTCTCGTCTTCCTCGTGCTCGCCGCGCAGTATGAAAGCCTGACGCTGCCGCTCTCGATCATCATGATCGTGCCCATGAGCCTGCTCGCCGCCATGACGGGCGTCTGGTTCACGGGCGGCGACAGCAACATCTTCACCCAGATCGGGTTGATGGTGCTGGTCGGGCTATCGGCGAAGAACGCGATCCTCATCGTTGAATTCGCGCGCGAGCTCGAATTCGCAGGCCGCACGCCGGTCGAGGCCGCCATCGAGGCAAGCCGCCTCCGGCTCCGCCCGATCCTGATGACCTCCATCGCCTTCATCATGGGCGTGCTGCCGCTCGCCATCTCGACCGGCGCGGGCGCGGAAATGCGCAACGCCATGGGCATCGCCGTCCTCTTCGGCATGCTCGGCGTCACCGCCTTCGGCATCTTCCTGACGCCGGTCTTCTACGTGTTGCTGCGGCGGCTGACGGGCAACCGTCCCCTCCGCCAGCACGGCGAGGCGCTCGACATGGACGGGCCGCTTCAGGACGGGCCTCATCCCCACACCTCGAGCCACGCGGCCTCCTGATCCGCGTGGTCCCACCGCCGCGCCGTCTTCATGGCTGATGGCGCGGCGGCACCTTCCCTTCGGGGCCCGCGACTTCGGGGCCCTTTTCCGCTATAAGCACTGCGCTGAAGAAAGGCCTTCCCATGCCCCTCGACGAAACGCGCGACTTCATTCCCCTCAACATCGCCGTCATGACCGTCTCGGATACGCGCACGCCGGACGACGACAAGTCGGGCGACATCCTCGCCGAGCGCATCGAAAAGGCGGGCCACACTGTCGCCGCGCGGCGCATCGTGCCGGACGACAAGGGCCTCATCCGCGCGGCGCTCAAATCCTGGATCGCCGACCACCGGATCGATGTCGTGATATCGACCGGCGGCACCGGCCTCACCGGCCGCGATGTCACGCCGGAAGCCTTCCAGTCGGTCTACGACAAGGAGATCGACGGTTTCTCCGCCCTTTTCCACCGCGTCAGCTACGAGAAGATCGGCACGTCAACCATCCAGTCGCGCGCGACGGCGGGCGTCGCCGACGGCACCTATCTCTTCGCCCTGCCCGGCTCCCCCGGCGCCTGCAAGGACGGCTGGGACGAAATCCTCGTCCACCAGCTCGATTACCGCTACCGCCCCTGCAATTTCGTCGAGATCATGCCCCGCCTCGAAGAGCACAAGCAGCGGAAGTAGACGGCCCTAGCCCGCAATCGTCTGCTCGAAAAGCACCGCATATTCGTCCCGGCTCACGCCGCGCGGATTGGTGAAGGTGCAGACGTCCTTCGCCGCGTGTTCGGAGAGATAGCCGATCTTGTCCGCGGTGACGCCCATCTCGCCGAGATTTTTCGGAAGGCCGAGCCGCAGATTGAGCGCCTCGATTTCGTCGGACACATCCGCGCCCTCCTTCAATCCCATCGCCGAAGCGATGCGGGGCAAGGCTTCGGTGATCTTCTCGTGATTGAAGCGCAGCACCCAGGGCAGGCAGACCGCGTTCAGCGTCCCGTGATGAAGCCGGAGGCCCGGCAGCGAGCCGCAGGCATGGCTCATGGAATGAACCGCGCCAAGCCCCTTGGTGAAGGCCATCGCACCTTCGGTCGAGGCCATCATCATGTTCCAGCGCGCGTCTCCATTCGCGCCGTCCAGGACCGCGCTTTCGAGATGGCGCTGCCCGAGCGCGCGGCGAATGCCGTCGAGGCCCACGGCATCGGCGGGCGGGTTCACCTGACGCGAACAGACCGCCTCGATGCAATGCGCGACCGCGTCCATACCGGTCGCCGCCGTCAGCAGCGGCGGCAGGCCAAGCGTCAGGTCCGGATCGCAGATCGCGACGCGCGGCACGAGATGCTTGCTCGCGAGAATGAGCTTCTCACCGTTCGACATGATGACGACGGAGCCGGTCGAAACTTCGCTGCCCGTGCCCGCTGTTGTCGGCACGGCGACGAGCGGCGCCACCGGGCCGATCTTCTGCGCCCCGCCGAGCCCTGCCGTATAGGAGATCAGGTCGCCTTCATGCGTGACGGCGAGCGCGACGGCCTTGCCGAGATCCATCGACGATCCGCCGCCCAGCGCGACGATGCCATCGCAATCCGCCTCGCGGTAGAGCGCGGCGGCAGCGAGCACCGCCTCCTCGGTCGGGTTTTCCGGCGTGTCGTGAAAGATCGTCGTCCGGAATTCGTTCGACATCGCGCCGCGCAGCTTGTCGACGATACCGGCGCGCACAAGGCCGATATCGGTGCAGATGAGCGGGCGGGAAATGCCTTGCGCCTTCAGCGTATTGCCGATCTGGCCGATTGCGCCGTGATCGAAAAGAACCGTCGTGCAGAATGTAAGCGTTGCCACCTTGGCGCCTCCTGGTTTTTTAGTAGCTGTTCCAGGCGTCCTCTTCCGCATGGTCGAAACGCATGAGAAAGAGTTCCCAGAGATGTTCGTTGCTTCCCTCTTCGAGGAGCTTCAGGCGGTTGCGCAGCGAGGTCCGCGTGAGTTCGCCTTTCCGGAAACTTTCGATGAGATCGAGGAAATGCGTCGCCTGGGCGCGCGAGAGTTGAACGGCCTGCATCTCGTCCTCCTCAGTGATCCGCCGGGCAGCCGCAGATCTCGCCTGCGGGCGTAAGGCACAGAAGCAGTCGCGTGACATTCGTTCCGAGGATCGGAGGCGAACGGTGCAACACGCCGCCCGAGGAGTGCTTCTGCCCCGTGAAGATGCCGACCGAGAAACGCGGCATCTCATGCACCATGCCGTCGAACCTGCCTTGCAGGCGGAGCGCGTGTTCCGCCTCGGCGGGCGCAACCCATTGCGTCCCCGGCCCGCGATAGGTCGAAAGAAGGCGCATGGAGACATGATCCTGGTGGAAGCGGCTGCAGGCATCGTCATCCACGCGGTCGAGGCGGACTTCGAGTTCCGTGCATTCCGCCCGTCTCGCGAATGCATGCGCGATGGCGGCAATGTCCATGCGCAGCCAGGGCAGGCATTCCTTCGGCAGCTCCTCCGCGATCCGCTCGACGGGCGCGACGAAGCGCGCCGCCGGCAGGTCGTCGGGACGAAGCGCATCCAGCCATTCGGGAATGCCCGCAGGCACATCCCGGTGAAGAAGCTCGGGTTCGGCGCTCACCGGCGGCGGTGCCGGCCGGGTCCTTACGGCCGTGAACATGTTCATGTCAGGCCGCCGCCCCGCTCTGCCAGAGGGGGAAGGGATCGCGCAGCCCGTCCCAGGCCTTCCAGTCGAATTTCGGCTTCTCGTCCGAGCCGAGCAGGCAGTCGTCCAGTTGCCGCCTGATCCACGCCTCGTCCATGTCGCGGCCGATGAAGACGATCTCCTGCCGCCGGTCGCCCCAGATGTCGTGCCAGTTCTTCTTCAGGTTCTCGCGCCATTCCTCATTGTCCGGCCAGCGGTCGCGCGGCAGCACGTCCCACCAGTAGCCGATCGCTTCGTGACGGACGAGCGCGCCTGCCTGGCTCACCTCGCCCACCCATTCGGGCCGCGTCGCCAGCCAGAAATGTCCCTTGGCGCGGATCACGCCCGGCCAGGTCGAATTGAGGAAACGGTGAAACTTTTCCGGGTGGAAAGGCCGCCGCGCGCGATAGACGAAGCTCGCGATGCCGTATTCTTCCGTCTCTGGCGTGTGCTCGGCAAAGCCAAAGAGTTCCTTGAACCAGAGCGGGTGGCGCTGCGCCTCCTCGAAATCGAAGAGCCCGGTATCGAGCACCTCATCGAGCTTCACCCGCGCGAAATTCGTCTCGACGATCTTCGCATCCGCGTTGAGCGAGCGGATGATGCTGCGCGCGAGTTCCAGTTCCTGCGCACTCGCTTCCTCCACCTTGTTCAGCACGATCACATTCGCGAATTCGATCTGCTCGACGAGAAGGCTCACCAGCGAGCGGTCGTCCTCCTCACCAAGGCTTTCGCCGCGGTCGCGCAGGAAGTCGGTCGAGGCATAGTCCTTCAGAAGGTTCGCCGCATCGACCACCGTCACCATCGTGTCGAGTTCGGCCACGTCGCCGAGGCTCTCTCCGAATTCGTCGCGGAAGTCGAAGGTCGCGGCGACGGGAAGCGGCTCCGAAATGCCGGTCGACTCGATCACCAGATAGTCGAAGCGGCTGTCCTCCGCGAGCGCGCGCACCTCTTTCAGCAGGTCGTCGCGCAGCGTGCAGCAGATGCAGCCATTGGTCATTTCGACCAGCTGCTCTTCGGAGCGCGTGAAGGAGGCATCGCCCGCGCGCACGAGGTCCGCGTCGATATTCACCTCGCTCATGTCGTTCACGATGACGGCGACCCGCCGGCCCTCGCGATTGTTGAGGATGTGGTTGAGCAAGGTCGTCTTGCCCGCCCCCAGAAAGCCGGACAGGACGGTGACGGGAAGTTTCCGCTCGGACATGGATGGCACCTCGGACTGGGCTGGGACAGGGGCTCGATGAATATGTGATGTTATAACATTACATTACGGGTGCAGTTCAAGCCCCTCCTCTTTTTCGTTGTGCCTTCCGCTCCCGCGCGGCACGATTCACCTCCAAGTGGGAATCAACGAGGCGGGAGGCCACCCAGTGCTCAAGGAATTCAGGGAATTCGCCCTCAAGGGCAATGTGCTCGATATGGCGGTCGGCATCATCATCGGCGCCGCCTTTACCACCATCGTGAAGTCGCTTGTCGACGACGTCATCATGCCACCCCTCGGCGTCCTCATGGGCGGCGTGGACTTCACCAACTATTTCATCGCGCTCAACGGCGAGACCACCGCGACGACACTCGCCGAGGCGAAGGAAGCGGGCGTCGCCGTCCTCGCCTATGGCAAGTTCATCAACGCGATCCTGCAGTTCACCATCGTCGCCTTCGCGCTCTTCGTCGTCATCCGCCAGATGAACAGGCTGAAGGAACGCATCTCCAAGGGCGAGGCTCCGCCGCCCGCCGCGCCGCCCCGCCAGGAAGTGCTGCTGGAAGAAATCCGCGACGCTCTCCGCGCCAGGAACTAGTCCGTCTTCCGCATCACATAGAAGACATATGAATACTGGCCGGGATTGTTCTCGAAGAGAGCGATCTCGGCCTCCGATTCAGCCAGAACGCCTTCCACTTCCTCGCCATACGCCGCGCGCATCTCCGCGATCCGCGCCCGCATCGGCGTGTAGTATTCCGCCCACCAGTCTTCCGCCGGCAGCACATGCGTGCCGATGAGTTCGTAACCCGCGCGCGCTACCGCCTCGCAGTTCGAGGCGATCGTCCCCATCGACGGATAGGCCGCCTCCCAGAAGTCGCGCGCCGCGTCCGAAGGCGTCGCCGTCAGCCAGGTGCATTCCGACACGACGACGAAGCCGCCAGGCTTCACGAAGCGCCGCCAGTTCCGCAGCCCGCGCTGAAACCCGAGGAGATAGATCGCGCCTTCCGACCAGATGAGGTCGAAGGCTTCCTTGTCGAACGAAAGCCCTTCCATGTCGGCGCGCACCGGCAGCAGCCGCGCCTCGCTGACGCCCTCTTTAGCGGCGCGCGTCTTCAACTTGTCGAGAAAGGGCTCGAAGAGATCGACCGCCGTGACGCGGCCATTCGTAAGCCTGATGAGCTCGAAGGCCGAGGCGCCCTGCCCGCAGCCGAGATCCGCAATTTCCGGCTTCTCCGGCAGCGCGGGCAGCATCGCGAAGGCCGCCTCCGTCGAGGCGCGGCTTCCCGGCCCGTTGCGCGGCAGGCCGAGCTGCAATTCGAGAAACACCTTGAAGGGATCGAGATCGCTCATGCCCCTCTCCACCGCGCGAGATCCGCGCCGGTATCGATATCGCTTAGCCGCTCCAGAACGCGAACGCTCATATTCCGTCTAAGGATGTTCTTCAGCGTGTCTTCCATCGCGTTCTCGCTCGACCAGCGCACGCCCTCGAATATCTCGCGCACGCGCGGCCGACGCTTCATGCCGATGAGCCAGTAGCCGCCATCTTCCGCCGGGCCGATCACCGTATCGCTCGTGCCCAGCGCCGCGAAAGCCGCCGCGACCTGCGCCTTCCCGATCGCCGGAATATCCGCGCCGATAATGACGACGGGGCCGGGCGGCAGATCACGGAAGAGGCGCCCCATGCGGTGCCCGAGGTCGCCCTCCCCCTGCCCCACGCGCGGAATGTCCTCCGGCCAGATGCCCCGCTCATGTACGGCGCGGTCCGGCGCCACCGCGATCACCGTCTGCCAGCGCGGATCGCGGCCGACACGGCGAATGAGGCTTCCCCCCGCCTCGCGGTAGAAGCGCAGCGCCTCCACATGGCCGATGTCCCTCGCCAGCCGCGTCTTCACGCGGCCGATCAGCGGCTGCTTCGCCATGATCACAAGCTGCGGGTCGAGCGCCACTTACTGATAGACCTTCGCGATCACCCGCGGCGGTACGCGCAGATAATAAAGTGCGAGGCAGAAAAGATTGCGGAAGGAGCGCGCGGCGAAACCGTCCCTGATGTAGCGCGCGGGACTCGTGACCGCGAGCGTGCGGAGCATCACCAGCCTTCGCCGCGGAATGCGCCGCACAAGGTCCACATCCTCCATCAGCGGCAGGTCGCGAAAGCCGCCCGCCTTCTCATAGAGCCGCCGGTTGATCAGCAGCCCCTGGTCGCCATAAGGCAGCTTCATCAGCGCGCAGCGCAGCGCCACCATCCTTTCGATCATGCGCGCCCAGCCGGAAAAATCGTCCAGTGCGAAGCGGAACGACGCGGCCATCTCGCCATCGCGGAAGCGCCCGCTCTCGATCTGCTCGAAGAATTTTTCCACCTCGGCGATCCAGCCGGGTTCGAGCACCGTGTCGGCATGGAGAAAGAGCAGCCAGTTTCCGCGTGCGGCCTTCGCGCCCGCCGCAAGCTGCGGCCCCCGTCCCTTGGGCGCGCGCACGAGCTTCGCCCCCGCCGCCTCCACGATCTCCAGCGTCTCGTCCGACGAGCCGCCATCGACCACGATCACTTCCTGCACAAGCCCGCGCACGGCGCCGGGCACCAGCGGCGCCAGTGTCCGGGTCAGGGTCTCTTCGGCATTCAGGGTCGGAATGATGACGCTCAACATGGCGCGCAAGATAGCGGCTGGCCGGTCTTTTTCAAAATCGGCCCCGCCGCCCCATTCAGCGCGGCTTGTGCTCCGTGCCGAGGCCCGTCGTGATGAAGAGGGCGGTGGCCGTCCCCTCTATATCCGCCGTGTGCCAGACGCCCGCCTCGTTGATCGCATATTGGCCGGGCTCCAGCGTGACCGTCCGCGTCCCCTCCGGCGTCTCCTGATGCAGCACCATCCGGCCGGAGACGCAGAGCACGATCTCCGCGCCCTTCGGGTGCATCTCCCAGCTCTCCCAGGGCGCGGTGAAACTGTGCATGGCGACGAGCCGGCCTTCCACGCCGTCGCCGTCGTGCCGCTCGCCATAGGCCATGTACCAGTCCATGCCGCCGGTGAAGTCCGGCTGCACAGCCGCCTTGCCGCCGGGGCCGAGATGAACCGGATTTTTCGACATATCGAGCGCGCTCATTGCCGCCTCCCTTTCTTCGTTTTCGCGAGCGATTGCCAGTCTAAAGGGCCGGGTCCCCATGAACAATGTTCTTGTTTTGTTCTCGTGATTGGATATACTCGTGGACATGAAGACGAGTCGCGAAACAGCGCCCCCCGGCCACCCCGCGCCCTCAGCCGATTCCCCGGTCGGCTCCCGCGCGGCCAAGCGGCCCCACGGGCTCACGGACCATCGCCCTGTCCCCCGCGGGGCGCCCCTCGTACCCCCGAGCGTCCGCGAGCCTTATCTGCCCGAGAGTGGCCGCCGTGGCCGGGGCGCGCTGACCAACAAGAGCGGCCGCTACGAGCCGCAATCCCGCGAACTCGTCGATGACGGCTGGGACAATCTCGAAGAGGTGCCCGCTCTCAAGACGCATGTGACGGAGGAGAGCGCGCGCCACATCATCACGCGCAATTCCTCGCCGGACATTCCCTTCGACCGCTCGATCAATGCCTATCGCGGCTGCGAGCATGGCTGCGTCTACTGCTTCGCCCGGCCGACACATGCCTATATGGGTCTCTCTCCCGGCCTCGACTTCGAGAGCAAGCTCTTCGCCAAGCCCAATGCCGCGCAGCTTCTGGAGAAGGAACTCGCGAAGCCGGGTTACGAAGTCGCACCCATCGCCATGGGCACGAATACCGACCCCTATCAGCCGATCGAGCAGCGCTACCGGATCACGCGGAGCATTCTCGAAGTGCTCTCGGCCTACAACCATCCGGTGACCATTCTCACGAAGTCGGCGCGGATCGTGCGCGACATCGACATTCTCTCCTCGCTCGCCGAACGCAATCTCGTGCGCGTCGCGCTTTCGGTCACGACGCTCGACGCGAAGCTCGCCCGCGCGCTGGAGCCGCGCGCCTCGACGCCCACGCGCCGCATCGAGGCGATCAAGCTCATGTCCGATGCCGGTATTCCCGTCGGCGCCATGATAGCGCCCATCATTCCGGCGCTGAACGACATGGAGATCGAGAAGCTTCTCACCGGCGTCGCTTATGCGGGCGCACGCGATGCGAATTTCGTCATCCTCCGCCTGCCGCTCGAAATCCGGGACATCTTCGTCGAGTGGCTCAACGAACATGCGCCCGACAAGGCTTCCCGTGTCATGTCGCTCATCCGCCAGATGCGCGGCGGCAAGGATTACGACAGCAAATGGGGCGAGCGTCAGGCGGGCACCGGTCCTTACGCCTGGCAGATCGCGCGGCGCTTCGAAATCCAGTCGAAGAAACTCGGCCTCGGTTATCGCTCGCGCGAAAGCATCTCCCTCGACCGCTCCCAGTTCCGCGTCCCCGGAAGAGGCAAGCAACTCGCGCTTCTCTGAAATTCAGTCCCGTCCCCGGCCGCTCACGTCCCGGGACCTCATGTGCGGCAATCATGTGCGGAATGGCAAACAGATGTGCTACTTCGTTTACATCCTGACAGAGCAACGAGACGGCCCCCTCCAGATCGGCGTGACGAACGACCTCGCGCGCCGCACCTGGGAGCATCGCCCCTGGGGGCGCATCCCGTGTGAGAGCAGCAGGCAGGCGGGCGCGCGCTTCACCGAGCGTTATGGCGTCCGCCGCCTCGTCTATGCGGAATCGCATGCCGACGCCGAACAGGCGGCAAGACGCGAAAAGGCGCTGAAGGAGTGGAGGGACGACTGGAAGGTCGAACTCATCGAAAGCATCAACCCGGACTGGGATGACCTGACGGAAACGCTCAGCCGCTAATCAAACAAATGTGTCACCCCGGCGAAAGCAGGGGTCCATGGGCGGCGCGGTAAGCAGATGAGCTACTATGTCTACATCCTCACCAATCAGAAGCGCGGCACGCTCTATGTTGGTGTGACGAACGACATTGCGCGTCGCACCTGGGAGCATCGGGAAAACAGCGGCTCGAAGTTCACCAGCAAATATGGGCTCAACCGTCTCGTTTACGCAGAGACACATGAGGACGTCGAACAGGCAATCCGGCGTGAAAAAGCAATCAAGGAATGGCAACGCAACTGGAAGATCGAACTGATCGAAAGCTCCAATCCGGAGTGGAAAGACCTCTACTCGGAACTCAACCGGTAGGCATGGACCCCGGCTTCCGCCGGGGTGACACCTGATTGTATCGCTAGTTCAAAAAACATAATGTCATTCCGGCGAAAGCCGGAATCCATGGGCTTTTCGACTAGGTTTGGATGCCGGATGGTAAGTACCCTTCGCCGGGATGACATTGTTTTTGAAGCCGGATCTTCTGAACCCGGCTTCAGCCCACAACATTTACTTTTCTCTCTGTCTAGCCATTTGGCCGCACTCGCGGCACACTCGCGCCCATGCCGTCTGCCCCGAAAAAGAAAACGCCAAAGCCTAAGGCGAAGCCCATCGTCCAGATGCCCGACTACGCCATCGAGACGGAAGAAGGCGCGCCCGCGCGTCTCGTCTGCGGCGTGGACGAGGCGGGGCGCGGCCCTCTTGCGGGGCCGGTCGTCGCGGCCGCCGTCATCATCGACATGTCGAACTGCCCGCAAGGGCTCAACGACTCCAAGAAGCTCGATGCCACCCGCCGCGAGGCGCTCCTTGCCGAACTCGAAACATGCGCGGAAATCGGCGTCGGCGTTGCGAGCGTCGAGGAGATCGACGAGATCAACATCCTCCAGGCGACGATGCTCGCCATGACGCGCGCCGTCGCGAACCTCCCCCGCGCGCCGCATGTCGCGCTCATCGACGGCAACCGCTGCCCGAAGGACCTCGCCTGTTCCTCCCGCGCTGTCATCGGCGGCGACGGGCTCGCCCTTTCGATCGCGGCGGCCTCCATCGCGGCCAAGGTCACGCGCGACCGGATGATGGCAGCGCTCGCCGAAGCACATCCCGGTTACGGCTTCGAAAATCACATGGGATACGGAACGCCTGCGCATCTCGATGCGCTTTCGCGCCTCGGCGCCTCCCCCGCGCATCGCCGCAGCTTCGCGCCCATACGCAAGATATTGAGTCCCGACCTTGAGGAGGGACTCGATCTTGTGTCGGACGAATCCGTTAACTTATTGATTCAAAAGAATTATTGACCACGAATCGCCGCTGACTCATGATCGCCGCCTTGTCATTTGCGAGGGGTAAGGCGAGTGGGGCGCGTGAGCGAACGGTCCGGCGAGAAGTCCGGCACGAAAAAAGAAAATCCGTCCGAAATCATCATCCAGGGCGATTGTATCGAGGCGATGAACTCGCTTCCGGAGAAGTCGGTCGATCTCATCTTCGCGGACCCGCCCTACAATCTTCAGCTCGGCGGCGACCTGACAAGGCCCGACCAGTCCAAGGTCGATGCCGTCAATGACGACTGGGACAAGTTCGCGAGCTTCGCCGTCTATGACGAATTCACGCGCAAGTGGATGACGGCCGCGCGCCGCATCCTGAAGGACACCGGCGCGATCTGGGTCATCGGCTCCTATCACAACATCTTCCGCGTCGGCGCGACGCTGCAGGATCTCGGCTACTGGATCATGAACGATGTGGTCTGGCGGAAGTCGAACCCGATGCCGAATTTTCGCGGCACGCGCTTCACCAATGCGCATGAGACGCTCATCTGGGCCGTGCGCGATGCGGACCAGAAGAAATACACCTTCAACTACGACGCCATGAAGGCGCTGAACGACGACCTGCAGATGCGCTCCGACTGGACGCTGCCGATCTGCACCGGCGGCGAGCGGTTGAAGGATGGCGAAGGCGGCAAGGCGCATCCGACGCAGAAGCCGGAAGCCCTTCTCCACCGCGTGCTTCTCGCGACGACCAATCCGGGCGATGTCGTGCTCGATCCCTTCTTCGGCACCGGCACGACGGGCGCCGTCGCGAAGAAGCTCGGCCGCAAGTTCATCGGCATCGAGCGCGAGCAGCGCTATATCAAGGTTGCGCGCGAGCGCATCCGCCAGATCAAGGCGGGCGCGGCGGAAGACCTGAAAGTCACAACCTCGAAGAAGGCGGAGCCCCGCGTGCCCTTCGGCACCATCATCGAGCGCGGGCTGCTGGAGCCCGGCGCAACGCTTTACGATCCGCAGCGCCGCCACGCCGCGCGCGTCCGCGCCGATGGCTCGCTCGTCTGCCGCGACGCGACGGGATCGATCCACAAGATCGGCGCGCATGTGCAAGGCCTCGATGCCTGCAACGGCTGGACCTTCTGGCACTTCAAGACCGACGGGAAGCTGAAGCCCATCGACATCCTGCGCCAGAAGGTGCGCGCCGAGATGGGGGAAGCTTAGGCTTCCGCTCCTTCGTCATTGCGAGGAGCGCGAAAGCGCGACGAAGCAATCCAGGGGCCGCTTGCTCAGTGCCCGCCGCTCTGGATTGCTTCGCTCCCATACGGTCGCTCGCAATGACGCAATTGGCGCATGATCAACAAACAAAGAATGTCATCCCGGCACTTGTTGCCGGGACCCAATCCACCTCACTGCAAAAACGAACGGCCAATGGGTCCCGGGAATGAATCCCGGGATGACACTTCTATTTTTAGCCCCGCCGAAGGCGCTATAATTTTCATCTTTACACAGAATAAATATCACCTTTTCGCGAATAGCGGTCCCGCATCGGGCATTGCATGCGCCGCCACCTTCCGCATCACGGTAGGCAGCGCCTCGCCCGCAATCTCATCGAGCGGCACCCATGCCCCTTCCCCGGGGACAAGTTTTTTCCGCGTCGTCGCGGTATAGACTTCGAGCTCCAGGTGGAAATGCGTGAAGGTGTGCTCCACCAGACCGGGGACAAGTTTCCACTCCGCTTCCAGCGGCGCATGGGCGAGCATATCGTCCGTACCCGTCTTATCCCCGCCCGCCGCCATTTGTGACGGTTCGATGACGTTTCGATGACGGTCGCTCGCCTTTATCCCCTCCCCTGAGGATAAATCGCGCTTGTCCCAGGGCGTGCCCGGCACTTCCATCATGCCGCCGAGAAGCCCCTTTTCCGGCCGCCGGCGGAGCCAGACTTCCTCGCCCCTTGTCAGCCAGAAACAGGCGCCGCGTCTCGTCGGCCGCGGCTTCTTCGGCGCGCGTGCGGGCAATATGGATTGCGTCCCCGCTGCCCTCGCATCGCACAAGTCATTGATCGGACAGCGATTACACGATGGGTTCTTCGGCGTGCAGACCGTCGCGCCGAGATCCATCATGGCTTGCGCGAAGTCGCCCGCGCGTCTTTCCGGCGTCAGCGTCGCCGCCTTCTCGCGGATTTCGGGCTTTACCTGCGGCAGCGGCGTCCTGAGGTCGAAGAGACGCGCCACCACGCGCTCCACATTGCCGTCGACCACCGTCGCCGCACGCCCGAAAGCGATCGCGGCAATCGCCGCCGCCGTATAGGGACCTATCCCCGGCAGTTTCCCAAGCCCTTCCACCGTATCGGGAAATTTCCCTCCGTAGTCGGAGGATATGACCTTCGCGCAGGCATGGAGGTTGCGCGCCCGGCTGTAATAGCCAAGCCCCGCCCACTCCTTCATCACCTCTTCCTGCGGCGCGGCGGCCAGCGCCTCGACGCTTGGCCAGCGCTTCAGAAACCGCATGAAATAAGGGCCGACGGTTGCCACCGTCGTCTGCTGCAGCATGATTTCGGAAAGCCAGACGGCATAAGGGTCCGCCTGCTCGCCCTTGGCGGCCCGCCAGGGCAGCACGCGGGCATGGCGGTCATACCAGGCGAGCAGCGGCGCGGCGGCCGCTTTCCTGCTGTTTTCTTTGGCTTTTTTCGTTCGTGCGGACATCGCCTAGTCTTCGCCTGCGAGCCTGCCTCCCGTCAATTCGCATGGAAGCCGATTTCGAGTCAGAATGCGCGCCATGACCCAGTATGGCCGTTCCGTCGCAACGTCGCGCTATCGCCTGCCGCCCATCGGCGCGCGGGTGCTCGCGGCCGCGCGCTCGGCCTTCGTGAAGCGCGGCTTTCAGGAGGCGCATGTTCTCGCGCACTGGCAGGAGATCGTCGGCGCGCAGCTCGCCGAGTTCTCCGCGCCGGAAAAGCTTGTCTTTCCAAGGGCTTCCGGGGATGACGGCGGGAAGTCCCCAAAAACGGCAAGGCGGAGCGGCGCGACGCTCACCATTCGCGTGGACGGTCCCATCGCCGTCGAGATCAGGCATCTCGAGCCGCAGATCATCGAACGGATCAACTCCTATTATGGATATGGCGCCGTCGCCCGCCTGAAGCTCGTTCAGGGGCCGCTGCCGCAGAAGCCCCGCCCCCGTTTCCGGCGGATACGCGCCCTGAAACCCGAGGAGCGGACGCTCCTCACGCAAGACCTTGAAAAGATTGAGGAACCAGCGCTAAGGGAGGCGCTCGAAAGGCTCGGCGAGAGGGTCATCGGATCGGAGCGCCGGCGCTAAGTCCGCGAGTCCCGATTCTCGCCGCAAGGCAACAGAAAGGTTTGGTTGAGAGCCCCTCTCAGCGAAGCCATAATGCCCCAACATCTGGTAGGAAGCAGCTCCCGTGAATCAAAATAAAGCCCTCATCGTCGGCGCCGCGGCCATTGTGGTCCTCGTTCTGGCCTATCTCGGCTACCTGTTTTTCGGGGCCGGAAACGGCAATTCCGAGCCCATCGCGGGCACGCCGGACACGGCCTTCGAGAAGGAACTTCTGGTTCCCGGACCGCTCGGCGACATGACCAAGGGCGACCCGATGGCGCCCGTGACCATCGTCGAATATGCCTCGCTGACCTGCAATCACTGTGCGGATTTCGGGGTGAACACCCTGCCCAAGCTCGAGGAGCAGTATATCGAGACGGGCAAGGTCTACTATATCTTGCGGGACTTCCCCTTCGACCCAATTGCGACGGCGGCCTTCATGCTTGCTCATTGCGCGGGTCCGGAGCGCTATTTCGGCTTCGTGGATGTGCTCTTCGCCCAGCAGGCGCAATGGGCCTTCACGCAGACGCCGATGGAAGACCTCAAGGCCATCGCGCGGCAGGGCGGCTTCTCCGAAGAACGCTTCGACCAGTGCATGAAGGACGAGCGCATCTTCAATCATGTGAAGGATGTCGCGACGCGCGGCGCCAAGACCTTCGGGGTCCGCTCCACGCCCACCTTCTTCATCAATGGCGAGAAGGTCGAGGGCGCGTTGCCCTGGAACGAATTCGAACCGCTGATCGAAAAGGCCCTCGAAGGCCAGACGATCACACCCGGGTCCGCAGGCGAAGCCACGCCCGCCGGAGAGGAATAACCGCAAGCGCTTGATCCGAAAGGAAAAAGCGCCGCAGCAAGATCGAGATTAGACAGTGAAGTTCAATCGCCTTCGGCTTTCAGGTTTCAAATCCTTCGTCGACCCGACCGATCTCATCATCGAGCCGGGCCTGACGGGCGTCGTCGGTCCCAATGGCTGCGGCAAGTCGAACCTGCTCGAAGCCATGCGCTGGGTCATGGGCGAGAACTCGTTCAAGAACATGCGCGGCTCGGGCATGGAGGACGTGATCTTTGCCGGTACGGCGGGCCGCCCCGCGCGCAACCACGCCGAAGTCGTCCTCTATATCGACAATGCCGACCGTTCGGCGCCCGCCGCCTATAATGACTGCGAGGTGATCGAGGTTTCGCGCAAGATCGAGCGCGAGCAGGGCTCGACCTACCGCATCAATGGCCGCGAAGTCCGCGCCCGCGACGTCCAGCTTCTCTTTGCCGATGCCTCGACCGGCGCGCACTCCCCCGCCCTCGTGCGGCAGGGCCAGATCGCGCAGCTCATTTCCTCGAAGCCGATCAATCGCCGCCGCATTCTGGAAGAAGCGGCCGGCATTACCGGTCTTTACACGCGCCGCCACGAGGCCGAACTCCGGCTGAAGGCCGCCGAGACGAACCTCACCCGCCTCGACGACGTCGTGGCACAGGTCGAATCCCAGCTCGCCAGCCTCAAGCGCCAGGCGCGTCAGGCCGTGCGTTATCGCAACCTCTCGGGCCAGATCCGCGAGACGGAAGCGATCCTGCTTCACCTGCGCTGGACGCAGGCCGTGGAGTCGCTCAAGCAGTCGGAGGAAAAGCTCGCCGAGACCGATGTGCGCGTCGCCGAACTGACGCGCGAAGCCGCCGCGGCAACGACGCTGGAAGCCGAGGCAGCCGACCGCCTGCCGCCGCTGCGCGAAAAGGAAGCGGAAGCCGCCGCTCGTCTTCACCGCCTCACCGTGGAACGCGAAAATCTCGATGCCGAAGAGGCGCGCGCGAAGGAACAGGCATCCCGCCTCACCGCGCGGCTTCAGCAGATCGGCCAGGACCTGACCCGCGAACGCGACCTGATCGCGGATACGCAAGGCGCAATCTCCCGCCTCGACGCCGAGTCGCAGGAGTTGAAGGGCGCAGAGGAAGGCCAGGCCGAGGCGCAGACCGCCGCGCAGGCTCGTGTCGAGGAAAGCCGCACCACGCTTGAAGCGACCGAACAGGAACTCGACCGGCTCAACCAGGAAATCGCCGCTCTGAGCGCCGAGCGCACCAGCCTCATCCGCACCATCGAGGTCGGCCGTCAGCGCATCGAAAAGCTGGAGCGCCAGCTCGCGGACATCGCACGCGAACGCGAGACGCTGTCCGATGCCGAGGAAAAGAAGGCGCAGATCGCGCTGCAGTCGGCCGAACTCGACGAAGCGGCGACGCGCGTGAGCGAAGCCGAACGCGCCGCGCTGGACGCGGAAGAAGCCCGCCGCAATGCGCAGGAGCGTGAAAAGGCGGCGCGCGAGCCGATGCAGGCCGCCGAACGCGCCGCGGGCGATCTCGCTGCGGAGGCGAAGACGCTTGCGGACATGCTTTCGGTCGGCGAGAGCGACCTCTGGCCACCGGTCATCGACGCCATCTCCGTGGAGCATGGCTATGAAACGGCGCTCGGTGCCGCGCTTGGCGATGATCTCGGTGTGCCGGAAGATGCAGCCGCCCCCATTCACTGGGGGGCCTTGCCGCCCTTCGACACGCCGCCCGCCCTTCCCGAAGGCGCGACGCCGCTTTCCTATTTCGTGAAGGGCCCGGCGTCGCTTGCCCGCCGTCTCTCGCAGATCGGCATCGTGATCTCGGTCGAGGAAGGCAAGCGTCTGCATTCCCAGCTCGCCCCGGGTCAGCGCCTCGTCACGCGCGAAGGCGCGCTCTGGCGCTGGGACGGTTACACCGCCGCCGCCGATGCGCCGACTGCTTCCGCCCGCCGCCTAGAACAACGCAACCGTCTTGCCGATCTGGAGGTCGAGCTTGCCGACGCGCGGACCAAGGCAGCCGAAGCGCGCGCGGCCTATGACGCGGCGCATGTCGCCGCCGAGCAGGCCATGCAGGAAGAACAGGCGCGCCGCGCGGCTCTCCGCGAGGCACAGGGCGCGCATAACCGTATCCGCGACGCCTTGCAGGCGGCGGAACGCGCCGCCTCCGCCCAGCTTTCGCGCCTCGCAGCGCTCGCCGAGGCGGAAGAGCGGCTTGCCGGCGACAAGAGCGAAGCCGCAAGGGCGCTCGAGGAAGCCGAGGTCGCGCTTCAGAACCTGAAGCCAGACGAGGAGCCGCGCGCCCGCGCCGCCGAGCTTCGCGACAAGGCGGCAGCGCTCCGTCTCGAACTTTCCGAAGCACGCGCCGAACACGAGGGGCTTCGCCGCGAGGCGGAGCAAAGGTCACGCAGGCTCTCCGCCATCGCGCAGGAGCGCGATGCCTGGCAGCTTCGCGCGACGAATGCGGAGCGGCAGATCGGCACGCTTGAAGAACGCAAGAACGAGGCCGAGGCCGAACTCAAGACGCTTGAAGGCGTGCCGGCTGAAATCGAGGAAAAGCGCCGCGCCCTGCTCACCTATATTTCCGAGGCCGAAACGGGCCGTTCGCAGGCAGCCGACGAGCTGGCCCAGGCGGAAAAGGTGCTCACCGAGGCAGCAAAGCACGCAAAGGAAGTGCAGCAGCAGCTTGGCGAGACCCGCGAGGAACGCGCGCGTATCGACGGTCTCGTGGACGGCGCCCGGCAGCGCCGCGCCGAATCGGAAGAGCGCATCCGCGAAGTGCTCGAATGCGAGCCGGAAGCGGCGATCAAGCAGGCGAACCTCGAAGAGGGCGCCGAGCTTCCCGACCTTGAACAGATCGACGCGAAGCTCGAACGCTACAAGCGCGAGCGCGAGAGCCTTGGCGGCGTGAACCTGCGCGCGGAAGAGGAAGCGCGCGAGCTCACCGAGCAGCTCGAAACCATGACCAGCGAGCGCGAAGATCTCGTCAGTGCCATCGCCAAGCTCCGTCAGGGCATCGGCAGCCTCAACCGCGAGGGCCGTGAGCGCATGCTCGAAGCCTTCGAGAAGGTGAACGAGAATTTCTCGCGTCTCTTCACACATCTTTTCGGCGGCGGCGAAGCCCATCTCAAGCTCACCGAATCGGACGATCCGCTGGAAGCCGGTCTCGAAATCATGGCGCGTCCGCCCGGCAAGCGCCTTCAGGTGATGTCGCTGCTCTCGGGCGGCGAACAGGCGCTCACCGCCATGTCGCTCATCTTCGCGGTCTTCCTCACCAATCCGTCGCCCATCTGCGTGCTGGACGAAGTGGACGCGCCGCTCGACGACGCCAATGTCGAGCGGTTCTGCGATCTGATGGAAGAGATGACGCGGACCACGGATACCCGCTTCCTCATCATTACCCACCATGCGCTCACAATGGCCCGCATGAACCGCCTTTACGGCGTCACCATGCAGGAGCGTGGCGTGTCCACTCTCGTTTCGGTCGATCTCGATGTCGCCGAGACGCTCCGCGAAGCCTCCTGACCGGGGGATATCGAGCCACATGACGCAACGGAAAGGCCCCCTGCCAAGGGGGCTTTTTTCATGAGGCGGAGGGACTCGCCAGGGGCTCTCCGCGCGGTCCCGGCGAGGCCGAATGACGCAGCCGCGAAATGCTCGAAAAAACAGCGTCAATTCAATGACTTACACCCCCTCCAGCGGTCCTTGACAGGTTATTACCCTGACAGTAGGGTGCGCGCGGCTTCGATCCGGGGCGGGGCTCCGAAAGAGCATTTCTGACGGCGGAGCTTCGCTTTGAAACGGAACGAGGAAGCCGGCACTCCCACGGATGGCGACAAGGCCGCCCAGAAGAGAGAACTCGATCTCCTGGAACGCCGTATCATGGCCGCGCGCGATGCCTATCGCGGCCCGGAAGTGAAGGGAACAAGGCCGGCGCCGACGGGAAAACCCTCCGACATGGGGGTTGCCATGCGGCTCTCCTCGGAACTCGTTGCCGGCGTTCTACTGGGGGCCGGCATTGGCTGGTTCCTGGACTGGCTATTCGGCACGCTGCCGATCTTCCTGGTGGTTTTCACCGGACTCGGGACGGTAGCGGGCGTAAAGAATGTGCTTCGCGCAACGCAGGCGATGAATGCGACCGCGGCGGAGCAGAAAAAGGATCCATCCGGGCGCTAGCCCGGCGACGTAACGGCCGGATCTCCATCCGGCGATCAAGCTGAGGCTGAGGCAAACCAGTGGCAACAGGCGCCGAACAAACCGGAGGCGGTTTCCCCGTCGATCCCCTGCACCAGTTCGTAGTGCAGCCCCTCATTCCCCTCAATATCGGCGGCCTCGACGCCTCCTTCACCAATGCCAGCCTCTGGATGGTGGTAACGGTCGTCGCCGTTACCCTCTTCACCACGCTGGGCATGCGCTCGGGCGCGATGGTGCCGGGACGGATGCAATCGGTGGTCGAAAGCTTCTACACCTTCATCGCCAACATGGTCCGCGACAATGCCGGACACGACGCGATGAAGTTCTTCCCCTTCATCTTCTCGCTGTTCGCCTTCATCTTCTTCGCGAACATGATCGGGATGTTCCCCTACGCCTTCACCGTGACGAGCCATATCGTCGTCACCTTCGCGCTTGCCGCCGTTGTCTTCGTCGGCGTGACGCTGACGGGTTTTGCCCTTCACGGCGTGAAGTTCCTGAAGGTTTTCGTTCCCAGCGGCGTTCCGGTGGCCCTTCTTCCTCTCGTGGTCGCGATCGAGGTCATTTCCTACTTCTCGCGTCCGATCAGCCATTCCGTCCGTCTCTTCGCCAACATGCTGGCGGGCCACATCATGCTGAAGGTGTTCGCCGGCTTCGTGCTCACCTTCATGACGATGGGTGCGGCCGGCTATCTCGGCATGATCCTGCCGCTCTTCATGATCGTCTGCCTCACGGCTCTCGAGTTCCTCGTTGCCGCGCTGCAGGCCTATGTCTTCACGATCCTGACCTGCATGTATCTTCACGACGCACTGCACCCGGGCCACTGATCCGGTTGCGGGCGTCTAGTCCCGAAAAAAGAAATGGTTGCGGCTCCGTGGCCGTTCCCACTCTCCAAAACGACCCCAAAAGGAGCATCTAACTATGGAAGCAGAAGCAGCTAAGTTCATCGGCGCCGGTATCGCGTGCCTCGGCATGGGTGGCGCGGCCATCGGCGTGGGCAACATCTTCGGCAACTACCTCGCTGGCGCCCTCCGCAACCCGTCGGCCGCGGACGGCCAGTTCGCCCGCCTCATCTTCGGCTTCGCCGTGACGGAAGCGCTGGGCATCTTCTCGCTGCTCGTCGCGCTCATCCTGCTCTTCGTCTGATCCTTAGCGGATCGGCCAGCCGGCTGCCTTCCAAGAGGCAGCCGGCGGCAGCCGACTTGCCCGACCGGAGACCTACATGATCGCCGAAGCCATGGCTCAAGAACCTGGTAGCGAGCTTATCGCCGAGACACATGTCCCGGATGCCGAGCATGCGGGGGGCTTTCCGCCCTTCGACGCTAGCACGTTCGAGTCCCAGATCGTCTGGCTGGTACTGAGCTTCCTCGCCCTGTACTTCCTGATGTCCCGCGTGGCCCTGCCGCGCATCGCCACGGTGCTCGAAGAGCGCCGCGACCGCATCGCTGACGATCTCGATCAGGCCGCACAGTTCAAGCGGCAGACCGACGAAGCGATCGAGGCCTATGAAAAGGCGCTGGCGGAAGCCCGCGCCAAGGCTCACGAAATCGCTCAGGAAACGCGCGACCGTCTTCATGAAGAGACGGAACGGCAGCGTCTGGCCATCGAGGCCCGGCTCGCCGAGAAGATTTCGGAAGCCGAAAAGCAGATTGCAGCCACCAAGGAAGCGGCGCTTGCCAATGTGCGCAGCGTCGCGGTGGATGTGGCCGATGCCATCGTCGTTCAGCTCCTCGGCGAAGCGGACCGTTCCGCCTCCGAGCGTGCGGTCGACACCGAACTCAAGTAACGCGAAGGACAAGCCCCCATGTTCGCTACAGCCGAATTCTGGATCCTGGCCTGCCTTGTCGCGTTCTTCGCGATCCTTGGCTACTTCAAGGTCCACCGCACCATCGCGGGCTCGCTCGACAAGCGCGCCGCCGATATCGCGGCCGAACTCGACGAAGCCCGCCGCCTGCGTGAGGAAGCGCAGCAGCTCCTCGCCTCCTATCAGCGCAAGCAGCGCGAGGCGATGAAGGAAGCCGAGGACATCATCTCGCAGGCCAAGGCCGAGGCCGAGCAGCTGGCGAAGGAAACCCGTGCGAATATGGAAGCGCAGGTCGAACGCCGCACGAAGCTCGCCGAGGACAAGATCGCCCAGGCCGAAACCCAGGCGGTGAACGACGTCCGCTCGGTAGCCGCGGAAGTGGCCATCGGCGCCGCCCGCCGTGTCATCGCCGAGAAGGTCGATGCCGGTCAGGACGCAAAGCTGATCGAGAAGTCGATCGCCGAACTTGCGGCCAAGCTTCACTGAAGCAGAAAAGTTTTCGTGAAAACCCCGCCTGGCTCCGGCCCGGCGGGGTTTTTGTTTGCCTTTTCGCTGCCGCCTCACGTTCAATAAACAAGCGGGACCACGGGAGGTATTCATGCTCGACAGGTACGACGCGACAAGTTTTACCCATGAAGGCGTGGCGAAGCCCGTCTATGTCCGCGGCTCCGGTCCCGCCGTCATCGTCATCCATGAAATACCGGGGATAACGCCGGAGGTGATCCGCTTCGCGGACTGGGTGGCCGATGCGGGATTTCGGGTCTACATGCCTCTCCTCATCGGCAAGGCCGGCGATCCGCTCACACCCGCTTACGTCATGCGCTCGATTGCGACGCTCTGCATCAGCCGCGAGTTTCACATTCTTGCGTCGAACCGCTCCAGCCCCGTCACCAAGTGGCTTCGCGCCCTCGCCGCCCACGCCCATGCGGAAGCGGGAGGCAAGGGCGTGGGCGCGGTGGGCATGTGCTTCTCCGGCAATTTCGCACTCTCCATGATGATGGAGCCTGCGATGATGGCGCCCGTTCTCTCACAACCTTCCATGCCCTTCCCCCTCGGAGCGGAACGGCGCGCCGCGCTTCATGTCTCGCCGGAAGAGTTCCAGTGCGTGAAAGATTACTGCGCCAAGGGCGGCAAGGTGCTGGGCCTGCGCTTCAAGGGTGACCGCATGTCGCCACCCGAAAAATTCGAAACGCTGCGCCGCGAACTCGGCGACGCTTTCGAGGGCATCGAACTGGACGACAAGGACGCCAATCCGGATTCGCCCGCGCCCCGGCCGCATAGTTGCCTCACCGTCGATCTCGTCGACAAGGAGGGCGAACCGACAATGGAAGCCGCCAAGCGCGTCATTTCCTTCTTTCAGGAGCGGCTTCTCGCTACCGCGCGCTGACAACCTTCAGTTCCGGCCAATTCTCCGTCCAGCGGCGCGCCTTTTCCTCATAGCGTTCGGCATCGAAATTCGGCACCGGATTCGGCCGGATGATCATGTTTTCGATATCGTCCAGCCCGCACGGTGCGTAGAGGGTCATATCCGCCTGCAGCCCCACCATGCAGGCGGGCGCGAGGAAGCGGTCGATCCCCTCGCATGATGAGCGAAGCGGCGGATAGGCAAGGCCGAATTTTTCCTCATACCAGAGGTGAACGCGGGCCTGATTGCGCAACTCTATCTCTACGCCGAGATCGTCAAAGTGCTCCACCGCGCGGCGGATCACGTCATCTTCGGCTTCCCAGCTCGTGTCCGGATCGAAATAGAAGATGTCGTAATCCTTGATGCCGTAGCCGGGCTCGCGGCCCGTAAGCCCGTTCCACACGGTCTGGAAAAGCGAGCCCGAGACAAGCCAGGCGTCGTCGAGGCCAAGTTCCGGAAGGCGTTTCAGGATTTCGCGGTTTATCTCGTTCCGAAGAGCGAGGTCGATGAACCGCTTATCATCCATCATTTTCCTCCAGCCGCCCTCTCTGCAATCGCCTCGAAAAGCGCGACCGTTTCATCCTCGCGCCAGCTTGTCTCGTCATTCGTCTGGCCGTAATCGCTGTTTGCGGAGGTCTTCACGATGACAAGCTCATTCGCCGGGTCGATATAGACAAACTGGTTGTAGATGCCGACGGCGGAGTAAGGTCCATCCGCCTCGCGCGGCAGCCACCAGAGATAACCGTACCCCCAGACCGTGTCCGACGTTTCGCGCTTACCCGGCAACAGCCGCTCGGCATCCGGCGTATGCGACTTCTTTACCCATTCGGCGGGCACGATCTGCTCTTCGTTCCAGCGCCCGCCATTGAGGTACATGAGGCCGAAGCGCGCATAGTCACGCAATGTTACGTCGACACCGCCCGCCGCCAGTTCCGTTCCGGTGTCGTCCAGCACCCAGTAGCCGTCATGCTCTGCGCCGATCTTCGACCAGATCTCCTTCTCGAGATATTCCGTCGGGCTCATTCCCGTCGCGTTCCTAAGAACGAGGCCCAGCACCTGCGCGTCCATACTGTTGTAATAGTTGACGGTGCCGGGCTCGTGCCTGCGTCTCAGTGTCTTGGCAAAATCGATCATGGAACTGCCGAAGGCCAGCGCGCGACCGAAACGGGCGATGTCGGATTCCGGGTCGCTGTAATCCTCGTTCCAGGCCACACCCGAGGACATCTCAAGCGCATCCTTGATGGTCACACCGTCATAGGCGGTGCCTTTGAGTTCCGGCGCATATCTCACGAGATGGTCGTCGACACTCGCGATCCTGCCTTCGTTCAGCGCGATGCCGATCAGCGCCGAGATGAAGGATTTGCCGACGGACCACGAAATCCAGCGCGTATCCTTGTCGTTGCCGCGCCAGTAGTTCTCATAGAGGACTTCACCATCGCCTCTCACGACCATCAGCCCGGTCGTATCCGTCTCGGAGATAAAGGCCTCAACGGACTTCGTTTCACCGGCATATTCGTAGGTTTCGGGGAGTTCGATCTTCTCGCCATCCGGCAACCCGGAAACAGGGCCGGAGCGCTCGAAGGTACGGACGGGAAAATACTCATCCATCGCCCGGAAGCGCTCTACCTGTTCCTCGCCCGAAAACATGCTGGACACGAAGCGGACGCGGTTGACCTCGCGCCACTTGAAGACGCCGAAAATCGCTACGCCGAGAATGACGGCCGCAAGCACCGCCAGCGCGATGCGGCTCACGCTGAAACGCATGTCCCCTCCCCCTATGGAAGAGCGGCCGCCCCGAGGAGCGGCCGCCTTCTTGTTCTTCCTATTCCGCGGCCTGTGCCGGCACTGGCGGCGCCCAGCGCAGCACAGGCTTGCGAGCGGCACCCGTTTCATCGAGACGGCGGCGCGGCGACATATAGGGCGCGCCGGTGAAGCGGTCCTTGTCGTTCGACTTCGCGGCGCGGGCGAGGTCCTTCAGCGTCGCGATGAAGAGATCGACGGATTGCTTCGACTCCGTCTCCGTCGGCTCGATCAGCAGCGCACCATGTACGACCAGCGGGAAATACATGGTCATCGGATGGTAGCCCTCGTCGATCATCGCCTTGGCGAAGTCGAGCGTCTCGACGCCCGTCCCCTTCAGGAAGCGGTCGTCGAACAAGGCTTCATGCATGCACGGCCCTTCGAAGGGCGCTGAAAGATCGTCCTTCAGCGATGCCAGCACGTAGTTCGCATTCAGTACCGCGTCTTCCGCGACCTGCCGCAGCCCGTCCGAGCCATGGCTCAGCATGTAGGAAAGCGCGCGAACGAACATGCCCATCTGGCCGTGGAAAGCCGTCATGCGGCCGAAGGGCTGCGTGCCATCGGCCTTTGCATCGTCTTGCGTTTCGACGAGACGGAAACCGTCCTTGCCGCTCACGACATAGGGCAAGGGTGCGAAAGGTGCGAGGGCGTCGGAGAAGACCACAGGGCCGGCGCCCGGTCCGCCGCCGCCATGCGGCGTGGAGAAGGTCTTGTGAAGGTTGATATGCATCGCATCGACGCCGAGATCGCCCGGCCGGACACGGCCGACGATCGCGTTGAAGTTCGCGCCGTCGCAGTAGAAATAGGCACCCGCCTCATGGACCGCCTCGGCGATTTCCACGATGTCGCGTTCAAAGAGGCCGCAGGTATTCGGATTGGTCAGCATGATCGCCGCCACATCCGGCCCGAGCTTCGACTTGAAGGCCTCCAGGTCCACGCGGCCTTCCTTCGTCGCCGGAATACCGTCCACCTTGTATCCAAGAAGCGCGGCCGTCGCTGGGTTCGTGCCATGCGCCGACTCAGGCACCAGCACGCGCGACCGCTGCTCGTCCTCGCCACGCGCGATGAGGGCGGCCCGGATTGCCATCATGCCGCAAAGCTCGCCATGCGCGCCCGCCTTCGGCGACAGCGCCACGCCCGGCATGCCGGTCAGTTCCTTCAGCCAATGCGCAAGCTCGTTCATCAGCTCTAGCGAGCCCTGCACCGTCTTCTGCGGCTGCAGCGGATGCACATCGCTGATACCCGGAAGGCGCGCCATCTTCTCGTTGAGGCGCGGATTGTGCTTCATCGTGCAGGAGCCGAGCGGATAGAGACCGGCATCGATCGAATAGTTCTTCGAGGAGAGGCGCACGAAATGGCGCATCACTTCGGGCTCCGACACGCGCGCGAGACCGATCCGCCCCTGTCGTTCGAAATTGCCCAGATGCGAGGCGAACTCGCCCGGATCGTCCAGGTCGACGCCGCAGGCGCCCGGATTGTCGAGTTCGAAGAGAAGAGGCTCTTCGAGCTCCAGCGCCTTGTTGCCGGTGAAGGTCTCGCGCGCGCCGTTCGCCGACGTACCGCCGATCGAGGTCGGACGGCCCTGCTTGTTCATGCCCGACATTTAGAGCACCTCCTTCAGCGCCGCCGCATAGGCCGCGCGATCCTCATCCGTGTTTATTTCCGTGGAAGCGACGATCAGAAGATCCTCGACTTCCTTCACGCCAGGCAACAGCCGCGAGGCGGGAATACCGCCCAGCACGCCCTTCTCCGCAAGCGCATCGACGACCTGCGCCGCCGGTTTCGGCAGCCGCATCGTGAATTCGTTGAAGAAAGCCTTGTTCAGGATTTCGACGCCCGGAACGGAAGCAAGCTTTTCGGCAAGCCTGACGGCCGCGGCATGGTTGATACGCGCAAGCTGCCTGTAACCGTCCTCGCCCAGAAGCGACATATGGATCGTGAAGGCAAGGCAGCAGAGCCCGGAATTGGTGCAGATATTCGACGTCGCCTTTTCGCGGCGGATGTGCTGCTCGCGCGTCGAAAGCGTCAGCACGAAGCCGCGCTTGCCGTCCGCATCCACCGTCTCGCCGCAGAGACGCCCCGGCATCTGGCGCACATACTTGTCGCGCGTCGCGAAGAGGCCGACATAGGGGCCGCCGAAATTGAGGCCGTTGCCGATCGACTGGCCCTCGCCGACGACGATATCGGCGCCCATTTCGCCGGGCGGGGTCACCGCACCGAGCGAGACGATTTCCGGAACGACCGCGATCAGCAGCGCGCCCTTCGCATGGGCTGCTTCTGCGATGGCGCGCAGATCGTGCAGCTCGCCGAAGAAGCCCGGCGTCTGAACGACGACGCAGCTCGTTTCGTCCGTTATGCGCGCGGCGATGTCCTCGCTGCTGCCGGGAAGAAGCGGCGGCATGATCTCGAGCTTGTAGTCGGCAAAATCCGACAGGTTCTCCACCACCGCCGCATATTGCGGATGCAGCGTCCCGGAGAGCACCGCCTTGCGCCGCTTCGTTACGCGATGGGCCATGAGCACGGCCTCGCCGCAGCCGGTCGAACCGTCATACATGGAGGCATTGGCCACATCCATGCCCGTGATCATCGCGACCTGGGTCTGGAACTCGAAGAGATATTGCAGCGTGCCCTGCGAAATCTCCGGCTGGTAGGGCGTGTAGGAAGTGAGGAATTCCGAACGCTGGATAAGGTGATCGACCGCCGCCGGAACGTGATGGCGATAGGCCCCGCCGCCGACGAAGAAGGGTACGCTACCCGCAGCCACGTTCTTTGCCGCCATACGGGCAAAGACGCGTTCCACCTCGAGTTCGCCTTTCCGGCGCGGCAAGTCGACAAGGCCCTCCCGGCGCGCGCTTTCCGGCACGTCGCGGAAGAGTTCATCGACGCTCTTTGCGCCGATGACGCCCAGCATCTCTCGCCGGTCGGTTTCGGTCAGGGGCAGATAACGCATGATCGGGCTTTCCTTTCAGGGAGCGGATTTCCGTCCGGCGGATGCGCTGCTGAGCCTTACTGAAGGCTCTCCACGAATTCGTTGTAGGCGTTCTCGTCCATGAGCTTTTCGAGTTCGGAGGGGTCCGAAAGACGCAACTTCACGAACCAGCCATCGCCCATTGCGTCCTCGTTGACGCCGGCAGGTGTCGCTTCGATGTCGCTGTTGACGTCGACGACCTCGCCGCTCACCGGCGTATAGACCTCGCTCGCCGCCTTCACGCTTTCGACAACGGCCGCCTCGTCGCCCGCGGCAAGTTCCTTGCCGACTTCCGGCAGCTCGACGAAGACCACATCGCCGAGCTGTTCCTGCGCATAGTCGGTGATGCCGATGGTCGCGATGTCCCCTTCGACGCGCACCCATTCATGCTGATCCGTAAAGCGAATGTCGCTCATGAAAATCCCCTGATTTCTGTTACGCGGTGCAAGATCTCATTTGCCCGGCTTGTGAAAACGCTTCGTGACGAAGGGCATGGCTGCAATCTTCGCAGGCCGCCCCTTCCCCCTGACCATCAGTTCGACGCCGGTATCGACTTTCGAGAAGCCGGCCTCGACATAACCCATTGCGATCGGTCCGCCGACGCTCGGTCCGTAACCGCCGCTCGTTACCACACCTATCTTCTTTCCCGATGCGTCGGTAATCTCCGTGCCTTCCCGTGCGGGCGCCTTTCCTTCCGGCAGAAGCCCCACGCGCTTTCTCGGCGCTCCATTGGCGATCTGATCGAGAATGATCTTCGCGCCGGGGAAGTTCCCTTCCTCGCGGCGGCGCTTTGCGATTGTCCAGGTAAGCGCGCCTTCGACAGGCGTCGTGGTCTCGTCGATATCGTGTCCGTAAAGACAGAGCCCCGCTTCAAGACGCAGCGAGTCTCGCGCGCCAAGGCCGATGGGTTTCACTTCCGCCTCGCCGAGCAGCTTTTTCGTCAGCGCAACGGCATCCTCTTCGGCCACGGAAATTTCATAGCCGTCTTCGCCCGTATAGCCCGAACGGCTGATGATGCAGGCAAGGCCCGCGACATCCATTTCCTCGCCGGTCATGAAGGCCTGGTCCGGCGCATTCGGCGCAAAACGCGCGAAGACATCCACCGCTTTCGGACCTTGCAGCGCGATCAGCGCGCGGTCCTCGATGCGTTTCAGCTTCACATTCTCCGGGAGGTGCTTCTCGATATGCGCGAAGTCGGCATCCTTGCAGGCGGCATTGACGACAAGGAAGAGCACGCCGTCTTTCCGGGTCCGCGTAACCATCAGATCGTCGAGGATGCCGCCCTTCTCGTTCAGAAGCAGGGTGTAGCGGATGGCGCCCGGCGCCATATCTCGGATGTCGCCCGGCATCAATGCCTCGATGGCGGCGGCCACGGCCGCATGATCGGGGCCCTCAAGCCAGGCCTGGCCCATATGCGACACGTCGAAAAGTCCCGCCGCGTCGCGCGTATGAAGGTGCTCGGCCAGCACGCCCGCCGGATATTGCACGGGCATGTCGTAGCCTGCAAAGGGCACCATCTTCGCGCCCAGCTCGACATGGAGCGCGTGAAGCGGCGTCTTCTTGAGAGGACCGGCTGCGGGTTCCGACATGGGCCTTCCAGGTTCTTCCCGGTGCGGGAAAAATGCGAATCGATATGGACCGCTACCCGGCGGATCACTCCGCTTGTAGCGCCCCACTCTGTCGCTGAACCTGAGAGATTTCGCGTCGAACGAGATTAGCGTTCGCCGCTTACGCCCTTCGGTGAGGCCGGAAAATCGGTTTCCGGCCTGCTTTCCAGAGATTCATCCCCCTGCGGTCCTTGGTGCCTGAGAGTTTCCGGGGCGGTTGCTCCTTCGGCGCCGGGTCTCCGCGCATCGGCGGTCCCGAACTCTCCCGCAGGGTTCGTCTGTGTAGGAGTGATCATATGTGGCGGCCCGCCAGAGTCAAATGACATAAGCCGGCTGGGGTGAAAAAAGCGCCGAATCGCGCGGTTTTTCGGTCTCAGCGGATGGGGCTGTAGGCCACGCGGCGGTTATATTCCAGCTGCTCGGGGGTCAGCTGGAAGCCAACGAGAATCTGATAGATGCTGCCATCGGCCCGCCCGCCATAGGGCAGTACCGTGCCATCCACCGTCTTCACGAACCGGACCTGGCGTTGCCCCGGCTCGAAGACCACGGGCACCTCGTAGACCTGCTTCTTGTCGAAGGCGTTGAAGCGGCGCGTCACCGCGACGAAAGTCTTGAGCGTCAGCGCCCGGGCGGATGCGGCGGGTCCAAGCTCCGCGATGCCGTCAAAGGCGATATCGACGGTGATCGTCGATTCCTCGATATCGTATTCGCATCGTGAGACCACCTTGCCGATTTCCGCCTTGGCAACGATATCGGTGAGATCGGTACCGGACCCCGAAAGCAGGGTCACATGATCGGTCTCGTTCAACACGCCGACCGACGGGCAAGGATAAAGCGTCGTGCCGCCTTCCTTGACGTCGCTTCCGCCGAACATGCCGCATCCCGAGAGTGCAAGCGCGGCGAGAGCAGTCAGCATGGGCGCTCCCCGGCGGGCTCGTGAAGCTAGGTTCGTCGGGCGGATCGGCGCGGGCGAAAACGGCATATTTGTGTCACTCGGTCTATTGGCGATCTATTGGCGATCTATTGTCGCTGGCGGGACGGCAGGCAGGTGGAGCACGCGGCCGGGCTTTCTTGACTTTCCCCTGGCGGGCCCTTCTATTACCGCCATGAACGGTCTCGAAAGCCTTGCATTTCATAAGGTTAGTCGAGACTCGGGACCGCTCCCGGCAGCGCGCAAACTGTATCGGGTTGGTTCCGAAGTCACAAGGCGGACGAGCGTGTCCGTGCGGCGGGCCACTGACCGCAGGCGCCGCAGGACGCGCTACCCGGAAACGGCATCATGAGCGAGACAAAGGCAAAGCCCCCTCTGACGCTGCTCCTCGCGAGCCCGCGCGGCTTCTGTGCTGGCGTCGATCGCGCCATCCAGATTGTCGAACTCGCCATCGAGAAATTCGGACCGCCCGTCTATGTGCGTCACGAGATCGTCCACAACCGCTATGTGGTCGAGGAACTGGAACGGAAGGGAGCGATCTTCGTCGAGGAGCTCGACGAAGTGCCGCCCGGCGCCAAGGTCATATTCTCCGCGCATGGCGTTCCGAAATCCGTGCCTGCCGAAGCGCAGGCGCGCGAACTCTTCTACCTCGACGCCACCTGCCCGCTCGTCTCCAAGGTGCATGTCGAGGCCGAGCGGCTTCACAATCGCGGCCTTGAAATCCTGCTGATTGGTCACGCCGGCCACCCCGAAGTCATCGGCACGATGGGCCAGTTGCCGGACGGCGCTGTCACCCTCATCGAAACTGTTTCGGATGCCGAAGCCTTCACGCCCCGTGACCCCGAGAAGCTCGCCTTCGTTACCCAGACGACACTTTCCGTCGACGACACGGCGGAAATCGTGGCGGCGCTTCGGCGACGCTTCCCCTCGATCGCCGGGCCGCACAAGGAAGATATCTGCTATGCGACGACCAACCGGCAGGAAGCCGTGAAGAGCATCGCACCGAAAGTGGACGCCATGCTGGTGATCGGCGCGCCCAATTCGTCGAACTCCATGCGTCTCGTCGAGGTGGCTGAGCGCTCGGGCTGTCCCTACGCCGCGCTTGTGCAGCGCGCGAGCGACATCGACTGGCAAGCTCTGGGAAAGCCCGCTGCCGTCGGCCTGACGGCGGGTGCGAGCGCACCGGATGTTCTCGTGGAGGAAGTGATCGACGCATTTCGGCAGCATTTCAGCGTGACGGTCGAGGAAACGTCCGTCCGGCGCGAATCCGTGCAGTTCAAGCTGCCGCGCGCGCTCGCCGTCTGACGGGGGAAAGATGGCCGTCTATACGGAAGTGACCGACGAGGAACTGCGCGCCTTCCTCGAAACCTATGATGTCGGATCTCTCATGTCCTATCGCGGTATCGCGGAAGGCGTGGAGAATTCGAACTTCATGCTGCATACCGACAAGGGCGCCTACATCCTCACGCTATATGAAAAGCGCGTGGCGGAAGACGAACTTCCCTTCTTTCTCGGCCTGATGAACCATCTCGCCTCGCGCGGCATCGAATGTCCGACGCCTGTGAAGAACCGCGCGGGCGATCTCTATGGACGTCTCGCGGGCCGCGCTGCCGCCATCATCTCCTTCCTCGAAGGCATATGGGTACGCCGTCCGCAGCCGCGCCACTGCGTCGAAGTGGGCCGCGCGCTCGCCCATATGCATCTTGCGGGAGCCGATTTCGAACTCACGCGGCGGAACGCGCTCAATGTCGATGGCTGGCGGCCGCTTTTCGAATCCTGCCGCGAGGGGATCGATGCCTGGCAGGCGGGTCTGGCGCGGGAACTCGACAGCGAATTGACGGCGCTCGCGCGGGACTGGCCGCGCGACCTGCCCTCCGGCGTCATTCATGCCGACCTCTTTCCCGACAACGTCTTTTTCATCGGCGACCGGCTCTCCGGCCTCATCGACTTCTACTTCGCCTGCAACGATGCCTTCGCCTATGACCTCGCGGTCTGTCTCAATGCCTGGTGTTTCGAGGAGGATGGTTCCTTCAACATCACCAAGGCGCGCGGTCTCCTTCAGGCCTATACGCAGGTGCGCCCGCTCGATGCGCAGGAGCTTGCCGCGCTTCCGCTTCTCGCGCGCGGCGCGGCCATGCGTTTCCTGCTGACGAGGCTTTACGACTGGATCAATCATCCACCGGGCGCCTTCGTGAAGCCCAAGAATCCGAAAGAGTATCTGACGAGGCTCCGCTTCCATCGCGGCGTTTCATCCCCCGCCGGCTACGGGCTCGACGCATGAGCGGCGATGTCGTCGATCTCTATACGGACGGCGCCTGTTCCGGCAATCCGGGACCGGGCGGCTGGGGCGTTCTCATGCTCTATAAGGACAACGAGAAGGAACTTTGCGGCGGAGAGCCCGCCACCACCAATAACCGCATGGAACTCATGGCCGCCATCCAGGGTCTTGAAGCGTTGAAGCGCGGTGTGAAGGTGCGCGTCCATACCGACTCCACCTATGTGAAGGACGGTATCACCAAGTGGATTCACGGCTGGAAGAAGAACGGCTGGAAGAATGCGCAGAAGAAGCCCGTGAAGAACGCCGAGCTCTGGCAGCGTCTCGAAACCGCCATCGAGCGGCACGATGTCTCCTGGCACTGGGTGAAGGGGCATTCCGATCACCCGGAGAACGACCGGGCGGATGCGCTCGCGCGTCAGGGCATGGCGCCTTATCTCTCCAGATGACGCTTCGTCTCCCCAAATGAAAAAGGGCCTCCGCCGGGAGGCCCTTTTCCGTTCGCTTGCCCTGTTTCTCAGCTCAGCTGCTGCAGCATGTTTTCCGCGCCGGAAATCTTCGCCTCGCCGGGATTTGCTTCCTTGTTGAGGCTCTTCACCACGCCGTCATCGACCAGCATCGAATAGCGCAGGGAGCGCGTGCCCATGCCGAAGCCCGAACCGTCGAAGTCGAGGCCGAGCGCCTTGGTGAAATCGCCATTGCCGTCGCCGAGCATGGTCACCTTGCCGTCCGCGCCCTGCTGCTTGCCCCAGGCGCCCATGACGAAGGCGTCGTTCACGGAAAGGCAGACGATCTCGTCCACGCCCTTCGCCTTGATGTCATCCGAGCTGTTGATGAAGCCCGGCAGGTGCTGGTTGGAGCAGGTCGGCGTAAAGGCGCCCGGCAGCGCGAAGACGACGACCTTGCGGCCCTTGAAAAACTCGCCCGTTTTCACGGGTTGCGGGCCCTTGTCGGTCAGCTTCATCAGCGTCGCCTCGGGAATCCTGTCTCCGACATTAATGGCCATTTGAGCCTCCTCCTGTTGCGCGGGCCGCGCGGCCCGACATGCGATGTTGGGCGGCATTTAAACGCCAATCGGCGGCGAGTGCCAGCCCGCCCGCCTTGCCCCGGATCACATTGTCTTGTGGATCACATCGTCTTCCTGATGACATAGGCCTTTTCGGGACCCGAAAGAATTAAGGTCAGCTCCTCGCCATCCAGCATGGCGGGCGAAAGCACCTCGACCTCCATCGCATAACGCACGACATCGCCTTCGCGCTTCACACGAGGCGTACCGAACCATGTGTTGCTCGAGGATTGGACAATCAGTTGCGGTGGTTCGCAGCCGGGTCCGCAATGATGCAGGCGCACTTCGAGCGTCGGGGCCTCGTTTTCGCGCCATCTGACATCGATGAGATCGGGGTCGGCCGGCGGCACGGGCACGCGGGCAAGCGCGGCGCGAAGCCGGTTCGCAAAGAGTGTCTCTTCCGGCGTCTCCCCGGTCGCGGTCGGCGGCACGACAAGTTCGAGCTCCGCCTGGCGCGGTACGCAGATGTCGGAACAGATGCCGTAATACATGGAAAGTCGCAGCGTCACGGGCAGCGACGCGTCTTCCGGCACCACGCGCAGCGGCCAGAGAACGCCGTTCCCATAGCCGAAGGTAATGTCGCCCGGCGCGTCGAATCGTTCGGGCGCGGGCCAGCGCAGTTCGACGCCCGCCACATTCTCCGAGGCCGACCAGTCGAAGGAAGGCGGAATGCCCGAATCGCCCGGCTGCTTCCAGTAGGTCTTCCAGCCATCGGCCAGTTGGAGATCGAGACCCGCAAGGAATGCCGAGCCGTCATGCGCAGCTGTCGCGGCGGCGAGTTCAAGAGACCGCACGCCCTTTCCGGGCGCTGCCGATGCAGGCGCCGGAGCGATGAGGAAGCTCACACAAAGAAGAAAAAACCCGAAGCGGACCGCCGCTCTCATGCGCATTTCATCTCCCGCTCTCCGGCATCCGCCGAAGCGTCACCCATTTCCGCCGAAGCTAGCATCACACGCTCTTCACATTCCGTACAAATAGACGTGACAGATTTACCCTCAAGGAGGCGTGACATCCACCGCACAAGGGTGCAGGATTTCAAAGTGGCTGCGTTTATTGCGCCCTATCGACGTGGAGGTGGTTCTGTCATGAGCTCTATGTCGTCGAATCTGAGCTATCGCCCCGAGGACGACGGCTTTCTCGAGGGCAAGATGCTGATCGCGATGCCGACGATCGGCGACGACCGTTTCGATCGCACCGTCATATATATGTGCGTGCATAATCCCGACGGCGCCATGGGCATCGTCGTGAACAAGCCCGCCGATAACATCACCTTTCCCGACCTTCTGGACCGGCTTTCCATCCGCGTGCCCGGCACGCGCCTGCCGAACGAAATCCACTGTCCCGTTCTCGCGGGCGGTCCGGTCGAAATGGGCCGCGGCTTCGTCCTTCATACCCAGGATTATTTCTCCGAGGAATCGACGCTGCCGGTGGATGAAAATGTCGGCCTCACCGCGAGCGTCGACATATTGCGCGCCATGGCGACCGGATGCGGGCCGAGCCGCGCGCTTCTCGCGCTGGGATATGCGGGCTGGGCGCCGGGTCAGCTCGATGCCGAGATCCAGGCCAATGGCTGGCTCCATTGCGATCCCGATCCGGAGCTTCTCTTCGGCCTCAATCTCGAAGCGAAATATCACTCTGCTCTGGCGAAACTCGGCATCAACCTGTCGCTGCTTTCCGCCGAAGCGGGTCACGCCTGAGGTATTCGCCGCACCTTGGCGTTGCCAATAATGCGCCCACCGGCAACGCTTCAGCGTTGCCAATAATGCGCAATGAAATCGAGCGCCTCGGCTGCGCGCATCGGCTGTCCGAAATAATATCCCTGCCCGTAGTCGCAGCCCATCGCCGCGAGATCCGCCGCCTGCGTCTCGCTTTCCGTTCCTTCCGCCACGACTTCCATGCCGAGATCATGTGCGAGCGTCACCATGGAGCGGATGATGAGCGGCGTTTCGCGATCCGCGGACATGCCGGCCACGAATGAACGGTCGACCTTCAGCGTGTCGAAAGGGAAGCGCTGCAGGTAGGAAAGGCTCGAATAGCCTGTGCCGAAATCGTCGAGCGAAAGCCCGGCGCCCAGCGCCTTCAATCGGCCCAGCATGTTCGCGGCGAATTCCGGATTTTCCATGACGAGGGATTCCGTCACTTCGAGCTTCAGCGAGCCCCGCTCGATGTCGATACGGTTCAGCACGCGCTTCACATCGTCGATCAGGTCGTGACGCAGAAGCTGGCGGCTCGACACGTTGACGCTCGCAAAAAGCGGCCTTTCCATCGGAAAGAGTTTCTGCCAGGTCGCAAGCTCCTCGCTCGCGGCGCGAAGGGCGAAGCGGCCTATATCCGTGATGACACCGAGCTCTTCGGCTAGCGGCACGAAATTGTCCGGCGTCAGCAATCCTTCCCTCGGATGGTTCCAGCGGATCAGCGCCTCGAAACCGCGCACCGTCCCGTCCGTCAGCGACATGATCGGCTGGTAGTAGACTTCCATCTCCTTGCGCTCGATGGCGTGGCGCAGATCCGTTTCGAGTGTCAGGTGATCGTCCGCTTCCGCGCGCATGCCCGGTTCGAAAAGCTCGATCCGCGCCTTGCCGGAACGCTTGGCGCGATACATCGCGATTTCGGCTTCCGTCAGCAGTTCCTCGGGATGTTCATGCGCATCCTCGCAGATCGCCACGCCTACCGAGCATGTCGGATAGATTTCGTGGCCTGCGACCTCGATGGGCTGGTGCAGAAACTCGCTTGCCTGTTCGGCGAATGCGAGCGCATCCTCGCGCTCCGTCCGCGTCGTCAGCAGCACCGCGAAAGCATCGCCGTCGATCCGCGCCACCGTGTCGTCCTGCGTCACGAGGGACTCGAGGCGCCTCGCAAGCGCGATCAGCAGCGCGTCTCCGCCCGAATGGCCGATGCTGTCGTTCACCGTCTTGAAGCGATCGAGATCGATGAGGAGAAGCGCCGCGCGCGGGCGCTCGAGAAGCCCCCGGCGGCGGATCGCCCGCGACATGCGGTCCATGAAGAGCGCGCGGTTCGGCAGTCCCGTCAGGCTATCATGCACACTGTCGTGCATGAGCCGTTCTTCGGCGAGCTTCTGTGACGAAATATCCCGCACCGTGCCGATGCAGCGCGTCGCGAAATTCTCCGGCCCCGCAACGCAGCTCGCCGAAAGCGCGACCCAGCGGAAGACGCCATCCGAGTGGCGCATGCGGAATTCGAGCGAGAAGGAAACATTGCCGCGCCCGATATAGGCGTTGAGCGCGTTTCGATATGTCTCACGGTCGGCGGGATGCATGTGTTCGCGCCAGGCCACTTCGTTGCCGTCCAGCGTGCCTGCATCAAGGCCGAGCATGGCCTCGACCGACGGCGAGACATAAAGCCGGTCGTTCGCGATATCCCAGTCCCAGACGCCCATGCGCGCGCCGGTCAGCGCGAAGGCATGGCGCTGCTCGCTGCGAAGCGTGCCGATATCCGTCCGGCGGCGGCCGCCCTGTGCGTGATAGGCGGCTGCGAAGGCGAAGAGCGCCAATGCCGTGGTGAAGACGCCACTCGCGAAAACCGTTCCCGTGAAGGCGCCTCCCATCCAGCCCATGGAATTGAAGGCCGCCAGAAACCCGGCAAGCCCGAAAAGAGCTGCGCCGGGGATCAGCAATTGCGCCGGCCGCACGCCGCGAAGCGCCGCCATGACGACGAGCGGCGCCCCGCCGAGCAGCGCTACCGCAAGGAAGACGCGAACGAAGAGCGCCGCGCCCGACACCGAAATGAAGGCGAGCGGTATGCCCGCCAGCACGGCAAGCCCAAGCATCCGTGTCGCGCGCGCAAGCGAGGCGGAATGCCGCTCACTGTCGAGGAAGAAGCGTTCCAGCATGAAGACGGAGGAAGCAAAGAACGTCAGCGCGATGGTGCGCGCGACGAGGTCCCACCAGGGCGATAGAGAGAAGATGGAGGCGAGGTATCCGAATTCGGCAATAAGAACGAGAAAGCCCGTGCCGAGCATCGCCGCCGTCGCCTGCGCTGCGGCCGCACGCGTCAGAATGCCGAGCGCCGCCATGTAGATGCCGAAGGCCGCGATCACGGCGAGCATGCCGCCTTCGATGAGCGAAAGGCGCTGCGTGAAGCGGCTCCAGGCCTCTTCATGCCAGAGATAAATTCCCGCTTCCGTGGTCCGGTCCGCATGGAGTGCGACGGCAACGCTCGTTTGCACATCGCCGGTCAGCGTATAGACCGCGAAACCCGGCCAGGCGTGAATGTCCGAGTTGGACGGGTCCTCGCCACCTGCGGCCAGGGCGCGATCGAACGATACTTGCGGGCGCGGCCAGAAGAAGGCGCCAAGACCCTCACCGCGCCGGTCGGCAACGAGGAGCCGGGTCACCGGTTCCTCGCCCCGGTTTCTCAGCGCGAAGACGCGCCAGACGCCGCTGTCCTGTTCCTCGCCGCTCCACAGCACGATGGAGCCGTCCTCGAGCTCGCCCTCTTCCACCGCCTCGCCTTCAGGAAAGGTTTCGGCGGCAATCGCGTCTTCTCCGATAGCGGGCGGTTCGATGGTGAGCTTCGTGCCCGAGGCGGAATAATTGTGAACATAGGGCGTGAGGTCGATCACGGGATGCGCATCGTCCATGGCGACCGCGTCCAGCGCCTTCGCCTCCGGTACGAAAAGCAATCCCAACGCCAGCGCAAGCGCGGCGGACGCGCCTTTCATGCGCGCCATCATCTGGCCCCCTCGCCGCATCCCTTCGACAGCTCCCCTCGTCTGGTGTTTTCCGGCGGCTAACCGCGCCGGTCGTCGCGCAGAATGGCGAAAACGACGTGGTCGCACCATGCCCCGTTGATCCTGAGATAGCCCCTGGCGATCCCCTCTTCCGTGAAACCGCATTTGCGGAGCACTGCGCGGGAGCGCTCGTTCTCCGGCAGACAGGCGGCCTGCAGCCTGTGCAGCTTCAACTCCTCGAACACGAACGGAATGAGCGCGCGCACCGCCGCGGTCACATAGCCCCGCCCGGCATGGCGCTCCCCCGCCCAGTAGCCCAGCGTGCAACTCTGCTGAACGCCGCGCTGTACGCCCGAAAGCGTACATCCGCCAAGCAAAACATGATCTTCCTCACGAAAGATGAAGAAGGGATAGGCGTGGTCCTCGCGGATTTCGCGCTGATAGCGGCGCAGCCGCCGCCGGAAGGATGCCTTGGTGAGATCGTCCGGCGCCCATGTCGGCTCCCAGGGGGTGAGGAAGGCCCTGCTCTTCTCCCGCAGCTCCGCCCAGGCCTCATAATCCCCGATCTGGGGGTTCCGCAGATAGACCCCGTCGCCCAGCACCATGGGCGTCACGTCGGGTCTCGACATCGAGCGGAGAAATGCCATGAGCGACTGGCCCTCGTCAGCGAAGGACGGCCGCGAGGCACCCCCTCCCCGGATCCGCGGAAGCGCGGTCCCTAGATGGCGAATCTTGCCGCGAGACGGTCATAGGATTCAAGCCCGCCGCCCGCACCTTTCAGCGGGCCTATGGCCGAAAGCGCGAAGGCCTTGCCGCGCAGAAGCCGGTCGGCATAGCGCCGGACGGCGGCGGCGTCCACGGCCTCGACCTTCTCGATCAGCTCGCCGATGGGCAGGACGCGGCCATGGATCATGTATTGCCGTGCAATCTGCTCCGCGCGGGAAGACGAACTTTCAAGCCCCATCATCAGGCCGGCCTTTATCTGGGCGCGGGCGCGGGCAACTTCCACCTCGCTCACATCCACGCCGATCCGGCCAAGCTCTCCCGACAGCACCGGCATCAGCTCGGCCACATGTTCGGGCGCCGTACCCGCATAAAGGCCGAAGACGCCGGTATCCGCGAAGGACCAGGAAAAGGCGAAGACCGAATAGCAGAGGCCGCGCTTCTCGCGCACTTCCTGAAAGAGGCGCGAGGACATGCCGCCGCCCAGCACGCCGGAGAAGACCTGCGCCGTATAGTAGTCCGGATCGGCATAGGTCGGGCCCTCGAAGGCGAGCGCGAGATGCGTCTGCTCGAGATCGCGCTCCTTGCGGATTTCGCCGCCCTGAAAGAGCGCCTTCGGCGCGCCGTTGTTCCTCTGGCCCGGCAGCTTCGTGAAGCGTTCCTGCGCGAGCCGCACAAGCGCCTGGTGGTCGAGCCCGCCAGCCGCCGCCAGCACCATGCCCGGCGCGGAATAGCGCTCGCCCATATAGCCGTGCAGGTCGTCGCGGCCGAAGCCCGACACCGTATCCACCGTGCCGAGGATCGAGCGGCCGAGCGGTTGGCCGGGAAAGGCCGCTTCCAGCAGATCGTCGAAGACCACATCGTCCGGCGTGTCATGCGCTTGGCCGATCTCGGAAATGATGACGCCGCGCTCGCGCTCGACCTCTTCCGGGTCGAAGACCGAGTTCTGCAGGATGTCGGCGAGAATATCGACGGCGAGCGGCAGGTCCTCGCGTAGCACCCGCGCGTAATAGGCCGTCGCCTCATGCGTCGTATGGGCGTTGAGGTGCCCGCCGACCGTCTCGATCTCCTCGGCGATGGCAAGCGCCGAGCGGCGCTCCGTCCCCTTGAAGGCCATATGTTCCAGCATGTGCGAGACGCCATGCTCGCGGGCGCGCTCATGCCGCGCGCCGGTATTCACCCAGACGCCAACGGAGGTCGTCTGCAGATGGGGCATGCTGTCGGTCACGACAGTGAGACCGTTTTCAAGGCGCGTCACTTCAACGGACATGGGCACACTCCTTCTTCACACACGGAACTCGGGAACAACGGCATCAAACGGTAAGGGAACGGGCGCGCTCGCGGATAAAGGCCTCGATGGCGCCGAGATCGTTCGGCAGGGCGGCAAGCCGCTCCTCCCGCTCGAAGAGATCGGCCATGGCGGGCGGCAGATCGGGATGGATGCCCGTCGCCTTTTTCACCGCATCGGGGAACTTTGCCGGATGCGCGGTCGCCAGCGTCACCATGGGCACGGAGGGCGTTCCACGCAGTCTTGCCGCTGCGGCAAGACCGACTGCCGAATGCGGATCGACCAGTTCTTCCGTCTCTTCCAGCGTACGCCGGATCGTCTCCGCGGTCTCCGCCTCGTCGATGCGGGCAGCGGCGAAGCGCTCGCGGATCTCCGACATCTGCTCGGCATCGACCTCGAAGGCGCCGGACTGCGAAAGGCTCTGCATGAGCCGCGTCACCGCCTCGCCATCGCGGCCATAGGCGTCGAAGAGAAGCCGCTCGAAATTGGACGAGACCTGGATATCCATGCTCGGGCTGATCGTCGGCACAACCTTGCCGACCTGGTAGCGGCCGCTTTCGAGCGTTCGTGCGAGAATGTCGTTCACATTGGTCGCGATCACGAGCTTCTCGATCGGAAGCCCCATCTTGGCGGCGGCGAAACCGGCGAAGATATCGCCGAAATTCCCCGTCGGCACCGAAAACGATACGGGCCTGTGCGGTGCGCCGAGCGCCACCGCACTCGTGAAGAAATAGACGATCTGGGCCATCACGCGGCCCCAGTTGATCGAATTCACGCCTGCAAGGCTTACCTCGTCGCGGAAGGCGTGGTCGTTGAACATCGCCTTCACCAGCGCCTGGCAATCGTCGAAGGAGCCCTCGACGGCGATGTTGTGGACATTGGCGTCCAGCACCGTCGTCATCTGGCGGCGCTGCACCTCCGACACGCGCCCCTTCGGATGGAGAATGAAAATGTCCGTCGTGTCGCGGCCGCGGAAGGCTTCGATGGCGGCGGAGCCCGTGTCGCCCGAAGTCGCGCCGACGACCGTGATGCGTCTGCCCTTCGCCGCCAGCACATGGTCGAAAAGCCGGGCGAGGATCTGCATCGCCACATCCTTGAAGGCGAGCGTCGGCCCGTGGAAAAGTTCGAGCAGCCAGTCATTCGCCGCCATTTGCCGCAGCGGCACAACCGCCTCGTGCCGGAAGGTTGCATAGGCCGCGCCGATCATGTCGCGCAGGTCCTTGTCGGCAATCGACGTCCCCAGATAGGGCCGCATAACGCGGAAGGCCGTTTCCTCGTAAGAGAGGCCGGCAAGGCTCGCGATCTCGCCCTCGCTCCAGCGCGGCCATTCGGCAGGTACATAAAGTCCGCCGTCGCGCGCCAGCCCGGTGAGCAAAGCGTCCTCGAATTCAAGCTCCGGAGCGCGGCCCCGCGTGCTGACGTATTTCACCATAATCTCCAGGATAACCGGCGGACGGATTGGGCCCGGCGCCGGACGGGCGTAACCTAGCCCCGGGCGCGGGCAGAGGCAATCGGCATCATGCCACGCCAGAAATACATTATATTTCAGCTACTTATCCAGGTATCGCGCCTCGATATGGGCCCTGAAGGCGGCCGTGCCGAGCGGCTCGCCCGTTGCCTCCTGGATGATCTCGTCGGGCGTCCGGCTCGCCCCTTTCCCATGCACATGGGTCCGCACGAAGCCGAGCAGCGGCGCAAAATCACCCTCGCCAAGCGCCTCTTCGAGGCCGTCATACTCGCGCTTCGCGGCGGCGAAGAGCTGCGCGGCGGCGAGCGCGCCAAGCGTATAGGTCGGAAAATAGCCGAAGGAGCCCGACGGCCAGTGAATGTCCTGCATACAGCCCGTCGCATCGTTCGGCGGCACGATGCCGAGGCTCTTCTCCATGCCCTCGTTCCACGCCGCAGGCAGATCCGCCGCCTTCAACTCGCCCGCGATCATCGCGCGCTCCAGCCGGTAGCGCAGCATCACATGGAGCGGATAGCTCACCTCGTCCGCCTGCACGCGGATGAAGCCCGGCGCGACTTTCCTGTAGTGGCGGAGAATGTTCTCCGGTTCCCAGGCCGCGCCTTCGCCGCCGAAGCCCGCCTTGAGGCGCGGCGCGAGGAAGCGGATGAAGCTCTCCGTCCGGGCCGCCTGCATCTCGAAGAGGAGCGACTGGCTTTCATGGATGGTCATGCCGCGCGCGCGGCCGACAGGCTGGCTCCGCCATTCCGCCGGAAGCCCGCGCTCGTAGAGCGAATGCCCCGTCTCGTGGATCACCGCCATCAGGCTTTCGGTGAAATCCGCCTCGTCGTAGCGCGTGGTGATGCGGCTGTCGTCCGGCACGCCGCCGGTAAAGGGATGGTGGCTCACATCGAGCCTGCCATGCGCGAAGTCGAAGCCGATAAGGCCCATCACCTCGCGGCCGATCCGCTCCTGAAGCGCGACGGGGAAAGGGCCCTCGATGGGAAGCCGCGCCGGCCCCCGCGCCTGATGCTCCATCACCTCGCGCAGCAGCCCCGGCAGGAAACTCTCCAGATCGGCGAAGAGCGCATCGATATCGGCCGAGCGGCGCCCCGGATCGTAGCCGTCGAGCAGCGCATCGTAATGCGAAAGGCCAAAGGCATCGGCCTTCGCCGCCGCCTGTTCGCGCACGAGGCCGATCAGCCTGTCGAGTTCGGGCGCGAGGCTCGCATAGTCGTTCTGCGCCCGCGCCCTTCGCCAGACCATCTCCGTATGGGATTTCTGCCGCGACAGCCGCGTGACGAGCGAGGCGGGCGTCGCCGTCGCATGGGCGTGGACGCGCACCATCTCGGAGAGGTTTGCGCGGTCCCATTCCCCAAGCCCGTCCGCCTCATGCGCGGCTTCGAGAAGCTCCGCCACTTCCGGCGCGGTCAGCGTTTCATGCGCGATGAGCGACAGCGCCGCCTGCTGTTCGGCGCGCGCCCCGGCGCCGCCTTCCGGCATCATGGTCGCACGGTCCCAATGCAGCACGGCCTGCGCGCCGTAAAGCGCCGAAAGCCGCTCGAAGCGGCTCTTCAATGCGTCATAGGCCGCCGTCGAATTGCGCTCGCTCATGCCTTCTTCCGCTCCCGTCCGATCCGTCCGTTCGACCTGTGATAGGCAATGTAGATGACGGCCAGCACGCCCGCGAGGCCGAACCAGGTCAGCGCATAGTCGAGATGGTTGTTCGGAATGTCGACGCGGGTGCCCTTCGGTTTCGGCCACTCGCCGGGGAAACTTCCCCTCTCCGCCTCGACGATGAAAGGCGCGGGTTTCATGCCGTCGAGCGCAGCGCCCATCCTGGCGGGGTCGCGCACCATCCAGACATTCTTCTGCGTATCGTCCTGCCCGTCGAAGGGGCCGCGCCGTTGCGGCGCGCGCAGCACGCCCGTGAAGCTCACCTCGCCTTCGGGCACGCCGCCATGCGCCTCCTTCAGCGCGGCGGGCACGAAGCCGCGATCGACCAGCACCACCGCTCCTTCGGCGACTTCGAGCGGCGAGACAATGCCATATCCGGCCGCGCCGCCCTCGTCTTGGGTGAAGTGATGGAATTCGCGCGGGAGAAAACGCCCCGTCAGCTTCACGCGCCGGTATTCCTCCGCTTCGGCGTCGAACGCGTCCCATGTCTCGGGCGCGGGCATCGGCGCCGCCTCGCCATGAAGCCGTGTGTCGATCCGCTGGAGCAAAGCCTCCTTCCACTGCAGCCGCTCTACCTGCCACAGCCCAAGCCCGATCAGCACGGGCAGCGCTGCGAGCGTCATGACCGTCGGCCAGAGCATCGGACGGAAGAAGCGGTTATCTCTCATTTCTCCAAACGTCCTTCTTCCGCCTTGTTCCGGAACTGCTGTGCGACAAGCCAGCCCTTGAGTGGCCGGAGAAGCCCGATCGTGAGCGCAAGCGTAAGCGGAATCCACAACAGGGCATGAACCCAGTAGGGCGGCGACCAGGTGAACTCCACCCAGAGCACAAGCCCCACGATCACGAAGCCGACAATCATCATGATGAAAACCGCAGGCCCGTCGCCCGAGTCGGCAAAGGAGTAATCGAGCCCGCAAGCATCGCAGCCCGGCGCAAGGTCGAGAAATCCCTTGTAGAGCTTGCCCTTCCCGCAGCGCGGACAGCAGCCTCTCAACCCCACCTCGATGGAGGACGGTGCGCCCTCTCCCGTTTCGCTCATGCTTCACACTCCCGAAAAGGCCGAGGGCGGGCCGCTTGCGCGCACCCGCCCCCAACAGTTGCTTTCTTCTTCGCCGGTCTCAATGCGTGGCCGGAACGGCTCCCGCCGAGCCCCAGATATAGATCGCGAAGAACAGAAACAGCCAGACCACGTCAACGAAGTGCCAGTACCAGGCCGCCGCCTCGAAGCCGAAATGCTGTTTCGGTGTGAAGTCGCCCTTCAGCGCGCGCAGCAGGCAGACGATCAGGAAGATCGTGCCGACAATCACATGGAAGCCGTGGAAGCCGGTCGCCATGAAGAAGGTCGCGCCATAGATATGGCCAGCGAAGGAGAAGCTCGCATGGGCATATTCATAGGCCTGCACGGATGTGAAGAAAAGGCCGAGAACAACCGTCAGCACGAGCCCCTGCACAAGCCCCTTGCGGTCGCCATGCTGGAGCGCATGATGCGCCCAGGTCACCGTGGTGCCCGAGGTCAGCAGGATGATCGTGTTGAGAAGCGGCAGGTGCCAGGGGTCGAAGACCTCGATGCCCTGGGGCGGCCAGTGGCCTCCGGTGAGTTCATAGCGCGCGGCCTGGATATGCTCGCCGGAAAAGAGGCTGGCATCGAAAAAGGCCCAGAACCAGGCGACGAAGAACATCACTTCCGAAGTGATGAACAGGATCATGCCATAGCGCAGGTGAAGCTGCACAACCGGCGTATGATCGCCGCGATTGGCCTCGCGCACGACATCGCGCCACCAGCCATACATGGTGTAGAGCACGATCGCGAGACCGATACAGAAAATCCACGGCGCGGAACCGTGCATCCACTGAATGGCACCGACCGCAAGCACGAAGGCGCCGATCGAACCGACGACCGGCCAGGGGCTCGGGTCGACGAGGTGGTAGTCGTGATGTTTGGCGTGGGCGTCAGCCATGTCCCCTCTTCTCCACTTCAGCGCAGCCCGCATCGGGGTCTGCAACCAACCAGGTTCTTCTCCGGCCAGCGCCGGTTATCATACACATCCGGCAGGCACCGGGCGCGGCCTCAGATAGGCCTGTTCGCCACATTGCCCCCGAGCTTCACGATCGTCACGATGAAGAACAGCGCAATGAAGGCCGCCAGCGCCCAGGCGATCGCGAGATTGCGTCCCCGCCGCCGCCTGATCTGTTCTTCCGTCCATTGCGGCGTCTCGATCTTGTGACGCTCGCTTTCTTCCCTGTTCCCGTCCATCACACCTCACATGCCCTGCAAGAGCCCGCTCGCGGGAAGCGCGGCAAGGCCAAGGATCTTCTCGGCCAGCAGCAGGGAGAAGATGAGGAAAAGATAGAGAATGGAATAGCCGAAAAGGCGCATGGCCGCCTTCTCCTGCGCCACGCCCGGCGCGGTGCGCGCCAGGGCAAGGGCAAACCAGATGAAGCCTGCGCCGAGCGCGGCCGTCGCGCCCATATAGAGCACGCCCGCAAATCCCATCAATCCCGGCAGAAGCGTCACCGGCACCAGAAGCAGCGAATAGATCAGGATCTGCTGCCGCGTCACCTTCTCCCCCGCAACCACGGGCAGCATCGGCACACCGGCTTTCTTGTAATCGGCATTGCTGCGCAGCGCGAGCGCCCAGAAATGCGGCGGCGTCCACATGAAGATGATGAGGAAAAGCACCACACTTTCGAGCGAGATGCTGCCCGTCACGGCCGTCCAGCCGACCATCGGGGGGAAGGCACCTGCCGCCCCGCCAATCACGATGTTCTGCGGCGTCCGCCGCTTCAGCCACATCGTGTAGATCACCACATAGAAGAAGATCGTGAAGGCAAGCAGCGCCGCCGCGACCCAGTTCACGAGCACGCCCATCGTCATCACGGAGAAGACGGAGAGGATCGCGCCGAAGGCGGCCGCCTCGCCCGGGCTGACGCGCCCGGCGGGAATCGGGCGGCCCAATGTGCGCGACATGCGCGCATCGATATCCGCGTCATACCACATGTTCAGCGCGCCGGACGCGCCCGCGCCGACGGCGATGCAGAGCAGCGCCGTAAAGCCGATCACGGGATGGATGCCGCCCGGCGCAACAGCAATGCCGACAAGCGCGGTGAAGATCACCAGCGACATCACGCGCGGCTTCAGCAGCTCGAAGAAATCGCGCGCGGAGCCCGCGCCGCCTTCGGACAGCGTGTTTTCACCCTGATTGCTGATCGCCGTATCGGACATGAACTCGACTTGTCTTCTTTGCGTGTCGCGGAGTTAAGGCACTCCGCCCGAAAAGGGGCTCCGGCCGGGTCGTCCCCGGCCGGAGCGGTTCTTACTTGATCCGCGGCAGTTCCGAGAACTGGTGGAACGGCGGCGGCGAGGAAAGCGTCCATTCAAGCGTGGTTGCGCCTTCACCCCAGGGATTGTCGGCCGCCTTCTGCTTCTTGACGAAGGCATGAACAACACCCACCAGGAAGATCAGCACGCCGAAGGCCGAGATGTAGGAGCCGATCGAGGAAACATAATTCCAGTGTGCGAAGGCATCCGGATAGTCCGCATAGCGGCGCGGCATGCCCTGCAGGCCCAGGAAGTGCTGCGGGAAGAAGACCAGGTTCACACCGATGAACGTGACCCAGAAGTGCAGCTTGCCCCAGAACTCGGAGTACATGTAGCCGAACATCTTCGGGAACCAGTAGTACCACCCTGCGAAGATCGCGAAGACGGCGCCGAGCGACAGCACGTAGTGGAAGTGCGCCACCACGTAATAGGTGTCGTGCAGCGCACGGTCGACGCCGGCATTGGCGAGCACGACGCCCGTCACGCCGCCGACGGTGAACAGAAAGATGAAGCCGATCGCCCAGACCATCGGCGTGCGGAACTGGATGGAACCGCCCCACATCGTCGCGATCCATGAGAAGATCTTCACGCCGGTCGGCACCGCGATGACCATGGTGGCCGCCACGAAATAGGCCTGCGTGTTGACCGACATGCCGACCGTGTACATGTGGTGCGCCCACACGATGAAGCCGACGAAGCCGATCGCGACCATGGCATAGGCCATGCCGAGATAGCCGAACACGGGCTTGCGCGAGAAGGTCGAGATGATCTGGCTGACGAGGCCGAAGCCCGGCAGGATCATGATGTAGACTTCCGGATGCCCGAAGAACCAGAACAGATGCTGGAACAGGATCGGGTCGCCGCCACCTTCAGGCGAGAAGAAGGTCGTGCCGAAATTGCGGTCCGTCAGCAGCATCGTGATCGCACCGGCAAGAACCGGCAGCGCGAGCAGCAGCAGGAAAACGGTCACGAGCACCGACCAGACAAAGAGCGGCATCTTGTGCAGCGTCATGCCCGGGGCGCGCATGTTGAAGATGGTGGTGATGAAGTTGATCGCGCCGAGAATCGACGAGGCACCGGCAACATGGAGCGAGAGAATGGCAAAGTCCATTGCCGGTCCGGGCGCGCCCGTGGTCGATAGCGGCGGATAGACCGTCCAGCCGCCGGAGGCACCGTCGCCGCCAGGCGCACCGGGCACGAAGATCGAGATCACGAGCAGGGCGAGCGCGGCGGGCAGCAGCCAGAACGAGATGTTGTTCATGCGCGGGAAGGCCATGTCCGGCGCACCGATCATCAGCGGCACGAACCAGTTGCCGAAACCGCCAATCAGGGCCGGCATCGCCATGAAGAAGATCATGATGAGGCCATGCGCGGTGATCAGCGTGTTGAAGAGGTTGTAGTCGCCCTGCAATATGCCGTCGCCGGGATATTGCAGTTCCATGCGCATGATCACGGAGAAGGTGCCGCCCACGATGCCGGCGATGATCGCGAAGACAAGGTACATCGTGCCGATGTCCTTGTGGTTCGTCGAATAGACGTACCGCTTCCACCCGGTGGGGTGATCGGCGTGATCGGCGTGTGCACCCGCAGCTTGCCCTGCCATCTCTCTAACCCTTCGTTCTTGCGATTATTACTTCACTCGACAGCGCAAGCGCTCAGCGCGCTTGAGCCGCCTGCGCCAGTTTGACCTTGCCGTCAGAGCCGGCATCCGCCTGCTGCTGCTCGACCCAGTTCTGGAATTCTTCCTTGCTGACCACCTTCACATTGATCGGCATGAAGGCATGGCGTGTGCCGCAGAGTTCCGAGCACTGGCCATAATACATGCCGGTCTTCTCGGCGCGGAACCACGTCTCGTTGAGACGGCCGGGCACCGCGTCGATCTTCACGCCGAATTGCGGAACCGCAAAGGCGTGGATCACATCGGACGCCGTCACGATCACGCGCACCGTCGTGTCAACGGGAACGACCATCGCCTCATCCGCGGCGAGCAGGCGCGGCTGGCCGGGCTCAAGATCGGCATCCTCGACCATGTTCGAGATCAGCGAAATGTCGCCATTGTCCGGATATTCGTAGCCCCAGTACCACTGATAGCCGACAGCCTTCACCGTGAGCTCGGCTTCGGGAATATCCACCTGCTTGTAGAGAAGCCGGAACGAGGGGATCGCGATCACCACCAGAATCATCACCGGCAGCACGGTCCAGGCCACTTCCAGCAGCGTGTTATGCGTCGTCTTGGAGGGCGTCGGATTGGCGCGGCGGTTGAAGCGCACCATCACCACGACAAGAAGAAGAAGAACGAGCACGACGATCGCGGAAGTGATCCACAGCAGCATCGAATGGAAGGAGATGATGTCGTGCATGACGGGCGTCACGGCTTCCTGGAGACCCAGGCCGCCGTCCACCGGCGTCGCATGCGCGGCCGTGACGAAGCCGCCGCCAAGAAGACCCATCGCAAGAGCCGTCGCGAAGAGGCCGAAAAAGTTCGAAAACCGCATGCTTATCCCCAGCTATTCAATTCGCTTTCCGGGCCTTGCCCGGATGCCCGTGACCAAAGAGGAAGATGGCGCCAGAAACCATAAAGCGCTTCCCGCCGCAAGCTCCGCCGCGCCTTCTCTTCGTTGTTTTGCCTGACGGCGGCATCCCCCTGATGCGATCCGCCGGCAGGAGACCGCCGCCCCGTCGGGCGCAGCGCTCCGCCCGGCTGACGACTCGCGGACGTCAGTATAGCCCCGGTGCGGCGACAAACCACACTGCGCGCACGGTTTTGCGACGTTTTGCCACAATAACCGGGAGAATTGCGCCCGCGCGCGATCATGAAACAGCGGTTCGGCCCTTTTCCGGGCGCCGAAATGTCCTACAGTACCGGTTGGATATTTGTTGCGGAGGATTCGCATTCATGCGCGACGAGGCGCTCATCCATTTTCATCTCGGCCGCCGCATCTCGGCGGGGCTTCTCCTGCCCCAGAATGGCGGCGCCGCGCCCGAGCTCATTTCCGAGGCCGCGCCCTGGCTCGACACGCGCGATCCCGGCCGCTGCGTCGTCGGTTTCTGCGCCGCCCATCCCGATCTCGTCGGCGATGTCGTGGGCCCGCCGCCGCCCGGCTGGGAGAACTGGCGCTTCGTCGAATGGGACGAATGGTTCGGCCGCATCAACGGCGTCTTCCTCGTGGACCTTGCCTCGCTCAAGGTCACGCAATATCCGCTATATAGTTGTGCGCCGCAGGTCGTTCCCTGCGACCTTTCGGGCCTGCCGCGCAGGCTCGTGCCGGTCGAGGAATGGCTGGCGCGCTAGTTCATCCTTCACGGGCAGCCGTCATGACCTCCTCCCCAGACGATCTCTTCTTCACCCGCACCGGGCTTGACCGCGGCCGCGTCGGCGATCTCGTCGCCGATACGCTCAATGGCGCGGATGACGGCGAACTCTTCATGGAGTTCCGCCAGTCCGAGGCGCTGGGCTTCGACGACGGGCGCCTCAAGACCGCGAGCTTCGACACCAATCAGGGTTTCGGGCTTCGCTGCGTCGCGGGTGAAGCGACGGGCTATGCCCATGCCTCCGAGCTTTCGGAAGCCGCGCTGAAGCGCGCGAGCGAGGCCGTTCAGGCCGTGAAGACCGGTCACACCGGCGTCGTCGCGGAGGGCCCCGCCCGCACCAACACGCATCTCTACACGGACGAGAATCCGCTCGGCGCCCAGTCCTTCGAGGAGAAGGTGAAGCTTCTCGCCGAGATCGACGCCTATGCGCGCGCGAAGGACCCTCGCGTGCAGCAGGTTTCCGCCTCGCTCGCGGGCGAGTGGCAGGCGGTCGAGATCGTCCGCGCGGACGGTTCCTCGCTCCGCGACATCCGCCCCCTCGTCCGGCTCAATGTCGCCATCGTGGCGGGCGACGGCGACCGGCAGGAATCGGGCTCCTTCGGCGTCGGCGGGCGCATGGGCTACGAGGCCTTCATCGATCCTCTCAAATGGCAGGCGCAGGTCGACGAGGCGCTCCGCCAGGCGCTGGTGAACCTCGAAAGCGTTCCCGCGCCCGCGGGCGAGATGGATGTGGTGCTCGGCTCCGGCTGGCCCGGCATCCTGCTGCACGAAGCGATCGGCCACGGGCTCGAAGGCGATTTCAACCGCAAGAAGACCTCCGCCTTCGCCGGTCTTCTCGGCCAGCGCGTCGCAGCGCCCGGCATCACGGTGGTCGATGACGGCACGCTTGCCGACCGCCGCGGTTCGCTCACCATCGACGACGAGGGCACGCCGACGTCCCGCACCGTCCTCATCGAAGACGGCATCCTCAAGGGCTATATGCAGGACCGGCTCAACGCCCGCCTCATGGGCATGGCCGCGACGGGCAACGGGCGGCGCGAGTCTTACGCGCATCAGCCCATGCCGCGCATGACCAACACCTACATGCTGTCGGGCAATCACGAACCGGACGAGATTCTCTCATCCGTTAAGAAGGGCCTCTACGCCGTCTCCTTCGGCGGCGGTCAGGTCGACATCACGAGCGGAAAGTTCGTCTTCACCTGCACCGAAGCCTACATGATCGAGGATGGCCGCATCGGCGCGCCGGTGAAGGGCGCGACCTTGATCGGCAACGGACCGGACGTGCTCACCCGCGTCGCCATGATCGGCAACGACATGAAACTCGATCCCGGCATCGGCACCTGCGGCAAGGGCGGACAGGGCGTCCCCGTCGGCGTCGGCCAGCCGACGCTGCTCGTCAAGGGCCTCACCGTCGGCGGCACGGCAAGAGCGGCGTAAGCCGTTGCGCGCATGAGGCGCGTCATTGCGAAAATGAGCGATTCCGCACTTGGCGAATGGGGCTAGTCTTTCTCGTCATTCTTTTCGCCATGCGAGGCCAACATGACGGAAAGCGCCCTCCTCGCGCGCCCCGCGACCGATCGTATCGACGCCTTCTTCACACACATCGCGGAGATGCCGCGCGCGAAGCGCGTGGCGGCGGCGACGGCGCTCTTTGCCCTCTACGCCGTCGCCTTCTTCTCGTCATTCATGATCGCGCTTGCGGGCTTTGCCGCGCCCGGCTGGATCGTCATTCTCGACAAGGCGCCGCTTCTCTTGCCGCTCGCCTTCATCGCTGGGCCGGCACTTCTCTTCTTCTGCGCCTATATGCAGATCAGGCTCAATCTCTGGCGGGCGGGCGAAACGCGGGCCTGGAGCCACGCCAGGCTCCTTCTCCGTCTCGCGGCGAAGCTCGGCATTCTCGCCCTTTGCGGCCATGTCGCGACCGCGGGCGTCTTCCTCGCCCGCGCGGATCACGACCTTGCCGCCTCGCTCGCCTTCATCGCCGCCTTTTACGGCGTCACGCAGCAAGGCCTTCTCTCGCGCACCGATCCGCTCGCGCTCAAGCTCATCGCCGCCTCGCTCTTCCCCGCGCCGGAGCCCGGAGAGAAAGACGAGCGCCTCATGCAATGGGGCATCTTTCTCGGAATCTATCTGCCGGTCTGGATCGGCCTCTACGTCATCTGCCTGCTCACCTGAGCGGCATCAGATCCCGCCGACGAATCTCACCACTCCCTCATCGCTCCGCAGACGGATGATTCGCGCATGGCGGCCGTGGCGGCGCAGCGCCTCCATGATCCTCTCGTCATGCGATGCCTTGAAGTTCCAGACATAGCGGAAGAATTCCGGATCGAAGCGCTCCGGGCAGCCCGGCGCCATGTCCCCGCGCACCCTGCCATATTGCGTCACCGCGCGGCGGAACACGCGCCACAGGCAGACGCGGCGCGGCAGATCCATCCAGACGATCGTGTCCGCGCGCGGCATGCGCAAATCCCATGTATTGCTGTAATTGCCGTCGATCACCCATTTGTCCCGCGCCACGATCTCCGCGACGAGCGGGCGGAACTTCTCGGCCCCAAGCTCCACCCATCCGGGCTGCCACCACAGGCGGTCGAGATGCGTCACGGGCAGGTGAAAGCGCGCGCCGAGCGCCTGGGCAAGCGTCGACTTGCCCGAACCCGGACTGCCGATCAGGAGAATGCGCCGCACAGCCTATCCGTTCTTGCTGTGGCAGACGGCCTGCAACTTGTTGCCTTCCGGGTCGCGCACATAGGCGCCGTAGTAATTCGGATGGTAATGCGGGCGAAGCCCCGGCGCGCCTTCGTCGCTCCCGCCGAGTTCAAGCGCCTTCGCGTGAAAGGCGTCGACGGCCGCGCGGTTCGGCGCGAGAAAGGCGACATGTCCGCCATTGCCGGGCACATGCGCTTCGCCGTTGAAGGGTTTCAGAATGAAGACCTTGGGCCCCGTCGCCGTGCCGTAGGAGGCAAGCCCCGGCGCCCTGAAGAAGGGCGCGATGCCAAGCGTCGCCAGCACTGCGTCATAGAAAGCCGCCGCCTTGTCCGGGTCGCTCGATCCGATGGTGACGTGACTGAACATGGGTGTCTTTCCTCCCCTCAGCCGTCATTGCGGGGAGCGAAGCGACGAAGCAATCCAGAGCCGTAATTGCCAAAGCCAGACGCCCCTGGATTGCTTCGCTCCCCTGCGGGTCGCTCGCAATGACGCAAAAACGGAAAACTAAAACGCAAACTCCTTGTAGACCGGCTCGACATTGCCACCCCAGCGGCCGTGATAGAGGTCGAGCAGTTCTTCGGCGGGCGACTTGCCCTTCTCGACGATCTCTTCCACCGCGCGAAGATGGATCGCCTCCGTCGCGCCCACGCCGTCGCCGTTGCCGCGCGCTTCAAGTCCGGCGCGCGAAATCGCCACCGCCTTGCGCGCCACATCCAGCAGCGTGCCGCCCCGGAAGGGCGTCTTCAGCCCGTGCTTCGCCACCTGGTCGCGAAGCGCCTGCCGCTCTTCCGCCGTCCAGTCCTTCACGAGGTCCCAGGCCGCGTCGAGCGACGACTGATCGTAGAGAAGCCCGACCCAGAAGGCCGGCAGCGCGCAGATCCGCGCCCAGGGCCCGCCATCGGCGCCGCGCATCTCGATATAGTTCTTGATGCGCGCTTCCGGGAAGATCGTCGTCAGATGGTTGTTCCAGTCGCCCCGCGTCGGCACTTCGCCGGGAAGCGCGGGAAGCCGTCCCTCAAGGAAGTCGCGGAAGCTCTGCCCCGTCGCGTCGATATATTTTCCGTCGCGATAGACGAAATACATCGGCACATCGAGCGCATAGTCCACCCAGCGTTCGAAGCCGAAGCCTTCCTCGAAAATGAAGGGCACCATGCCCGCGCGCTCATTGTCCGTGTCGGTCCAGACATGGCTGCGATAGGAGAGATAGCCGTTCGGCTTTCCTTCCGTGAACGGTGAATTGGCGAAGATCGCGGTGGCGACCGGCTGCAGCGCCACGCCCACGCGCAGCTTCTTCACCATGTCGGCTTCGGAGGCGAAATCGAGGTTCACCTGCACCGTGCAGGAGCGGTACATCATGTCGAGACCCATGGTCCCGACCTTCTTCATGTACTCCGTCATGATCTTGTAGCGGCCCTTCGGCATGACGGGGATCTCGTCGCGCCGCCAGTTCGGCGTGAAGCCGAGCCCGAGGAAGCCGATGCCGTGCTCGCCGCCCACTTCCTTCACCTGGGCAAGATGATCGTGCAGCTCCGCGCAAGTCTGGTGCAGCGTTTCAAGCGGCGCGCCGGAAAGCTCGAACTGTCCGCCCGGCTCCAGCGAGATATTGCCGGAGGTGTCGCTTTCGAGGCCGATGATGTTCTCGCCCTCCATCACCGGCTTCCAGCCGAAGCGCGTCAGCCCTTCGAGCATGGCGCGAATGCCGTGCTCGCCGCCATAGGGGATGGGGCTCAGATTGTTCACACAGAAAGGAAACTTCTCGTGCTCGGTGCCGATGCGCCATTCATCGCGCGGCTTGTTCCCGCGCTCAAGCGCGGCCACGAGATCGCGGCGGTCGGTGATGGGCTCGGGCCCTGCAACGAGAATGCTCATTCGAGCCCCTTTCCTCCCATGGACCTTGCCGCTTGCGGCGCTCTCAAATTCGCCGCTTCGCCGGTCCGTCGGCGCGCCGGTACGAACTGCGGCGCCGCCCAGATGTAGGAGCGCAAATCGCGCATGGCAAGCGCCAATACCGGTTCAAAAAGTAACAAGGAAGCGCCGCCGGAGGACAGGGCGGGGAGCAGTTTGTATCAATTCAATTCTGGGGAAGCGGCGTCAGCCAGCGCCATTAAACCAACATATGTCATGCCCGGGCTTGACCCGGGCATCCAGGGACATTGGCTCCATGCGTGCCGCTCTGGATTGCCGGGTCACGGACCTCTCGGTCCGGCCCGGCAATGACATTGAATGAAAAAAGAGACTCCCTCAAACCACCCGCGCCATGCGGCGGCGAATCGTCGAGAGAAAGCCCGCGCGCTTCTTCGGCGTCGAACTGTCCATCTGGTAGCAGCCGAGCCAGACCTGGCGGCAGTTCCTCGCGCAGAGCGCGCGCATGCCCCGCATCAGGACGCGGCGATGCGGTTCGCCCACGAGCTTCGACCACCACCAGGGCGCGCCGCAGCTCGTCACCGCCCCCATGAAGCGGATGTTCCGGAGGCGCGGCTCGATCATCTTGCCGGCGCCGAGATCGAATGCCGTTCCCGGCAGCCAGACGCGGTCGAACCAGCCCTTGAGCATGGCCGGCATGTCGTACCACCAGGTCGGAAAGACGAAGACGATCCCCTCCACGGAGCGAAGCTGCTGCGTATAGTGTTCGAGGCCCTTGCCGTTCTCCGCAGGATTTTCATAGGCCGCATGTTCCTCCGCGCTGAAGCGCGGGTCGAAACCCTCCGCATAGAGATCGACGATCTGCGGTTCGTGGCCCGCCTGCTTCAACCCGTCGATCACGGCGTCGCGCATCGCGGCGACATAGCTGTCAGGCTTCGGATGGCAATAGACGACCAGCACGCGCATGGCGCGAATTCCTTCATTCAAGTTCCGCTAAACCAGAGTCGCGTCCCCTAGCGAGCGGTCTCCCGTCGCGGGCAGCCGCGGTTCAGAGTAAAAAACGCGACAGGTTCCCTCGGGTTCCATGGTGGTTCCATGTAAAAGCGTCGGCCGCCCACCCTCCCCTCGGGGAGGGTAAATACTCACCAATCCCCCAGCATCAATCCCACCACGGCGAGCGCCGCAATCGCCGCCGTATCCGCGCGCATGATGCGGGGGCCTAGCGAAATGGCGAGCGTGTCGCTCCGTTTACGGAGCATGTCGCGTTCCGCAGGCGAGAAGCCGCCCTCCGGTCCGATCAGCACGGCAAGCGGCGCGCCCTTCGCGCCTTCGCCCGCGAGCTTCTCGAGTGCGGCGCGCGTTGCGCCCGGTCCCTCATTCTCGTCGCAGAAGAGGATCATGCGTCCCGGCGCCCTCTCCTCCCAATTGGCGAGAAGGTTGCCGAGCTTTTCCGCCTCGCGCACTTCCGGCACGGCGACGAGGCCGCATTGCTCGGCCGCCTCCACCGCGTTTGCCTGCAGGCGTTCGTCCTTCAGCCGCGTCACCACGGTCCGCTCCGTGAAGACGGGCTGGATCACGGCAGCGCCCATCTCCGTCGCCTTCTGCGCGATGAAGTCGAGCCGCGCGCGCTTCACCGGCGCGAAGAGAAGCCAGATGTCCGGCAGCGGTTCCTGCGCTCTCGTCCGCTCGACAAGTTCGAGCACGCAGTTCTTCTTGTGCGCCTCCGCGATCCGCGCCGCCCATTCGCCGTCGCGCCCGTTGAAGAGCAGCACGCGTTCCCCCTCGCCCATGCGCAAGACGTTCACGAGGTAATGCGACTGCTCCTTTTCGAGCGTCAGATGCGCCCCCGCCCCGGCGAGGCTCTCTTCTATATAGAGGCGCGCCTTGCCGCTCGCGCAGCGCGGGTTCTCGTCGGCGTTTTCGTCTTCCCGATTCTTCATGGGACGAGTATCGCGGGTTTCGCCTCCATCGTCATTGCGAGAAGCGGCCCACTCGCGCCGCAGGCGCGCCCGGGGGCCGCGACGAAGCAATCCAGGGCCAGCGAGCACTGTGCTTGCCGCCCCTGGATTGCTTCGCTTCTTTCAGTCGCTCGCAATGACGCCTAAAACAGTTCGGCAAAATTGGAACTCAGAATGCTCCCTCGCAAGACAGCGCGCGTCCTCCTGCTCGATGGCGAGGACCGCCTCCTTCTCATCCGGATGCATGACCCGAATGTCGGCGATGCGTCGGGCAAGGTGCTCTCCCGCGCCTATTGGGTCACCATCGGTGGCGAGATGGAGCCCGGAGAGGATATTGCCACGGCGGCAAGGCGGGAGCTGATGGAAGAGACGGGTCTTGCCGACGCCCTTGTCGGCCCTCCCGTCTGGGCCACCGAGCATGTCCTTTGCGTCCATGGCAAGAACCGGCTTCTTCAGGAAACCTTCGTGCTTGCCCGCACCGAGGCAACCGCTGTCGACCGGAGCGGGTGGACCGCGCTGGAGCGTGAGGTCATCCAGGACATGAAGTGGTGGCCCCTCGGCGAATTGCGGGAAACCACCGAGCTGATCTTCCCCACTTCGCTGGTGCAGCATTTCCCGGCGCTGATCGCCGGAGATATCCCCGCCTCGCCGCTGACCATCGCGCCCTGACGGGGATAAACGAGCCGTTCGTGACGGTTCGATGACGTTCGTGTGACAGTCACCCCGAATCCGGCGGGTTTATCCCCAGGCGCGCCTCGTCCTCTCGCGGGTGCAAAACGCCTCGTCCGGGGATAATCTCGCCACCGGCAGGGCGTCTCGACGCCTCCTGCCGTCCGCCCAACCCATGCCGGAAAGCCTCCAAAGGAAGAGATGGAAGAGAGAGCCGAGGACAGATCCCGCGTCGCCGATGCACCGCCCGAGAACTGGGTGGACGCTCACGCGCCCGCGTCGCTGCGGCCTTACGCGCGGCTCGCGCGGCTCGACCGGCCCATCGGCTGGTGGCTGCTGCTGCTGCCCTGCTGGTGGTCTGTCGCGCTGGCAAGCGAGGGCTGGCCCTCTCCCGTTCTTCTCCTGCTCTTCCTCATCGGCGCGGTCGCGATGCGCGGCGCGGGCTGCACATGGAACGACATTGTCGATCGCGACATCGACGCCGCCGTCGCGCGCACGCGCTCGCGCCCCATTCCCTCAGGCGCCGTCAGCGTCAAACAGGCATGGGCGTTCCTTCTCCTGCAATGCCTCATCGGGCTTTGCGTACTCCTCACCTTCAACAGATTCGCGATCCTGCTCGGGCTGTCATCGCTCATCCTCGTCGCGATCTATCCCTTCATGAAGCGCATCACCTACTGGCCGCAATTCGTGCTCGGTCTCGCCTTCAACTGGGGCGCCCTGATGGGATGGGCCGCAGTGGAAGGAGAGCTCTCGCTCGCGCCCGTGCTTCTCTATCTCGGCGCGATTGCATGGACCGTCGGCTACGACACGATCTACGCGCATCAGGACAAGGAAGACGATGCGCTGATCGGCGTGAAGTCGACGGCGCTGAAGTTCGGCGCATCGACGAAGAAATATCTCTGGGCCTTCTACGGCGCGATGATGGTGGCGCTTGTCGCCTCGGCCGTGACGGCGGGACTTGGCTTCTTCTTCTATCCCGTGGCAGCGCTCGCCGCCGCGCTTCTCGTCTGGCAGATCTTCACGCTCGACATCGACGATCCGGCGCGGTGCCTGCGTCTCTTCCGCTCCAATCGCGACTTCGGGCTTATCGTCTTCGCCGCGATCGTCGCCGGACAGGTCGCGTAAAAACCATTGTCGTCATTGCGAGCGACTGAAAGGAGCGAAGCAATCCAGGGGCGGCAAGGCCCTGAGCAAGCGGCTCCTGGATTGCTTCGTCGGCCTCGGGGCCTCCTCGCAATGACGAAAAAAGACTGCCGATAAAGGCTTTCTTCAACTCTGTGGTTTCACGTCGGAGAGCTTGTCGACCTTGCGCAGGTCCGGGAAGAGCCACATCCATATGCCGACGACGCCGAGCGTCCCGAGCCCGCCGATCACGACCGCGGGCACCGTGCCGAACCAGGCGGCCGTGACGCCGGACTCGAATTCGCCCAGCTCGTTCGATGCGCCAATGAAAAGCATTTCCACCGCTGTCACGCGCCCGAGCATCTGTTGCGGCGTCGCAAGCGGAATGAGCGTCGAGCGGATGTTGACGCTCACCATGTCGGATGCGCCCATGACGGCGAGCGCGCCGAGCGTCAGCCAGAAATGTTCCGACAGGCCGAAGACGATGGTCGCGACACCGAAGATCGCGACGCAGGCGAACATGATGTGGCCGGTGCGTTTGCGGATGGGCCGCCAGATGATCAGGAGATTGATGACGATCGCGCCGACAGCGGGCGCGGAGCGCATGAGCCCCAGTCCCTCCGGTCCCACATGCAATATGTCGCGCGCATAGATCGGCAGCAGGGCAACCGCGCCGCCGAGCAGCACCGCGAAGAGGTCGAGCGAAATCGCGCCGAGCACGATGGGCGTCCGCCGCATATAGGCGATGCCTGCCGTGACGCGCGCGAAGGCCGTGGTCGCGGGTGCGTGCGGCGCGACGGGCGGGCGCGTGCGGATCATCAGGAAGGCTACGGCGACAGCCATGAAGAGCGCCGCGCAGACCGAATAGACGATCACGGGTCCGAGGAGGTAGAGCCCGCCGCCGATGGCGGGGCCCGTGATCACCGCGACCTGGAAGGTCGAGGAGCTCACCGCCACCGCGCGCGGCAATTGCACGGCGGAAACGAGGAGCGGCACGAAGGAGCGCGAGGCGGGCGCCATGAAGGCGCGCGCGCATCCGAACAGCGCGAGCGCGGCGTAGAACCACGTGACGTCGCCCGTATGCGTCAGTGTGAGGATGATGAGCCAGCCCGCCGCCGCCGCTTCGAGGACACCCGCCGCCGCCACGATGTAGCGCCGGTCCACGCGGTCGGCGATGTCGCCTGCGGGCAGCGTCAGCAGCACGATGGGCAGGAACTGCGCGAGCCCCACATAGCCGAGCGCGAGCGGGCTCTCCGTGATGTCATAGACCTGCCAGCCCACCGCGACCGACTGGATCAGCATGCCGAGCGTGCCGAGGAAGCGTCCTGAAATGTAGAACCTGAAATCGCGCAGGCGGAACAACCCGGCGGTCGTGTCTTCGGATGCTTCTGCGGGAGAGTCGGTCATGGCTGCGTTCCTTCGGCGGTTGTATGCCGCATGGCGTCCGCGAAGTCGCCTCCTTTCCTTGCAAGTCGTTTTGCCGCAGGTCCAGCCGCTTGAATCCCGTCATGACGGTGTTACATATGTTGCAACGCAACATTCTCCGTAAGGAGGTCCAGATGAAGAAGATATACAAGCAGTGGCTTCACGACGCCGCTCTCGCCGCTGAGCTGTTCACGGGTCAGGCCCATTGGTATGCCGTCGCGAATGACGACACCGCCAAGCCGAAAAAGGCCGAGAAGGATCGCGATTTCGGCAGGGCGCTGCGCGCCGCCGACTGAGCAGTTACCGCTCACAAAAGCCCGGTTTCCTGCACTTTTGAAGAAAACGCAGGGCCGGGCTTTTTGCTGTCCGCTTCTCGCCGGGGGCGCTTGTTCTTCTTGACCCAACAACGTGAACCGTGGTTCATTCCTTGTGAGTGAATGGAGGTTCATATCTTGGCTTACAGGCAGACAGACAAGGTGGCGGCCCGCCTCGCCGATACGCGGCGCAGCATCCTCGATGCCGCGCGCGGTCTCGTGGCGGAAGGCGGCTTTGCTGCAGTGCAAATGAGCGAGGTGGCGAAAAAGGCCGGTGTCGCAACCGGTACGCTTTATCGCTACTTCTCGTCCAAGGAAGCGCTCTGCCGTCATGTCTTTCGCGAGGTTTCAGCCCGCGAGATGGGCAAGCTCGCCGAAATCGCCTCTGGCGACGAAGCCGCGAGCGAGCGGCTTGTGAAGGTGCTCGAGACCTTTGCCGGGCGCGCCGTTCGGGGACGCCGTCTTGCCTATGCATTGCTTGCGGAGCCACTCGACGTGAACCTCGCCGAGGAGCGCAGTTTCTTCCGCCGCACGCATGCGGAAATTTTCGCAGGCATCCTTGAAGACGGAATCGAGAACGGCGAACTGCCGGAGACCGATGTTCGCATTGCGGCCGCCTGCATAGCGGGCGCCATTCCGACAGCGCTTATCGGTCCGCTCGCGCCCGAGAGTCATGAGCTCGACAGCAATCCCGACCGTGTGGTCGCGGAAATCGTGAAGTTCTGTCTCGCAGGCGCCGGCATCGCCGCGCCGAGAACACAGCAGAAAGCCAAAGAACAGAGGAAGACGGCATGAGCGCGCTGGCAAAGGATCTCCTGACCCCCGAACAGCTTGCGCTGGTGCGCAAGCGTTCCGACCTGCGCGGCACATGGCTCGTCTTTCATGCCTGGGCCGTCATCTTCGGTGCGATGGCGGTCTTCGTCGCCTTCCCCAATCCTCTCACCTACATTCTCGCTGTGATGGTGATCGGCGCGCGCCAGCTCGGCCTCGCGATCCTGATGCATGATGGTGCGCATGGCATTCTGACCGAGAACCAGAAGCTCAATTCATTTCTCAGCCAGTGGTTCTGTGCCTATCCGATGATGGCGGAGACGGGCGCCTATCGCCGCTATCACCTGAAGCATCACGCGAACACGCAGCAACCGGAAGATCCCGATCTCGTTCTTTCCGCGCCCTTCCCCATTACGCGCAAGAGCTTCAGGCGCAAGATGGTTCGCGACATTACCGGCCAGACCGGCTATCAGCAGCGCAAGGCGCAGATCCTGAACGCGCTCGGCAAATCCGAATGGCCGTTCGAGCAGCGCTTGAAGAACTATTGGGCGAAGCTCGGCCGCGCGACGCTTGCGCAACTCGCCGTTTTCGGCGTGCTTGCCGCCAGCGGTCACTGGTATCTCTACTTCGTTCTCTGGCTCGTGCCCTTCCTCACCTGGCATCAGGCGATCACGCGCATCCGCAACATCGCCGAGCATGCGATGGTCCCCGACAATGACGATCCCTTCCGTCATGCCCGCACCACCAAGGCCAATCTCATCGAGCGCGCGCTCGTCGCTCCCTACTGGGTGAACTACCACGTCGAACACCATCTGATGATGTGGATCCCTTGTTACAACCTGCCCATGGCGCGGCGCTACCTCATCGCCAACGGGTTCGGCGAGCGGATGGAAACGAAGTCGGGTTATGCCCAAGTCCTTCGTATGGCGACCTCGCGGCCCGACACGGAGGACCGTCCCGGCGACGTCATCCACAATGCGCGCAGGCGCCGCGTTTCGGGCGTGACATCCGAAGGCTTCGAGGAAAACCAGGACGCCGCCTGACGTCAGCGAGGCTTCCCTTGCGTCCGATCCTGCTGTCTTTGCCGGTCGCGGCGCGCATGCTAAGTCTCCCCTCAGACAGGAAATTTCCGGGGAGAGGAAGATGTCCGAGGCCGCGCAAGGCGATCTGGAAACGACACCCATCCGCGAGGCGCATCGCTTCGATGTAAAACGTCTCGAAGCCTATTGCCGCGATGCGGTCGAGGGCTTCGGCGGCGATCTGGAGGTCCGTCAGTTCGAGGGCGGCCAGTCGAACCCGACCTTCCTTCTCACAACGACCGGCGCCGGCGGCGGAAAGCGTTATGTAATGCGCAAGAAGCCGCCCGGGCAGCTTCTCGCAAGTGCCCACCAGGTCGACCGCGAATACCGCGTCATGAAGGCGCTGGCCGATACGGACGTGCCTGTGCCGCATATGTATGCGCTATGCGAAGACGACAGCATCATTGGCACCTCCTTTTACGTGATGGAGTACCTGGAAGGCCGGGTCTTCCGCGAGTCGGTCATGCCGGAATCGAATGAGGCGGAGCGCCGCGCCGTCTACGCGAACCTCGCGGAAAATCTCGCTAAGCTGCACGCAGTCGACTACGAAAAGGTCGGTCTCGCCGATTTCGGCAAGCCCGGCAATTATTTCGAGCGTCAGATCGGACGCTGGATCAAGCAGTATCGCGGCGCGCAGACAGCCGATGTGCCGGCGATGGAAAAACTCATCGACTATCTCCCGAAGCATATTCCCGACGAGCCTTCGGTGACGATTGCGCATGGCGATTACCGCCTCGGCAACACCATGTTCCACGCCAGCGAACCGCGCATGATCGCGGTTCTGGACTGGGAACTCTGCACCATAGGCCACCCGCTTGCGGATGTTGCCTATACCTGCATGTACGACCTCCTTGGCGTTGCGGGCGGCGCGGAGCCCATCGACCGGACGAAGACACCGGGCGTCCCGACGGAAGAGGAATTCGTCGCCGAATATTGCCGGCATGCCGGGCGCGACGGTATCCCCGACTGGAACTTCTATCTTGCCTTCTCGATGTTCCGTCTCGCTTCCATCAGCCAGGGCGTCTACAAGCGCGGTCTTGACGGCAATGCGAGTTCGGAGCGCGCAAAAACACTCGGCGATGCCTGCAGAAATCTCGCCGAACATGCATGGCAGATCATACAGCGCCCTTGAAGCGGCGGATTTCCGCCTCGAACATGGCTAACGCTCCGTAAACGGCGTATTCCCATTCAAGGGAACGTTAAACAAATCCCCCTACCCTTCCCGATATTCAGGGAAGTATTTCGTTTGCCTGCTCGCGAGCGGAATACGGGAAGTGGGGAGAACACATGGGCCGTCCCGCCAGCATGGGACCGCGGGTAGCGGAAGGCGCACCTTGCGTGGGCGACACAGTTGCGTCCGGCGGCGAGAACTTCTACCGAGCGCTCGTTGAAAATGCGGGCGACATTCTCACCATTCTCGACCGAAGCGGCGTCATTACCTACCAGAGCCCTGCCATCCGCAAGTCTCTCGATGTCCGCGAAGACGAACTGATTGGACGCCATATCATCGATCTCGTCCATCCAGACGACCGCGAGCGTCTATTGCGCAAGATCGAGGAATGCGTGCGCATGCCCGGCGCGGAAGTGCTCGAGGTTATCCGTCTCGCCCATGCAAACGGAACCTGGCGCCGCGTGGAGACGCGCGGCTGCAACCTGCTTTCCGATCCGAATGTCGCGGGAATTCTCTGCGTGTCGCGCGACGTCACCGAGACCTACCGGCTCGAACATCAGCTTCGCGAGGCGGAACAGCTCGCGCGCTTCGGTCATTGGCGCTGGGTCAAGGGCGCGCCCGCGCCGCAATGGTCGCGGGGCGTGGCCCGCATTCTCGGCCTCGACGAGGACAAACTCCCGGCGGATGGCGATTGGTACGAGCACCTCGTTCATCCCGAAGATCGCGACGAACTTCTGTCGAAGTTTCTCGACGCATTCGAGACTCACGAACCCGCGACCTCCGTCACCCGTTTCCGGGGCGGCGACGGCTGCTATCGCTACATCAAGACCTATGCCTATGCCGAAACCGATGCCTTCAATGAAATCGGGGCCCTGGTCGGCCTGGCCGAGGACGTTCATGAAGAAGTCGAGGCGGAACTGGCGGTCAAGGCAAGCGAAGCGAAATATCGCCTGCTCACCGAACAGGCATCCGACGTCGTGGCGCATTACGACGCGCACGCGCATGTCATGTTCATTTCGCCTGCCGTCAAAGCCATTCTCGGCCGCGGTCCCGAGGAGTTCATCGGCAAGCAGATATCCGAGAACCTCATCCATCCGGAGGATTTCCCTCGCGCCGTGAACGCCTTTACCCAGTGTGTGCTGAAAGGCGAGCAGGTTCAGTTCGACTATCGCTTCCTGCACAAGGACGGCCATTACATCTGGCTCGAATCGACGATGCGGAGCGCGCTCGACGCGGACGGCAAGAGAACCGCGGAGGTAATCGGCGTCACCCGCGATATCAGCGAACGCAAACGCCACGAGATGGAACTTCTCGAAGCGCGAGAACGCGCCGAAACCGCGAACAGCACCAAATCCCGTTTCCTGGCCAATATGAGCCACGAACTCAGGACTCCGCTTAATGCCATCATCGGCTTTTCCGACATTCTGCGGATGGAGATGTTCGGTGCGCTCGGCCACGAGCGCTATTCGGAATATGCGCAACTCATCAACGAAAGCGGCGCGCTCCTGCTCGATCTCATCAGCGACATCCTCGACATGTCGAAGATCGAGGCGGGAAAGTACGATCTTCACCCGGAAGTGCTGGATATCGCCGCTCTCATCGAGTCCTGCGTGCGGCTCGTGCGCGGGAAAGCGGAAGACAATGGCGTGCATATGGACCATTCCATCGATTGTCACGATGGCGCGGAAATCGTGGCAGACGAGCGCGCTCTCAAGCAGATCATGCTGAACCTGCTTTCCAACGCGGTGAAGTTCACTCCAGCCGGAGGGACAATCTCGGTCGACGTGGCCGAAGAGGACAACGAGGTCAGGCTCGTCGTGCGCGATACAGGCCGCGGTATCCCGAAGGACCAGATCGACCGGCTCGGCCAGCCATTCGAGCAGATTGCGACCGATGCCAAACTCAGCAAGCAGGGAACGGGCCTCGGGCTCGCGCTTGTGCGCTCCCTCGCCGAACTTCATGGCGGACGAATGGCGATCGAAAGCGAACTCGGCAAGGGAACAAGCGTGACGGTTACGCTGCCTAAGATTCCCTATTGCGAAGTGCCGGCACCCGAAGAAGAAGCCTCTCCAGCGGCAAGCGGCGCGGCCGGCCGAATCAGCCCGCCATCATCCGGCGAAGAGCGGTACCAAGTTCTTCAAGCACTCTCGCTGCCGAAGGCTCCTCCGCAATTGCGCTGAAATAGGCCTCGGTCTTCGGATAGGCCTGTAGCGGGTTCACGCTGCCAAACATGGGGCCGATCTCCTCGAAAAAGAAGATCACCGGAACGAGCGCGCAATCGGCAAGCGTCAGGCTCTCACCCACCGCATACTTGCCCCCCGTGAGATAGGCTTCGAGCCAGCCCATCGCCTTCTGCAATTCGGCCATTTCCTGCGCCACGAACTTCGCATCGCGTCCCGCCGGATTGATCTGGCCGAAAAGCTCACCCATGGCATCCATGAGATAGAGGTCGCCAATGCGGCCGAAGAGGCGCATCCGGGCAGCGGCGGCAGGATCTTTCGGGCGGAGAGGAACGCCCAGTCCTCTGTCTTCCAGATATTCGCAGATGGTTTCCGACTCGGGCACGACAATGCCGCCATCGACGAGAAGCGGCACCTTATGCATCGGCGCGAGCCGGTTGAATTCTTCTTCAAGGTCGGGGTTCGGCATGTCGAGGAACTCGACGTCGAGATCCTTCGCGTAGATGGCCATTCGGCAGCGCGCCGCATAGGGCGAGAGCTGCGCGTTGTACATTTTCATGCCGGTCGTGATGCCCATGGGCTTTCCCCGTCCCTACTCACTGTCGCAATGAAACGGCCGGTCCCCTGGCGGGGAACCGGCCGTCCTTGTCTTCATGTCAGACGCGGGCAACGAGCCCGCGAGCGACACCAAGGCGCTTCATGATCACTCGGCCGCGGCGCGAAGTTTCGCCTGATGCTTCTTGAATTCGAGCTTGGCGATGGTGCGGGCATGCACCTCGTCCGGTCCGTCCGCCAGGCGGAGCGTCCGCATGCCGGCATACATCTTGGCGAGGCCGAAGTCGGTCGTCACGCCGCCGCCGCCATGCGCCTGGATCGCATCGTCGATCACCTTGAGCGCGATGTTCGGCGCCGCGACCTTGATCATGGCGATCTCGGCGCGGGCAACCTTGTTGCCCACCGTGTCCATCATGTAGGCGGCCTTGAGCGTCAGAAGGCGCGCCATCTCGATGTCGATACGTGCGCGGGCGACGCGCTCTTCCCAGACCGAATGCTCGGCAATCTTCTTGCCGAAAGCCTCGCGGGTGAGGAGCCGCTTCACCATGATCTCCAGCGCGCGTTCGGCAACGCCGATTGTGCGCATGCAGTGATGGATGCGGCCCGGCCCAAGGCGGCCCTGGCTGATCTCGAAGCCGCGGCCTTCGCCGAGAAGCAGGTTCTCCGCCGGCACGCGGACATTTTCGAGAATGACTTCCGCATGACCGTGCGGCGCGTCGTCATAGCCGAAGACGGGAAGCATGCGGACGACCTTGATGCCCGGTGCGTCCATCGGCACCAGGATCTGCGACTGCTGACGATAGGTGTCGGCCTTCGGGTCGGTCTTGCCCATCAGGATCGCGATCTTGCAGCGCGGATCGCCCACGCCCGACGACCACCACTTGCGGCCGTTGATGACGTATTCGTCACCGTCGCGCTCGATGCGGGTGGAGATATTCGTCGCATCCGAAGAAGCGACATCGGGCTCCGTCATGAGGAAGGCCGAACGCATCTTTCCTTCGAGCAGCGGCTCCAGATATTCCTTCTTCTGGCGCTCGTTGCCGTAGCGTTCGATGACTTCCATGTTGCCGGTGTCGGGCGCGGAGCAGTTGAACACTTCCGATGCCCAGCCGACGCGGCCCATGATCTCGCAAAGAGAGGCATATTCGAGGTTCGACAGGCCGCCGCCGCGTTCGGATTCGGGCAGGAAGAGGTTCCAGAGTCCGGCTTCCTTCGCCTTCGGCTTCAGATCTTCCAGAATCTGCGGCACCTGCCACGGATCGCCTGCCTTGCGGAAGGCGTCCATCTGATCGTTATAGGTCTTCTCGTTCGGATAGATGTACTCATCCATGAACCGTTCGAGACGTGCGATCAGCTCCTTGGTTTTTTCGTTATGGTCGAAATTCATCGGTCTCCCCTTTGTTCTTTCCGGCCGGGAACCGCAGCTCCCGTCTCAATGTCGAATGCGGGCACTCTAACGGGTCGGGAAGCGCAAATCACGCACAAAGCCGCCGGGGCCTGGGAGGTCTCAGCTTCGCCGCACTGCGAAAAAATCGCGTAAAAGCGCCGATGCGCGGCTCTCGCCGATGCCGCCATAGACGTCGGGAACATGATGGCAGGTCGGCTGCGCGAAAATCCGCGGACCGTGATCCACCCCGCCGCCCTTCTCGTCGGATGCGCCGTAATAAAGCCTGCGAATCCGCGCGAAGGAGATCGCTGTCGCACACATCGGGCAAGGTTCCAGCGTGACATAGAGGTCGCAGCCGATGAGCCGCTCGGAACCCAGCGCCGCGCAGGCTTCGCGGATCGCGAGAAGCTCGGCATGGGCCGTCGGGTCCTTCAGTTCCAGCGTCCGGTTGCCCGCCCGTGCGACGACGTGTCCCTCCCCGTCCACGATGACCGCCCCCACGGGCACTTCGCCGCGCGCGCCCGCCGCCTCGGCTTCGGCGAAGGCGAGGTCCATGGGGCGCATGGCGGTTTCCGGTTCGGCATTCATGGGCGGGACCGTGCCGCGCCGCCGCCCTCTTGGCAAGCGCCTGCTTTCTGCCAGCTTCCTGTAAGGCGGGGCTCCTGCTAAAGAGAGGCCCATGACATCCGGCCACGCCAATTCCCCCTCCACGCCCGAAGGCGACCGCATCGCGAAGGTGATCGCGCGGGCGGGCATATGCTCGCGCCGCGAGGCGGAGAAGCTCATCGCCGACGGCCGCGTGACCGTTAACGGCAAGGTGATCACGAGCCCGGCGCTCAACGTCACGGGCCGGGAGGAAATCGCGGTCGATGGCAAGGTGCTTCCCGCACAGGAGCCGACCAGGCTCTGGCGCTATTACAAGGAAGCCGGCCTCGTTACTACGGCGCGCGACCCCGAGGGCCGCCCCACCGTGTTCGACAAGATGCCGGGCCACATGCCGCGCGTCGTTTCCGTCGGCCGTCTCGACGTGAACACCGAAGGCCTCCTCCTGCTCACCAATGATGGCGAACTTGCACGCCTTCTCGAACTCCCTTCCACGGGCTGGACAAGGCGCTACCGCGTGCGCGCCTTCGGCAGCATCGGTCAGCCGGATCTCGACAGGCTGAAGGAGGGCATCTCGGTCGAGGGTGTCCGCTACGGCCCCATCGAGGCAACGCTCGACAAGGTGCAGGGCTCGAATGTCTGGCTGACGCTCGGCCTCAAGGAAGGCAAGAACCGCGAAGTGAAGCGTGTGCTCGGCGCGCTCGGCCTGAAGGTGAACCGTCTTATCCGGCTTTCCTTCGGCCCCTTCCAGATCGGCGACATGCAGCCCGGCGAAGTGAAGCAGGTGCCGAACCGCGTGCTGATGGACCAGCTCGGCGCTCATGCGGCCCAGTTCGAGCGCAAGACAGAGGCAAGCCCGGCGCGCGGCAGCGGCAAGCAGGACCAGCCGCGCAAGGACCGGCCCTCGCCGAAGGGCCCCGGCCCCACCCCGAAAGACAAGAGGCCGCGGCCGCACCGTGCAGGCGCTTCCGGGAAGAACGGTCCAGACACACGCCCGGATAGCAAGCGAGACAACAAGCGGGACAGCAAGCGAGACAACAAGGGAAAGACGCCCAATGCGGATCGTCGGCGGCGCTCTTAGAGGGCGACCCATCGCGGCGCCGAAAGGCGATCTCGTGCGGCCGACCAGCGACCGCACGCGCGAGGCGCTGTTCAACATTCTGGCCCATGCCGATTTCGGCGACTTCGCGCTCGAAGGCGCGCGCGTACTCGACCTCTTCGCGGGCACCGGCGCACTCGGCATCGAGGCGATTTCGCGCGGCGCATCCTTCGCGCTCTTCGTCGAGGATCATGCGGAAAGCCGCGCGGCGATCCGCGAGAATCTCGATCATCTCGGCCTCAACGGCAATGCGAAGATCTACAAGCGCGATGCGACGCGGCTGGGGCCGCGCCCCGGCAGCGTCGGCCCCGCCTTCTCGCTCGTCTTCGCCGACCCGCCTTATGGCAAGGGGCTCGGCGGTGCAGCGCTTCTCTCCGCGAAGGAAGGCGGCTGGCTCGTTCCCGGCGCGCTCTGCATCGTAGAGGAAACCGCGATGGCCGACTTCGAAGCGCCGGAAGGTTTCGAGGAGCTCGACCGGCGGCGCTACCGCGACACCGAAATCATCTTCATGAGAGCAGAGTAAGAGACGACATGCTGATCCCGGGCCTTTCCGTCATCGCCGATAATTACGACGCACTGCTCTGCGATGTCTGGGGCGTGCTCCACAACGGAAAGAAGGCCTATCCCGGCGTGCCGCAAGCGCTGGCGAATTTCCGCGCAAAGGGCGGGCATGTACTGCTTCTGTCGAACGCGCCGCGCCCGTCGGATGCTCTTCCAGCCATGTTCGAAAATCTCGGCATTCCGCATGATGTCTATGACGGCATCCTGACATCTGGCGATGCGACGCGGCTCTGCCTCGCAAGCCATGAACTTGGAACGCGCTGCTATCACGTCGGCCCCGATCGCGACCTCGCGCTCTTCGACCAGACCGGTGTCGAGCGCGTCGGCGAAAACGATGCCGATTTCATTCTCGTCACCGGCCCTTTCGATGACGAGGTCGAAGGTCCGGAAGATTATCGGGCGCAGTTCGAGCGCCTCACCGCGCGCGGGCTTCCACTCATCTGCGCCAACCCGGACATCGTGGTCGAGCGTGGCGACCGCCACATCTACTGCGCGGGTGCGCTTGCCCGGCTCTATGACGAACTCGGTGGCAGGACGATCTATTTCGGCAAGCCGCATGGGCCCGTCTACGGGATTGCACGCGAGCGCCTTGCGGGATTCGCGGGCAAAGCCGTGCCCGATAGGCGGATCCTGGCCATCGGCGACGGACCGCTCACCGACATCAAGGGCGCGAACGATACCGGCATAGACGCTCTCTTCATCACCGGCGGTATCGCCGCCGCCGATTGTGGGGACAAGCCGGAAGCTCCCGAAGAACCCCGCGTCATCCACGTTCTGGAACGCGCCGGCATTTCCGCGATAGGCGCCATGCCTCGCCTCGTCTGGTAGGCGGCCGCGGCGTTCTCGCCATATCGCGCCCGCGATACTTGACGCTGCGGGGCCGATCCGCCATGACCTTGGGCCAAATCCACCCGCGCGGAGCCCCGCCCCCGTCCATGCAGATCATCCGTCACTACGAGCAGGTACCGCCCGGTCTCCGGGGCGCGGTCTATGCGCTCGGCAATTTCGACGGCGTGCATCTCGGCCACCAGCAGGTCATCGGCAAGGCGGCGGCGATCGCGCGGGAGATGGGCGTGCCGCTCGGCGTGCTGGTCTTCGAGCCGCATCCGCAACAATTCTTCTTTCCCGACAAGCCTTTCTTCCGGCTGACGCCCTTTCGCGCCAAGGCGCGGCTTCTCGAAGGGCTCGGCGTCGATGCGCTCGCCGCGCTTCCCTTCGACGAGAAGATGTCGCAGAAGCTCGCGCCCGAATTCGTGCTCGACGTGCTGGTGAACGGTCTCCATGCGGTTCACGTGGTCGCGGGCTACGATTTCCGCTTCGGCAAGGGCCGCGGCGGCGATGCGGCCGCCCTCTCCTATATGGGCGAGATGGAAGGTTTCGGCGTTTCGATCGTCGAGGAGGTGCAGGATGGGGGCGTCACCTACTCCTCGACCCGTATCCGCGAACTTCTGGCAGAGGGCGACCCACGCGGCGCGGCGAAGCTGCTCGGGCATTGGTGGTCGGTCGAAACGCATATCCAGCAGGGCGATCAGCGCGGACGGACCATCGGCTTCCCGACGGCAAACCTGCCGCTTGAGGATCATGTCGAACCAGCCCTCGGCGTCTATGCCGTGAAGGTCGAGATCGAGGACGGGCCGCACAAGGGCGTCTATGGAGGCGTGGCAAATGTCGGCCGCCGCCCCACCTTCGACAAGCAGGACGTATTGCTCGAGGCTCATATCTTCGATTTCGAGGGCGATATCTACGGGGCCCATGCCGCCGTCTCCTTCATCGAATACATCCGCCCGGAGCGGAAATTCGACGGGCTCGAAAGCCTCAAGGCCCAGATCGCGAAGGATAGCGAGAAGGCGCGGGAAATTCTCGCCGCTCTTTCCTCCGCCCGATGACTCAACCTTCGCGGAATCCCGCCGCTTTCATACGTGGCAATACGGCGCTCCACGAGCCACCGCTCATTCCGGAAATCAGGCTTCATCTAGCCTCCGAAATTGTGCCCATATGGCAAATGACGGAAGAAGAGCTGGAAAAATCCGGCCTTCCGCCACCTTTCTGGGCCTTTGCATGGGCTGGGGGTCAGGCGCTATCTCGCTACATCCTCGACAATCCGGCTGTCGTCAGTGGCAAAAGCGTACTGGATTTTGGCTCGGGCTCCGGCCTGATCGGCATTGCAGCGGCCAAATCCGGCGGAAATCCAGTGCTTTGTGCGGATATCGACTCGTTTGCCGTCGAGGCAATCAAGCTCAACGCAGCGGCCAATGGAGTCGGGATAGGCGCCACCGCAGAGGATCTTGTCGGTGTGGAAAATCGCGGCTGGGAGGTCATCTTGGTTGGCGACATGTGCTATGAGCGCCCCCTTGCCGAGAGGATCGAGGCCTGGCTCCGCCGTCTTGCCGCTGAAGGTGTGGAAGTGCTGATCGGCGATCCGGGCCGTACCTATCTGCCGAAGTCCGGCCTTGAGAAACTCGTCTCCTACGCCGTGAAAACCACGCGGGAACTTGAGGATACGGACGTCCGCAACACCAGCGTCTGGCGCCTGCTTCCGGCCTGAGCTGTTCAAAAGCGCTCAATGATCCCTTGCCCTGCGCACAAGGCCTTGCGCCTTTTCCGCTTTGCCTGACGTAGCGGGCGATGCTAATTCCGAAAAAGAACTTATTGCGGCATGGGGCCGCCGAGCGGAGAACCGTTATGACCGACCATGTGCTCGTGACCGTCGAAGACGGTGTCCAGATCGTCACCCTTAACCGTCCGGACAAGAAGAACGCGCTGACGGCCGAGATGTACGGGATCATGGCGGACGCCATCGAAAAGGCAGATGCCGATCCCGCGATCCGCGTCACCTATTTCACCGGCTCCGGCGGCTCCTTCACGGCCGGCAACGATCTTGGCGATTTTGCCAAGGCGGGAACGACGCCTGCCGACGAGCAACCGAAGGAAAAGCCGCATGTAACGCGCTTCCTCGAAGACCTCGCGGAAGCGAAGAAGCCGATCGTTGCGGCGGTAAACGGCCTCGCCGTGGGTGTGGGCGTCACCATGCTGCTCCATTGCGACCTCGTCTATGCGGGCGAGAGCGCAACTTTCCAGATGCCTTTCGTCAATCTCGGGCTTGTTCCGGAGGCTGGCTCCACTTTCCTGCTTCAGCGGCAAATCGGTATTCAGAAAGCGGCAGACCTTTTCCTCACCGGCAAGAAGATCGGTGCAGCCAAGGCAGAAGCACTCGGATTGGTCGCAGATGTCTTCCGGGATAATGAATTGCCGGTGGAAGCGCTTGCCTGCGCCAAGGCTCTTGCCGCCAAGGCACCGAATGCCGTCCGGGCTACCAAGGCCCTGCTGAAGGACAATGACCGCCCCCGCGTCGGCGAAGCCCGCGAGACCGAGGGCCGCATCTTCGCCGCGCAGCTTCGCTCGGACGAGGTGAAGGAGGCGATCAGCGCCTTCTTCGAGAAGCGCCAGCCCGATTTCTCGAAGTTCGGCTGACTTCAATAGGCGAGCGGGCGGCCGCCGACAACGAGGCGGCCCGCCCAGAGGCGCGGCTGGCCCGACTGGCCGAAGGTGAGCGGGCGGCGGGCCGAAAGCGGGTTCGCCCCCGCATGAGGCTGCGGATCGGAAATCTGGATGGCGCCGAGGCGGCGCTCCGCCGGGTGGAGCATTCCCTCCCGGTCCTCGATCAGCAGCGGCAATTTCAGCGCCTTGCCCCAGGCGCGCCAGCGCGACGAGGCGTCCACCCCGTCTTCCCCGGCATAGACCACGAGGTTCCGGGCCGCATTGCCAGCGTGGCACAATTCAACGATAGCGACGAATTTTGCCGCCTGCCGGTCGCAGGGAAGCACGCGCAGCGCCACCCCGTCATAAGCCGACATCGGCTCCGACCACTCGAAACGGCCGAGAATGGGCGAGCTGTCATAAGCCGTGATTGCGTCCGCATAGACGGTTGCGAAGCGGATGAAGCCGAAGGCGCGCTCGACAAGGCCGATTGCCTTCACGGCAACATGCGACGGCAGATTGAACGGATCGGCGTCCAGCTCTCCGCCACGCCAGATCCTTTTCTGCCGCCTGGGCTGCTTCACACTCTCTCCGGACGTCAAAGCCTTGGCTCCCTGAAAACCTGATGAAGGGAACCTTAGGCCCGGATTGGTTGGCGGCCCGTTAAGACCGGGCTCCAAATCGGCACATAAATGAGACCGCAGGTTTCGGCTCCGCTTTGGCAATCGGCCGCCTTTGCGGCATTCTCTCGCCCGACCGAACCGGCCATTCCCGAAGAGAAAGCCAGCCTCCGCCCATGTCCTATGCCTCCCTCCGCGAATTCCTCGACAAGCTCGACGCAACCGGCGACCTCGCCCGGGTGAAGGAGCCTGTTTCGACCGTTCTGGAGATGACCGAGATCCAGACGCGCCTGCTGGCCGAGCAGGGGCCTGCCGTGATCTTCGAAAAGGCGGAAATGGCGAACGGCCAGCCCTCCTCCATGCCCGTCCTCGTCAATCTCTTCGGCACGGTGGAGCGCGTCGCGCGCGGCGTGACGGCGAATTTCGCAGGCGGCGCACCGGTTGAGCGGACAAAGGCGAGAGATCTGCGCGAAGTCGGCGAGGCGCTCGCCTTCCTGCGCCAGCCTGAACCCCCGGGCGGCTTCCGCGAGGCGGTTTCCATGCTGCCGCTGCTCAGGACGGTCATGGCGATGAAGCCGAAGACCGTTTCCTCCGCTCCCTGCCAGGAAGTCGTGCTCAAGGGCAGCGACATCGACCTGACCCATCTGCCGGTCCAGACCTGCTGGCCCGGCGAGCCCGCGCCTCTCATCACCTGGCCGCTCGTCGTCACCAAGGGGCCGAAGGGCGTCAAGGAAGACGACTTCAATCTCGGCATCTACCGGATGCAGGTGCTGGGCAGGGACAAAACCATCATGCGCTGGCTGGCGCATCGCGGCGGCGCGCAGCATCACGCGCGCTGGAAGAACGAAAAGCGCGAGCCGCTTCCCGCCGCCTGCGTCATCGGCGCGGACCCGGGCACGATCCTCGCCGCCGTCACGCCCGTGCCGGACACGCTCTCGGAGTATCAGTTCGCCGGGCTCCTGCGCGGCCAGAAGGTCGAACTCGTCGATTGCAAGACGGTGCCGCTGAAAGTGCCCGCCACCGCCGAGATCGTCATCGAGGGCCATGTCTCGCTCGATGACTACGAGGATGAAGGCCCCTATGGCGACCACACCGGCTATTACAACTCGGTCGAGAAATTCCCCGTCTTCACCGTCTCCGCGATCACCATGCGGAAGGACCCGATCTATCTCTCGACCTTCACCGGCCGCCCGCCGGACGAGCCTTCCGTGCTCGGCGAGGCCTTGAACGAAGTCTTCATTCCACTCCTCCAGCAGCAGTTTCCGGAGATTGTGGATTTCTGGCTGCCGCCCGAGGGCTGCTCCTATCGCATCGCCGTCATCTCGATGAAGAAGGCCTATCCGGGCCATGCCAAGCGCGTGATGATGGGCGCCTGGTCCTATCTGCGTCAGTTCATGTACACGAAATGGATCATCGTCGTGGATGACGACATCGATGCGCGTGACTGGAAGGATGTCATGTGGGCGATCTCGACGCGCATGGACCCCGTGCGCGACGTGACGATGATCGAGAACACGCCCATCGACTATCTCGACTTCGCCTCGCCGGAGTCGGGCCTCGGCGGCAAGATCGGTCTCGACGCCACCAACAAGTGGCCGCCCGAGACGAAGCGCGAATGGGGCCGCCAGATCCGCATGGACGAAGAGGTGATCGAAGCCGTCACGAAGAAGTGGTCGAAGCTCGGCCTTCCAGGCACGGGCAAGCCGATCTGGAAGTGATCCCATGATCCCCGTCACCGATACGCTTGCGATAGAAGATGATGAAATCTCCATCAGCTTCATTCGTGCCGGCGGACCGGGCGGGCAGAACGTCAACAAGGTCTCGACCGCCGCGCAGCTTCGTTTCGATGCGCGGCACTCGCCTTCGCTCAATGCCCGCATCCGCGAAAGGCTCGAACGCATCGCTGGCTCGAAACTCACGAAAGACGGCGTCATCGTCATCACGGCAAACCGCTTCCGCACGCAGGAGGCGAACCGCGAGGATGCCATAGAGCGTCTCGTCGAAATGATCGCGGAGGCCGCGCATCAGCCGAAATTCCGCGTGCCGACGAAACCGAGCCGCGCGGCGAAGAAGAAGCGTGTCGAGGAAAAAGTGAAGCGCGGCGCCGTGAAGAAGCTCCGGTCGCGGCGTCCGTTCGAGGACTGAGATCAAGCGCCGAGTGCCGCCTTCAGTGGCTCAGCCTGTTCCTCGCTGAAAGCGACGAGAAGAATGCGCCGCGGAAATTCATGCGTTTGCGCATGTTCCCGGCAGGCGGCGACGGCGACTTTCGCCGCCTCCTCCGGCGGATAGCCGAATATGCCGGTCGAAATCGCCGGGAAGGCAATCGACTCCATCCCGTAATCGGATGCCAGGGCGAGCGCATTGCGATAGCAGCCCGCAAGGAGCGCCGCCTCTCCCTCCCCGCCGCCATGCCAGACGGGGCCAACCGCATGGACGATCCATTCCGCAGGCAGGTTGTAGCCGCCGGTGATGCGCGCCTCGCCTGTCGGGCAGCCGCCCCAGGCCTGACACTCGTCGATCAGGCCCGCGCCCGCCGCGCGAAAGATCGCGCAGCAGACGCCACCGCCCGGCGCCAGGCGTTCATTGGCGGCGTTCACGATGGCCGTAACATTCATCCTGGTGATGTCGCCTATTTCGACTGAGATCACCGGTTCGGATGCCATGTCTGAAATCCCGTGCTAGCGTTCCCCGTCGCAAATCGAATCATGCCCCGGGATGCGAGACAAGCATGGCCTGACAAGGCCGGTCTGCGCGGCATGGAAAGAGAGGAACCCATGGGCTTTTATTCCGCGTCGCTTGCCATCGTCGGTGTCTATGCCGGCCTCAACATCCTCATCAATCTTTTCCTCGCCTATCGCGTCTCGGCGAACCGCGTCCGCTCCAACGTGATGACGGGCACGGGCGAGGACGAGAAGCTCTATAATGCGAGCCGCGCCCATATCGTGAATGTGGAATACACGCCGATCGCGCTGATCGGCCTCGTCGTGCTGCATCTTCTCGCCGCCTCGATCTATGTTCTCCACATTGTGGGCCTTGCGCTCACCATCGGCCGCATCCTTCATGCGATCGGCGTTTCGCGCACGGGCGAGTCGACACCGCCGCGCCTCGTCGGCACACTCCTCACCTGGATCGCGCTGCTGGTCGCCGGTATCGGCTGCCTGTGGTATGCGCTTGTCTGATCACGCTTTCCCCACCGGACCCGTCTCATGAGTATCCCCGCCACCGCCGCCTCCACAGAAACCGCGCTCGACATCGCGGCCAATCTGGTCGAGCGCGCGCGGAAGGCCGGGGCCGATGCGGCCGAGGCGCTCGTCGTCGAAGGCACGTCGCTCGGCGTTTCCTGGCGCCTCGGCAAGCTTGAGGATGTCGAGAGGTCGGAAGGCCGCGATATCGGGCTTCGCGTCTTCATCGGCCAGAGACAGGCAACCGTCTCCTCCACCGATCTTTCCGAAGCGGCGCTCGCGCCCATGATCGAGCGCGCCGTCGCCATGGCGCGCGTCGCGCCGGAGGATCCATTCTGCGGTCTTGCCGATCCGGCGCTGCTCGCGCGCGACTGGCCCGATCTCGACATAGAGGACAAGTCACCCGCCCCTTCCGCGGAGGCGCTGGCCGCGGTCGCGGCGCAGGCGGAAGAAGCCGCGCTTGCCGTGCCCGGCGTCACGAATTCGAGCGGCGCGGGCGCGAGCTTCGGGCGCTCCGGCGTCGCCCTCGTCACGAGCGGCGGCTTCGCGGGTTCGTATGCGGGCACCTCCTCTTCCTTTTCCTGCTCGGTTCTCGCCGGCGAGGGGACGGCGATGGAGCGCGACTACGAGTTTTCCTCCCGGCGCCACGCGGAGGATCTCGAAAGCGCCGTGGAGATCGGCCGCCGCGCCGGAGAGAAAGCCGTGCGCCGCCTCGGCCCGCGCAAGGTCAAGTCGCAATCCGTGCCCATCGTCTACGATCCGCGCGTTTCGGGCGGGCTCGTCGGTCATTTCGCCAGCGCCATTTCCGGTTCGTCCATCGCGCGCGGCACGAGCTTCCTGAAAAAGGAGATGGGCAAGCCCGTCTTCGCAAAGGGCATCTCGATCGTCGACGACCCGCATATGAAACGCGGCCTGCGGTCCAAACCCTTCGACGGCGAGGGCGTGAAGAATCGCCGCTTTCATCTCATCGAGGATGGCGTGCTCACCACCTGGCTGCTCGACACGGCCACGGCGCGGCAGCTCGGTCTTGAAACGACGGGCCACGCATCGCGCGGCACGGGCGGGCCGCCCTCCCCCTCCACCACCAATCTCTACATGGAGGCTGGCTGTCTTTCGGTGAAGGAACTCATCGCCGACATCCGCCAAGGTCTCTATGTCACCGAAATGATAGGCATGGGCATCAACGGCGTCACCGGCGACTATAGCCGCGGCGCATCGGGTTTCTGGATCGAGAATGGCGAGATCGCCTATCCGGTGAGCGAGATCACGGTCGCCGGCAATCTCAAGGACATGTTCCTCAACATGACGCCTGCGGACGATCTCGAATTCCGCTATGGCACCAACGCGCCCACCATTCGCGTCGAGGGCATGACCGTTGCCGGAAGCTGAGGGGCGGGCCGCCGATTTCGCGCTGATGAAGGAAGCGGTGCGCGAAGCGGGCGCCATCGCCATGCGCTTCTACCGGACGGACCACCGGCAATGGTCCAAGACCCATGACAATACGCCCGTCACCGAAGCCGATATCGAGGTGAACGAGCTTCTCCATGCGCGGCTTCTCGGCGCGCGGCCCGATTACGGCTGGCTCTCCGAGGAAACGGAGGATGACAGTTCCCGCCTCTCCCGGCCTCTCGTCTGGGTCGTGGACCCGATAGACGGCACGCGGGCCTTCGCCAAGGGCCGCCCGCATTTCGTCATCTCCGTCGCGCTCGTGGAAGCGGGCCGCCCCGTGCTCGGCGTCCTCTTCAATCCGGCGACGGAGGAGTTCTTCGAGGCCGAGAAGGGCAAGGGCGCGAAGCTCAACGGACGCCCGATCCATGTCAGCGACTGCCGCAGCATCGAAGGCTGCCGCATGATCGCCTTCGCGCCCATGTTCAAGCATCCGGCATGGCCGGAGCCCTGGCCCGAGATGGAGATATCGGACCGCAATTCCGTCGCCTATCGCGTCGCGCTCGTCGCGAGCGGCCAGGCGGATGCGACCCTTGCGCTCAACGGCAAGAGCGACTGGGACCTCGCCGCCGCCGACATCATCCTTCACGAGGCGGGCGGCCGCATGACCGCGCATGACGGCACGCCCTATTTCTACAACCGCGCTTCCACCCGGCATCCCAGTCTGCTCGCGGCGGGTCCCGCGCTCTACGAGGCTCTTTTCGCGAAGGTCGGCGCGCTGCAGCTCCCGCCACGGCGCGGCTAGGCGTCGCCCCTGAGGGTGAGCCGTGCTAGACTTCAATCCCGTGCTCGGAGCGGTTCTGTCCCGGAGGGTTTCATGTCCAAGCAGCTTCTCCATCTCGTATTGGGCGGCGAACTCACGCATCTCGATGCCCATGAGTTCAAGGACGTCTCGAAGCTCGATATCGTCGGCGTCTTCCCCAATTATGCGGAAGCTCACAAGGCCTGGAAGGCAGCCGCCCAGCGCACCGTCGACAACGCGCATATGCGTTACTTCATCGTCCATCTGCATCGGCTCATGGACCCGGAACAAGAAGAACAAGAAGGAAAGCATGAGCATTGAGGACAAAGGCGCCGCCGATCCCTCGGGCGGCCCGAATACGCTGACATCGCTGCTCTATCTCTTCGCCTTTCTGGCCGTCGTCTTCCTCGCCGCCGCGGCTGGCGGCGCCGTCACCGCGACCAGCGTCGGCGACTGGTACCAGACCCTGATCAAGCCGCCGCTCACGCCGGCGCCATGGGTCTTCCCGGTCGTCTGGAATTTCCTCTACTTCCTGATGGCGATCTCGGCCTGGCTGGTCTGGCGCACGACGGGCAGCTTCGACCGCTCCGGTCCGCCGCTGGCGATCTTCGGGGCCCAGCTCTCGCTGAACCTCACCTGGAGCATCCTCTTCTTCGGCCTGAAGAACCCGACGCTCGCTGCCGTCGAGGTCGTCATCCTCGACATTGCGGTCGCGGGGACCATCCTCTCCTTCGCCCGCTACAACCGGCTTTCGGCCCTTCTCCTCCTCCCCTATCTGGCATGGGTCCTCTTCGCCACCTATCTCACCATCGGCCTTGCCGTTCTGAACTGAGGGCTGCCCGAAAAAGGTCAATCGAATGAAGCATTTACCTTTTCCGGGCTTTATAGCGGCGGGGCGTCGCCCGTGATATTGTCCGCCCCATCCCGAACGACCCGGCCCGCGTGAGCGGACCCCAGTGACAAGGGAGCGCGCCCGGCGCGCCCCGCAGAGACAGGCCAGAATGCCGAGCAAGACCACCGACGCCCAGCCCGGCCGAAAGGAAGAGGGGGCGACGCTTCACCCCGATTCCGCGACGCCGCCACCCGCGGCCGAGATCGGTATGGGCGATGTCATCTCCCGCATGGCGCGGGAATATCTCAAGCCGCACTGGCGCATGGCGGCCGTGGCGCTCGCCGCGAGCATCGTGGTCGCGGGCGCGACAGGCGTCGTTCCGGTGCTGATCAAGTTCGCGCTCGACAATATCGTCGGCACGGATGCATGGATGCTGCTCCTCGTTTCCGCCGGCGCCATCGCCGCGACGACGGTTCAGGCGATCGCGACCTATATCTCGCGCGTCAACATGGCGACCATCGGCCAGCGTATCGTCGCCGCCGTTCAGAAGCGCATGTTCTCGCGCATCATGCATGCGGACCTTGCCTGGGTATCGAACACGCATTCGGGCCGTTTTCTCTCCGGTTTCCTCTATGACGCGAACCGCGTCCGCGACACCATCACGACATCGGTGATCGATCTCGGCCAGAACCTGCTCACCGTCGTCGCGCTGGTCGGCGCCATGTTCTGGCTCAACTGGCAACTCGCGCTGATGGGCGCCGCGGTCATTCCCGTGGTCGGCATCGTCGTGCGCCAGCTCGGCAAGCGCACACGCAAGGCCGCAAAACGCAACATGGAAGGCTCCGGCGATCTCACCGCCGTCATTTCGGAAGCGCTCAAGGGCATCCGCGTCGTCAAGGCATACGACCAGGAAAAGACGGAGATCGACCGCACCACCCGCGCCATCGACCTCGTCCGTCATCATGCGATCAAGGCGCTCAAGGCCCGCAGCATGGCAAGCCCCGTGACCGGCGTCCTTTCGGGCATCGGCATCGCGGCCGTGATCTATTTCGGCGGGCGCAGCGTGCAAACGGGCTTCCTTACCATCGGCGATCTCGGCGGCTTCCTCTCGGCCATGCTGCTCGCCTACGAACCGCTCAAGAAGCTCGCCAACACGCAGGCCCTCATGCATGAGGGCGTCGCGGCGGCCGCGCGCATCTTCCCCATTCTCGACATCGAGCCGTCGATTTCCGCACCGGAAGATGCGAAGCCGCTCAAGGTCACCGATGGCGCGATCCGCTTCGAGAACGTGCATTTCCACTACGGCGACGGAACGCCGGCGCTCAACGGCATCGATATCGAAATTCCGAAAGGGCATACGGTCGCGCTTGTCGGCCCCTCGGGCGCGGGCAAGAGCACGATCCTCAATCTCGTGCCCCGCTTCTACGATCCGACACAGGGCCGCGTCCTGATCGACGGTCAGGATGTGCGCGAGGTAACGCTCAGTTCGCTGCGCGCGGCGAGTTCGCTCGTCACGCAGGAACCCTTCCTCTTCGACGACACGATCCGCGCCAACATCGCCTATGGCTCGCCCGGCGCTAGCGACGCCGAGATCGAGGAAGCCGCGAAGAATGCCGCCGCGCACGAGTTCATCGAGGCCCTCCCCAGGGGCTATGACACGCTTGTGGGCGAGGCGGGCTTCAAGCTTTCCGGCGGCCAGCGCCAGCGCATCGCCATCGCGCGCGCCATGCTGAAGAACGCAGCCATCCTTCTTCTGGACGAGGCGACTTCCTCGCTCGACACCGCTTCCGAAATCCAGGTGCAGAACGCGCTCTCGCGTCTGATGCAGGGCCGCACCACGCTCGTCATCGCGCACCGTCTGTCGACCATCAAGCACGCCAACACGATCTGCGTGATCGACGAGGGCCGCGTGGTCGAGCGCGGCAATCATGCGGAACTCGTCGCGCGTGGCGGGCTCTATGCCGAATTGTCGCGTTCCCAGTTTATCGAAGAACCGGATGCCGCTGCGCAGACCGCGCGGGAAGGCGCCTCAACGGCGGCTGTCGCGGGAGAATAGAGTTTCATGTCCGACGGGAAGAAAAAGAACGAAACAGCCATGCTGGCGCTGTCCTGGCTGATCGCCCTCTTCATCCGGCTTGTTCGCCGCACGGGCCGCTTCGAAGTGCGCCGCGGCGACATTGCCGCCCGCTTCTGGGCGGAGGACAAGCCCTTCGTCGCGGCCACCTGGCACGGGCAAAACATGATCCTGCCCACCTTCTGGCACAACTGGCGCGAGATGCGCATCCTCGTCTCCAAGCATGGCGACGGCGAGATCGTCGCGGGCGTCATGCATTTCCTCGGCGTCGGCACCATTCGCGGCGCGGGCGTTCCCAAGGGCGAGGAACGCGCCTACAAGCAGAAGGGAAAGGGCGGCGCGGGCGCGCTGCGCGCCATGGTGCGCGCGCTCGGCGAGAACATCTCGATCGGCCTCACCGCCGACCTGCCGCCGGGCCCCGCGCGCCGGGCGGGCGAAGGCATCGTGATGCTCGCGCGCCTTTCCGGACGCCCCATCGTGCCGGTCGCAGCCACGACACGCGCGCGCATCCAGCTCAACAACTGGGACAAGTTCACGATCAACCTGCCCTTCTCCCGGGGTGCGCTCGTCTGGGGCGAGCCGATCTATGTGCCGCGCGACGCCACGCCGGAGGAACTCGAGGCCGCCCGTCTCAGCGTCGAGAACGGCTTGAACGCGGTCGCTCTCGAAGCGGAGGAAATCTGCGGCCGCGCGCCGCGTCCTCGGGACAAGGGAGCGGTCGCGCATTGAGCGGCCCTTTTTTGGCATGACGGGAAAAGCGCCATCCCTCGGGCTTCTCTGCTACAGGGCGATGACGCGCGCGGTCTCCCCGCTTGTGCCGCTCCTCCTGCGCAGACGCGAGGCCCGCGGAAAGGAAGACCCCGCGCGCCTTTGCGAGCGCCTGGGCGTTCCGACGCAAGACAGGCCGGAAGGACCGCTTGTCTGGCTTCACGGCGCGAGCGTCGGCGAATCCCTCTCCATCCTGCCTCTCGTTTCGCGTCTTCTCGCCGCGGTTCCCGGGCTCCATGTCCTCGTGACGACAGGCACCGTCACCTCGGCAAAGCTCATGGCGGATCGCCTGCCAGCCGGCGCCCTCCACCAGTATGTACCGCTCGACCATCCCGACTACTGCGCGCGCTTCCTCGATCACTGGCGGCCCGATCTCGCGGTCTGGATCGAATCCGAGTTCTGGCCAAACCTCATCTTCACCGCCAGCCGCAAGGACATCCCGCTCGCGCTCGTCAATGCGCGCATCACGGCCCGCTCGGCGCATAACTGGCGTCACGCCCCTGCCTTCATCGCCGGTCTTCTTTCGCGGTTCAGCCTCATCATGGCGCAGGATCGCGCCTCTGCCGCGCGGCTTCGCGAGCTTGGTGCGGGAAAGGTCCTCGAACCCGGCAATCTGAAGCACGACGCGCCCCCGCTTTCCGTCGGCGAAGCGGAACATGCGCATCTCGCGCCCATGATCGGAACGCGCCCGGTCTGGGTCGCGACCAACACGCATGAAGGCGAGGAAAGCGCGGCGGGCGAAGTCCACAAGGCGCTTGCCTCTTCTTATCCGGACCTCCTCACCATCATCGTGCCGCGCCATCCGGCGCGCGGCCCCGCCATTGCCGCCGAGCTTGCGGAGATGGGGCTCGCCGTTGCGCGCCGCGCGGCAGGCGACGGCATCGCTCCGGGCACGGAAATCTACCTCGCCGATACGCTTGGCGAGCTCGGCCTCTTCTATTCCCTGTCGGAGATCGTTTTCGTGGGCGGCACCTTCGACAGCACCGGCGGGCACAATCCCTTCGAGGCGGCGCGCTTTGCCTGCGCGCTTCTTGCGGGCCCATCCGATTTCAACTTCGCCGAAACCTTTGCCGATTTCGAGGGCGCGGGCGCGATGCGGCGCGTCGGCGATGCCGCGGCGCTTGCCGCTGCCATTCGCCGCCTGCTCGATGACGAGACGGAGCGCAAGCGCATGGGCGCGGCGGCGAAGCGGCTGGCGAGCGAGGACAGCGGCGCGACCGAACGCACGCTCGAAGCGCTGCTCGCCCTGCTTCCCCCGGCGCGGAAGAGGGAGGCCCATCATGCGTGAGCCCCGCTTCTGGTATCCTGCGCGGCGCGGTTCAACGCCTCTCGCGGCGAGGCTTCTTTCTCCCGCGGGCGCGATCTTCGGCCTTGCCGGGCGTATCCGGCGCGCGAGCACGAAGCCGGAGCGCGCCGCCGTTCCCGTTATCTGCATCGGCAACATCACCGCGGGCGGCACGGGCAAGACGCCGCTCGCGCTCACCATCGCAGAACGCCTCATCGCGGCGGGCGAGAAGGTTCACTTTCTCACGCGCGGCTATGGCGGGCGCGAAACCGGGCCGATCCGCGTCGATCTCGCTCATCACGGCGCGGAAGATGTCGGCGACGAACCGCTTCTCCTCGCGCGCACCGCGCCCGTATGGGTCGCGGCGAACAGGCCGGAAGGCGCCGCCGCCGCCGTCCGGGGCGGCGCGGGCCTCATCGTCATGGATGACGGATTGCAGAATCCCTCGCTCGAAAAGGATTTCTCCATTCTCGTCGTCGATGCCGCGAGCGGGCTCGGCAATGGGCGCCTCATACCGGCAGGCCCGTTGCGAGAGAGGATGGACGACGCGCTGTCGCGCACGAACGCGCTGATCCTCACAGGCCGGGGCCATGCGGGGGACGGCATCGCCGCGCGTGCGCGAGCGAGAGCCATCCCCGTCTTCAACTCCATCGTCCGGCCGGCCTCGCCCCCCAGCTTCGCCGAGGGGCCCTGGCTTGCCTTCGCGGGTATCGGGCGCCCCGAAAAATTCTTCCGGACGCTGCGCGAGCTCGGCGTCGAACTCGCCGATACCGTCGCCTTCCCCGATCACCATCCCTTTCGGGAAAACGATGCGCTTCGGCTTCTCGTTCGCGCGCGCGAACTCGGTGCGACCCTCATCACCACCGAGAAGGATGCGGCGCGGCTCGTCCACGCGCCTTCGGGCAGCGCGCGGGCGCGGCTCGCCGAGGCGGCCCAGGTCCTGCCCGTGCGCGCGCTCGTCGGCGATATCGACGCGCTGATGGCGCTCATCGCGGATGCCCTCGTCCGCGCAAGGCGGCGCTGAAGCTGCTATAAGCCAACTGTCACAAAAACGGGAATCGGCCGAAGCGTATGGCCCGAAAAGGCAAACTCATACACTTGCTGGAATATGCCGCGCTCAAGGCAGCGCTCGGCTTCTTCGGGGCGATGTCGCTCGACCGCGCCTCCGATATGGGCGGCCGGATCGCGCGGCGTATCGGCCCGCGTCTGCCCTTCACGGAGACGGCGCGCGAGAATATCGCGCTCGCCATGCCGGAGCTTTCAGGCAGCGAGCGCGAGAAGATCGTCGCCGACATGTGGGAGAATCTGGGCCGGACGATCGCGGAATATGCGCATCTGCCGGTCTTCGCGCGTCCGGAGGAACGCCACAGGATCGAGGTCGTCCATGCGGAGATGCTTCGCGCGCTCGCCGCATCGGGCAATGGGGGCATCTTCGTTTCGGGCCATTTCGCGAATTGGGAGATCCTGCCCCTCGTGATGCAGCTCGAGGGGCTCGAAGGCGGCGGTGTCTACCGGCATGCGAACAATCCTTACGTGAACGACTGGATGGTCACGCTGCGGGAGCGCGCGACGCAGGTCGTTCAGGTGCCCAAGGGACCGCAAGGTGCGCGCACGCTGGTGAAACTTCTCCGCGAGGACAAGTTCATCGCCATGCTGGTCGATCAGAAGATGAATGACGGCGTCGAGGCGAAGCTTTTCGGTCTTCGCGCGATGACGACGCCGGCGCCGGCCGGGCTCGCCGTTCGCTACAATGTGCCCATCGTTCCCGCCTGCGTCGAGCGTGTGAAGGGCGCGAGTTTCCGCATCACGGTCTACAATCCGATCACCGCGAAGCCGGGCGCCGATCCCGTCGAGGACACGCTGCGCATGACGCAGGAGCTGAACGATTTTCTCGAGGCGCGCATCCGCGAGCGCCCGCATGAATGGCTCTGGCTGCACAGCCGCTGGACGAAACAGAAGAAGACGCGCCGCGGACGGCTCGCGGGCTAGTTCCCGCCCGCCGCTCCGCCGTTCTCCGGCATCGGCCCTGCGAGCGGCTGGGGATCGAGATAGGCGCCGCGCCAATACATGCCCCAATGGAGATGCGGCCCCGTCGCGCGGCCCGTGCCGCCGACGGCGCCGATGACCTCGCCCCGCTTCACGAAGTCGCCCGCCTTCACGTCGATGCGGCTCATATGCATGATCAGCGTCGTCACGCCCTGCCCGTGATCGAGGAAGACGAGACCGCCCTCGAAATACATGTCCATATCGGCAAGCGTAACGAGGCCCGATGCCGGTGCGACGATCGGCGTGCCGGTCTTCGCGGCAACGTCCACGCCGTAATGCGGGCGGCGCGGCTCGCCATTGTAATAGCGTTGCGACCCGAAGACGCCGGAGATCGGGCCCGTCACCGGCCAGATGAAATCCTCCGTGAACCAGGCGCCATTCGCGCGCGTCTTGCGCGCTTCGGTCTTCAGCTTCGTGCCCCGCGCGATCGCGGCCATGGCGTCCGGCGGCGGCGTCACATATTTCTGCGGCACGCCCTCGACGCGCTGTATCTGCCAGTCGCGCTTCGCGATGGCGAGCGCGCGCGTTTCCGTCCTGCCGTCCGGATAAACGATGTTGAGCGTCGCGCCTTCGCCGTGATCGCGGTCGAAGCCCATCGCGAAAGTGCCGCTCTCGTCGACATCGAGCATCATGCCGTCGAGCGAGACCTTCGCGCCCGGCTCCGCGCGGCCGATCACGAGACCGCCCTGCTCCATCTCGCCCGTCAGTTCGAGCGCTTCGGCGGCAAAGGGAAATGACAGAAGAAGGCAGGCAAGGAGCGCGATCCGGCGCATCATCCGGCGAGACCCTTCTCGCGCATGCGCTTCAGCGAGGCTTCGGGCGTCGCATAGGCCTCCTGCAGATCGACATTCCAGTAGCGCAGCTCGTCGAGCGGAATATGCACGCCCGTCACCGCGCAGGTCACATAGGCGCCCGGCCGCACGATATGGAATTCCCCGTCGCCATAGACGAGTTCCGCTTCGCCGCCGCCAATCTTGTCGATCCTGTTCATTCCATCACCTCTTGCGGCGCAGCTTAGCCGGTCGCGCGCTCGCGATCAAAGCAGCGTGCCCTGCTTCCCGCCATCCTTCTTCGGCGCGGGCTTCTTCGGGGCCTGCGGCGCGGCCCCTCCCGCCGCGGTTCTAGGCGCAACCACGGCGCCGAGCCGCCCATCCGCGAATTCGATTTCCAGCGCATCGCCCGCCTTCGGTCCCGCCGCCGCGCGCACCGGCGCGCCCTTCGCGTCGCGCACCACCGCGTAACCGCGCTTCAGCACGCCGTGATAGGAATAGCTTTCGAGGAGCTTTCCCTGTCCCTCCAGCCTGCGCGCGAGATCGCCGAGATGCCGCGTCTCCGCCTGCTTCGCGCGCGCCGCCAGTTCGACCGTGCGCTTCCTTGCTTCCGCCATGTTCCGCCTGATCGGCGCAAGCGAAGGCGCGCCCACCTTGTGCAGCTCGCCGCGCTTCACCGCCGTCACGCGCGACAGCGCGCCCCGCAGCCGCTCAGCCGCATTGTCGAAACGCTGGCGCGGCAGCGCGATCAGATCCGCCAGCTTCGGCAGGCCCCGCGAAAGCCCCGTCAGTTCCGAGCGCATGCGTTCGACGAGCCGCGTCTCCGCCCGCATGAGCCGCGTCGCGCGGTCGCGAATATCCGCCACGAGTTCGCCGCGCACCGGCACCGCCATTTCGGCGGCCGCCGTCGGCGTCGGCGCGCGCCGGTCGGCGGCGAAGTCGATCAGCGTCGTATCCGTTTCGTGGCCCACGGCGGAGATGAGCGGAATGTCGCTTTCCGCCGCCGCGCGCACCACGGCCTCCTCGTTGAAGGACCAGAGGTCCTCGATCGAGCCGCCGCCCCGCGCGACGATCAGCACGTCGGGCCGGGGCAGCTTCCCGCCCTTCTCCATCGCGTTGAAGCCGCGGATCGCGGCGGCCACTTCGCCCGCGCTCGTCTCGCCCTGCACACGCACCGGCCAGACGATGACATGGCGCGGAAAGCGATCCTGCAGCCTGTGGAGAATGTCGCGGATCACGGCGCCGGTCGGGCTCGTCACCACGCCGATCACTTCCGGCAGGAAGGGCAGCGGGCGCTTTCTCTCCTGCGCGAAGAGCCCTTCGGCCATGAGCTTCTTGCGCCGTTCTTCCAGCAGCGCCATCAGCGCGCCGACGCCCGCGGGCTCCAGATGCTCGATCACGATCTGGTATTTGGAGCTTCCCGGATAGGTCGTGAGCTTCCCCGTCGCGATCACTTCCATGCCTTCTTCGGGCTTGAAGCGCAGCTTCTGAAACGCGCCGCGCCAGACCACGGCGTCGATCCGCGCCTTGTCGTCCTTGAGGCCGAAATAGCAATGTCCGGAGGAATGGGGACCCCTGTAGCCGGTGATCTCGCCGCGCACGCGGACATGGCCGAAGGTCTCCTCCACCGTCCGCTTCAGCGCGAAGGAGATCTCGCTTACGGAAAATTCGTGAGCATTGTTCGGCGCGGCGCCTGCGGCGCGGTCGGCAGGGGTCATGGGGCTCTTTCGGCTGTCTCGGGCGGATCGCCGCCCCGGTTTGCCGGAGCGGGACCCCATGTTACAAGGGACCCCCTCGCGCCCCAAGCCCTTCGCCCGAAAGGCTCGGCCGCGGCCTCCGGAAGCTCAGGGAACGGCAACCCTCATGAATATTCTCGTCATCGGCTCTGGCGGCCGCGAACACGCGCTTTGCTGGGCCATCGCCAGGAGCCCCGAATGCGGAAAGCTCTATTGCGCCCCCGGCAATGGCGGCATCGCGGAAGTCGCGGAATGCGTGGCGCTCTCAGCCCATGATTTCGATTCGATCGTCGCCTTCGTCCGCGAGAAGGATATCGGCTTCGTCGTGGTGGGCCCCGAGGATCCGCTGGTGAAGGGCCTTGTCGACCGCCTCGACGCCGAGGGCATTGCGAGTTTCGGCCCCAGCGCCAAAGCCGCCCGCCTCGAAGGCTCCAAGGGCTTCACCAAGGATATCTGCGCCGAATACGGCATCCCGACCGCCGCTTACGGCCGCTTTTCGGATGCCGCCGCGGCAAAGGCCTTCATCGCCGCGCATGGCGTCCCCATCGTCGTCAAGGCGGACGGGCTCGCGGCGGGTAAGGGCGTCATCATCGCCATGACCATGCCGGAGGCCGAAACGGCCATCGACGCGATCTTCGGCGGCCGCTTCGGCGAGGCTGGCGCTGAAGTCGTGGTCGAGGAATTCCTCGAAGGCGAGGAGGCGAGCTTCTTCGCGCTTTGCGACGGCGAGCATGTCCGCCCGCTCGTCGCCGCGCAGGACCACAAGCGCGTCTTCGACAATGACGAAGGTCCGAACACGGGCGGCATGGGCGCCTATTCGCCCGCCCCCGTCATGACGCCCGAACTCACCGAACGCGTGATGAAGGAGATCGTCGAGCCCACCGTCCGCGCCATGCGCGACAAGGGCGCGCCCTACAAGGGCGTCCTCTATGCCGGCCTGATGATCACGAAAACCGGGCCCCAGCTCATCGAATATAATGCGCGCTTCGGCGACCCCGAGTGCCAGGTCCTGATGATGCGGCTCGCGTCTGATGTCGTGCCCCTCCTCAAGTCCTGCCATGACGGCACGCTCGACAAGGCGGAGATAAGCTGGAAGGACGAAGTGGCGCTCACCGTGGTCATGGCCGCCGCCGGTTATCCGGGCGACTATCGCAAGAACACGGAGATCAAGGGCCTCGCCCAAGCCGCCGCGCTCGACCATGTGCAGATATTCCATGCGGGCACGAAGGCCGAGGGAGGCCGCATCTATGCGACGGGCGGGCGCGTGCTCAATGTGACGGCGACGGGCGCCACGACGGCGGAGGCGCAGGCCCGCGCCTATGAGGCGATCGCGAGGATCGACTGGCCGGAAGGCTTCTGCCGCCGCGATATCGGCTACCGCGCCATCGAACGCGAAAAGCAAAACGCATAAAGAAAACAACGAAACCGGTACGGGGAGTGAAACCAGAATGAGTGACGCAAACGCCAGCCGGCAGGAGCAATTCTCGGGCACGAAGGACGTGGCGGACAGCCACAAGTTCGACGAGAAGCGTCTCGAAGAATATATGGCCGCCCATGTCGAAGGCTTCGAAGGCCCCCTCACCGTGAAGCAGTTCAAGGGCGGCCAGTCGAACCCGACCTATCAGCTCGTCACGCCGAAGCGCAAATATGTGCTGCGCCGCAAGCCGCCGGGCAAGCTCCTGCCCTCGGCACATGCCGTCGACCGCGAATACAAGGTCATCACCGCGCTGCATGGCGTGGGCTTTCCCGCGCCGCGCACCTTTTGCCTCTGCGAGGACGACAGTGTCATCGGCACCATGTTCTACATCATGGACATGGTCGAGGGCCGCGTGCTCTGGGAGCCGCTGCTGCCGGATCAGGACAAGGAGACGCGCTGGAAAATCTACTCGTCGCTCAACGAGACGATGGCCAGCCTCCACATGGTCGATTACGAGAAGATCGGTCTCGGCGATTTCGGCAAGCCCGGCAACTATTTCGCGCGGCAGATCTCGCGCTGGACGAAGCAATATCTCGCCTCCGAAACGGAAACCATTCCCGAGATGAACAAGCTCATGGAGTGGCTGCCGGAAAACGTACCGCAGGACGATTCGACATCGATCGTTCACGGCGATTACCGTCTCGACAATACGATCCTCCATCCGACGGAGCCGAAGGTGATCGCGGTTCTCGACTGGGAACTCTCCACGCTCGGCCATCCGCTCGGCGACTTCACCTACAGTCTCATGCAATGGGTGATGCCCGGCCAGGGCACGGGCGGCGGCACCGGCTCGATCCGCACGGCGAATCTCAAGGAGCTCGGCATCCCGACGCTCGAGGAATACATCGCCATGTATTGCGAGCGGACGAACCGTCCCAAGGGTATCGAAAATCTCGATTTTTATTTTTCGTATAATTTCTTTCGTCTTGCCGGTATCCTGCAGGGAATCGCGGGGCGGGTGAGAGACGGTACGGCATCCAGTGAACATGCGAAGCAGATGGCGGCGAATGTCCGTCCGCTTGCGGAGGAAGCCTGGGCCTATGCCCAACGCGCGGGGGCCAGTTAAGGGGGGCCCCGGAAACAACAAGAAGAAAGTAAACGAGTGAGCGTATGAGTTCGTCCGAGATTTCTTCCTGGAGCCGACACGGTTTCGAAATCAACACCGACAAATCCCGCCTCGACAGGGAATCGATCCTCAAGATGCTTGGCGCCACCTATTGGGCGCGCGACGTCTCGCCGGAGCGGCTCTGGACGAGCATTCTGAATTCCCGCGCCTATGGGCTCTATTCGCCCGACGGCGAGCAGGCGGGTTTCGGCCGGATGGTTACGGACTACACGCGCTTTGCCTGGATGAGCGATGTCTACATCCTGCCGGTTCACCGCGGCAATGCGCTCGGCAAGTGGATCGTGGAGACGATGGTCAACGATCCGGCGCTCGCTCCCGTCTCGCGCATCATACTCTCCACCACCGATGCCCATTCGCTCTACGAGCGGCACGGCTTCAAGGTCATCGGCGGCGATGAGGAAGGCCGCCAGACCATGCAGTTGAAGCGCTAGGCTTCGTTCGGCTCTTCCCCTTCGTCGTCATTGCGAGGAGGCGAAGCCGACGAAGCAATCCAGGGGCCGCTTGCTCCGTGCCTGCTGCCCCTGGATTGCTTCGCTCCTTCCAGTCGCTCGCAATGACGCGTCTTCTTCATAATTCTCAATACAAAAACATCGGCATGCCGAGCACCTTCGCCACGCGCGGGCGATAGGTCCCGGCATCGTAGAACGCGTCGACATCGACGCGTTTTCTTCCGGTCACGCAGGTGTCGGCCGGAACCGTCGTATAGTTGCCGTCGCGCACCGCGGTCATAAATCCCGTTCGCCCTTCCGCGATCTGCTGCACGGCAAGCGTGCCGAAACCCTTGGCGACCATCTGGTCGAGCGCGTCGGGTGCGCCCGCGCGCATCAGATAGCCCAGCGACTGCGTGATCGTGTTGACCCCGGTGAGGCGCGTCAGTTCCTCGCCGATCGTTTCGCCGATGCCGCCGAGCCTCTTGCGGCCGGCCTCGTCCGTCTGGTCCTGCGTCAGCACCTTGCCGCCCACCATCTTCGCGCCTTCCGACACGACGATCATTGCGTAGCGGGCGGGGTTTTCCAGACGGTCGGCCGCGGCCAGCTCGGCGAGCTTCTCGACGTTGAAAGGCACTTCCGCGATCACGGCCCGGTCCGCATCCGCGAGATAGCTCGCGATGAGCGCCGTCTCGCCCGAATGGCGCCCGAACAGCTCCACCACGGCAATCCGTTCATGGCTTCCCGTCGAGGTGCGGAGCGCATTGATGTAGTCGACCGAGCGGGATACAGCCGTCGAAAAGCCGATGCAGTAGTCCGTACCGTAAACGTCATTGTCCATCGTCTTGGGAATCGCGACGACCTTCACGCCGCGCCGATGCAGATGCGCATTGTAGGACAGCGTGCCGTCGCCGCCGATGGTGATCATCACGTCGAGCCCAAGATGTTCCAGCACGCGCTCCACATGGCTCGTGCAATCCACGGTGCCGTCATCGCCCGGCGCAAAGCGCCCTTGCAGGAAATCGGGAAGCTGGTCCTCCTTCATCTGTTTCGGGTTCACGCGCGAGGTATGCAGCACCGTGCCGCCCTTCCGGTCGATGGTGCGCACCGCGTCGTTGTCGAGGCGCATCAGATGCTCCTCGCCCGCTTCCGGGTTGTCGGGATCGAAATGGAGCGGGCCTGCCCAGCCGCGCCGGAAGCCCAGAACCTCCCAGCCATGTTCGATGGCGCGCCGCGTCACCGCCTTGATGCAGGGATTGAGGCCCGGCACATCGCCGCCGCCCGTCAGGATTCCGATCCGCATTCTTTCGACTTCCTTCTCATTCCACCCTCCCCCTGTGGGAGGGTTGGAGAGTATACTGCCCATTCCTCATCGGGCTTCGCGCACCGGGCGCATCCTAACAGCTAGAAGTCTCTCCCATGAAGACAAGCGGTACTTTCTCGATCGCCGTCGCGGGCCTCGGACGGCGCATCGCGACCGTCATCCGCAATCTCGCCGCCGCGGCGCCCGACATCAGGATCGTCGCCCATGCCGATCCTGCGCCCACGGGCCGCTCCATGCTCGAGCGCCGCGGCATCGAAACCGGCAAGGCTTACGGCGATGTCGCGCAGATGCTCGCTGAGACGAAGCCCGATCTCCTCATGGTGGGTTCGCCCAATCATCTTCATCTCGATCATATCCGCGCGGGTCTCGAAGCGGGCATCCGCGTCTTCACGGAAAAGCCGGTGGTGTGCACGGAAGAAGAGACATGGGAGCTGGCGCGTCTGCTGCGCGCGCATGGCGAGGCTTCCGTGATCGTCGGGCTGGTGCTGCGCTCCTCGCCGCTTGTCGCCGCCGTCACGCGCCGTCTCGGCGCGGGCGGCATCGGCCGCCTCGTCAGCTTCGAGGGTAACGAGCATCTCCATCCCGAGCACGGTGCCTTTCTCATGCGCGACTGGCGCCGCCACGAGCGCCACGGCGGCTCCTTCCTGCTCGACAAGTGCTGTCACGATTTCGACCTCTACCGCCTTTTTGCGGGCGCGCTTCCCGCCCGTGTCTCGAGCTTCGGCGCGCGCTCCATTTTCACGCCGGAGAACGAAGCGCTTGCCGAACGCGCCTATGCCGGCGGGGAGACGCCCTATTCGCTCTGGCGCGCGGGCTGGAACGCGGGCAACAGCACTTTCCGGTCCGATGCCGACGTCGTGGACAATCAGACCGCCATCATCGAATACGGGAATGGCATCCGCATGTCCTTCCATGCGAATACTCATGCGGGCATCCTTCAGCGCCGCTGGTATTTCGCGGGCACCGAAGGTGCCATGGAAGCGGACCTCGTGACCAACCGCCTCACCTTCCGGGACGCGCTCGGAACAGGCGATCCGCAGACGGAGGAATTTCCGGCAAGTGTCGAGGGGCATTACGGTTCCGACGAACAGATGGGCCGCGATCTTGCCGCTCATCTTCTCGACGGCGCACCCTTCCCGGTCCAGGTTTACGATGCGATGGTCGCGGGCCTCACCGTCATGGCCGCCGACCGCGCCATGCGCGAGGGAACGGTCGTCGACTGCCGCCCGCTATGGGAGCAGCTTCACAAGGAACTGGGGCGCGGGTGAAGGACGGCCGGAAACCGGGGATTACTTTTTCCGCCCCCCGAACCGGGGACAAGTTCCGCGGGGACGGCGAGCGCCCTTTTCCAGGTGACGAGAAAAGCACCTTCCCCGTCCCTTTTCCCGGCACACGCGCCGTCTCCCGGAACCGCCCTTGAAACAGGACGGGGATAAGCCGGTCTTTTGTGACGTTTTTATTGCGTTTCGATGACGGTCGGCCGTTTTCGGGGCCATTTGTCCCCGGAGAGCCAGCTTGTCAGGCGCTTCTTCCGCGCGCCTCGATCGGCCATATATCGGCCAGCCGGTCCTCCTTCACCACGTAGTAATTGTCGTAGAGATTGACCGTGGGATCGCAATGCGGGGTCATGGCCGTCAGTACACTGCCTAATGGCAGATGCGCGCCATCGGGCAGGAGAATGCCGCCCTGTTCGTCGCCGAAGAAGAAATAACCCGCTCCCTCCGGCGCACCGGAAAAGAGCACCGGCGGCTCCGCGTCCGTCGAGAAGGATTTGAAGCCCGCATCGGTCGTCGCGAGATTCTTCGTATTGTTCGAGACGACCGACATCTGCACAAAGAGCGAGGTCTCGAAGGGAAAGCTCGCGCCATTGCCGAGCGCGACGTCGTTATATTGCTTGTCCATGAAGATGTAGGAGCCGCCCTGCAGCTCCGTCAGCACCTTCGCCTCGGGATCGATGTTGTAGCTGCCCGTGCCGCCGCCCGAAACGATGTCGCAGCACATGCCCGCCGCCTTCAGTGCGTCTCGCTGTTCGCCGAGCACCTTCATCGCGGCGAGCGACTTCTCGCGCCGTTCCGCGAAATCATGAATGTGCATGAGATGTCCGGCATAGGCCTGGAGCCCGCGCAGGTCGAGAAACTCCGCCGCGTCCAGCAGTTCGGCGAGTTCCATCGCGTCCTCGCCGGGCCGGATGCCGGTCCGGTGAAGGCCGACATCGAGATCGACGAGAACCTTCAGCATGCGTCCGGCTTCCGAGGCGCGTGCGGCCAGTGCGCGTGCATTCTCCGTGTTGTCGACAACGACCATGAGATCGGGAATGCGCGCATTGAGCGTCATCAGCCGCTCCATGCCTTGCGCCGTCACAACGGGCGATGTGATGAGAATGCTGTCGATGCCGCCCTTCGCCATCGCCTCCGCTTCACCGAGTTTCGCGCAGCAGACGCCGAGCGCGCCCGCCTTCACCTGAGCCTTGCCGATAGTCACGGATTTATGGGTCTTCGCATGGGGCCGGAGACCGAGGCCATTCACCTTGCAGTGTTCGGCCATGCGCGCCACGTTGCGCTCGAAGGCGTCAAGATCGAGCACCAGCGCGGGAGTGGGAATCTTCGCCCTCGAACCGGGCATGCCGATCAGCGCCCTTGCCGCTTCCACTGCTTCGCTCGTCATTGTCGGTTTCCCCTCGGTCATTCCACAGGCGCGGCATCCTACATCCCCGCGCCGAATGCACAAATGCCGCGATTTGCCCTCGCCTCGACGTCTTGAAAAGCAGAGGCGCAAAGATGCTAGACTGCGATTTCGAACCAGGCTGAAGGGGGGTGGCTTATGGGATCGATGACGCTTACGGCAATGATGTTGCTCGCGGCGCTTGCGACGGGCGAAACGGAAAAGGAAATGAGCAGCAAACCGGCCTATGAGCAATATGCGCAGGCGACCTGCTCGCTCTCGAACCAGCAGCGCAGCGGCGCCCGCAAGATTTGTTACTACACCTGCGGCGATACCGTGCGCACGATGGTGGTTCCCGTGGGGCGCACCTGCCCCTTCACCATAAGGCGCTAGGCGCGGCAGCGAGAGAGGAAAGCTTCGACAAGATGTCCAAGGCTCAGGGCAACGCCCTCCGCAAGAGCGCGGGAACGGTGGACAAGCGGGAAGTGATCATCACCTCCGCGCTCGATCTCTTCCGTCACTACGGCTATCGGCGCACCTCGATGGAAGACATCGCTCGCGCGGCCGCAGTCGCCAAGGGTACGCTCTATCTCTACTTCAAGAGCAAGGACGAGCTTTTCGAGGCGATCTGCCGCTCCCTCGCGGAGCAGGTCGCGGAGGGCGTGACGAAAGCCGAGGCGCTCGACCTCCCGCTGGAGCCCAAGCTCACGGCGCTCATGGAAGCGAAGCTCGGATTCGTCTATCGCTGGATTCTTTCCAGCCCCCATGCGGCCGAACTCGTCGACAGCGGCTCGCGGCTTTCCGAAGATGTTTTCGGCGAGGTCCACGATCAGTTCCACAATGCCGTCCGGCATCTGGTGCGCGAGGGCGTGAAGGCGGGCGAACTCGATCCAAAAGCCGTCGGCCTCACCGAGGAACAGGCGGCGGAAGCCTTGATCGCTGCTGCATGCGGAGCCGAGAAGGCACCCGACGAAAAGAGTTTCCGGGCGCAACTAGCCGCCATCATCCGTGTGACGCTCCGGGGCCTGCGCGCCTAGGCGGCTGACTCGGGCTTCCACCCCGCCACATCGAGTTCCGGGTCGATGCGCCAGGGTCCGGGCGGCAGGCCAGCGCTTTCGTTTTCCCGCAAAATTCCTTCGAACTCCGCACGCGGAATATCGCGCATGCCGAGGGCAGCGAGGTGCCCCGTCATGTCCTTGCCGTCATTGAGCCGGTAACCCCAGTGTTGAAGGTGCCGGTTCAATACGACGAAGGCGATTTTCGACGTATCCCGCTTCCGCGCGAACTGGGACTCGGTGAAGAAGACGCCATTGCAAGCGACGCCGTAGAGGCCTCCCGCGAGGTTTCCCTCCTCGTCCCACACCTCCACCGAGTGGGCATGCCCCAACTCATGAAGCCTTGCATAGGCGTCCATGAAGCGCGGCGAAATCCAGGTCAGCGCGTAGCTTCCCGCGCGCGGTTCGGCGCTGCCTTCCATCACCTCGCGAAAGGCTTCGTCGAAGGAGACGCGATACTTGCCCTGCCGGATGAGCCGCCGGAGATTCTTTTCGATGCGGCTCTCCTCGAGAAAGAGCACGGCGCGCTTCGACGGCGACCACCATTTGACGGGCCCCATGTGACACCACGGAAAGATGCCTCGACGATAGGCGGCGAGAAGCCGTTCTGGGGTCATCTCGCCGCCCAGATCGACGAGCCCGTCCGGTACGGTTAACGCCTCATCGGGCCTGCGCGCAAAAACACTCTTCGCCGGACGGAAGAGTTTTTCGACAAACAGTCTGGCATATCCAATCGGATGCCCCAGCCGCGCAGGCTTGGCGGCATAGGCAAGTGCCAACGCCAGACGGAGCGCGGCCGAGGGCGCGCGCCCGGATTTCAAGCCGGCCGACAGGAGCATGAGACTGCCTGGTCCTCATCTTGCTTGGAAAAAGAATTCATCAAGGCCCGAGTGTCACAACGGGAGGCTAAGAAATGGTTGATCTTGCTGCGGATGCTCGCCAACCCGCTGTTCCTGAAAGCGTTTTCCGGTTGAGACCGCGTAGCCTCGCCGCATCGCTCTGGGCTGCCTCGGCAGTGGTCGTCTTTGCCGGCCTGTTCCGGGAATGGTACGTCACGGCGTTCGGTTTCGAGACGATCGCCAAGGATCTCCGGCACCTGGCCTTCAACGCGGAGTACTGTCTTCCGGCTTGGTACAGCTCGCTTCTGCTCGCGGCCTCGGCGGTGCTTCTCGCCTTTGCGGCTCTTTCCGAGAAGCGCGGCGGCGGCAGCCACCCGCTTCACTGGCTGTTGCTCATTCCCGTCTTCATCGGACTTTCGATCGACGAAGCCACCGGCGTCCATGAAGTCGTCATCGAGCCGCTCCGCAACGGTCTCGACCTCGGCGGCTTTCTCTACTTCGCCTGGATCATTCCCGGAGCGGTCCTGGTCGGACTTTTCGGCCTTTTCTACCTGCCCTTCCTGTTCGCCTTGCCGGCCCGCACCCGGTTGATGTTCATCCTTTCGGGCGCGCTTTATGTCGGCGGGGCCCTCGGGATGGAAGCCGTGGGCGGCAAGTTGCTCACGGCTTATGGCGAAACGAGCCTGCCCTACCAGATCGCCTTTTGTGTCGAGGAGATCATGGAGATCCTGGGGGCGACGCTGTTTGCGGCAAGCCTGCTCGGCCATCTGAAGCGTCGCTTCGGCGGCACCGTCCTCGTTCTGTCCTGAGCCCGTTTTACCTTGCAAAGAGTCGCGGTGCGCTTGACACCGGCCCTTGCAGCGCCTATCTGTCGCGCGGGCATTGGCACTCACTTCCTTTGAGTGCTAACAGCCGCAAAATATCATAAATTTCCGCAACTTAGCGGTTGGGACACAGGAGAAGCCAGAGATGAAGTTCCGTCCTCTGCATGACCGCGTCGTGGTGCGCCGGGTCGAGGAAGAAGCCAAGACCGCCGGCGGCATTATCATTCCGGACACGGCTCAGGAGAAGCCCTCGCAGGGCGAAGTGGTCGCGGTGGGCCCGGGTGCCCGCGGCGATGACGGCAAGGTTGTTGCGCTCGACGTGAAGGTCGGCGACCGCGTCATCTTCGGCAAGTGGTCGGGCACCGAGGTCAAGATCGACGGCGAAGAGCTGCTGATCATGAAAGAGAGCGACATCATGGGTGTGCTCGAAGGCGCCGCGAAGAAGAAGGCCGCCGCCGAGTAAGGCTCGTAACCGGACACAAGCCGGCTGCGGGCCTTTTTGATTGGCCCTGCCGGACCATCCGATTCATGAATTCAGAAGGATCAAGAAAACATGGCTAAGGAAGTCAAATTCGGTCGTAGCGCCCGTGAGCGTATGCTCAAGGGTGTCGACATTCTCGCCGATGCGGTGAAGGTGACGCTCGGTCCGAAGGGCCGCAACGTCGTCATCGACAAGTCGTTCGGTGCACCCCGCACCACGAAGGACGGCGTCTCGGTCGCCAAGGAGATCGAACTCGAAGACAAGTTCGAGAACATGGGCGCCCAGATGGTCAAGGAAGTCGCTTCCAAGACCAACGACACGGCCGGTGACGGCACGACGACGGCGACCGTTCTCACGCAGGCGATCGTTCGCGAAGGCGCAAAGGCCGTTGCTGCCGGCATGAACCCGATGGACCTCAAGCGTGGCATCGAAATCGCGGTGCGCGCCGCCGTCGAGGACATCACGAAGCGCTCCAAGAAGGTGAAGTCGAACGACGAAGTCGCGCAGGTCGGCACGATTTCCGCCAATGGCGAAAAGGAAATCGGCGCCATGATCGCCCAGGCGATGGCGAAGGTCGGCAATGAAGGCGTCATCACGGTCGAGGAGGCGAAGTCGCTTGAGACCGAACTCGACGTCGTCGAAGGCATGCAGTTCGACCGCGGCTATCTCTCGCCCTACTTCATCACGAACGCCGACAAGATGGTTGCGGAGCTCGACGAGCCGCTCATCCTGCTCCACGAGAAGAAGCTGACGAGCCTGCAGCCGATGCTGCCGGTTCTCGAAGCCGTGGTGCAGTCGGGCCGTCCGCTCCTCATCATCGCGGAAGACATCGAGGGCGAGGCGCTTGCCACGCTCGTCGTCAACAAGCTGCGTGGCGGCCTCAAGGTTGCGGCCGTGAAGGCGCCGGGCTTCGGCGATCGCCGCAAGGCCATGCTCGAGGACATCGCGATCCTCACGGGCGGCCAGGTCATCTCCGAAGATCTCGGCATCAAGCTCGAGTCGGTCACGCTCGACATGCTCGGCAAGGCCAAGCGCGTCTCGATCACGAAGGACGACACCACGATCGTCGATGGCTCGGGCAAGAAGAAGGACATCGAAGCCCGCGTCAGCCAGATCAAGCGGCAGATCGAGGAAACGACCTCCGACTACGACAAGGAGAAGCTGCAGGAACGTCTCGCGAAGCTCGCGGGCGGCGTTGCGGTGATCAAGGTCGGCGGCGCTACCGAAGTCGAGGTGAAGGAGCGTAAGGACCGCGTCGACGACGCGCTGAACGCCACCCGCGCCGCTGTCGAGGAAGGCATCGTTCCGGGCGGCGGTACGGCGCTCCTGATGGCCTCCAAGGCCGTTGCGAAGCTCACGGATGAGAGCCGCGACATCCAGGCGGGCATCAACATCGTGAAGCGCGCGCTTGAAGCGCCGATCCGCCAGATCGTCGAGAATGCCGGCGTGGAAGGCTCGATCGTGGTGCAGAAGGTGCTCGAGTCGAAGCAGCCCAATTTCGGTTTCGACGCGCAGAAGGAAGAATATGTGGACCTCGTTGCCGCCGGCATCATCGACCCGACCAAGGTCGTGCGCACGGCGCTGCAGGATGCGGCTTCCGTTGCCGGCCTCCTCATCACCACCGAAGCCATGATTGCCGAAAAGCCGAAGGCCGAAGGTGCCGGCGGCGGCATGCCCGGCGGCGGCATGGGCGGCATGGGTGGCATGGGCGGCATGGACTTCTAAGGAAGTCTATAAAGCCGCCCATCACTTGAGATGCTAGAACCGGCCAAGCCGGTTCGGGTGGCGGCATGGACTTCTAAGTCTTGCCTCTCATCCGAGAGATATGCGAAGGGCCGGTGGAAACACCGGCCCTTTTGCTTTGCCTCTCACTTTTGCGGGAGCTGACGTCGCGGCAGCTGTCCGGACCGGCTGACGGCGCCCGCAGGCCCGGCTACACTCCCGCCAACGAAATTCGGGAGGACGGCAGATGGACTTCTCATTCTCCGAGAAGGACGAAGAGTTCCGGATGAAGGTCCGCGGCTTCTTCGAGAACGAATATCCACGCGACATCATCGAGAAAATGGGGAGCGGCGCCTCGCCCTCGAAGGACGACTATCAACGCTCGGAGCGCGCGATGGCGGCGAAAGGCTGGCTTGCGGTCAACTGGCCGAAATCGGCGGGCGGCACGGGCTGGAGCGCAAACGAGAAATATATCTTCGACGAGGAACTGGAACGCGCGGGCGCGCTTAACGTCGTCCCGATGGGCCTCCTTTATGTCGGCCCGGTGATCTATACCTTCGGCACGGAAGAACAGAAGAAGCGCTTCCTACCAGGCATCCTGAACAGTACCACCTTCTGGGCGCAGGGATATTCGGAGCCCGGCTCCGGCTCTGATCTTGCCTCTCTGCAATGCTCGGCCGTTTCCGACGGCGACGACTACATCGTCAACGGCACGAAAATCTGGACGAGCCTCGGCCAGCATGCGGACTGGATCTTCTGCCTTCTGCGCACTTCGCAGGAGGAGAAGAAACAGGAAGGCATCACCTTCCTGCTGATCGACATGGAAAGCCCGGGCATTACCGTCAATCCGATCATCACCATCGACGGCAAACACTCGCTGAACAGCGTCACCTTCGACAATGTACGCGTTCCGAAGGAAAACCGCATCGGCGAAGAAGGCAAAGGCTGGACCTATGCCAATTATCTCCTCGGTCATGAGCGGACTTCCTACGCGCATGTCGCGGGAAAGCGCAAGCAGCTCGCGAACACGCGCATCGTCGCGCGGGAACGCGGACTGCTGGAAGATCCTTCCTTCGTCGAAAAGCTCGCCTCACTCGAGGCGCGGCTCGACGCGCTGGAGCTAACGGTTCTCCGCACGCTCTCCTCCGTCGCGGAGGGCGGCGCGCCGGGAAACGAGTCCTCGATCCTGAAGATCATCGCTACCGAACTCGCACAGGACATTACCGAACTCGGCATGGAAGCCTGGGGCCCCTACATGCAACCGGCCTTTCCCGATTCGGTCGCGCCCGCGTGGACAGGCAATACGGCCCTGCCGTCCGGCGCCGCACCCGCCGTCGCGTCCTATCTCGGCGCGCGGGCACAATCGATCTATGGCGGGTCGAACGAGATCCAGAAGAACATCATCGCCAAGCGAATCCTTGGTCTCTGACGAGGGAATTGACTCGCGGCCGGAAAGGGCGTTCTACTCGCTGCGTTTCCGGTCGCACAATATCCTCCGCGCGACTGGCGATATCAGATGGGTCACCATCGGGGAGCGCGGAGACTGGTCTTTTGAGCCGATCGCCTGGGCAGCACATGAAGATGCTGGCCGGGCGTTTTTGTTTTGGCTCGAAGGAGGCTCACATGTCGTCATCCCAGGAGAAGGCGCAGCTCGCGCAAACCGACAACGAAATCTTTCTCGCGCTCAAGGGCGAGGAAGCACGCCAACGCTCAGGCCTCGAACTCATCCCGTCGGAGAACTACGCCTTTCCAGAAGCCCTGACGCTTCTCGGCTCGGCTTTCACCAACAAGTACGCGGAAGGCTATCCTGGACGCCGATACTATGGCGGACAGGAAAACACCGACCGCATCGAAACGCTCGCCCGTGACCGGGCGAAGGCGCTCTTCCGCGCGGAACACGCCAATGTGCAGCCGCTTTCCGGCTCGCCGATGAACCAGGCGGTCTATCTCGGCCTGCTCGAACCGGGCGACACCATCCTCGCCATGGACCTCAGCCATGGCGGACACCTAACGCATGGTGCGCCCGTCAGTCATATGGGCCGCCTTTTCAACTTCGTGCGCTACAAGACGGACCCGGCAACCGGCACCATCGATTTCGATGAACTCCGAAACGTCGCACGGGAAACGAGACCGAAGCTCGTCGTCTGCGGTTATTCCTCCTATCCGCGCGACTACGACTATGCGGATTTCAAGCGCGTGGCGGATGAGGTCGGCGCGCTCACCATGGCGGATGTTTCCCATATCGGCGGGCTCATCGCGGCCGATGTCATGCGCAATCCGCTCGATGCCGGTTTCGACGTGATGACGACGACAACGCACAAGTCGCTGCGCGGTCCGCGCGGCGGGCTCATCCTCTGCAAAGAGAAATTCGCGAAAAAGATCGACGCATCCGTCTTCCCCGGCCTTCAGGGCGGGCCGCACATGAACCAGGTAGCGGCCGCCGCCGTCACCTTCCGTCTCGCCGCCCTGCCCGCCTTCAGGGACTATGCAGAACAGGTGATCGTCAATGCAAAAGCACTTGCGGCGGCCCTGATAGAGAGGCAGGTGAAACTCGTGACCGGCGGCACGGACAACCACCTGCTCGTCATCGACACGGTGGCGAGTTTCGGCATCAATGGCGCGGAAGCGCAGGAGGCACTCGACCGCATCGGCCTGACGACCAACAAGCAGGTGATCCCGGACGATCCGAACCCGCCCATGAGGCCGTCCGGTCTGCGGCTCGGCACACCGGCCCCCACCGCACGCGGCATGGGCGAAAGGGAGATGACGGAAATCGGCGGCATCATCGCGGAGACGCTCGCCGCCAAGGGCGATCGCATCGCCGAGGAAAAACTCGCCGCCCGCACGCGCGCGCTCACCTCGCGCTTTGCGGTGCCGGGGCTCTAGGACATTATTTCAAACGGTTCGCAATCGCCATGGCAGCAAGGGGATTGCGGACCTTCGCGCCTGAAATCACATAGAGGAAAACATCCTTCACCGGCTTCGCCGCCTTCTTCGCGGCAACGGCCTCGATACCCTTGGGTACCTCGCCCTTGCCCCAGTCCTTGGCGCGGGCGGCCCATGAATCGAGCGCCTTTCTCGGATAGCCGAGCTTTTCCTTCTCGTCCGTCCCCATGATGCGCGCGTAGACGAAGGGCGCCGTCACGTCCCCGATCTGCGTGTAGTCGGAATCCACCGCCGTCACCACGGCGACGCCATGCTCCTTCACGAGATCGATGAAGTCCTTCGTCTTGAAGCTGTCGTTGCGGACTTCCACCGCGTGACGCAGCGCCACGCCGTTATGGGATTTCGGCAAGAGATCGAGAAAGGCGGCGAAATCGTCCGGATCGAACTTCTTGGTGCCCATGAACTGCCAGTTCACGATGCCCAGCTTTTCCTTCAGTTCCGTCACGCCGCTTTCGAAGAACTTCTCGATGGAAGGTCCCGCTTCGGCAAGCACCTTGCGATTGGTAGCGAAGCGCGGCCCCTTCAGCGAGAAGACGAAGTCCTCCGGCGTCTCGGCGTACCACTTGCGGAAGCTTTCCGGTTTCTGCGAGCCGTAATAAGTGCCGTTGATCTCAATGGTCGCGAGCTTCGAGCTCGCATATTCGAGTTCGCGTTTCTGCGCGAGGCCGTCGGGATAGAAAGTGCCACGCCAGGGCTCGAAGACCCATCCGCCGATGCCCACCCGGATCGACGCTTCCGCCATCTTCCGACCTCCCATGCAGGGCTCCGCCGCCGGAACCGGAGCGCGAGTCTAGAAAGCAGACAGTGAAGCGGCAAGCCGGAAGCGGCCGCCGCATCCAGCGCCCGCTTCCCTTTTTCGGTTCCCGCTCAGACGGGGGCGGAGTTGCGAAGATCCTGAGCCGCCGCAACCATCTCGATCAGCGCCGCTTCCGTTTCCGGCCAGCCCCTCGTCTTCAAGCCGCAATCCGGATTGACCCATATGCGTTCGCTCGGCAGGCGGTCGGCGGCGAGCCGCAGAAGCGACAACATTTCGTTGCGCGCAGGCACGCGGGGCGAATGGATATCATAGACGCCCGGCCCTATGTCGTTCGGGTAGGCGAAATCGACGAAGGCGTCGAGCAATTCCATGCGCGAGCGCGAGGTCTCGATGGAGATCACATCCGCATCGAGATCGGCGATCGCCTCGATGATGTCATTAAATTCAGAATAGCACATATGGGTGTGAATCTGCGTCTCGTCGCGGACGATGGAGACGGCAAGCCGGAAGCATTTGCAGGCCCAGTCGAGGTATTCGTTCCATTTCGAGCGGCGGAGCGGCAATCCTTCCCGGAGCGCCGGTTCGTCGATCTGGATCATGCCGATTCCGGCCGATTCGAGATCATAGACTTCGTCGCTGATCGCCAGCGCGATCTGCTTGCAGGTTTCCGATCTCGGCTGGTCGTCGCGCACGAAGGACCATTGCAGGATGGTGACGGGGCCCGTCAGCATGCCTTTCACCGGTTTCTTCGTCAGCGATTGCGCGTAGCGCGCCCAGTCGACCGTCATTGGCTCCGGCCGCGAGACGTCGCCAAAGATGATGGGCGGCTTCACGCAGCGCGATCCGTAGCTCTGCACCCATCCAAGGCGCGTGAAAGCGAAGCCTTCGAGCTTCTCGCCGAAATATTCTACCATGTCGGTGCGCTCCGGTTCGCCATGCACGAGCACATCGAGACCGATCCTTTCCTGCAGACGGATCGTCTTTTCGATCTCCGCACGCATGAAGTCGTCATACTGCGCCTGCGTCCACTCGCCCCGCCGCGTGGCGGCGCGCGCCTTGCGCACCTCCGCTGTCTGCGGGAAGGAGCCGATGGTCGTGGTCGGCAGGGGAGGCAGTCCGAAGCGCTTCGCCTGGATCGCATGGCGCTCGGCGAAAGGCCTGTTGCGCCGGTCCGCCCGGGGATCGATATCCCTTGCGCGTGCGCGCACCGCGACATTGTTGATCCGGGGCGACGACCGGCGCGTCTCAAGCACGGACGCATTCTTCGCGAGGTCCGCCGTCACGGCGTCCCGACCTACCTTCGTTCCTCTGCCCAGAATGGCGATCTCGTCGAGCTTCTCCTCGGCAAAGGCAAGCCAACTTTTCAATTCGGCATCGAGCTTGTCTTCCTCCGCAAGGCTATAGGGCACATGGAGAAGCGAGCAGGACGAGGAAATCGCCACACGCTTCGGACCCAGCGTCAGAATGGCGCGCTCCGCCAGCGAAAGCGCGTCGTCGAGATCGGTCCGCCAGATGTTCCTTCCCTCGATCAGCCCGAGCGAAAGCATCTTGTCGTTCGGCAGGGAGGAGAGCGCCTTGTCGAACTGCGAGCGTCCGCGCACGAAGTCGAGATGCACGCCGGCGACCGGCAGCGCGAAGACGGTTTCGAGGGAGGCTTCGGGCAACTCGCCGAAATAGGTGGCCACAAGCAGCTTGAGGCCCGGCGCGCTTCTCGCGAGCGTTGTATAGGCGGACCGGCAGACGGCGAGATCCTCATTGCCGAGTTCGAAGACGAGGCTCGGCTCGTCCATCTGAACCCAGTCGGCGCCTTCGTCTGCGAGGCGTTTCAACACCTCCTCATAGACCGGCAGCAGCTTTCCCATCAGTTCCAGCGGGTCGAACGACGCGCCCACCGCCTTGCCGAGCTTCAGGAAGGTGAAAGGGCCAACCAGCACCGGCCTTGTTTTCACGCCGAGCGCCTTCGCCTCGCGGAATTCGTCGACAACCTTCGAGGTGGCGAAACGGAATTCCATGTCCTTCGTGAATTCCGGCACGATGTAGTGGTAGTTCGTATCGAACCACTTGGTCATCTCCATCGCGGCAACGTCGCGGGTCCCGTCCTGCGCGCCGCGCGCCATGGCGAAATAGGCCGGAAGGTCGATCTCGTCCTTCACAGCGAAACGTTCCGGCACGGCACCCGTCATGCAGATCGTATCAAGCACATGGTCGTAGAGCGTGAAGTCGTTCGAGGGGATGTGGTCGATGCCCTTTTTCTTCTGCAGCCGCCAGGACGCCGCTCGCAGCTTTCGCGCAGTTTCGAGCAGCGGCGTTTCCGCGCCATCCTTCCAGAAGGTTTCGAGCGCCGCCTTTAACTCACGATGCGGACCGATGCGCGGGTAGCCGAGAGTGCTGGTAAGGGTCATGAGGAATCTCCTTTGATCTGGCCTGCCGGGGCAGGCGGTGAAACGAATGGATCGGAAAAGGTCAGGCTGTGCGGGGCGGCACGGCAGAAGGGCGGCCCTTGTCGTCGAGCGCAACCATCACGAAACGGCCGCGGGCACTCAGTTCCCGCTCGCCGCTCAGCGCTTCCTCGGCGGTGAGCTCCACTTCGACGCAGATCGATGTACGGCCCGTCATCACGATGCGCGCTGTCACATCCGCGAATTCGCCGACCTTAACGGGGGCGCGGAAATCGATCCTTTCGGACGCGGCCATGACCACCGTCTTGCGACTGTGGCGGGTCGCGACGATGAAAGCAGCCTTGCCCATCATGGAAAGCGCATTGCCGCCGAAGAGGATGTCGCGGTGGTTTGCCGCGTCGGGGAAGACGACCTCGACGAAGCGCGTGACGTCGTCGTCGGAAACGGATGGCGCGACGAGCGACGGTACGGGTGCATCCGTCTCCTCGCCTTGCGCGACCATCGCGATGGTCCCGCCAACGGCCTTCTCGCGCGTGCCGGTCAGCAGGTTTTCCGCGACGAGCTCGACGTCGAGCACAACCGAAGACCGGCCTGTCTTCCGGATCGCGGCCGTTACCTCGGCAAGTTCACCGGGGAGGACGGGACGTCCGAAATCCACCGTGTCGAAGGCAGCCGTCACCATCTTGCGGCGCGTATAGCGCGTCGCGGCGATGTAGGCAGCACGGTCCATCAGCGCCAGGGCGGCGCCGCCGAACAAGGTGCCGTGATGGTTCGTCTGTTCGGGAAAGACGAGTTCGGCTATCCGGGTGAAGGGTGTTTCAGGCAAGCGCGCGGGCGCGCATACGGCGAGCAGGTCGTCCATTTCTCTGTCCTCGGTAAATCAACGGGAAAAACCGTCAGCGGACACAGAAGGGCCAATGCTCGTCGCTCGATTGGCGGCGTTGCGTATGAAAGCCGGATACACCTCCGGCGCATGGATATTGCCTGCATCATCTCCTCCAGGGCACACCCCGTCCCATCGGTTCGCGTTGACGGGCAATGGCAGGTCTCCTGGCTCGCAGGTCTCCGTTCTTTCCCAGCCTTCCCGGTGTCCCGTGAGAGCACCAGTGGCATGGTTGGGCAGAACTCTCTGCTTACAGTTGCGGGGGCAGCCCCGGTTTCACACCGGGTTCCCTTTTCATCCGGAGGCATACCTCCGGAACCATTGCGAGGCGGATGCTAGGCGAGGTCGTCCTGCGTTGCAAGCCGGGCTCAGTCTTCGAGCAGGCTCTCGAGTTCACGGCGCATGATGCGGCGGAATTCCTCGATCTGCCGGTCGCCCTCTTTGCGGCCCACGGCAATGGCGAGCCGCACCGCGGCGCCGGAGAGCTGCATCAGCAGGAAGGAAGCCGTTTCGAGCCGCGTATGATTGCGCTTCGGCACGAGATGTTTCAGTGCCGCGAAAAAGATGCGCCCGTTCTCGCGGCTGTCCTCGACATCAAGTTCCTGCAGCGCCTTGTCGGACTGGGTCGCCGACCAGATGTCGCGCGTCACAGGCTCGTTCAGGAAAAGATCGTAATAGCCGACCATGGTCGCGTCGACGCGCGTGATGGCATCTTTCGCATCTTCCAGGCCTTCGAGGTTCTGGCGCAGCCCGTCGCGCACACGCTCCATTACGCGCATGGCGAGGGTCCGGAGGATCGAAGCCTTGTCCGGGAAATACTGGTAGAGCGAGCCGATGGGCACGCCCGCGCGCTCCGCCACCTCGGTCATCTTCACCGCGTCGCTGCCGGTCTCGGCGATCAGCGCGGTCGCGGCCGCGAGAATGCGCTCCACGCGCTCGCGGGCGCGGGCCTGTGTCGGCTGGCGTCGAATGCCCAAAGTCTCGGTCATGTCTCGTCCCGTTCATTTTTCCGTTGCGCCGGAAAATATGAGGGTTTATCACTTATCACAAATGTGAGGATCATTCACTTTATTTCGGGAGCAGGTCATGAGCGAGATCGGACGCGTATGCGTGGTGGGCGGCGGACCGGCGGGGCTCAGCCTCGCGCGCACTTTCCTGCGTCACGGCATTCCCCTCGATGTCTATGAGCGGCATTCGGATGTCGGCGGGCTCTGGGACCAGTCGAATCCCGGCTCGCCCGTATACGACTCGGCGCATTTCATTTCGTCGAAAACCCAGTCGCACTATCACGACTTCCCGATGCCGGACGACTATCCGGACTATCCCTCCAACAGGCAGATCCACGGTTACATGCAGGCCTTCGCGGATGCCTATGGGCTGCGCGACCACATCCGCTTCAACACCTCGGTCGAGAAGGCGGAACTTCAGGCCGACGGCACCTGGCAGGTGAAGCTCTCGACGGGCGAGACGAAGCAATACGGCTCGCTCGTCTGTGCGAACGGCACCAACTGGCATCCCGTCATGCCGGAATATCCTGGCAACTTCACCGGCGAGATGCGCCACGCTGTCACCTTCCGCTCGATGGACGAATTTCGTGGCAAGCGCGTCCTTGTCATCGGCGCGGGAAATTCCGGTTGCGACATCGCCTGCGACGCGGCCAAGGGAGCGGATGCCGCCTTCATCAGCCTCCGGCGCGGCTATCACTTCCTGCCGAAACATCTCTTCGGCATTCCAGCTGACGTCTTCGCGCATGAGGGCCCGCACCTGCCGATGTGGCTCACGCAGCGCATCTTCGGCGTCATCCTGCGTATCCTCAATGGCGACCTGACGCGGCTCGGCCTGCAGAAGCCGGACCACAGGCTCTTCGAGACGCATCCGATCCTGAACACGCAGCTCCTCCATTATCTCGGCCATGGCGACATCAAGGCGAAGCCCGATGTGGAGCGTTTCGAGGGCAAGGAAGTCCACTTCAAGGACGGCACATCCGAGGAGATCGATCTCGTGCTCTGCGCGACTGGCTATACATGGAAGGTGCCTTACGTCGATCCTTCCGTCTTCGCCTGGAAGAGCGGCAAACCCGATCTCTACATGAACCTTTTCAGCCGCGAGCATCCGACGCTCTATGCGCTCGGCTTCATGGAAACGAATGGCGGGGCCTACAAACTCTTCGACGAGATGGCGGACATGATCGCACGCACCATTATGGCCCGTGCGAAGGGCGGCGCGGGAGCGGCGCAGATCGACAGGCTCATCGCCACCGACAAGCCGGACCTCACTGGCGGCATCAAGTTCGTCGGTTCCGCACGGCACGCGACCTATGTCGAGATCGACGCCTATCGCAAGCACATGGGCAAGCTGCGCAAGCGCTTCGGCTGGCCGGGTCTCGAGGAAGGCTGCTTCGATAAATTGCTGAGGCAGGCGCCCGCACGGAAGGCAGCATGAGACAGGCGCTCGTCACTGGTGCAGGCAGCGGTATCGGCGCGGCGATCGCGCGCGCCTTCGACAAGCGCGGCTATGCACTCATCCTCGTCGACCGCGATGCAGCAGCGCTTGATGCCTTGGCGGCGACACTGGATGCGGTGCCCGAGAAGGTCATTTGCGACCTTGCCTCGCGCGACAGTGTCGACATGCTCTGCGAGCGCCTTCGGAGCGATCTCGCCGGCCTCAATATTCTCGTCAACAATGCAGGTATCATCGTGCCGGGCGCCGTCGCCGATCTCGACCAGGCGGCGCTCGACCTCCATCTCGAAATCAACCTGCGGACGCCGATCCGGCTGATGCGCGCAGCAGCGCCCCAGATGATCGCGCGGGGAAGCGGCGCGATGGTCTCGACCGTCTCGCTTGGCGGCGTCATATCGCTCAAGGACAGTGCGATCTATTCGGCTTCCAAGTTCGGACTGCGTGGTTTCCTTTGCGGCTTTCACCAGGAGCTGGCGCCGCTCGGCGTGAAGGTGTCGGGCGTCTATCCCGCAGCGGTCGACACACCGATGCTGCTCCACGAAGCGACGCATGGCGGCTCGGTGCTGAATTTCATCGACAAGGTGATGACACCGGAAGACATCGCAAAGGCCACGCTGAAGGCGATCGACACCGGCAAGCTCGAAGTCTATTCGCCCTGGAGCGCCAGCCTCACTGCGCGCTTCTTCGCGTCCTTCCCCTGGATGATCCGCCCGCTTCTGCCCGTAATGGAGAAGCTCGGCGAGCAGGGCCGCCGCAAATTCCTCGCCGCAAAAGGTCTATCGGCCCAATAGTAGCGACAGGCCCTGCCAGATCAGCAGCGCGCCCAGCACGATCAGGATGTAGCGGCTCCAGGTTTTGAAGTGCCCGTCCTGCATGCGGTCGAGCACCATCTTGCCGAGCGTCGTGCCGAGCATGGCGAGCGGCGCCACCATGACATAGACCCACCAGGGCAGGTCCGCATCCGGCAGGAGATGCGCGGCCAGCACGCCGAAATAGAGAAGTTTCGTCAGGTGCTGCAGCGTCTGCGTCACGGCCTTGGTCGCAACGATCTGGTGGCGCGTCAACGGGCTCTGCACGAAGAAGACGTCGAGGATCGGTCCGGCGACACCCGCGGTGAGCGTCAGCGCCGTCACGACAAAGCCGCAGGCGGGCGCGACGAAGGGTTTCGTGATGTCGAGCCCCCAGCTCTTCGGGATGGCGAAGGCGGCGAAGGGGATCGCGCCGAGCACGAGATAGACCGTCGCCTTGTCGGGGACGAAGCTCACCACCATGAAAAGCGCTAGCGCGGCGAGCGACCCCGCCATGTTGGTCGCCACGAGCCGCCAGACGATGTCGTTCCTGTTGATGACGGCGCGGTAGCCGTTGGAGACGGCCTGCGTCACGCCGTGAAGCATCATCGCCGCCCCCACCGAGAAGGTGAAGGTTAGGAAAGCCATGAGGATCATGCCGCCGGCCATGCCGAAAATACCGGACAGCGTCGCCGTCACCACGACAACAATCGAAGTGATGACAGCGAGCATAGGCGTCATGATGGATCAGTCTTTGTCGTTGAGCCGGGAGACGAGACGTTCGCGAAGCGGGTTATTCGCCTCGAAGACGTAGTCCGCCCGCGCGGCCGTCACGGTGTCTCGTCCTTCCGCGTAGAGGAAGGAGACAAGATCGTAGAGCCGGGCTTCCGGACAATGAGCGATCCTCACGGGCGCCGCGGCGCCGTTGCCGAACGGCAGGGTCACACCGAAGCGCGACTTGATTTCATCCAGCAAAGGACCGTCATCCCCTTCGCTCGCGAAACGCACTTCCACGACCTTCGAAGCGCGCGCCTGCGCGGAGACGCGGTCGAGAATCTCGCCAGCCGCGGCAAGCGCCTTTTCGCTCCATGCGGCGCCGAGACTCGCGACGAGGTTCGCCTGGCTTTTCAGCATGGTGCCGTCGTCGAGGATCTTCAAATTGTTCGCCGCAAGCGTCGCACCCGTGGACGTGATGTCGACGATCACTTCCGCCGTTCCTGCCGCAGGCGCACCTTCCGTCGCGCCGAGGCTCTCCACGATGCGGTAATCCGTCAGCCCATGCTCAGCGAAGAAGCGCCGCGTCAGGTTGAAATATTTCGTCGCGACGCGGAGACGGCGTCCCCGCTTCGTGTGGAAAGCGAGCGCCACATCGTCAAGGTCCGCCATGGTGGCGACGTCGATCCAGCTTTGCGGCACCGCCACGACGACATCGGCATGACCGAAGCCGAGCGGAACGAGCAACTCCACGTCGCGTTCCGGCGTCGAGAGTTTCTCGCGGATCAGGTCCTCGCCCGTCACGCCGAGATGAATGAGCCCTTGCTCCAACTGCCCTGCAATCTCCGAGGCCGACAGGAATGCGATCTCGACATTCGCGATGCCGTCGAGACGGCCGGTATATCCGCGGCCGCCATCCTGGCGAACCTTGAGGCCCGCCCTTGCAAAGAAAGCGTTGGCGTTTTCCTGAAGCCTGCCCTTCGACGGGAGACCGATGACGAGTTTCCCGCTCATTGGCTCTGCTCCCTCGCAATGGCCGCAAGCAATCTTTCGATGCCCACGGCGCAGCCGACGGCGGGCACGGGCTTTTCCGCCCCGAGTGCCGTCAGGAGTTTGTCATAGCGGCCACCGCCACAGATCATCGAATCCTGCGCGAGCGCAGGCACGCGGAACTCGAAGACGAAGCCGGTGTAATAGGCCATGTTGCGGCCGAAGCCGGTTGCGAAGTGGGCGCGGGAAAGATCGAAGCCCGCCTTTGCAGACAGGTCGAGCCGCCGCTCGAAGCGCGCAATCGCGGGCTCGATTGAAACGCCCGCGCCTTCGGCGAGCTGGCGCACGCGGGCGATGCCTTCCTGCGGCGTACCCGACACGGCGAGAAAATCGGAAATGAGTTCCGCAGCTGCCCGCGGCACGCTCGAAGAGGCAAGCTCCGCCTGCTCGATCAGGCGTTCGGCGACTTCCTCCACCGTGCGTCCGCCGACGGGCGCAATGCCCGCGAGCTTGAGCACATCCTCGATCACGTCCTTTGCCTGCGCGTCGTCGAGGCCCGCAATGGCCGAGATCAGCGCCTGCCGGTCTCCGGCTTCTTCGCCTGCATCGCCAGAGGCCAGCCTGTCCAGCAATTCGCGGAAATAGTCGGGCCGCCAGAAGTGACGCTTCAGCCGCGAGCGCCAGCCGGGCGGAAGATCGAGCGCGTCGACCAGCGCATCGAAGAGCGCCAGGTCGCCCATCGCGACGTCATATTCCTTGAGCCCGGCTTCGGCGAGCGCACGGGCGCCGAGCACCATGACTTCCGCATCCGCGGCCTCGGCATCCGCCGCGCCGAGACATTCGACGCCGGCTTGCGTGAATTCGCGGAGCTTCGCCGAGCCCCTCTGCTGATAACGATAGACCGGTCCGACCGAACAAAGCTTCTTCGGCCCGCCGCTTCCTTCCAGATAGAGGCGGCAGACGGGAATGGTGAGCTCGGGCCGGAGGCAAAGCTCGTCGCCAGCCGGGTCCGCAAAGACATACATCCGGCGCCGGATATCCTCGCCGGACATGTCGAGAAAGATGTCGGCCGGCTGGAGCGCGGGCGCCGAAACGGGCTCGTAGCCTGCCTTCTCGAATCCGCCGCGCACGGAAGCCGCCAGCGCCTCGCGGACGCGGAGCCTCTCTCCGTCCTGTGCTGCCATTGGTTCAGATGACATATCGAATACTTCCCGGCCCCCGTCCAACCTTTCGGACCGGGCCTTATCTAGCATGGAAATGGTAAATATCGAGAAAGGAGTGATGACGGCTTTTCAGCCGTGATGGCCCCGGACATCGCGATGCCGCGCGAGCATGGCCACGACCTCTTCGACGAGGCGCGCGCGGGGCACGGAGACCTGCGCCGGCTGGCCCTCGCGCCAGGCGGTGTTGTCCTCGATCTCCTTCGACATTTCAGCGCCGAGAATGAGATCCTTGAGTGTAATTTCGCCCTTGCCACGCTCATCCTCACCTTCGATCACGGCAATGGGAGCGCCACGCTTGTCGGCATATTTGAGCTGTGCCTTCATGCCCGCGCCGCCGAGATAGAGTTCGGCACGGATACCCGCGGCGCGCAGTTCGGAGACCATCGTCTGATAGCCCGCCATATTCGCGGCATCGAGCGTCAGAACCACGACAGGCGCCTGCACGTCTTCGACGTCGAGCTTGCCCAGCAATTCGAGGGCGCTCTGCAGCCGGCTCACACCGATGGAGAAGCCCGTGGCCGGAACCTTCACGCCCTTGAAGCGCTCGACAAGCCCATCATAGCGACCGCCGGAGCCGACGGAGCCGAAGCGCACGGGATTGCCCTTCTCGTCCTTCACTTCGAAGAGAAGATCCGACTCGAAAACGGGGCCGGTGTAGTAGCCGAGGCCGCGCACGATCCAGGAGTTGAATTCGATCCGGTCCGTGCCGTAGCCCGCTGCCGTGAAGAGCGCATCCATCTCGGCGAGCTCGTCGATGCCTTCGCGGCCGACGACACTCTCACCCACAACCTTGCGCCAGCCGTCGAGCACGAGCGCGCGGTCCGTCGCGCCTTCGCCAACGCCCGACTCCACATAGTCGAGCACCGCGGTGATCTGGGAGGGCGAAAGCCCGGCGCCCTTCGTGAAGTCGCCGCTTTCATCCTTGCGGCCCGGGCCGAGCAGAAGCTCCACGCCCTGCCGACCCAGACGGTCATATTTGTCAATGGCGCGCAGCACCGTCATGTAGGTCGCGCTGCCCGGCTCGCCTTCGAGCCCAATGGTTTCGAGAAGGCCGTCCAGAACCTTGCGGTTGTTCGCGCGGATGCGGTAACTCCCGCGCGGAATGCCGAGCGCCTCCAGGCAATCGGCGCCCATCATGCACATCTCGGCATCGGCGGCGACGCCTGGCGCCGCAACGGTGTCCGCGTCGAACTGCGTGAACTGGCGATAACGGCCCGGTCCCGGCTTTTCATTGCGCCAGACCGGCCCCGTCTGGTAGCGGCGGAAGGGTTTCGGCAGCCCGTCGTAATTCTCGGCGACATAGCGCGCGAGCGGCGCCGTCAGGTCGTAGCGCAACGACAGCCACTGTTCGTCATCGTCCTGGAAGGAAAAGACGCCTTCGTTCGGGCGGTCCTCGTCGGGCAGGAACTTGCCCAGCGCATCGGCATATTCGAAAGCCGAAGTCTCCAGCGGGTCGAAACCATAGCGTTCATAGACCTCGCGAATGCGCGCAAGCATGCGCTGCTCCGCGCGCACCAGAGGCGCGGGCATGTCGCGAAGCCCCTTCGGCACACGTGCCTTGGGACGGAAGGTCTTTACTTTCTTGCTCATAGTCTGCCTTTGAGGGCGGGCCTTGCCTGCGCACCCCGCAGCCTTTGACGACGCGGGCGCATAACTAGCCCATAGGCCAAGCCGTCACAAGCATTCGCTCCCACCGAATCACCCATGCCGGGGCCTGCCCGATTTCCGTCACAAAAGACGCCTAGGGGGGCTGCTTTGAGGCTAATTCGACAGCCGGACGCTAAATAAAAAGAAAGTTAACGCCCGAGAGCGAAAGCTCCAAAAAAGCGGGTTCGGAATCGGCTTTTTATGGTTAACCCATTCTATTCATCTTGTGTGTAGTCGCCAGCGAATCCACAAAATAAGCCGTCTTTTACTTTCTGTTTACCAAAGAATCGGATCGTTAACTCACGCGGCCAAATGCCGCCGCAGTCGGCCTATATGAGTGGGGCTTGGGGGCCGTTGGAGACGCATAGATGGGTTTGACCTTGGCACGTCCGGGCATTGCAATGAGCAGCACCTCCTCGCCGGGCCGCACGACCGGTCCGCATGCTCCCTCCCCGCTTTTCACTCATGTGGTCAGCGGATCGCCAAGGCTTCGCGCGGAGTTCGCCGCGCTTGCCTCTTCCGGCGAGGCTGGCCCCCTGAATTTTGGATTTTCCCTCCCCGAAGAAGGGATCGATCCCCTGCTCGAACCGGGCATCGACGCCCTCGTTATCGATATCGGCGAAGGCGGCGCAACCGCATTCGACTTTCTGCGCCGGATCATCGCTCTCGGGCCCAACGCACCCGTAATTGCCATCGGCATGGGCGACCCGCTGCTCCAGGCCGAAGCGATCGAAGCCGGTGCGGAAGACTGTCTTTCGAGCGAGATCGACACGCCCGCCTCCCTTGGTCTCGCCATCCGCCGTGCCGTCATGCGGCGCAATCTGCGTGAGGACCAGCCGGCCGGCACTGTCTCGATGACGAATGCCGGCAAACCGCAAGTCACCCTCGTGCAGGAAACACCGGAGGCAATCGTCATTCTCGACAGCCAGGGCGTCATTCGCTTTGCGAACGGCGCGGCGCAGGAAATTCTGGGCCGCAACAGCGACGATCTGATCGGCAAGCCCTTTGGCCTGCCCAGCGATCCTGGCGAGCACGATGTGACAATCGCCCGGCCGGACGGCGACAATCGCCTCGCGGAAATGCGCATCGTCGATACGCGGTGGGGCGGCGTTCCCGCGCGCGTCGCCGCGCTCAACGATGTCACGGTTCGGCGCAAGCTCGAACAGACGATGCACGACGCCGAGGCGCGCAGTCAGGAAACCTACAAGCGCAACCAGAGCTTCTTCTCGAACGTCAATCACGATCTGCGAACGCCGCTGACGCACATCATCGGCTTTTCGGAAATGATGAAGAACGAACGGCTCGGCCCCATGGGTACTGACCGCTACAAGGAATATGCGAACGACATCTATTCGAGCGGGACCATGCTGCTCGACATGATCGAGGATTTGCTTGGCATCGCCGAAGCGGAGATGCACGAGATCGATCTCACGGATGAAATATGCAATCTCGGTCAGCTTGCCGAGATTGCGGTCGCCAGCCAGCGCCAGCACGCGGCGGAGGAAGGCGTTTCCATCGAAGTCGATTGTCCGGACCGCCTGCCCGGTCTTCGGGGCGATGCCCGACGTTTGCGTCAAGGGCTCTTCCGTCTCATCGCCGAAGCAATCCACTGCGCCCACCGGGGATCGACCATTCGCCTTGCGGTAAGGGAGGAAAATGGCGGCCTCCAGGTGTCACTGGAGGAAATCCGCGACCCGAAGATCCTCCAGATGGAGCAGGAAGCGCTTCCGGATTTCGACATGATGGAGGATCCTTTCGTCAGCGCCGAAGACAGCAGTTCGCCGCGCGAGGAGAGCCTCGCTCTGTCCCTCACCCGAAAGGTGATGGAGCTTCACGGCGGAACGCTCGATATCGCCCGAGCGAAGCGGAACGACCCGGGCTCCAGCATGCGCATCGGTTTGGCATTCCCCTCGAATCGAGTGATCCGTTGAGAACCACGTAAACCAAACCCATTTTAAAATTATGGGCGCTTTCGCCGCGTGACGTTTCGTGGCACCCTCCGATGCTGTGAGCGTCGGGGCAGCGGGTATATGCTCAAGGCAACATCTTCGACGATGCAGGAGAAGTGTCATGCCGCCGCTCGACGCCGAAATTCTCGCCCGGCTCCAGTTTGCCTTCACCGTCTCCTTCCATATCCTGTTCCCCACGCTGACGATCGGTCTTGCGGGTTTTCTCGTCTTCTTCGAAGCGAAATATCTACGCTCCGGCAATGAAGTCTGGCTTGTCCTCTATCGTTTCTGGGTGAAGATATTCGCTCTCACCTTCGGCATGGGCGTCGTTTCCGGTCTCGTCCTCTCCTATCAGTTCGGAACAAACTGGTCGGAATGGTCCCGCATCACGGGACCCGTTCTTGGGCCCCTGATCGGCTTCGAAGTGCTGACGGCGTTTTTCCTCGAGGCCGGTTTTCTGGGGATCATGCTTTTCGGCTGGCAGAAGGTTGGACCGCGCCTTCATTTTCTCGCCACCTGTCTCGTCGCGATAGGCACTGTGATTTCCGCCTTCTGGATTCTCTCGGCCAATAGCTGGATGCAGACCCCCGCAGGCGCGAGCTTCGTCGATGGACAGTACGTGGTCGACGACTGGCTTGCCGTCATCTTCAATCCGTCCTTCCCTTGGCGGTTGATGCATATGACGACAGCGTCCTATCTCACCACCTCGCTCGTCATTACCGGCATCTCCGCTTTCTATCTTCTCTCCGGCACCAATCTCGACGTCGCGCGGAAGGCCTTTTCCGTCGGCATGTGGGCCCTTCTTGTTCTGGCTCCCCTGCAGATTTTCCTCGGCGACCAGCATGGCCTCAACACGCTGGAACACCAGCCGATGAAGGTGGCGGCGATGGAGGGAAACTGGGAAACGCAAGCTTATGCCCCCTTCCATATCTTCGCGATGCCCGACCAGAAGCTCCAGAAGAACCACCTCGAAATCTCGATCCCCTGGGCCTCGAGCCTCATCCTGAAGCACAGTCCGTCTGGCGTCGTGCCCGGTCTGAAGGAAGTCGCGGTGGAAGACCAGCCGCCGGTCGGCATCGTCTTCTGGTCCTTCAGGGTGATGGTGGGGCTCGGCTTTCTTTTCCTCCTGCTTGGTCTCTGGGGAGCGTTCGCACGCTGGCGCGGCACGCTTTATGACGCGCGCGGGCTCAAGCGTTTAGCTGTCGCGCTTACGCCTGCCGGCTTCGTTGCGACGCTTGCCGGCTGGTTCGTCACCGAAGTCGGCCGCCAGCCTTATACGGTCTATGGCGCCATGCGCACGGAGGACAGCATTTCTCCGACTGTCACCGGCGCTTCCATAGCCACGACACTTGTCCTTTTCCTGATTGTCTATGGCGGACTTTTCGGCGCCTATCTCTATTACCTCTCGAAACTCGTCCGGAAGGGACCCGATCCGCTCACCGTTCGCGAGACCGACGAAAAGCCCGAGGCAATCCGGGGCGCGCGCCCCGGCCTCGTGGTTCCGGCGGAATAGGAGGAGAGGCCCATGGAAACGCTCGCAATCATCTCCGGCGCCATCATCGGTGTCGCCATCCTCATGTATGTCGTGCTGGACGGCTTCGACCTCGGCGTCGGCATCCTCTTTCCCTTTGCGCCAGACGAGAAGGCGCGCGACACGATGATCAATTCGGTCGCGCCCGTCTGGGACGGGAACGAGACCTGGCTGATCCTTGGAGGCGGCGGCCTGCTCGTCTTCTTCCCGGCGGCCTACTCCATCGCCCTGCCAGCCTTCTATATCCCCATCATGGCGATGCTCTTTGCACTGATCTTCCGGGGCGTCACATTCGAATTCCGCCACCAGGCGCATACAAGCATCCACCTCTGGAACCGCTCCTTCTTCTGGGGTTCGCTCGTTGCGGCCTTCATGCAAGGCGTCCTTCTGGGCGCGCTCGTGCAGGGCGTACAGGTTGAGGATCTGCGCTATGCGGGCGGCATGTTCGACTGGCTGACACCTTTCTCGATCCTCACCGGTGTCGGCGTCGTCATGGGCTATGGCCTGCTCGGCGCGACCTGGGTCATCTACAAGACCGAAGGCGAGACCCAGGAATGGGCGCACCGTTCCGCCATCGTGCTGGGCGGCGGCGTATTGATCGCCATGGCGGCGGTGAGCGTCATGACACCGCTCCTTCGTCCCGCCATCGCGGAACGCTGGTTCGGCGGCGTGAACCTACTCTATCTCTCGCCCATTCCGCTGCTCACGCTCGCGCTGGCCGTCACGCTCTTCTGGTCGATCTTCACGCGGCGCGAGCTTCTGCCCTTCCTGTCGTCCATCGGGCTCTTCATCCTCGGCTTCGCGGGCATCGCGATCAGCCTCTACCCGAACATCATTCCGCCGTCGGTTCCGGTCTGGGATGCTGTCGCACCGCGCTCCAGCGTCATCTTCGCGATGATCGGCGTCGCCGTCGTGCTGCCGATGGTGCTCATCTACACCGTCTACGCCTATAGCGTCTTCCACGGCAAGGCGAGCGCCGAGGGCGGCTATGCCCATCACGAACATGAGTGAGAAAGAGACACGCGGGAGCAAGAAGCTTCTCTGGTTCGCCGCCATCTGGCTTGCGAGCGTTGCCGCGCTTGCCGTCTTCGCCTATGGCGTGAGGGCGCTTCTCGGGCTTTGAGCTAGCCGCCGCGCACCGGCACGCCGAAAGGCGAGATGCCGCGCACATGGTCTTCCACCGTCAGGCGATGCTTCAGCGGCGGGAAGGCACGTTGCGAGCAGTCGAGCCTTTCGCAGAGCCTGCAATTGACGCCGATGGGCATGGCGGCGCGTTCGTCGTCGAGATCGTAACCCTGGCTGTAGACGATCTTGCGCGCATGACCGATTTCGCAGCCGAGCCCGACGACATACTGGTCGCCCGGCACGCCGATGCCCGAGCCCGCGCGGCTCACAGTGCGTGCGATGGAGAAATAGCGGGTGCCATCCTCCATTTGCACCACCTGCGTATAGACCTCGCCCGGCACGCGGAAAGCGTCATGCACGTTCCAGCGCGGGCATGTGCCGCCGAAGCGGGCGAAGTGAAAGCCCGCCGCGGAGAAACGCTTCGAGACATTGCCCGCATTGTCCACACGGATAAGAAAGAAGGGAATGCCGCGCGCGCCGGGCCGCTGCAGCGTCGTCAGGCGATGGCAGACCTGCTCGAAGCTCGTGCCGAAGCGCCGCCCCAGCAGGCGAATGTCATAGCGCGTCTGTTCCGCCGTCTTGTGGAAGGCGGCATAGGGCATGAGCAGGGCCGCCGCGAAATAATTCGCGAGCGCGACGCGGCACAGCCGCTGTGCTTCTTCGCTTTCGAGACCCGAGGCCTCGACGATGTCTTCTATGGCGCGTGACTGCTCGAAATAGCCGAGCTGATAGGCGAGCTGGAAGGAACGCCCCGGCTGATCGAGAAGCTCGGAGAGGAAGATCGTCTGGCGGTGACGGTCGTAGCGCCGCAACTCATGCGGCATGAGGTCAGCCGGTGCGATGCGCGTCGACACACCATGGAGATCGCGGAGCACGGTACGCAGCGCCACGTAAGGCTCTTCGGAGCCGATACCCGCGCTCGCATAAAGCCGCTCCGCCGCGTCGTCGAGTTCGGGAAAGTGATTGTTCCGGCTGTTGATGAAGTCGCGCACTTCTTCAAGCGGCAGGCCCGGCGCTTCCGCGCCATCCAGCATGTCGCGATCGGCGAGCCGCTCGGCGAGCATCGAGCCGTTGGTCACGCTTTCCTGATAGGCGCGGTAGAGGTTGGAGATCGCATCCGCCGCTGCGGGGCTCGCCGAGGCGATTTCGCGCAGATCGTCGGTCGAGAGGCCTGCATCGCGGAACAGCGGGTCCGAAAAGACCTCCCGAAGCACGGTGAGCGCCTGCGCCTCATTGTCACCCCCGATGCTCCGGAGCTCGACGTCATAGACCTCGGCAAGCTTCAACAGCACCTGAACAGAGACCGGGCGCTGATCACGCTCGATCAGATTAAGGTAACTGGCCGATATGCCGAGATCGGCCGCCATTCTCGCCTGGGTCAGCCCCTTTTCGCGGCGAAGGCGCCTAACGCGCGGACCTGCAAAGACTTTTTTCTCCGACGCCAAGGTTTGCACCTCCTCGATTTGCCCTTATTCAGGGCAGTCAGTGGCACTCTAATTTACAAGATTTACATATTCAACAGAATCGCACAGGAATCTTGTGAAGTTTTTTACTTCAATATTTTCAACAACTTAGGAATTGTTGGACATTCGGGTGTCGAGATTGTATGACCGCGCGCAAACGAACCCCGAAAAGCGATCCGAGGAGGCGAGCGAGCATGAGCAAGGCAGCAGCCACGACCATTGCCGACGGTGTCACCGTCAAAGGCGCCATCAAGCCGGGCTATGAGCGCGTGCTGACGCCGGAGGCGCTGGCCTTCGTCGCGGAAATCGAACGCAAGTTCGGCGCCCGCCGCCGCGAGCTCCTCGCGGCGCGTGCCGAGCGTCAGAAGAAATTCGACGCTGGCGAGATCCCGGATTTCCTGCCCGAGACGAAGGACATCCGCGAAGGCGACTGGAAGGTCGCGCCGATCCCGAAGGACCTGCTCGACCGCCGCGTGGAGATCACGGGCCCCGTCGACAATCGCAAGATGGTTATCAACGCGCTCAATTCCGGCGCGCAGTCCTACATGACCGACTTCGAGGATGCGGCGGCGCCGACCTGGGACAACATGATCGGCGGCCAGCTGAACATGATGGCCTATTGGGACAAGCAGATCGGCTTCACCGACGAATCGAACGGCAAGCGCTACGACGTGATCGAGAAGCCGGCGACACTCATCGTCCGTCCGCGCGGCTGGCACCTCGAAGAGGCGCATGTCGAGATCGACGGCAAGCCGATGTCCGGCGGCCTTTTCGATTTCGGCCTCTACTTCTTCCACAATGCGAAGCGTCAGATCGCTTCCGGCTCCGGCCCTTATTTCTATCTGCCGAAGATGGAGAGCCACAAGGAAGCGCGGCTGTGGAACGATGTCTTCATTCACGCACAGAAGGCGCTCGGCATTCCGAACGGCACGATCAAGGTGACCGTGCTGATCGAGACGCTGCCCGCCGCCTTCGAGATGCATGAAATCCTTTATGAGCTGAAGGATCACATCGTCGGCCTCAATTGCGGCCGCTGGGACTACATCTTCAGCTACATCAAGCGCCTCGGAAAGAATCCGAACTTCATCCTGCCGGACCGCGCGCAGGTCGTGATGGGCAAGGCCTTCCTCAATGCCTATTCGCTCCTTCTCGTGAAGACCTGCCATGAGCGCGGCGCCTTCGCGATGGGCGGCATGGCCGCGCAGATTCCGGTGAAGGGCGATGAAGCGGCAAACGAAGCCGCCTTCAACAAGGTCCGCGCCGACAAGGAACGCGAAGTAACGAACGGTCATGACGGCACCTGGGTCGCCCATCCCGATCTCGTGAAGGTCGCGATGGAAGCCTTCGGCAAGCTCGAGGGTACGAACCAGCTCGCCCGCCAGCGCCAGGATGTGAATGTGGGCCAGAAGGAACTCATCGAGCCGCATCAGGGCGAACGCACCGAGGACGGCATGCGCGAATGCTGCCGCGTCGGCGTGCAGTATATCGAAGCCTGGCTCGGCGGCCGCGGCGCCGTGCCGCTCTACAATCTGATGGAAGACGCTGCCACGGCCGAGATCAGTCGCACGCAGATCTGGCAGTGGATCTATCACGGCGCGACGCTCAGCGACGGCCGCAAGGTAACGCCGGAGCTCTTCGACGAAGTGCTTGCCGACGAAATGAAATCCTTGCGCGAAACGCTGGGCGAAGAGCGCTGGACGAACGGTCACTTCGAGCAGGCGGTAAGCCTCTTCTCGGAAATGACCAAGGCACAGGAATGCGAGGAGTTCCTGACGCTGCCGGCCTACCGCCTCATCCTTGAAAACGAAGCCTGACCGAAACCACCCTCCGACTCCTAGGAGCAACCCATGAGCAAGACCTTTTACGATCTCGTTCCGAGCGCGCCCAAGGGCCGCTTCGACAACGTGAAGCGCAACTACAGCGTCGAAGACGTTGAAAAGCTGCGCGGTTCCTTCCCCATCGAGTACACGCTCGCCACGCGCGGCGCGAACAAGCTCTGGGATCTTCTGCACACGACCGACTATGTGCATTCGCTGGGCGCCCTTTCCGGCAACCAGGCCATGCAGATGGCGCGTGCCGGCCTCAAGGCGATCTACCTCTCGGGCTGGCAGGTTGCCGCCGACGCGAACACCGCCGGCACGACCTATCCCGACCAGTCGCTCTACCCCGCGAACTCGGGCCCGGAACTCGCCAAGAAGATCAACAAGACGCTGAAGCGTGCCGACGAGATCGAGCACTCGGAAGGCGGCGCGAAGCGCGACTGGTTCCTGCCGATCGTGGCGGACGCGGAAGCCGGCTTCGGCGGCCCGCTCAACTGCTTCGAAATCATGAAGGCCTATATCGAAGCGGGCGCCGCCGGCGTTCACTACGAAGACCAGCTGGCCTCGGAAAAGAAGTGCGGCCATCTCGGCGGCAAGGTTCTGATCCCGACCCGCGCACATGAGCGCAACCTGAACGCCGCGCGCCTCGGCGCCGACGTCATGGGCACGCCGACCCTCATCATGGCGCGCACGGACGCGGAATCCGCGAACCTCATCACCTCCGATATCGACGAGCGCGACCACGAGTTCATCGATTTCGACGCGGGCCGCACGGTCGAAGGCTTCTACCGCCTGAAGCCGGGCATGGGCGTCGACCACTGCATCAAGCGCGGTCTTGCCTTCGCTCCTTATGCCGACCTTCTGTGGTGGGAAACCTCGAAGCCGAACCTCGACGACGCAAAGCGTTTCGCCGAAGCGGTGAAGAAGGAATATCCGGACCAGCTCCTCGCCTATAACTGCTCGCCTTCCTTCAACTGGGAAGCGAACCTCGACAAGGCGACGATCGAGAAGTTCCAGCGCGAAATCGCGGCGATGGGCTACAAGTACCAGTTCGTCACGCTGGCCGGCTTCCATCAGCTCAACTACGGCATGTTCGAACTCGCCCGCGGCTATCGCGATCGCGGCATGGGCGCCTATTCCGAACTGCAGCAGGCCGAGTTCGCGGCTGAAGTCAACGGCTACACCGCGACGCGCCACCAGCGCGAAGTCGGCACGGGCTATTTCGACCTCGTCAGCCTCGCGGCGGGCGGCGGCGAAAGCTCCACGACGGCGCTCGGCGACTCGACCGAAAGCGCTCAGTTCAAGAAGTCGGCCGACTAAGCCGTTCAACGCTTCTTCGCGTAAATCAGGCCGCCGGAGAAATCCGGCGGCCTTTTTTTGTGGCTCGCCGCCCAGCGGTCATTACGTGGGAGGTAATTGCGGCGCTTCCCGCCGCGGCGTAGCTTTCTTCCATGAGCATGCATACACAACCCGTTGGCGAGATGTTGCGCGAGTGGCGGCAAAGGCGACGCCTGAGCCAGCTTGCCTTTGCCTGCGATGCGGAGATTTCGGCGCGGCATCTGAGCTTCCTCGAAACGGGTCGCTCCAAACCGAGCCGCGACATGCTGCTTCATCTGGCGGAGCGCCTGGAAATGCCCTTCCGTGAACGGAACGCGCTGTTGATCGCTGCGGGCTATGCGCCGGTCTATTCCGAGACAAGGCTCGACAGTCCCGATGCGGCGGCAGCGCGGCGCGCGGTCGATCTCGTGCTCGCATCCTACGAACCCTTCCCTGCGCTTGCCGTAGACCGGCACTGGAATCTCGTCGCGGCGAATGCCGCGCTGCCGCTATTCCTTGCGGGTATTCCCGAAGAACTGCTGCAACCGCCGGTGAACGTGTTGCGATTGAGCCTTCATCCGCAAGGGCTTGGAAGCCGCATCGAAAATCTCGGCGAGTGGCGCGCGCATATTTTCGACCGGCTGCAGCAGCAAATCGAACTCGCAAATGACGAGGGATTGGCCGCGCTGGTAAAGGAACTCGAAGCCTATCCGGGCGGAAAGAAACCCTCCGAGGGATACAAGTCCGAATACGGAGGATTGATCGTTCCGCTGAAGCTGAAAACGGATGCGGGCACGCTTTCCTTCTTCACGACGACGACCGTATTCGGAACGGCGGTGGACATCACCTTCTCCGAACTCGTGATCGAATCCTTCATGCCGGGGGATGCCTTCACGGCCGAAACGGTGCGCGAATTGATGGCGTGAAGCGGGGATAAAAGGCCCGAAAACCGGCTGGTTGTCATCGAAACGTCATCGAACTGTCACAAAAGAAAGAGCCGGTTCATCACTGAACCGGCTCCTGTCCGCTTTTGCGATATGGGCGGGGAAATCGCGCAAAAGGCGCGAAAAACAATCCCCGCTTTTACCTCTACTCGGCCGCCGCGACCTGCATGCCGCCCGCTGCCGCGCCCTGAGCACTTGCCGTCCTCGCGCGCAGATTGAACTCGGCGAAGTTCGGCCGGCGCGTCATCCACCAATATTTGAAGGTGTAGTTCGCCCAGTTGTTGGTGACCTTGCCGCTTTCGGTCTTGTACCAGCTGGTGCAGCCCGAGGCGAAAACGGAGTTCGCGTTGTCCGCCTGGACGGCCTCGTTCGAGGCGCGCTGCGCTTCCGGCTTCACGTCGATATAAAGAAGATTGTCGTTCTTCAGTTTCTCGACGCATTGCCGGATGTAGTTCGCCTGGCACTCGATCATGAAGATGATCGAGTTGTGACCGAGATTGGTGTTGGGCCCATAGAGCAGGAAGAAATTCGGGAAGCCCGAAACCGTCATGCCGTGATGGGCTTCGGCGCCCGTCGACCAGGCCTCCTTGAGATCGCGGCCCGCAAGCCCCTTCACACCCATCGGGCCGAGGAAATGCGTGGTGTCGAAGCCCGTGCCATAGACGATGATGTCGAACTCACGCTCCGTACCATCCTGCGTGCGGATGCCTGCGGGCGTGATCTCCGAAATGCTGTCGGTGACGACATCGACGTGATCCATGCCCATGGCCGGCCACCAGTCATTCGCGAAGAGAACGCGCTTGCAGCCCGGTTCGTAATCCGGCGTGAGCTTGCGCTTCTTTTCGGGATCGGTGACGTAGAGGTTCATCTCCTCGATGGCCGCTTCCTTGAGCTTGTCGCCCGACGTGTGGAAGGTGCGGAAGAGAAGTTCGCCGAACCAGTAGGTCTTCCAGCGCTGGATGTTCATGGTCCAGGGAAGCGCCTTGTAGAGCGCCTTCTCCCAGCCGAAGAACTCGCGCTGCGGGCGCGGCAGCACCCAGCTTGCGGAGCGCTGGAAGATGGTGACGCTGCCCGCCTCCTTCGCGATTTCCGGGACGAACTGGATCGCGCTCGCGCCATTGCCGATGACGGCGATGCGCTTGCCCTTCAGGTCGACGGAATGGTTCCACTGCGCGGAATGCCAGCTATCGCCCTTGAAGGTCTCGCGGCCCGGAATGTTCGGCCAGACGGGGCGATGAAGCTGGCCCGTGCCCGCGGCGATGACGTTCGCCTCGAAGCTGCGATCGCCCGATTTCAACGTCCAGATGCCGGTCTGCTCGTCGAAGCGCGCATCGTCTATTTCGGTGTTGAAGCGGATGTTGCCGCGCAGTCCGTATTTGTCGACGACGGATTCCAGATAGGCCTTGATGTCGGCGGCGAAGACATACTTCTTCGTCCAGTCCGGACGCATGTCGAACGAGAACTGATACATGTGCAGCGGCACGTCGCAGGAACAGCCGGGATAGGTGTTCTCCCGCCAGGTGCCGCCGATCTCACTCGCCTTTTCGTAGATGGTGAAGTTGGTGAAGCCCTTTTCCTTGAGCTTGATTGCCGTGCAGATGCCGGCGACGCCCGCGCCGAGAATGGCCACGCTCGGGCCTTCCGCCGCTTCCGTCCGCGCCGGCGCATCATATGCCAGTGCCATTGTTTCCTCCCCGCCGGTTCGCGCCTTCTCCCTCAAGAAAACGCTGTCCGGCATTGATTTCCGGATACCGATGGCTCAAGCCTAACTGGTTTTCGAGAGCGGCGGAACCGCCTCAAAGAAGGGCCGCACCGCCCGAAAGGCCGGGGGGAAGACAAAAGGCGCGCGACGCGCTAAAGGAACCGCATCGCCGCTGGGGAAAGCAGAGATGACCGACACCAAAGTTCCCGCCACGACCGATCTTTCCGACGAGTATCCGGTGCTCGTGCGCCATGCCGCGTCCATCTTTCGTGATTACGGGGGCAGAATCGCATTTTGCGGGCCTGTGGCGACGCTGAAAGTGCCCGACGACAACAGCAAGGTGCGCGAGGCCGTCGAGAGCCCCGGCAAAGGCCGCGTGCTGGTGGTCGATGGCGGCGGCGCCATGACCTACGCGCTTTTCGGCGGCAATCTCGGCAAGCTCGCGGAGCAGAACGGCTGGGCGGGCGTGGTGGTTCATGGCTGCGTGCGCGACACGGCCGAACTTTCGGCATGCGCCATCGGCATCAAGGCGCTCGCGGCGCATCCAAAGCGGAGCGACAAGCGCGGGCTTGGCGAAAAGGATGTGGAAGTGAGTTTCGCCGGGGTCACGCTGAAGCCGGGCGAATGGCTCTATGCGGACGCCGACGGCATCGTGGTCTCCGCCGGGAAGCTCGGCTGAACCGGAGCGGCCTGCGGTACGGTCAGGCGACGAGTTCGATCAGCTTCCAGAAGCCGAGAGCGACGATCGCCATCGAGAAGAGCCCGCCGGAGCCGACCAGCAACATCTCGGCGAGGCTCACGGCCTCCATATCGTCGACTGTGCTTCTCAGCTCCCTGTCCCTGTCCGCCTTGTAGAGCAGCGGAAGCACATCTCCGTTCTGGAGATCGCGATCCAGATCAGCCATCCAAGTTCCTCCCCCACCCGTCTCAGCTCGCAGAGGCAACCCGATCAAATCGGACAAAAAACAACTTGATTCAGCTAAGGCGCATCATTGATTCGTGTCAATCAAATGACACGGATGTTCACCGAAAAATGCCTTGCGCGATTCGCTTCGAGGGTGGGGGCGGCTTCCGGGTGCTGCGCCGCAACATGAATCATCCGTAGGCGCATCACCCGGAAACCGGTCTCTCAGACGCGAAGGTGATCTTCCACATAGCGCGGCAGCGCGAAGGCTGCCTTGTGAACTTCCGGCGTGTAGTAGCGCGTGACGAGTTTTGCGTCCGCGTAGCGCCTTTCGAGTTCGGCGAGCGGAATTTCCTTCAGCGTCTCGTCATCCGTGCCCCAGCCCATTGCCATCGGGCCGCCGACATAGGTCGGGATGGTGGCGAGGTAGCAGGAAGCAACCTTGAAGAGGCGGCGGAACTTTTCCATCGTGCTCCGCAGCTCGTCGCCCTGCATGAAGGGAACGCCGTTCTGCGTGACGATGACGCCGCCGGGCGTGAGCCGGTCCTTCGCCGCGCGGTAGAACTCCTCGCGGAAGAGGACTTCGCCGGGGCCGATGGGGTCCGTCGAATCCACGATGATGACGTCGAAGCTCTCCTTCGCCTCCTCCACAAACTTCGCGCCATCGGCGAAGACGAGGTTCAGGCGTGGATCGTCGAAGGCGCCCGCCGAGATCTGCGGGAGCTGCTTCTTGCAGAAGTCCGTCACCGCAGGATCGATCTCGACCATGGTGACATGCTCGACGCCTGGATGACGGATGACCTCGCGCAGGATGCCGCCATCGCCGCCACCGATGATGAGGACGCGCTTCGCGTTCCCATGCGCGAGGATCGGCACATGGGTCATCATCTCGTGATAGATGAACTCGTCGCGCTCGGTGACCTGGGTGATGCCGTCGAGCGCCATCATCCGGCCGAAGAGACCGTTTTCGAAGATCACCAGATGCTGCTGGCCGGTTTCTTCCTCGTAGAGCACCTTGTCGGCGCGGAAGGCGCAGGTGAAACCCTCTTTTTCATAGAGGGTTTCGACCACCCAGCGTCCGCTGGCACCCGCCGCCATCAGACCATGCCCTCGCCGCGCAGATGCTCTCCCACGCGGATGTCGGAAGGCTGGAACGCTTCGCGCAGAACCTCGATCGCATTGTGCGGTTCGGCCTCGCCGCACATGAAGACGTCGAGCGCCGCATAGTCGGCCTCGGGCCAGCTATGGATCGAGATGTGGCTCTCCGACAGCACCGCCACGCCCGACACGCCGCCATTCGGCGTGAAGTGATGGAGGTGGATGTGAAGCAGCGTCGCCTTCGACACTTCCACGCAATGCCTGAGCGTCGCCTCGATATGCGCAAGATCGTCCAGACGGCTCGCGCCGATCAGATCGATGATCAGATGCGTGCCGGCAAACCGCTTGCCGTCGCGCTCGATGAAGAAATCGGTGCGCTCGTCTGAGGTGGTGCAACGCTCCACCGCCGAGTCTGCGACGGCGTGAACGGGAAACTCGAGAACTTCCGCCTGGGTCTTGCTTGAATCGCGATTCAAGTCGCTCCCCAATTGGAAGAGGGCATTGGATTCGGACATGAGTGCCTCTCCCCAACCAGTAGATGGACCTGGCCGACCGCACGCGGACGCATCGCGCTCGCGCATCGGGGCCTATGGATATGTCATGCGTGGATGAACGCTGAGCGGGCTCCAACAAGGAGCCCCTGACGATTTCCGATGCCGGGCTGCGGTCGCTTACCCGGCTTGCGCGTCTTCAGTTGCAGGAAAATACAACGGACGTGCTCGGTTTGATCCGGGGCGTCAGCCCCTCAGACTGGAACCGGACATATGCAATCTCCCTCGAAACCCGGCGGAGGTAACTCTCGATGCCCTTCACAAAGGCACGCCGCCGAAATTGTCCAAAGAGACGCGTACGCCGTTACATAACCCGAGTCGGCCAGTGGCACGTGCGATTGCGTTCGAGGGCGAGAAGTAATGGCCATGCGTCCCGCTGTCAATCGCAGCAACATGAAACTTCATGAAAAATCCCGCGCTGCAATTTGCGAATGCGCGTGCGCGCATTCGCGCAGCGGCGATGTTGAGTGAGCTTGAATGGGAAGCGAGACGACAAGGCGACAGGGAGTTGCCGGGCTTCACGCGAAAGACGGAGCGAGGCGGCCGCGCTTCATCCGTGCTTCGTCCGCGCGGCGGCCCTTCACCATGATGGCGGGCCCAAGACGGCGGGACGCGACAATTTTGCTGTTGATAATCATTCGCAATTACTGCAGGCTCGATCTCCCGGTGCAGACATCCCCCCACGAGCCCCCGGAACGCCAAGGAGACGCCCATGAAGACCGCCGAAGCCCCACTCGACATTTTCTCGTCCAAACCCGCCAGGAGTTACGCGCCGGACCAGCCGCTGGCCGAACTCGGCTTCGCGGAGCAGTTTCTCGTCTGGAGCCTGCGGGTGCAGTGGCGCGTATCGGACGAGGGGGCGGAGCGATCCGTGCTTCTGCAGCGCGCCTTCGATGCGCTCGACCTGCCCGGCGGCGCGGCCATGGTGGCCGAACTCGCAGGCGCATTGACGCGCACCGTGCAGAGGCCGCTTTCGATCCCCTGCCCGCGCTGGCGCGTGCTGACGAGCGACGAGGTGCGCGTGCTCAATTTCGTGGCGGCGCTGCAGCGGCAAGGGGCTTCCCCGCGCGCGGCGCTGGACCCGGCCTGGGCGGCGGCGCCCTGCGGCGCCTCGCCCATCTGGGTTCCGGCGCAGCGGCTGGCGCTGGCGCTGTCGTCGGCGGGGCTCACGCTTGGCAGCGCGCATGCCCCGGCATCGCCCTTTCCCGAGGCGATGCCGCGCATGCTGCACTGAAGAGAAACGTCAGCCGAAGTTGCGGGCTTCGGCGAGAGCCCCCATGCGGGACGTGATGGCGAAGAATTCGGAGATCGTGTCGTCGATGATTTCCTTCGCCGTCTTCACACGGTCGATGAGGCCCGCCGTTTCGCCCGCAAGGCCGACGGCGGCTTCCATGTCGCCGCCGAAATAGAGATCGAGAATGCGGGCGAAAGTGTCCGCGGGCATCAGGCCCTCTTCGTGGATCTTCGCCGTGCGCTCCGTCTTCAGCGCGCGGATGCAGGGCGTCGACTTCTTGTTCAGCACATAGGTGCCCGTCTCCTTCGCATCGACGATCGCCTGCTTGTAGTTCTGGTGGACCGGGCTTTCGGCGCAGCTCACGAAGCGCGTGCCCATCTGCACGGCCTCGGCGCCGAGCGCGAAGGCAGCGGCCATGCCCTTGCCGTCGCAGATGCCTCCGGCGGCGATCATCGGAATATCGGATTTCGCGCGGATCGCTTGCAGCAGGACCAGCGTGCCGACCTCTTCCGGATTCTTGAAGCCGCCGCCCTCGGTTCCTTCGACGACGAGGCCATCGATACCCGCATCGACGCATTTCATCGCCGCATCGACGGTGGGGACAGCGTGATAGACGGTGATGCCCGCATCGTGGAGCGGCGCGATGAACTTTGCCGGGCTGCCCGCCGAGGTCGTCACGAACTTTACGCCCGCGTCGCAGACGAAGCGGAGCATGGCATCGTCCTTCAGGAAGCGGATCGGCAGGTTGACGCCGAAGGGTGCATCCGTCAGTTCACGCATCTTCAGGATTTCGGCCTTGCAGGCTTCGGTCTCGCCGGACGAGGTCTCGATGATGCCGAGGCCGCCCGCCTTGCAGACGGCGGAGGCGAGCTGAGAGCGGGCGATCCAGCCCATCGGCGCCTGGACGATCGGATATTTCGAGCCCGTATGGGCGAGGACGCGGTTCATGATTTCTCCCCGGATCGATTGATTTTCCTTGGCGCGAAGTAGGCCCCAGCCGAACGCCAATCGCAAGACCGGCGGAGCGAAAGACTGGGGGGAGCGAAAGAAAAGGCGCGGGAGCAACCCCGCGCCTTTTGGCATTCTTGTTCAAGGTCTGTATTTCAGAAACCGCTCAGCGGAAATGCCCGTAGGCGCGCATGACAGCTTCCGACAATTCCTTGTAGGCGCCTTCGACGCCTGTCTTGATCTCGTCGAACGCGCCTTCGCCCTGTTTCGCCAGTTCGGCGACGCGGGCACGCAAACGGGCGCGATCGGCCTTGAGCTGCTTGAGGACGCTCGAATAGCGCTTCTCCGTATCCTTCAGCGCCTTCTTCGCTTCCTTCTCGGCCTTGTCGACTTCCTTTGAAAGTTTGGCAACCTGCTTTTCGAGCTCCTTCTTCAGCTTCGCCTTTTCGGGCGGCAGCTTGCCGGAGGTCTTCCGGGCGGGTTTTTTCGCAGGCTTCTTCGCCGCGGTCTTCTTTGCCGCGGTCTTTTTGGCGGCAGGCTTTTTCGCAGCCGCCTTCTTCGCCGCCGGTTTCTTTGCGGCGGTCTTTTTCGCCGCGGGCTTGCTTGCAGCGGAAGCGGCCGTACCGCCGGCTGCGGGCGTCACTTCGGCGGTGGCGACGGTTCCCGCACGGCGGGACGCCGTCTTGCTCTTCGCGGTCTTGCGGCCCGCCGCCGTCCCACGCCTCCTGCGCGTATCGCTCATGATCGAATGCCTCGACTTGATTTGGGCCTCGGGCGCACGGGGCGCCGACGATTGAGAGTGACGCGAATATCGGGGCGTTTCAAGGGGCGCAGGCCCTTGCGCGAGGCGGCGTTGGCAATTTCGTAAGACCTTCCGGCTTTAACTGGAGCTGCGACGCGGGAGGGGCGAACGCGCCTTCCGGATAAATCCGCATACGTAGCGAGATAGAGATGACGGCCGGATTCGAGATGGCGGGAAAGCCCCCGACGATGACGCGCGAGGACGCGCCGGTCGTGATGCTCGTTCACGGCATGTGGAGCCGCCCGCATGTCTGGGACAATTTCCGGCAGTTCTTCGAGGCGCGCGGCTATCGCGTGATCACGCCGACGCTGCGCTTCCACGATACGGAACCGGGCGATGCGCCGCATCCATGTCTCGGCGAAACGAGTCTTTCCGACTATCTCGAAGGACTGGTCTGCGAAATCGGACGGCTGCGGACGAAGCCGCTCGTCATCGGCCATTCGATGGGCGGCCTGCTCGCCCATATCCTTGCGGCGCGCGGCTTCGCCCGGGCGGTGGTCGGCCTTGCGCCTGCCCAGAATGCGGGCGTCTTCAATCACGATATGCGTTCGGCCTGGATCTTCCGCCGCGAATTCCTCCGGCGCGGCTTCTGGCGCGAACCGCAACTGCCCTCCTTCGAGGCGATGCGCTATGGCGTGATGAACCGGCTTCCCGAACGCGACAGGGAAGACCTCTATTCGACGCTCATCCAGGAGTCGGGGCGCGTGACGCTCGAAATCGGATTCTGGTTCCTCGACCGGCAGCGGACGACCTGGATCAATCCCGCCGATGTGGCCTGCCCCATGCTCTTCATGACGGGGACGGAGGACAAGCTGACGCCGCTCTGGCTGACGCACCGCCTCGCCGAACCCTATGGCGAGAAGCTGAAGGTGGAGGCGCTGCGCGGGCATTCGCACTGGCTGCCCGCCGAGCCCGGCTGGGAGCGGATCGCGGAGCGGGCCGCGGCCTTCTTCGAAACCGAGGCGCCGGAAATGGCGCGCCGGATGGCGGCTCAGGCCGCCCCCGGTCTGCGCGGGCTCGTCACCGCCTATCAAGCCGCCCGCTGAACGGGCCGGGCGCCGTCACTCCGCCGCGACGCGGGAAACGGGCGCGGGCTTGTGACCGCGCACGAGCTTGCCCGGAAGCGCGCCTGTCGGCTTTCCATCTCGATAGATCACTTCGCCGCTGACGATGGTGGCGACATAGCCTTGCGCCTCCTGCATGAGGCGGCGCGCGCCGGACGGCAGGTCGTAGACCATGTGGGGCGGCAGGAGGCGCAGATTGTCGAAATCGATGACGTTCACATCCGCCTTCATGCCCGGCGCGATGAGGCCGCGATCCAGCAGGCCGACGGCTTCGGCCGTGTCGCGCGTCTGGCTCTTCACCACGAAGGGAAGATCGAGACGCTCGCCGCGAACACGATCGCGGCACCAATGGGTGAGCATGTAGGTCGGCACGCTGACATCGCAGATGACGCCGACATGCGCGCCGCCATCGGAAAGACCGAAGACCGTGTTCGGATTGCGCATCATGGCGAGCGCATTTTCGAGATCGAAGTCATAATAATTGTGGAGGGGGAAGAAGAGGAAGTTCCGCCCGCCATTCGCCGTCAGAATGTCATAGACGATTTCGTCCGGGTTCACGCCATCGCGCTTAGCACGCGCGCCGATGCTCTCTTCCGGCGAGGGTTCGTAATTCGGCGGATCGCCGAGCTCGAACATCTTGTGATAGGCGCCGGCGAGCGAATTGAGGAAGGGGTGGCCCGGTTCGAGGCTTTCGGAAAGAAGCTGCGCGCGGAAGGCGGGCTCGCGCATGATGGCGACGCGTTCTTCCAGCGGCTTGTCGGCGATGGCGCGATAGGAGGGCCTTGTCAGGAACGGATGGACCGAGCCCTGAAGGCCGAGCATGAGGCCGACGGGGCGGCCCTGCACCTGCGCCTTGATGGGCAGGCCGCGGCCTGCCGCCTTGTCGAGGCGGGAGAGAAGATCGCGCCACTGGTCCGGCACCACATCGGCCTGCACGAGCGAGAAGCTCAAGGGACGGCCTGAAATCTCGACGAGCTTTTCAACGAGCGAGAATTCGTGGTCGATCTCGCGGAAGTCCGACACCCATTGGAGGACGCCGGCACCGGCTTCCTTCAGGCCTTCGGCAATCGCCATCATTTCCTTGTCGGCGGCGCCGATGGTCGGCGTGAGGTCGCCGTCGCTCGTGCGATGCGCGACGGTGCGCGAGGTGGAGAAGCCGATGGCGCCCGCCTTGATCGCGTCGCGCACGATCTCGCGCATCTCGGCAATCTCGGCATCGCTCGCCGCTTCGCGCTTCGCGCCGCGCTCGCCCATGACATAGACGCGCACCGCGCCATGCGGCACCTGCAGGGCGACATCGACGTCATGCGGGAGTTTCTCGACCGCGTCCATATAGTCGGCAAAGCTCTCCCAGTTCCATGAGAGGCCCTCGTGAAGCGCGGCGCCGGGAATATCCTCCACGCCTTCCATGAGGCGGATGAGGCGGTCGTGATCGGCCTTGCGGACGGGCGCGAAGCCGACGCCGCAATTGCCCATGACGACGGTGGTGGAGCCATGGATCGAGGACGGCGTCATGCGGCTGTCCCATGTCACCTGGCCGTCGTAATGCGTGTGGATGTCGACCCAGCCGGGGGTGACGAGAAGGCCCGAGGCGTCGATCTCCTCGCGGCCCTTCTCGCGCACTTCGCCAACACCGACGATCACGCCCTTGTCGATTGCGACATCGGCCTTTTTGGGCGCACCGCCGGAACCATCCACGACCGTTCCGCCGCGGATCACGAGATCCACTTCCGCCATCTCTCCCTCCTCAAGTCATTCAATTCTTGTTGAGGGCAGTCTAAAGCCCTTCACCGCTTCATGGAAACGATGAAGGGCGAGGGGCTTATTCGACCCCCTTATTCAACCTTGTCGAGCTGGACCGCCTGCAGCATGGCCTCTGTCTGCATGGCCGACATCTTCGCGGTCTCAAGGTTTTCATCCGCGAGGCCGGATTGCGCCTTTTCGAGCGCGGCCTCAAGGGCGGATTTCGCGACGTCATCCTGCGTATCGGGGATCGCGCCATTGCCGAGCGCCTTGCAGGGATTGAGCTCCTTCGGCGCGAAGCCTTCTCCCTCCGGCCCGACAAGACAATTCACCGTGTGATGGAGATGGGCGCGCACGCCGTCTATATCCCCGGCGCCCGCAGCGAAGCCCGCATGTTTGGCGGCGGCCTCGATTTCCTTCGCGGGCTGGGGCTCGGCGGCGAGAGCGGCGCCCTGCGCGAACATGAAAGCGCCTGCGGCAAGCACTCCGATTTTCATGACCTGCTGGATGGACTTCATTTCTTTCCTCTCCCGTTTCGTTGGAGCAAGAGGCGGAGCCTACACCCCGTCAAAGGGGTCAACGCAACCCGCGTCCCCAAAGTTGCGCAGGGGAAGCGAAGAGATTATGCTCCGCGGCCTAGGGCGGATACCCTAAACGGGACATGGCAGCGCGAGCGCCGCGAGCCCTCACGAAATTCAGGCATTCGGCGTCCAAAAACAAAAACAGGCGCGGATAGGAGCGAAAGGCCATTCCGAGAGGGATGGCCTTTCTGCTTTCGGCCTTGCCGGACGGTTCAGGTTCAGGCGCGGCGCGCCGCGAGACGGACAAGCGTTCCGGAGAGGCTCGCAGCCAATATGACAAGCGCCATGGGCAGCGCCGAGCCGTCATTGAAGGCGCCGACAAGACCGCCCATGACCGCAGCCAGGGCGAATTGCAGGATGCCCGTAAGGGCGGAAGCGGAGCCCGCATTTCCGTCCGCGCGCGCCATGGCGGCGGCCGTCGCATTCGCGCCGACGAAACCGTATGACGAGACGACAAGGAAGATGCAGGCGGCGAGCGGCCAGAACGCTTGCGGCATGAAGAGGGTGAAGCCGAGAAGCGCCAGCGCGGCGGCGAGATGGAACGTCATCGCAGCCTTGAGAATGGCGCGGCCCGAAATGCGCCGCAGCAGCAGCGCATTCACCTGCGATGCCGCGATGAGGCCGGCCGCATTGACGCCGAAGAGAATGGCATAGGCTTCCGGCGCAAGGCCGTGCAGCTCGATGAAGACGAAGGGCGAGCCGGTGATATAGGCGAACATGGCGGAAGACAGAAGCGCATTGGCAAGCGCGAAGGCGAGGAAGGGGCGGTCCATGCAGAGCGCGAAATAGGCGCGCCCGACACCGGCGAGACTGAGCCCGCGGTGACGCTTTTCAGGCGGCAGCGTTTCGCCGAGCCCGAAGAAGACCGCCGGAATGCACAGCGCGCCGAAGGCGGCGAGCACCCAGAAGATCACCTGCCATTCGAAATTCGCGATGAGAAAACCGCCGATCACCGGCGCGAGGATGGGCGCGAGGCCCATGACGAGCATCAGCAGGGAATAGACCTGGGCCGAGGCGCGCTCGTCGAAGAGGTCGCGCACCATGGCGCGCGAGGCGACGATGCCCGCGCAACCGCCAAGCGCCTGCAGGAGACGCGCGGCCGAGAGGCTCGCGATGTCAGACGCAAAGGAGGCCCAGACGGAAGCCGCCACGAAAACCGCGATGCCGAGAAGAAGCGGACGCAGACGACCCAGACTGTCCATCACCGGGCCGAGAATGCCCTGCCCCACGGCAAGGCCGACGAAGAAGACGGCGAGCGTCGTCTGCACCGCGCCGGGGGCGACCCCGAAATAATCCGCAATCGCCGGGAAGGCCGGCAGATACATGTCGATGGAAAGAGGAGCGAAGGCGATCAGCGCGCCGAGAATGACGATAAAACGGACGCGGGAGCCGAGGGATTGAGATGCATTCATTTTATATCTTTCTCGCGATCCCTCATCCGCGTCTCATATAGGCGAAAGGGCCGCTTCATGAAAGCGGCCCTTCCTGCCTTTTTCCGAACGCGGTCTTCCCGTGGCCCTTCAGCGCCCCGGGCGCGAAAAATCAGATCTTCTTCTCGCCCTGCCAATAGGCGTCGCGGATGTTGCGGCGAAGCACCTTTCCGCTCGGCATGCGCGGAAGCTCCTTCACGAAATCGACGGAGCGTGGACGCTGATAGCCGGGCAGATTTTCCGCCGCGAAGGCGAGCAGCTCCTTCGCCATCTCGTCGTCCGGACGATAACCCTCGTTGAGTTCCACGACGAGCTTCACCTCCTCGCCCCATTCATCGTTCGGCACGCCGACGGCGGCGGCATCCGCGACGGCGGGATGTTTCAGCACTTCCTGATCGATTTCCGCCGGATAGATGTTCACACCGCCGGAGATGATCACTTCCGCGCTGCGGCCGGTGAGGAAGAGGAAACCGTCCTCGTCGATATAACCCATGTCGCCCATGGTGTAGAAATCGCCGCGATAGGCGCCTTCGGTTTTTTCCGGCGCCTTGAAATATTCGAAGCGGCCCTGCTCCGGCGCCTTGAAATAGACGGTGCCGACGGCATTGGCGGGGAGCGGCTTCCCGTCCTCGTCGTGGATTTCGACGATCACACCCGGCAGCGGCTTGCCGACGCTGCCCTTTTTCTTCGGGAATTCGTGACTGTCGATGAAGATGCCGCCGCCTTCCGTCGCCGCGTAGTATTCGAAGACGACGGGCCCGAACCAGCCGATCGCGCCTTCCTTCACATGAACGGGACAAGGCGCGGCGCCATGCAGAATCCAGCGCAGAGAGGAAGTGTCGTATTTCGCCTTCGTCTCTTCGGGCAGTTGCAGCATGCGATGCAGCATGGTGGGCACGACATGCGTATGCGTGATGCGATGGCCGGCGATGAGACGCAGCGTCTCTTCCGCATCCCACTTGTCCATGAGCACGCAGCCGACGCCGGCATTGAGCGGGAAGGAGAGGTTCAGCGCGAGGGGCGCTGCGTGATAGAGCGGGCCGGTGACGAGCGCGATGTCGCCCGCGCGGAAGGCAGCCGTTTCGGTGAGTTTCATGAGAAGCGGCGAGACGGGCGCCGCCTGCTTGCGGTAGACGCCTTTCGGGTGGCCGGTGGTGCCGGAAGTATACATCATCTGCGAGCCAAGGACGGGATCGGCGAGATCGCTTCCCTCCTCCGCCGCGAGCGCATCGTCATACGAAACGAAACCGTCGATCGCGCCGCCGACCGCGAGCTTCGCGACGAGGGCGGACGACATGGATGCCGCTTCGACCGCGCTCGCCCGGAAGCGCGCATCGGCCACGAAAGCCTTTGCCTCGCAATTGTCCACGATGTAACCGACTTCCGAGCCCTTCAGATGCCAGTTGATCGGCGTCATGCGGAATCCGCCGCGCTGGCAGGCGGCAATCGTTTCCACGAATTCCGGCCGGTTGGAACACATGAGTGCCACGGCATCGCCCGCCTTCAACCCCTGACGGCGCAATGCGCGCACGAGACGGTTCGCATTCGCGTTGAGTTCGGCATAGGAGCGGTTGCCCGCCTCGGAGATCACGGCCGGGCGGTCCGGCGCCTGCGCCGCATGCCAGGCCAGCACCATTCCGGATGCCGCCGCTTCCTCGCGCGTCCAGTCTTTCGCAGATTCCGCAATGGACATCGCCCGTCCCTCCCTTGTTGTTGTTGTTCTTTGTTGTTTGTTCTTTTTTGTGGGGCGCCTTGCTGACGCCTTTTTTAGTTCGCAGTTTCCCCGCATGATATTGGACAGGCGGGGGCTCCCCGGCGTCAAGCAATTCGCGCGGACCTCGTCCGCGCTTCTTTTCGGGGGTGTTCCGGCAATGCGACGAGGGTTTGCGGCCAGTTTTCTCGCGGTCCTGACGATGTTCGGCGGGGGAGCGGCGGCCAGGGCGGATAATTTCGCCGGCGGCGACCGCGAATTCCTCACGCTGCAATCGGAAAACGACCTCTTCGCGAACCTCACCAACACGGACAGACACTACACGAACGGGTTGCAGGCGGCCTGGCTGTCGCGGCCGCAGACGGACCTGCCCGTCTGGCTGACGGATTTCTCGTCTCCGCCGGTCTATTCGCTGCTCTTTCCCACCGGCAATTTCGACAAGAAGAGCCATCGCATCGGCGTCGCGCTCGGCCATGCGATCTTCACGCCGGACGACACGCAGACAACCGCCTATCAGCCGAACGAACGGCCCTATGCGGCATGGCTTCACATGACCTTCTCGCTGCAGAGCGTGCGCGCGAGCAGCGTAACGGGAGAGGCCTGGCAGGACCAATGGAAGCTCGATCTCGGTGTCGTCGGTCCCGCCGCGCAGGGAGAGTTCGTGCAGAACAACTGGCACAAGCTGATCGGCGCGGAAGAAGCGAATGGCTGGCGCTGGCAGATCCAGGACGAGATCGGCGTGAACCTGAGCTTCGAGCGCGCGTGGCGAAGCTCGACCTTCGATACGCCGAGGGTCGCCGGGCTGCAGACGGACTTCATTCCCTACACGATCGTCTCGCTCGGCAATGTGCAGACCTATGCGGGTCTCGGGGGAACACTTCGTCTCGGATTCTCATTGCCGGACGATTTCGGCCCGACGCGCGTCTATCCCGGCGTCGGCGGCGCGGAATGGTTCGAGCCGTCCGCGGAAGGCTGCAACTGCTATGTGTTCGCTGGGTTCGAGGGACGCGCGGTTGGCCGCGACATCACGCTCGACGGCAACACCTTCCGCGACAGCCCGAGCATCGACAAGCGCCACTTCGTCTATGACGCGAAGCTCGGCGCCGTCTTCATCGTCTGGGACACGCGCATCTCCTTCACGCATGTCTTCCGCAGCCGCGAATATGAAGGCCAGCCGAAACCCGACCAGTTCGGCTCCGTTGCGGTCAACTTCGCGTTCTAGCTCCTATTCGGGCTTCCTGTAGTCGCGCACTTCTTCCGGGTCGTGCTCGGCGGCACGGCGCTTGCCTTCCTTCTCGGCCTTTTCGAGATCGCGGCGGTCGTCCTCGACGGCGCTGCGCGCCGCCTCGGCCGCTTCGCCGACACGGCCTTCCTTCACGAATTCCTGCTGATCCCTGTTATAGGCACGCGCCGCCGAACGGCTGCCCTCTCCTTCATTTTCAGGGTCGTCATTGACCTTTGCCAGCACCTGTCTGGAATCCCTTTTCTGATTGCCCATTGCCGTCCTCCTTCGATGTCAGGCGGGGATGAATGCAATGAGAAAACGCATGGGCGGGAGTGGCGTTCCCCCATGCATTCCATAATCCAATTGCGCTTGTCTTTGCCTCCGCGCTTCGCATGATGGGCAGGCATGCCGACTCAAGGACCGCAGAAGAAGAAAAACCATGACGCTGCCGCTCATTTCCGCCGACAACACATTCGGTCTTCTCTTTGCCTTTCTGGGGCTTGCCGCTTTCGGCTTCTGGTCTGAGAGGACGAGGCTCGGGCAATGGATCTCGGGCGTGATCCTGACGATCCTCGCGGGCACGCTTCTCGCCAATCTCAGGATCGTTCCCTTCGCTTCCGACTTTCACGACATGGTCTGGGGCTATGCGGTGCCGCTGGCCATTCCGCTGCTGCTCTTCAAGGCGGACCTGAAGAAGATCCTGCCCGAAAGCGGGCGGATGCTGATTGCCTTCGTCATCGCGGCACTCGGCACGGTGGCGGGCGTGCTTGCGGGTTTCTCGCTGATCGACATGGGGCCGCAGGGGCATCTCGTCGCGGGCGCGCTGGGCGCGAGCTGGATCGGCGGCTCGATGAACTTCGCGGCGGTCGCCCAGGCGACGGGGCTGAGCGAGAACGGCGCGCTGACCGCCGCCACCGCGGCGGCCGACAATGTGATGGCGACCTTCTTCATCGCGCTGCTGCTCCTTCTGCCGGGCTGGAAGCTCCTTACACGGTTCATCCCCTCCAGGATCATCGAGGCGGAGGAATATGAGCATGAGCACGAGGCGGAAACGGAAAAGCACCCGCTCGACATGGGCGCGCTGGCGCTGCTGCTGTTCCTGTCCGCGGCCTGCTGCTTCGCGGGCTTCGAAATCGCGGCGCTTCTCGGCATTCCGAAGTATGGCGTGCTCTTCGTCACCCTCGCCGCGCTTCTCGTCGCCAATCTTTTCCCGCGGCAGATGGAGCGGCTTCATGGCGGCTTCGATCTCGGCATGTTCTTCATGTATGTCTTTTTCGGCGTGATCGGCGCGGCGGCGGATGTCGTTCTGATGGTGGAGACGGCGTTGCCGATCTTCTTCTTCGTCTTCACGATGGCGGCGGTTCATCTCGCCTTTGTGCTCGCCGGCGCAAAACTCTTCCGCATCGACCTTGCGGAGGCGCTCGTCATTTCGAACGCGGTGGCGGTGGGACCCGCGACGGCAGCGGCCATGGCGGCGGGACGGCGCTGGCGCGCGCTGGTGACGCCCGGCGTCATGCTCGGCGTGCTCGGCTATGCGGTGGCGAATTTCATCGGCATCGCGCTGGCGCAGTGGCTGGGGTGACCGGGCCGATTGCGAGCTTACCCCAATCCCGATAGAACGGCGGCAAAGCCATACACGCCAAACGGAGAGACCCCATGTCAGAGCCCGTCATTCTCGTCGAAAAGTCCGGCGCCGTCGCAACCGTCACGCTCAACCGCCCGGGCGCGATGAACGCGCTTTCGCGGGAGCTGCGCACCGCCATTGCGGAGACTTTCGAGGCGCTGGAAGCGGACCCGAATATCCGCGTCGCCATCCTCACCGGCGCGGGCAAGGCCTTCTGCGCCGGGCTCGACCTGAAGGAACTGGGCTCCGACACGGGCGGCATCAACGCAACGATCGGCGACAAGGACCCTGTGACTTCCATCGGGCAGTTCTCCGGCCCCGTCATCGGCGCGATCAACGGCGTTGCGATCACGGGCGGCTTCGAGCTCGCGCTCGCCTGCGACGTTCTCATCTGCTCAGAGAATGCGCGCTTCGCCGATACGCATGCGCGCGTCGGCATCCTGCCGGGCTGGGGGCTGAGCCAGAAACTCAGCCGCGCCATCGGCATCTACCGCGCCAAGGAACTCTCGCTCACGGGCAATTTCCTCTCCGCGCAACATGCGCAGGAATGGGGCCTCATCAACCGCGTGGTGACGGCGGAAGAGCTTCTCCCCGTTTGCCGCAAGCTTGCCGAGGACATGCTCTCCGTCGTGCCGGAATGCCTGCCCGCCTACAAGAAACTCATCGATGACGGTTTCGCGGAAGCCTTCGGAGAGGCGCTGAAGACGGAGCGGAAAGTTTCGAGCGCGGCGAACAAGGCGGTGACGCCGGACGCCGTGGCCGAGCGCCGCAAGGGCATCCAGGAACGCGGCAAGCAGCAGACGAGTTAAGCCTTCTTCTCCATACGGGCGTGTTCCCAGGAAATGAGGAGCACGCCCGCGAAGACGGTGCCGAAGCCCGCAAGATGGACGAGGCGGAACTCCTCTCCCAACAGAAGATAGGAGAGGAGAAGCGCGGAAACGGGCATGATGCCCATGAAGGCGGCGGCGACCGCGCCTTCCGCCTTCGCCAGTCCCGAATACCAGAGCCATGTACCGAGCGAGAGCGTGCCCGCGCCATACCAGATGGCGGCGGCCCATGCGCCCGCGCTCACCTGTGCGACGTCGAAATCCGGCCATTGCCAGATGGCGAAAGGCAGAAAGAGCGGTACGGAAAGCGCGCTGGCCAGGAAGGCGACGAGCACGGGATCGGCATGTTCGGACATGCGCTTGCCGAGCAGCGTGTAGCAGGCCTCGCAGCAGACCGCGCCGAAGACAAGCGCCGCGCCGAACCAGACTTCCGAGCCGCCGCCGCCTCCGCTCCCCTGCCCCAGTTGCAGGAGAAGCACGCCCGCGACGGCGAGCGCGATAGCGGCGAGTTTCCGCCATGTCGGGCTGTCGCCGAAAAAGAGCATGGAGGCAGCGGCCGTGACCGCGGGCGCCGTGCTCATGACGATGGCGCCGACGACGCCCGAGACCATGCCCATGCCGTAGAGCATGAGCGCGGAAAAGCCGAACATGCCGAAAAGCGCGATGAGGCAGACGGTGATCCAGTCGCGCCGGGTGAACCCCCTGAGTGCGCCGCGCCCGCTCCAGGCGAAGGGAGCCAGAACCAGTGCGCCGAGACCGACGCGGAAGGCCGAGCCGACAAAGACCGGCATCGCCCCCGTCACGATCTTGCTTACCGGCGTCGCCGAGCCGAAAACCGCCATGCCGAGCGCAAGACGGAGGCGGGTTAGTCCGGCTTCATCTGACCTTTCTGACATTATGACTCCGGCTCGTGTTCCGTTCAGATCATCTAGAACGAAAATCGCCCGAAGCTAGATAAATCGTTCACTGAGAGGGCTCTAACCCTCTGACACACCAGTAGCGAAATCGTTCACACGCAGATACTCGTCGGCTGCAAATTTTCCTGCACTCCACGTTTTATGGACTAGCCAATCTTCTGCGAGATAGAATTCACGTCCTAGGGATTCTGCACCCTCCTCCACCAAACGCCTCTTCATCGCGTCTTCACCAATGATTGCCACCTCAGCGCATGGATATGGAGGCGCGGATTCAAGATCACCGGTAAGTGCAATTTCCCATTTGTACTGCCCAGCGGGATATGCTGCTTGGATTTGATCGCGGCGAGATGTCGGGCTTTTAGAGAATCCAACTTTGATAATTTTCTTTCTCTCAACGTCAGCCGGGGCTCGTCTGAGGTACGTAGCTATGTCACCCGTCAACTCTAAAATATAGAGATGTTTGGGACCATCTACCTCTCCCACCCAGTATGGCTCCGTAGCTGGCGGTACTGCGCGACTAGGTGACAACGCAGACTCCAGACTTCCGAGCGAGCTGTTAGTTCTTCCGGTCTGGCCATAAACGGGCACCTCATAAACGCTCAGATGCCCCAACGCCTCCGCTTCTCCTTTCGTAAGCTTGACTCCTTGAGCGCCGATTAACTCTGGATTGTTTGATCCATAAGTTTCAGAAAATATCTTGTCGACGTCCTTCCACTCTTCCTCCACGACTCGCCAAGCGCGAGTTGCTCGGACGGCGTACATCCACTTGTCTTTTGATTCCGGATCATTTTGTTTCCTTGCCCAAGCATCGCCGGAGATGAAGTTTTTTGCCGGACCCACCTCGTGTGAAAGCTGCAGAATACCAACCACCTTACCCCGCATGTTCACAGGGCCTTTCCCTCTGGTTACATAGATCGCCACCAAAGCTCCATCTCGCGATTGGCTGAGAAATTTATTGCGCCGCCACTCCTCCGCGAATCCGATACAACCCCAATTGGCTGGATCAAATCCCCAGAAAGAGGTCAACCACATAGCTTGCCCTCGTTCATGTTCTTCATTGGGGTCAACGAAACCAGGCACAGTACTCCAATCGAAATCGAAGACTGCTTGTTGTGCGACAGGTATATCCAAGTCACCCAAAGCTGATCTGATGTAGTACATGGCATCAGCCGCTGGAACTTTCTCGCCCTTCTTGACTAGAATAGTTGTCAAGGGAGGCAACCCTTGCTCCTTGCAGTAATGGAGAATCTCGTAAAGGTGATCGCCAAGGCCGCGCCCCGTCGGATGAGGCCAACCGATTTTCTCGCCAACCTGCTGGTATGTTGTTCGTGAACGTCCGGACGCTTTTTGTGCAAGGAATCTGGCAATTTGCCACTCAAGTTCGTTCATTCCGCCCCCTATCTGGCAATGATTACAACGGTGACTATTTGCCAAGTACTTAAAGCCTGCCACTCATTACATGATTTTTCCTTCGGTGGCATCCTTCGATGAATTCGCTAAACTCCTTCAAAAGCCATTCAGAGCATTCCGGGAGGGAGACCCATGAGCCATGACATCGTGATCCGCGGCGGGACCGTGTTCGACGGGACGGGCGCGAAGCCTATCGAGGCCGATATCGCCATCGACGGCGCAACCATCGTCGCGGTCGGCAAGGTTTCCGGCTCGGGCAAGGAAGAGATCGGCGCGAAGGGCCAGATCGTCACGCCGGGCTTCGTCGACGTTCACACGCATTATGACGGACAGGTGACCTGGGACCCCTATCTCCAGCCCTCGACCTTTCACGGCGTGACCACCGCCATCATGGGCAATTGCGGCGTCGGCTTCGCGCCCTGCAAGCCGGAGCAACGCGAATGGCTGCTCGGGCTGATGGAAGGTGTCGAAGATATTCCGGGTACGGCGCTTGCCGAAGGCATCAAGTGGAACTGGGAGAGCTTCGCCGAATATATGGATGCGGTGGAGGCATCGCCGCTCGCACTCGACGTGGGCCTGCAGGTGCCTCATGCCGCCGTCCGCGCCTATGTGATGGGCGAGCGGGCGCCGGCGCTCGAGCCCGCCACGGAAGCGGAGACGGCGGAGATGGGCCGCCTCGTCGTGGAGGCACTGGAAGCCGGCGCGCTCGGCTTTTCCACCTCGCGCACGGTGAAACATAAAGACGTGAAGGGCGGCTCCACGCCGACGCTCAAAGCCGAAGCGATGGAACTCCACGGCATTGCCCGCGCGATGGGCAAGGCCGGAAAAGGCGTGTTGCAGCTCATCGCCGATTTCAAGCAGACGGATGAGGAATTCGCCATGCTGCGCGGCATGGTCGAGCTTTCGGGCCGGCCGATGTCGATCACCATCGAACAGGACGACCGCTGGCCGACCGTCTGGAAGCGCGTGCTCGACAATATCGCCGCGGCCAACGCGGACGGGTTGCCGATCCGCGGCCAGGTGCCGCCGCGCGCGACGGGGCTGCTGCTCGGGCTCACGGCCTCGCTCAATCCCTTCATCATGCACCAGACCTTCCGCCAGATCTGGGGCGCGCCGCTCGATCAACAAATGAAGGCGCTGCGGGACCCCGAATTCCGCGCGAAGCTCCTCGCCGAAGAGCCCGCCTATCCCGCGGGCGAAATCATCGAGATGATCTGCACCGCCTGGCACAAGATGTTCCCGCTGGGCGAGCGGCCAAACTACGAGCCCGCGCCGGAGGAAAGCGCGAAGGCGGTGGCCGAGCGCACGGGACGGAGCCCACGCGAAGTCGTGCTCGACTGGATGCTGGAGCGCGACGGCAAGGCGCTCATCTATTTCCCGCTGATGAACTATCACTGCGGCAGCCTCGCCGATGTCGAGACCATGCTCACCCATCCGAACACGGCCTTCGGCCTTTCGGATGGCGGCGCGCATTGCGGCATCATCTGCGATGCGAGCTTCCCCACCACGCTGCTCACCCATTGGGGCCGCGACCGGACGCGCGGCAAGAAGCTGCCGCTCGAATGGCTCGTCCACGGGCTTACGGGCCGCAACGCGGCGCTAGTCGGCCTCGGCGACCGGGGCATTCTCGCGCCGGGCATGAAGGCGGATGTCAATGTGATCGATTTCGACCATCTGACGCTCTATTCCCCCCATATCGTCAACGACCTGCCCGCGGGCGGAAAACGCCTCATCCAGAAGACGGACGGCTATACGGCGAGCATCGTTTCGGGAGCGGTTTCTTTCCGGAACGGAGAGCCGACCGGCGCGTTGAAGGGGAAACTCGTTCGCGGGGCGCGAGAGCGGCCGGAAGGCGCGCGCATCCCCGCTGCGGCGGACTGATTGAAGTCAGTTCACACAAGAAATTCCTGCCTTCCGGGCGGGCTTTGCCTCCGCCCGGAAGGCTGCCCTAATTTGGTCACGGTGGCGGACCAAAAGAGCGCGTTTCGCCGGTCCGCCCGCGCGAAGACGACGGGGCTGGGCCGTCCATATTCGAGCCGTTTTCCCAGTTTGCTGCGCCTGACGGACGATAGATGGACAAGCCCGAACCCGCTCCCGAGAAGAAGCCCGTAAACCCCCGCTCCTGGCGGCACTCCGTGTTCGTGCGGCAGGCCGCCTTCCTGTTCCTCGTCCTGCCGCTCGTCATCGCGGCGAACCTCGCCATCTGGGCAGCGTTCAACCAGCCGCATCACGCGGAAGCCTGGACGGGTGAGATCGTCGGTCTTTCCTACAGCCCCTACCGGCAGGGGCAGGACCCGACGCAGAACAAGCATCCGAGCCTGTCGGAAATCGAAGCCGACATGAAGCTCCTCTCCGGCACCGTGCAGGCGATCCGCACCTACACCGTGGTGCGCGGGCAGCAGCACATTCCCGAACTCGCCTCGCAATACGGGCTCTCCGTCGCCGCCGGCGCCTGGATCGGGCCGGACCTCGAGCGCAACGAGCGCGAATTGCAGCAGCTCATCGAGCTTGCGCCGCGCCGCAACGTCGTGCGCGTTCTCGTCGGCAACGAGGTCCTGCTGCGCAACGACATGCCGGTGGAAGACCTCATCGCCTATATCAAGCGCGCGAAGCAGAAGATCTGGAAGCCGGTTTCGACCGCGGAGCCGCCGCATATCTGGCTCAACCATCCCGAACTCGTGAAAGCGGTCGACTATATCGCGGTGCAGATCCTTCCCTATTGGGAAGGCATTCCGATCGACTATGCGGTCAATGCCGTGTTCGAGCGGCTCGACGAGCTCCGCGCCGCCTATCCCGGCAAGCCCATCGTGGTTTCGGAAGTGGGCTGGCCGAGCCGCGGCAAGATCATCCCGCGCCGTCCCTATCCCGGTCTTTCGAAGGCCGAACTCGGCACGGAAGCCGTTCCCTCGCTCGTCAACCAGGCGACCTTCATGCGCGAGTTCCTGAACCGCGCCAAGGCCGAAGACATCACCTACTACGTGATGGAAGCCTTCGACCAGCCGTGGAAAGCGGCGGAAGAAGGCGCGGCGGGCGCCTTCTGGGGCATTTATAATGCCGACCGGCAGCCGAAATTCCCGATGGCGGGCAGCATTTCCGAAGCGCCGGAATGGCGCTTCTGGGCGTCGCTCGCAGCGGGCCTCGCGCTCGTTCCCGCCATGCTCTTCATGTTGCGACAGCGCCATGTGCGCCCGGCAGGCGTCGTCATCTTCGCGGTGCTGACGCAGCTCGCGGGCTCGGCCATCGCCTGGGCGGGGCTTTCCGTCACCGGCCTCTACTTCACCTGGGTGGGCGCGACGATCTGGAGCTTCCTCTTCTTCGCACAAGGCCTGCTTCTCATCGTGCTTCTCGCCGAAGCGATCGAATTCGTCGAGGTCATCTGGACGCGGCATGGCGAACGCCACTTCAAGCCCTTCGACGAAAAGACCGTGAGCCCGACGGCGAAGGTCTCGATCCATGTGCCGATCCACAATGAACCGCCCGAGATGGTGCGCGACACGCTGGCGGCGCTCTCGAAACTCGACTACGAGAACTACGAAGTGCTGGTGCTCGACAACAACACGGTGGACCCTGCCGTCTGGGAGCCAGTGCGCGACTATTGCGCGAAGCTCGGGCCTCAGTTCCGTTTCTTCCATCTCGAAAACTGGCCGGGCTTCAAGGCAGGCGCGCTCAATTTCGGTCTGGAGAAGACGGCGGAAGACGCCGAGATCATCGCCGTCATCGACAGCGACTATCAGGTCGAGCCGAACTGGTTGAAGACGCTCGTTCCCTATTTCGACAAGCCGGATGTCGGCTTCGTGCAGGCGCCGCAGGATTATCGCGACCGGCACGAAAGCATGTTCAAGAACATGACCTATTGGGAATATGCCGGCTTCTTCCATATCGGCATGGTCCAGCGCAACAATTTCAACGCGATCATCCAGCACGGCACCATGACGCAGGTGCGCAAGAGCGCGCTGAAACGCGTGGGCGGCTGGGCGGAATGGTGTATCTGCGAGGATGCGGAACTCGGCATCAAGCTCTATCGCGCGGGTTATGACAGCGTTTACGTGAACCATTCCTTCGGGCGCGGCCTCACGCCCGACACGCTGGCGGGCTATATCAGCCAGCGGTTCCGCTGGGCCTATGGCGCGGTGCAGATCGTGAAGCATCACTGGGACGCGCTCGCGCCCTGGGCGCGGCGCAAGAGCGGGCTTTCGGGCGCGCAACGCTATTACTTCCTTGCGGGCTGGCTGCCCTGGTTCGCGGACGGGCTTGCGCTTCTCTTCACGACGGCGAGCATCATTCTCTCGGCCTGGGCGCTCTATCAGCCCAACATGATCTCGCTGCCGGTCGCGGCCTTCCTGATCCCGACCATAGGCAGCTTCGTCTTCAAGTTCGTGCGGTCGCTCTGGCTTTATGCCGTGCGCGTGAAGGATTGCAGCTTCCTCGAAAGCCTCGGCGCGGGCGTTGCCGCGCTCGGCCTCACGCATACGGTCGCGAAGGCGATGCTCAACGGCATGATCACGACGAGCAAACCTTTCATCCGTACGCCGAAATGCGAGGACAAGCCGCCGCTCGCGGCCGCCTTCATCCAGGTGCGGGAAGAGGCGCTGATGCTCACAGCTCTCTGGGGCCTCGCCATCGCGCTCTTCGTCAGCCCCAACTTCGCGGACAGCCATTCGAGACTCTGGATCGCGGTGCTGCTGGTGCAGTCTGTGCCTTATGCCTCGGCGGTGCTGCTCTCGCTCATCAATGTGATGCCGTCGATCTTCCGCCGGAACGAGAAGACGGAATCGGCGGGCGTGTTGTCGCCCGCCGAATAAGACCGTCGCATCAGAACCAGGCTCTTATGCCGAAGCGAAGCGTCGTGCTGTCAACGTCCTCTCCGTTCGTGCGGGTGATGGAGGCCGTTTCGCCGAGGTCGCGCTCCCAGACCAGATCGACGTAGGGCGCGAACTTCCGCGTGACCTCGTAGCGAAGCTGGAGCCCAGCCTCGACGCTGCTGAAGCCCGCGCCCACATCCCTTTCGGGAACGTCTTGCGCGAAGAGTTCCAGTTCGGCATGAGGCTCCGCGATGAGCCGTTGCGTCACCGGAAGCTCGAAGCTCTGTTCCAGCCGCGCCGACAGATCGCCTTCCGTCGAGAGGAAGGCGGTCGCCTCCGTCTCGAAGAAATAAGGCGCAAGACCGGTGACGCCCGCGGCGAGATAGGTTTCGCCGTCGGGCTCGAAATCCTGCCGGACACCGATCAATGCGTCCCAAAAGGGATGGAAGTTCCGGCCATAAAAGAGCTGCGCTTCCGCCGTCTCGACCTCGTCTTCCGCGATTTCACCCTTCGAACGGAACCATAGGCGGTCGGTGTCTCCTCCGATCCAGCCATTCGCATTCCAGTTCCAGAGACCGTCTTGCGCATCCGCATAGTCGAGCTCGATCTCGGCCATGTGGAACAACATGCTTTCATGTGCGGCGGCCATATCGAGTTCATCCTGTGCGGCGGCGGATGTTGTCGCGAGCAACGCGAACGCCAGAGCGACGCCAGATATCTTTTTCATTGGTGCGCTCCATGCATGCCGTGCGCCGAATGCGCATTCATGGCGGGTTTGCCGTGAAGGGTGAGAGGCACGGTGGCGCCATCCGGCGTCACCTCGCTTTCCGCCGCCGAAGGAGGTTCCACGATGAAGGCCGTCATCATGCCGGAAGCCATGTGATAGAGAAGGTGGCAATGCAACGGCCAGGCGCCGATCTCGCGCGCCGTGAGGACGACGGAGACGGACTGTCCGGGCGGCACGATCACCGTGTCCTTCAATGGACGTTTCATGCCCGCGCCGTTCTCCAGCTCGAAGAACATGCCGTGAAGATGCATCGGATGCGCCATCATGGTTTCGTTGGTGAAGGTGAGGCGCACGCGCTCGCCATAGCGCACGCGGATGGGCGCCGCCTCGCCGAATTTCTCGCCGTTCAGCGTCCAGACATAGCGCTCCATGTTGCCGGTGAGGCGCATCCCGATCTCGCGATCCGGCGCACGGTTGTCTGCGCGCATGCCGGTCGAGACAAGATCGCCATATGACAGCACCCTAGACCCTTGCGGGAAACCGGAAGCCCAGCCGACGGGCCTCGCATCGGGCTGCATCTGCATCGAATGGGCGGCGCCCATATCGTGCGTTTCCTGTGCATCCGCGTGCATTTCATGGCCCCCGCCGTGAGGCATCGCCATCGCTCCGTGATCCATGTTCATGTCGCGATCCATGCCCATATCGGCCATCGAAAGGAGCGCACGGGGACGGTTCGGTGGGATCGACGCTTCCATGCCCTTGGCGGGCGCAAGCGTCGCGCGCGCAAAGCCGCTCCGGTCGATCGGCTCCGCGAGAAGCGAATAGGCGCGGTCATCGTCGGGTTCGACGATCACGTCGTAACGCTCGGCAACGCCCATGCGAATCTCGTCCACCGTCACCGGCTTCACATCGTTGCCGTCCGCCGCGACCACCGTCATCTTCAGGCCGGGAATGCGGACATCGAAGATCGTCATGGCCGAACCGTTGATGAGGCGCAGGCGGACGCGCTCGCCCTTGCGCGCAATGAAGGTTTCGTTCGCCCGAGGCGACTTGCCGTTCACGAGAAAGGAATAGCCGCTGACATCCGCGAGATCGGTCGGGTCCATTCGCATGGCGCCCCAGTCGAGGCGGTCGCGCATCGCTGCGCCCAATCCCTTCTCGCCCGCGTCGTCGAAGAAATCCAGCAACGTGCGCTTCGAATAATTGTAGTAGCCGGGGTCGGCCTTGAGATTTCGCAGGACCTGATCGGAATCTTCGGGCGTCGCATCGCCGAGCAGGACAACATAGTCGCGATCCGCCTCGACGGGGGAAGGCTTGGCCGGATCGATGACGATCGCACCAAGCACGCTCTGATCCTGCGTCCCGGAATGGCTGTGATACCAGTAGGTGCCGCTCTGCCGGATCTTGAAGGTATAGGTGTAGGACGCGCCGGGCGCGATGCCCATGAAGCCGTTGAAACCCGGCACGCCGTCCATGACACCCGGCAAGAGGATGCCGTGCCAGTGAACGGAGGTTTCCTCGTCCGTTTCATTGGTGACGGTGATGGTGGCGTCCTCGCCTTCCTTCAGGCGGAGCGTCGGGCCCGGCACACCGCCATTGATCGTCATCTTTTCGACGGTGCCTCCGCCGATCTCCACCTTTGCGGTCGAAACGGTGAGGTGATAGGTGCCCGCAAGCGCGGGCGTCGCCGCGGCGAGCGCCACGGCGCAAACGGCAGCCGAGGCGGCGCGGCGAACCGCGCCTTCGATGGATGCAAAATTCGGAAGCATGATCCCGTTTCCATTCGTTGAGAACAATGGCGCGGCAAGGCGCCGGACTCGACGAAGGAAGCGCTAGATCAGGAGGCGGTTCGTGCGGCGATAGGCTTCGGCATAGGCGCGCCTTTCCAGAACCGGGCGCTCCGGCGGTTTCGCGGATGGCAATGGCTGCAAGGCGAAATCCGCGTCCGGCGTTTGCCACCGGTCCTCCAGCAACGCCTTCACCTCGGACAGATCGCGCGACGTGAGTTGCGCGGAAAGCGATACGCCATCCGCGCGGCCGCAGAGACAAGTCAGGTCGCCGCCGCTGCAGGGATGCGAATGGGAGCCGTTTCCCTCCGATGCCGCGGAATGCCCTTTTCCTTCCTCGGCATGTCCTTCGTGCTGATGCTTCACCTCGGCATGAAGGCCGTGCATCTGCAAGGCAGATGCCGGAACGCACTGAAGGGCCGCCGCGAGCAGGATGCTCGCAGCGTAAAGAACCGGGACCTGAAGCCTGAACCACCTCATGGGCTAAATATGCACCTTCCAGTAGAGGGAAGGTCAAGTCCGGCGCCAATCCGTGAGGCGGGCGAAGGGCGGGTCAGCCCGGCCCGCCGCCGTCGATATTGATCTTCTGGCCGTTCGCGTAGGGGTTCGCGTCGGAGACGAGATAGACGACGGCGGCCGCCACCTCCTCCGGCTCGCAGACATGGCCGAAAGGCTGCGTCGCGTCGAGCTCGTGAATATCCATGCCCTTCTTGCCCGCGCGGGCGGCGGCAAGGCGCGAGCCCATATCCGTCGCAGTGAGGCCGGGCGCGACGATATTCGTGCGGATGCCGTGCTTTCTCTCTTCCTTGGCGAGCGTGAGCGCCAGCGCTTCGGCGGCGGCCTTGCCCATATTGTAGGGGCCGCCATTCGCGGACATGGAAAGCGTCGCGACGGAGGAGATGATGATGATGTCGCCGCGCTTTTCCTTCCGCATGTGCGGGAGCACGAGCTTCGACATGAAGTGCGGCGCCATGGCGTGAACGCGGAGCACGCGCTCAAGCTCCTGCGGATCGGTATCCGCCACCGTCTGCCCGCGCGAGGCGATGCCCGCATTGTTGACGAGAATGCCGATGGAGCCGAAATCCTTCAGCACGTCGGCGACCATCACCTGGTCTTCCTCGAAACTTTCGACCGAGGCCGAATAGGCCCGAGCCTTGCGGCCGAGCTTCTCGATGGCTGCGACCGTTTCATCCGCCGCTTCCTTGTCGCGGCGGTAGTTGATCGCGATGTCGGCGCCCGCCTCCGCGAGCGCGAGTGCGATTGCGCGGCCGATGCCGCGGCTGCCGCCCGTGACGAGCGCCACGCGGCCGTCCAGAGATATCTTCATGCCGTTTCTCCCCGAGTACCGTTTCTTGTTTCGATTGGCGCAAGCATAAAGAAGCCGCCCGGGATTTCCATGCCCGGACGGCTTTGCTTCGTTTCGGCCGCGATGACGCTACGGCAGAGGACGCCGAAAGATCAGGCAGCGTCCTTCGCGTATTTCTTCATGTCCTCGCGGAGCACGGTTTTCAGAATCTTGCCGTTTGGATTTCGCGGCAGCGGCTCATGCCGGAGCTCGATCTTGACCGGCACCTTGAAGGCGGCGAGGAGCTTGCCGACATGCGCCTTCAGTTCCTCTTCCGTGACCTGCTTGCCCGGCGCGACCTGCACAATGGCGCCGACTTCCTCGCCGAGCACCTTGTGCGGGATGGCGACGACGGCAGCATCCATCACGGCGGGATGGGCATAAAGCGCATCTTCCACCTCGACGCAGTAGATGTTCTCGCCGCCGCGGATCAGCATGTCCTTGGCGCGGTCGAGAATATAGACGAAGCCTTCCTCGTCCATGCGCACGAGATCGCCCGAATGGAACCAGCCGCCTTCGGTGATCGCGGCGGCCGTTGCTTCCGGCTTGTTCCAGTAGCCCTTCACCACATTCGGCCCGCGGATCCAGAGTTCGCCGACCTGACCGCGCGGCAGCTCGTTGCCCTTCTCGTCCACCACCTTGATGTCGCAGGTGGGCACGGCAACGCCGGCGCTGTCCGGCTTCCAGACATAGTCCTCGGCGAGGTTCTGCGTGGTGATGGCCGAGGTTTCGGTCAGGCCATAGCCGTTCGAGGGATGCACTTTCGGGAATTGCTGCTTGATGCGGGCGACGAGATCGGGCGCGGAAGGCGCGCCGCCATAGCCGATCGACTCGACGCTCGATGTATCGCGCGTCGCGAAGTCGGGCGACTCGAGCACCTGCCAGACCATTGCGGGCACACCGCCGAACGAGGTGACGCGCTCGCGCTCGATGAGTTCGAGCGCATGTTCCGGGTTCCACTTGTGCATGATCACGAGGCGGCCGCCGCTCGCATAGGTGCCGACAAGGATCGAGTGGCAGCCCGTTGCGTGGAAAAGCGGCACGGAGAGAAGCGTCACGCGCTGCGGCGCGTTCGGATCCGGCGCGGGCGGCATTTCGCCCCGGCGCAGGAAGGTGCGCGCGCCGCCGAGCAGCGCGTTCATCAGATTGGTGCAGATGTTGCGCTGCGTGCCGAGGGCGCCTTTCGGCTTGCCGGTCGTGCCGGAGGTATAGAAGATCGTCGCGTCGTCTTCGGGAGCGAGGCCGGGATCGGGCAAGGCGTCGGCGGGAAGCTTCGCATAATCCTCCGGCTTTCCGACGATCGTTTCGAAGGCTTCGGCAACGCCGAGTTCGTCGGCCGGGGTGCGCACGGCGATGAGACCGTCGAGGCCGAGCGCCTTCAGATGCGGGCGGATGCGGTCGAGGCGTTCATGATCGAGGATCACGACCTTCGAGCCCGAATCCGAAATGCCGTATTCGAGTTCCGGTCCCGTGCCCCATGCATTGAGCGGCACGACAACGCCGCCGATGGCGGCGATCGCCCAGAAGGTGATCGACCATTCCGGGAAGTTGCGCATGATGAGGGCGACGCGATCGCCCTTCTTCACGCCGTATTTTTCCTTGAGGGCGCGGCCAAGTGCCGTCACGGCGCGATAATGGTTCTCGAAGGAAAGCCGTTCGCCCTCATAGACGATGAAGTCCTTGTCGCCGAAGGCGCGGCCCATCTCCAGCACCGCCCGGAGCGAGGGAGGCGCGTTCTTGTAGGTGCGGATGGGAACGCCGCGAATTTCGACCGTTTCCATCTCGAAGGGGGTGCCCGGCGCGGTCAGGAAGGCATGAGCCTCCTCGATCGTCATGGCAGGCCATTTGCTGGCGTTCTCAGCCATTTCATTCTCCCTGGGGTGTCGTTATTGGCGGTCTTGATGCCGTTGCCCGACACATATCCCGTTTGGCGGGGAATTTGAAGCGGAACGCTGCGGCAGCGGCGCCAGCGCCGCTGCCGCCCGGGCCTTAAAGGCCGAACTTCCCGAGAAGCGCCGTTTCTTCCTCGATGCAGGCGGCAAAGCTCGGCCGGGCGAGAATGCCCGCGAGGTACCGGGTGAGGTTCGGCCAGGTCTTCTCGTCGGGGCGGAAGCCCGCATGGGCGAGATTGACGAAATGGGTCGCAAGCGAGATATCGGCGATCGAGAAGCTGTCTGCGACGAGATAGGTCTTCGAACCGATCTCCTTCTCGAAATAATCGAAATTGCGGGGGAGCTTCTCCGCCATGGTCTTTTCCGCCGTCTCGCGGTCCGCTTCCCGGCCCATCATCCGGTTCACGACCATGGGGCGGAAGGTGCCCATGCCGACATTCCCCGCAAGATCGGAATCCGCATATTCCTCGTACCAGAGGGCCTTGCCGAAGGCGAAGGCATCCGCCGGATAAAGGGCGGGCGCGGGAAACTTCTTTTCGAGATAGCCGCAAATGGCCGAGGAATCCGGCAGCGTGGCCTCCGCGCCCTCGTTTTCGTCGCGCAGGACGGGAATGCGTTTCAGCGGCGAGATTTCGAGAAACCAGTCGGGCGGCGGAAAGATGTTCACCTGCTCGAGCTTGTAGGCCTCGCCCTTCTCGGCGAGGAAGACGCGCACCTTGCGCACGAAGGGGGAGAGACTTGCCCCATAAACCGTCAGCGTCATTTCCGTTTCCTTCCCGGCGGGCCGGAGCCCGCGATACCGCTCCCCATGCGGGGAGATTTTGCGATGGCGCAGGAAAGCACCGGCATCGGGGCCGGGGCAAGAAGGAAACCGTGGGGGAGAGATGGTACAGCCACCCCGGTTCGAACGGGGGACCTCTAGATCCACAATCTAGCGCTCTAACCAGCTGAGCTATGGCTGCACGGAATATGCGGCGCGAGGCCGGATCAAGTCTCCCGGGCCCGCCGCACTGGCCGGGAACTTAGTTCGGCGAAGCCCGAATGACAAGCCCGCGAAGGGGCCTCCCGCAAAATTCCGGGAGGCCGCCAAAGCCGCGTTACATCAAGACGTTAGCCACGAAAATCGAAACCACGCCGAAGGGCGCGATATAGCGCAGCGCAAAGCGCCAGAGGCGGAACCACGGCTTGTCACCCGCATGGAGCGCCTCGGCCACCTGCGGCCCCGTCAGCACCCAGCCAGCGAAGAGCGCGATCATGAGGCCGACGATCGGCATGATGAGGTTCGCAGTGGTGAAATCCAGCACGTCGAACAGCGTCATCTTCTCCATCACGCCAAAGCGGGCCATGGGGTGGAATTCCGCCCAGAGATTGAAGGAGAAGACCGTGCCGAGGCCTGCCACCCAGGCGAGCACGCCGATGAAGATGGCGAGCCATTTCCGCGCGATATTCGTCCCCTCCTCGACCCAGGCGACAATCGGCTCCAGCAGCGATATGGCGGAGGTGACCGCCGCGACCGACAGCAGCACGAAGAAGGCGCCCCCGATAAGGACACCGCCGCCGATGGTGCCGAAGGCGATGGGCAGCGTAATGAAGGTGAGGCCGGGGCCGGAAGACGGTTCGAGCCCATAGGAGAAGACGAGCGGAAAAATGGCGATGCCTGCGAGCAGCGCGACCACCGTATCCAGCACCGCAATGAAGACGGCGGACTGGCCGATGGAGACATCTTCGTCGAGATAGGCGCCATAGGTCATCATGGCGCCAAGGGCGATAGACACGGAGAAAAAGCCCTGGCCGATGGCTGCGAGAACCGTATCGGGCGTGACCTCCGAAAAATCGAAGGCGAACATGAACTCCATCGCCTCGCCGAAGCCCGGCATGGTGGTAGCGTAAACCGCCATGGCGGCCAGCAGGATGAAAAGCAGCGGCATGAGCATCACGACAGCACGCTCGATGCCTCCGGTGACGCCAGCCGCGACGATCAGGATCGTCAGGGCGAGAAAAATCGTCTGCCAGATCACCAGCGAGCCTGCATCGCTCACGAAACTCGCGAAGTGCTCCGCCGCGGCCGCCTCCGTGTCTCCCGCGAAGGCTCCGGTCAGCGCAAGCTCGATATATTTGAGGGCCCAGCCGCCGATCACGCTGTAATAGGAGAGCACGATGAAGGCGCCAATAATGCCGCCCCAGCCGATCAGCAGCCAGATGCGCGCGGCCTTGTTCTCCCGCACCAGTGTCTTCATGGCATTGATGGGGCTCTGCTTGCCCATACGTCCAAGCATGATTTCCGAAATGAGGATCGGCAGAGCAATCGCGAGCGAGGTCGCCGCATAGATCAGGATGAAGGCGCCACCGCCGTTTTCGCCCGCCAGATAAGGGAAGCGCCAGACATTGCCGAGGCCTACCGCGCTGCCCACCGCAGCCATCAGGAACGCGAACCGCGACGACCAGTGACGCGGCGTAAACGGAGTGGTCATTCTAAACATTCCCCCTGTGGCGGCCGGGCCGGAGCCCCCGCCCCCGATTGCCCTTCGTCCGGATTGTGCCGAGACAATACGGAAATCGCCGCATTCTGTCAGGCCCCCCGCCCGGAAATGCCTTCTTGCGGACTTTTCCGGCGGCGGAATCGCCTATAGTGCGGCGTCAATTCGAGGCGCGAGGAGAACATGAGCAGCCAGACGATCAGCACAGCCTATATCGAGGCGAACGGCCTCGCCTTCGAGGTCGATATGTGCGGCGAGGGTGAGAAGTTCGCGCTGCTGCTGCACGGCTTCCCCGAGAGCAAGTATTCCTGGCGCGCCCAGCTGCCGCTTTTCGCGGAACTCGGCTACACGGCCTGGGCGCCGAACCTGCGCGGCTATGGCGGCACCTCGCGGCCGAAGGGCAAAGCGGCCTATCACATGGATCACCTGCTCGCCGACGTGGCAGGGCTGATCGACGCGGCCCGCGCGCGCGGCATCAAGGGACCGGTGACGCTCGTCGCGCATGACTGGGGCGGCGCCATCGCCTGGACTTTCGTGCTGAAGAAGATCAGGCCGCTCGAGCGGTTCATCGTGATGAACCTGCCGCACCCCACGCTCATGGGAAAGGCGCTCAGGACATGGGCGCAGCTCAAGAAGAGCTGGTACATCTTCTTCTTCCAGATTCCCTGGCTGCCCGAGAAGGTCTTTCTCGCGGGCAATGCGCGCGCCATCGCGGAGGCCTTTCGCGGCATGGCGGTGGACAAGAGCCGCTTTCCCGACGAAGTGCTCGACCATTACCGCAAGAATGCGCAGCTTCCCGGCGCGATGACCGCGATGATCAACTACTACCGCGCGAATTTCAGCGGCGAGCGTCCGGCAGAATGGGCCGAGCCGCCCGTCGTCGATGTGCCGACGCTGATGATCTGGGGCGAGGAGGACGCCGCACTCGGCAGGGAGCTCACCTACGGCACGGACGAACTGGTGAAGGATTTCACCTTGCGCTACCTGCCGCAGGTTTCCCACTGGGTGCAGCAGGAAGCGCCGGAAGCCGTGAACGCCATGATCCGCGCCTGGATCGAGGGACGCCATGTGCCGCAGGCGGGGCTCGGCGGGCGGCTGCTGCTTGCAGATCAGGTATAAGACCGAACAAACAATTTCCCACCGTCATTGCGATGAATGCCTATGACGCCAATTCCGGCAGATCGCGGAAGAGCGCGAGGGCTTCCGGATTGGCCAGCGCCTCCCTGTTCTTCACCTCGCGGCCATGCACGATGTCGCGCACGGCTAGCTCGGTGATCTTGCCGGACTTGGTGCGCGGAATGTCGGCGACGGCGACGATCTTCGCGGGCACGTGGCGCGGCGATGCACCGGAGCGGATGCGCTCGCGGATACGCTTTTCCATCGCCTCGTCGAGCGCGGCGCCCTCCTTCATCACCACGAAGAGCACGACGCGCACATCGCCCTGCCAGTCCTGGCCGATGGCAAGCGCCTCCTGCACTTCCGGGAGCTGCTCGACCTGCGCATAGATTTCCGCCGTACCGATGCGCACGCCGCCGGGATTGAGCGTCGCGTCGGAGCGGCCGTGAATGACGATGCCGCGATGCCCGGTGATTTCGGCATAATCGCCATGGCACCAGACACCCGGGAAACGCTCGAAATAGGCCGAACGGTATTTCGCGCCGTCGGGATCGTTCCAGAAGCCGACCGGCATGGAAGGGAAAGGCCGCGTACAGACGAGTTCGCCCTTGCTTGCCTCGCCCTGCCCTTGCGGGAGCGGACGTCCATCTTCATTCCAGACCTCGACGGCCATGCCGAGGCCCTTCGCCTGTATCTCGCCGCGCCAGACGGGAAGGACCGGCGAGCCGAGGACGAAGCAGGAAACGATATCGGTGCCGCCCGAGATCGAGCAGAGCGCGACATCCTTCTTCACATCTTCGTAGACGAAATCGAAACTCTCCGGCACGAGGGGCGAGCCCGTGGAGAGGATCATGCGCATGGAAGAAAGATCATGCGTCTCACGCGGCTTGAGTTCCGATTTCTTCACAGCATCGATGAATTTCGCCGAGGTGCCGAAGACGTCGATCTTCGCGGCATCGATATAGTCGAAGAGGACGCGCTCCGAAGGCGCGAAGGGAGAGCCGTCATAAAGCGCGAGCGTCGCGCCCGCGGCGAGCCCCGAGACGAGCCAGTTCCACATCATCCAGCCGCAGGTCGTGAAGTAGAAGAGCGTCTCTCCGGGGCGGATATCGCAATGAAGCCTGTGTTCCTTCAGATGCTGAAGAAGCGTGCCGCCCGCCGAATGCACGATGCATTTCGGAATGCCGGTCGTGCCGCTCGAATACATGATGTAGAGCGGGTGGGCGAAGGGAAGCCGCGCGAAGGAAAGCTCTTCCTCGCGCGCACCTTCCAGAAGCGCGGGCCAGTCTTCCGCTTTCGCGAGATCCTTCTTTCCCTCGCCGATGAAAGGCACGATGGCGACATGTTTCAGCGAAGGCAGCCCCGCAACGATCTCGCCGAGCTTTTCATGCGCGGGCAGCACCTTGCCCGCATAGCGATAGCCGTCGCAGGCAACAAGCACCTTGGGCTCGATCTGGCCGAAACGGTCGAGCACGCCCTTCACGCCGAAGTCTGGCGAGCAGGAGGAGAAGACCGCGCCGATGCTCGCGACGGCAAGCATGGCGACAATCGTTTCGGGGCAATTCGGCATGAAGGCGGCCACCCGGTCGCCCTCCGTCACGCCCCATGATTTCAGCACGGCGGCAAAGCGCGCAACGTCGCGGCGCAGTCCCGCGCGCGTGACAGGCGCGCGCATCTCGCCTTCATTGTTGAAGAGCAGCGCGATCTCGCCGCCTTCCTCCCGCAGGAGATTCTCCGCGAAGTTGAGACGCGCCTCCGGAAAGAACTTCGCGCCGGGCATCCTGTCCGCATCGGCTAGAACCGCATCGCCCTTGTCGCCGATCACACCGGCGAAGTCCCAGACGGCATTCCAGAAGAGCGCCGGTTCGGCGACCGACCAGGCGTGAAGCGCCTCGTAGCCGTCGAGCGAGAGGCCGTGGCGTTCGTTCACGAGGCCCATGAAGGCCATCATGTTCGACGCGGAGACGGCCTCCGCCGAAGGTTTCCAGAGAGGTGTGTCGTCGTTTCCGGTCATCGGGGGCAGCTCCTTCCGCGCGTGCCGCACATTAGGAGCCACCCCCGAGCCCTTCAAGTACCCGTTCGAGGCTATGCGGATTCCGCCAGCACGTTGCGCGCAGCGGAGAGCTGGACCGCCTGCAGGTGGCGGAAGACGCCATCCTTGCGCGCCATCAGATCGGCATGGCTTCCCTCCTCCACGATGCGGCCCCGTTCGAACACGAGAATCCTGTCCATCCGGCGAATGGTCGAGAGGCGATGCGCGATGACGATCGTCGTCCGCCCCTCCATCAATCGCTCGATGGCATCCTGGATATAGCTCTCCGTGATCGAATCGAGGCTCGAGGTCGCCTCGTCGAGAACGAGGATGGGCGCATCGGCAAGGAAGGCCCGGGCAATGGCGATGCGCTGCCGCTCGCCGCCCGAAAGCTTCACGCCGCGTTCTCCCACCAGCGTCTCCATGCCTTGCGGAAGACGCGCAATGAACTCGTCCGCATGGGCAAGGCGCGCGGCCTCCGCGATTTCCGCCTGCGTCGCGCCGGGCCTGGCATAGGCGATGTTCTCGCCGATAGAGCGATGGAAGAGCACCGGCTCCTGCGGGACGAGCGCGATCGCCCGGCGCAGGCTCTCGCGGCTCACCGACGCGATATCCCGGCCATCGATCAGGATGCGGCCCTCATCGGGCTCGTAAAGCCGCTGAAGCAGCTTCACGAAGGTCGACTTGCCGCTGCCCGACTGTCCGACCAGCGCGAAACGCGCACCCGCCGGAATGTCGAGCGAGAGGCCGCGATAGAAGGCGCCATTGCCGTTCGGATAACGGAAATGCACATCCTCGAAGCGAATGGCGCCGCCCGCGACACCGAGAACCGGCAGACCCGCATCGGCGCGGTCCTCCGGATCGGTGTCGGCATAGCGGATCACATCCTCGATCTCGTTCATGCCCTGCTGCAGGTTCTGCATGTGGAAGCCGATATCGCGCAGATAGCCGTTGATGAGCAGATAGCTCGTCATGGCATAGGCGACATCGCCCGCCGTCGCCTCGCCGCGCGTCCAGAAGAGGATGACGAGGCCTATCAGGCCCGCCTGCATCGCCAGCAGCACGCCGACCTGGGCGAGCATGGAAATATCCATCGAGCGCCAGGCGCGGCGGGCCTTGCGTGCCCAGTCAAGCGTCAGGCGCGACAGGCGGATATCCTCGCGCGCCTCCGCCCCGAAGGACTTCACGACCGGATTGCAGGTGATCGCATCGGCGATCGCACCGCCCATCGCGCTGTCGGCGGCCACGTTCAGGAGGTTCTTCGGCGCGACGTAGTATTTCACGAGGAGAATGGTGAGCGTGAAATAGACGGCGATGCCCACGAGAACATAGAGCCCGATCAGCGGCCAGTGAAAGGCAATGGAAACGATCACGCCGATCAGCACGCAAATCGTCGGAAAGATGCCGATGAAAAGCGTGTCGGCCAGCGTGTCATAGGCCCACATGCCGCGCGTGATCTTGCGCACGGTCGAACCGGCAAAGCTGTTCGAATGCCATTCCGCGGAATAGCGCTGAACACGATGGAAGGCCTCCGTCACGATGTTGCGCATGACGCGGGAGGCAAAGCCCGCCCAGACGAGCATGGCGAGGCGGCGCGAGACATGAAAGCCCACGCCCTGGCCGAGAAAGAGCAGCAGCGCGAGGACCGCGAGGTCCACATCCGCCTCCGCCGGCGGGAAGCCCGCCTGTGCGACGGCATCGACCAGCCTGCCCGAAACGAGCGGGAAGGCGACGTCGAACGCCACCGAAAGAAGCATGAGAAATATCAGCAGCGCCGCCGCTCCGGGAAAGCGGCGCCAATGAGTCCAGAGGAACGCGGCCGTGCGCCGCGCGGTGATGCGATCTGTCATCTGATTGAACCGCGGAGCCCGTGCCGCCCTCGCGGTATCCCTGAAAAATGCTGGAAACATGCGCAAAAGCGCCGCCTCCGGTTGTTCTGGAACCGGGACCATCGAAGGGCGCGCATGGCGGCGCACGAGGCGCGGCATGGCAATATCTTTTCGGATGGAAAAACGCCCGGCTGACTACCCGGACGCGGCGTTCAGCTTAACAGCGGTCCGGGAAAAGATGCGGATATGAAGGCATTGCTACGATTTGCATTCCGCTTCCCCTGTTGAGCGTTGGACCGTGAGGACCGGGAAAATGCCCCGGCCGGCTGAATTCAAACTTTTTTACACCGGTTCGCGCGGGAGGCAAACACAAAGTGACGCTGCGGCAGCCGCAAGACGGCCGATTTCACCATGCTGTGGCAAAAGCCGCACGCCTCGCCGCCGGGAGAAATGAAATCGCGCGGTTCCAGACATGTGCGAAGCCTTTCCGGCTGCATTATCATGCTGCAGCCATAATTCGCCGCCAGTGTGACCAAAACGAAAGCCGGAGGAATCCATGTCCCGCCTGATCGCCATTCTCGCCGGTCTGCTGCTGATCGTCATTGCTGTCGTCATCGTCGTGCCGATGCTGATCCCGATGGAGACCTACAAGGCGAAAGTGGTCGAGCTGGTGAAGGCCCAGACGGGCCGCGACCTGCGCATCGACGGCGATATCGGACTCTCCTTCTTTCCGAACATCGCGGTTTCCATCGGCGATGTCGGCCTCTCGAACCCCGAATGGGCGCGGGATTCGGAAATGGCGTCGATGAAGGAGATGCGCGCCGCGCTGAAGCTCGTCCCGCTGTTCAGCGGCAATGTCGAGGTGGACAGCTTCGTGCTGGTCGATCCGATCATCCACCTCGAAGTTCGCAAGGACGGAACGCCCAACTGGCAGTTCGAGACGGCTTCCGCGCCCGCGGCGGCGCCCGCAGCCGAAGAAGCGGCTCCGTCGGGCGGCGGCGCGGCGGTGAGCGAACTTCGCCTCGGCGAGGTTTCCATCCAGAACGGCAGCGCGACCTATCGCAATGCGCAGACCGGCGCGAATTACGCGATGGAGAGCGTCAATCTCGATCTCGCCATGCCGGGTCTGGACGAACCCTTCGTCGCGGACGGCTCGCTCGTGTGGAACGGCGATGAAATCAATATCGACCTCAATGCCGCGCGTCCGCGCGCGCTGACGGAAGGCGGCGAAACGCCCGTGACCCTCGCCATCGCCGCCCCGAAGATCAAGACGAACTATGAAGGCACGCTGAAGGTCATCGACGGCGTCGCCTTTGCGGGCAAGGTCGATCTCGATGTGCCTTCGGTGCGCGAGCTCGCCTCATGGGCGGGCAATCCGATGCCCGCGGGCGAAGGTTTCGGCCCGCTCTCGATTTCCGGTCAGGCGAGCGGCACAGACAATACCTATCGCTTCTCGGATGCGAAGATCGGCTTCGACGGCATGAATGCGACGGGCGATCTCTCCGTCGTCACGGGCGGCGCAAGGCCGAAGATCAACGGCAATCTCGCCGTCGACAGGATCGACGTGAACACCTATCTCGCCGGCGGCGGCGAGAGCGGCGGTTCCGGCGGCGCAGGCGGCGGCTCCGGCGGAGATGCCGGCTGGAGCAAGGAGCCCATCGACCTTTCCGGTCTCAAGGCGGTCGATGCGAACTTCACTTTCTCGGCTGGCGAGATTCTTTTCCAGCAGATCAGGATCGGCGAAAGCGCATTGAAGCTCGCGCTCGCGAATGGTGTGCTGAACGCCAACCTTTCGAAGCTCAATCTCTATGAAGGTCAGGGCTCCGGCACGCTGAGCGTGAACGGCGCCACGAAGACGCCACAGATCAAGGCCGACTTCGCGCTTTCCGGCCTCAAGGCCGAGCCGTTCCTCACCGATGCGGCGGGGTTCAGCCGGCTTCAGGGCGCAAGCGCCTTCGACATCGCCGTCGCGACCGCAGGCCGTAGCCAGCACGATATGGTGTCGGCGCTCGACGGCAAGGGCAGCATCAAATTCACGAACGGCAAGATCAAGGGCATCAACCTTGCCGCCCTCGCCCGGACGGTGCTGAGCGCCGCGACCACGGGCTGGCAGGCGGGCGGCTCGCAGGACACCGACTTCTCCGAACTCGGCGGCACCTTCACCATCACCAACGGCATTCTGAAAAACGACGACCTGAAGCTTCTGTCTCCCCTCATCCGCGTCACCGGCGCGGGCAAGGCCAACATGCCGAAGAAGACGCTCGACTACCGCGTGGAGCCGAAGCTCGCGGCGACGCTAGAGGGTCAGGGCGGCCAGCAGGAAGCGAGCGGCATCGAGGTTCCGATCCTCATTACCGGCCCCTGGTCGAGCCCGCGCTTCGCGCCCGACCTGAAATCGATGATCCAGAACCGCGAAAACATCGAGAAGACCATCGATTCCATCAAGGAAGATGGCGGCAAGGGGCTTCTGAAGAGCCTCATGGGGCAGCCGGCCAACGACAATCAGGCCGGAACCGCGCAGGAAGAGCCTGCCCCCGAACAGAAGAAGCCGAGCCCGGAAGACGCCCTGAAAAAGCTGTTCGGGCAGTAAATCGGGGGATTTCCGGGGCTCCGGCGAGCCAATTTCTCCCTAGGGGCAGCCGGGCCTTTGTCCCCGGCTGCCGTCCCGTCTAGACTGGGGTTGAGTGATTCGTCGGGACCGGGGCGGCGCCTTCATGATCCAGAACGCCTTGTCGACGCTGGTGAAATTCTTCATTGGAGCGGTCGCCATCGGCGCGCTCCTCAATGCGTTCGACATTACAGCGGAGCAAGTCCTTCAGGACATCGGCTTCACGCCGGAAGCCATTCTCGCTTTCGTGCGCGAGGGTATCGGCTGGGCCATTCCGCATTTCCTGCTCGGCGCGATGGTGCTCATTCCAATCTGGCTGATCATCTTCCTCCTGAAGCCGCCCGGCTTCCGCCGTTGAGGCGAACACGCGCCTCCGGCCCTTGCACGCTGCTTCACGCCATGTAGAGTTCATGGTTAACGGGCAAGGGAAAAGTCCCTGCTCCGGACACGGATATAATCTGGGAGGGTATCCATGAAGAAATTTGTACTTGCCGTCGCCGTTTCCACCGTCGCCTTTGCGGGCGCGGCTTTCGCCAATGCGGGTGCCGGCCTCGTCGGCAATACGGTGACGCTCACCGGGCCGGATGGCGCCGTGACGAAGATCTACTATCCCGACGCGTCGAGCATCGTCGTGAAGGGAGCCGACGGTTCCGAGGCGCAGGGCACCTGGCGCGTCGATGGCGACAAGATCTGCACGACGGTCGCCGAAGCGGCGGAGAACTGCACGGCGCCGGTCGAGGAAGCGCCCACGGTGGGCAGCTCCGGCACGATCGAGGGCGAACAGGGTGCGGTCCAGTGGGCCGTCACCGAAGGCAAGGGCTTCTAAGTTCTTTCGCCTGTTCCCGGCACGTCCCGCCCCCTAAAGTCGGCTGATCGAAAAGCCAATCAGGGAGAAAATCATGGGACGTCTGTCGGGGAAGCGCGCAATCGTTACGGGCGCTGGCAGCGGCATAGGCCGGGCCAGCGCCCTTCTCTTTGCCCATGAGGGCGCGCAGGTCGTCGCGGTAGACCGCGTGGAAGAAGCGGTGGACGAGACCGCCGCCATGATCCGCAAGGAAGGCGGCGAGGTTTCCTCCGTCGCCGCCGACGTCAGCGACGAAGAGGCCGTCCGCGGTTTTGTCGATCATTGCGTTTCGCAATTCGGCGGTGTCGACATTCTCTACGCCAATGCGGGCATCAGCGGGGGCATGGTGCCGCTGCAGGAACAGACCGTCGACTACTGGAAGGAAGTTCTGGCCGTGAATCTCATCGGCCCCTTCCTCGCGATCAAGCATGTCAGCCCGCACATGATTGCCCAGCGCAAGGGCTCGATCATCTGCACGGCGTCCGTCGCGGGCTTGCGCGCCAATGCGGGCGGCACGCCCTACAGCGCCAGCAAGGCCGGCGTCATCAGCCTGGTGCAGACCGTCGCCAACGAGCTTTACGGCACGGGTGTTCGCGTCAACGCGATCTGCCCCGGCCTTATCGAGACGGGCATGACCAAACCCATCTTCGAGGGTGCAAGGGCGCGCGGCTCGGAGGACAAGATCGGCCAGCTCAATCCGCTGAAGCGTTACGGGCTGCCGCCCGAGATCGCGCAGGCCGCGCTTTTCCTCGCGAGCGACGATGCGTCCTATGTCAACGGACAGGCGATCGCGGTCGATGGCGGCCTGTCCAGCACGCATCCTTTCGCGGGACGCCGCTAGGCACCGGGCCGGAGCCCGGAGCAGTGCCTAGAGCCGCGCGCTGACGCTCGTCGCGTCACCGGCGCCGGAAAGGGCTGCCCGCAACTTGCAGGGTCCGAGTGCGAAGGCCCCCACCCCCTTCTCGCTGAAACTGAGCGAGGCTCCGACGGCGAACCAGTTGTCGCCATCGGGGCTCGCTTCCAGCGTGACCGTCGCACCGGCGAACTCGCCCCAGACCCAGAATGTGCCCGTGCCGCCCGGCCAGTCCGTTGCAGCCGAGGAACCGTCGGCGGTAGCCGCTTCGAAAAATCTCGTCATGTCGTTTCGTCCCTTGTGAAGAATGAGGTTCGGGCCGAAGCTTGATGCAGGTGATGGATGCCGGGGATAAACTTTCCCGCGCGACTTCAACTGCGGGGATATCGCGAACCGCGATCGAAACGGGAATTTGCAGGCCGGGAATCCGCTTCGGGAAACGCGCACCCTAATTCATCGACCGCCACGAACCGCGAGCGGCAACAGGTCTCCGCCAAACGCTTTGTGACGTTCGCGTGACGCCTCGCATCGAAGGGCACTGGCTTTTGTCCTAACGATCGGAGTTTTTGCAACAGTTGCTATCATTCAGACCGATAGCCCGAGACTGGAAGGAGGCGAGAATGCGCGGAGGCATAGAGGCGTCCTCGATCGCCTCGGTCCAGGTGTCGGTCATGCGAATTCAAGCTCCGCCCTGCGGCTGCCTGGAAGCGCAAGTGTTTGGTCAGAGAAGTGGGAAGCGTGTCAATTCCTAGCCAAACGTCTTCCTGAACGAATTGAATGCGTCGAACTTCTTCCCGTCGAGCAGGTCGCGATGGAGCCGTGCTGAGGCCGCAAGATACTTCTCGCCAAGCAGCCTGTCGGTCGCGTCATCCATATTGCTGAAGTAGCCCGGTTTCGTTCCAAACTCGCCGAAGTAGAGATTGCCTCTTGCGTCGCGCAAGAAGTCCAGACGAATGAACGGGAAAGGCAGCGAGAGGCTGATCTGCCGGGCAATGTCAGCCTGCGCTTCCGTGAAGCCGGAAAGCTGTCGCTTGTAATACTGGCGGTAAGGCCCCGGCTTGATGTAGCGCCCATCCTCGCTCCACCAGCAATAGACTTTCTCGGGGTATCGGGAGACTTCCATAGCGACGCCGATCTCGCCGTAGAACGACCAGAACTTGATGTCGTTCGCAGGAATGCTTTCCCCTTCATCCCCGAAAATCGGCTGCTCGAAATACCAGTCGCCATTGCGGAGCTTCCCGCTCGCCATATCCTCCGCGAGCGCGCCCCGGAGAGCGTCAAGCCCGTTGAACATCTTGCTGCGGCCAAAGCTGTAGAAGCCTTCGCCAGTCGCGAGATACACGCCAGTCGAAGCGAAGGAATGAGCGGGCTTCAAAATGAACTTTTCGCCAATCGCATCCCGCGCGGTCGAGATTTGCGCCTCAAGATCGTCCAGCTTGAAGTGCGCCGTCGTCTTCGGCCGCTTAACGCCAAGCTCATCGGCAAGCCAGTGCATCGCACGCTTGATGTTCAGCGCCCCGGTATAGTCGTCCGGCACAAGCTGGCCGATCCGGGAGCGGAGGTAAACCGACTTTCGCAGTGAGGACACGGCGGAAAGATCGGCAGCGCGGCGCGCCACGGAATCCGGCGCAAAGTTCCGGCGAAGCAGTTCATCCAGCAGCGGCTGGCTCGGCGCGGCGCGATATGCCTGCACCATCGCGTCACTGTGAATTTTCTGTGCGCGCTCAAACGCCCTGGCCGCACACGCATGACCTTCCGGATCGCCAAATTCCAGCCGAACGAGACGGCGAAGATGCTCCGCCTTGTCGATTGCGTCGAAACCGGGCTCAAGGGGGTGAGCTTCGAGCATCCTCGATGTCACGTGATCGACCCGGCCCGGCATATCCGAACGCAGCGCACTCAGAAACCTGCCCATTCTCTCGGGCCTGCCCTGCGCAACCATCTCCACAGACCGGCGTATATTGGCAACCCAGCCGGAAAGACCCTCGGCAAGCGCGGCCACCCTCACCGCCCTCCTCATGCCTACCCCGACAACATCGCCCGACAGGGTGATGATTGTTGTGTTCAGAATGGGCTTTCCCATCTGAGATCCCCCATTGGACTTAATCAGATTTTCCAAGGAAGACGTATCGTGTTGAACCCGCAATAACATCACCCGCTAGGGTGATGATCGCTGTGTTCATTGACGGTTTTTCCCCAATAGATTTCCTCGTTCCACTTTAGTCGCCTCCCCAAGAGAATGCTCCACGAGAGGTAACGCGTGGAGCCGACGCGCGTGACGAAGTAAAGTTTCTTGTCGTTCACAGACACCGTGAGCTTGCCGTCCGTCGAACCCATTACGGTGGGCGTGCCGGTTGTGACGACGAGATTTTCACCCGCCGTTCGCTGCAGCGACGTGGTCCGTTTCGGCCACCAGATGGTCCACAAGACACCGGAACCCTGGCTGCTCTTCATTGAGCAGAAGGGATGGCGCAAGCTGGTGAAGCAGCGCGAGATCCCCGCACTCCCAGAACTTCTCGAGAGCATCGAGGCCTTTGGCGGCGACAACCTCACCTTCCTCGTGACGGAGTTCGGCAAGCCTTTCACGGCCAACGGCTTCGGCAACTGGTTCCGCAAGCGCTGCGACGAGGCGGGTTTGCCGCACTGTTCGGCGCACGGCGTGCGCAAGGCGGGCGCGACGATCGCGGCAAATGCCGGCGCGACGGAGTATCAGCTGATGGCGATCTATGGCTGGGAAAGCCCGAAGGAAGCGGCGCGCTATACGAAAAAGGCGAACCGCAAGAAGCTCGCCGGTGAGGCGATGCACCTCATTGCGCCACCCAGGCGCAGCACGGACCGGGAACAGAATGTTATCACTTCGGAGGGGGATTCCGGTCCAGTGATAACATCGGGCCGAAAAGCCCAATAAAATCAAATGCCGAAAATGGGAGTGGTGCCCAGGGGCGGAATCGAACCACCGACACTGCGATTTTCAGTCGCATGCTCTACCAACTGAGCTACCTGGGCGGAAGCTCCGAAGCGGCAGGGTTTCTGCGGCGCTCCGGCGAGGTCCGCGGTTTATAGGAGATAGAATCCGGCCTGTCCAGAGGCACCCTGCCCCCTGGCAAACATCAATCGCAACAGGGAGTTAACGCTCTCCCTCCTCTTCGGCGGAGCGGGTTTGCGACGCCTCGTCCCACTCATCCGGCGGCTCGACGGCCGGGATCGCATAGGTCCCTTTGAGCCAGCGATTGAGATCCACATCCGCGCAATGCCTGGAACAGAAGGGATGAAACTTCGAGGCAGAGCGCGTGCCGCAAATCGGACAGGGGCGCGGGGCCCTCAGCTTCACGACCTTGCCGTCACCCTCATTCGCCACGATGGCCTCCCGCACTCCTACTGAACGACGCCGACATCGATGCGCTCGCGCGAAAATGCGGGCTCGCCGACGATTTTCACTTCGGCGGCAACGCGCTTCAGCAATCTTTCGACGAGATAAGGGTTGCCGCGTTCCAGCCAGTCGACAACCTCCGCGGAAGCGCGGGCAAGAAGTGGCCTTCCAGGTGCAGCCTGTGCTTCGCGAGCGATCTTGCGGAGAAGGTCGTTCGCCACGGTCGCGCAGGTCTTGCGGCGCGGGCGGCCGTTTGCATAGGCGGGTTCCGTCAGCAGCTTGTCGAGCGGCTCGCGCACGCGCTTTCGCGTCATTTCGACAAGGCCGAATTCCGACATGCCCGAAATCTGCGTCGGCACGCGATCCTTTGCGAAGCCTTCATTCAGGGCGGCGAGCACTTTCTCGATGTTCGCCGGATCGTTCAGGTGAATGAAGTCGATGACGATCAGACCGCCGGTACCGCGAAGCCGAAGCTGGTAGACGATTTCATGCACGGCTTCGAGGTTGATCTTGACGCTGGTTTCCTCAAGACCGGTCGCGGCAGTGTAGCGGCCCGAGTTCACGTCGATCGCGGTCAGCGCCTCGGTCGTCTCGATGGTGATCCAGCCGCCGGACGGCAGTTCCGCGCGCGGCTCAAGCGCGGCCTCGATCTCTCCATCGACGTCGTAAAGCGAGAAGAGATCGCCCGGCCCGTTGAACAGTTGCACGCGGTCGAGCATCTCCGGCATGGCGCGGCGGCAATAGCGCTGCGCCTCGCCGAAGGCGTCGACATCGTCGATCAGGACACGCGCCGTCTCCGCGCTGACGCAATCGCGCAGCGTTTTCGAAACCGGGTCGAGGTCGTGAAAGACCACGCAGGGTGCGTTCGACTTGCGCTCCGTCTCGCGCACCTTGCGCCACTCTTCCGCAAGCTGGCGCGCATCGGCCGCGATGTCTTCGGAGGTCGCGCCAATCGCCGCCGTGCGCACGATGAAGCCCGCGGGTTCACCGGTGACTCCCATCGGGTTGAAGCGTTCGACCATTTCCTCGACAAGCGCCGTCAGCCTTTCGCGCTCCGCCTCATCCTCGATGCGGCGTGAAAGCGCAACGCCGGACTGGTTCGGCACAAGCACGAGAAGACGGCCCGGAATCGTGACATTCGCGGAGAGACGCGCGCCCTTGTCGCCGATCGGGTCCTTCACCGCCTGAACGAGAATGGCTTGTCCCTCCTGAACGCAGGCGCTGATCGGAGGCAAGGTTCCCTCATCCAGACCCGTCAACTCGCAGAGGCAGCGCGCCTCGCGCGCGCCGAGAAAGCCCGCACGCTCAAGCCCCACTTCCACGAAGGCGGCCTGCATGCCGGGCAACACGCGCTGCACGCGGCCAAGAAAGATATTGCCGATGAGCGAGTGTCCCGCCCTGCCGGTCCTCGCCTTGAGGTCGTCTTCCATGGTGCGTTCAAGAAAGAGCTCCACGGGACGTCCATCCTCGACGATGGCAACGCGCGTCTCGCCAGGACCGACATTGATCAAAACTTCTTCGGACATAAAAACCCTGATTTGCATCCGCCGCGCCCCCACGCGATCGAATGCCCCCTCTTCACCCTCAATTCTCTCCGTATTCTCGACGCGTCGATCCTAACACTGTTGTCAGCCGGGATGATAGGCCGCGTCAGGCCTTTGAAATCACGGGATAACCGGCTCCGGAAAGAAGCGCCGCGGTCTCGAAGAGAGGCAGCCCGACAACGGCGGAATGCGAGCCGGCGAGGGATCGAACGAACATCGCGGCTAGCCCCTGAATGGCATAGCCGCCCGCCTTGCCGCGCCACTCGCCGGAGGCGAGATAGAAGGCCACCTCTTCGTCCGAAAGCCTTTTGAAGGTGACGCGCGTCTCGCTGACGCGCAGCGCGGTACGCCCCGGCGCAACGAGACAAACACCTGTATAGACGCGATGGGCACGGCCGGAGAGAAGCTCGAGGCACTTTCGGGCGTCTGCCGCGATTTCCGGTTTCGGAAGGATGCGTCTTCCGCAGGCAACGACCGTGTCCGCACCGATAACGAAGGCGTCGTCATGCGTTGACGCAACGGTTTCCGCTTTCTCACGCGCAAGCCGTTCCGCGTGATCACGCGGAAGCTCGTTTCTTTTCGGGGTTTCGTCTATGTCGGCCGCGACGACGAGGTCCGGCTCGATGCCGATCTGCGCAAGCAGCGCAAGCCTTCGGGGCGAGGCGCTGGCGAGAACGAGGCGGGTCACTTGAAGCGGTAGGTGATCCGGCCCTTGGTCAGATCATAGGGCGTCATTTCGACGAGTACCTTGTCGCCCGCAAGCACGCGGATGCGGTTCTTGCGCATCTTGCCTGCCGTGTGGGCGATGATCTCGTGGTCGTTCTCGAGCTTCACGCGGAACGTTGCGTTGGGCAGCAGTTCCGTCACCACGCCCGGAAACTCGAGCAGTTCTTCCTTCGACATTCACTATCCTTCGGAAATTTGGCCGGAAGAATGGTCACAAAGCCTCCGGAAATCAAGAGCCCGGCCTCCGTTTTTGCAAGGAGACCGGGCCCAAGGCATTGATTTTTTGAGAGATTTCGAGCGGTTTTCAGGTCAGTCGGCCAGCAGGTACTCCACGGTAGACACAACGCGGACCGTCTTCATCACCTGCTCGGTTTCCTGAGCGCCCGGAATCTCGTCGCGCGGCTGGATCGAAAACTGACCCTGCCAGGCGCGACGGATGCCGCCAAGGCGCGCGCCCGAATCGGCGGCAAAGGTTTCGGCCGCCTCGCGGGCGCGCTGGGTCGCCTCCTCGATCATTTCGGGCTTCACATCGGCGATCTTCGTGAAGAGGTAGGAAGGGCGAACGGGGCCATATTCGTTAGACAAAACAACACCTTGCTCGACCAGGGTGCTCGAATCCCGGTTTGCCGCGGCAACCTTGTCCACGTCGGTCGAACGCAGCACGAGCTGCTGGGCGATGATGAAGCGCGTGTCGAACTGGCCGCTCGAATACATCTGGGCAAGCCGGTCGGTCACCTGGGGCGCCTGAAGTTCGATCTCGTCTTCCGAAAAACCGTGCGATTTCAGGAAGTTGTTCACCGCCTCGGCATTGCGCTTCACCTCGGCCTGGGTCTCGGCGAGGTCGTTGCCGGTGACGACGAAGCGCAAGCCCCAAAGCGCCAGATCCGCCTTAACCTCCCGTTCCGAAAGGCCTTTTACGGATACGGAGCGGTCTCCGAGACGCGATTTCACAAGGCCCTGACCGCCGAGATAGCCGCCAAGGGCGATGCCGAGACCGAGGATCAGAGCCGCGGTCAGCGTGAGCATGGATTTCATTGCAAGGTGCTCCCCCCGTTGAGGTTTTCCGATTTATACCACAGCGATTGCGGCGGATTCATGGATGTACCCGGGGACAACCGAGCCTCACCGTCATCGTAATGCAATCGAAACGTCACAAAAGGACGGCTTATCCCCTGCCCGGCGATCCCGGACGCGCCGGTCATTTAGCGGATGCCCTGAATGCGGCGCATCAACCGCTTGCAAGGCCGGCCCGGCCGAAGCGACTTTCCAGGAGACGGGCAATCGTGTCCCGCAACGCGCGATAGGCGTCGAGACGGCGCTCGCGATTGCCGCCGGTCGGCGCGGCCAGCGGATCGGCAAGTTCCCAATATTCGACATCGGTAGCCGAAGAACGGGTGAGCGCCTCCGCCTTCTCGCGCGCCTCGGGCGTCAGCGCGACGATCAGGTCGAAGCTCGTGACGTCGTCGATCTCGTCTATGCTCTTCGGCGCGCGCGGCGAGATATCAATGCCGCGCTCACGCAGAACCTCGGCGGCGAAGGGGTCGCCTTCTTCCGCCGGGGCGATGCCCGCCGAATCGACGAAGATGCGGCTGCCATGACTCTTCTTGAGAAGGGCTTCGGCGATGGGCGAGCGGATCGCGTTCAGATTGCACACGAAGAGGACGGATGCGGGCGCGGCCTCCTTGCGCTCGGTGCCTGCTCTTCCAGCCATCGCGCTCATCCCTTGATGTGCAGGACGCAGATGAGGGTGAAAAGGCGCCGCGCCGTGTCGAAATCCATTTCGATCTTGCCCGAAAGGCGATCCTTCAGCGTCTGCGACCCTTCGTTGTGAAGTCCGCGACGACCCATGTCGATGGCCTCGATCTGGGCGGGCGCGGCCGTCTTGATCGCGTCGTAATAGCTCTCGCAGATCAGGAAGTAGTCCTTGATGATCTTGCGGAACGGCGTGAGCGAGAGCAGCACCTTGCCATGCGGATCACCGCTTTCGAGACGAATGTCGAAGACGAGACGGTTTTCCTCGATGGAAAGATGGAGGACGTAGGGCCCGCCATCGCTGCCGACGGGTGCAAAACGATTTTCCTCCAGCAGGTCGAAGATCGCCACCTTGCGCTCATGCTCGACATCCGGGCTGCGGCGCACGACCGAGCGCTCGTCGAGGACGAGGTCGATGATGCGGAAGCCCTCCCCCTCCGGGACGGAAGGCGGGACATCCGCGCTGGTTTCGTCATCTGCGGAGCGGTCTGACATGGTGGCGCAGTTTAAGCCGATTTGCGGGACGGAAGCGAGGGAGGAGGTTGTTTCACCCTGTCCCCCCACCCGAACGGCTTCGCCGTTCGACCTCCCCTCCAGGGGGAGGTGAAGATTCCTCTCAAGCCCGTCCCGGCAATGACATCTGTTGTTGGAGATCAGAGATTGAGGCGGATCGAGACGGAGCGGCCATGGGCGTCGAGCCCTTCGGCCTCGGCGAGCGCGAGGGCAGCCGGACCGATGGCGCGCAGCGCATCCGGGTCGCAGCGCACGATCGAGGTGCGCTTCATGAAATCGAGCACATTGAGGCCGGAAGAGAAGCGCGCCGAGCGCGCCGTGGGCAGCACGTGATTCGATCCCGCCACGTAGTCGCCGATCGCCTCCGGCGTGTAACGCCCCAGAAAGATCGCACCGGCATTCGAAATCTTCGCAAGCAGGGCTTCGGGGTCGGCAACCGCAAGCTCCAGATGCTCCGGCGCGAGACGGTCCACCAGCGGCGCGGCATCGGCGAGGCTTCCGACGACGATGACGGCGCCGAAATCGGCCCAGCTCTTCGTCGCGGTCGTCTCACGCGGGAGCGCCTTCAACTGCCGGTCGACGGCTTCCTCGACGCGCTTCGCGAAAGCGGCATCGTCGGTTATCAGGATCGACTGCGAACTCGCATCGTGCTCGGCCTGCGAGAGAAGATCGGCGGCGATCCATTCGGGATCGTTCTCGCCATCGGCGACAACGAGAATTTCCGAGGGCCCCGCGATCATGTCGATCCCGACCGTGCCGAAGACCTGGCGCTTCGCTTCCGCGACCCAGGCATTGCCGGGGCCGACGATCTTGTCGACGGGGGCAATCGTCTTCGTGCCCCAGGCGAGCGCGGCAACAGCCTGCGCGCCACCGACACGATAAACCTCGCTCACACCGGCGAGCTTCGCCGCGGCGAGGACGAGCGGGTTCACCACACCATCGGGCGTGGGGACGACCATCACGATGCGCTTCACGCCCGCGACCTTTGCGGGGATCGCGTTCATCAACACGGAGCTTGGATAATTCGCGGTGCCGCCCGGCACATAGAGGCCGACCGCGCCGACAGAGGTCCAGCGGTGGCCGAGCTCCACACCTTGCGCATCGGTGAAGCGCGCATCTTCCGGGCGCTGACGCTCATGATAGGCCTCGATACGCATGGCGGCGGTCTTCAAGGCTTCGAGCGTCTTCGCGTCGCAGGCATCGATCGCGGCATCGAGATCGGCTTGCGGGATCGCGAGCGTTTCGGCGGTGAGAGCTTCCAGCCTGTCGAAGCGGCGCGTGTATTCGATCAGCGCCTCGTCGCCACGCTTGCGAACATCGGCGACGATCTTTTCCACCGCTTCGCGCACATCGACGGAGGCCTCGCGCTTCGCTGCGAGCAGCGCGGCGAAAGCTTCCTCGAAATTTGCGTCTTTTGCATTCAGGCGAGTGGGCATTGGTTCTTGTCCGTACAGGGAAGAGCGGCAGGGGCTCCGTAACTCATTAAATCCAATGTGTCATCCCGGCGAAAGCCGGGACCCAATCCACGTCTGTTTCAGTTTCGGGCTCCTCAAGCAGCATTCGGAGTGTTCGCCGAATCCAAATCCCGCTTGCTGAGGGAACCAATGGGTCCCGGCTTTCGCCGGGATGACACCGGTTTTTGGGCTTTCGCCGGGATGACGTTTATTGCTAGTCCAGATCGTGTTCCGGCTTGTTGGGCGTTTCCCAGACCAAACCGAGATCCGAGAGATGGGCTTCGAGCGCCTCGACCTCAAGCTGCACTTCCGCGCCGCCGGAGAAGACGAGCGTGACGACGCCGGAGGGTGCGTTCAGCTCATCGAAGCGGATGGCCAGAAGATTGAGAACGCCGTCGGGCCGGTCCTGCGAGATGTTGCGCGCGCGGGCGCGCAGGACATTCTCGAAATGGAGGCCCGCGCGAACACGCTCATGGCTCTTCCTGCGGGCGCTGCCCTCGCCTTCCCAGCGAAAGCGGTTCACCACGCAGGCGAAACGGCGCGTCGAGGGGAGAAAGGCGAGGTCGCGCACATGCGTGACCGCATCCTGAAGCGCAGCGGAGATCACTTCGAGGTCGGCGGCATCCTCTGCGGCGAGGCGAAGGTCTTTCACGTCAGGCATCCGGGCTCCGGCTCCAGTCTCTTTCAGGCTTTCTCGCGCCAGATCTCGGCGCCGCAGGCACCGAGCTTCGCCTCGATGCGCTCGAAGCCGCGATCGAGATGATAGACGCGATTGACGACCGTCTCGCCCTCGGCGGCGAGGCCGGCAATGATGAGGGCGGCGGAGGCGCGAAGGTCGGACGCCATGACCGGCGCGCCCTTCAGCTTTTCCACGCCGCGCACCAGCGCCTTGTCGCCGTGAAGCGAGATGTCAGCGCCGAAGCGGGCAAGCTCCTGCACATGCATGAAGCGGTTTTCGAAAATGGTCTCGGTGATTTCCGACTCGCCCTCGGCCATGGTCATCAGGGCCATGAACTGGGCCTGCAGATCGGTCGGGAAGCCGGGGAAGACCTGGGTGACGACATCCGTCGCCTGCAGGCGCTCGCCATTGCGCGAGATGCGCACCGCACCCTGCTCGCTCTCGACCTCCGCGCCAGCGGCGCGCAGCACGGAGAGAGCGGCCTCGAAAGTTTCGGGAAGCGCGCCCTCAAGCACCACCTCGCCGCCCGTCATGGCGGCGGCGATGGCATAGGTGCCGGCCTCGATGCGGTCCGAGATGACGCTGTGCGTGGCGCCATGAAGCTTCTCGACGCCTTCGATGCGAAGTGTCGATGTGCCGATGCCCTCGATCTTCGCGCCCATGGCGACGAGGCAATTCGCGACATCGCAGATCTCGGGCTCGCGGGCGGCGTTTTCAAGCACGGTGACGCCATCTGCGAGCGTCGCGGCCATCATCAGCGTGTGCGTGGCGCCGACGGAGACGATGGGCGAGCGGATGGTGGCGCCTTTCAGCCCCTCGGGCGCGGAGGCGAGGACATAGCCTTCCACGAGGTCGATCTCGGCGCCCATCTTCTGGAGGCCCTTTATATAAAGATCGACCGGGCGCGCGCCGATGGCGCAACCGCCGGGGAGCGAGACCTTGGCCTCGCGGCAGCGGGCGACGAGCGGGCCGAGCACCCAGAAGCTCGCGCGGATCTGCGAGACGATCTCGTAAGGTGCGGTGGTGGAGACGATGTCGGCGGCGCGAATCGTCATCACATCCGAATCCACACCCTTGTCGACGGAAACGCTCGCGCCGAGGGCCTCGAGCAGCTTCGTCAATGTGCGCACATCGGCGAGACGCGGCATGTTGGCGAGCTTCAGGGGCTCGTCCGTCAGGAGAGCGGCCGTCATCAAGGGAAGCGCCGCGTTTTTCGCGCCGCTCACCTGTATCCGGCCGTTCAGGCGGCGGCCGCCGCGAATGTGTATCGTGTCCATGGATGCGTCCCGGGATGGGCCCCGTTTGGGTTTTGCGGTTTATACGGGGGACGGCAGCCCAAGTCACGCGGGGCCGTCCCCCTGCCGAGGCTTCATGCCCCGGAAACAGGGCGCTTTTCGGGCCGTTCCGGGCCTTCATTGCGGGCCTTCAGGCGGGAATGGGGCCTTATTCCTTGTCCGCCTCCTTGCGGCTGCGGGACTGCTGCTTCCTCTTTTTCAGGTTCTCGCGCAGCGCTTCCGCCAGACGGGCCTCGCGGGCCTTGGCCTCGCGGGTCTGGGCGGCGCGGTCCTGGCCCTTGCCGCCGGGGGTGCGGGGATCGAAGGTGGGGCGGCTGTTCTTCATATTCGGCTACTCGATTTCCGGGGCCCGGACCGGCAGGCGGCTGGCCCCACATAAGGGAGAAAGAGGGGAAGATAGTGCTTCGCGGCACCTTGCGCGAGGGGGGTCGCTGTGGCACTTTCCGCGCGCTTCCGAGGGGCCGGTTTCGAGCGGAACAGCTCACCTCCTGTTTACCATTCGGAGCGAGACTTCCAGCGGCCTTTCCGGCTGCTCCCGGTAGCGGCCTTGCCCGCCTCCCGGCATGCTGTGGTAGCTCAGTGGTAGAGCACTCCCTTGGTAAGGGAGAGGTCGAGAGTTCAATCCTCTCCCACAGCACCACTTTCTCCTCAAATCACCATTTTCCTCCTTCATTTCGTTTCCGGCCCCTTTCTGGGACCCGGTCTCCGCTTTTGGTAAGCTCAATGCCTATCGGGGAAGGAAGGATCTCATGACCAAGTTCATTCTTGCTCTGAGCCTGCTGGCTTTGACGATGCCGTCCGTGGCGAATGCGCATGGCGGAGGCTGCCGCAAGTCTTCACCGCCCGGACAGTGCTGCCACATGGACAACAGCACAGGCGTCGTGCACTGCCACTGATGCAAGTTTCCATTTCTGCTTATGGCGAGCGGACGAATCCCGCGGCTGCCCGCAGCGCCATTGCGTTCTCCGATAGCGGCTTTTGAAAAAACTTCACTCGACGTTTTGACGGACGGCGCGCATCTTCCCTTCGGGTTGGGGCGAACGAGATCGAGCAAACGGAGATTTGCCATGCCTCCCGTCGGTTTTCCCTGGTACGAGGCCGGGACCTACCCGGCGATCCGGGCCGTCATGAGCGACGGCGAGGACTTTCCCCCGACATATGGCGAATGGCTGAGCGAGGCGGAGCGCGAGAAGCGCCGGCTTGAGCGCAGGTATGGGCCCGTGCACTGCGTCTTCATCGAGCCGGAAGCCTTTGCCGCGTGGTGCCGCGTGAACGATCTGCGCGCGGATGCGGCGGCGCGAATGATGTTCGCCGAAAAGGCGGCGCTGCGCCTCTATCGCAAGAGCGCGTGAGCGAGGCGCATTCCCTTCGGAACGCAAGCGCTGGCGCATCGTTGGATTCCCACAAGCCAAAGGAGGAATCCCATGAGCGTGAAACCGCAGCGGCGCAAGGAAGAAGCCGAAGACAAGACCCCGAGGCAGGAACCGGGCGGCAAGACACATGGCGAGAAAGCCCTGGCCGACCGCACGCCGGACGCGCATGACATGATGGAAACGGACCTCGCCGCGGAAAAGATGGGCAACAACCAGTTGCAGGGCGACGACCAGCTCAACGTGCAGAACGAGAGGCACGCGCAGGCGGAGGTCACGACCGAAACCGAGAGTGTGATGGAAGGACTGAAGCGCCGCGAGCGCCACAAGGAAGAAACGGGCGATAAAGAGGAGTGACCCGGAACCTCAGAGACACTCATAGATCGCGGCGAGGAGCGCCTTGTTGCGCGGGTTCTGCCAGCGCGGGCCCATGTCGTTCGTGACATAGCCGAAGGCAACGCGCGCAACCGGATCGCAGAAACCGAGGGAACCGCCCGCACCGAAATGGCCGAAGGCTTGCGGGTTCGGCCCGAGCGGGCGCTCGGCCTGAGGCAGTTGGAAGCCGAGGGCGAAGCGGGATTCGCGCTCGAGAATGCGGTCGGGGCCGAAGGATTGTTCCTGCGTCGCGGCAGCGAGCATCTCCCGCGAGAGGATATCGACACCATCGATGCTGCCGCCCGCGGCGAGCGCGGAATAGACGCGCGCAATGCCGCGCGCCGTGCCATGGCCATTGGTCGAGGGAATTTCCGCGGAACGCCATTCCGCGCGGTTCACCCAGCCAGCACCCGAAATGCCCGGCGGGTTCCAATAGGTGTTCCACTTCATGAGGGCCGTGTCGTCGAGCGGCCCCTCCCCCTTCTCCGGCAGGATGGAGGGCCAGAGGAACTCGGCAGCGCGATGATGCTCCGTCAACGGAAGACCGATATGAACGTCGGCGCCGAGGGGGGCGGCGATCTCTTCGCGCAGGATTTCACCGACCGTCTTTCCGTTTGCGCGGCGGACAAGCTCGCCGACGAGATAGCCATAGGTGTTGACGTGATAGCCATGCGCCGAGCCGGGCTCCCACCATGGCGGCTGGCGCGCGAGGGCCTCCGCCATGCGGGGCCAGTCGAGCATGGCGCCATCGGGCAGGTCTTCGCGGATCGCGGGGAGACCCGCCTGGTGCGAAAGCATGTGGCGAAGGGTGATTGCTTCCTTGCCGTTGCAGCCGAACTCCGGCCAGAGACGATGCGCGGGCGCATCGAGATCGAGCGCGCCTCGCTCGACGAGGCGGAGCGCGACGAGCGCTGTGAAAGCCTTGCCGACGGAAAAGAAATTCACCAGCGTTTCGCGCGTCCACTCACGGGTGCGCGCCGCATCACGATATCCGCCCCGGAGATCGCAGACGAGACGGCCATCGACCATGAGCGCAATGGCGCCGCCGGGCTCGCCCCGCTCGGCGAAATTCGCGGCGAAGGCGTCGCGAAGGGGTGCGAAACGCGGATCGCAAGTGCCGCCAATGGGCGCGCTCATGACAGAAGCAGCGCGAGGAGGCTGAGCGCCATCAGCACCTGACCGAGATAATAGGTCACCCAGACGATAAGGCCGCGAGAAGGCACGGGCGTGCGGAACTTGTCGAAAGCGATGACGCTGTCGGAGATGACGAAGAGAACCGCGCCAAGGCCAAGCCAGGGCGCGCCTTCCGGGATCGCGAGCGCGGAGAGCGCCATGACCACGATGGCGACGAGATAGGCGCCGACCGGTAGCTTCAACTTGCCCAATGAAGGCGCGAGCGTGAAATAAAGCGCGATGGCTCCAAGCCCGACGGCAAGCGAAACGGCCTTCAGGGAGAGCGTCGCCGGTTCGCTCGCAAGCGGCAGCATCACGGCGATGTAGAAGAGGTGACTGACGAGAAAGGCGGCGAGACCGCGCGGAAAGTTGCGCGCATCGCCCTTCATGGCGAGGAAGAGGTCGCCAAGCGCGGAAAACAGAAAGGCCGCGGAGAGGAGCACGAGCGGCAATGCGGGGCCCGCGCCGAGCGCCAGAAGAGGCAGGGGCACGAGAAGCCCTATCGCCGCCGTCTTGAGGCCGGTCCGAAGCGGAGACGGGGCCTTGTGTTCGATCAGCTGATAGGCGATGGCGGCGCCAAGCGAAAGCACGCCCAGAGCGATGCGCAACGGATCGAGACCGTCTCCGGCCGCGAAGACTTCCTCAAACATTTCCATCCCCCTTCTTTATTCCCCAGTCTTTGTCCCTATGATCGCGGAAGGGACGGGAATGCAAAAGGACCAAAAATGAGCAGCGGCGCCCGCGCCATAGACAGCCCGCAGAATGCCCGTGCGAAGAAGTGGCTGGCGCTGACCGAATCGCGCGGCATCCGCAAGCAGGGTGAGTTCATCCTGTCCGGCCGGAAGACCGTGCCCGAAGCACTGGAAAAGCATGGCGGCCGCTTCACGGCGGCGCTGGCGCGGACGGAGAGCGATCTGAGCCGCCTCGCCCTTCCTGCCTCCATCGAACGCTTCGTGCTGGCAAAGCCTGTCTTCGAGGCGCTGGATACGAACGGCACGGGCTTTCCGCTCCTTGTCGGCCAAGTACCGGAAATGGCGGCGGCGGATTTCAGCAAGGAGGCGAAAGAGTTCGAACTGGTGCTCGCACTGGGCGACCCGTCCAATCTCGGCGCGGCGCTCCGAAGCGCGGCCGCTTTCGGCGCCACGCGCATCGTCCTGATGGATGGCGCCGCCCACCCTTTCCATCCCAAGGCACTGCGCGGCGGGGCAAATGCGCAATTCGGCCTGACCTTCGTCAAAGGAGGCGAGTGGGCAACCCTGGAGGGCGCGAAAGGCCCCATCGCGGCGCTGGATGGCACGGGGACGGATATCGAGACCTATGACTGGCCGCGAAACCTTCGCCTCGTGCTGGGCGAGGAAGGCCGCGGGCTCCCGCCGGGGCTCAAGGCGGAAAAGCTTTCGATCCGCACAACGGGGGCGGTCGAGTCTCTCAATGCGACAGTGGCGGCGAGCCTCGCGCTTTCGGCCCGTTTCCGGCGAATTTCGGTGAGGTGATCCAGCGCAGGGGCAAGGGCGTAGATACAGGGTGAGAGCTGGAGCAAGGAGCCAGCGGTTTATCTCCCCCCAGAGAGAGGCCCCCGCCCGTGAAATCGCTTCTCAGACTTGGTGTAGTTCTCGCAATTCTGTTTCCCGCGTCAAGTCTCGGCGCGGAAGCGGCAGCCCCGGTTTCCTCCCCCAAACCCGCGCTGTCCTTCCGCGTCGAGCGCGGGAGCGACCCCATCGGCACACACAAGGTCAGCTTCACGCGCAAGGGCAACGAACTTCACGTTGCAATCGATATAGACCTTGCCGTGTCCTTCGGACCGATCACGCTTTTCCGCTATGAGCACCGCAATCGGGAGACATGGCGGGACGGGAAGCTCGTGGCGCTCGAAACGGCGACGAACGACAACGGCACCGACTACAAGGTCAGCGCGAAGGCGACCGACAAGGGCCTTCAAGTAACGAGTTCCGCGAACGGCACGTTCATCGCGCCCGCGACGATCATTCCGACGAGCTACTGGAATCCGGCAACGATCGAGCAGACACAACTTCTCGATACGCAGAAAGGCCGGATCCTCGATGTCGAAGTGAAGCCGACCGCAACGCGCGAGGCCAGTATCGACGGCCAGGCCGTTCCCGTTCGCGAATACGAGATGACCGGAGATCTGAAACTCAAGCTCTGGTACTCGCCGAAAATGGAATGGCTGAACGTGATATTCCGGGCCCGGGGCGAAGATGTCGATTACCGCGTGGTGCGGATCGACCGTCAGGAAATCCAGCAGGTGGCACTGCAATGAGCAACAAGGGAAAAATCGTCTGGATCACAGGCGCGAGCTCCGGCATTGGACGCGCCCTCGCCTTGCGCATGGCGCAAGCGGGCTATCGCGTTGCGGCTTCGGCGCGCCGCGCGGACGAACTCGACAAGCTGAAGAACGAGGCCACGCAACAGGGCGGCGAGATCGTTCCCGTCCCTCTCGACACGACCAAACCGGAAGAAGTACGGGCGGGTGTCGACCGCATCGAACGGGAGATGGGTCCCATTTCCATCGCCGCGCTCTGCGCGGGCACCTATGAACCAGTGCTGGCACATGAACTGACAGCGGAAAAGGCGAGGCCCGTGTTCGAGCTGAACTTCATGGGCTCGGTAAACTGTCTCGAAAACCTGATCCCGCGGATGATCAGGCGCGGTGAAGGCCGGATCGCCGCCGTCGCATCGCTTGCAGGCTATTTCGGCCTGCCGACTTCCGCGATCTATGGCGGCAGCAAGGCCGCTCTCATCAACATGGCCGAAGCGCTGCAGCCCGACCTCGCGAAGCATGGCGTGAAGATGCAGATCGTCAATCCGGGTTTCGTTAAAACGCCGCTCACCGACAAGAACGAATTCGGCATGCCCTTCCTGATGGAAGTGGAAGATGCGGCGGAGGCCTTCTACCGTGGGCTGCATTCCGACCGGTTCGAGATCACCTTCCCGCGCCGCTTTTCCCTGATATTGCGGCTGTTGCAGATGTTGCCCTATCGCGCGGCACTCGCGCTGACAGGGGCGACGGTGCCAAAGGAAAAGCACCCAGCCTTCGCGCCGAAGCTCAGCCGTTCCTGATCTCCTCGAAAGCCGCAAGGGCGCGGGCACGCGCCCTTGCATGATCCACAATAGGCGCGGGATAGGTTTCGCCCAGCACGATGCCAGCCTTTTCAAGAATGGGGGGCGGGGCTTCCCAGGGCTTGTGGATATATTTCGCGTCGAGCTTCGAAAGTTCGGGCACAAAGGCGCGGACGTAATTCCCTGCCCCATCGAACTTCTCGCCCTGAAGCACGGGGTTGAAGATGCGGAAGTAAGGTGCAGCATCGGCACCGGACCCCGCCACCCACTGCCAGCTGGCGCGGTTCACCGCAAGATCGGCATCGACCAGCGTGTCCTCGAACCATGCAGCGCCTTCGCGCCAGTCGATCATCAGATGCTTGATGAGGAAGGAGGCGGCAATCATGCGAACGCGATTGTGCATCCAGCCCGTCTGCCAGAGCTGGCGCATGCCCGCATCGACGATCGGATAACCGGTTCGGCCGAGCCGCCAGGCTTCGAGCGACGCTTCGTCGCGCATCCAGGGGAAGGCATCGAACTCCATTTTCCAGTTCCCTGTGGCAATGTCCGGCCAATTGAAAAGGAGATGACAGGCGAAATCTCTCCACGCCAGCTCCCGCAAGAAAGCATCGCCCGCGCGCCCGCCGCCGCCCTCGGCATCGCGCACCACCTGCCAGATACGGCGCGGCGAGACGTCGCCCCAGTGCAGATGCGGCGACAGGCGGGACGTGCCTTCGCGGTCCGGCAGATCGCGCGCATCGGGATATTCGCTCATCGAACCTTCCACGAATGTTTCGAGACGCGCGTGAGCGCCGGCTTCGCCTGGCGTCCATGTTTCGCGAAGGCCGCCAGCCCAATCCGGTTTCACGGGGAGCAGGCCCCAATCCGCGAGGCGATCCGTCGCAATGTCTTTCACACGGTCGAGCTTTCGAGGCGCGGGAAGCGGCGCCCCAAAGGAGCGCTGCGACAATGCGCGCCAGAAGGGTGTGAAGACCTTGTAGGGATCGCCGCTTCCCGTCTTCACCTCCCACGGTTCGGCGAGAAGCGAGCCATTGAAACTGTGCACTTCCAGCCCCGCATCCGATAGAGAGGACTTGAGACGCTTGTCGCGGGCAGTCGCGCGCGGCTCGTAGCAGCGGTTCCAGAAAACGGCTTCGGCCCCAATCTCCCGTGCGACGACAGGGAGAATGCTTTCAGGCGCGCCGCGACGAAGGACGAGCGGGAGACCGAGCTTGCCGAGATTTTCGGACAAGGACGCGAGACTTCCATGAAGCCACCAGCGCGAAGCCCCTCCGATCTCCTCCTCCGGGTCGAGAATGAAAAGCGGCAGCACCGGCGCTCCCCGGGAGGCAGCGGCGGCGAGAGCCGGATTGTCATCGAGCCGAAGATCGCGGCGGAACCAGACAATGGATGGGGCGCGCTTGGATGCGGACATGATCTCGAAAATAAATTCAGCTGTAGAAGCATTACGAAGCAGGCGGCCGGGCGGATCAATTCGCGCCGGACGCGCAGATACATCGCAGGCGCCATCCCGGCTCACCATAGCCGCCGACGGCATAGTGCTGCGCGAGGCGACAATCCCAAAGCGCCACCATGCCCGGTTCCCAGGAAATGCGTATCTGGTTTTCGGGCGCCGAGAGCAGATTTCTCGCAAGTTCCAGAACGAGATCCCCCTCTTCCAAGGGGACGCCGAGAATCTGGCCCTCGCAATGGGCGCCAACGGCAAGATGCTTGCGGCCTGTCAGCGGATGAGCGGCCACAAGCGGACGGAGAGACGCGCCTGGCGCCGAGGGGAGAAGATGCAACGGATCGAGATAGGCGCGCATCGCCGGAGAAAGAGCATCATACGCACCGGCACGCGAGGACCAGATGCTTTCCGCGCCACACGAAGGAAGCCCCTCGACATGGAAGAGAGCGATGCGCGAAGAAGACTTGTTCCCGCAAGGCTCCGTCATCAGGGCGATGCAATCCTCGGGATGGGGGCATTCCGCCGCGCCACGCGGCGAGGCTGCACCGGTAGTCACCAGAAAGGACCGGCGGTGGGCGCCAAAGGAACGCATGAGCCCTTCCATTCCTTCCGCCGTGACCGGAACGGAGCGCAGAAACAGCACGCCGTAGTGCGACATGCTGCCCGCGAGCGACGCGGACAAGGCGGGCGGGGGCGGCACGGACAGGTCCACCCCTTTCACCTCGGCGCCAAGAATACCGCTCAAGGGATGAACGGAAAACGATTTCGAATGCATGATTATTTGCCCCGTGGTCAAAGCAGGTGCGGTTTGACTTTCCCCTTCAAATCAGTTGCACGTGCATTGCGAGGACATCCAATTGAAATCCGTAATGACCAAGTATTCACGACATGAATTTGCGCCGCGTCGACCTGAACCTCCTGACCATCTTCGATGCCATCATGACGGAGGGCAGCATCACACGGGCAGCGGCGCGGCTTGGCATGACGCAGCCGGCACTTTCAAACGCGCTGACGAGATTGCGACGGCTTGTGGACGATCCTCTCTTCGTGCGTGTCGGAAACCGAATTGTGCCGACAGCGCGCGCGGAGGCGCTCGCCCTCCCCGTCCGGCAGGCACTCGATCTCGCGGAGCGAGCGCTGAGCGGACATCCGGAAGAAACGGACCGAGAAGAAATACGTGTCTTCACACTGGCCGTGGGCGATGTGGGGGAAACCATCGCCCTGCCGCACGTCCTGATGCGACTGCGGCGGGAAACGGGGCGGGCACCGAGACTGCGTCTCAGATGCGCCCCGCTGGAAACGATCGAAAACGAACTTGGAAATGGCAACGTCGATCTCGCCTGGCTGGTCTTTCCGGTGAGCATACAGGAAGTGAACTCCGAACCCGTGATGCAGGATGAGTTCGTGTGCGTCGTTCCGGCGGCGGATGCCGACAAGCAGATGACGAAGGAGCGCTATTTGGCGATCGATCACGTCGTTCTCGGCGCGGAGATCGCGGCGGACGTTCCCGGCTTCGGCGGCTGGCGGCGCAGGCGCATCGCAATGGAAGTGCACGACTACGCACGGCTGGCCGCACTCGTCGCAACGGCAGGACTTGCCGCGACGCTGCCTAAGAGACTGGCGCAGCACTATTCGGCGACATACGGGCTCGCAATCCAGCCGCTGCCCTTCGAAATGCCCCCCGCCATCATCCACCAGGCATGGCCGCGCGCCCTCGACAGGGACAGCACGCATATCCGCCTCAGGCGCGCCTTCAAGGCGGCGGCGATGTGACCGGCCGCGGTTAATCCGCGCGCCTCACGGGGAGCACGAAGGGAGCATCCTCACCGCCGAACATGGCTTCGACACGATAGGTTTCGCGCAGATTCTCCGGCGTGAGCACGTCTTTCGGGGCGCCGTCGGCTTTCACCTTGCCGTTATCCAGCAGGACAAGCCGGTCGCAATACCGCGCGGCAAGGGACAGATCGTGCAGAACGGCGATGACCATGCGGCCCTCTCCTTTTTCATTGGGGGCAGCGTAGGCGCGCAGCACTTCCATGATGCGGATCTGGTGATAGGGGTCGAGCGCGGAGACGGGCTCGTCCACCAGCATGAGCGGCGCTTCGACGGCAAGCGCGCGGGCAAGCAGTACGCGGGCGCGCTCCCCGCCCGACAGCGTGAGCACATCACGGCCAATGAACTCCTGCACACCGGCAAGCCCGATTGCACGGGTGATGGCCGCTTCATCCTCCGCGCCTGCGCGATGGAAGGGCTCCAGATGCGGAAGGCGGCCAAGCGCAATGAGGCGCGAGACCTCGAGCGGCCAATGGCTGCCCGCGCCTTGGGCCAGATAGGAAATGGCGCGCGCCCGGGCGCGCGGGCTCATGGAGGAGACGGGCTTGCCGTCGAGCAAGACATCGCCGTCAAAGGGAATGAGATTCGCAATGGCGCGCACCAGCGTCGTCTTGCCGACGCCGTTTGGTCCGATAAGGCCGATGAACCGAGAACCCTCGGCCGCCAGCGAAACACCGCGAATGACGCGCGATTGCCCAAGCGATGCCTGAATGTTTTCCACGGAGAGACGCATTACGGGGCCTCCCTTCTCGTGCGAAGGATGAGCCAGAGGAAGAAAGGCGCCCCGACAAGCGAAGTGACGACGCCGATTTTCAGCTCCGGTCCATTGACGGGAATGCGCACGAGGATATCCGCCGCGAGAACGAGCGCCGCGCCGCCGAGCGCGGAAGGAAGGAGAAGCGAAGCCGGGCGCTGGCCGACAAGCGGCCGCATCAGATGCGGCACGACGAGGCCAACGAAGCCGATGACGCCGGTGACTGAGACTGCCGCGCCGACAGCAAGGCCAGTCCCGATGATGGCGCGGGCCGTGACGGAGCGCATGGAGAAGCCCAGCGTCGACGCCGTGTCCTCGCCAAGCGCGAGCGCATCGAGCGCGCGGTATGTCGACACGACGAGAAGCCAGCCGACGCCCATGAAGGGCAGGACGAACCAGACCTGCACCATGCTGCGATCCGTCAGCGAACCAAGCATCCAGAAAACGATTTCAAGCGCGGCATAGGGGCTCGGCGAAAGATTGAGCGCCAGCGAGGTGAGCGCGCCCGTGAAGGCGGAAATGGCGACACCCGCGAGAATGATGGTGACGATGGACGGATTGCGGCCCGCCAGAAGATAGAGAACGGCAAGCGCGGCGAGCGCACCGAGGATGCCGCCGACAGGCACGAAGATGGCCGTGCCCGCCGCAAGGCCCGAATAGAAGACAAGAACGGCGCCAAGCGCCGCGCCGCCCGAAGCACCGATAAGGCCGGGCTCGGCAAGCGGATTGCGCAGGAGGCCCTGAAGGCCTGCGCCCGTGAGACCGAGCGTTGCGCCGACGAGAAGGCCGAGAAGCGCCCGCGGCAAACGGATTTCCGTCAGCACCAGCCAGGCAATGTCGCGATCCGTTTCCGAGATCAGAGCGAGTTTGTCGGCAAGGAGTTCACCACCACGGCCGATATAGATGGAGGCGATGAAGAGGATGAACGTCAAGGCGGCGAGTGAGATATTCACCGTCCACGCGCTGAGGGGATTGCGGTTCATTCTGCCCCGCCTTCCGCGTCCATCGCGTCGTGCATGGTGGCGAGACGCGCGGCGGTGCGGGCGACGAAGCGCGTGCTGCAGGTCCAGTCGCGGGCGCGCAGGCGAACTTCCTCCGCGTGGCGCGCGCGATAAAGCCGCAGCGCCGGATGCTCCAGCAATGCATTCGCCTGAGAGGGCGCATCGGGCCGATAGATGCCGAGCGCGATAAGCTCAGGACGCATGGCTATCACGTCTTCAATATCCGGATAGGCAAGGCCGACGGCATTTTCCTCCCGGACGACATTGCGGAAGCCGGTCAATTCGAGGATATGGCCGAGGATAGAACCCGGCGTCGCGGCGCTGCCGAGGTCCTGATAGAGGATGGCGGTGGGCGCATCGGCACCGGGGCGTCTGGACGCCTCCATCTCCGCATCGAAGCGCGCGACGAGGGCCGCGCCCTCCTCTTCCCGCCCCAGCGCCGATGCGACAATGCGGATGTTCTCGCGGATGCCCTCGAAGTCATGTGCGTCCTTTACCGTGACCACGGCAATATCCATGCGGCGAAGAAGATCGAGCGTGAAGGGAGAGGTCCATTCATGCGCGAGGACGAGATCCGGCGCAAAGGGCAGGATATCCTCGATGCGGCCGTCATTCGGCGGCAGATCGCGGACGAGAGCGGCGACCGGCGAATCTTCGGGATCACGCCCGAGGCGGAACACGGATTTGAGCGTGCCAGGCGCGGCGAGCTCCGCGGCGATGATATCCGAGCAGAGATTGATCGAGACGATGCGCGCCGGACGGTGAGGCTCCGCCTGCGCCGCCGAAGCGGCGGCAAGAAGGCCAGCCAGAACGCTGAATAATAGAAGTCTCATCCTGCCATCTCGCGCTACGCATCCAGAAGATGTCGTCTCGCGGGGCACCCGCATTCTCCCGGCACACCCCGGCCCGGAGAGGGACGACAGCTCGCGGCAGGTTTCCTGGCTTCGGGTCATCGCCCCTTCCCGCCTTCCCGGCTCATGCCAGTGGCAATCGAAAAGAGGCTCGCCGCTTACAGTTGCGGGGGCAGCCGCTTCGCATTCCTTGCTGAATACGAGACGTTCCCTTTTAACCCCGGATTTGCGGCCGGGGCACCGCGAGCGGGCGGAGTGTAGACGCTCAATGTCCGCGGGAAAAGAGCGGCGCGTGATCGAGCTTCGGGAGGACATAGCGGGCGAAAAGATCGCATTCCTCCGCATGCGGGTATCCGGAGAAGATAAAGGCATCGAGACCGAGGGAGCGATATGTCTCGATCTTCTTTAGAACCTGGTCCGGATCTCCGACGATCGCGGCGCCGCAACCCGAGCGAGCCCGGCCTATGCCGGTCCAAAGATTGTCCTCGACGAAACCCTCCTCGTCCGCCTCATCGCGCATCTCGGCCTGCCGGCGAACGCCGAACGAGGAAGCATCCAGAGATTTCTTCCTAATTTCCTCACCTGTCGCATCGTCAAGCCTGGACATGAGACGGCGCGCGGCCGCTCGAGCTTCTGCTTCCGTCTCGCGGACAATGACATGAACTCGATAGCCAAAGCGAAGCAGGCGCCCATGAGAGGAAGCGCGCCGCCGCATGTCGTCAAGAACGGTGCGGATATTCTCTATCCTGTCTGGCCACATGAGAAAGACATCCGCCGCTTTCGCAGCCACCTCGCGCGCGTCGTCAGACAAGCCTCCGAAATAAAACGGGGGAAGGCGGTCATGCGGGTGCGCAATGCGCGGCGGGCCCAGCTCCAGATCGTAAAACTCGCCCTTGTGCGAGAGATGATGGCCGGAGAGCAGCGTGCGCAGAATTTCCATCACTTCGAGGGTGCGCCTGTAACGCGGGCCGCTTTCGAGCGTCTCACCGGGAAGATCGGAAGAGATGATGTTCACGGTGAGCCGGCCATGCAGCATGTCATCGAGCGTCGCGAGCTGCCGCGCGAGTTGGGGCGGCCACATCTCGCCGCAGCGCACCGCGACGAGAAGCTGCATATGCTTCAGGAGCGGCGCTACAGCTCCCGCGAAGGCCAAGCTGTCGATGCCGAGCGCGTAACCGGATGGGAGGAGAATGTTGTCAAAACCACCTTTCTCCGCGCGCATGACGATGTCGCGGCAATGGGCGAGGGAGCTGGCAAGCGCAGGGTCGGGAACGCCGAGAAATTCATAGTCGTCGTCGCACAGCGCCGAAAACCAGGATATTTCCGCAGGATGCTTCATGGCAGTCGTGCTCCCATGGATGTCTGCAATATTCCGTACCAGTCCGCGCGGGAGAGTCTGACCTTCAGCGCATCCGCGGCGCGGGCGATACGGGCCGGTTGCTGCGAGCCGATAATTGGCACGATCTTCGCGGGATGGGCGAGGACAAAGGCGACGGCAACCGCCTCGCGCGTGACGCCTTCGCGCGCGGCAATCTCGTCAAGCTTCGCGATGAGAGCCGAAAGCCGGGCGCCATCGGGCCCGCGCGACGCCTCTTCCGCGGACATGCCGAGGCGGCCGCCCGCGAGCGGCGACCAGGCGAGGACGCCAAGTTCCATTTCCATGCATTGATCGAGCGTGCCATCGAACAGAGGCGTGACGGCCCAGCAGGAAAATTCCGGCTGCTGCGTCGCGATGGGAAAATCGAGATGGGCCTGAAGCGCGGCGACCTGCGATGGTGTGTGGTTGGAAACGCCGAAATGATCGAACTTGCCCTGTTCCTTCATCTTTGTGAGCGCCGAGGCGATATCCGCCGGATGGGAAAGCATGTCCGGCCGATGGATCTGGAAGAGGTCGACGCTTTCGACCTTCATCCGGGCAAGCGAGGCGTCAAGCGCCCCGCGGAGATAGGCCTCGCTCGAATCATAGGGTGTGCCGGGTTCGATGCCGCATTTTGTGGCGAGAATGAATTGCTGCCGCAAGCCCGGCGCTTCCTTCAGAACTTCGCCCAGCAACTCCTCAGCCGCGCCGAAGGGGCAATTATTGTCGAGACCATAGACATCGGCCGTATCGAAAAGCGTCATTCCCGCCTCAAGCGCCGCATCGATACGGGCACGCGCCGTCCTCACATCAACGCCGGCGAAGCGCCACATGCCCCATGCAACGGGGAAGACCTCAAGCCCGCTCTTGCCGAGAGGACGCCGGTCGGGCGATATGGAGAGGGCGGTCATGAGAGGGCCGTTTCCTGTTGTTTGCCGGACAGTCTAACGGCAAGGCAGGCAAGAGACGAGAGGCCGCAGGGAGGCAAATCGTGAAGGACGTCATCCGATACGGGATCATCGGCTCCGGCATGATGGGCATAGAGCACATCATGAACATCAATATCATCCCCGACGCACGGGTGACCGCGATCGCCGATCCGCATGACGGTTCGCGCGAATGGGCAAAGGCGACCGCCGAAGGAGATATCTCGGTCTACGAGGACTATCGCGACCTGCTGGAAAGCGGATCCGTCGATGCGGTCATCGTCGCGACACCCAACTTCACGCATGCGGCGGTTCTGGACGATATTTTCGAGACCTCGCTTCATGTTCTCTGCGAAAAACCCCTCTGTACGACTTTCGAGGACGCCCGCGTGGCAGCGGCAAGGGCAAAAACCCACAAAGGTATTTTCTGGGTGGGAATGGAGTACCGCTACATGCCACCGGTGACACGCTTCGTGGAGGAAGTGCATGGCGGGACGGCGGGAACACTGAAGATGTTCGCGATCCGCGAGCACCGCTATCCCTTCCTCAAAAAGGTGGGAGACTGGAACCGTTTCAGCCGCAACACAGGCGGCACGCTCGTCGAGAAAAGCTGTCACTATTTCGACATGATGCGCCATGTCGTACAGGCGGAGCCTGTGCGTATCTATGCGAGCGGCGGACAGGACGTGAACCATCTCGACGAGCGCTATGACGGTGAGATGCCGGATATTCTGGACAATGCATTCGTGGTGGTGGATTTCGCGAATGGCGTTCGCGCGATGCACGATCTGTGCATGTTCGCCGAAGGCTCCCGGAACCAGGAGGAAATGTCCGCCGTAGGCGACATGGGCAAGATCGAATGCCTGATACCGGAGGGAAACATCGTCATCGGGAAGCGCCATCCTAAATCGGTCGAGACGGTGCATGTACCCGTGCGCGAGGAAGTGCTGAAGGCGGGCTTCCATCATGGTGCGTCCTACTATCAGCATCTCGCATTTCAGCAGGCGGTGCGCGAGGGTGGCGCACCGCAAGTGAGCGCTGAGGATGGGCTCAAAGCCGTGACCATGGGCCTTGCGGCGCACCGCTCCATCGAGGAGGGGCGGCCGGTCCTCATGAGCGAATTCGGGCTATAAGAGAAGAAAGAACAAGGAGAGACGGGAATGCTCACGCTTTATCATTGCAATGGCTCGCGCTCGATGCGTTCGCTCTGGCTGCTTCACGAGATGGGGATCGAGTTCGAGCTGAAGGAACTCACCTTCAGCATGGAAGGCCTCAGGACGCCGGAGTATCTCTCGATCTCGCCCTTGGGGCGCGTACCCTGCCTGGTCGACAAAGGTGTGAACGTGTTCGAGTCCGGCGCCATTGCGCAATATCTCGGCGAGCACTACGACCCGGAAGGAAAGCTGCACCGGCCTCAGGGGCACCCCGAGCGCACGGAGTGGCTCATCTGGCTCCACTATGCCGAGACCATGGCGGTGCATGGGGCGAGCCTCGTGCAGCAGAAGGTCTTTATCGCAAAGGAAGATCGCTCGCCTGTGGTGCACAAGCTCGAGTCGCGCCGCCTCGAAAAGTCGCTCGAAGTGGTGGACCGACACCTTGCCGACCGCGACTACCTGCTGAAAAGCGGCTTCAGCACGGTGGACACGAATGTCGGCTACAGCGTGCATCTGGCAAAAGGTTTCGTGAGCCTCGAGCCCTTTCCGAATGTCGTGAAATATTACGAGCGGCTTTCGGCGCGGCCGGCCTTCAAAAAGGCTGTCGCGAGCGTGCCGCTCGGCGAACAGGAACGCGCCTGAAGCCGCACTAGAGCTTCGGCACGCTCTCCATCACAGGCTTTGCTTCGCGGGTTTCCGTGAAGAGGCCCCAATGGGCTTCTTCGGGATGCGTTCCCTCGACGGGCGTCTCGTCATAGGCGCGCCAAGGCGCATCGAAGGCGGAGAACCAAGCAAAGGCGAGCTTGCGCGAGGGCGGCAACTGCTTCAAGAGCTCTTCATAGAACGCCTTCTGCTTTTCGGGCGTGAAACCTTCCTCCTCCGGCGCCGTCGGGACGCCTGTTTCCTTGACGAGGATGGCGCCGCAAAAGGCTTCATCCGAAAGACGCGCCCCCGCCTTCACCACGAAGTCCGCCCAGTTGAAGGGCGGCGCGTCCTTGAACCAGGGCTCGAAGACGGGGTGAATGTTGGCCGCCAGAAAATCGAGCTTTGCAAGCACGGGGCTCGCGGCCGGATCGTCGAGAAAGACGGAGAAGGGCTCGGTGACAGTCAGCGGCAGGCCGGGCGCGCGATCACGAAACTTGCCGATGACGCGCGCATAGTCATCCCATGAACCGCGCCTGCCGAAAACCATTTCGTTGCCGAGCGAGACACCCACGACAATTTCCGGATTGTTCTCCCATGCACGCAAGGCATTGCGGACCTCCAGATCGTCATCCGGATTCCAGATGCCGATGACGACCGCGCGATAACCCAGCTCCTTCGCAATACCGGGAACAAGCTCCGCGCCGCTATGCGAGCCATAGGTGACGAGACTGTCGAACCAGGGGCGAAGCGCCTTCAGGTCTTCGCGGATCGAAACCTCGCCTGCCTGCACGGGATTGCCGTCCCAGACCTTCAGTTCGGTCGGCTGGTAGGCGACGAAGCGGCCTTCCGCCATAGCGTCCTGAAGGCGGGAAAGCGCGGGCGCAGCCTCATCGCGCGCGGCACAAACGGGCGCACCGAAAGCCGGTGCGGCGAAGATGGAAGCCAGAAGAAGAGCTGTCAGGATGCGCATGGACACACGGGTAGCGCCCGTTTGTGGCGATTTTCGGAACTACCTTTCCATGGCGCGGAGAAGCAAAAGCCCGGCTCCTTGCGGGAGCCGGGCTCTCGTTAGTTCAGAAGCTCGTCAGGCTTTGAGGCCTTAGATGGCTTCCTTCAGGTCCTTCGCAACGCGGAAGGCGACCTTCTTGGAGGCCTTGATCTTGATGGCTTCGCCCGTCGCCGGGTTGCGGCCCATGCGAGCGGCGCGCTTGCGCACCTGCAGGATGCCCAGACCGGTGAGACGGACCTTGTTGCCCTTCTTCAGGTTCTTCACCGTGAGATCGACGAAGTCGCTGAAGAGTTCCGTCGCCGCCTTCTTCGACATGCCATGCTTTTCGGCAAGTTCGGCGATGAGCTTCGACATCGGCACCGTCGGCGCCGTGGCGGTCTTCTTGGCAGCGGCGGCAGGAGCCTTTGCGGGTGCCTTTTTGGCAGCGGGTTTAGTGGCCATGATTGAATTCCCTCGGATAAGTTCGGGACCGAGTTTCACTGAGTCGCGCGATTCGTCCAAGCGATAAGTTCATATTTGACGGGCATCGGAGCGAAAATCTGTTGAAAAGTGCCTGTGGCACGGGCATTTCGCAGCCGCACCCTTTCCAGAAGTCAGTCGAAGGCCTCGTCCCAGGTGCCGCGCGTGGACGCTTTCGAATATTCGGTGGCACGGTTTTCGAAGAAATTCGTGTGCTCGATGCCGTTCAGCATCTCGTCCATCCAGGGCAGCGGGTTCTTTTCCGTGCGGTAGATGGGCTGCAGATTGAGCTGCACGAGGCGACGGTCTGCGATGTAGCGGATGTAGCGCTTCACCTGCTCGGCATCGAGGCCCTCGACGCCGCCCATTTCGAAGGCGAGGTCGATGAAGGCATCCTCGTGATGGATGATGGTTTCACAGGCCTTGTAGATGTCCTTCTGGAGCTGCTCGGTCCAGATTTCGGGATTTTCGTCCACGAAGGTGCGGAAAAGTTTCATGGCCGAAACGGTGTGCAGCGTCTCGTCGCGGGCCGACCATGTCACGATCTGGCCCATGCCCTTCATCTTGTTGAAGCGCGGGAAGTTCATGAGGATGGCGAAGGAGGCGAAAAGCTGGACGCCCTCGGTAAAGCCACCGAAGACGGCGAGCGTCTTGGCGATGTCTTCCTTCGTATCGACGCCCCATTCCTGCATGTAGTCGAATTTCGACTTCATCTGCTCGTATTTCAGGAAGGCCTCGTATTCGGCCTCGGGCATGCCAATCGTGTCGAGCAGATGGCTGTAGGCCGAGATATGGACCGTCTCGATGTTCGAGAAAGCGGCCAGCATCATCTGCACTTCCGTCGGCTTGAAGACCCGCGAATAGTGCTTCATGTAGCAATTGTTCACCTCGACGTCGGCCTGCACGAAGAAGCGGAAGATCTGCGTCAGCAGGTTGCGCTCGGAATCGGTGAGCTTCTTCGACCAGTCCTTCACATCGTCGGCCAGCGGCACTTCTTCCGGCAGCCAATGAATACGCTGCTGCGTGAGCCAGGCATCATAGGCCCAGGGATAGCGGAACGGCTTGTAGACGTGGCGTTCTTCGAGAAGGGACATGGGACGGGCTCCCGTTTCTTTCGTTCGGCGCCATGCGCCAGAGACAAGAATGGCCCGGCCTTGGAGACCGGGCCACGAGCTTAGCGCCTTACTGACAGGCGAGGCATTCTTCATATTTGTTCTCTTCCTGGGCCTCTGCCGCGACCTGATCCAGCGTCAGAACGTCGAGCACCTTGCCCGGCAGAAGCGAGACGACTTCCGCCTTTTCCGCGCGCTGGATCGAAAGCGAGCGGCAGTAATAAAGGCTCTTCACGCCATGCTTCCAGGCCAGCATATGAAGGCCGTGGAGGTCGCGCTTGTGGACGTCGGCAGGCAGGAAGAGGTTCACGGACTGCGCCTGATCGACCATTGAGGCGCGGTCGCCCGCATGTTCGATGACCCAGCGCTGGTCGAGTTCAAAGGCGGTCTTGAAGACGTCCTTTTCCTCGTCGCTCAGAAAATCGAGATGCTGGACGGAGCCGCCCGTGGTGACGATGGAGGACCAGGTATCGTCGTCGTTGCGGCCCTTCTGCTCGAGAAGCTTCGTCAGGTGACGATTGCGGACGTTGAAGGAGCCCGACAGCGTCTTGTGCGTGAAGGAGTTCGCCGCGATGGGCTCGATGCCCGGAGAGGTACCGCCGGTGATGATCGAGATCGAGGCCGTGGGCGCAATCGCCGTCTTGTTCGAGAAGCGCTCGTTGAAGCCGTAATCCGCCGCATCAGGGCAGGCGCCGCGCTCTTCGGCGAGCTTCTTCGAGGCAGCGTCCACGCCTTCCTTGATGCGCGTGAACATGCGCTTGTTCCAGACCTTCGCCATGACACCCTCGAAGGGGATCATGTTCGCCTGAAGGAAGGAGTGGAAACCCATGACGCCGAGACCGACCGACCGCTCGCGCGCGGCGGCATATTTCGCCCGCGCCATGTCGTCCGGTGCACGGTCGATGAAGTCCTGCAGGACGTTGTCGAGGAAGCGCATCACGTCCTCGATGATCGTCGGGTGGTCCTGCCACTCGAGGAAGGTTTCGAGGTTGAGCGAGGAGAGGCAGCAGACCGCCGTGCGCTCTTCGCCAAGATGATCCTTGCCGGTCGGAAGGGTGATCTCGGCGCAGAGGTTCGAGGTCTTGACCTCGAGGCCCGCGAGCTTGTGATGCTCGGGACGCGCGTTGTTCACCGTGTCCTTGTAGATGATGTAGGGCTCGCCCGTCTCGATGCGCGAGGTGAGAAGGCGGATCCAGAGCGAGCGGGCCGAAACCGTCTTCTGGACCGTCTTGTCCTTCGGGCTGCGGAGATCCCATTCCTCATCCGCCTCGACGGCGCGCATGAAGGCATCCGAAACGAGAACGCCGTGATGCAGGTTCAGCGCCTTGCGGTTCGGGTCGCCGCCAGTCGGGCGGCGCATTTCCATGAATTCCTCGATCTCGGGATGGTCGATCGGCAGATAGACCGCCGCCGAGCCGCGACGGAGCGAGCCCTGGCTGATCGCCAGCGTGAGCGAATCCATGACGCGGATGAAGGGAATGATGCCGGAGGTCTTGCCGTTGCCGCCAACCGTCTCGCCGATGGAGCGCAGATTGCCCCAGTAGGAGCCGATGCCGCCGCCCTTGGCAGCGAGCCAGACATTCTCGTTCCAGAGGCCGACAATGCCTTCGAGACTGTCGTTCGCCTCGTTGAGGAAGCAGGAAATGGGCAGGCCGCGCTGCGTGCCGCCATTCGACAGGACGGGCGTCGCCGGCATGAACCAGAGCTTGGAGATGTAGTCATAGAGACGCTGGGCATGAGCCGCATCGTCCGAATAATAAGAGGCCACACGGGCGAACATGTCCTGATAGGACTCGCCCGGCATCAGATAGCGGTCGCGCAGCGTCGCCTTGCCGAACTCCGTCAGCAGCGCATCGCGCCCATGATCGACCTTCACACGGGGGCGCCCGCGCGTCTGGACCGCCTGGTCCTGATCGCCAAACGGCATTTCGGGTTCGGCAGATGCACGCGCTTCCTTGCGCACGCGGCTCACCGCGCGCTCGCCCGTGATGATTGCCGATACGCTGGCCTCAACCTCACTCATATCCACCGCTTTCGACGTGTCGTTCAGCATGTTCTGGTTCCCCGGTCTGCCTTGCTTCGCCGCATCCGAAGCGGGCAAAAGATCCCCTGCCGGCGAGCGGATAGTCTCTCGCCGTCTTCCTGCCCCGTATGCCGGGCAGAACTCGCTATTTCAGTGATTGCGCTACCGCTCTGAGAAGTTCCCCCGCGAAGCAGCGCGCGTCCAGATATAGTATCTGTCTGTTCCCCGAGGTCAATCAGTAGTGTGAGGCCGAAAGCAAAAAAATGGTAAACGCCTTGCCGCCCCTGCTGGCGGCGAAGGGAATTTTCGATGCATATTCAATGAGTTGATTCCGCAGCCCGTCAGTACCGAGGACCCCCGATGCCAGACACGACCGCCGACCGCCGCCCCCTCTATCCCGAGATCGAGCCCTACCGGACGGGAACGCTCAAGGTCTCCGATCTGCACACGATCTATTTCGAGGAATGCGGCAACCCGAAGGGGAAGCCTGTCGTCATCGTGCATGGCGGGCCCGGCGGCGGGAGCAATCCGACCATGCGGCGGACACACAACCCCGAAGCCTACCGGATCATCCTGTTCGACCAGCGCGGCTGCGGAAAATCGACGCCCCATGCGGAGCTTCGCGAAAACACAACCTGGGACCTCGTGGCCGACATGGAGCGCATCCGCGAGCACCTCGGCATCGATAAATGGCAACTCTGCGGCGGCTCCTGGGGCTCAACGCTCTCACTTGCCTATGCTGAGACGCATCCCGAGCGCGCCACCGAGATCATCCTGCGGGGCATCTTCACACTGCGGAAGCGCGAGCTCGACTGGTTCTATCAGGAGGGAACGGACGCCCTTTTCCCGGATGCCTGGGAAGAGTTCATCGCGCCCATCCCGGAAGCGGAGCGCGGCAACCTGATGGAGGCCTATTACAAGCGGCTCACCGGCGACAACGAGGCCGAAAAGATCGCCTGCGCCAAGGCCTGGAGCATCTGGGAGGGGACAACGCTCTCACTCTATTCCGACCCCGAACGCGTGAAGCGCTTCGCGGACGGGCACTTCGCCCTCGCCTTCGCCCGGATCGAGTGCCACTTCTTCATGAACAAGGGCTTTTTCGAGCCGCAGGACCAGCTGATCCAGAATGCGGGCAAGCTGAAAGGCATTCCCGGCGTGATCGCGCAAGGTCGCTACGACGTGGTGACGCCGATGTTCACGGCCTGGGAGCTCGCCAAGGCCTGGCCGGAAGCCGAGCTCAACATCGTGCCCGACGCCGGCCATACGGCAACGGAGCCCGGCATCGTCGATGTCATGGTGAGGGCGAGCGACAGATACGCCAAGGTGTGACGCGGGCTTCCATGCATATTCTTTATCTTGTGAATGCGCTCGACTCGCCGCCCGGTGTGCTGCTCGACGAAGCGGCGCGGATGGGCGCCAGCGCCACACAGATCGACACGGTGAATGGCCGCGACATGGGCAGTGGCAATGCGCACGGTGTGCCCGAGGCAGCGGATGGCTATGACGCACTCATCGTGCTTGGCGGGGTTATGGGCGTCTATGAGGCGGATCGCTACCCCTTCATCGAGGAGAGCAAGCGGCTGGTGCGGCGCTTCCACGAGGAGGGAAAACCGGTGATGGGCGTCTGTCTCGGTTCGCAGATCGTGGCGAGCGCCTTCGGCGCGCCGGTCTACAAGATGAGCGAAAAGCTCGAGGCGCATGAGGAATGGGGCTTCGTGCCGCAGACATGGGAAGCGGCGGCCGCAGACGACAAGCTGCTCCACGATGCAGCGCCGGAGCTTCGCACCATGCACTGGCATGGCGATACGTTTGACTTGCCGGGCGACCCGCCGGAAGACGTGGCACGGCTTGCAACACGGAAGGTTTGTCCCAATCAGGCGTTCCGCATCGGCGAGAAGACCTATGCCTTCCAGTTTCACCTCGAAGTGACGCGCGGCATTCTCGATGGCTGGACGACATTGCGCGCGAAGGCTCTCGATGTGCCGCGCGCAGAGGTGGAGGCGCTGATCGAACCGCAGATCGAGGCCTCGCTCGGCGCGCAGGAAGCGTTCGCGCGCCGCACAATGCGGCGCTGGATGGAGCTTGCGTGAGGTTCAGAAATTCACGCGACGCGAGATGGCGCCATCGACCACCATGTTGATGCCGGTGGTGAAAGAAGACGCCGGGCTTGCCAGAAAGACGGCCGCGTTCGCAATGTCCTGCGGTGTCGCCATGCGGCCGGTCGGGTTGCGCGACATGGCCTGCTTGAACATGTCGGGCATGTGCTCCTCGATCATGTTCCAGACACCACCCTTGAAATAGACGGTGCCGGGCGAAACCGTGTTCACGCGGACATGATCGGCGGCGTGCTGACGTGCGAGGCCCTTGGCGAGATGGATCTGCGCCGCCTTCTGCGCGCCGTAGGCGTTGGCGTTGTCGTTCTCGGCAGCCGAGATCGAGGAGATGAAGGTGGCGGCGGCATCGCCCGACTTCTTCGCCGCCTCAATGAGGAAGGGAAGCGCCGCCTCGAAGGCGTTGACCGCGCCGAGCACGTCGATCTCGAAGCAGGCGCGCCAGGATTTCTCGTCGTTTCCGTTCGCAAGCGCAGAGGCATTGGCGACCAGAATATCGAGGCCGCCCATGGCCTTCGCCGTATCCGCGATCCATTTCTTCAACCCTTCGCCGTCCGCGATGTCAGCCACGCCGCCCGTCGCCTTCACGCCGAGCTTCGAGAGCGCGGCAACGGCTTCATCCACCTGATCCTGATTGCGGGCGCAGATCGCGATATCGACGCCCTCCGCCGCCAGTGTTTCCGCAATGGCGCGGCCGATGCCGCGCGTGCCGCCCGTGACGATCGCCTTCTTGCCCTTGAGACCGAGATCCATGGCTCTTGCCTTTCTGAATAATGTTGCCGTTGGGAGGCACTCTATCGTCCCGGCCGCGACAGACCAACCGCAGCCTTTCTCTCCGAGATCAGAAGGGACCGCGCGGATCGTCGGCGATGAAAAGCTCGCGGAGCGCACCAAGGGCGCCCCGCCAGCGCAGCCGGAATTGGGTAAGGAGATTCTCCTCCTGGGGCGGATCGAGATCCAGACCAACCTGACGCACCGAGCCGTCCTGTACCTGGATCGCAACAAGCACAATGCCGCCCACACGTGTGCGGGCGCCCTCCTTGATATCCTTGCCAAGCCGCGAGCGCATGAACTCCTCGAGGGTGAGTTCGCGTTCCTCCGCCTCGAAAGCAAGCCCGTACATATCCGCAACGAGGGCCGCACTGGCCGAGCCCTCAAGAATGAAATCGACCGTGCCCGCCTCTTTCGCCTGGCTGCGCATCCGCCGCGCGCCGAAGAGACGGTCCAGCGTCGGGATCATTTCGGCGGTCGTCAGCATCATCACGACATCGCCCGGCTCCACACCCCGGTCGAAGCCTTCCGTACGGACGACACCATCCCGCATCACCGAAATAACCGTGGTGCCCATAGGCAAAGGCAGACGGTTTACGCCGCGCCTGAGAAGCAGGCTCATCGGATCGACGGTGTAGGCCACGACGCTCTTGCCCTTGCCCGCAGGCAGATCGAGTTCCACACGGCGGTTCGGCGTCGGACGCGGCGGCAGTTCGACTTCCGCAAGGCGAGCGGCATAGGGAACGGTCCAGCCCTGGAGTACCAGCGAGACAAGCACGATCACATAGGCGACGCTGAAGAGAACTTCCGCGCCCTCGACACCGGAAATGACGGGGATCGTGCCGAGGAAGATGGGCACTGCGCCGCGCAAACCGACCCATGAGATGAAGGCTGTTTCACGCGGCGAGAAACTGAAAGGCCAAAGGCATGCCAGAATGGTGACCGGGCGGGCGATGAAGATGAGGAAGAATGCAACGCCAAGCGCAGGCAGAAGGATCGGGAGCAGCGCAGAGGGCGTCACCAGCAGCCCCATCATGAGAAACATGCCGATCTGGGCGAGCCAGGCGACACCATCGGAAAAGCGGGAAATTTCGGTGGTCGCGCGATGCTGGTTGTTCCCGAGGATGAAGCCCGCGACGAAGATTGCAAGAAATCCGCTGGCGCCGGCCGACTGGGTGAAGGCGAAAACAAGAAGGCCGAGGGCACCGGCGAGGATCGGATAAAGGCCGGAAGAGAGCTGCAGCCGGTTCACAGCGCGCAGAACCGCATATCCGCCGACTGCACCGAAGAGGAGCCCCCCGAACATCTGCCAGAGGAAATCCCAGATGAGATCAAGCGCATCGCTTACATCCGCGACGTTCCGGCCATGCACCGCGACGCCCACAAGCGCAAGCGTCAGAAAAATCGCCATCGGATCGTTCACGCCGGATTCGAGTTCGAGCGTGGCCGCGACGCGCGGCTTGAGCCGGAGCCCGTGGAGATGAAGCAGGAAGAACACGGCCGCGGCATCGGTCGAGCCGACAATGGCGCCAAGCAGAAAGGCCTCTGCCCACCCGAACCCGAAGAGGAACTTCGCGGCGAGACCGACCAGAGCAGCGGTCAGCACCACGCCGATCGTGGCGAGTATGATACTGGGCCCGAAGGCGCGATTGATCGTTTCTCGGCTCGTCCGCAATCCGCCGTCGAAGAGGATGAGGGCCAATGCGAAGGAGCCGACGAAATAGGCGACGCCGTAGTCATTGAAGACGATGCCGCCCGGCCCATCTTCCCCCGCCAACATGCCGAAAGCGAGGAAGACGAGCAGCAATGGCGCGCCGATCCGCGAGGACAGAACGCCCGCGAAGATCGAAAAGGTAATCAGACCTGCTGAAACCAGAATGATCTGGTTGGCAAAATCCATTCCACGACACCAATGCTCATGCGGGTCCTGCCGACTGCATGGGCATTGCGGCCAATCGGAGCAGAAATCCCTCGAATCGAGACGACGAAATTGGATTCAGTCTACAACAACGAGACGCATTTGGTGCGCGCAATCCGCCGGAAATGGCCGTTCGCTCAGCTTTTTCCGCCCTCGGTCTTTTGCTTCCGGGTCTCTGCCGCCTTCTTCGCCGATGCGGAGCGTTCCGATGCGGGACGATTTGCCGAGGCCTGGCCGCCCTTGCGTCCGCCCTTGCGGGATGCGGCATGACTGTCCCTCGTTCCCCGGCCGGAACCGGACTTCTTGCCGCCTCCCTCCTCCTTGTTGACGGTGGCCCAGGCCCGGCGCTCGGCCTCCTCCTTCTTCACGCCGCGCTTCTCATAGCCCTCTTCGATGTGTTCTGCCTTGCGCTTCTGCTTGTCCGTGTAAGCCGACTTGTCGCCACGGGGCATGGCTCTTTCCTCCCTTTGCGATGCCCGCCCGATCTCAAAACGCGGCGCGGCAACCGCCGGTTCCTCCGCTCAATTCTCTTTCCGCTGTTCGGCGATGTGCAGGCCCGTCTGACAATTTGTCCGGGACGGGCCCGGCCAATGTCCTTATTCTTGGCGGCAAATAAGCGGCATGGCCGCAATCAATAAGACAAGAGGAGACGGGGATGGATCTCGCCATGAAGCCCGAGGATGTCGCCTTCCGCGACGAGGTGCGGGCATTTCTCAAGGAAAATCTGACGGAAGACCTGAAGGCCCATGCGCGGCTGACGCCGGGGATTCTCGCGGACCAGGACCTGCGCGTCGAATGGCTGAAGCGCCTCTACAAGCGGGGCTGGGCAGCGCCGAGCTGGCCGAAGGAATATGGCGGGGCGGGTTTCAACGTGATGCAGCGTTTCATTTGGGCATCGGAATGCGCCGCGGCGGGCGCGCCCGCCGGGTCCAACATGGGCCTCTCCATGGTTGGGCCGACGCTGATGGGGCACGGCACGGCAGAACAGAAGGCGCATTACCTGCCGCGTATTCTGGACGGCACGGACTGGTGGTGCCAGGGCTATTCGGAGCCAGGCTCGGGCTCGGACCTCGCCTCGCTCCAGTGCCGCGCGGATTCCGACGGCGACGACTACATCATCAACGGTACGAAGCTCTGGACCACCGGCGCGCACCAATCGAACAAGATGTTCTGCCTCGTGCGCACCAACCCGAATGCCGAGAAGAAGCAGGAAGGCATCTCCTTCATCCTGATCGACGACTTTCCGGCCAAGGGCATCACCATCGATCCGATCATCACGCTGGCGGGCGACCACGAGGTGAACCAGGTCTTCTTCGACGATGTGCGCGTACCGAAGAAAAATCGTGTCGGCGCTGAAAACAATGGCTGGACGGTGGCCAAGTATCTGCTGGAATTCGAGCGCGGCGGCGCGGCCCATGGCGCAGCGCTGAAGAATGCGCTCAACAAGCTGCGCATCATGGCGAGCCAGGAGCGCGACGGCGACGGACAGAAGCTCATTGACGATCCGGCCTTCCGCCGCAAGATCGACGAGCTGGAAGTCGAGGCAACCTCCGTCGAGTTCACCGAACACCGGATCATGTCGCAACTGTCGAACGGGCAGAACCCGGGTGCGGCCGCCTCGATCATCAAGCTCAAGGGTGCGGATACGAACCAGAAGATCACCGAGCTTGGCGTTGAGGCGATCGCCTATTACGTGCAGCCCGATGTGATCGAGGCCCGTACCTGGGGCTCCAACACGAAGCCCGTGGGACCGGACCACACGCTCATGGTGATGCCGAAATATCTCAATACCCGAGCGCAGACGATCTTCGGCGGCTCGAACGAGGTTCAGCGCAACATCATGGCGAAGGCGGTGCTGGGCCTCTGAGCCAGGAGAAACCGGAGATGAGCGACTGGAAACTGCCGCGCGAAGGCGGGTGCCTGTGCGGGAAGGTGCGGTTCCGGATAACCGCACCTCCGCTGCTCACCATGGCGTGCCATTGCAAGGGCTGCCAGCGGCTGACGGCGAGCGCCTTTTCGCTCAGCGCCGCCGTTCCGAGCGACGGCTTCGAACTCGTGCAGGGCGAACCTGTCATCGGCGCGTTACACGGCCCGCACAAGCACTATTTCTGTGACTATTGCATGAGCTGGCTGTTCACCCGGCCGGAGGGAATGGACTGGTTCGTGAATGTCAGGGCCCCGATGCTCGACGATCCGGCAGGCTTCTCCACCCCATATGTCGAGACGGCGGCGGCGGAGAAGCTTCCCTGGGTGAAGACGCCAGCAGTCCTCAGTTTCGACAGATTTCCGGACCTCGAAGCCATGAGGAGCGCCGTGGAAGAGTTTGCAGCCCGGGGCAGCCCGGCTTAGTTAGCTTCCGGGTCGCGGCCGACGGCCATGCGATAAGTCAGGCGCGCCAGCTCCGTCGTGAGTTCGGCGCGCTTTTTTTCACCGACATCGAGGAAGGCCACTTCGAGGATTGCGTTGTAGAGCATTTCCGAGATGAGCCAGGCATCTTCCTCCGGCATGGGAAGGTCGAGCGCGCCGGCGGCTCGGATACGGACACGCTGGGAGAGGGCGGCAAGCGCTGCGCGCGTTTCCATCACCACGGGAAGCTGCGGCACGAAGGGCACCTGACGCAGCAGGACACGAAAGACATCGCGATCCTCCACCATCGAGCCGACGGCGCGCGAAATCATATGAGCGACGGCAGGCCACGGCTCTTGCCCAACTGCCTCCGCGAAGGCCTCCTCCATATTCGCCTCGACCTTTGCCATCAGGCGCGACGTCAATTCGGCGACAATCGCCTCCTTGTTGGGGAAGAACTCATAAAGAGTGGCGATGCCGACGCCTGCCTCTTCGGCGATGCGATTGGTCGTCAGCGTCTCATAGCCGCGCCTCGCCAAAAGCCGAGCAGCGCCTTCGAGAACCGCATCGAAACTGGCGCGGGAACGGGCCTGTTTTGGCCGTTTTTTTGGTTTGAAATCAGTCACTTGAGAGAAACCAAGAGAGACAATGGACGGCGATCTCGCCGCCATGCGAATCCGAGTTTTCCGAGCAATTGCTTGGATTAGAATGCCCTGGAATTCAAACCCAAAGCAAGGCGGAAAGCTCCATGAATATGCAGGCCAAGGCACCGCACACCGCAAAGCCCGTGGCGCGCGGTCCGCAAGTGAATTTTCTGGAGCCTACGGGAGATCCGGGCCTGAGCGGCCCCGGCTCGCCGGCATGGAAGGTGTTTCACAATCCGCTGGCGATTGCAGCGGGCGGGATCGCCGCCGTGATCCTCGAACTTGCCGAGCCTGCGGTGCGGGCAGGCGTGTGGGATCATTCGACATTCAAGGTCGATCCGATCCAGCGCATGATCAACACGGGCGCCGCGGCGCAGGCCGTGACCTATGGATCGAAGAAGGCGGCGCAGATGACATTCGACCGCGTGACTCGGATGCATCAGCGCGTGACCGGCACGACGCATGAGGGCAAGCCTTATGAAGCGATGGACCCGGAACTGCTGACCTGGGTACATGTGACGGCAGCCTGGGGCTTCCTGCAGGCCTATATCCGTTATGCCGATCCGAAGATGAGGCGCGAGGAACAGGACCGCTATTACCGCGAGGGCGCGGCCAAGGGCTATGGCTTCGGCGCGAAATGGGTGCCGCAGAGCGTCGACGAGGTGGAAGCCTATATGGCCGAGAAGCTGAAGGGGCTCTACGTCAACGACACGGTGCAGGAATTCATCAGGATCGTGGGTGACGCGACGCCGATGGGCAAGGCCGCGCAACCTCTGCAGCGCCTTCTTACGCAAGCAGGTATTGATCTGTTGACGGAGGATATGCAGAAGGCTTGCGGTGTGCGCGTGACGCATCCGCTTGGCGTGACCGGCGTGCGCGCAACGGTAAAAGCGCTTGCTGCAACGGCGCGTTTCGTCACGCGGCGGACGGGAAACGGGCCTGCGGAACAGGCTTGCCGCCGCATGGGCGTTTCGACAGACTGCCTCTACCCAAACTGAGGAACGGGACGCGTGCGTGACGCAGCGTCCGCCTGAATAAAGACGACAGGGCAGGAATATGGACCTTCATTTCTCGGCAGCCGATGCCGCCTTTCGCGACGAAGTGCGCGCCTTTCTCGACGAGAATCTGACGCCGGAACTCGCGGAAGCAGGCAGCCTCACCACCTCCGTTTTCACGGACAAGCAGTGGAATCTCGCCTGGCAGAAGATCCTCTACAAGAAGGGCTGGGTGGCGCCGAACTGGCCGGCCGAATATGGCGGCACCGGCTGGACCGAGATGCAGAAATATATCTGGGTGTCGGAATGCACGCGCTACGGTACGCCCAATCTTTCGCCGATGGGACTTCGCATGTGCGGGCCCATGCTGATGAAGTTCGGAACGAAGGAACAGAAGGATTATTACCTGCCGCGCATTCTTTCGGGCGACGACTACTGGTGTCAGGGCTATTCGGAGCCGGGCGCCGGATCGGACCTCGCGTCCTTGCAGCTGAAGGCGGTCAGCGATGGCGACGACTATGTGCTGAACGGAACCAAGATCTGGACCACGCATGCGCATTTCGCGAACATGATGTTCTGCCTCGTGCGCACGGATGCGAGCGGTAAGCCCCAGGAAGGCATCACCTTCCTCCTTCTCGACATGACGACACCCGGCATCAAGGTGGAGCCGATCATCACGCTTGCCGGCGAGCATGAGGTGAACCAGGTGTTCTTCGACGATGTGCGCGTGCCAAAGAAGAACCGCGTCGGCGAGGAAAATCAGGGCTGGACGGTCGCCAAATATCTTCTCGAGTTCGAGCGCGGCGGTGCTTTTGCCGCATCGCTCGAAGTGGGCATAGAGAAAATCCGCGAAGTCGCATCCAGCGAGCGATCAGGCGACGGCACGCGACTCATCGACGATGAAACCTTCGCGCGAAAGATTGCCGAAGCCGCCATCGAGGTGAAGGCGATGGAGATGACCGAGCATCGCGTGATGGCGGAACTCGCGGGCGGCAAGAACCCGGGCCCTGCCTCCTCCATGCTCAAGACGCGCGGCACGGAAATGCGCCAGCGTCTCGACGAGATCGCCATCGAGACGATCGCTTTCTATGCAGGCGCGGATCAGCACGATGCACGAACGCCGGGCTCGAATGTCGAACCTATCGGACCTTCGGAAGGTATGGTCTTCATGCCGACCTATCTGAACAACCGCGCCGCCTCCATCTATGGCGGTTCGAACGAGGTTCAGCGCGGCATCATGGCGAAGCTGGTGCTGGGGCTATGACCTTCAGGCCTTACGCGCGATCAGCAGCGTCGTCGTCTGGGTGAAGACCGTCTCGTCATTCTGGTTCATCAGGATATGGCGGTTCTTCACGACGCCGCGATCTAGCTTCGAGGCGGAAGGCTTCGTCTCGATGCATTCGATGACGAGGCGGAGCGTGTCGCCGAGCTTGGCCGCCTTCAGGAATCGCACCTCGTCATAACCGAGAGCGCCAATGACGGCCGTTTCCTCCGGCAGACGCGAGGCCAGCCAAAGGACGATGGCCTGCACATGCGTGCCGCAGGCCGTCAACGTGCCGTAAATCGATTTCGCCGCGGCGACTTCGTCGACATGGAAGGGCTGCGGGTCCCACTTCGTCGCGAAGGAAACGAGTTCGTCCTTCGTCAGCTCATAGCGGGCCGGAATGTCGTGGCGTTCGCCCACGGCAAAATCGTCGAAATAGCGCATTTCTTTCTCCCGATTCACGGCGAACGAGGCCCGTCATCAGCATACCGCAACCAGATCATTTGCGCCCACGCCAGCCGCTCCTGTAATTTCGGGTACCGCGTCAGCCTCGGGAAAGACAATGGGCATCATCTGGGAAGAAGGTAACCGCTTCGAGCTGAACGGCATCAGGTTTCAGTTCATCGGCGAACTCAGGGAGCTCTTCGCTCTCAAGGAAGAAGATGGTCTGGTTCTCGGCAAGTGGCGCCGCGTGCTAGATGCCTATATTGACGCGATGTCCGGCCTGTCCCCCCAGAACATCTTCGAATTGGGAATATTCCGAGGCGGCAGCGCGGCCTTCTTCAACGAATGGCTGAGCCCGGAGAAGCTCGTCGCCATAGACTACATGCAAGCTCCGACGGATGGCTTCAAGGCTTATCTGGAAAGCGCACCAAATGCAGGGCGCATCCGCCCGTACTTCGGCATCGACCAGGCGGACAAGCAAAAACTCGGAAGTATCTGCAGAAGGGAATTCGGCGACGCGCTTCTCGATCTCGTGATCGACGATGCTTCGCATCTGCTCGACAAGACAAAAACCTCGTTCAACTTCCTCTTTCCGAGGGTGAAGCCTGGCGGCCTTTATGTAATCGAAGATTGGTCATGGGCGCATATGGACGATCCCGACGGAGTCTTCCGGCAGAGATTTCATGCCGAGCCTGCAATGTCGAATCTCGTTATCGAGATCATGCTGGCATCGGCCAGACGCCCCGATCTCATTCCCGAAGTGCGCGTTTTTCCAAGCTGTGCCTTCATCCGCAGAGGCGAAGGGGAGACCGGAGAAGATTTCGATATCTCGCGCGAGAGCTTTCACCGCGGGTCGCCGATAGGCGGATCCGATCTGTTTGGCCGCTGAACAAGGTTGCAGGCAGAGTTGTAGTTGCCCGGGCGGGGAGTGCTCCTGTACCTTGGCCCTCTGATTTTACCGGCGCAGGAACGACAATGAGCATCGTCTGGAACGACAAGGGTTTTCAGCTCAACGGAACCCAGTTCCAGTTGATCACCAACCTGCACGATCTTTTCGCGCTCAAGGATCAGGAAGGTCTTGTACTCGGCAAGCCGAGGGATCTCATCGAGACCTATCTAGATCTGTTTTCGGATTTTTCAGCCCCCCGAATCTTCGAACTGGGGATTTTCCGGGGTGGCAGCACTGCCTTCTTCAACGAATTGCTGAGGCCTGAAAAACTCGTCGCAATCGACTTCATGGAAGATGCACGACCCGGCTTCAAGAACTATCTCGACACAGGTGCCAACGCTGCCAGCGTCCGCCCCTATTTCCAGGTAGACCAGGCCGACAAGCAAAGACTCGACGAAATATATACCTCAGAGTTCGGCAGCGCCCCGCTCGATCTCGTCGTGGACGATGCATCGCATATGCTCGAGCAAACACGCATCTCCTTCAACTTTCTCTTTCCCAAGCTTCGTCCCGGGGGCTTCTATATCATTGAGGACTGGTCATGGGCGCATGTCTACGATCCCGGGAAGATATTCGACAAGAATTTCGGCGGACAGCCCCCGATGTCCAACCTCATTATCGAGATCATGCTGGCTTCCGCCTATCATCAGCGTCTCATCCCAGAGCTGCGCATCTATCCGACATATGCGATCGTGCGCAAAGGCGACGCAGAAACCGGCCCCGGATTCGACATTGCCAAGCAATGCTTCGTGCGCGGAACATGCGTCGGAGGCGGAGACCTGTTCGCCTGAGAAAGGCCTAAAAGCCGCCATCCGGCAAATGGTTCTTGCGGCAGAGGTTGTTCTACCCTTACGCGACGCTGCCAATTTTCTCCGGACGAACCGATTTGCGAGAGGCGACTGTCGCGAAAATCGTTGCAATACGCTCTGCACAAGACGCTCCCTCCACGCAAAAGGCCCGCGAGTTTCCCCGCGGGCCTGAAGCATAGACCTTCGTAATTCGCTTACGCGAATTCGAAGAGGCCGGCAGCGCCCATGCCACCACCGATGCACATGGTGACCACACCGTATTTCACGTTCTGGCCGGCCTGCTTGCGGCGGCGGCCTTCGAGAAGGATATGGCCGGTGCAGCGCGCGCCGGTCATGCCGAAGGGGTGACCGATGGCGATGGAGCCGCCATTGACGTTGTACTTTTCCGGGTCGATGCCGAGGCGGTCGCGGCTGTAGAGGCACTGGCTCGCGAAGGCTTCATTGAGCTCCCAGAGGTCGATGTCGTCGATCTTGAGGCCCTGGCGCTCGAGCAGGCGCGGAACGGCAAAGACCGGGCCGATGCCCATTTCGTCGGGCTCGCAACCGGAGACCGCGAAACCGCGGAAGACGCCGAGAATGTCGAGACCGCGCTTTTCGGCTTCCTTGCGCTCCATCAGGAGGACGGCGGCGGCGCCGTCTGACAGCTGCGAAGCGTTGCCTGCGGTGACGTACTTGCCTTCCTTCACCTTCTGGCCGTTCTTGAAGACCGGCTTCAGCGAAGCGAGGCCTTCAAGCGTCGTGTCCGGACGGTTGCACTCGTCCTTGTCCACCGTGTAGTCGACGAGCGACTCTTCGCCGGTTTCCTTGTTCACGACTTTCATCTTGGTCTGCATCGGGACGATTTCGTCCTTGAAAATGCCGTTCTGCTGGGCAGCGGCGATGCGCTGCTGGCTGCGGAGCGAATATTCGTCCTGGTATTCGCGGGAGACGCCATAACGCTCGGCGACGATTTCGGCCGTTTCGATCATCGCCATCCAGAGCTCGGGCTTTTCCTGCATGAGCTTCTCTTCGGTGAGACGATTCACATTCTGGCCGCCCATCTGGACGAGCGAAATGGACTCGACGCCCGCGCCGATCGCACAGGGAACGCCTTCATTGACGATCCGGCCCGCGGCCATGGCGACAGTCTGCAGGCCCGACGAGCAGAAGCGGTTGACCGTCGTGCCCGAAGTCGTGACCGGGCAGCCGGCCCAGATCGCGGAGAGGCGGCCAATATTCATGCCGGTGGCACCTTCAGGGGCGCCGCAGCCCATGATGACGTCTTCGACTTCGCCCGGCTCGATGCCGGCGCGCGCGATGGCGTGCTTGATCGCGTGGCCTGCCATGGCGGCGCCGTGCGTGTTGTTGAAGCCGCCGCGGCCAGCCTTGGCAAGGCCGGTACGGGCGGTCGAAACGATGACTGCTTCTCTGGACATGGACGGTCTCCCGAAGGGGTTAGCTGGCTTTTCAATTGCCCGGTTGGATGGCGAGGCCGGTCGCAGGCGTTTGCCGCCTTTTGGCATGGTTCCGGCCAAGTTGAGCCGCACCATAAACGGCCATGAAGTTCGCTCAAAGCGGAATCTCGGTCATTTTCCGTAGGGTTGGCGCAGATGGATTGTTGAATTTTGAACAACCTGCCGACCGCATATGACAGGGGTGCCCAAATCTTGCCTTCAAATTTCCCCGTAACCGCCGCGAGTGAACCCGATGCGGGTCACATTCGTTTTCCATCTTGAGAGCGTTGAAGGCGGGCCGCCAACGAATGGTCCGCCGGGTCCATGAAAGATGGAAGGGGTAGAAAGATGAAACCGCTGACCGTTGTCGCCGCCCTTGGCCTCAGTACCGCGATCGCCACCGCGCTTGTCGCGAACACGGCCGTTGCATCCGACCCGCTGCCCCTGCCGCGTCCGGACATCATGAGTGAGAGCAAGGCGCTCGGCATCGAGGAGCGCAAGATCACCGTGAGCGCGATCGACCCCGCCGCACCGCGTACGCCCGGCTATGGCGTGAATGACAGCGCGCGCATCACCTTCCCGATCTATTTCGCCGAAGGCTGGACGACGACGAACGACGCCGCGGAAGTTGCGCTGCGCGCGGCCGCCGAGGAGATCACCTATCGCGGCCTTCAGGACATCACGGTCGCGCCTTCCGACGCCGCCATGATGTCGAGCGACCTGTCGGTCCAGCGCGATGCAGAGAAGCGCGCCGAAGCCGTTGCGGACGGCCTCGAAAAATACGGCGTGCCGGAACGCTGGATCGCCGTGAAACCTTACGCGCTCTCGGGCGTTTAAATACCGAATTCGCTCTTCGCGGCGGCAATCCTCCCCTCGCGCCGCCGCGTTGCACCAAAGGCCCGGTGCCGTCTCTCCCTCATCCCCCACCGGGGACGGCATCGGGTCCTTTACCCCTCGCAGTAACTCGGCCCGCCGCTCCTCCGGCGGGCCGTTTCCTTGTGTCCGGTTGCACGACGGTCTAGATAGAGCGCCATTATCGATTTTCCCTTCCCCCGGATGCTTGTCTCATGAGTTCAAAACAGGTCGATACGAGCGGCTTCGGCGCCTATGCCGGACCAGTTCTGCGCAACGATGAGGGCGCCTTCATCTTCGAGATCGCGGATCATCATCTGAATGCCGACGAGAGGCTTCACGGCGGCATGATGATGACGCTTGCCTCAATCGTGCTGGGAAGCGTCGCGAAGGAGGCGGCAGCGGAGAAGGCGCCCGGCGCGACGGTGCGCCCGCTCTCGCTCAATTGCGACTTCGTGAGCGCGGGCGAGAAAGGCGACACGGTCGAAGGACGCGCGGAGATCACGCGCGCGACGCGAACGGTGCTCTTCATTTCGGGCGAACTGCGCGTGGGTACGCGGATGCTGATGACGGCAACCGGCGTCTACGCGATCAAGGGACCGGACGAGACGTGAGAACGCCCCTCCCCTCTCCCGTGACCGTCGCGGCGCCACCGGGCTGGAGGCTTTCATCGCTGCACGATCCGTTCGAGGCCCATGTGGGGCCGATGTTCGAACGCGAGGAGAACGGCGAACGCATTTTCGGCTTCTTCGCCGACGAGCGTCATCTCGATGAAAACGGCGCGGTGCATGAGGGCATGCTGATGACGTTCGCGGACGCTTTTCTCGGCAGCGCGGCGCATCGCGGCGCCGGCGGACGAAGCTGCGTCACACTCAGCCTGCAGGCAAGTTTCCTCGCCGAAGCGAAGGCGGGCGACTTCATCGAGTGCCGCACGCGCATCGACAAGACGACGCGCGCGATCATCTTCGTATCGGCGAATTTCAGCGCCGGCGGCGAGGACGTGATGACCGCGACGAGCCTCTGGAAAGTGCTGGGCGAACGCTGAAGACGCTTGCGCCAAGACACAATGATCGCTTGCGCGAGGCATAATGATCGCTTGCGCGAGGCTGGCGGAACCGCTTTTCTATGGCCCAAGAAACGGGCTTGTATTTTCAAGGGAGGCCGGACATGGCGATCAATTACGACAAGCTGATGAGCCTGAAGGCGGAAGGCCAGGAATTCAGCTATGGCGACCGCGAGACGATGCTTTACGCCCTCGGCATCGGCTTCGGACGCGATCCGCTGGACGAGAAGGAACTGCCTTTCGTCTACGAGAAGAACCTGAAAACCGTGCCGACGCTTGCAACCGTCGTGGCCTGGGGCGCGGGCGCGATCGGCGACAGCGGCATCAACTACGCAATGGTGGTGCATGGCGAGCAGAAGCTGAAGCTCTACAAGCCCCTTCCCGTCGCCGCGAAACTTCTTGCCGACAGCCGCGTCGTCGGCGCCTGGGACAAGGGCGAAGGCAAGGGCGCGATCATCGTCACCGAAACGGATCTCACCGAAAAGGGCGGCGACAAGCTCTGCACACTGACATCGACGATCTTCGCGCGCGGCGATGGCGGCTTCGGCGGACCGCGCGAAGGCGCGCCGGAACCCCACAAGATTCCCGACCGCGCACCCGACATGAGCGTGGACGCGGAAACGAAACCCGATCAGGCACTTCTCTATCGCCTTTCCGGCGACCGCAATCCGCTTCACTCCGATCCGGAATTCGCGAAGGCGGTCGGATTTCCGAAGCCGATCCTGCATGGTCTGTGTACGTATGGAACGTGCTGCCGCGCGATCATCTCGAACGCGCTCGACTACGATCCGACGCAGATCACTGGCTTCGATGTGCGCTTTTCGGCGCCCGTTTTCCCCGGCGATACGGTCACTGTCGACATCTGGAAGGACAAGGGCCTCATCTCCTTCCGGGCCCGCGTGAAGGAGCGCGACGCCGTCGTCATCAACAATGGCAAGTGCGAACTGAAGGGCTGAGGCGGGGATAAACAGGCCCGTTTTCGAACCCACTGTCATCGAAACGTCACGATAACGTCACAAACAGATCCCGGGCCCTTTCGCCGTTCACGGATGAACAGGGCCCGGGGACAAATCGGGGCCGGGCGGGAATGACTCCGCCCGGCCCTTTTCATGGACAGAAAAGATGTCCCCGGATTCAGACAAGCCCGAAAACGCAGCGCAGGACGGCCCGGCCGACATATCCCCGGCGCTCACCGTGAACCCTCCGTTTACGGGGGAAATACGCCCGGGCGACACCCACGATCCGGAAGACCCGCTTTCGCGGATGGAAACGCTCATCGCCGCGGGCGAGCGCGAAGGCGCCATAGCCCATGCGCGCCAGGCGGCCGCCGACCGCGAGGCGGAACGATGGTCGAGCGGGCTCGTCGCCGCTCTCGCCCATTGCCTGATCGATCTCGGCGAGCCGGGCGAGGCTGCGGCGCTGATCGAACCCCTCGCCGCGGAAGGACGCGCGAATGCCCGGATGCTGACGGTGCTTGCCCGCGCCCGGACGCTCGAGGGGCGGCACGAGGATGCGCTCGCCGCGCTCACCGAGGCGAGCTATCTCGACGGCCGCTCGGCGGAGGTTCTGCTCGCGCTCGGCGCGGCGCGCATGGCGGCGGGCGACACGGCGCGCGCCATTGCCGATCTCGAACGCGTGCTGCGGGTCTCGACGGGAGAGCGGGCGGAGCAAGGCGAAGAGAGAGCGGAAGCACATTTCCGCCTCGGCGAGGCATGGGCCTCGCTCGACGAGACCGAGAAGGCGGCGCGGCATTTCCGCTCGTCGCAGACGGAGGATCCAAGCGACCGGCGAGGCGCGGGCATCCGCCTTGCCGAACTCGAAGCGCAGCCCGCCCCGACAAAGGCGAGCGCGGCCTATGTGCGCGCGCTCTTCGATGGCTATGCGCCGCGCTATGACGGCCATATGGTGGAGACGCTTTCCTATCGCGGGCCGGAACTGCTCCACACGGCGGCGGAGGAGGCGGGCGCGCTTGAGGGCGCCTTGCATGACGCTGTCGACCTTGGCTGCGGAACAGGACTTTCAGGGGCCGCCTTTCACAGCGCCTGCAAGACGATGCTCGGCATCGATCTCAGCCCCCGCATGTGCGCGGCGGCGGAAGCGAGCGGCTTCTATACGCGCGTCATCGCGGGCGAACTTGTCGCGACGCTCGAAGCGGAAGCGGGGCCCTTTTCCCTCGCCATTGCCTGCGACACGGTGATCTATCTGGGCGATCTTGCGCCGCTTTTCTCCGCGCTTTCAGCGAAGCTTTCGCCGCAAGGCTGGTTCGTCTTCTCGACCGAGAAGTCCGACGGCACCTCCGAGGAAGCGCAGGCGCGAGGCTTCGAGATCGGCCCGTCGCGCCGCTTCCGCCATACGGAGGACTATCTGCGCGAGCTCGCGGAACGCTTCGGTTTCGACGTTCTGTCGCTCGGCAAGGCGACGCTCAGGACGGAGAAACGCGTGCCGGTGGAAAGCTTTGTCTGCGTCATGCGGCGAAGGTGAGCGGGAAAAGAAAAGGCCCGCATTCCAAAGAATGCGGGCCTCAACGATGGCAAGCCCTGGGGGGGGGGTGAGCCTGCCGCCGGTACTTCCATTCGAAAGGGTTTCGCTCAGAAGGCGGACATGGCCGAAACGGTCCAGAGGCCGAGCAGGCTGAGCGCCATGGCGAGCCAGGCAAAGAGATCGCCATTGCCGCTGCGCGCCTGGCCGCGCCGGATATCGCGAGCCTCCCGGCTGAGGCGATGCTGACGGCACCGCGCGAGAATGGTTTCGACCTCAAGCTCCTCGACCGGGGCCGGCGCCGGACGTCCATAGACGCGGCGGCCGAAGGCACCTGCGGGGGCGCGGTTCGCGGGCTCAGCGATAAAGCCGCGTTCGAACCGGTTAAATCCTGGACCGATGGCGTTCATGCTGCTCACTCCACCTTGACTGACTTGCCGGTGCATCCTGCTCCGGCGGCGCCTGTTCCATGAGGGAAGCTTGGTCCGAGTGTCACGCTCACTCAACGAGGGTTATGTTCTGATTTGTCGAGGACTGTGTGCGTCAACGCTTCCGCCTTGCGGAAAAGGCCGGTATCCTGCGGCTTAACCATCACCCTTCCGCAGACTGACGAGGATGCAGATGAACCGCATCGCCCCCGCCCTTCTCTTTTGCCTTCTCGCCATTGCCGCGATGCCGGGGAGGGCTCATGCCGAATGCGACACGCAGGGACCGATCAACACCTGCCTCGACGACAGCCCCGCCTCCAGCGAGGACGAGAGCGAGGTCTATGAGCGGCTCGATGGCGGCAGCTATGGCGGCCGCCCCGCCGAAACCAAGGCGGGCAAGACCATCACCATCGGCGACACGACGGTGACGCTCGGCCAGACGGAAGAAGAGAACCAGCCCTGGCAGCCCTTCAACCGCCAGTTCGGCGACTATGACAGCCTCGCCCGCGAGGACCCCCCGCGCGAAAGCGGCAATCCCATGCAGTTCAAATGCTATGCGGATGGCTGCTACTGAGAACGGCGCGGCAAGGGGCGGACAAGCCAGCGCCCCCTTGCTAAGGTTGCCGCCCGCAACCGGAATGCCGGAAAATCGTTATTTTCTTCATGCCCCGCCGACACAAGATCCTCGCCGCGCCGACGGCTCTCAGGCCGACGCCCGTTCCGGCGCTCGCCCTGGCGCTGACACTGTTCGGCGCGGGCCTGCCGCTCATGGAAACCGGCCCCGCCGCAGCGCAGGTCTGGGAGCCGGGCGACCCGCCGAGAGAAGCCTACGGGCTTCCCGGCGAGGAGCCGCGGGTGCCGGACGCACCGCCCGACACGCAAACGCAGGCCGGTGAAACGCAGGCCAGTGAAACACAGGCCGGGATGATGCCCGTGGCGGAGCCCGGCGACCGCGAGGAAGAAAAGACGGCACAGCCTTCCGGCACGCCGCTGGCGCCGAAGCGCGAGGCGGAGCAGACAACTGCCGAACCGGAGGCGGCCGACAGAATCGAGGCGAGCGATCCCGAGGATTTCCTCTGTGCCCGCGCGCCGGCAGGCAAGGCCGCAACCGTGCCTCCGCCTTTCGACCGCTGGCTGGTGCGCGTGTGCTCGCCAAGGGGGCAGGCGCTGGTGCCGGTGCTCGGCGAGGCCTGGGTGGCGCATAATTCCGCCGACCCCGTTTCCATTCTGGCGATGCCGCCAGGCGCCGTGCCACCGCCGACGGCAGGGGCCTTCGACGCACGCTACGACATCCGCTTCGACATTCTGGAGGGCGGCAAGGCGGAGGGCGAAAGGCTGAGGCGGGCGGAAGCCCTGCTGGCGGCAGCGACGCCAGCAGGCGAAACGCCGTTCAAGCCGGACGCCATCTGGCAGCTCGATGCGGTGAGCAACGTGGCCGCCACGCGCTACAATCTCTTTTTCTATCTGTCGGGAGAGAGACCCGGACGGATCATCGCCTGTCTCGACCAGTGCCGTCAGGCGCTCTTTCTCGACGTGCTGACGGGACAGGAAGCGAAAGACGCGATCGGGCGGCAGAGCCGATAAAATTGACACATATCGTGCCGATAGATAGAAGCGTGGCGATCCTCCCGCCGGGGAGGACGACCAAAGAAGGGGAGCGGAACGCAGACCATGACCAGGGGCTATGAATTCTACGGCGCGGAAGTCAGCTATTTCTCGGGCAAGGTGCGCGCCTATATGCGCTACAAGCGTATTCCCTTTTCCGAGATCACGCCGACGCGCGACATCTATCGCAACGTGATCCTGGCGCGGGTCGGCTGGCCGGTGATTCCGGTCATGGTGACGCCGGAAGACGAGACCTGGCAGGATTCCACCGAGATCATCGACAATTTCGAGACAAGGTTTCCCGACCCTTCCATCTATCCGCAAGGCCCGCGGCAGAAATTTGCCGCACTTCTCATCGAGGTGTGGGCGGACGAATGGCTGAAGATTCCGGCCATGCATTACCGCTGGACGAAGAATCGCGACTTCGCCATCGCCGAATTCGGGCGGCTGTCGCGCCCCGACCTCGACGAGGCGGGCCAGCGCGCGACGGGCGAGGAAACGGCGAAACCCTTTGCCGGCGCCCTGCCCGCACTCGGCGTGACGCCGGTGACGGGACCCGCCATCGAAAAGAGCTATGAGGGGCTTCTCGCCGAGCTCAATGCGCATTTCTCGAACCATGATTTCCTTTTCGGTTCGCGGCCTTCCATCGCGGATTTCGGACTTTACGGACCGCTCTATGCGCACCAGTACCGCGACCCGGCATCCGGCGAGATCATGAAGCGGATTGCGCCGAAGGTGGCCGAATGGGTCCAGCGCATGACGAAGCCGCCGCATCCCAAGGGCGGCGAGTTCCTGAAGAACGACGAGATGCCGGAAACGCTTGCACCCGTCCTTCAACGGATCATGCGGGAATATCTGCCGGTTCTTCTCAAGACGGCCGACGCGCTGAAACGCCACGTGGAAGCCCATCCCGAACTGATCGCCGGCAAGGAGCCGCTGCCGCGCGCGCTCGGAATGCATGAATTCGAGCTCGAGGGCGCAAGGGAGAAGCGCGCGATCTTCACCTTCGATCTCTGGATGCTTCAAAGGCCGCTCGATTTTCTCGCCGCGTTGCGCGGAAGCGAGCGCGAAGCCGTCCTTTCCATGCTAAAAGAGGCGGGAGGGGAGCAGCTTGCCAGCTTCCCGCCCTATCCGCGCCTGACAAGGCGCCAGTTCAAAGTGGTACTCGAATGAAGGAAGGCGGTTTCTTCTCGCGGCTCTTCGGACGACGGCGCGGCCCCTCGCAGGGGCAGGCGCAAGCACCGGACACCGCACCGGAAGCACCGCCGGAATTTCCCAAGCCAAGAGGAGCGTCCATGTCGAGCGAAGGCCTGCACGAAGAGAACCTGTCCCCGGAAGCGCTGAACCTGCATCGCGCCATCGTGTCGCTGATGGAAGAGCTCGAAGCCGTGGACTGGTACAACCAGCGCGCCGAGGCCTGCACCGATCCGGAGCTGACGAAAATCCTCGAACATAATCGCGACGAGGAAATCGAACATGCGGTGATGGTGCTCGAATGGCTCAGGCGCAACAATCCGCGCTTCGCCAAGGAAATGAAAGAGCGGCTCTTCAAGGACGGGGCGATCGGGAAGGACTGAGGGGAACTCCTACCTCACCTGACCGCCATCGACGACGAGAACCTCGCCGGTGATGAAGCTCGCACGCGGGCTCGCGAGGAACAGCGCGGCATCCGCGATTTCTTCGACCGCGCCGAAGCGGCGGAGCGCGACCTCGCGCCTGATCCAGCGGTCCCAGGCTTCGGGGCGCTCCTTCGTGTTCCTGTCCCAGACGCCACCCTCGAACAGGATGTTGCCGGGCGCGATGGCGTTCACGCGCAGGCCCTCCTTCCCGACGAATTTCGCGAGCTGGCGTGTCAGGTGATTGATGCCCGCCTTCGAGGCCGCATAGGTGAGCGAGGTGCCCATTGCGTCGACGCCCGCAATCGACGAAATCAGGATGAGGCTCGCATGTTCGCGCGTTTCGCGCGGACGCTTCAGGATGCGGCGCGCAGCCTCGCGGGCGAGATAGACGGAGCCGAAAAGGTTCTGCTTCATGTCGGCATCCCAATCCTCGTCGGAAACGTCGAAGCCGAGCGGCGCACGCGACAGGCCGACATTCGCGATGGCGCAGTGAAGGGGCCCGAGCTTTTCTTCCGCCGCGTCGAGCGCGGCGGCGATTTCTCCGCTCGCCGTCATGTCGCCCGCGACGGTGAAGATATTTTCCGGCTTCACGCCTTCGGCGATCAGCGCCTCGCGCGCCTCGTCGAGCGATTTCTCGCCGCGCGCGGCCATGCCGACTTTCGCGCCCTCGGCAGCGAAGGCACGCGCCATGCCGAAACCGATGCCGCGGCTCGCGCCGGCGATGAAGACATGCTTGGCCGTCAGTTCGAGATTCATGGAGCCCTCCCCTGTTCGCATTGGCCGCAAGGGTAGCGGCGGTGGCGGGACATGCAAGCGACGCAGCGTCAGGCTGGCCGGGCGCGGGCTCCATTGCGGGGGCAAGCGGGGCTCCCTAGACTTTCGCCCAAAGAAAATGCCCGGGAGGAGGAACCCCATGGACTACCAGCAGATCAAGACCGAGAAGCGCGGCAATATCCTCATCATCACGCTGAACCGGCCGGACCGGCTGAACGCCTGGACGGGACGCATGGCGGCGGAACAGGCGGACGCCATCAAAAAGGCCAATGACGATCCCGATATCGGCGCCATCGTGATGACGGGCGAAGGCCGCGGCTTCTGCGCGGGCGCGGATATAAGCGACACGTTCCAGTCGCGGATCGACGGTGAGGACCGCAACAACGACAATGGCGGCATGCCGGGCGATGTGGACTGGATCGAGCTCGTGCGATCTTCGAAGCCGATGATCGCGGCGGTGAACGGACCGGCAGTCGGCATCGGCGTCACCATGATCCTGCCCTTCGACGTGATCGTGGCGGCGGAGGAAGCTAAATTCGGCATGGTGTTCGTGAAGATGGGGATCGTGCCGGAGCTTGCCTCGTCGCACTTCCTCGTCAGCCGGATGGGCTGGGGCCATGCGAACGAGATGATGCTTTCGGGACGGCTCTACCCGGCAGCGGAAGCGAAGGAAAAGGGGCTCTGCGAATATGTGGTGCCGGGAGCGACGCTGCTCGACAAGGCGCTGGAGATCGCGGGCACCATCGCGGAGAACCCGTCGCGGCAGCTCCGCATGACGAAGCAGCTCATCTCGCAGAATGCCTGCGAGACCGACATGAAGGCGGCGCAGAAGCGCGAAATCGACGCGCTGAAGATCTGCTACACGTCGCCCGAACACAAGGAGGCCGTGGACGCATTCCTCAACAAGCGCAAGCCCGACTTCAGGAAAGCCGCGCAGCAGGCGGCGGAGTAGCGCCATGGCATATGAGGTCGAGCGCATTCCCTTTCACCTGCACTGGCAGGAAAGTTCTCCCTTCAAGGAAACCTATGCAGGCGCGCTCGACACCATCGTCGTCGAAGGCCAGCACCTGAAGCCGAAAGGCTCGGCGTCGAAGACGGTGCTGATCTTCATGCATCCGACGGGGACGATGAACCTGCTGCCGATGCCGAATGCGCTGGCGGCGGCAGGCATTCCCTGCCTCACCTGTGGGAGCCGCTATCCGCATAATGACAGCGCGCTCATCATGGAGAAGGTGCTGCTCGATCTCGGACACTATGTGGCTTACGCGAAGGAGAAGCTCGGCTACGAGAAGGTGGTGATGGCGGGATGGTCCGGGGGCGGATCGCTTTCGATGTTCTACCAGTCACAGGCCGAGAAGCCGACGATCACGGCGACGCCCTGGGGCGATCCCGTGGATGTTGCGGGCGCGGGGCTCATCCCCGCCGACGCCGTGCTGCAGCTTGCGGCGCATGTGAGCCGCGCGATCACGCTGACCGAGTGGCTGGACCCTTCGATCCGCAACGAGCTCGACCCCGACGACCGGGACGTGGAACTCGATCTCTACGATCCGCGCAATCCGAATCAGCCGCCCTATACGGACGAGTATCTCGAACGCTTCCGGGCAGCGCAGATTGCGCGTTCGGGCCGCATCGACGCCTGGGTGCGCGGCACGCTGGAACGCCTGAAGCGGGAGGGGCGGGGCACGGAAGAACGCGCCTTCGTGGTTCACGGGACGATGGCGGACCCGCGCTGGCTCGACCTTTCCATCGACCCGAACGACCGGAAAGGGCCGAACTGGTGCTTCATGGGCGACCCGAAGACGGTCAACATGATGCCGGCCGGCCTTGCGCGCTACTCGTCGCTCCGGGCCTGGCTTTCGCAATGGTCCTACCGGGAAAGCCGGGCAAACGGGCCTAAATGCGCCGGGGATATTTCCGTGCCCGTGCTCGTCATCGAGAACAGCGCGGATGACGGCTGCACGCCCTCCCATGCCGCGCGCATCTATGCAGGCGTGCAACATGACGACAAGGAACTTCATGTCGTGAAGGGCGCGACGCATTATTATATTGGCCAGCCGGACAAGATGGCGGAAGCTGTCGCCATCGTGGCCGCGTGGCTCAAGAAGAAAAAACTGCTGGATTGAACTTCATGAATTCCGTTGTGCGTGAGACGCCGGCGCGGCGGCAATTGCCGCTGCCGGAGGGGACGATTTCATATCTCGAATGGGGATATGACGAACCGGGCAAGACACCCCTTCACTTCGCCCATGCCAACGGCTTCAACGCCATGACATACAGGCGCATTCTGGCGCCGCTGGCCGACCAGTTTCACGTGCGCGCCTGGGACGCACGGGGACACGGGGCGACGACGCTGGCCGCCGATCCCGGCAATCACCGCAACTGGTATGTCTATCGCGACGACCTGATCGAGATGGCGGAAGACTTCGTGAAGGCGACGGGACGGAAGATCATTCTGGCCGGACATTCCATGGGCGGTGCGGCGAGCGTCATGGCGGCGGCGGCACGGCCCGACCTCGTGCGCGGGCTGGTGCTTGTCGATCCGGTGATGATCCCTTCGGGCGCGCGCTATGTGATGCTGCTGTCGCAACTCTTCGGGCTCAAGGGCAATCCGCTCGCCGACGGGGCGGAAAAGCGGCGCGCCGTCTTTCCCGATCGCGAAACCATGGTGGAGCGCTATGCGGGACGCGGCGCCTTCCGCACATGGCCGCGCGAATTCGTGGAAGACTATGTGCAGGGCGGCACGAAGATCCGCGATGACGGGCAGGCCGAACTTCTGTGTGCGCCCGCATGGGAAGCCGCGAATTTCCGCGCGCAGGGACATAACATCACGAAATCCGTGCGCAATCTGCATGTGCCCTTCGCGATGCTTTACGCGGAACACGGATCGACCTGCCGCCCGCCCTTCCCGATGCTTCTGAAGCGGCGCGACCCGAAGGCACAGGTAACGCAAATTCGCGGCGCGACTCATTTCCTGCCGATGGAATTTCCGAAGCTCGTCGCCGACGAAATCCGTGCGTTCAGGGACCGGCTGGAGGCGGAGGGGCGTTAGAGTCCGGAATGCTCCCCGGGCGAAGCCCTCATCGAAGTTTCAGTGTCATCCCGGCACTCGTTGCGGGGACCCAATCCACGCTGCGGCAAACCGACAAGCGAGTGGGCCCCGGGGACAAGCCCCGGGGTGACAGTATTTGTTTTAGTGCGGCCCGTAGCTCCTGAGCAGTCCGGCGCCGATGCGCTCGTTCATGATTTCGGTGCTGCCATCCGTATAGGCGGCGATCTTGGCGCAGGCGATGTGGCGGTGGAGGCCATGTTCCTCGCGAAGGCCGGCCGCGCCCATCGACTGGATGCAATCGGCGAGACGGGGAAGCGTGACACGGCCGGCGAACTTCTTGGCGTGGGCGGCCGCCATGACGGCATCTTCCTCGCGGTCGATGAGATGCCCTGCATGAGCGACGAGGCCGCGGAGCGCCTCTAGATCGTTCGCGACATCGCCGAGCGACCAGTTGAGCCCCTGATGTTCGAGGAGGGACTTGCCGAAGGCGCGGCGCTCCGCGCCATAGGCGAGCGCGGTTTCGAGCGCATGGCCAAGCATGCCTACGCACATGGCAGCGACATAGACGCGGGCGCCGTTCACGCCCTTCATGGCGAGTTTGAAGGCTTCGCCCGGCGGGGCGATCATGTCTTCGTCGCTCGCGAGATAGTTTTCGAGCATGAAGCCGCCCGCGCCGATCGCGTGGCCGCCCATGAGATCGTAGGCGGGGCGGCGCGTGAAACCGGGCTTCCGCGCATCGACGAGGAAACAGGCGATGCCGCGCCAACCCGCCGAGGCATCCGTCTGCACATAGGTGATGAAGAGATCGGCGATGGCGGCATTGGTGATCCAGCCCTTCTCGCCGTCGAGACGCCAGCCGCCCGCGACCTTTTCCGCACGGGTGCGGATGGAAGAGAAATCGCTGCCCGCGCCGGGCTCGCTCAAAGCCGTCGCGCCAAAAATTTCGCCCGACATGAGCGCGGGCACATGCTCCTCGCGATGCTGCGCGACGGGGGAGACGGCGAGACGCGCGGCGACGTTCTGTGTGTTCACCATCGAGAAGGTGAAGGCCATGTCGGCGCAGGACATTTCCTCGCAAAGGGCGAGCTTGACGAGATAACGGTGGCCGAGACCGCCCTGCTCCTCCGGCGTTTCGAGGCGGAGAAGGCCGAGGGACGCCGCCTCGCGCAAGGCTTCCACCGGCTGACGGCGCTGCCGCTCCCATTCATTCGCATGTTGCGCGACCGTCTTCGCCGTGAAGGCGGCAGCGCCGTCGAGGAATGCCGCTTCCTCCGCCGTCAACGCGCTTCTCAGAAATCCTCCCATGCCGCTCCCCTTTTTGTCAGACGCCGAGGCCCTCGATCACCAGCGATTCAAGGTTCGCGCGCATTTCGTCCGGGATGGGGATCGCCTTGCGCGTGGTGAGATCGAGCGCGATGGCGACGGCCTCGGCGGTCGCGACGGCCTCGCCCGTTTCGAGATCGAAAAGCCAGTGGCACCAGGTATAGGTCTTGGGGCCGACCTGCTTCAGGCCGCTGCGAAGCGTCAGCACATCGCCGACACGCGGATAGCGGCGATAGATGAAACGATATTCGAGGGCGGCGCCGCCGACGCTCGGCGTTTTCGAGCGGTCGGTGCCATTCGTCTGGGCGAGCAGGTTCGGAATGCCGTCCGAGACGATGCCCATGAAATGACGGATGGAGAGAAAGCCCTGCGCGTCGCAGAGCTGCGGCGCTATATCGCCCTGCCAAGTACGCACCATCCCCAGGCCGTCGGCATCGGCGAGCTTCGGCGCCGGGCGCGGATCGTAGAGTTCGAGGCCGCGAGGGGCGCCATGCGCCGGGCGCTCGACGAGCAATTCCTTCGCGGCGGTCTTCGCCTTCGCGGGGAGCGGCTTCACCTCGCGCGTTTCATCGTCCACCCATTGCACTTCGGCATTGAAGGTGGCGGCGGGTTCGCCCGAGACGGTGCTGACCATTTCCTCATAGACGGTAAGGCCGAAGTCGCGCACCTCGAGAATGCCCGCGCGGAAGAAGAAGGGCGCGCCGGGACGCTGCTCGCGCAGGAAGCGGACATGGTGATCGCTGACCTGAAGGCGCGCGCCTTCATTGCGCGACATGCGAGGACCGAGGCCGAGCGCAAGGCCGAGCGCGGCGAGGCCGGCGCCTGCCTTCTCCACATAGAACTGCACGTTCATATGGCCCATCTGGTCGCATTCCCAGGTCTGAACGCTGGAACGCGCAACTTCGATCATCTCACTCATTCTTCTTTTTCCGTTCTTCAGGTGACGAGTTGAATTTCAAAGGCGCGCGCGGATCGGCTCCGGCAGGGGGACCGCCTTGCGGCTCGCCTTGTCGAAGAGGAGCGCCGCGCCTTCCGCCGCGCAGGCGGGCTCGCCCGTGTCGCCGCTGAAAAGCCAGTGCCGGTAGCGCACCGTCTTGCCCTCGCCCGGCAGAATGGCCGTGCGCACGAAAAGCGTTTCGCCCGCGCGCAACTCACGCAGATAAGTGAGGCGCATTTCGACCGTGGCGGTCGCAAGGCCGCGCGCCGCCTGCTCGTGGCGGCCCAACCCTGCATGCGCCCACATATGTCCCTGCGCATCGGAAAAGCGCGCCATGTAGAAGCGGGCATTCATGTGATTATTGGTGTCGCATTCCCATGTGTTCACGACGGAGCGGTTGGTCTCGACCATGCCGAGCTCATCGGCGCGGGCGAGCGAGATATCGCGCTCCACCGCCTCGCGCGGGATCGAACGGGGCTCGGCCTCGGGCGGCAACGCGACGCGCATTTCCTCCGCGCGGGCGCGCACATGCTCCGGCCAGTTGGTGAGGCGGCGCGTTTCCAGATCGAGGCAGCCGGTATCGACCACATAGGTCGCGGCGAGACGATCATCCAGCGCCTCGCGCATCTCCTGATAGATGCGCATGGTCCTGTCGCGCAGTTCGATGACACCCGAACGGATCACCACGAGGTCGCTTGCGCGCAGCTCGCGATGGAAACGGATGTGATGTTCGAGCGCGACATAACCGAGGCCCGATTCCGCCTGATCGAGCGCGGCATGGCCGAGGGCGACACGGAGATTGTAGGAACTGTCGGAACTCTTCGAGATGTAGTGCTGGATGTTCATATGACCCATCTCGTCGCATTCCTGCAGCGAGACATAGCCCTTGTAGGTGTCGATCATGCCGCTCATGCGAGCGCCCTCACTTCTTGTCCGGGGCGCTCATGCGAGCGCCCTCACATGCGGCATCAGCCGTTCGCGCTCCTCATCCGTGAAGGCCACGGATTTGCGCGCATCGAGATCGAGCATAATGGCGATGACCTCGCCGGTGGCGACAGCCTCGCCCGTTTCGGCGTCGAACATGTAATGGACGAAGGTGAGCGTCTTTCCTTCGACGCGTGTCAGCGTGCTCTTCGCGACAAGCATCGTGCCGGAGCGGACCTCGCGGAGATAGTTCAGCCGGATTTCGAGGACGACCGTGCCGCGGCGCTTCTCCATCATGGCGCGCTTGTCGAAGCCGATCGCCTGCCAGAGATGGCCCGCGCCGTCCGAAAAACGCGCCATGTAGAAGCGCGAATTCATGTGGCCGAAATCGTCGCATTCCCAGGGCATGACGGCCCCGCGATAGATCTCGATGAAATTGCCCGCGTCTTCGAGACGCTTCACCGGCAGGCGCTTTTCGCGCGGGACGCTGCGCGGCTCGGCATGGGCGGGAAGCGGGCCGAGAAAAGGCGCGGCGGCAGCATGCGCTTCGTGCGGCCAAGGGATCAGCTTGCGGGCTTCGAGATCGAAATGACCGGAGAGCGCGACGATTGTGGCCGAGGTTTCTCCGCTCGCCGAATTGAAGAGCTCGTGGAAGCTCACCATCGTCTTCTCGCGAAGCTCCACGGGGCGCGAGCGCATGTTCATGATGTCGCCCGCGCGCAACTCGCGATGGAAGCGGATGTGTTCTTCGAGCGCTACCATCGCCCTGCCCTCGGCGCGGATGCGCGAAGGCGAAAGGCCCAGCGCATGGCGCAGATAGAAGGCGGCGTCGGAGGCGCGCGCCACATAGAACTGCACGTTCATGTGGCCGACCTCGTCGCACTCCCATGTGTTCACGCTGCCGCGAAACGTATCGAGAAACTCTGTCATTTGAACTTGGAGAATATGAATGGCGGGTGGCGCAGCATAGGGGCCGGGGGATGGCTTGTCATGCCTCCGGGAGGCCCGAGAGATGGTGGCCGAGAAGGCTTTCGGCGCTGAAGCCGAGCGGCCGCAAGCGGCCCGAGGCATCGAGCACGCGAAGGCCGATCAGGAGCGCGGCGAGGCAGAGGATTTCCCGGTGCGCGGCCTCGCCCGCAAGGCCCGTGGCGGCGCGCAAGGGGCCGCCCAGCGTTTCCAGGATGGCGATGACGCGGCCCGTGACCGCACGGTCGAGATCGGTGGGGAGCGCCTCCGCCGATATGAGACGGCCCGCGAGACGGATATGGGGGGCGTTTCCGGCGCTCGCCTTGAGGGCTTCCCTTGCGGCGGCCTCAAGCGCGGCAGCGGGAGAGGCCGCACGCTCTGCCGCCTCACGCATGCGCCGAGCGAGATGACCGAGTTCTTCCGCCGTGAGGGCGATGGCGAGTTCGTCTATCCCTTCGAAATAGGAATAGACCGCGCCCGGCGCATAACCCGCTTCCGCCGCGACGGCGCGCATGGTGAGCGCTTCGGGCCCGCCCGCATCGCAGACGCGGCGCGCGGCGGCGAGGATCGACTTGCGCTTGTGATCGCGAAGATCGGACCGGCGCCTTTCGGCAGGCTTTCGTTCGGCGGCGTTCATCGGGTTCCCGGTTTCTACCTTACCCCTCACCTATCTCACTGCGGAGAATTATTGAACATATATCGTTAAATTGAACATTATTCAATTTATTGATAAAATCGCGGTCTCGCGCGAAAGGAGGAGGAACCAATGAGCTTCAACAAAGGGGTGCGCCAGACCCACCGCTGGCTGTCGATCGTCTTCACGCTGACCGTCATCGCGAACTTCGCGACCATGGCGGCGGTGGGGGAGCCGCCGATGTGGGTGGTCTATTCGCCACTCCCCCCGCTCTTCCTGATGCTTGCCACCGGGCTCTGGCTCTTCGTGCTGCCCTATACCGCCAGGGGACGTAGCGGGAGCTAGCCCACGACGCGCTTCAGGAAGTCGTCCATACGCCGGTTGGCGGCGGCGGCGAGCTCGCCGGGGAAGGCGATGAAGCCATGCGCGCCACCCGGGAAGACGGCGAGTTCCGCCTCATTGCCGGCCGCGATCCAACGGGCATGCATGAAGAGGCTGTCGTCGATCAGCGCATCGCGCGTGCCGATGGTGAAGAGCGCGGGCGGCATGTCATGCAGGCGCGCATAGAGCGGCGAGACGTCCGGGTCGCGCCGGTCCACATGGGGCGGCATGAAGGCGTCGCCGAATTTCTCGATGTCGATGGTACGCAGGATGAGGCGCTCGTCGCCAAAGGCTTTCTGGCTCGGCGTCATCGACATATCGAAGGCGCCGAAGACGAGGTTTGCGCCCTTGAAGCCGGTATAGCCGTGGCGGTCGCGCATGCGGAGCAGCGTGACGGCGGAGAGATGGCCGCCTGCGGACTCACCACCGATGGTGAGGACATCGGTGCCGAATTCCGACTTCGCATTCTTCGCGAGCCAGATGGCGGCCGCCTCGCAATCGTCCGGGCCCGCGGGATAGGGATTTTCCGGCGCGAGGCGATATTCGACGCTGACGCAGGCAAGCCCTGTATTGTCGGCAATGCGCTCCAGCATCGGGTCCTGCTGGTCGGCGCCGCCAAGCGTCCAGCCGCCGCCATGAATGTGGAGGTAGACGCCCTTCGGGCTTCCCTCCGGCGCGATGATGCGGAGCTTCACCTTGTTGCCCTTGCCGTCGATCTCGATCTCGCGGGCGCGTGGCGACTTCGGCGCGAGCGGAAAGGCGCCCTCGCCTCGCGCGCGCTGGTCGCGGAAGGTCTGCACGCCGACATCCCACCATTCGGGCAGGTCCTTCATGCCCGCAATGATGAAATCGTTGATGCCTTTCGTTTCGGCGGAAATGGCATCGGCGGTGAAGAGCTTCGGATCGAACGGATTGCTGCCAGACATTTTCTCTCCCGGTATTCCTGATTTGATTGAACGAAGTAGAGCGGATGCTCAGGAAATCCGCCAGCCCCAATGATCCGCGCCCTTGTCCATGCGCGAGGTCACTTCGAGCTTCAGATGACGATTGTGGACGGCGAGAGCGCCCTCGAAGAGCGCGTTCCAGGCATCGAAGCAGGCGGGGGTGACGCCCTGCTTGCCCTGCATCATGCGCCAGGAGCGGGTCTTCACTTCATTGCCCGCAACTTCCGCTGCATCGCCGCCCGCCTCCAGCAGCGTGGCGAGATAACGCGCGAAGCCTTCGGCATCCTTGCCGGTCGTGCCGGTGAAGGCGGCGGTCGCGTCGTAGCACTGCATGCCGATGAGACGGCCCGTTTCCCAGCCGAGCCGGCGGGCCTCGTCCTCGCCGAAGAGCGAGACGGCGGCGGGCAGGATCGAGCGGATATACTGAACGGCGTAGTTCCGCTTCGCCTTGACCATGCGCTCTTCCGACCATTCGACATGGGGAAGCTTTGCGGGATCGACATCCGGACCCGTCTCGTCGAAGCGGAAGCGGAGACGCTCGTCATCGCGCAGGGGGCGATCTTCCTCGATGAAATAGCCTTCGAGGCAGGGATCGACGCGCGTGGTGATCGAGGTGCAGACGAAGCCGAGATTGGGATTGCCGAGGGAGACGCCGACCTGCGAATGGAAGCCGCGCATGAAGGCGATGCTGACATCGTTGGGCACAGCGCAGATCGCCGCGCCATCCCAGATCCAGCGCGGCGGCAGGTAGCGCACCCAGGCCTTTTTGTCGCTCTCGGGAATGAACTCGCATTTCACGCCGCCGACATGGTTCGCGAGATAGATATATTGCGCGCAGGCGACGGCGGGCGGCAGATGGGACAGGCCGAGGCTCTTCCAGCCCGCGAGAAACTTCTCCTCATGCTGAGCGCGGAAGGTGCGGAAGTTGAGCTCGGTGCCCGCCTCCGCCCCCTTGAAGACGACGGCGCGCAGAATGAGCCCAGTCAGGAAACGCTGATGGAGCTCGGCGCTTGCGCGCCATGCATTGAGTTCCTTTTCCGATGCTTCGGCCATTCGCCCCTCCCCTTGCCTTTTTGGGGAGGAGCATAACTGTCAAACCGCCGCTGCGTAAGGCGGGGCGGGATCGTATTGCATGGCGTGTTGCGTGTGGCGCGCGTGGTCTTGCCCGTGCATCTGGCCGACGAGCCAGAGCGCCATGTCGATACCCGCGGAGACGCCGGCCGCAGTGACGACATTGCCGTCGCGCACATAGCGAATGTGTTCGAGAACGGCGGCGGCCTTGCCCATGTCGCGCAGCGTCGGGATGAAGCCCCAATGCGTGGTGACGCGCTTGCCCGCCGCGGGACCGGCGGCGCAGAGAAGCAGCGAGCCTGTGCAGACGCTCGTCACCCATTCGCAGGTGCCCGCCGTCTTCGCGATCCAGGTGAGGAGCGCCTCATTCTTCGCTTCACGGCGCGTACCGATGCCACCGGGAACGAGGAGGACATCGAGTTTCTCGACATCGGCAATGCCCATATGCGCTTCGACGGTCATGCCCTTGGCGCCGGTTATCGCGCGGCCCGTTTCCGTGATGAGCGATACGCGATCCGGCCGGTCTCGTCCTTCCATCCCGTGAACCTCGTTCGACATGGTGAAGACTTCATAGGGGCCGACGAAATCGAGTTCCTCGACGCCGTCGAATATCAGAATGCCGATATTGCGGCTCTTTTCGCTGCTTGCAGTCATGGCTCACTCTCCGAGGGAAGGTTGCGGGAAACGGGGCGCGGTTGCGTTCATCCGCTCGAAGAGAAGGGACTCTTCGGCGGCGCGGATGATGTCGCGGATCGGCTCGGGCACGTCATCGGGCGAGGCATAGGAGAAAGGCGGATGCGGGTAATATTCGATGCCGAGCTGGATCGTCTTCGCGACGTCCTCGCCCGCGATGAGGCGCGCGAGAAAGAGCGCGCCGTCGATACCGGCCGAGACGCCCGCCGTGGTGACGATCTTTCCATCGCGGTGATAGCGCGCGCCGACGACATTGGCGCCGAGCGCCGCCACATCGGCACGGGCATTGATGTTGGTCGTGACGGTCTTGCCTTCGAGAATACCGGCCTTCGCCAGAAGCTCGACGCCGTTGCAGACGCCGAAGGTCCAGGTGGATTTCTCGTGCAGGCGGCGAATCAAGTCGAGCGTTGCCTCGTTAGCGAGTTGCGCTTCGACGCCCGGCCCGCCCGGCACATAGAGGATGTCCGTCGTTTCCACCTCGGAATAATCGCGCCAGGCGATCATGCCGCCTGAGCGCAGGTCGTCGGCGATGACGGACTTTCGCTCCGCGACGAATTCGACTTCCGCGCCCGGCAGCCATCCCAGGACGGAATAACCGCCAATGGCGTCCAGCATGGTGAAGCCGTCAAAGATCAGAATGGAGATGCGCATGTTCACTGCCTTCCGTGGGCGAGGGGAGAAGATGGCGGCGCGCCGTGCGGAAGCGCTCGCGGTAGCGGCCGGGGGTGACGCCGAGATGACGGATGAAGGCGCGCCGCATGCGCTCTGCCGCACCGAAGCCCGCATCGGCGGAGACGGCATCGAGGGAGGTTTCGCCATCGGCGAGACGGCGGCAGGCTTCGTCGAGCCGCGCCCTCTCCACGAATTGCGCCGGCGTGAAGCCGGTTTCGGCGGCGAAATGCCGGGCGAAGCTGCGCTCGCTCATGGCCGCTTGCGCCGCGAGAGCGGGGACCGAAAGATCGGCTGCCGGATTCTCGACAATCCAGGCGCAAAGGCGCGCAAGACGCGGGTTCTCCACGCGCTGCGCGGCGAGCTGCGCGGAGAATTGCGACTGGCCGCCTGGCCGCATCAGATACATGACGTGATGACGGGCGAGCGTGAGTGCGACTTCGCGGCCAAGATCCTCCTCGATGAGGGCAAGGGCGAGATCCATGCCCGCCGTCACGCCCGCCGAGGTCCAGACCTTGCCGTCCCGCACATAGATCGCGTCTTCCTCGACCACGACCTTCGGAAAGCGCTGACGCATAATGGGCGCATAAGCCCAGTGCGTCGTCGCACGGCGGCGGTCGAGAAGCCCGGCAGCGGCGAGAACGAGAGAGCCGGTGCAGATGGAAACGACGCGGCGGGAGACCCGTGCGGCGCGGCGCACGAAATCGAGCAAGGCGCCGTCTTCCATCGCCGCGCGGGAACCGTGACCGCCCGTGACCATGAATGTGTCGAGGGCCGCGAGCTCCGCCGGGGATATATCGGCCATCGAGCGATCGATGCGGAAGACAAGCCCGCAGGTGGTGGAGACGGGGCCCCGCTCCTGCGAAACGAGCTCGACCTCATAGGCCGGGGCACCGGTCGCTGGATCGAGCGCGGCTGTCAGCAACTGGACCGGGCCCGCGATGTCGAGCACCTGCGCGTCGTCATAGACGAGCATCATCACGCGGCGGGGCGCGGCGGCGGGTTTCCGATCCTTTGAGGGCGCTCTGGTCATAAGGCCAGATTAGGTCGCGCCCCTCATGGCGGGAATGACAAAGAACACGCATTTTCCGCCAAACAGGGGAATAAAAAGGGCGGCCCCGAAGGACCGCCCTTTCATTGCCGCATGGCAGCCGCGATCAGGCGGCTGCCTTCTCCTTTGCCGGAGCGAAGCGGCCATAGAAGGTGTCGCCCTTCTCGGCCATGTCGCGCAGGAGCTTGTTCGGCTTGAAGCGTTCGCCATATTTCTGGGCGAGCTTGTCACACTGTTCGACGAAGGCCTTCGCACCGACCATGTCGATGAGCGAGAGCGGACCGCCCGTCCAGGGCGCGAAGCCCCAGCCGAGGATCGCGCCGACATCGGCATCGCGGACGTCTGTGACGACGCCTTCCTCGAAGCAGCGGGCGGCTTCGAGCGCCTGAATGTAGAGGAAGCGGTTCTTCAGTTCCTCGACTTCGAGTTCTTCCGGATCGAGCTTCTTGCCGATGAGATCCGAGAGGCCCGGCCAGAGCTTCTTCTTGCCGTCGGCGGGATAGTCGTAGAAGCCCTTGCCGGCTTTCTTGCCGACACGGCCAAGCTTCACGACCATTTCCTCGAGGAGCTGATCGGCGGGACCGGAGACATATTTGTCGCCGAGGTCCTTCTTGGTCTGCTCGCGCACCTTGTAGGCGAGGTCGAGCGCGACCTCGTCATTAAGCGCGAGCGGCGCCATCGGCATGCCGGTCATCTTGCCGACATTCTCGATCATGGCGGGGGGCACGCCCTCGCCCAGCATCGCGATGCCTTCGCCCACGTAAGTGCCGAAGCAGCGCGACGTATAGAAGCCGCGGCTGTCGTTCACGACGATCGGCGTCTTGCGGATCTGCTTCACATAGTCCATGGCTTTCGCGAGCGTTTCGTCGCTCGTCTTCTTGCCCATGATGATCTCGACAAGCTGCATCTTGTCGACGGGCGAGAAGAAATGGATGCCGATGAAATTGTCGGGCTTCGCGGATGCTTCCGCGAGGCCGGTGATCGGCAGCGTCGAGGTGTTGGAGCCGTAGATGCCGCCTTCGGCGAGCTGCGGCTCTGCCTTCTTCGTCACTTCCGCCTTGATGTCGCGGTTTTCGAAGACGGCTTCGATGACGAGATCGGCGCCCTTGAGGTCGTCGTAATTCGTCGTCGGCTTGATGAGACCGAGAAGCTTGTCGGCCTTTTCCTGCGTGGTCTTGCCGCGCTCAAGCGCCTTCTTGAGGAGCTTTTCGGAATAGGCCTTGCCCTTTTCGGCATTGGCCTGATCCGTATCGAGGAGGACGACTTCCATGCCGGCCTGGGCGGAAACATAGGCGATGCCTGCGCCCATCATGCCCGCACCGAGAATGCCGAGCTTCTTCACCTGGAACGGCGCGATGCCGGCGGGACGGCGAGCGCCCTTGGCGAGCTCCTGCATGGAGAGGAAGAGCGAACGGATCATTGCCTTGGAGCGCGGGTCCATCAGCAGCTTCGTGAAATAACGCGTCTCGATGCGCAGTCCGGCCTCGATGGGCACCTGCAGTCCTTCATAGACGCAGGACATGATATAGCGCTGCGCCGGGAAGTTGCCATGCGTCTGCTTGTGGAGCGTGGCATTGCCGATGGTGAAGACCTGACCGCCGCCCTTCGAGTGCGGGTCGCCGCCGGGGACGCGATAGCCTTCCCGGTCCCAGGGCTGCACGGCGATGGCATAAACCTCGGGGCCCTTCTTGCCGAGCTTGATCTTCGGCTGGGCGAGACCTTCCTTGAGCCAGGCCTTGGCAGCCGCCACTTCCTCGCCCGGCTCGGCGAGCTTGTGACAGACGCCCGACTGCACGGCTTTCTCCGGCGTCAGCGCCGTGCCCTGAAGGATGAGCGGCAGGGCCGCCTGCGCGCCGATGAGACGCGGCAGACGCTGCGTGCCGCCGCCGCCGGGCAGGAGGCCGACCTTCGCTTCGGGAAGGCCGATCTGCGTCTTCGGCTTGTTGCCCACGACGCGGTAGTGGCAGGCGAGCGTGACTTCGAGGCCGCCGCCAAGCGCCGTGCCGTTGATCGCGGCCGCGACCGGCTTGCCGCAAGTCTCGAGCGAGCGGAGCAGCATGTTGAACTTGAGGTTGCCCTCATACATCGCCTTGACGCGATCTTCCTTCGAGCCTTCGCCCGAACCACCGGCCTGACCGCCCATCATGGAGAGGTCGGCGCCAGCGCAGAAGGCATCCTTGCCGGAGGTGAGGACGGCGCCCTTGATCGCGTCGTCGGACATGATCTTTTCGATGATCGAGGCCATGTCGGCCATGGAGCTCTGGGAGAGCACATTCATCGAGCGGTTCGGCATGTCCCAGGTGACGAGCGCGATGCCGTCGCCATCGACTTCGAACTTGAAGTTTTCGTAAGTGGTCATGTCTCTACCTCACACGCGTTCGATGATGGTGGCGGTGCCCATGCCCGCGCCCACGCAGAGCGTGATGAGCGCGGTATTGAGATCGCGGCGTTCGAGCTCGTCGAGCACGGTGCCGAGGATCATGCCGCCGGTAGCACCGAGCGGATGGCCCATGGCGATGGCGCCGCCATTCACGTTCATCTTCTCGTGCGGGATATCGAGCGCCTGCATCATGCGGAGCACGACGGAGGCGAAGGCTTCGTTGAGTTCATAGAGATCGATATCGCCGACCTCCATGCCCGCCTTCTTGAGCGCCTTGCGCGAAACATCGGCCGGACCCGTGAGCATGATGCAGGGCTCGGAGCCGATGGACGCCATGGCGCGGATGCGCGCGCGCGGCTTCAGGCCCATGGCCTTGCCGGTTTCGGCATTGCCGACGAGCACGGCGGACGCGCCGTCCACGATGCCGGACGAGTTACCCGCATGGTGGCAATGCGTGATCTCCTCGACTTCCGGATAGCGCTCGAGGGCGACGCCATCGAAGGCGAACTCACCCAGCGAGGCGAAGGAAGGCTGAAGCGCGGCGAGCGACTGCATGGTCGCATCGGGACGCATATGCTCGTCATGATCGAGAATGGTCAGGCCATTGATGTCCTTCACCGGAATGACGGACTTCGAGAAATAGCCATTGTCCCAGGCGTGCTTCGCGCGCTTCTGGCTCTCGACGGCGTAGGCGTCGACATCGGCGCGCGAAAAGCCGTATTTCGTGCAGATGAGGTCCGCACCGATGCCCTGGGGCGTGAAGTAGGACTTGAAGGCGATGCCGGGGTCGGTCGACCAGGAACCGCCCGACGCGCCCATGCCGACGCGCGACATGGACTCGACGCCGCCGCCGATCGCCATGTCGGCCTCGCCGGACATGACCTTGGCGGCTGCCATGTTGGTCGCCTCAAGGCCCGAGGCGCAGAAGCGATTGATCTGCACACCCGCCGTCGTCTGCGCGTAGTCGGCGTTCAGCACGGCGATACGCGCGATGTCGCCGCCCTGCTCGCCGACCGGATCGACGCAGCCGAGCACGACATCGTCAACCTTCGAGGTGTCGAGATTGTTGCGGTCCCGGATCGCCTTCAGCGTCTGGGTGGAAAGTTCGAGCGCGGTCACTTCGTGAAGCGCGCCGTCCTTCTTCCCCTTGCCGCGCGGCGTGCGCACGGTGTCGTAGATAAAACAGTCGGTCATCTGATGTCTCCCTGGGGGACTTGTTTGTCTCAGCTTCTCCGGACGCGTCAGAGCGTGCGGGCGATGAGCATCTTCATGATTTCGTTCGTGCCGCCGTAGATCTTCTGGATGCGGGCATTCGTGTAGAGCTTGGCGATGGGGTATTCCATCATGTAGCCATAGCCGCCGAAGAACTGCAGGCAGGTATCGATGATCTCGTTTTCCTTCTGCGTGGTCCACCACTTGGCCATGGCGGCGGTGGTGGGATCGAGCTCACCGTTCAGGAGCTTCACGGCACAATCGTCCGTGAAGACACGCGCGATGGTCGCCTCGGTCTTGCACTCCGCGAGTTTGAACTGCGTGTTCTGGAAATCAAGGATGCGCTGCCCGAAAGCTGTACGCTCCTTCACATAGTCGCTCGTGTACTGCACGGCCATTTCCATGGCGACGCAGGCATTCACCGCGATGATGAGACGCTCCTGCGGAAGCTGCTGCATGAGCTGAATGAAGCCCTTGCCCTCTTCCGTGCCAAGGAGGTTCGAAGTCGGCACCTTCACCTCGTCGAAGAAGAGTTCGGACGTGTCCTGCGCCTTCTGGCCGATCTTCTTGAGATTGCGGCCACGGCGGAAGCCTTCGACCTCTTCCGTCTCGACCATGATGAGCGAAGTGCCCTTGGCGCCCGCCGCCGGATCGGTCTTGGCAACGACGCAGATCAGATCCGCCGTCTGGCCGTTTGTGATGAAGGTCTTCTGGCCATTCAGCACATACTGGTTGCCGTCCTTCTTCGCGGTCGTCTTCACGCCCTGAAGGTCGGAGCCCGTGCCCGGCTCCGTCATGGCGATGGCGCCGACAAGTTCACCGGACGCCATCTTGGGGAGCCACTTCTTCTTCTGCTCCTCGGTGCCATAAGCCTGGATGTAGTGAGCGACGATGCCGGAATGCACGGAGTTGCCGAAACCGGAAATGCCGGCGCGGCCCTGTTCCTGGGCGATCACCATTTCATGGCCGAAATTGCCGCCGCCGCCGCCATATTCCTCCTTGATCGAGGCGCAGAGGATGCCCGCTTCACCGGCCTTCCGCCATGCATCGCGATCCACACAACCCTGGTCTTCCCAGCGTTCCACATGGGGCTGGAATTCCTTTTCGTAGAACTTGCGAACCGCGTCCTGGAGAATTTCCAGTTCCTCGTTCAGCCAAGGCGATTTATAGGCGGCATTCAGACTCATTCGTCGCTCTCCCTGAGACTTCTTTTCAGAACTCGTTTGCGGCCAGCGCCATCATGGGATCGGCGCCGTGACGGACGCGCGCAAGATGCGTCGCCGTCTCGGGCACCACATGATCCATGTAGTAGCGGCCAGTCTTGATCTTCGTTTCGTACCAGGCCCTGTCGCCATCCTTTGCGGCGGCAAGCTTGTCCTGCGCGACCTTCACCATCTTCGCCCACATGAAGGCGAGACCGGTGACGCCGAAGAGATGCATATAGGGCGTGGAACCGGCGCCGGCGTGATCGGGGTTCTGGAGCGCATTTTCCATGAACCACATGGTCGCCGCTTCGAGGTCCTTGCGCGCGCGGGCAAGCGGCTCAACGAAAGGCTTCATCTTCTCGTCGCCCTCATTCGCCGCAACGAAATCGTCCACCGCCTTGAAGAAAGCGAAGACGGCCCGGCCGCCATTGGCGGCAAGCTTGCGGCCGACCAGGTCGAGCGCCTGAACGCCGTTCGCACCTTCATAGATCATGGCGATGCGGGCATCGCGCACGAATTGTTCCATACCCCATTCGGCGATATAGCCATGGCCGCCATAAACCTGCTGCGCATCGACGGCATTCATGAAGCCGCGATCCGTGAAGTATCCCTTCAGCACGGGCGTCAGGAGCGCCATCATGTCGTCGCCGAATTCGCGCGTCTTTTCGTCGTCCGAAAGATGCGAAAGATCGCCATGCAGCGCCGTCCAGACGAGAAGCGCACGGGCGCCTTCGTTGAAGGCCTTGATGTCGAGCAGCATGCGGCGAATGTCGGGGTGAACGATCAACGGATCGGCGGGCTTGTCCGCTTCCTTCGCGCCGGTGAGGGAGCGGCCCTGCAGACGCTCCAGCGCATAGGCGACCGCGTTCTGATAGGCGACTTCCGACTGGGACAGGCCCTGCAGGCCGACGCCGAGACGCGCTTCGTTCATCATCGTGAACATGGCGCGAAGCCCCTTGTGCTCCTCGCCGACCAGCCAGCCAATGGCCTCGTCATAATTCAGCACGCAGGTGGCGTTGCCGTGGATACCCATCTTTTCTTCGAGGGCCCCGCAGGAAACGCCGTTGCGGTTTCCGAGCGAGCCGTCATCGTTCACGAGGAACTTGGGCACCAGGAACAGCGAAATGCCCTTCACGCCTTCCGGCGCGCCCTCGATGCGGGCAAGCACGAGGTGAAGGATGTTCTCGGCAAGATCGTGTTCGCCGGCGGAAATGAATATCTTCTGGCCGCTGATCTTGTAAGAGCCGTCGCCGACCGGCACGGCCTTGGTGCGCAGGAGCCCGAGATCCGTGCCGCAATGGGGCTCGGTGAGGTTCATCGTGCCCGTCCATTCGCCGGTCACGAGCTTCGGCAGATATTTGTCCTTCTGCTCCTGCGTACCGTGCTGGGAAAGCGCCGAATAGGCACCGTGGCTCAGCCCCGGATACATGCCGAAGGCCATGTTCGCCGAAGACACCATCTCGTTGAAGATGACGCCAAGTGCGTTCGGCAGGCCCTGGCCGCCATATTTCTTGTCGGCGACGAGAGCGGGCCAGCCGCCATCGACGAGAAGCTTGTAGGCTTCCTTGAAACCCTTGGGCGTCGTGACGACACCGTTCTCGAGCTTGCAGCCTTCACGGTCGCCGACCTGATTGAGGGGCAGCAGCACTTCTTCCGTGAGCTTGCCCGCCTCTTCGAGAATGGCGTCCACAAGGTCCGCAGGGGCGTCCTCGAAGCCCGGCAAGCTCGCATATTGCGAGAAGTCGAGCAGCTCGTTCAGCAAAAAGCGATATTCACGCAGCGGCGCTTTGTAGGTCGGCATGGGTGTCCTCTCAGGCAGGTAAGCCGCGCCCTTTACCCAAGGGCGCGTTCACCTCAGACGATAGCCTTTTCCGGCTTCTTCGTCTTCGCCGGACGGGCGGCCGATTTCGCCGCAGCCGAGCCGTTGCCGGAGGCCTTGACCTGCTCGACGATCTGCGCTTCGAGGCGGGCGCAGCTTTCCTCCAGCGTCCTGATCTGCAGGTCGATTTCCTTGCGCTGCTCGTTGAGCTGGGAAATGCGCTTGCGGAACTTGTCCACGGCGACGCGGTTCTGCGTCTCGCAACCGTCATGCAGATCGTAAAGGCCGAGGATTTCCTTGATCTCGGACAGGGCGAGACCGACGTTCTTACCGCGCACGATGAGGGTCAGGCGGGCGCGGTCGCGCGGATGATAGATGCGGGTCTGGCCACGCCGCTCGGGCTTGAGAAGTCCCTTGTCCTCATAGAAGCGGATCGCGCGGGTGGTCAGGCCGAACTCCTCGGCGAGTTCCGTGATCGAAAAGGTGGTGCCCGAGACCATCTCGCCGCCATCGTGACGGAGCGTTGCGCCGGAGGCCGCGTGAAGCTGCTGTTCCATGACTTTCTCCCTGACTTCGGGACACACGCCACCCGCTCCCGGCTGGAGCGGCAGCGCCCTTCCCGGGCGTTCTAAACTGGAAATTTCGGCTGTTTTCAGCCATTTTTCAAAAGTGGACCGGAATCTAGTTGACGTTGACGTAAGCGTCAATGGGGTCACGAAATCTTTTTGAATCCGTCACCCGGACGATGCTCTAGTGAGCCCCGGGACAAGGGAGGAAACCAGAATGATGCGCATTGCCGCCGCCGGATTCGCGATCATCGCGCTCGCCGCGGCTTCGGGCTGCTCCACACAGGGAGAGGGCGCGCCCCCGAAGCTGCAGGAGGTGAACAGGACGACACTGCCGGCCGAGGCAAGTGCTGCGGCACAGAACCACGCGACGCTGAGCGCGGCGGTTCTGCAGGCGGTGAACGACTATCGCGCGGATAGAGGCCTCGCCCGGCTCGCGCCCGATGCGGGACTTCAGCGCGTGGCGGCTGTTCATGCGGCCGATATGGAGCTTCGCGGCTTCTTCGGCCATTTCAATCCGGACGGCCAGGGACCTCGCGAACGCGTGGCTGCGGTGGAGCCTGAGTTCAGCGGGCGCGTGGCCGAGAATGTTCAGGTGCTCGACGGCTCGGCCTATGCGGCGATGAGCGATGCGGAGATTGCGAAGACGCTGGTCGGCAAATGGATCGAGAGCCCGATGCACCGCAAGAACATCAAGGCGCCGGAGATGACGGAAAGCGGCGTCGGGATCGCGCGGCAGGGTAACCGCATCGTCGCGGTTCAGGTTTTCGCAGGCCCCTGAACCGTCGCGGCAAAATCGTTGCCGAAGCGCCCTGGCAATGAGATGCTGCAGCACTTTATTTACGGGGCTCCACATAATGAAACGCAGGGAATTTCTCGGCGCGGCGGCAGGCGCGATCGCGCTGCCCGCGCTCGTCACGTCCGCGCGCGCGCAAGACGCAATCGAATGGCGCATGGCGACGAGCTGGCCGAAAGGAGCGCCGGGCGTCGGCATCAATGCGCAAAGGCTCGCCGACAGGATCGGCGCGATGTCGGGCGGGCGGCTTACCGTGAAACTCTATGGCGCTGGCGAGATCGTGCCGCCCTTCGAAGTGTTCGATGCGGTTTCGCAGGGCGTCTGCGAGATGGGGCATGGCACGCCCTATTACTGGCAGGGCAAGAACCCCGCCTTCCACTATTTCACGGGCGTCCCTTTCGGCCTTACCGCGCCGGAGACGGCGGGCTGGCTTGCCCATGGCGGCGGGCAGGCGCTTTGGGAAGAAGCCTATGCGCCTTTCGGCGTCACGCCCTTCTATGCCGGGTCGAGCGGCGTACAGGCGGGCGGCTGGTTCAACCGCGAGATCAAGACGCTGGATGACCTCAAAGGCCTCAACTTCCGCATCGCGGGCCTCGGCGGGGAAGTGATGCGCCGTCTCGGCGTGAGCGTGACGCTGACGCCACCCGGCGAGATATTCCTGTCGATGAAGAGCGGCGCTATCGACGCCGCCGAATGGGTCGGTCCGTGGAACGACATGGCCTTCGGCCTCGACAAGGTCGCGAAATATTACTATCTGCCCGCTTTCCACGAGGCCGGGCCTTCTCTCGAACTTCTGGTCTCGAAGGAAAAGTTCGCCGCCTTGCCGGCCGATCTGCAGGAAATCGTGCGCGGGGCCGCGCTTGCATCTGCGGCGGAGACGCTGGCCGATTTCACCTTTCACAATATCGAGGCCTTTGCACGGCTCGTGGAGGCGGGCGGCACCGAGCTTCGCGAATGGCCGGAACCCATCGCGGCCGCCATGGCGGAAGCATCGAACGAGGTGCTCGCAGAGCTCGCCAAGACGAGCGATCTGGCGGGGCGGATCGCCGCCTCCTATCGCGCCTACCTCGCCAAGGCGCGGGAATGGTCGAAATGGAGCGATGCAGCCATGCTGAAGCTGCGCAACGAGCACCCGGCGGGCTGAGCCAGACGCTCCAGACCGGAAAATACCGGCATGGCGCGCACTTAACGCCGCCGGTTAACGCCATATTTACCGACATTGCCGCTTTATTGAGTGTGCTGAAACAGCACCTTCTAAGGGCTGACCGCGCCTTTACCGGCGAGCACGGCGGTCTTGACAAGATTTAGGGCCAGTCCGTGTTTAGAAATACCAGATAGCGCGGTTTATACTGGCCCAAAGGGTTAACGGGCATAGTGATTCGGATGCGATCGGGGGTTCCATGGAGCGTCAAGGGCATTGAGCCCGAGGCGCGGGAAGCTGCCAAGCAGGCAGCACGCCGGCAAGGCGTGACGCTCGGTGCGTGGCTGAACCAGGTCATCATGGACTCCGGCACCGACGAAGTTGGGCAACAGGACCCCGAGATGTCTCAATCCCGATACAGCCAGCCGCAGCAGAGCGCGCCGCAGGCATCGGTACCGGAACCGAAGATCGACCTTGGCCCCGTGGCCGAAGCCGTGCGCGAACTCGTGCAGCGCGTGGACAACAGCGAACGCCGCACGGCGGAGATGACACGCAAGCTCGAAGCCACAGTGGGACAACTCGCCCAGCGCATCGACCAGTCGGAGCACGACATGGAAGACAGGTATTCCGAAGCGCGGTCGCTCGATCCGCTGGAGCGGAAACTGCAACAACTCGGCGAACGCATGGAGCGCGCCGAGCGCGGACGTGGCCGGGGCGAAGACAACCGCGCGATCCAGACGCTTGAAAAGGCGCTCAACTCCGTTGTCGACCACCTCGAAACATCCGAACGACGCACGGACGACACGCTCTCCGAAATCCGGCAAACGCTTTCCTCCCTGTCGAACCGTATCGAAAACGCGGAGCAGGAAGCAGAGCGCGAAGACGCGAAGCGCCGTGCGCAGGCGCTCGAAAGCACGCTGACGCAACTCGCCCAGCGCCTCGAAAAGATGGAACAGGGCGTGAGCACCGTCGGCCCGCAAGCCGTCGAGGCGGCGCTGAAGGCGATCGAGGAGAAGTCGAATGCGGAAAGCCAGCGGAAGGCGATCGAAAGCCTTCAGCAGAGCATCGAACGGATTGCGCAGCGCGTGGAGCGCGCCGAACACCGCGCCGACGAGACTGTAAAGGCTTTCGAGAGCACACTGGAGACGACGGTCGGCAGCCTCGTGAAGAAGCTCGAGGACATCGACCACTCGCGGCGCACGGAAATTCCGGATGCGCTTGCCGCGCGCCTCGAACAGATGACGCGGCGTCTCGAGCAGAACGAACACATGACGATGGAGGCCGCGCAGGCCGTCGAAAAGGCGGTTGGGGGCATCGGAGAAAATCTCGCCGAGACGGAAAGCCGCGATCGCGAGGCGCTGTCGTCATTGCAGTCGATGATCGACCGCATGACCAGCCGGCTGAGCCATCTCGAAAAGGAGACGAAAGCGGTGAAGGCGCGGGCGACCCTGTCGCCGCAGCTCAATGCCGGCGGTATCGCCGCAGGCTTCCCGCCCTCCGGTCCCGGCTTCGGCATTCCGAATTTCGATGCGCCGCCGATGATGGCGCCCGCATTCGGCAGCAATTTCGGCCCCGCACTCGGCCCCAGCGATTGGGAACGGCCGCAGCAGCGCGCCCGCGCCGCCGATATGCCGCCGGGAAATGACGCGCCGCGCCGCGACACTGCGCCGGTGCCTCCCCCTTTCGACATTCATGATGCGCCGTCAGCACGAGCGAGCGCGCAGGACGATTTCGGCTATGACGCGGGCGATGAATACGAGGACGAAGCCGAAGCGCCTCCCTTCGCGGACGACGCCGAAGACTCCTATTACGACCGCAACCAGGACGATTTCGACGACGGAATCATCCCGCCCGATCCTCAAGAGCCCGTGCAGAATGCGGGACAGCGCGCGGCGAATGATTTTCTCGAGGCGGCGCGGCGTGCGGCGCAGGCCGCATCCGAAGGCGGCGCCCGCCAGGAGCCTTATTACGGAACGGCGCCCGCGCCGGGCTTCGCCGAGTCTTCAGCGCGCTTCTCGGCGCAGGAAAATGGCGATGGCCGCCGCAAGCTGATCCTTGGCGTCGCGGCGAGCTTCGTGCTGCTTGCCGTGCTCGCGGGCGCCTATGTGATGCTGCGCGGCGGCACAACGCCGAACGCGCCCGCCGCCACACAGAGCGGCACGACGGGCCCCGCGCCGACCGTGCTCGACGCGGAACCGGCAAGGAACGAAAACCCGGAGGCCAGTCCGGAAGGCACCGGCGCCAGCGAGGCCGCGACAGGCGGAACCGCGGCGCCGGAGGCCAACTCCGGTACCGCGAAGCCCGACGAAGCGCTGGTACCCGCACCGAAAGCGCCCGCTGCAAAACCTGCAACTTCGCCCGCGACGGCGACGCCGGCGGGCACGGCATCGCTGACGCCCGCGGAACCCGCAGCCGCCGCACCTTCGAAGCCCGTCGAGACGGCGCCTGTCGAGCCCGCGAAAGTGACGCTGATGGACGCCGCGGCGCGAGGCGACGCAGCCGCACAATACGAAGTCGGCCTTCGCTACGCGAATGGCGAAGGCGTGACGCAGGACATGGCCGAAGCGGCGAAGTGGTTCGAACGCGCTGCGCAGCAAGGCCTCACGGCCGCCGAATACCGCCTCGCGACGCAGTTCGAAAAAGGGCGCGGCGTGACGCAGAGCGACGCCAAGGCGCGCGAGTGGTACGAAAAGGCGGCGCAGGGCGGCAACGTCAAGGCGATGCATAATCTCGCCGTCATCCACGCCGAAGGGCGCGGCACCGCGCAGGACTTCAAGACGGCGGCGCAATGGTTCACCCGGGCCGCGAATTACGGCCTTGGCGACAGCCAGTACAATCTCGCGATCCTGAACGAGCGCGGACTTGGCATACCGAAGAATCCGGTCGAAGCCTACAAGTGGCTCGACATCGCGGCGAAGGGCGGCGACAAGGGCGCGGCCGCAAAGCGCGATGCGATCGCCACGGAGCTGAGCCCCGAAGACCTCGCCCGCGCCAAGGTCGCCTCCGGCACCTGGAGCGCGAAGAAACCGGACCCGGTTGCAAATGGCGATGTCTCGTCGATGAAGACCTGGCAGGTTTCTTCACTTGAAGGCGGGCTCGAAGGCGGCGCAGCCGGCGCGGGCACAGCCGCGACGCGCGCCGAAATCGCGCGGACGCAGGACCTTCTCAATCGCCTCGGCTACGACGCCGGCGCGCCCGACGGACTGATGGGCCCCAGGACGCGAGATGCGATACTCGAATACCAGCTTTCAGAAGGGCTGGAGACGACAGGGACGGTAACGCGCGAGACGCTGGCGCAGCTTGAAGCAACACCCAACTGATCTTTCGTTGCCGCGCTAGGAATCGGCCGGGGGACGTGCTACCCCAATCTGCATCCACCTTCCTCCCCAGGGCTTTTCGCCTGGAGGGTCTCCGGCAGCCGGAGCCGCGCGCGCGATGCAAATCTATCTGCCCATTGCCGAGTTGCCGGTCAGCATCCTGACCATTCTGGCCATGGGCGCGGCAGTCGGCTTTCTTTCCGGCATGTTCGGCATTGGCGGCGGCTTCCTGATGACGCCGCTTCTGATCTTTCTCGGCATTCCACCCGCCGTTGCGGTGGGCACCCAGACGACACAGGTTGTCGCCTCCTCCGTGACGGGGGCGCTTGCGCATTTCACGCGCAAGTCCATCGACTTCAAGATGGGCGGCGTTCTGCTCGCGGGCGGTATCGTCGGCTCGGTCAGCGGCATCTATCTCTTCAAGCTGCTCGCGGCGATCGGCCAGATCGACCTCGTGATCTCCGTCGTTTATGTGGCGTTTCTTTCCGTCATCGGCGCAATGATGATGGTCGAAAGCGTGCAGGCGATCCGCGCCGCGCGGGGTGGGCGCTCGACGCCGACGCGCAAGCATCACAGCTGGATACACGGCCTGCCCTTCAAGATGCGCTTCCGGCGCTCGAAGCTTTATATCAGCGTGATCCCGCCGGTCCTCGTCGGATACTTCGTTGGCACGCTCTCGGCCATCATGGGCGTGGGCGGCGGCTTCATCATGATCCCGGCGATGATCTACCTGCTCCGGATGCCAACCAATGTCGTCATCGGCACGTCCTTCTTCCAGATCGTCTTCGTGGCGGGGCTCACCGGCGTCATGCATTCGGTGGAAAACCAGGCGGTCGATATCGTGCTCGGCTTCCTGCTCGTGATCGGCGGCGTGATCGGCGCGCAATACGGCGTGCGCGCGGCGGAGAAGATGCCCGCCGAACAATTGCGCGCATTGCTTGCGGCAATCCTGCTGCTGATCGGCCTACGGCTCGGCTACGACCTGGTGAGCACGCCGCCCGATCTCTACTCCGTGATCGAAGCGGAGCCGCACTCATGATGCTGCGTGCGGCTGCCGTCATCGTTGCATTGCTGATCGCGGCGCTGCCCGCGCGCGCGGACCAACTCGTCACCGATCTTTCGGAACACCAGATCGCGATCCGCTCCAACTTCACGGGTACCGAGATCCTTCTCTTCGGCGCGGTGGAAGCGGCGCGCCCCGGATCGCGCGCGCTCAACCGCGATATCGTCGTCGTGGTGCAGGGACCGTCGCGGCCGATGACGGTGCGCCGCAAGGAACAGATGGCCGCGATATGGGTGAACCATGACAGCGTCACCTATCCGAGCGTGCCGGGCTACTACGCGATTGCGAGCACGCGGCCGCTCGAAGTGACGGCCGATGCGGAAACGCTGAAGGCGCTTCGCATCGGCATCGAGAATATCGATCCGGGTACGCCGACCGCGCGCGCGATCGACGGCACGCTGCAGATCCTGCCGCCGGACGAGGAGCGCGCCTTCTGGAAGGCGCTGATCCGCAACAAGCGGCGCGAGGGGCTCTACATCAATGTGCCGGGCGGCGTGACCTTTCTCGGCCAGACGCTTTTCCGCGCGACGGTCGACATTCCGGCGAATGTGCCCGTCGGGCTTTACACGGCAAAGGTCTATCTGCTGCAGAACGGCGAGATCATCGACACGATCTCCTCGCCGCTCTATATCGACAAACGGGGCGTGGAGCGCTTTCTCTATCGCATGGCACATGAGGACTCGCTGCTTTACGGTCTGATCGCCGTGTTCGTCGCCGCATTCGCGGGCTGGCTCGCTTCCGCGGTGATGAGCAGGCGCTAGGAAGAGTTGAAATGGAAGTCGGATATTTCGCCGCCGCGCTGGGCGGGCTCATCAGTTTTCTTTCGCCCTGCGTGCTGCCGCTGGTGCCAGCCTATCTCTGCTTCATCGCGGGCACGTCGCTCGAAGAGCTGACGCGCGAGGATGCGCAAGGAAAGCCGCTCGCTTCGGAAGGGCTGACGCAACGCGTAGCGCTCGGCGCCATCGGCTTCGTGCTCGGTTTCACGACGATCTTCGTCGCGCTCGGCGCAAGCGCATCCGCGATCAATCCGCTGATCGTTCAGCACAAGGAACTTCTGTCGCGGATCGCAGGCGCGATCATCATCGTCTTCGGATTGCATTATATGGGGCTCTTCCGTCTCGCTTTTCTCAACCGCGAAGCGCGCTTTCATCTCGCGGGAAGCGGCGAAGGCGAACGAAGCCCGCTGATGCAATTCGCGAGCCCCTATCTTCTCGGACTTGCCTTCGCTTTCGGATGGACGCCCTGCATCGGACCCATCCTCGCGACGATCCTCACACTCGCGGCGGCGCAGGAAAGTCTTTCCGCAGGCGTCACGCTTCTCACCGTCTATTCGCTGGGGCTCGGCATTCCGTTTCTCGCCGCCGCATTCGCCGTACGCGGATTCTTGAGCTTCGCGGCGAAGTTCCGCAGGCACATGCACAAGGTCGAAATCGCGGCGGGCGTGCTGCTCGCGATCACGGGCCTGATGATGCTGACGGGGAATTTCGAGCGGCTCGCGATCTTCCTGATCAACACGTTTCCGGCGCTCGCAACGCTTGGCTGAGCGGGGATAAAGCGGCGCTTTTCGGGCCGAGTGTCATCGAAATGTCATCGAACCGTTACAAAGCGCGCAGGCAGGCGTTTGAAGAGAACTTATGCCCGGATTTGAGGGCTGAGTTTGCAGCCTACCCCTCCCCAAAATTCGCAGGCGAATTTTGACCCTCCCACAGGGGGAGGGTGGAAAAAACAATCCCCGCTTTTTGCATCTCTCACAAAGCGCCGGCGGCGTTTCGCACCAAGGCAGAAAAGCGGGGACAAATATTTTCGGCTCAGTCGGCTTCGAGGCGGCGGGCGGAAACGGGGATAACCGTGCGCGCGCCCATCATCCAGGCGTGAAAATCGAAACCCGGCAGAAGATCGTCATAGGCGCGGTCGAGAACATTGAGGCCGCCCGTATAGGCGCCGAAGGCGGGCAGGATCATCCGCGTGCCGTCGGAAGCGAAGCAACGGCGGCGAAGGCGGCGTCCGCGCACGCGAACCGCCGCACAGGGATGAAGATGGCCCGCGATCTCGCCGGTCGCGGGCGCTGCCTGCGGCTCGTGGCGGAAGGTGAGCGGACCGACGCGCAGCTCCTCCTTCACCGCGCCGCCGAAGACGCGAGGCGGCACCGGATCGTGATTGCCCGCGATCCAGATCCAGTCGAGCGAGCGGGAGAGACGCGCAAGACGCGCTGCATCGTCCGGCGCCATGCGATCCGCCGCCTCGCCATCATGGAAGCTGTCGCCAAGCGCGACGAGCGTCTGCGGGCGCAACCTGGCGACGAGGGCTTCGAGGCGGGCGATGGTTGCGCGCGTGTCGTAGGGCGGGAGGGCGACGCCGCGGGCGGCGAAGGCGGAACCTTTTTCGAAGTGAAGATCGGCGACAACGAGAAGGCGCTCGTCAGCCAACCACGCCGCGCCTTCCGGCATGAGGTCAAAGACCTGCCCGCAGACGCGGAGCGAGGGGTGGGCGGTTGCGTGGATGCCCTCTTCTTTCGTCCCTGTCTGCATGTCCGCGTATGCCACTTACCCCTCCCCGAAATTCGCCATTGCGAATTTCGACCCTCCCACCATTTTGTTTGCCTTGGCGGACAAGCCACCAGGGTGGGAGGGTGGTCCAGATGTCGATGCTTTCTTTATAGATCGAGTCGGGCGGGATCAAACAAGTCTCGTCGCCTCGGCAATGAGGTCGTCCGCCGCCTCGGAAAGAAGCGCCTCGTCGGCCTCGCCGCGCACGCTGACCTTGCCGATGTCGAGAAGGACCGGGACGGCGAGCGGGGAGACGCGGTCGAGCCGCTTCAGAAGGATCCGGCCCTTCACGCGCTTCAGCATTTCCGCCACACGGCCGACATCGAGAAGACCCGTCGCCGCGTCGTTATAGGTGGCGCGGAGCAGGATGTGATCCGGCTCATGCTCGCGCAGCACATTATAGATGAGGTCCGACGAGAAAGTGACCTGACGGCCGGACTTCTCCTGCCCCGGAAAGCGCCGCTCGATCAGGCCTGAAATGATCGCGCAATCGCGGAAGGTGCGCTTCAGCAGGCTCGACTCGGCGAGCCAGGCATCGAGATCATCACCCAGCATGTCCTCCGCGAAGAGTTCAGCCATGGTGAATTCATGGCGCTCATGCATGAGGCCCGGATCGCGCAGGCACCAGATGGCGAGCGAATATTCCGAGGCGACGAAACCGAGCGGCCGCGCGCCCGCGCGGTCCAGACGGCGCGTCAACAACATGCCGAGCGTCTGATGCGCGAGGCGGCCCTCGAAGGGATAGCAGACGAGATAGAAACGGTCGCCGCGCGGAAAGCACTCGACCAGCAGGTTCGTCTCGCCCGGCAGCACGGAACGCCAGGCCTGAATCTCCAGCCATTCGCGCACGGGCGCGGGCAATGCCTGCCATTCGCCGCGATGCGCGAACATGCGCCGCACGCGGGCGGCGAGATAGGTCGAGAGCGGGAACTTGCCGCCATAATAGGACGGGATCATGGGCGAGGGATCGTTCGACTTCGTGACCAATGCTTCCGTTTCCGCGAGACCTTCGAAGCGCAGCACATGGCCCGCGAAGAGGAAGGTGTCGCCGGGCGAAAGCTGGTCGATAAAATATTCCTCGATCTCGCCGAGATAGCGCCCGCCCATGCCGCCGATGGGACGGCGGCCGCGGCTCTTCACCATCCGCACCTTCAACATGGGCGCTTCGACAATGGTGCCAACATTCATGCGGTATTGCTGGATGACGGCGGGAGAGGCAGCGCGGAGCCGCATATCGCCCTCCGCCTTTGCGTTCGGCCGGAGACGGGAAAAGCGGTCGTAATTCTTCAGCGCATAGCCGCCGGTCGAAACGAAATCGACCACCTTGCGGAAATCTTCGCGGGTGAGCGCATGATAAGGCGCGGCGGAACGCACTTCCTCATAGAGTTCATCGGGATCGAAAGGTTCGGAACAGGCGCAGCCCAACACATGCTGCGCGAGGACATCAAGCGCGCCTTCACGGGAGATCATGCCGTCCTGCGCGCCTTCGAGCGCGGCGGCGCGGGCGGCCTCGCATTCCAGCACCTCGAAACGGTTTGCGGGGACGAGCATGGCGCGGGAGGGCTCGTCGAGGCGGTGGTTCGCGCGGCCGATGCGCTGAGCCAGACGGCTTGCGCCTTTCGGTGCGCCCATGTTCACCACGAGGTCGACCTCACCCCAGTCGATGCCGAGATCGAGCGTCGAGGTGCAGACCACGGCGCGGAGCGTGCCCGCCGACATGGCGGCTTCGACCTTGCGCCGCGCTTCCGCGACAAGCGAACCATGGTGAAGCGCGATGGGGAGCGCATCCTCGTTCAGATGCCAGAGTTTCTGAAAGACAAATTCGGCCTGGCTGCGCGTATTCACGAAGACGAGAACGGTGCGGTTCGCGCGGATCGCGTCATAGACGGCGGGCAGCGCATGGCGCGCGGAATGGCCCGACCAGGGAATGCGCACTTCCTCCCTGCCCTCGTCCGCCGGCGTCAGCACCGAAATTTCCGGGCGGGCACCGGGCGGCGCGACGACGATCTCGCTGAGGCATTCTTCACTGCCAGTCTGGGGCATCAGATAACGGCGCAGCGCATCCGGCTCGGCGACGGTGGCCGAGAGGCCGACGCGGCGAAGCTTCGGCGCGAGCTTCGCGAGACGCGCGAGGCCGAGGGCGAGAAGATCGCCGCGCTTCGAATTCGCCAGCGCGTGAAGCTCGTCCAGCACGACGCAGGAAAGCGAGCCGAAGAACTCTCCCGCCTCCTTGTAGGAGAGGAGGAGCGCGAGCTGCTCCGGCGTCGTCATCAATATGTCGGGCGGCTCGCGGCGCTGGCGCTGTCGGCGGTTCTGCGGCGTGTCGCCGGTGCGCGTTTCGATGGAGATATCGAAGCCCATCTCCGCGACAGGCATTTCGAGATTACGCTTCACGTCGACGGCGAGCGCCTTCAAGGGCGAGATATAGAGCGTGTGAAGGCCGCGCTTTCTCTGGCCGTCTGTTTCCGGCCTCGCGGCGAGATCGGCGAGGCTCGGCAGGAAGCCCGCGAGCGTCTTGCCGGCGCCTGTGGGCGCGATGAGGAGTGCGGACTTCCCCGCCCGCGCGAGACCGAGAAGGGCGAGCTGATGGGCGCGGGGCTGCCAGCCGCGGCTCTCGAACCAGCGAAGGAAGCGCGGCGGGAGCGCCTCTCCGCCGCTTGCGTCTCTTCCCATGTGCGCGGGTTTGTTCATGGGGGGAGAGTAGCCGGACGCGAGGTGCCCGAAAACTGCCCTTTTCTGCGGTTCAAATCCTTGGCTACCCGTGTGAAACTGCGCATCCCCAGCAATCGCACCAGGAGTTTCCCCAGATGCTCGACCAGTTGCCTCCCGCGATACGCGAACAACTCGACGTTCTGCTGCCGCAACTACTGGCAGGCGGCGTGAACCTTCTCACCGCCGTCGTCATCCTGATCGCCGGATTCTGGTTTGCCGGGCGCGTGCGCGTATGGACGATGAGGGCCCTGGGGCGCTGGCCCAACATGGACGAGATGCTGCAGAACTTCTTCGGCACGATTGCGCGCTATCTCGTCCTCACCTTCACCATTGTCGCCGTGCTGGCGAAATTCGGCGTGCAGACGGCGAGCCTCATCGCCGTTCTCGGCGCGGCGGGCCTTGCCGTCGGCCTTGCGCTGCAGGGAACGCTTTCGAATGTCGCCGCAGGCGTGATGCTGCTCATCTTCCGGCCCTTCCGTTCCGGGCATTATGTGGAAGCGGGCGGCGTCGCCGGAACCGTAAAACAGCTTTCGCTCTTCACGACCGAACTCGCGACACCCGACAATGTGCAGATCATCGTGCCGAACAGCGATGTCTGGGGACAGCCGATCACCAATTACAGCTATCACCCGCAGCGCCGCCTCGACATGACCTTCGGGATTTCCTATGGCGACGATATCGGCAAGGCGATGGAGGTTATCCGCCACGAACTCGAAGCGGACGAGCGCTGCCTGAAGGAGCCGGAGCCCTTTATCGGCGTTTTCAATCTCGGCGACAGCTCGGTCGATATCGTGGTGCGCGTCTGGGTGAACAATCTCGATTACTGGCCCGCCAAATTCGACCTGACGCGGCGCGTCAAGGAGCGCTTCGACGAGAATGGAATCACCATACCGTTCCCTGTGCGGACTGTTTACAATACGGCGGCGGACTAGCGCTCGCCGCTGGTAACAATACTACGGCGGACTAACGCTCGCCGCTGGTAACAATACGGCGGCGGACTAACGCTCGCCGCTGGTAACAATACGGCGGCGGACAAACCCAAAGGCTGCGAAGGCCGCGCGGCTCAAAGAGGATGACAACGACCATGGATCGTTTCTTCGGCGGGCCCGTGCTGCCCACAATCTTCAAGCTCGCCATCGCCTCCATCGCGGTGGGCGTCGTGCTGGCGGTCTTCGGCATCAAGCCGATAGACCTCTGGCGCGACTTTCTCGACACGCTGACGCGCATCTGGGAGATGGGCTTCGACGCCATCGACTGGTCGCTGCAATATCTGCTGCTGGGCGCGGTCGTCGTGATCCCGATCTTCGTGGCGGTTCGGCTGTGGAGCGTGCTCGTGGCGCGGGGCGGGAAGGAATAGGAGCAACTCTCTCCTTCGACATGTCATGCCCGGGCTTGACCCGGGCATCCAGGGCGGCACGTTCCATCCTCGCGAATTGAAAGAGTCTTTCCGGACGCCGCTGACGCGGCTACTGGATTGCCGGGTCACGAACCTTCGGTTCGGCCCGGCAATGACAAACTTTTCGTTTTTTGTCTTCCTCACAGTTTCATCGCCTTCCCTTGCGTCAAACCGAAAGGCGAGACGAGGCGCGGATGAGAAGCTAATCTCCCCCGCAAAACACAGCGGAGGACGACATGGCTACGATGTTTCGCGACGGACTTCTCAAGGGCAAGCGCATCCTGGTGACGGGCGGCGGCACGGGGCTCGGCAAGGAAATGGCCGAGGACTATCTCAGGCTCGGCGCGGAAGTTTACATCTGCGGGCGGCGCAAGAACGTGCTCGACGACACGGCGAAGGAGCTCATGGACAAACATGGCGGCTCCGTGAAGACGCATAGCGTCGACATTCGCGTGGCGCCGGCCGTCGACGACATGATCGAGGAAATCTGGGCGGATGGCGGACCGCTGACCGGGCTCGTGAACAATGCCGCGGGCAACTTCATCTCGCCGACGAAGGACCTTTCGACGCGCGGCTTCGACGCGATCGCGGGCATCGTCTTCCACGGCTCCTTCTATGTGACGCATTCGATCGGCACGCGCTGGATCCGCGACAAGGTGCCGGGAAGCGTCATCTCCATTCTCACGACCTGGGTCTGGAACGGCGGTCCCTTCACCGTGCCGAGCGCGATGTCGAAGGCGGGCGTCAACATCATGACGAAATCGCTCGCCGCCGAATGGGGCCCTTATGGCATTCGCCTCAACGCGATCGCCCCCGGCCCCTTCCCGACCGAAGGCGCATGGGCGCGGCTCTCGCCCGGCCAGTCGACCGACGGCGAAGGCTCGCGCGAGGGCATTCCGATGGGCCGCGTCGGACAGATGGACGAGCTCAAGAATCTCGCCACTTTCCTGATGGCGGATGGCTGCGACTACCTCACCGGGCAGTGCATCGCCATCGACGGCGCGGGCTATTCGGCGGGTGGCGGCAACTTCTCGCGGCTCTCGAAGCTCTCCGACGAGGAGTGGGAGAAGATGCGCGAGATGATCCGCAGCGCGAACGACAAGGACAAGGCGCAGCGGAGCGTTTGAGAAGAGTGACGCAAGATAAAGCAAAGTGTCATCCCGGGCTTCATGCCCGGGATCCATTGGCCGTTCGACTTGCCGTTGAGGTGGATTGGGCCCCGGCAACAAGTGCCGGGGTGACATTTTTATTTTAGCGCGGCGCAAGGAGCCCTGGATTGCTTCGTCGCGCTCGCACGCTCCTCGCAATGACGAATTATTTTTCTACATCTCGATGACGACCTTGCCGACCGCCTTGCGCTCCTGAAGCATGCGCATCGCATCGACCGCGCGCTCCAGCGGGAAGCGCGCGCAGATATAGGGGTCGATCTTTCCTTCCGCGGCGAGCCTGTCTATCGCCTCGATATTCGCCTTGCCCGCTTCCGGGTCGCGGCGGCCATATTCGCCCGCGCGCACGCCGATAACGGAGAAGCCTTTTATCAACGGCATGTTGACGGAGACGGAAGGAATGCGGCCGCTGGTGAAGCCGATGATCAGCAGGCGGCCGTTCCAGGCGATGCAGCGCACGCTTTCGTCAAAAACGTCGCCGCCGACGGGGTCGTAGATCACATCCGCGCCGCGCCCGCCGGTGAGCTCCTTCACCTTTTCGCGGAAACCTTCCGTGACGTTCAAGACGTGATCGGCGCCGCGTTGCTTCACCACTTCCAGTTTTTCGTCGGAGGCGGAAGTCGCGATCACCGTCGCGCCGAGAAGCTTTCCCATCTCGACGGCGGCAAGACCGACGCCGCCCGTGCTCCCGTGCACCAGCAACGTCTCGCCCTTCTGCAGATGGCCGCGGCAGACAAGCGCGACATAGGCCGTGAGGTAGGCGGCGGGATAGGCCGCCGCTTTCGCGAAATCCATGTTGCCGGGGATCGGGCGGCAGGCGAGTTCGGGCACATTCACTTCCTCGGCGAAGCCGCCGACGCGGAGACCGGCGACGACGCGGTCTCCCGGTTTCAGCCGTGTGACGCCATAGCCGACCTCGGCGACGACACCCGCCCCTTCCATGCCGGGCGAAAAGGGCAGCTCCGGCTTGAACTGGTACTTGCCCTGGATCATCAGGATGTCGGGGAAGTTGATCGAACAGGCCTTGAGGCGAAGGCGCACCTCGCCGGGGCCGGGCGGCGGGAGTGTCACATCCTCCAGCCGCAAAACACTTATGTCTTCTGACAGCTCATTCACACGCATGGCCCGCATGGCACTCTCCCCGTAACGCTTATGGCAAATTCATTTGCGGCGAATGATAGGGGCACGGCCCCAACTTCGCCATGCTCCGCGCTAGAATGCGGCGGACGCAGGGGAAGTCCGGAGGACGAAACGAGAATGATGACCGGCATGGAAGATGCGCGATTCGGCGTGGCGCATCTCGACAGGATCGCGCTGCACTATGCGGAGATGGGGCCGGAGGACGGGCCGCTCGTCATTCTGCTGCATGGCTTTCCCGACAATTGCCTCGGCTGGCGGCACCAGATGCCGGATCTCGCGAAGGCGGGCTTTCGCGTGATCGCGCCGGACCAACGCGGCTATGGCGTGAGCGGAAAGCCGAAGGGCGTCGCGGCCTATGACCTCGACGAACTGGCCGAGGACGTGATCCAGCTCGGCAAACATTTCGGCGAGGAGAAGCTGCGCGTCGTCGGACATGACTGGGGCGCGAGCGTGGCGTGGTGGCTCTGCTCGACACGGGCAGAGGCGATGGAAAAGGCGGCGATGATCAACGCACCGCATCCCGCGATCTGGAAGCGGGAGATGTATGCCGATCCCGTGCAGCGCAAGAAGAGCCGCTATGTGAAGATGTTCCGCCTGCGGGGCATTCCCGAATGGGCGATGCGGCGGAAGAACTATTCGGCATTGATCGAGGCGCTGGAAGGTTCCGCGCGCGAGGGCGCATTCGACAGGCAGGAGTGGGCGCAATACCGCAAGGCATGGAGCGAGCCGAAGGCGCTCACCTCCATGATCCACTGGTATCGCGCGCTCCTGAAGAAGGAGCTTCCGAAGACGCCCGGCAAGATCGGCGTGCCGGTGCTGCTCATCTGGGGCGAGAAGGACGAGTTCGCCGATCCGGGCCTTGCGAAGAAGAGCATCGAGCTTTGCGAGCGCGGCGGCACGCTCTTCTTCGCGGAGGGCACGCATTGGGTGCTGCGCGAGGAAGCGGCGAGCATCAACCCGATGCTCGTTACCTTCCTGCGCTCCGATCAGGACGTATAACCGAGCGCCGAGACGAGAGCCACGAGACCAAGCACGATGAAAAGCGCGGCGGCGGCCATGCGCATGGCCGCGACGGGAACGCGCTTCGCCGCCGCTTCCCCGAAGAGGACCACCGGCACATTCGCCGCCATCATGCCGAGCGTCGTGCCGAGCGCGACGAGCGTCAGCGCCTCATAGCGCGCGCCGAGAGCGACGGTCGCGATCTGCGTCTTGTCGCCCATCTCCACCAGGAAGAAGGCGACGGTCGTCGCGACGAAGGGACCGAAGCGCGAGACCGGCTTCGTTTCCTCCTCCGAGGGTGGCGCATCGGGAATGAGCGCCCAGAGGCCCATCAGAATGAAGGAGACGGCGAGTATCCATGACAGGATCTGCGGCGTGAGCCACTGGGCGACAAGCGTGCCCGCAAAGGCGGCGAGCGCATGGTTCGCCACGGTGGCGGCGAAGATGCCGGCGATGACGGACAAGGGCGCGCGGAAGCGCAGGGCGAGCATGAGGGCGAGCAACTGCGTCTTGTCGCCGATTTCGGCAATGGCGACGGCACCGAGGGAGACGAGGAAAGCTTCCAAGGGATGACTCCGCTGCCGGGCGCGACACCAATGACCCGCCGCACCCGCCCGGCAAAAGGCAGTGCGTGAGCCAAAGGTCTCGCCAGTTCAGCTTGCGCTGAGCGCGGACGCCATGAAGCGGAGATGCTTCAAGTTTGTTGACGCCCGCCCCTCTCTGCCTCATGCGGCGGAGGGCGGCTACTCCCCTAAGGACGGGGTGGAATTAGCATGCGGGGTGGAGAGGGACAAGAGTCGCGGGCATGAGAACGACTCGCAGCTTTGTCAGCGCAGGGCCGCGCCGACATCGCGGGCAATCTTCTCGCAGGCCTGCTTCGCGGCCGGAACGACCCCGGTCATGGCGGTGAAGGCATGAGGCAGGCTGTTCTCGCAGCGATACTCCACGGAGACGCCCGCCGCCTTCAGCTTCTGCGCATAGGCCTCGCCCTGATCGCGCAAGGGATCGAAACCGGCGGTGACGACAATGGCGGGCGCAAGGCCGGAGAGGTCCGGCTCCTTCATCGGCGAAACGCGCACATCGTCCGCTTCCGAGGGATCGTTCAGATAATGCGCGCCGAACCAGTCCATGATCTCGCGCGTCAAGGGATAGACATCGGCGCAGCTCTCCATCGAGCCGCCCTTCCAGCCCCAATCCGTCACCGGATAGATGAGAAGCTGGAGCGCGGGCGCGGCGAAGCCCTCGCGCTTCGCGGCCTGCGCGACGACGGCGGAGAGATAGCCGCCCGCGCTGTCGCCGCCGACGCCGATGCGGCCGGGGATCATGCGCAGGTCTTCCGCATTGCCGTTCGCCCAGCGATAGGCGGCGACGGCGTCTTCCACCTGGGCGGGAAACTTGTGTTCCGGCGCGAGACGATAGGCGACGTTCAGAACGGCGATGCCCGCCTGGCCGGCAATCATGCTGCAGAAGACATGACAGGTGTCGAGGTCGCCGATGACGCAGCCGCCGAAATGAAAGAAGACGAGACCGGGGAGCGGGCCTTGCGTGCCCGCAGGCAGATAGAGCCGCGCGTCCATCGGACCGCCGGGGCCGGGCACCCGGAGTTCCTTCACCTCGACGCCGGGATGCAGCGCGCCGTCGAGAAGCGCGAGCCCCTCCTTCGTGGCGCTGCGGGCCGTGACCGGATCGAGCGTGGTGATCGACGGCTGGCGCGCGCCCTGCACGGCGAGCAATTGCGCCCTCGCATCGAGAATGCGGCCGTCGATGGCAAGCGGCTTGCCTCCGGACATCTTCACCAGGACGCCGTCGGGCAGCTTCAACAGTGTACGGACGATGAATTTCTGAAGGCTCATTGTTGTGTTCTTTCCTTCGTTTTCTTTCCGCTGCACGGAGAGCCTACCTCTCCCCGAAAAATCTTCGCTGCGCTCAATTTTTCGACCCTCCCACAGGGGGGCCTCAAACAAAGGCGTCGCTACTTCGTCCCGCCCTTGTGCGGGAGGGCACGAATGCCGCCGAGCACGAGTTCCGTCGCAAATGTCGAGGCTTCGTCGGGGTCCATCTTCGGCCGCCTCAACATGCGGTCGCCAAGCTCCATCGCGATTCCGACGACGGCGGACATCAGATATTCGGCATCGACATCCGGCAGGGCGCCGTTCCTTATGTCTTCCTCGATATATTCGCGGATTTCCTCGAAGCCCGCGATCATTTCCGGCGTGTCCATGCGCACGCGCACCGTGTTCGGATTGCGGCGGATCACCTGGAACGTATCGCGGTCGGTCGCGAGATAGTCGAAATAGGTACGGTAGGCGTTGCGGATGAAATCCTCGAAGGTGCGCGAACGGATGCGCTCCGCCCGCAGGCGCGGGCGGATACGGCGCATGCCCTCGTCCATCAGTGCCTCGAAGACCTCTTCCTTGCTCTTGAAGTAATTGTAGAAGGTGCCGGAAGCCAGGCCGGTGCGCCGGATGATGTCGCGCACCGAGGTGGCGCCATAGCCGAGATCGGCAAAGACGACCTTCGCCGCCTCGAGAATGGCTTCGCGGTTGTTCTGTTTCGTCTGCTCACGCTTGCCGAGCGCCTTGCGGCTCTTTTCGGCGGGCGCGTCCTTGAGGCCGGTGCTCATGCGGCACCAGCCGCCCCCGAGGGGGCTTCCATCCGATTCATCTTCCCTCCTGGAGCGCCCTAGCGGACAGGGCTGCCCCACCCCGCCTGCCGGCGCCCGATTCATGTCAATGCCTGCAGCCTATCCGAATGACGACAGGCGTCAACTTTTGTATCCGGCTGGCGATTCCCGAAAACCCTTACATTTCATGAGCTTAGAATCACTCCGCCGCGCGGCCGAGCGCCGAGGCCGCACGCGGCGGCACGGGCAGCGGATTACCCGAGGCCCTGGCGCGCTTCTCGCCCTTGCGCCACTCCTTCTTCAGGTCGTGGCAGTAGATGTTGAAATCGACCTGCATCTTGTGGCGGGGGCTGTCGTAGAAATGGCCGATGAAGCGCTTCTCGTCCTCGACGATGATGCGCTCCATTTCCTCCTTCGAGGGCAGCGCATAATCGCCCGCGAGATAGGCGGCCAGCCAGCGGGCCTGCTGCTCGGCGAAATTGGTGAGCGTGGGAAGCGGCTGGGCAAGCGCCATGAAGAAGAGATTGGGAATGCCCGGCCGCATGACGCGCTTGAAGAGGGGGATGTGATTGTCCTTCACCTCGACCACGGATTTGTCGAGGAAAGGGAATTCGACATTATAGCCCGTGGCGTAGATGACGACGTCCACATCCTCCACCGAACCGTCGGTGAAGCGGACCTTGCCGCCCTCGAACCGCTCGATATTGGGCTTCATCTTGATGTCGCCGCAACCGACACGCGTGAGGAATTCTCCGGATACGGATGGATGCGCCTCCAGCGGCTTGTGGTCTGGCTTCGGAAGGCCGTAATCCTCCATATTGCCGACCGCGCGCTTCAGCGCCTTCGCCGCGAGCCAGCGCTGGAGACGAAGCGGCATCCAGTGCGGCGCGGACGCCTTGTCGGCCACCTTGCCGCCGATATATTTCGGGAAGATGTAGACGCCGCGGCGCGCGGAGACCCAGAGGTTCTTCGCGATGGGACGCTGGGAAAGCTCCGATGCGATATCCATCGCGCTGTTGCCCATGCCGACGACGACGATGTTCTTGCCACGCATCTCCACCGGCTCGAAGGGCGTGAGATAGGAATGCGCATGCATCTGCACTCCGTCGAACTCGCCGGGGAAGGCGGGCGTCGGCCAGCGCGGGCTCCAGTGGTGGCCGTTGCACACGAAGAGCGCGTCATAGATGCGCGTTTCGGAGGAAGGACCGCCCGCGCCCGAACGATCGATGGTGACGCGCCAGAGGCCATCCGGCATCAACTCGCAATGCGTGACCGCCGTGTTGAACTCGATCTTCTCGCGCAGGCCGAAATGATCCACATAGTCGTTGAAATATTGCAGGACCTGCGAGTGATGCGGGAAATCCGGGAAGTCGTCCGGGATCGGGAAATCCTCGAACTGCATGCGATATTTCGACGTGTCGATGTGGAGCGACTCGTAACAGGCCGACATGCCGTTCTTGTTCTTGTAGGCCCAGTTGCCGCCTATGGTGTCGGACATCTCGAAAATGTCGAACGGGATACCGCGATCCTGAAGGGCCTTGGCGGTGGAAAAGCCGCTGCAGCCAGCGCCAATGATGCAGGCCTTGGGCAAGGCGCGCGCCGTCCCCGGCGACGATTGTCCGGACATGACTTCTGCTCCGATATGAAATTTCGATGGAGCAAGGCTACAGGATCGGGGGCCGACAGGTCCAGAAAGCGCGAGGGAAGCTCAGGGGCCATGCTCGCCGCTGCGGAAAGCCGGAGCGAAGCGGCGCGGCCGCGCGGCGAATCGCGCCATGACGCGGCGTCAGCCCCTGTTGACTTGGCCGCCCGCTCCGGCGCTATTAGGACAGCGAAGCGGGCGCGGCGAGCCGCCCCGCCCGAAACATTTCCGAGGCTGCAGGATGAGCGAGACAGACTTCACGCAGGAGCACATCGAGATGATGAAGAATGTGCTCATCGAGCATGTGCCGCATGCGAAGGCCATTGGTCTCAAGGTGGAACACGCAAAGCGCGGCGAAGCCTGGCTCTCCGTGCCCTATGCCGAAAACCTGATCGGCAATCCGGAGACGGGCGTCATTCATGGCGGCGTCATCACCTCGCTGCTCGACAATGCCTGCGGCATCGCGGTGCAGCTCGCCCTGCCCGAACGCATGTCCATCGCGACGCTCGATCTTCGCATCGACTACATGAAACCCGCAACGCCGAAGCTCGGCCTGATGGCGCATACGCATTGCTACAAGGTGACGAAGAACATCGCCTTCGTGCGCGGCACCGCCTATCACACGGATGAGGAAGACCCGATCGCCACCTGCGTCGGCACTTTCATGCTGGCGGCGAACCGGGCGCAACCCATGCCCGTGGGACCGGAAGCGGCGGCGGAAGCATTGAAGATTCTCGAGAAAAACAAGGGAGGCGCCGCATGAGCGGGACGAAAGCGCGGATCGACGTCAATGCGCTGATGCAGGCGATCCCCTATGCGCGCACTCTCGGCATCACCGTCGACCAGCGCGGCAACGAGATCACCACGGTGCTGCATTTCTCGCAGTCGCTGATCGGCAATCCCGTGCTTCCCGCGCTGCATGGCGGCGTGATCGGCGCCTTTCTCGAAACCACGGCCGTCGCGCAGCTCGCCTTCGAATTCGCGGGCGGCGCGGCGGACGGACTGCCGAAGCCCATCGGGCTCACCATCGACTATCTGCGCTCGGGCAAGCCGATGGATACCTATGGGCGCGCGGAAATCACCAAGCAGGGACGGCGCGTCGCCACCGTGCGCGCGGAAGCCTGGCAGGAAGACCGCTCGCGGCCCATCGCGGCGGCGCATGGCCACTTCCTGCTGAAGGCGACGGACGACGCCGCACAATCGTGAGCCCGCGATGAGCGAGATACCGGCGCGGCCGCGGGTGACGCATCGCGCGGTGCTCGCCATCGCGCTTCCCATCGTCATTTCCAATATCTCGACGCCGCTTCTCGGCTTCGCCGATACCGCTGTGATGGGGCGGATGGGCGATCCGAAATATATCGGCGCGGTGGCGCTCGGCGCGCTCATCTTCACCATGGTCTACTGGACCTTCGGCTTTCTCCGCATGGGGACGACGGGCCTGACGGCGCAGGCGGAAGGCGCCGGGGACGGCGAGGAAATACGCGCCGCGCTCGGGCGCGCCGTGCTGATCGCGGGCGCAATCGGCGCGGGCCTCATCGCGGCGCAATGGCCCATCGCGCTCATCGCCTTCTCGCTGCTCGATGGCGGGCCGGAAGTGGAAGCGCTCGCACGCGGCTATTTCGACATCCGCATCTGGAGCGCGCCATTCGCGCTCGCGAACTATGCACTCGCCGGATGGTTCATCGGACTGGGGCGGGCGAAGATCGCGCTTGTGCTGCAGGTCTTCCTCAATCTCGTGAACGTCTTCTTCAACATCTGGCTCGCGCTCGGGCTCGGCTGGGGCGTGGCGGGGATCGCGGCAGGAACGCTGATCGCGGAGATCGCCGCGGCGCTGCTCGGCCTCGCGATCGCGGCGCGCGCACTCGGCGCCTACCCGGGGACATGGACGAGAGCAAGGCTCCGCGACGCGGCGCGGCTCGCGCGGACCATCGCCGTCAATCGCGACATCATGATCCGCACCGTGGTGCTGCTTCTCTCCTTCGCCTGGTTCACGGCGAAGAGCGCGGAGGCGGGGAATGTCACGCTCGCCGTCAATTCGATCCTGCTTCAATTCGTGACGGTGAGCGCCTTCTTTCTCGACGGCTTCGCGCTGGCGGCCGAAACGCTTGTCGGCAAGGCGACGGGCGCGCGGAGCCTCGAGCGGTTCGACATGGCGGCGAAGCTCTCGACGCTCCAGGCGGGCGGCATTTCGCTCGTGCTGACGGCGGCGATCTTCATCTTCGGCGGCGCGATCATCGACTTTCTGACCATCGATGCGGAAGTGCGCGCCGCGGCACGGGTCTATCTCGCCTGGGCGGCGATGCTGCCGGTGCTTTCGGTCTGGTGCTACCAGCTCGACGGCATCTTCATCGGCGCGACGCGGAGCGCGGAAATGCGGAACGCAGCGCTCGTCTCAAGCGGCATCTTTCTTTTTCTCTGGTGGCTCTTCCTGCCTTACGGCAATCACGGATTATGGGCCGCGCTGACGGGCTTCAACCTGATGCGGGCCGCCTCGCTCGGTTTCTACTTTCCGAGGCTGAGACGCGGGCTCGCGTGAACGGTCAGAGAATTTCCAGCACGCTTTCCGGCGGGCGGCCGATACGAGCCTTCGACCCCATGACGACGATGGGCCGTTCGATCAGGATCGGATTGTCGACCATGGCGCGGATGAGTTTCTCGTCCGTCAGCTTCTCATTATCGAGGCCGAGCTCCTTGTAGACGGCCTCGCCCTTGCGCATGAGGTCGCGGGGTTTCATCTTCAGCTTCTTCAGGATCGCCTGAAGTTCGACCGCGCTTGGCGGGGCTTTCAGATAATCCACGATCAGCGGATCGGCCCCATGCTCTTCCAGCAGCGCGAGCGTGGCGCGCGATTTCGAGCAGCGCGGATTGTGATAGATGGTGGGGCGAGCCATGACTTCCCTCTTTCTGTTTATCGCGCGACTTGTCCGAAAACCGGCATCTGTTTTTCGGGCACTTTTCGGGTCGCGCTTAAAGTTTCACGTCCGCGCCGACGGCATCCTTCAGATGCGCGAAGCCATCGGCCGCGAGATGGGCGGCGAGATCGCGCTTGATGCGGGTGACAAGCGCGGGACCTTCATAGGTGAGCGCGGAATAGAGCTGCACGAGCGAGGCGCCCGCGCGGATCTTGCGATAGGCATCCTCGCCGGAGCCGATGCCGCCGACGCCGATAATGGGCAGACGGCCCTTCGTGAGACGATACATCTCGCGCAGCACTTCGGTCGACATGACAAAGAGGGGCGCGCCGGAAAGGCCACCCGTCTCATGCGCGTGAAGGCCGGAGACGAGACCTTCGCGCGCAATGGTCGTGTTCGAGACGATGAGACCGTCGAGCCCTTCCTGCAATGCGACTTCGGCGATGTCGGCGAGTTCCTCCGCGACGAGGTCCGGCGCGATCTTGAGAAGCACGGGCGTCGGCTTCGCGCGGGATGCATCGCGCGCGGCGAGAACACGCGAGACGAGTTCGGTGAGTTCGGCCTTGCCCTGCAGGGCGCGCAGGCCCGGCGTGTTGGGCGAGGAGATGTTGACGGTGAAATAGGAGGCGAGGCCGTCGAAGGCGCGGATGCCCGCTTCGTAGTCGGCGATACGGTCTGCCGAGTCCTTGTTGGCGCCGATATTGACGCCGACAATGCCCGGCCGGCGCCGCCGCGCGACAAGACGCTTCTTCAGCGCGGCATGGCCTTCATTGTTGAAGCCGAGCCGGTTGACGACGGCGCGGTGGAGCGGCAGGCGGAAGACGCGGGGGCGCGGATTGCCCGCCTGGGGACGGGGCGTGACCGTGCCGACCTCGGCGAAGCCCATGCCCATGGCGAGCATGGCGTCCGGCACCTCGCCGTTCTTGTCGAAGCCGGCGGCGATGCCGACAGGGTTCTCGAAATGAAGGCCGAAGAGATCGATGGCGAGGGAGGCGGGATCAAGCTCGCGCTGGCGCGGCCCGAGACCGAGACGCAGCGCACGGATCGTCAGGCGGTGGGCGGTTTCGGGGTCGATCAGGCTCGTGAAGGGACGGGCCAGCGGAAAGAGATCCATCAGCCTTCCGCCTCGCCGGTCAAATGGGGCGGGAAGACATGTTCGCCCTCCTCGTTCAACAGCAGCGGATCGACACGCGCGACCGCTTCCAGCGAGAGGACGTCATAAAGATGCGGAAAGAGCGCGCCGCCGCGCGAGGGCTCCCATTTGAGCGCTTCGCCGAGCGCCGCCGTTTCGACCGCGACGAGAAGGAGGCCCTTGCGGCCCGCGAAATGGCGCAAGGCCGTTTCCGGCGCCTGTTCGGCGGTCGAGAAATGGATGAAGCCATCGTCGATATCGACCGCGGAGCCGATGAAGCGGCCTTCCGCCTCGGCCGCTATCCACTCATGTTCGCTCACGATCTTGTAGACGAGGCTTGCGGCCATCGGCATGGCGGTCCTTTCCGGAGGCGGGAATGGCGGCACTTTAACGAGGGCCTGCGCGGGCGACAAGGCAGGCAACAGGCATGGGGCGGCCCATGCGCCAGCCGGAGATGGGAATAAGGTCCGCATTTCGGCCGGGACGAAGGGCCGGGCCTGTGGCATTCTTCCCCGATCTTGCCGCCGCACCCGCCAAAGACAGGAATTCATTCAGCCCCATGGCCCGACCGCTTACCCATAGCCGCCTCTGGGCCGCGATCGACGCGCTGGCCGCGAAGCACGGGATGAGCGCCTCCGGGCTCGCCAGGGCGGCGGGGCTCGACCCCACGACCTTCAACAAGTCGAAGCGCGTGACCGCGGCGGGGCGGCCGCGCTGGCCGAACACGGAGAGCCTTGCGCGCGTGCTCGACGCAACGGGTGCGACGCTCGAAACCTTCCTCCTGCTCGCCGCCAATGGCGAAGGGCAGCCCCCGGCGCAGCGGCATGTGCCGCTGATCGGCCTCGCGCAGGCGGGCCGCGGAGGCTATTTCGACGATGCCGGATTTCCGGCGGGCGCTGGCTGGGAAGAGGTCGCCTTTCCCGGCTTCAAGGACGAGCACGCCTATGCGCTGGAAGTGAGCGGCGACAGCATGGAGCCGTTCTTCCGCGAGGGCGACATCATCATCGTTTCGCCATCCGCCGATGTGAGGCGGAACGACCGCGTGGTGGTGAAGACGGTTTCCGGCGAGGTGATGGTGAAGGTGCTGGCGCGAAAGACGGCTAGCCGCGTGGAGCTGAAATCCTTCAACCCGGCCTATGAAGACCGGGTGCTGGAACCGAAGGATATTCTCTGGATGGCCCGTATCGTCTGGGCGAGCCAGTAGGGTCAGTCTTTCGAGAGATCCTCGCCCGCAAGCGCGCGGCGGATCAGCTCACGCGTGTTGCCGATACCGTACAAGGCGACAAACGAACCGAAGCGGGGTCCGCGCTCCTGCCCGAGCAGCACCTGATAGATCATCTGGAAGAAGGCCACCGAAACGCCGGGACCGCCTTCCGGACTCTTCTTCGCATGATCCTGGTAGCGCTCGATCTTGCGCGCCACGTCGAGCATGGCGTTCTGGATCGTCTCTCCATCCGCCTCGGCGGGCAGCTCGCCAAGCTTGTCCGAAAGCGCCTGCAGCGCCCCGGCCTCGACCTCGTCGGGCGCGCGAAAGACCTTCGCCGGCTTCACGAAGTCCTCGAAGTAGCGGATCGCATAACCGGCGAGCCTGTCGAGCTCGGGGTGACTTTCCGGCGTGACATCGGGCACGTGACGCGAAATGAAGCCCCAGAGCACGGCCTTTTCATGCGCATGGGACGCGCTGACGAGGTTCAGCAGCAGAGCGAAGGAAACGGGCAGTTCGATCGCAGGCGGATTGCCGCCATGGATGTGCCAGACCGGGTTGTTCAGCCGGTCCTTCCAGTCCTGCCGCGGATAGGCGGCGAGGTGCTGATAATATTCGTCGACGGCGCGCGGAATGACGTCGAAATAGAGCTTCTTCGCCTGGCGCGGCCGCTGGAACATGTAGAGCGCGAGACTTTCCGTCGGCGCATAGGTCAGCCATTCGTCGATGGTGAGACCGTTGCCCTTCGACTTCGAAATCTTCTCACCCTTTTCGTCGAGGAAAAGTTCGTAGACGAAGTGTTCCGGCGGGCGGCCGCCAAGCGCCTTGCAGATATTGTCGTAGACGCCCATGTTCGGCCCGTGATCCTTGCCGAACATTTCGAAGTCGACGCCGAGCGCCGCCCAACGCGCGCCGAAATCCGGCTTCCACTGCAGCTTCACATGGCCGCCGGTGACGGGCAGCGTGGTTTCCTCGCCATCCTCGTCGTCGAAAGTGATGGTCGCATCCTCGACATTCACCTTCTTGATGGGCACGTAGAGCACGCGGCCGGTCTTCGGCGAGATAGGCAGGAAGGGCGAATAGGTCGCGCGCCGCTCCGGCCCGAGCGTCGGCAACATTATCGCCATGATGTCGTCGTAGCGTTCGGCCACGCGCTTGAGGATCGTATCGAAACGGCCCGACTTGTAATAGTCGGTCGCGCTGGCGAATTCGTATTCGAAGCCGAACGTGTCGAGGAAGCGCCGCAGCATCGCGTTGTTGTGATGCCCGAACGAAGGAAATTCGTTCGTGAAAGGATCGGGTACCGAGGTGAGCGGCATGTGCAGATATGGTTCGAGGAAAGCGCGGTCCGGCACGTTGTCCGGAATCTTGCGCATTCCGTCCATGTCGTCGGAGAAGCAGATGAGCCGCGTTTCGACACCCGGCATCAGGACCTCGAAGGCGCGGCGCACCATGGTCGTGCGCGCGACTTCGCCGAACGTGCCGATATGAGGCAGACCGGAGGGGCCATAGCCGGTCTCGAAGAGAACGGGACGCTCGCGGCCCTCCCTCTCCAGCCGCGCGACGATTTTCCGCGCCTCCTCGAAGGGCCAGGCCCGGCTGACGCGGGCGGCTTCGAGAAGTTCGGACGGAGCTATGGCGGCTTCTTCGGAGGACATCTAATCTTACCGGCAGGATGGCAGGAAAAAGAGTTTAAGGCTTTGTCAAGCGGGCGGACCCTATGCTTTGCCCCTCCCCCAGTCAATGCGGCGATCATGCCCGCTTGAGGGGCGCCGGACGGGCCTTCGATGGCGAACGGACGCTCTCCGGGAAGCCATGTTGTAGCGTATTGTGGCGGAAGCCCGGAGAAGCCGACAGTGACGGAAAAGAGGCCGGATAATCCCGACTGGAACGCGGAACTGCCCGAGGCACCTGTCCTCGCGATAGGCGCCATACGCCGGATGCCGCCGGTCAGCGCGCGGATCGAGGCCGAACAGGTGAAACTCCTGTTGTCGCTCGGCGAGGCGAGCCGCCTCACCATTTTCGGCGCCATCCTCGTCGTCGGCGCCGCCTTCTACGAAACCGCGCCGATCTGGGCGACGGGCGTGGTCGCCGCGATCCAGCTCGTGGCCCAGTTCCTTTTCGACAGGGTGCGCGCGGGCTTCCGCGCCGATCCGGACGCCGTCGCGAACGCGGCGAAATGGGCGCATCGCTATGCGCTCGTAACCGTCATCAGCGGATCGACATGGGGCGTGGGCGCACTCCTCTGGCTGCCGGGCTCGAGCTTCGCGCATGAAATCTTCTACATGCTCGTTCTTGCCACGCTGATCATGGCCACGGCGATCACGCGCGCGAACCATCCGCCCGCCGTTCTCTACTACACGCTCGCCTCCTCGCTGCCGATGATCGCGATCCTTCTCTGGCGCGCCGATCCGCTCGCCATCGCGACCGTGCTTCTGGCGGCGATGTTCTTCGCGACGGTGGCAGGCTGGACAAGGCGCATCAACGAAAGCTACCGCGAGGCATTCCGGCTGCGCTTCGAGAATGCCGATCTCGTGGAACGCATGGCGCGCGCGCATGCCGCAACGGAACAGCGGCGGCGCGACGCGGAAGAAGCCGAAGCCCGGGCAAGGGCGGCGGCACAGGCCAAGCAGGAATTTCTCGACATCATAAGCCATGAGGTTCGCGCGCCGCTGGACGGGTTGCGCAACATGGCGAAATATCTCGCCGACGAAGCGACGACCGATACGCAGTTCAAGATCGCGGCCTCCATCGAGGAAACGAGCCAGCTGCTGCGGCCGCTCGTGGACGACATGATCGATTTTTCCGAGATCGAGGCTCATTCGCTTGAGTTGAAGCCGCGCAGCTTCAACCCGGTGGAGCTTGCTTCCGGCATCGTGCGGATGACGCGCCATCAGGCGGTCGACCGCGGACTTTCGCTCGAGCTCGATGCCGCGCCGGATACGCCCACGCAGATGAACGCGGACCCGGACCGCGTCCGTCAGGTGCTGATGAACCTTGTCGGCAATGCGATCAAATTCACCTATCAGGGCGGCGTGGTGCTGCGCGTCGCGCCGCTGACGACGCCGGCGGGGGAAACCGTGTTGCGTTTCTCGGTGACGGATACGGGCCCCGGACTTTCGCCCGAGATCAAGGCGAGGCTTTTCGAAGCCTTTACCCAGGGGTCGGATGCGCGCGATTTCCGTTTCTCGGGAAAGGCGGCGGGGGCCGGTCTCGGCCTGCCGATCAGCGACCGGCTGGTGCGCATGATGGGCGGCCATATCGGCGTGGACAGCACGCCCGGACAGGGAAGCTCGTTCTGGTTCCTGCTGCCGCTGGAGCCCGGCGCGGCGGCCGATTATTTCGAGGGCCTGCGGGCGGACGCAAAGCCCGTGGCGGCGCGGCGGCCGGAGCGGCTCATCGATCACGACCATCTCTATGCGCTTGAGATTCGGATGGGCGGGCAACACATCACCGACTATCTGGTGGCGGGACTCGAAAGGGTGCTGGAAATCCACCGCGAGGTGGAGCGCGCGAAAACCCTGCGCGATGGAGGAGCGCTGCGGCGGCATGCCCATGACCTCAAGACGGCCGCTTCCGAGATCGGGCTGACCGCCGTCGCCGAGGTGGCCGACGACATCGAAACGGCGCTGACACAGGGCGAAGCCGATGCGGCGCTCGGCGCCGTGCCTCGGCTGCAGCAGAAGATCACCGCGACATGGCGCGCGCTCGCAAAGTCCTATCCGAACCTCGCGGCGTGAGAATTTCATGACCGGATGGAATTGCATTGCACTTCTATCCGGTCATGATCTGCTCGATGGTCCGTCCTTTCCCCCCCGATTCGAGCCTCGCCCATGGCGGAGGCCCCTTCCTGCCCGAAGCGGCAGCAATCGTGCCCTTGCGCGGGGCAAAGGGCGGCGCCGTCGCGGTCGATGCCGAAGGCGAGATCGAGGAACTCACGCCCGATGAGGCGCTGAAACGCATCGCCAACGAGCCGGTGATGCTCGTTCATGCGGGTTTCACGGCGCGGCGGATCGCGAGAGGCCGGAACTTCCGCGAGCCGGGGCCGCAGGTTTTCGACCTCATGGAGCTCTTTGCCTTCGTGCATCCGGCAAAGCCCTGCCTGCCGACCGTGACCGGCCTCGCCCGGGCACTGGGCCTCGACGCCGGTTCAACACCGGAAGATCAGGCGCTGATGCTGCACCGGGCGGCGGCGCAGATGCTCTCGACGCTGCAACACCCTGCCTTTCCCGACCGCCCCTCGGCGGCGCGCACGGCCTATCGCATGGCGGAGGGCGGCTGGTCCTGGGGACCGGGCGCCGTGGCGGCGCTGCGCGATGCGCTGGGGCGGGAGGGAAAGCCGCCGGGATCACGCGGCTTCGACATATGGAACGAGATACCGGAATGGGAGGAACGGGCCCCCCGGCCGCCCGCAGGCTCGCTTCCCGTGAGCGAGAGCGAGGCAGGCGAAAGGCTCGCCCTGCTCGCCGGACCGGATGCGGAAGAAAGGCCGGGACAGGCCGCCTTTGCCCGGCTCGCCGCCCATGCCTTCGCCCCGCGCGAGACGGCGGGCGCCCCCAATATCGTGCTCGCGGAGGCGGGAACGGGCATCGGCAAGACCATCGGCTATATCGCGCCAGCAAGCCTCTGGGCGGAGCGCAACAAGGGCACCGTCTGGATCTCGACCTATACGAAGAACCTTCAGCGGCAGCTCGACCAGGAGCTGACGCGGCTTTATCCCGATCCCGCCGAGAAGGCGGAGAAGGCGGTGATCCGCAAGGGGCGGGAGAACTATCTCTGCCTGCTCAATTTCGCAGAGATGGCGGACCGTGCGGCGATCGGCGGCGGCGCTGTCGCAATCGGCCTCGTCGCGCGATGGGCGAAGGCGAGCCGGGACGGAGACATGGTGGGTGGCGATTTCCCCGCCTGGCTCGCCGCAAGGTTGAGCGGCATCACAGGACGGACGGGGCTTACCGACCGGCGCGGCGAATGCGTCTACACGGCCTGTCCCTACTACAAGAAGTGCTTCATCGAACGCGCGATAAGGAAGGCGCGGCGGGCGGAGATCGTGGTCGCGAACCACGCGCTCGTCATGCGGCAGGCCGCGCTCGACCAGGCGGCGGGGCCCATCGCGCAGGCCGCGCCGAAAAACACCGAGACGGCGGGCGGTGCGGAGGACGAAGAGCCGAGCGGACGCGAGGCGCGCTCGCGCTTCGTCTTCGACGAGGGACACCACATCTTCGATGCGGCGGACAGCGCCTTTTCCGCTTCGCTGTCGGCGCTCGAAACGGCGGAGCTTCGCCGCTGGATACGCGGTGCGGAAGGACAGCGGGGACGGCGCGGGCGAGGGCTCGACGAGCGCGTGGGCGACCTTCTCGGCGAGGACAGACTTGCCGAAGAGGCGCTTCACGCGGCGCTTTCGGCGGCGGCGGCGCTCCCCGGCCCCGGCTGGGGCACAAGGCTCAACGAGGGCCAGCCGCGCGGCGCGGCGGAGAAATTTCTCGCGCTGGTGCGCCAGCAGGTTCACGCACGCACGGAAGACGCGGACACGCCTTTCTCGCTCGAAACGGAGACGTCGCCGCCCGTCACCGGACTGCCGGAAGCGGCAGCGGAACTCGACGATGCGCTGAAGCGGCTCGCCGCGCCGCTGCAACTCATCGCCGACCGTCTGCGCGCGCGGCTCGACGAGGAGGCCGAAGACCTCGACACATCGACGCGCATCCGCATGGACGCGGCGGCGCGCGGGCTCGACCGGCGGGCACGCATTCTCATTCCCGCCTGGCGAAGCATGCTCGCAAGCCTCAACGCGACGCCGCCGGAGATGTTCGTCGACTGGTTTTCCATCGAGCGGCTTTTCGGACGGGAAGCCGATGTCGGCATGCACAGGCACTGGCGCGATCCGACGATCCCCTTTGCAGGCGCCGTTCTCGAACCGGCGCATGGCGTTCTCATTACCTCGGCAACGCTGCGCGACGAATTGCCGGAGCCGGAGGAAGGCGAGGAAGATGCAGGCGGCGGATGGGAGAGCGCGGAGATCCGCACCGGCGCATCGCATCTTGCGCTACCCGCGGAGCGCGCCTTCATGGCCTCGCCCTTCGACTATGCCGCCCAGGCGCGCATCTTCGTGGTGCGCGATGTAAGCCGGAACGACATGAACCAGATCGCATCGGCCTATCGCGAACTCTTCCGCGCGGCAGGCGGCGGGGCGCTCGGCCTCTTCACGGCGATCCATCGTCTGCGGCAGGTGCATGAGCGGATCGTGACGCCGCTGGAGGAGGAAGGGCTTTCGCTCTATGCACAGCATATCGACGCGCTCGACACGGGAACGCTGGTCGATATCTTCCGCGCGGAGAGAAACGCCTGCCTGCTCGGGACCGACGCCGTGCGCGACGGTGTGGACGTGCCCGGCGACTCGCTTCGCATGATCGTATTCGACCGCGTTCCCTGGCCGAGGCCGGATATCCTGCACAAGGCGCGGCGCGAACAATTCGGCAAGACGCGCTATGACGACATGATCACGCGGCTTCGGTTGAAACAGGCTTTCGGGCGGCTGATCCGGCGGGCGAGCGACCGGGGCGTCTTCGTGGCGCTCGACGCGCGGCTGCCGACGCGCCTTACGACGGGCTTCCCTCCCGGCGTAACGGTGCATCGCGTAGGCCTTTCCGAGGCCATTGCCGAGACGAAGGCCTTTCTCGGTACGGATGCTCCCTCCCTTGCCCCCGCCCGGAGCAACCCCTAAGCTCCCCCACAAAATCGGACAAGGAAGGCCAATGTCGACGATCTCTCCCGAACATGCGCTGATCTACATCATGGTGACGATGAGCGCGGTAGACCGCGCCATGAGCGACAACGAGCTCAGGGATATCGGCACCATCGTGAAGACGCTGCCGGCCTTCCGCGACTTCCACGAGGAAAGGCTCATTCCTGCGGCGCGGGAATGCGCCTCGATCCTGCAGGAGGATGGCGGGCTCGACGCGGTGTTCGGCCTCGTGAAGGATGCGCTGCCGCCGCGCCTGCGCGAAACGGGCTATGCGCTCGCGGTGGAAATTGCCGCTGCGGACGAGGCGGTGGGAGCGGAAGAACTGCGTCTGCTGCAATTGCTGCGCGATACGCTGGAGATCGACAAGCTCGTTGCCGCCGCCATCGAACGCGGCGCGAGGGCGCGGCACATGCGCTGAGGGATCAGCCGCAGGCGCCCGTTCCGGTTTCCCGGAGTTCGCCGTCTATCCGGTCGTAGAATATCCGGGTGCAGTCAGACGGCCCGGCATATCTGTCCGTCTCGCGATGAATGAGGACGGGCACACCCTCTTCCCAGGCATAGATGTCGACGCCGCCCTCCGCCGCGCTGGAACGCCAGCGGCTGACGACTTCCTGCGTATCGGGATCGAATTCGGGCGAGACGATTTCATCGAGCGCGGCATTCGCCGCAAAGCGCTGCCGGTCCTGCAACCAGAGCCAGTTGCGGTAAAGGACGTTCGGACCGGCGGTTCCTTCCGCGATCAGGCGAAGATCGTGGTAGCCGTCGAAATTCATGTCGATCAGTTCGAAGCCATTGGCCGGTATCGCTTCGGCGGCGCGGGAGCCAGCATCCTCGACGATCTGGAAAGGCCCGGCCTCGCCTTCGCGAGCGATCTCGACCTTGCCGACGACGCGATCGCCGAACTCGTCCATGTGCCAGGACAGGGAAAAAAGAAGCTCGGGGAGAATCTGGCTGATACGTCCCTTGCAGAGGATGGGCGCATTGCCCGAAGGATCGGCGCAGGCATATGTGGCCTGGAAAGTTTCGTCGCCACGCACATTATCGCGCCGGGCGTCGGCTCCTGCGGCGGCCTCGATCGCCACCTCGTCCATCGGACTGCCTGCGCCCGACGCGTCGCCTTCGGCCAAGACATTGGCGGCCGGGGCATTTTCGGCAAGAACAAGACCCGCCATCAAAGGCAGAAGAAGGCTGCACCGGCGAAACCGCTCAAACATCGCAGACGTCCTCTTCGTCCATCATTCGAGTGTCGACCTGCGTCATTCTAGCGCAAGACGCGGGCTCACGGTCTTTTTCTTCTCCGGTTCCGGCGGGCGGGCTTTCTACCGGCGGGCACGGCAAGCTACAATCAAATCCGAAGAGCGGAGCCTCCGGCACTTCCCGGTCCGCCGGGAAACCCGGGGCTTGTCCGTTCATTCCAGCGACGTTCCGGCCTTTCGATGTATGACTTCCTCACGCAACATGAACCGCTCATCCGGCTTGGCGCCTTTGCGGGCGTGCTGGCCCTGATGGCGCTGATCGAAATGGCGGCTCCCCGGCGGAAGAGAAACGGACCGAGATTGAAGCGGTGGATGACCAACGTCTCGCTTGCCGCGGCGGGAACGCTTCTCCTGCGGATCGCGGTTCCGCTGCTCGCGGTGGGCGTGGCCGCGCTCGCCGAAAGGGAGGGCTTCGGCCTCTTTCACTGGACGCAGACGCCCGCCATCGCAGCCTTCATCCTCTCTTTCATCGCCCTCGACCTGCTCGTCTATGCGCAGCATGTCGCCTTTCACAAGTCGCGCCTTCTCTGGCGGCTGCACCGCGTCCATCACGCCGATACGGATGTCGATGCCACGACGGGCATCCGGTTTCATCCGGTCGAAATTCTCGTCAGCATGGGAATCAAGATGGGCGCCGTGGCGCTGCTCGGTGCGCCGGCCGCCGCGGTCATCTTTTTCGAGGTGGTGCTGAATGCCGCAGCGATGTTCAACCATTCGAACATCCGGATCGGCGAAACCGCCGACCGGTGGCTGAGACGCCTGATCGTGACACCGGACATGCACCGCGTTCACCACTCGATCCATCGCGACGAGCACGATATGAATTTCGGCTTCAACCTTTCGATCTGGGATTGTCTTTTCGGAACATACCGCGCGGCTCCCCGCGAAGGACAAGAGACCATGCGGCTCGGACTGGCCGAGTATCCCGCGCCCGGCCCGCAGGGACTTTACTGGAGCCTCATGAATCCGTTTTGGACCGGCGCGAATCCGGACGATACTCGCCGCCGGGAGCAAACGACATGAAACGGCTTTGCCTGCTGCGCCACGCGAAATCCGACTGGGGTGACCCGGCGAAGGACGATTTCGACCGCCCGCTGAATGCGCGCGGATCGAAGGCTGCAGACTTCATGGCCGGCTATATCGCCGCTTCGCCCTATCGTCCCGATGCAGTGCTCTGCTCGACCGCGGCGCGAGCCACCGCTACCTGCGCACCACTTTGCGAGGCGCTCGGCAAAGGCGTGCCCGTGACCTATCGCGACGAGCTCTATCACGCGATGCCGGACGCGATGCTGGATGAAATCCGGCAGGCGCCCGACGAGGCACAGACGCTGCTGGTGGTGGGCCACAACCCGGGCCTCGTCCTGCTTGCGATGGCGCTCGCCGAGGACCCGGATGAAGAGACCGCGCTTCGCGTCGCCCACGGCGTGCCGACGGGCGGCTTCATCGTGTTCGAACTTCCCATCGAGCACTGGTCGGACATCGCCGAGGGCGAGGGGCGCACCGTATTCTTCGGCCGTCCGCGGGACCTCATGGCGGCGGAAGCCGAGAACTGACCTTTCAGTAGATGCTGCCGGAGAAATATTTCGCGCTTATCCGCGCATAGGTGCCGTCGGCAATGGCGGCATCGAGCGCGGCATCGAACGCGTCTCGCAGCACCGCGTCTTCCTCGCGCAAGACGATCGCGGCTCCCTTCCCGAAGTAGGCCGCGTCGCCATAGTCGGGCCCGACGAGACGGCAGCAAACGCCGGCGCCTGAATTCGTCCACCGCCACAGCGCATTGCGATCCGCAAAAAGGAGATCCGCATCGCCGGCCGCCAGCGCCGTTTTGGCCTCCTCAAGCGAAGGGAAGGTCTCGAGTTTCGCGTTGGGGAAGCGGGTCGCAGCATAAGCCTGATGAATGGAGCCCGCCTGGACGGCGATACTGCGGCCAGCCAGCCCCGATGGCGTTGCCGCGGGCGGAACAGCGTTGCGGCGCGCGGCGAACCGGCCCGGCGTCGAATAGTAGCGGCCGGTCAGGATCAGACCGTCGCCGGAAGCGGGGGTTTCGCGGCCGGGGCTGGGAATCAGCATGGAGGCGGCAATGGCATCGCCCTCGCCCTGCCTCAAGGCGGGAACCAGACGATCCCAGGGCCGGGCGACAAAACGGCACCGGACTTTCATGCGCTCACAGAGCGCGCGGGAAAGCTCGACATCGAAGCCAGCCAGCGCATCGCTGCCATCCCTGTAGTTGAAGGGTGGATAGGCGCCTTCCGTCAGAATGACGATCTCGCGGCGCGGCTCGGGTTCCGGCACGAACTTCGCCACGGCTTCGGCCTCCGCGGGAGCGCGCTCCGGATTGGGCAGGGGGAGCTGGAGCGCCATGATCTGCGCCAGCGTGAGAGGAGATGAGGGCTCGGGCGCGACAGGTGCGGGGATGGAGCCTTCGCCCCCTGTTTCGGGAGCGGGCAATTCGGCCACGGTATTTCCCTGCCGGTGCTCCAGCCAGGGCAGCCGCTCGCCCTCGTAAAGGCGCGCCAGCGAGCCTGCGAGCAGCACGATCGCGATCAGGTTCGCATAGAGAAGAAACCGCATCGGCCCCGCCCGCTTGATGCCGCCCCTGCCCGGCACGGGAAGGGGCGTCTCATTATGACACAGGCCTGCCCTGCGATCCCATCCCGGACCGGAAGAGCCAGCGCCCACACCAAAAAGAGCAAGGTTTGTGCCGGTTCTCGTCTTAAGTTCTATTAATAATGAAACAGCGCTTTCATAAAATTCATTCCATAAAGTGGCGTTCTCCTCCCTCGAGTTGAAGTCGAGATGGAGAAGTGGGGGGCCATATTGGAAAATGAAGCGTCGAAGACGCGCCCTTTACTGGACGCGCCCGAGGAAACATTGCCGGCGCGCCGCCCCCCGCGGCTGCGGCGACCCCATGACCGCCCTCTCTTCGGCGAAATGGCCGTGGAAGCCGGTTTCCTTGCCCCAGACATGCTCGCTCCCGCTCTGGAGAGACAAAAGCACTGGGGCAGTCCGCTCGGAAAGGTGCTGGTGAGCACCGGAATCATGCGTTCCGCAGACGTGGCGCGGCTATATGGCCGCCAGCGCGGCCTGCCCGTTGTCGATCTGCGGACGGAGCCGCGCGATCCCTCGCTTGCCAATCCACAGGAGCTTGATTTCTACCTGAAGGAGGACTGCCTACCCTGGCAGCGCCGGGCGGGAGAAACGATTTATGTGGCCGGTGACCCCGACAGAGCGAGAAGGGCGATCGCCGCCCGGGAGGGACGGCATCTGCCCGTCTTCGTTACTTCTCAGAACGGGCTCCGGCGCCTGCTTGCGCGCGATTTTGCTCCGGCACTGACGGAGCGGGCCCGGTTCGACCTGATGCGGCGCATGCCCGAAAGCTCGGCGGCGGCAAGACTTTCACCGCTTCAGGCTGCCATTCTTGCGCTCTTCGCCCTGCTGCTGCCCATTGCACTGCTCGTTGCGGCCGACGCAACTCTCAAGGGTGCAAATGTCGTGTTCGGGCTCGTCTTCGTCAGCCTGGCCTGCCTGCGTTATGTCTCGATATTTGTCGGTCTGACCTCACCCCCAAGTCCGGAAGAAACGGCCTATGCGGATCGAGGCACACCCGCCGACGCCGATCTGCCGGTCTATACGATCATGGTTCCGCTCTTTCGCGAGGCGCGCGTGCTGCCGATCCTCGCAAGGGCGCTGCGCGAGATCGACTATCCGGCTTCGAAACTCGATATCAAACTGATCTTCGAGGAGTGCGATCCCGAAACGCTTGCCGCCGCGAAGGCGCTCAAACTCCCCGATCATTTCGAATTCATCGTGGTTCCGGACAGCCTTCCGCGCACGAAGCCGAAGGCCTGCAACTTCGCGCTGCCATTCGCACGCGGCGACTATCTCGTAATCTACGATGCAGAGGACTCGCCAGAGCCGCTGCAACTGCGCAAGGCTATTGCCGCCTTTGAAGCGGGTGACGAAAAGCTCGCCTGCGTGCAGGCGCAGCTCAACTACTACAACTGGAACGAGAACTGGCTCACGCGGCAATTCGCGATCGAGTATGCCGCCTTTTTCGACCTGCTGCTGCCGACCATGGTTCGGCTCGGCATGCCCATTCCGCTCGGCGGCACCTCCACCCATTTCCGCACGGCGCTGCTGCGCGAGGCCGGGGCATGGGATCCCAACAATGTGACAGAGGACGCAGATCTCGGCCTTCGCCTCGCATTGCTCGGCTATCGCTGCGGCGTCATTCGCTCAACCACGCAGGAAGAAGCAAATTGCCGGCTGGCGAACTGGATCAGGCAGCGCTCGCGCTGGATCAAGGGCTGGATGCAGACCTACCTCGTCAGGATGCGCCATCCGGTAAAGCTCTACCGCTCACTCGGCTTTCGCGGATTTCTCGGCTTTCAGCTGCTGATTGGAGGCTTCACCCTTTCGAGCCTCGTACACCCGGTTTTCTATATCGCCGCGGGCATGGGCCTTGCCAGCGGCGCGGCCGAACCGGGGCAAGGGGCGCTTCTCACCGCTTTCAACGTGCTTGTGCTCATTTCGGGCTATTCGCTTTCCATTGCCGCCGGCATGGCCGCGGTCAGCGCACGGGGCCTCTTCCCGCTTTTCGGGCAGACAGTGATGATGCCCGCCTATTGGCTGATCATCTCCGCGGCGGCCTACAAGGCTTTGTGGCAGTTGGTCACCCGCCCCTTTCATTGGGAAAAGACGGAACACGGCATCAGCAGCATGGTCGAGGGACGGCTTGCCGGGAGCAGCGAAAAATCCATTTCCGGGACCTCGCACTAACCAATCGCTAAAGACTTTGCCGGATATTCGACCTGTCGCCCCACGGGAATATCCGAGAGAGATCCATGTCGCAGGTAGCAGAAAACAACCGCCGGACCCTGAGCCCCGAGGATTATGCGCAGCTCGGCGTGCTGATCGTGGAAGACACGCTCTACATGGCGAACATGCTACGCGGAATTCTGAACGGGCTTGGCGTGCGCAACATCGTGAGCGCGAGGACCGGCGAGGATGCGCTGAGCGCGCTGATGCGCGGCAAGGTCGACCTTGCGATCATGGACGACCTCGAGCCGCCGCTGGACGGGCTTTCCGTGGTGCGGGCGATCCGCACAGCGGAGGAAAGCAACCTCAACGAGATTCCCGTCATATTCGTCACCACACGGCGCGAGCGCGGCTCCATCATCGAGGCGCGGGATGCGGGCGTGACGGAAATTCTTTCCAAGCCCTTCTCCGCGCAGCAGCTGATCGACCGGATCGACACTGTGCTCACAAGGCCGCGGGCCATCGTGCGTTCAGCCGTCTTCACCGGTCCGGACCGCCGCCGGCGAGACGACAAGGCGCCGCTGAAGCGCCGCGAGAGTGACCGCTAAGCGAATTCTCAGCCCGCCTCGCAGGCGTTCCTGTAGCTGTCCCGCAGAAGATTCTTCTGAACCTTGCCCATTGTGTTCCGCGGCAGGCCTTCAACGAAGAAGGCTCGCTTCGGTACCTTGTAATTGGCCAGCTTGTCCTTCAGCCGCGCGATGAGCGCCGCCTCGTCCAGATGCCGCCCGGCGCGCAGCACGACCACGGCCGCGCCGGCCTCTCCGAAATCTGCATGCGGCACACCGACAACGGCGGATTCGAGAACTTCCGGCATGTCGTCGATCAGTTCCTCGATCTCCTTCGGATAGACGTTGAAACCGCCGGAGATGATGAGATCCTTCGCGCGGCCGACGAGATGGACATAACCGTCAGTGTCGATCATGGCGACGTCGCCCGTCCTGAACCAGCCGTCGCTCGTGAATTCCTCGGCGGATTTTTCCGGCATGCGCCAATAGCCGCGAAAGACATTGGGTCCGCGCACCTGCAAGCCGCCAACCTCGCCCGCGCCGAGCGCGGCACCTTCATCGCTCATCACCCGCACTTCCACACCCGGCAGCGGAAAGCCCACCGTGCCCGGGCGGCGTTCGCCGTCATAGGGGTTCGAGGTGTTCATGCCTGTTTCCGTCATGCCGTAGCGCTCCAGAATGGCGTGTCCCGTGCGGGCACGGAATTCCTCGAAGGTTTCGGCAAGGAGCGGCGCCGAGCCCGAGGTGAATAGGCGCATATGGGAGACGGGCGCACGGCTGAAATCCTCGCCGGAGAGAAGCCGCGTATAGAAGGTCGGCACGCCCATGAAGACGGTCGAACGGGGGAGCTCCCTGATGACGTCCTCGCGGTCGAACTTTCTCAGCCAGATCATCTTGGCGCCGGAAAGAAGCGCGCAATGGCAGGCGACGAAAAGCCCATGCGCATGGAAAATCGGCAGTGCGTGAAGCAACGTATCCGCTTCCGTGATTTGCCATGAATCGCGAAGCGCGAGACCGTTGGAAGCGAGATTGCCATGCGTCAGCATGGCCCCTTTCGGCTTTCCTGTCGTGCCGGATGTGTAGAGGATCGCCGCGAGATCATCAGCCGCGCATTCCGCAGGCTCAACTTCTCCCGTCACACCGGCTGCGGCATCGATGAAGCTTCCGCCCGCGTCCGGATCGAGCGTCAGGAGATTTGGCACGGCGCGGCGCGTACAGACTTCGCTCAACACAGGTTCAAGCGATGGATCGCAGATGACGAGCGCCGGTTCCGCATTGCCGATGAGATAATCCACCTCGTCTGCCCGATAAGCGATGTTCATCGGAAGGAAGACGAAGCCACCGCGCAGACAGGCCAGATAGACGGCAAGCGCCTCGGGCGACTTTTCCGTCTGCAGGGCAACGCGATCGCCGCGCGAAAGACCCAGACGAACGAACAGCGCCTCGTATCGCGCCGTCGTCTCGAGAAGATCGGAGAAAGACCAGATACGCGGGCCGCGCGAGCGATCCGGCGCCTCGATTGCGGTGCGCGCGCGGTCTGCAGGAAGGGACGCCTCGATGAGCGTGTAAAGGGACGGGCTCATTTCATCTCGCTGTCTCGGTCAGCCGAACGGACCTTATAGCGGAGCGCGCCTCTCCACGCATCATTCTCGCGTCAAGCGGTCACATGAAGGTTCAGGTAGTGCATATGCCGTTCATACTGGCCCAGCAGATCCGCGATCACCTGTTCCTTGCTGAACCCCATGATGTCGTAGCGCTGTCCGCCCTCGCGCAGCGCGACTTCGGCGCGCCAGGTATGGTCGGGGCCTTCGCGCTCGCCTTCAAGCGCCGTCATGGCGAAGCTCGGGACCGGCACGCTGCGAAGCGCGACACCGTAGAGGAAGACATCTTCTCCATGAGTGATCGTGATCGTCACCTCCCGTTCGCCGGCCTCAACTTCAGCGTCCATTCCCCGCCCCCTGATTTCCTCGGCCACTTCCCTGAAGGCGGGCGCCACGGTGTCCCGCAGGAACGCGACCGCGCGCTCGCGCGTCGGATTGTGCAGCAGCACCGCCAGCCGCTGCTTCCAGGGCACGGGCGGATGGCTTGCCGTTGCGGCGGGAACGGACTGAAGGCTTTGCTGGCGCTGTCTTTCGCCACGAAGCGCCTTGAAGAGGCCGTAACAGACGATGAGAAGGATGGCAGCCAGCGGGAAACCGCTGGCGATGGCGCCCGTCTGCAGGGCGGCGAGCCCGCCCGCCAGCAAGAGTACCGCGGCGACCACACCTTCCATGATCGCCCAGAAAACGCGTTGCCATACAGGGGGCTCCGGCTCTCCACCCGAGGTGATGATATCGATGACGAGACTGCCGGAGTCCGAAGAAGTGACGAAGAATGTGACGACAAGCAGCGTCGCGATCGTCATGGAGATGGAAGCGAAAGGAAGATGGCCGAGAAACTGGAACAAGGCGACGGCGACATCCGCCTGCACAGCGTCGACCATCTGCGCCGTTCCCTCCAGCTGCATGGCGAGCGCCGTGTTCCCGAAGACGGTGAACCAGAGAAAGGTGAAACCCGAAGGCACGAGAAGAACGCCGATCACGAACTCGCGAATCGAACGGCCGCGCGAAATGCGTGCGATGAACATACCGACGAAGGGCGACCAGGAAATCCACCAGCCCCAGTAGAAAAGAGTCCAGCCGCCGATCCATTCGTTCGGCTGATAGGCGTAGAGCGTGAAGGTCTTGCCGATGATGTCGCTCACATAGGCGCCGGTATTCTGCATCGCGGCCTGCAGAAGAAATACGGTCGGCCCGACAAGGAGAACGAAGAGCATCAATGCGATGGCAAGCCCCAGATTGAGCTCCGAGAGACGCCGAATACCAGCATTGATGCCGGAGACGACGGAGGCCGTTGCAAGCAGCGTTATGCCCGCTATGAGCGCAAGCTGCACCGAGATGTCCATCTCGATGCCGAAGAGATAATTGAGCCCCGCATTTACCTGCATCACGCCCAGGCCGAGAGAGGTCGCGACGCCGAACATGGTCCCGAAGACGGCGAAGATATCGACCACGTGCCCGATCCAGCCATAAATACGGTCACCGATGATCGGGTAGAGCGCGGAGCGAACGGTAAGCGGCAGACCAACGCGGAACGAAAAGTAGGCGAGCGCAAGCCCCATCACGGCATAGATCGCCCAGGCATGGAGTCCCCAGTGAAAGAAGGCGAGCTGCATCGCGTTGCGCGCCGCTTCGACGGTGCCGCCCTCGCCGACCGGCGGCGAAGCGAAATGAAGCACGGGTTCCGCCACACCGTAGAACATGATGCCGATGCCCATGCCGGCGCTGAAAAGCATCGCGAACCAGGACGTCGTCGAGAAGTCGGGTTCGGAATCGTCAGGGCCCAGCTTGATCGTACCCATCGAGCTGGCGGCTATGCCGATCGCGAAGATGAGAAAGGTGGCGACCGCCGCAACGTAGAACCAGCCCATCTCGTGGACGATCCAGGACTGGATGGCAGCGAAGATCGTCGAGGCATCGTCGGGATCGCGGGCAGCGAAGACAAGTGCGGCGAAGATCAACGCAGCCGCGCCGAGAAAGACAGGCGCGTTCGCCTGAAAGAAACGCGGCTTTTTCTCTTCACTCACCGGCATACCCAGTTCTCCTCTCGCTGAAGACGCGCGTGAAGCGGCGTATGGGCGGCGAAAGAGATCGCCGCCATGTGAATCGTGCTTATGTGATTTCGCGCGCAGCATTGCACAGCTAGCCATGCGGGCCAAGCCGCACACACCGTGCCTTCCAAGCCCCTCCCGGAGGGAGTTTCGCGAGAGCGCAAAGATGGCTAGGTTTTACGATGACTTTCATGAGGCCGTTCCGGCAGGAGACCCCCATGCGCATCCCTATTTTTGCGGCTCTTTTCGCCCTTTTCCTGACCGCCAGCTCCACGCAGGCCGATACGCTGCGGCCGCCGGAGACCGGCTACAGCGCGACCCGCATAGTGACCGCGGGAGATCAGGAAATATCGGGCAAGATCTTTTCGCAGGGCATGATGGAAAGATGGGAGATGACGATGCAAGGCATGCGTCAGATTTCGATCCTGCGCTTCGACGAAGGCACCGGCTACATCTACATGCCCGACATGAACATGGCGATGAAGATGAACATCGCCGACGCGGCAAGCTATGGAAGCGGCACGCTCCATTCGAGCGTCGAGGCAAAGGAAACCGGAACCGAGATCATCGAAGGCGAGGAGACAACGCGCTATCTCGTGCCGCCAAGCGAAGAAAACGGCCATACGGAAACGACGGTCTGGATCACCGGAGACGGGATACCCATCAAGATCGAGGGCAGCAGCAAGGAAGGCAGATTCTCCATGACCCTCAAGGACCTGGAGCGCGGAGAACAGGACCCCTCGCTTTTCCGGCTTCCCGCAGGCGTCGCACCGATGGAAATGCCGGCGGGCATGCCGGGCATGATGCAGGGCGGCATGCCGGGCATGCCGCGATAGAGCCGCTCAGGCGAGGACGGCTCCAGCGGCTATGACGATGAACAAGCAGGCGCCAAGTATGAGGCCGATGAGGCCAACAGCGGCGTGTCGCAGGACCGGCATTGTCTCCCCCTTCCCTTCCAACAAGGATCGTCTCCAAGGTTGAAAAGTGCCTTAACGGCCGGAGGACCGCATGGCCCAAACGGGCCATGGGCGCGATCTGGCGAGACGGGCCTTGCGGCCCAGGGCGCGGATCAGCGCCGCGCCGCCATTGCGGCGAGGATATCCTCTTCGAGGGCCCAGAACCGGTCCTGCCCCCAATGGGCGGGCATGCCGTCCACCCGGAAGGAAGGCACTCCCCAAAGTCCCGCATCGAAAAGCGCCTGCCGGTTTCCCTCCACGGCCTTCTCCCAACCGGGATCGGCCAGGGCCTCTTGGACCGTTTCGTCGGAGAGACCTGCGCGCCTGGCCACGTCAAACAGACCCTCGTCGGTTGCGATGTCGATTCCATCGGCAAAGACGGCACGGCAACCAAGCTCGGCGAATGCCTCTCCCTTACCCAGCGGAATAGCGTGATGAATGACGGCGAGCGCACGGGCGGCGCCATTGCCCACCGAATCGACGACCCTTCCGAAAGGAAGACCGGCGCGCTCCGCCTCGCGCTTCGTGTCGAGCACGATATAGAAGCGCTTGGTGCGCGGAACGGGAAGTCCGCGCATCACCATGGGGAGAACGAAGCGCAGCCTGAGCTCTGCATTGTAATGATGCGCGAGCTTCAGCATGCGAGGAACCGCAATCCAGGAATAGGGACTGCGGAAGGAAAACCAGAAATCGATGACAGGTCTATGAGCTCCCTGCGGGACGGGGCCGAGCACCATGTCGCGATAGGGTGCGAGCATCGGCGTTCCCGGCGCCTTGTCGAAGCCTGCCTCCGCAAGACGCTCCTCAAGGTGATTGAGACGGTCTACCCCCCAGTACCATTCACCCTCGAAGCAGAACATGCCGCTCAGGTAATGACCGAACTTCGCGCGCTTCGCCGTGCCTTGCTTCAGGCAGCGGTCAGTCTCGCGCGCGGAGGCGTCGCCGTACATCTCGACGAGCCTGTCGATCACGGCCTTGTCGCCCGTCCAAAGCGCCTCGCCCAGGTCCGCCGCGAGCTCAACGACATTTCCCTTGCTCAGCGCGGCAGCGAGCAACGCGTTTGCCCGCCTCACTTCGTTTTCGTCGGGCCGCACCACCGCCGCAGGGAAAGCGATGCCATATTCCCGGGCAACGCGCGCAGCATCGCGCAGCGCATATTCCTTGAGCAAATCATATTCGGGGGCTGCCGCCTCGTCTGGCGGCGAGACGAGCGAGATTTCCACCGCGACACCATATCGTTCGCCAAGCGGCTTCAGCATCTGCACGGCAAGGTGGCTATAGGGATCGTCCACCTGGTGAAAATAGTGAACCACGGGCCGCCCCCCGCGGAGGCGCCGCTTGAGGGCATTGAAACGCCGTCGCGCATTGCGCAGACCGCGGCTGGTAAAGAATGCCGACAAGTTGCGGCTAATGAACGCCTTCACCCTTCCATCCTCCATGCCCCATTCCGACCGGAAATCGAGTATATAATGACACTGATAATGTCAAATACTCAGCACTCGGGATAGACCCGCTTTGGCATCCAGCAAGGGCGCCACCAGCGCCTTCGCACGCGCCGTCTCCCTCTGGCCTGCCTGCCTTTCGATCTCTCGTGAGAAAGTACCGAATTTATCCGTATCGATGCCAGCCGCAGGTGAACCGACGAGACCAAGCGAGCGGGAAAGAATGGGATCGATCACGCGTTCCTTGCCATGCATCGCGGCTATCGATGCCTTACGTCCCCATGTCGCGAACGCTTCGCCCATATGTCCAATCCGGTATTGGCATCAGAGGTACCCGGAGGAACGGAGCCGCTCGAAAGCGTCCTCGGACTCGTGATCCATCGTGCGCCCCGCCCGTTCTTCCGTTTTCAGAAGTCCGAGTTCCTCGATGATTTCGTCGATCGTGGCCGCTTCGGAATCGATCGGCTCGGTAATACCGATCTCGCCCAGAGAACGAAATCTCCTGCCGTCGCGCGCGAAGTAGAGGGATACGACCGGGATGTGTTCGCGGGCGATGTAGCGCCAGATGTCGAGCTCCGTCCATTGGAGGAGGGGATGCACGCGCAGATGCCCGCCGGGGGGTATGATCGTGTTGAACTGGTCCCAGAATTCGGGCGGCTGATCGCGAAAGTTCCAGCTTCCATCCGCGTTGCGGGGGCTGAAGATACGTTCCTTGGCTCGTATCGATTGCTCGTCGCGCCTTATCCCGGTGATCAGGCCGTCAAATCCGTAGTCCTTCAAGCATTGTTTCAAGCCTTCGCTTTTTCTGGCAGCAAAGCGCGACGCGGGCGGCAATGTTTCGTCGGTGCGGCTGATATCCGGGCAACTATCCGCGATGAGGTTGAGCGCCCATTCCTTCGCGTAGCGGTCGCGGAACCAGGCGACCACAGCATGCCGGGCTTCTTCAACTGGTTGAATGCTTCCCGGAAAATATGGATGGAGTTGCTTTCGAGATAATCGAGACGGTCCATATTCGACACTCCGCTCAAATGGTTGACGCGAACGAGCTCCACTTGCCCGCGCCGAGGTAGCGCGAGGCAGAGGATCCGCTCACATGGATGGCGAAGACATGAAGCCATCCATTCTCGACCAGTTGCCGGAGCATCTCGTGTTTCCGGATGACCTTCGAAATTTCTTCCTGTGGCGCCTGGACGAGAACGCTCAGGCGCATCGGCTCATGCTGGAGCCTTTCTCCTTCACTCACGGACTGGAGCGCGAGACCGGTTTTAAGGTCACCACCGTTCCCTTCGAGGACACCGAAGGCGCCGACCACATTGTGCAGCACCTTGTTTCCCGCGCCGTGGACCGTGTTGTTAACGACGGAGCCGTAGTACTGCAGACTGATCCAGCTCGCCACGATGACGGGAGCGGTCATGATGAGCTCGAGCACGGCGAAGTTCCGATCCTTCTGCCAGTCATAACTATGCAGGAAGGTACGCCCCTGAAGATCGAGTCCTCTGGAGACATGCCGCGGGGCCGCGATGAAGGCGGCGCAGCCTGCGAGCCCCCATTCAGGCCTGGTCTGAGACCAGTCCCGGCTGCGTTGCCGAATGGCGTCAGAGGCCGTGGGTGAAGCAGGAAGGCCGAGCCGAGCCGCTCGCTCCAGCCTTGTCCGCTCTCCCGCTCTGGCCAGCAGGTCCTTCAACCAGCCGATCTCGGCGGCGAGGGCAGCTGGAGCCTCCTCTTCATCCATCAACGTGACTTCGTCTGTCGCCGTATTGTGAAGTGCTGCCAGGAAATATGTCCCGTCGGGGATTTCTATCCCACGGCCTGCAAGCGCCGTTCTGACCGCTCCGTCATTCAGCAAAACCGCGGCGACGCGTGCATTGATATCACCGGCGTGACCTCCACAGGCTCCGCAGTCGAGGCCGGCGGCATGGGGGTTGTTGACACTCGTCGACCCATGACCCGTCAAAACGACAAGCGGAGCGAAGGAACTCGTGAGAGACATGCCGCGCAGCACGCTCTCCGCCAGGTTTGTCCGTTGTTCGACAGTGAGCGCCGCTTCCGTTCCATCGAGTTCTCTGACGTGCAAAACCGGCTTGAACCTCGCACGACCGTCCTCAAGGCCAATGGCGGTGGCGTCCGGCACCGGCCGCGTCCACCCCATCATGTCGGTCACGAGCTTCGCCGCGTAGGTGAGGCCCAGCGTCTCGACAAAGGGGAACATGGAGACGGTCGATAGTTTGAACTGTTTCCAGAGCCGCGCCTTCACGCCTGCATTCCGGTGTCTGGCGCAGGCGGAGTCGTGCCGGTGTTCCTCGTCGTCCGGATATTCTTCCGTTACAGTGAACCCCGGTGCGAGAAGGACCGGACACTGCGCGTCGGCTACTGTCCAACCTGCCCGCCGATACTCGAGAGGAATGCCGAAGAAACCGGCGAACCCGTTGGTTTCAATATCCGGCGACAGAATTTCGAGAGACCGGCGGAAAACCTCCGAGCGGACATCGATACAAAAGAAGATGTTGGCTCTGGCCACCTGGCCTGCGGCCGCCTTTCCGTCAGCGGCAAAGAGCGTCTGGAAGAGTTCCCTCTGGTATCCGAGTTCATAAGCCTCTTGCCAGGCGAGCGGGTTCTCCCTGCACGCTTCCCCCCTTGCCGACGCAAGGCCGACGCCCTGCCGCTTCCCCACGCGCTGGAGGAAGAAGGCATCCCATGCGAGCAGGATCGCGAGAAAGCCGGTCATCGCCTCGCCGTCCTTGCCCTGCAGACCGCACTGCCAGTCCTTGTAGCGGGCATAGCTCGACCAACCCGGGACGGTCATGAGGAGACGATGCAGGTAGGCGCTGCAATCTTCCGGGGGCAGGTCGAGGGTACGGATGCAAACGACGATCGCATCCTCCGCTTCATCCGGCATGGAAAGGACATGGCGCCGGAAGCCATTCAGCCCCGCGATTTCGGGAGCCTTGTCTCTGGAAGCCATCAGGCGCCATGCCTGGTAGAGCGGCTTACCCCTCCAGGGCATTCCAATCGGTGCCTGGCCTTCATCCCAGTAGGCGGATGCGAAGTGAGATATCTGCTCGACAACAAGCCGCCGCCAATCCTTGCCATCCAGCACCGTCGCGACGTCGATCGCCGTCTCCGTTGTGCTTTTCGCGCCGGCCGGGAGGTTCGTCCTTGTCGACGATAATGTAATCGAGGCAGAGAGAGCGGCCTTCAGATCGGATTCCGCGATCCGTCCTTCGGCGAGCGCTTCGTCATAGAACCGCTGTGGCATGAAGAGAGAACCGGCGCCCGCGCGGCGAAGCATGGCGTCAGCCTCTTCCGCCGCGAACTTGCTCAATCCCAGATAGGGGTTTACCGCCACGAAGTCCTTGAGCGGCCATACCGGCGCGACCAGAGAACAGGCTTCTTTTACCGATGCCATGATCGCGCCGGAAGAGAAGCATTGAGGTTCCACTGACATTTCGATCGAAGACTCTTTCGGTGCGTGCATGTTCATCGCTTCAGTACCCTTTCAACGGAGCTGAGTGGTTATTGAGCGATCCGACCAACCGGTCGAAAGCCGTATTGACGTAGAAGCCGTGCCGAAGGGGGACGTAGAGGTGCCAAAGCCATGCAGGCGGATGGCCGGAACGCGCCGAGAGCTGCATCCACCACGTTGCGCAGAAGCCTCCGATAACGATCAGCGCGACAACAGGGGAGACCGGCGCCGAGAGAGGCAAGGTTTGCGAGAGCAGCCAGGCCGCAGCGCCCTGTATTGCGAAATAGACCAGGGCGACGGCGGCAAGCTGGGTCAGGAAACCCGCAAGAGGTCCGCCTCGCAGCATCGCTCCGCCCGACAAGAGCAACTGCAGGAGCGCGCCGCCGAGAACGAAGGCAAGCAAGATTGGCGTTCTCGTCTCTTCCCAGGCGAGCGCAAGTGCGGCGAAGATCGCACCCGAGACGAGAACCATGACTGGCGCCACCCGCCATGCCACCTGCCTTTCCGCTGCAGCAGCCGGCGTGGCGATGGCGTCCAGTCTCGCAACATCGAGCGCGCTGCCTGCCGAGAGGAAGGCATGCGCCTTGTAGAGCGAGTGGGCGACGAGATGCACCAGCGCAGCCGAGAAGGCACCGAGGCCGCACTGCAGAAGCATGAAGCCCATTTGTGCAATCGTCGAGTAGGCAAGCGATACCTTCACGCTGCTTTGCACCAGCATGCAGAGCGATCCGAAGAGCGCGGTGGCGAGACCGATGAGCGCAACAACGATCATCGCCGTTTCGTTGAGCACCAGCACATCCGCGAAACGGGTCAGCAGGAAGCCGCCAGCGTTGATGATGCCCGCATGCAACAAGGCGGAGACCGGGGTCGGCGTCTCCATCACTTCCGGAAGCCAGCCGTGGAACGGGAACTGTGCGGATTTCAGCAAGGCGGCAAGCGCTACAAGGAAGGTTGCCGCAATTGTGGTGCCGGACGTAGCGCCGGCTTCGGTGCGGGCGGCCTCGATGATGCGGGCGATATCGAGCGTACCGAACTGCAGATACAGGAGGACACTTGCGGCAACGAGAGAAGCATCGCTTGCCCGGGCGATGAGAAATTTCTTGTGCGCGGCGAGCCGGGCCGCAGGCCGTTCGGGATAGAAGACCAGCAGTTTGTGGAGGACCAGGCTTGTCGCGATCCAGGCGAGCGTGAGCATGACGAGATTGCCCGAAAGGATCAGAAGCTGGACGGCGGCGAGTACGATGCAGAGCCGCCGCATGAAGGCTCCTTGCCCGGGATCCCCCTCGAGATAGTTACGGCTGTACTGGATCACGACGGCGCCGATGAAGGAGACGAGCGCGAAAACCGTGACACTCACCGGATCCAGCAGGAGATCGACTCCGGCGACCCCGGACAGGACGAGCCGGTGCCCCGGCGTCAGAACGCAAAGAGCAACTGCGACAAGGGCGCCACCCAGGGCAGTGAGCGAAGCGACGCGGCTCGCGAGAAGGGACCGAGTGTCCTTCCGGCCGTTCCCCGGAGGCACAATTCCGGCGGCCAGAAATCCGACCGGTCCAGCCAGAGCGGCGATGAAGAGAATATCCGTAGACGACATTGGTGGCTCCCTCATGAATGCCGTCGACGGATAGAGGAGGCTGGGATATATTAAAAATAGAAAGAATGAATATAATTGATAGAAAAAAGAGAATTACATGGCAGCACTGAACTACCGCCACCTGCGATATTTTCAGGTCGTCGCTCATGAGGGGAACCTCACGCGGGCTGCACAAAAGCTGAACCTCGCGCAATCGGCCCTGTCCGTTCAGGTTCAGAAACTCGAACAACAAATCGGCCATGAACTCTTCGAGCGGCGTGGCAGAACGCTCGTGCTGACGGAGGCCGGCCGAATCGCGCTCGATTACGCGGATGAGATTTTCCGCTCCGGCGACGATCTTCTGACCCGTCTTTCGGGGCTCTCCACCAATGAACGCCAAGCCCTTCGAGTGGGAGCTATCGCCACACTCTCACGCAATTTCCAGATCAGCTTCTTGAACCCGGTATTGCAGAGAGACGATGTCGAACTTGTGATCCACTCGGGAAACCTGCGGGACCTGCTTTCCCAACTGGAAGCGCACGCTCTGGACGTCGTGCTCTGCAATCAGGCCCCTCTGAGAGATTCGAAATCTCCCTGGATCAACCATCTCATTTCCAAGCAGCCGCTGAGCCTGGTAGGCCCAAAGGCGATCAGGAAGAGAAGATTGTCGCTGGAAAAACTGCTGGCGGAATATCCGGTGGTGCTTCCGGGACATGAAAGCGGCATCAGGCCCGGCGTCGATGCCCTTTTCGAAAGAACAGGCATTCGCCCGGTCATAGCCGCCGAAGTCGACGATATGGCCATGCTGCGTCTGGTGGCGCGTGAAGGAATGGGGTTGGCGATCCTCCCGCCAATCGTCGTCCGGGATGAGTTGGAAAGCGGCCTGCTGGCGGAACTCGCCGTGCTCGATGATGTGTTCGAGGAGTTCTACGCGATCACATTGAAGCGCCGGTTCCCAAACCCTCTGCTGAAAGAGGTCCTTGCGCCTTGAGCTCCGTCCTCGCCCCCGAAAGCCAATGTCCGGTTCCTCGGACGGAGGCCGGTTTGCAGGGCGGCTCGACAATACCGACGGTGAAGGCAGCGGTCAGCCAAATCCGCCGGAGCCTTTGATGTTATTGGAGCGGGGATGTTATTGGAGCGGGTGAAGGGAATCGAACCCTCGTCGTAAGCTTGGGAAGCTTCTGCTCTACCATTGAGCTACACCCGCCCGGTTCCGATTAGTTACGGTTTCGGCGGCTTTTTCGCAAGGGGCTACCAGCGATTGCGAACCTCTTCGGCGAAGCCCAGCAGGTCCCTCACCTCGATGCGACGGCCATCGTCCAGCACGGCCACGCCGGAGAAGCGGCCAAAGACCTGATGCTGGATCGAGCGCAGCAGCTTCATATCCACCGCGCTGTGCCGGTCGATGATCGGCTCGAAGGTCATCTCGAAGCGGCCATCATTGCTGGTGAAGGACCAGGGCGCGCCATCGAAGGTTCCCTCGGGAAGGTGAAAGGTCACGCGGTCGAACTTGTGCGCGCGGCCATCGAAGAAGATCATGTTTTCCGAGGCGGCGGAGGTGTCGCCGAAGCCATAACCGATGTTGAAGCCGAAGGGCTTTCCCTCGGCCATGCCCGACGCCGAGCCCCAGTACCAGACATTGTCGTAGGTCCAGACGCCACGGCCCCAATCGAGCACGCCGAAGGCGGATGAGGGCTCGAAGGCAAAGTCTTCACCGCCAACCGAAACATGCCCCTCCGCGGGCATGCAGTTGATTTTCTGATTGTAATAGAAGGCACGGGGCGCGCCGGCGAAGGGCGTCGCGATGACCATGCGATCCATTGGCGGCTGGCTCAGAAAGAGGTCCGCCTTGAGCCCCTTTCCCTTTCCGAAGCCGGGGCAATCTATCGAGAGCCGCCGACCGCCCGGCGCATGCCGGAAGGCCATCCAGATCTTCGGATGATGCTGATCGATATCTCCTGCGTCCGCGCTGCCGGGAAGCTTCATGCGGCCACGGGGAAGAAGCGTCACGATACTCTCTTCCGTCGCCTTCGGTGCCTCGAAGTCGAGCCACGTAACGCCGAGCAGGCCCATATAGCCATTGTCGGCGACGACGCAGGCAAGGCCGTAGCGCCCGGCAAGAGCACAGTAATAATCCCATTCCTTGATGCGGTACCAGGGCGCGCCGATCGCCGCGCGGCTATAGCGGCGCACCTCCCGCCGCGCCCAGCCGGCCTCGACAAGACGGCCTTCATCATCCAGAAGATCGCCTTCGGTCAATTCGTGCTGCATTTCGGCCCCCTGCTTTTTTCACGGGAAGACTACCAGTCCTCCCGGATTTGTGAATGGCGGCATAGCGGCACGGTGCTAGCCTTCGCCCCATGAACGACGCCGCACCCATCAAGTTCAGCCATCCCGACATTACCGCCAAGGGCGAGGCGCGAGCTTCCGTCACCTTCCGGCGGCTCAAGACGCTTTGGATCAACACGGGCACGCTCTGCAATATCGAATGCACGAATTGCTACATCCATTCCAGCCCGACCGAGGACCGGCTCGTCTATTTCACGGCGGAAGACGCAGCACGCCTTTATGACGAAGCAGCAGAGCTTGCGCGAGAGAGCGGCGGCGAGCTTCCCGAGATCGGTTTCACGGGCGGTGAGCCCTTCATGAATCCCGACATGCTTGCCATGGCGGAGGATGCCCTTTCCCGCGGCCATGACGTGTTGATCCTAACCAATGCCATGCAGCCGATGATGCGGCCGAAGGTGAAGCAGGGTCTTCACGCGCTGCGGGCGACATTCGGACGGGCGCTCAAACTGCGCGTCAGCATCGACCACTATACGGAAGCGCTTCACGATGCGGAGCGCGGCGTCGGCAGCTTCGTCAAGACGATGGAGGGGCTGCGCTGGCTCGCGGAGAACGGATTTTCTCTAGCCGTCGCAGGGCGCACCATCTCCGGCGAAGCCGAAGCAGAAGAGCGCGCGGGCTATGCCGCGCTCTTCGCCCGCCAGGGCATTGCGCTCGATGCCGCCGATCCGGCTGCCCTCGTCCTCTTTCCCGAGATGGATGAGAAGGCGGAAGTCCCCGAGATCACGACCGCCTGCTGGGGTATCCTGCACAAGGACCCGGCCGAGATGATGTGTGCGACGAGCCGCATGGCGGTGAGGCGGAAAGGTGCATCAGCCCCGGTCCTCGTTGCCTGCACGCTGCTGCCCGACGACCCGCAGTTCGAAATGGGCGGCACGCTGCGCGAAAGCCTCTCGCCAGTGAAGCTCAATCATCCGCATTGCGCGAAATTCTGTGTGCTGGGCGGGGCAAGCTGTTCGGCCTGAAAACACGACTGCGGCAGAATGTCTGACCGGTCCCATTGACCCAGGTCAATGAAGGGTACCGGACAACCCTTCAATCTTCTTCCTATGGACGGCAGGACTGCCCCCTTTTGCTAGGAGAAGAAAAATGAAATCTGCAGCGCTTTTCTTGGTGGGACTTCTGTTCGCAGGCGTTCTTGCGGGCACGGCCAATGCGCAAGTCTATATGACTGGCGAAGAGGTTGCGAAACTCGTTACCGGCAATACGATCGAGGGCCGCTACCGTGAATGCGGAGTAGGCCGGAATGATTTTCGCGAGTACTACGACGCCGACGGGCGCATCCACGGCGAAGAACGCGCCTGCCGCATGGCCGGCAACTGGACGAAATATACCGGCGAGTGGGAAGTGAAGGACGGCAAGTTCTGCGTCTCCCTCGGCTCCGGCCGCCAAAGCGGCTGCTTCGACTACAATGTCGACAGCGACGGAAAGCTGCACCGCTACAATGATGAAGGTGCGGCGGAAGTCGAATTCCAGATCTACGACGGAAACCCGAACCATCTTTGAGATTCCGTCGAGATTGCGCGGCCGGTCGTTGCCCCCACCCCCTCCACTGGCCGCGCATTTCTTTTCTCACCCTGCAAAGGCGAGCCAGAGAAGAGGCAGGACAAGCGCTGTCACGATTCCGTTCAGCGCCATGGCGACGCCGGAGAAGGTCCCGGCAATTTCATCTTCCTGAAAGGCGCGCGCGGTGCCGATGCCATGCGCCGCGATGCCCATAGCGAAGCCCCGGGCGCGGGCATCGCGAATGCCCATTGCATTGAAGGCAAACGCACCGAAGACGGCGCCGATGATGCCGGTGATAATGACGAAAGCGGCGGCGAGAGATGGAAACCCGCCGATTGCGTCGGCTATCCCCATCGCGATCGGCGTTGTCACGGATTTCGGCGCCAGCGAGCGGATCGTCTCCACGCTCGCCCCCATCGCTTCGCCAATCAGCACAGCAGACAGGACGGCAACCGCAGAGCCCGCCACAAGCGATGCGGCCATCGGCAAAAGCGCCGGGCGCACACGGGCGAAGTTGCGATAGAGCGGCACGGCCAGCCCAACTGTTGCCGGACCGAGAAGCCAGATGAGCGCCTGCCCGCCCTGCTGGTAGTCGCCGACCCAGATGTCCGCACCCCATAAAAGACCGATGATCGGCGCGGATGCCAGAAGCACGGGGTTTGCGAGCGGCGTTCCACCCAGCGCGCGCTGGATGCGAAGCGCAAGGTAATAGAAGAAGAGCGTGACGAGTATCCAGAAGCCCGCCTCGAAAACGCGGTCCCAATAGATGAGCTTAATGCCTATGTCGCTCATCTTGTCTCGTCTTCCCCGCCCGTCAGGCGCGTCACGAGGCGAAAGGTGAGGCCCGCCGCGATCATCGCGAAGAAGGTGCTCGCGAAGAGCGCCACGACGATGGGCCAGAGATCCTCCGCGAGAAGCGCGGCATAGACCATCACGCCCACGCCTGCGGGTATGTAGAAGAAGTTGAGATGCGCGAGCAGGAAATCCGCCACGCGACCGAGAGGCTCGGGAACACGGTGAAGCGCCACGAGCGCCCCAAGCAGTATCAGAATACCGATCACCGTTCCCGGCACAGGAAGCCCGAGCGACCAGGAAAGAAGCCGTCCCGCCGAATCGCAGAGAACGAGAAGGAGAAAGGCTGTCGTCAGTTGAAGAACGGTGCGCATGACGGTCTGGCTGCTCGTTGCGAATAATCCTTCATATTCGAGTTGAGGCCAGGTGTCGTCAATTTGCTGGATCGGTTCGGCCAGCGCGCATAGCCTTAAGTGGAACTAGCACATATTTCCGGTGAGCAAATAATGGCTGCCAATATCAAGACCGCCTTCATCGACTATAGCGACGGGGAAACGGTTTTCGAGGGCTACGCCGCCTATCCGGCCTCCGGCGGAAAGCATCCTTGCGTTCTCGTCGCGCATGACTGGAGCGGCCTCAACCAGGGCACGCGGGCCCGCGCCGAACAGATGGCCGCGCTCGGCTATACGGCCTTCGCGATAGACGTTTACGGCAAGGGCGTTCGCGGCGACGAGCAAGGAGACAATTCGGCGCTGATGGGCCCGCTTCTCGCCGACCGGGCCTTGCTGAAGAAGCGCCTGCTCGCCGCGCTTGAAGCAGCGAAGAGCCATGAGGCGGTAGACGCCACCCGGGTCGGCGCGATGGGCTACTGCTTCGGAGGACTTTGCGTTCTCGACATGGCCCGGGCCGCCGCGCCGGGCCTCAAGGGAGTGGTGAGCTTTCACGGCATTTTCATGCCGCCCGATCTCGGCCCGCAGGGCAAGATCACGGCAAAGGTTCTCATCCTGCACGGCTGGGACGACCCAATGGCGCCGCCCGATCATGTCGCCGGCGTTGCCAGAGAAATGACGGAGGCGGGCGCCGACTGGCAACTCCATGCCTATGGCCATGCGATGCACGCCTTCACCGCCGAGGGCATGAACGCGCCGGAACGCGGCATCCGCTATGATGCAAATGCCGACCGCCGCTCATGGGCCGCGATGAGGAGCTTCTTTGAGGAAGTGCTCGGCTAACTATTTCGCCCGGAAGTGCTTGGAGAGTTTCAGGCCCTGACGCTGATAGTTCGATCCAAGACCCGAGCCGTAGAGAACGGAGGGCCGGTCCGTCAGCCGCTCCAGCACGAAGCGGCCGATGATCTGTCCGTGCTCCAGGATGAAGGGCACGTCATGCGAGCGCACTTCGAGGACGATGCGGCTTCCCGCGCCGCCGGCCTCGCGCGCGCCGAAGCCGGGATCGAAGAAGCCCGCATAATGGACGCGGAACTCGCCGACCAGCGGGTTGTACGGGACCATCTCGCCCGCATGGGTCGCCGGGATGTGAAGCGCTTCGGCCGAGGCGAGGATATAGAATTCGTCCGGGTCCAGAATGAGGCCCTTGCCGGGGCGAACATGGACCGGGTCCCAGAAATCGCGAATGTCGTAGGCGTTCACCTTGTCGATGTCGATGACGCCCGAGTGACGCTTCGCGCGGAAACCGACGATCTCATCCTCGGTTTCCGTCGCGAGATTGACGGTAAGGGCGATGCCGCCGTCTATATCCGCGTCGCCATCTACCAGGCGCACCTCTTCATGCAGCCGCTTCATTTCGGCATCCGAGCAGCTATGCTTACCGCGGCGAAAGCGGATCTGCGCAAGCCGTGACCCCGGCCGGACCAGGATCGGAAAAGTGCGCGGACTGATCTCCAGATAAAGGTGCCCCTTGTAACCCGCGACGACCTGATCGAACTCGGCCGAGAAATCCGTGATGAGACGGGTAAAGACATCGAGACGGCCGGTCGAACTCTTCGGGTTGGCGGAGGCGGAAGTGCGCTCGGAAAGGGCCAGCGCCTCGACCAGCGGCACCAGATAGACGCAGCCCGTTTCGAGTACGGCTCCTTCTGTGAGGTCGATCTTGTGAAGCATCAGCTCCTCGACGCGCTCCATCACACCGCGCTCGGGCCCCGGCAGGAAGGAAGCGCGGAGCCTGTAGGCGGTGGAGCCGAGCCTCAGATCGAGGCTCGCCGGCTGGATCTGGCTCTGCTCAATTTCCTGACCGCCCCAGATTTCCTTCTCGCGGATAAGCGTGGCAATGCCATGCGAAGGCAGGATGCCCGTCGTGTGCAGTTGGCCGGGGCCGACGCGGCGTGGCTCGTCGCTGTGGTGAGGAAAAAGATCGTCCGCCGCTTTGGTCATTGAAATCCGGGGCCCCTGGGGCGGCAGAGCAAGGCTCCGCCTCGGTTGTCAGCCTCGTTTATAGTTGGCGTCAAAGCGGGGGGAAAGCCCGCAGGACGCCGGGCCTGGATACATGACCCCCGAATCCAGCCTTGACGGGACCCCACCCTCCCCCTTAAATGCGCCCGATCCCGTGGTGATTTGAGCCGACCGGCTTGCGGCCACGTTAAACAACTCGCTAAAAAGGTCGGGACGCGAGCCCCGATCCGTAACGGTCGGGGTTTTTTTATGGGGTAGCCCGGATGAGCAAGACGACACGCGACGGCCGCACGCTGCGGCCCCGGACCGAAGCCGTTCATGGCGGCACGAACCGCACGCCTTTCGGCGAGACCAGCGAGGCGATGTTCCTCACCTCGGGCTATGTCTACGACTCGATGGAAGCCGCCGAGCGCCGCTTCAAGAACGAGGAGCCGGGCTTCGTCTACAGCCGCTTCTCCAACCCGACCGTGCGGATGTTCGAAGAGCGGATGGCCCGGCTCGAAGGCGCGGAAGATGCCCGCGCCACCGCCACGGGCATGGCGGCGGTCACTTCGGCCATGCTTTGCTACCTCAAGGCGGGAGACCATGTGCTCTCCTCGCGGGCCCTGTTCGGCTCCTGCCGTTACATCGTGGAAGACCTGCTGCCGCGCTTCGGCGTGACCTCCACACTGATCGACGGGCGCGACATAGACGCCTGGAAGAAGGCCGTTCAGCCCAATACCAAAGTGTTCTTCCTCGAGACGCCATCGAACCCGACGCTCGAGATCATCGATATCAAGGCGGTCGCGGATATCGCCCATGCGGCGGGCGCCAAGCTCATCATCGACAATGTGTTCGCGACGCCGACCCTGCAGCGGCCGATGGAGCTGGGCGCCGATGTGGTCGTCTATTCCGCAACGAAGCATATCGACGGGCAAGGGCGCTGCCTTGGCGGCGTCGTCCTCGCAGACCAGCAGTTCATCGCCGACCATCTGGCGAATTTCCTGCGCCAGACGGGGCCGAGCCTCAGCCCCTTCAATGCCTGGGTGATGCTGAAGAGTCTCGAAACGCTCGATCTGCGCGTTCGCGAGCATGCCCGCAATGCCGAAGCCGTCGCTCGCTTCCTCGAAGGACACAAGGGTATCGAGCGCGTCTTCTATCCGGGTCTGCCGAGCCATCCGCAGCACAACCTGGCGAAGAGCCAAATGGAGGCGGGCGGGAATATCGTCGCCTTCGAGGTCAAGGGCGGCAAGGCGGGCGCCTTCCGCTTCGCCAATGCACTGCAGGTCGTCAAGATTTCCAACAATCTCGGCGATTCCAAGAGCCTCATCACTCATCCGGCGACGACAACCCATCAACGGCTCACACAGGAAGCCCGGGAAGAGCTAGGAATCAACGAAGGGCTGGTGCGGCTTTCCGTGGGCCTGGAGGATCCGGCCGACCTCATAGAGGACATGGAACGGGCGCTGGCGTGAAGCATTAACCTTGTGCCCCAAAAAAGCCGCCATTAACAGGAAGTTAGAGTGTCTCCGCTAGGTTGTTAAACCTGTGGGGGAAGGGCTTTCCGGTATCTTGCCGAAAGTCCGCTGCGGCACATATCCCTCGCAGGGCCCGGCCAGAAAGGCCGCGCTCCGCAAACATTCAGAGGTCTTCGAGCAAGGATCGCCCGATGTACAGCGCCATGACCCGGTCCATCAATATTCTGGTCGAACCGACCTATCTGGAGGACCAGTCCGAGCCCGATCAGGACTATTACGTCTGGGCCTATCACGTCACGATCGAGAATCGGGGACGCGAGACGGTGAAGCTGCGCGCGCGCTACTGGAAGATCACCGATGCATGCGGCCATGTGCATGAGGTGCGCGGGCCCGGCGTTGTCGGCGAACAGCCTGTTCTGAAACCTGGCGAAACCTTCGAATATACGAGCGGCACACCGCTCGGCGCGCCTTCCGGCATCATGTTCGGCAATTACGAAATGGAGACCGATGAGGGCGAAACTTTCGAGGTCGATATTCCCGCCTTCTCCCTCGACAGCCCGCATGGCATGAGGATGCTGCACTAGGCACGGCCAGCCTCGCTTCCCGCGCCACTCCGGTTTAGGATGACGCACTTCAAGCTTATCCTTCTCCACCGGAAGCCCGATTTCATGGCCGCGCCGCAAGTCTTCACGTCCCGGGAGATGATCGAAAAGCTCATCTCCTTCGACACGACAAGCCATCTTTCCAATCTCGACCTCATCGACTTCGTGGAGAGCTATCTCGCGAGCCACGGCGTGACGTCGCGCCGGGTCATGAACGAGGACCGCACCAAGGCCAATCTCTTCGCCACGCTGGGCGACGAAACGCAGGCAGGCGGCATCGTGCTATCGGGACATACGGATGTGGTGCCTGTCGAGGGACAGGACTGGTCGAGCGACCCCTTCAGTGTCGTGGAGCGGGATGGCAAGCTCTACGGGCGCGGCACGAGCGATATGAAGAGCTTTATCGCTCTCGCACTTTCCCGTGTACCCGAGTTCCTGAAGGGTGGCCCGAAAATCCCGCTACATCTGGCTTTCTCCTATGACGAGGAAGTCGGATGTCTCGGCGTCCGCCCCATGATCGACAGCATCATTCGCGAGCTGCCGCGCCCCCAGGTGGTGATCGTCGGCGAGCCTTCCTCCATGAAGGTCGTCAACGCGCACAAGGGCATCCACTCCTACAACACCAAGGTGACGGGGCTTGAATTCCATTCGAGTCAGACGCATCTCGGCGTCAGTGCCATACAGTATGCGGCGGAGCTCATTATCTTTCTGATGCGGCTGGCCGAGGAAATGCGCGAACGCGGCGATGCCTCGGGACGCTTCAGCCCGCCTTGCACGACGATCAATATCGGTACCATCCAAGGCGGAACGGCACTGAACATCATCCCGAAGAGCTGTTCCTTTCTCTGGGAGTACCGCCCGCTTCCGGATGCCGATCCGTCCGAAATCATCACCCGCTTCAATGCCCATGTGGAAGAAGATGTTCTGCCGCGCATGCGCGCCGTCTTTCCCGGCGCAAACATCGAGACGACCGTCCGCGCGCAATCGCCCGGGCTTGCCGCGCTCGATGGCGACCCGGGAGAGACGCTGGTCATGAAACTCGCCCAGTGCAACTCGGCGGAAGCCGTGTCCTACAACACGGAGGCGGGGCTTTTCCAGCTAGCGGACATTCCGACCGTCGTATGCGGGCCGGGCGACATCGCCCAGGCGCACAAGCCCGACGAGTTCATCGAGTTGTCGCAGATCGCAGAATGCGAAACATTCATGAAGCGGCTGGCGGAGTACGCCTCGGGCCGGTCAATCTAGTTTCGGCGCGCCGCGCATGCCACGGCTCGCATAGAGCGCGCGCATGAAAGAAACGAGTTCGGGCGCCTTCTCGCGCAACCGCGCGATCGAAGGGTCGCGAGACAGATCTGAGGCATCGAAGGGCAAAGCCTCGTCCAGATCGTCGATCTTCATGAACTTTTCAAAGCCCATCGACCAATCCGGGAAAGCACGTTCGGAACGTTCCTGCTCAAGAACACGAATGAGAGCGCTGTGACGGGGATCGCGCGCAATGCGCCGATAGGTTTCTTCCACCCGGTCCCTTTCACCCTCGAGAACCTGAAAGAAGGTGCCGTCGATCAACAAAAGCATGCCCGACAGCCCGGCGCGCTTGTTGTTGACGTTCGAAGCCTTGAGAATTCCATGAACGTCTGCGTCAGAGAGCCCGGGCAACGCCGCGCTCATATATGCGATCTAGAAAACCATCTTCCCTTCCCGGGGGTCATTGCACTTCAATCGGAAAAAATAATGGCAGGACGTTGCTTGGGAGTTAATCCGGACGAAAGGTTAACGCAAGACAGGCCCCATGCTCCGTTCGACCTCGGACGTCAGCGCCGCATCGAATTTCGCCGCAAGACCTTGCATGAGGGCGGCGTAGGCGGCATCGCGTTCGTTGAGGCTGGCGCTCTCCAGGATAGTGCGCTCGGCAGTCGCATCCACGTCGGCGGACCAGGAACCGGAACCGCCATCAGGAGAGGGACGCTCAACGACGAGTCGTGCCTTCAGACGCGCCTTGAGGCGGGTGTCGAGCTGATCGCCGAAGATGCCGGTCAGGCCGCCCTTCTTTTCCAGCCGTTCGGAAACGACTGTCCCATCGAGAATGACGAGTGTCGCCCTTCCGCGATTGCCGGTGGCGGCAAGCCTGGTCAGGGCCCAGCTCCGCGCGATCGTTACCGGCGATTCCGTGTGCAGATGTTCGATATAGGGCTCCCGGTTCGATGAGGTAAAACGGTTGTCGACTGTCACACTCGCAATGTCGAGGCGCAAAACCGGGCGTGCCTCGAAGGAAATGGCTTGCGGGGCTGCGGGAGCCGGCGGATCGCCTGCGCATGCCGCAAGAAGGGGGATGACCAGAGCCAATGAAAGGATGCGCCGAAGGGACAGGCGGGAAAGATCGGGACGGTTCACGGTCGGTGCCTCTTCAGTTCAGCCCTTCCTTCAATTCGGCGGGCTCGAAAATGTAGACCTCGCTGCAGAATTCGCAGGTCACGGTGATTACACCTTCCTGCGCCATTTCGTCGATTTCATGGCTACCAAAGGAACGAAGCACGGAACTCATACGCTCGCGCGAGCAATGGCAGGAGAATTCGATCCGCGCGGGGTCGTAGGCACGGACCCCGTCTTCATGGAAAAGGCGGTAGAGAAGACGGTTCGGCTCCAGCGCGGGGTCGAGAAGCTCATGATCCTCCACCGTATCCAGAAGAATCGAAGCGCGATTCCACGCTTCTTCTTCATCCGTGTAGGGGCTTTCATCATCGCCTTCGCGAAAGCCGGTCAGTCCGCCATCGCGCGCGATGTGCTGGATCATGATCGCGCCTGCGCGCCAGTTCTTTTCCGGGCCGTCCGCCTCGCGATGATAGAAGGGACCGGCGGCAAGCCGAATGCGGGTCGCAACCTGCTCGGAATTCGCGAAATATTCATGCGCGCTATGGCTCAGCCCGTCCGGGTGAAGTGCGACGATGCCCTGGTAACGGTCCATGTCCGGCCCCTGATCGATGGTAAGGGCGAGATGCCCCTCGCCCATCAGATCCGCAGGCGCCGTTCGTCCCTCGCCGATCGCCTCGGCGACGCGCTCGGGATTCATCATCGCATAACCCCGAATCCTTCCGGGCGCCTCGTAATCCGCAACGAGCATGTTCACCGGCCCGTTGCTCTGCGTTTGCAGAATAAAACGGCCGTCGAACTTCAGGGCCGAGCCTATCATCGCGGTAAGTGCCAGCGCCTCGCCCAGCAGGCGCGAGACGGGTTCGGGATAGGCGTGAGAGGTCAACACGCGGTCGACCAGAGGACCGAGACGGACGATCCGCCCGCGGATGCCCAGATCCTCGATCTGGAAAGGTTGGACGAGGTCGTCGATACTGGCGCCGTTTGAGATGCTCACGAAGACACCCGATCCCGCTTACTGGAAACACCAGGCCAGCACGCCCTTCTGCGCGTGCAGCCGGTTCTCCGCCTCGTCGAAGACGACCGAGGCGGGCCCGTCGATCACCTCCGCGGTCATTTCCTCGCCACGATGCGCGGGGAGGCAATGCATGAAGATCGCGTCCTCACCGGCGGCGGCCATCAGCTTCGCATTCACCTGGTAGGGAGCAAGGAGGTTGTGACGGCGCGATGCCGTTTCCTCGCTGTCCCCCATCGAGACCCAGGTGTCGGCGTTGACGCAATCGGCATCCTTTACCGCTTCATAGGGATCGGTCGTGAGCAGGATGTTCGCGTTGCGGGATTTCGCCCAGGAGATCGCGTCCGAGCTCGGCGCGAGTTCCGGCGGGCAGGCGAGCCGCAATTCGAATTCAAGCTGGGCCGCGGCATGGATCCACGACGTGACCATGTTGTTGCCGTCGCCGACCCAGGCGACACGCCGGCCCGCAATCGACCCCTTGTGCTCCTCGAAGGTCATCACGTCGGCCATCAGTTGGCAGGGATGAGACCGGTCGGTGAGACCGTTGATGACGGGCACGCTTGCATATTCCGCAAGCTCCAGCAGGTGCTCGTGATCTGTGGTGCGGATCATGATAGCATCGACATAGCGCGAAAGCACGCGGGCCGTGTCGGCGATGGTTTCGCCGCGGCCGAGCTGCGTGTCGTTGCCGTTCAGAAGCAGCGTCTCGCCGCCGAGCTGCCGCATGGCGACGTCGAACGACACGCGTGTCCGTGTCGAGGGCTTTTCGAAGAGCATCGCGAGAAGCTTGCCCTTGAGGGGCTTGTCCGCATCGGGTTCAGCCTGACCGAGACCGGCACGCGCAGCCTTGCGCTTCTTCGAACTGTCGAGAATCGCCCGGATGTCGGCCGGCGTAACTTCGTCGAGATCGAGAAAATGACGTGTACTCATGATTTCGCTCCGGCCAGCGCGGCCTCATTCGCAAGACCCGCATCAAGCTTCGCACAGGCGCGGCCTAGCTTCTCCATCGCCTCGTCGAGATGCCCTTCTTCTATGTTGAGCGGCGGCAGGAGGCGCACCACATTTTCGCCCGCGCCGACTGTCAGCATCTTTTCCTCGCGCAAGGCAGCGACCAGGTCAGTGTTCGTTATCCGGCACTTGATGCCGAGCATCAGCCCCTCGCCGCGCACGGCTTCGATCACGCGCGGGTATTGATCGGCAAGCATGGCGAGCTTCTGCCGAAGCTTCAGGCCCAGCATGTTCACATGCGGCAGAAAATTTTCGTCGAGCGCCATTTCCATGACAGCGCTCGCAACCGCCATGGCAAGCGGGTTACCGCCAAAGGTCGAACCATGGGTACCTGCGACCATGCCGCGCGCCGCCGCCTCCGTGGCAAGGCAGGCCCCGACGGGGAAGCCGCCCCCAAGCGCCTTCGCAACGCCCATGATATCGGGCGTGATACCGGCAAGTTCATGCGCGAAGAGCTTGCCGGTGCGGCCGACACCCGTCTGCACCTCGTCGAGCACGAGAAGAATGCCCTTCTCGTCGCAAAGGGCGCGGATCGCCCGCAGCATTTCATTCGGAATGACGCGGATGCCGCCCTCGCCCTGGATCGGCTCGATCAGGATGCCGGCCGTCGCGGGGCCGATCGCCGCCTCGAGCGCCTTCATGTCCCCGAAGGGTACCTGCGGAAAGCCCGGCATGGCCGGACCGAAGCCTTCGAGATATTTCTTCTGGCCGCCGGCCGCGATGGTCGCGAGCGTCCGACCATGGAAAGCGCCTTCCATGGTGATGAGTTCGTAGCGTTCCGGCGCGCCGCCCGCCGCGTGATATTTCCGCGCCATCTTGATCGCGCATTCGAGCGCCTCGGCGCCTGAATTCGTGAAAAAGACGGTGTCGGCGAATGTCGCCTCGACAAGCATGCGGGCGAGTTTTTCCTGGCCGGGAATGCGATAGATGTTGGAGGTGTGCCAGACCTTCTGCGCCTGCTCGGTCAGGGCGGCGACGAGACGCGGATGCGCATGACCGAAGGCGTTGACGGCAATGCCGGCGCCGAAGTCAAGATAGCGCTCTCCCTTCGCTGTGATGAGGTAGGGGCCTTCGCCCCGTTCGAATTCAAGGTCGGCCCGCGCATAGGTCGGCAAAACAGGCGTAATCACGGAAATAGGTCCTTCTCAAAATCCCTGAGCAAAGCTGTTCGCGGAATGACGGAGAGAGAGCGCCGCAGACGTTTGGTGCGGCAGGCGGGTTCCGGCGGCCCGGCGAGACAGCAGTTTCCTGCAAGGCCCGGACGCTTCCCGCGTCCCGGCCCTCTCGCTGTCAGCCTCGTCGTTTCCCGCTCAGGATCATGACGATCACACCTTTCATCCCCCGCTTCGGGGGGCTCCCCGCCGGTCCCCGGACCGGGCACCCAATAGAAAAAGCCGCCTGCAAGGGGCGGCAGTTCGAGAAGCAAAGGAGTATTAGGGCGAGGGGCCAAGTCTGTCAATCTCGCGCATACGCACGGCTTGAGCCCCCCGCAGCCTCCGTCACGCCTTCAGACGATAGCCCGTACGGAACAAGATGTGGCAGATCGTCCAGAGCACGGCATTGACGCCGAGCACGATGGCGATACCGGTCGCAATGGAACCATCCGCATGGCCCGTGATGCCATATCGGAAACCGTCGATCAGGTAGAAGACCGGGTTCCACTTAGTCAGTTCATGGGCGAAATCGGGAAGCTGCGTCACCGAATAGAAGGTTCCCGACAGGAAAGTCAGAGGCAGAATCACGAAATTCGTTACCGCCTGCAGGTGGTCGAACTTCTCGGACCAGATGCCGCCCAGCATGCCGAGAAGCGCCAGCATGAGCGATGCGCCCACCGCGTAGAAGACGACTGCCCAGAGATGCGCAATTCCCATATGGACGAAGGGCAGCATGGCGACCGCCGTCACGCAACCGCAGACGACGCCGCGGGTGACGCCCGCCATGGCGATGCCGACATTGAGCTCGCCCGCCGAAAGCGGCGGCATCAGGACGTCCACGATATTGCCCTGGATCTTGGAGATCAGGATCGAGGAAGAAGTGTTTGCGAAGGCGTTCTGGATCATCGTCATCATGACGAGGCCGGGCGCCAGGAACTCGATAAAGGGTACGCCATGGACATCGGGGCGGAACTTGCCGATGGCCAGTGCGAAAATCGCCAGATAGAGGAGCGTCGTGACGACCGGCGCGGCGACCGTCTGCGTCATCACCTTCCAGAAGCGGCGGACCTCCTTCACATAGAGCGTCCAGACGCCCAGCCAGTTGATCGCGCCAAAGCGGCGGGTACCTTCCTGCGGATAGGGCGTGAGGCTCATAGGCGGTCTCTTCTCGGTTTCTTTTGCGATCCGGCGGAGGGACATCCCCGGGGCATGAGGCATACGCCAGAGAAGCGGGGGGAGCAATAAAGGGGCATGGCCGCAAGTTCCTCTCAGCCTCTCCCATGTGAGGCTTCAAGAAGCCCTGAACAAGGGCGAAAACCCGTGGAAAACCCGCCAGCCCCGGCTCTTTTCTGTGGATAAGGCCCGCCGCTCCGGCACCGCAGGTTGCGGTTTTTGCCCCTGATATTGTATATTCTTCGTTAATGCCCACGAAATCTAGTGGCTGCCTCGGGGGTGCCACATACGGCCAGAGCCGGGCCGAAGTTCGCGGGCGATGCCGGGATCAGGCGGAAATCCGGGCATCCAACCGGGCCGGAGGAGGCCCCGAAGGGGAAGGTAAGATCATGTGGACCGATGAACGCGTGGAACTGCTGAAGAAGCTTTGGGCCGAAGGCCTGAGCGCCAGTCAAGTCGCCAAGCAGCTCGGCGGCGTGACGCGCAATGCCGTGATCGGCAAGGTGCACCGTCTCGGGCTTTCCGGACGGGCCATGCCGAGCCGCCCTGCCCGGGCGCGGCCGCAGGCGCCCCGCACCCTCGTGCGCGGACGTCCCGATCCGCTGACGGCGGAGCCGCGCGAGGACGAACGGCAGCACAGCCAGAGCGCCCAGAAGAGCGAAACGAACCCGGTCGAGGAACGCGGTCTGGAGCCCGTACAGCGGGCGACGGTGCTGACCCTGACCGAGCACACCTGCAAATGGCCCATCGGCGATCCTGGTCGGCCGGGCTTCCATTTCTGCGGCCGTGGCGCGGACCAGGGCTCGCCTTACTGCACCGAACATGCGCGCATGGCCTATCAGCCGGTGCAGGCGCGCCGAAACCGCGAGCGCGACAGGATGCGCAAGGATCGTCTCGTCAGCTAGGAAGCAGAGAACAAGGGCTTCCCGGGGGCGAACCGGGGGGTACACGAGGGGAAGGAACCGGCATCCACAGAAAGTGGGTGCCGGTTTTCCGTTTCGAGGTTATGGAATCGGCGGAGAGCCTTCTGCTTCGGCGGATGCCGTCAGCTGTGGAACTGCTCGTCCAGCGAATAGCCTGCGGAGCGGACGGTGCGGATCGGGTCCTTTTCACCCTTCTCGTTCAGCGCCCTGCGAAGACGGCCGACATGCACGTCAACGGTGCGGGCCTCGACATAGACATCGGAGCCCCACACGGCGTCGAGAAGCTGCTCGCGGCTGAAGACGCGGCCCGGATGCTGAATCAGATGATCGAGCAGACGGTATTCCGTGGGCCCAAGATGGACCTCGCGATCACCGCGGCGCACGCGATGGGCGGCGCGATCGATGATGATATCGCCGAAGGTGACGAGATCCTCGGTCAGGGCGGGACGAATACGCCGCATCACCGCCCGGATACGGGCGAGAAGCTCCGTCATCGAGAAGGGTTTCGTGACATAGTCATCCGCGCCGGTATCGAGGCCGCGAATACGATCCGTCTCCTCGCCTCGCGCCGTGATCATGATGATCGGCACGTTGCGCGTCTCCGGCCTGCCGCGCAAGCGGCGGCAGAGTTCGATGCCGGAGAGCCCCGGCAGCATCCAGTCGAGCAGTATGAGATCGGGCGTCGTTTCGCGAATCATCAACGCCGCCTCCTCCCCATCGGAAGCGGCCAGAACCTTGTAGCCTTCCTTGTCGAGGTTGTACTGAAGGAGCGTCAGCAGCGCTTCCTCATCCTCGACGATCATGACTGTCGGTTTCATTCTGCGTTCGAACTGACTGCGATCGGATTGCACGGCTTCCGCATCTTCGGCCGCCATCCGAATCTTCTCAATGCTTTCCATTGAAGCCTGACCCTGTTCGCCGCGGCGGGCAAGCGTTATTCCCATGGCAAAAATGCCTCCTCTAACTGCCGGTCTTCACCGTCGTCGTGCTGGTGGTGTCGCTTTTCGGGCGTTCGTCGCTCACCCATTCGCCGGTGACGAGATAGCTGACCGTCTCCGCGATATTGGTCGCATGATCGCCGATACGCTCGATGTTCTTGGCAACGAAGAGCAGATGCGTGGATACACCGATGGTCCGCGGGTCCTCCATCATGTAGGTCAGGAGTTCGCGGAAAACGGAGTTGTACATGGCGTCGATTTCCTCATCGTCACGCCAGACCTCCATGGCCGCCTGAGCCTCGCGGTTGGAATAGGCATCGAGCACATGCTTGAGCTGACGCTGGGCGAGACGGCCCATGCGCGAGATTCCCTGGATGAGACGGTTCGCCCCTTCGAAATCGTTCTGCAGCACGATGGCGCGCTTGGCGATGTTCTTGGCAAGGTCGCCGATGCGCTCAAGGTCGATCGAAATCTTGATCGCCGCAATCGCCTCGCGAAGGTCCGCCGCCATGGGCTGGCGCAGGGCGATCATGCGGATCGCATGAGCCTCGATCTCCGCTTCGAGCGTGTCGATGCGCTGATCCTCAAAAATCGTGCGCTCGGCGAGCTGCGAATCCCGCCGGACAACCGCTTCTATCGCCGCCGACAGTTGAGCTTCGGTAAGTCCGCCCATCTGGGCGATGTTCGCGGACAGGGAGTCGAGCTCTTCCTGAAAGGATTTCACGGTGTGCTGGGTCACGCCCAATTCTCCTGTTGACCTCGTGGAGCCTGTCCGCCGCTCAACCGAAGCGGCCGGTGATGTAATCCTGCGTGCGCTGATCGGTCGGATTGGTGAACATCTTCTCCGTCTCGTCGACCTCGATGAGCTTGCCGAGATGGAAGAAGGCTGCTTTCTGCGAAACGCGGGCCGCCTGCTGCATGGAGTGCGTCACGATGACGATCGTGTACTGCGCGCGCAGTTCGTCGATCAGCTCCTCGACCTTCGCCGTCGCGATCGGGTCGAGCGCCGAGCAGGGTTCGTCCATCAGGATGACATCGGGATTGACCGCAATCGCCCGGGCAATGCAGAGACGCTGCTGCTGGCCGCCCGAGAGACCCGTTCCTGGTTCGTGCAAGCGATCCTTCACCTCGTTCCACAAGCCAGCACGCGAAAGGCTCGTCTCGACGATCTGATCCATGGCCGAACCATTCTTGGCAACACCATGAATGCGGGGGCCATAGGCGATATTGTCGTAAATCGACTTCGGGAAAGGATTGGGCTTCTGGAACACCATGCCCACACGCGCCCGAAGCAGAACGGGGTCGATCTTCGGATCGTAGATGTTCGCTCCATCGATCTCGATCGTACCCGTGACGCTGCAGATATCGATCGTATCGTTCATCCGGTTGATGCAGCGCAAGAATGTCGACTTGCCGCAGCCCGAAGGCCCGATGAACGCCATGACCTGACGTGCCGGAATATCGATGGAGACGTCGAAAAGCGCCTGCTTCTCTCCGTAGAAAACCGAGACGTTGGTAGCCGCGATCTTGGTCTCGTGTCCGGCACGCGCAGCGGTAGCCGCCTTCGCCAGAGTGCCTGCATCTTCCGCTGTCTTGTTCATGATCATTCCTGACGCTTCAGTGGTATCCAGCGTTGTCATGTCACCACCTTCTTTCAAACCGTTTACGCATGTAAATCGCTATAGCGTTCATGCAGACAAGAAACCCGAGCAGAACGATGATTGCGGCAGATGTGCGCGAGGTGAAACCGCGCTCGGGGCTGTCCGCCCAGATGTAAATCTGCGTCGGCAAGGCTGTCGAGGGATTGAACATGCTGTCGGGCGCGGCGGTGATGAAGGCATTCATGCCGATCAGCAGCAGCGGCGCCGTTTCGCCAAGGGCCTGGGCAAGCCCGATGATGGTGCCCGTCAGGATACCCGGCATGGCGAGTGGCAGAACATGATGCCCTACCGTCTGCATCTTCGATGCACCGACGCCGATCGCCGCTTCGCGTATCGAGGGCGGTACCGCTTTCAACGCCGCGCGTGTCGCGATGATGATCGTCGGAAGCGTCATCAATGAAAGAACCAAACCGCCGACAATGGGTGCCGAACGGGGCATGCCGAAGAAATTCAGGAATACCGCCAGGCCGAGAAGACCAAAAACGATCGAAGGCACGGCTGCGAGATTGTTGATGTTGACCTCAATCAGATCCGTGAAACGATTTTTGGGCGCAAACTCCTCAAGGTAGACTGCGGCGGAAATACCCACGGGAAAGCTCACGAGGAAGCAGATCAGGAGCGCATAGAAGGAGCCGACCAGAGCGCCCCACAAGCCCGCGAGTTCGGGGAAGCGGCTGTCGGCGTTGAAAATCATACCCCAGTTGAGCGGGGCGGAGATGCGGCCCTGTTCGACGAGGCGATCGTACCAGCCGATCTGCTCGTCGCTCACGCGGCGCTGGTCTCGCGGCAGGTCCCGATCGATGACGCCCTTGTGAAGCTGATCTCCGATATCCGAAAGCGGAAAGGTGATTTCGAAGGTTTGACCGATAAGGGAGGTGTCGGAGACAACCTTGTCCCGGAGAGCATATTGGCCGCCATTGCTGAAAAGCTGACGCAACTCCCTCTTTTCCCTCGGCGTATCGACCTCGGGAAAGATCTGAGCGATCGATTCGTTCAGAATTCGCTGATAGCTGCCGCCTCGCGGATCCGAAGGATCAACCGCTCCGGCGGGCACTTCAACTTCCAGAGTCACCATTGTCTGCGTCACCGCCGGCGCTGCTGTAATCGCAATCGTGCCGATCAATGTCGCGAGCATGGCCAGAGCGAAGACAATTGCCGCAACACCATAGGCCCGCAACCGGCGATCGGCGGCATGCCTGCGCTTCAACCCGGCGTCAGATTCGTACCAGGCGCGGCGGCCGACTTTGTTGGTAGCGGTATCACTCATAGCGTTCCCGATATCGCTTGACGACCTGGAGCGCGAGAATGTTGAGCGCCAGCGTCGAGATGAAAAGAACAAGGCCGAGGCCGAAAGCGGCCAGAGTCTTGGGGCTGTCGAATTCGGTATCGCCGATCAACAAGGTCACGATCTGCACAGTAACCGTGGTGACACCTTCCAGGGGATTTGCCGTCAGCGTCGCCGTCAAACCCGCCGCCATGACAACAATCATGGTTTCGCCGATGGCCCGGCTTACAGCCAGAAGAACACCGCCGACAATGCCCGGCAGCGCTGCCGGCAACAGAACCTGGCGGATCGTTTCCGCCTTCGTTGCGCCCAGCGCATAGGCGCCATCTCTCATGGACTGAGGAACGGCGGTAATCGCGTCGTCGGAGAAGGACGAAATGAAGGGGATGATCATGATCCCCATGACGCCGCCCGCGGCCAGTGCGCTGTTCGACGCAACATCGAGTCCGAGCGACATCCCGAATTCACGAATGAAGGGTGCGACCGTCAGAACGGCGAAGAAGCCATAAACGATGGTCGGAATGCCCGCGAGAATTTCGAGGAGCGGCTTGACGATGGAACGAACCTTCTTGTCCGCATATTCGACAAGATAGATCGCCGAAAAAAGACCGACGGGTATCGCAACAAACATCGCAATCGCGCTGATGAAGATCGTGCCCCAGAACACAGGGACCGCGCCGAATGCACCTGTCGAGGCGACCTGATCCGCGCGGATTGGTGTTTGCGGACTCCAGTTCATGCCGAAGAGAAATTCTGCGACGGGGACGCGCGCAAAGAACACGAGGCTCTCGATAACGAGAGAAAGGATAATGCCGAGCGTCGTCAGAATGGCGAGGATGGAGCAGACGACAAGCAGCCAGCGCAGAATGCCGTCAACCTTGTTGCGCGCGCGAAATTCCGGAGAAAGGCGGGCACGCGCGAAAGCCAAACCGCCTACGGCCGCCGCTAACGTACAGGCGATCAGCGCCAGCCAGGCAGTATCCTTCAGCGACTGATAGCGCGCCGCGGCATCAAGCACGGCCTGCGTCGGCGTGCCGAAAACCCTGCCGGCGGCGACATTCTTGATCTCGCCGAGGATCAATGAAATTCGTGCCGGCGTCGCGCCCTCCGTCATATACGAAGGAAGCCCCGCGAGCAGCAATTGGTCGACAACCGTACTTTGAGCGGCCAGCCAAACGAGAACCAGGAGGAATGCAGGCAGACCGCACCAGAGTGCGATGTAGTAGCCGTGATAGGCCGGAATGGAGTGAAGGTTTTTTCCCGCTGCCTTGAGACCCGATGCATTGGCACGGCCCAGCAGATACCCAACCAAGGCAAGCGCCAGGATGATCGCAAAGAGCAGGGACAAAGACATTACACACCTTCAGGGAGAGCCATAATACGGCTTCGGAGAAGAAACCACCCGGCGCTGAAGGCGCCGGGTGGTTCAGTTCATTACTTCGGCGCGGCCATGTCCGAGCCGTTGATCGCTGCGTTGCGAACAGCTTCGCGCTTCTCCGCCGAGAGCGGGATCAGACCACGCTCGGAGAGATAACCGCCATCGCCCATCGATTCCTCGCTGACATATTCAGCAACGAACTCGTTGAGCCCCGGGATCACGCCACGATGCGCGTTCTTCACATAGAAGAAGAGCGGGCGGGAGACCTTGTAGGAGCTGTCGGCAATGGTTTCTTCGCTCGGCGCGACGCCCTCGATCTTGACGGCCTGCAGCTTGTCCTGGTTTTCGTAGAGGAACGAGTAACCGAAGATGCCATAGGCGTTCGGATCGGATTCAAGACGCTGAACGATCAGGTTGTCGTTTTCACCAGCCTCAACGAACGGTCCATCCGTACGCATACGCTGGCAGATTTCCTTCTTGGCGTTCTTCTCGAGAGCCTCGATGGCAGCGAACTCCTCGCAGCCTTCTTCCATCACGAGTTCGACCCAGGCGTCGCGCGTACCGGAGGTGGGCGGCGGGCCGAAAACGGTGATCTCGGAATCCGGGAGCGAGCTGTCGATTTCCGACCACTTCTTGTAGGGGTTGTCGACGATCTTGCCATCGACTTCGACCTTGGCGGCGAGCGCCTGGAAGAGCTGAGCCTTCGTCAGATCGAGCGCCTCGCCGTTCCGGGAAACGGCCATGGACAGGCCGTCGAAGCCGATGAGAACTTCGGTGATGCTCTTCACACCATTGGCTTGGCAGTCTTCGTATTCGGACTTCTTCATCGCGCGCGAAGCGCCCGTGATGTCAGCGTGTTCAGCGCCGATGCCGCCGCAGAAGATCTTCATGCCGCCGCCGGTGCCGGTCGATTCGACGACAGGGGCCGGGCTGCCGGTCTCATTGGCAAACTGCTCCGAGACGGCCTGCGTGTACGGGAACACAGTCGAGGAACCGACAATCGAAATCTGGTCGCGGGCGTGAGCGACGCCGGCCACCGAAAGAGCAGCGACAGCAACCGTCGCGGCCATCGTCAGGGATTTGAGTTTCACGTTCATTCTCCAGTCATGTGAGTGCCGGGCACCGGGCAACCACATTTGAGCCCCCCTGTGCGCCCGAGCCTTGAGTGAATTCGGTAGGTGAATTCCAGTGGCTGTTAACCTTCAGGCGCGCGCACGCTAGCGGGGCGTCGCAAAAGGTTTACGACGGTTCGATGACAGTTTTGCGAATGTCAGAAAAACTGGAATTTTACTTTTGAAGGGCGAGCGGCAGCAGCACCGAAAAAGAGGAGCCGTGGCCGAGTTCGCTCTCGATTGCGAGCGTACCCTGATGGCGGTTCACGATGTGCTTCACAATGGCGAGGCCGAGGCCCGTGCCGCCACGGGCGCGGCTGGCGGCGGCGTCCACGCGATAGAATCGCTCGGTCAGCCGGGGGATGTGTTCCCTGGCGATGCCGGGGCCGAAATCACGCACGGTGAGCCGGACAAACGGCTTGCCGCCCTTCTCGTCCGGCGAGAGCGAAATCTCGATACGCTTTCCCGAGCGGCCATAGCGGAGCGCATTGTCGGCGAGGTTCTGAACGACCTGGGCGAGTTCGTCGCGGTCTCCCAGCACCTTGGGCAGGGAGGCAGGCGCGGTGACGCCTATCTCGACATCATATTGCTCCGCGATCGGCGCGAGCCCGTCCGTCACGTCATTGACGACGCCGAAGAGATCGACGGCATCGGACGGGCGCACATGCTCGCGCAGCTCGATCCGCGACAGCGAGAGCAGATCGTCGATCAGACGGCGCATGCGCGTGGCCTGATCCGCCATGATTGAGAGGAACTTGTCGCGCGCCTCCGGATCGTCCTTGGCGTGACCGCGCAGCGTATCGATGAAGCCGGAAAGCGAGGCGAGCGGCGTTTTCAGTTCATGGCTTGCGAAGGCAACGAAGTCGGCGCGCATCGCTTCGACCCGGCGCGCCTCCGTGACGTCACGCAGCAGGACGAGAACATATCTGGCGGACGGTGCGCCCCCTTCGACGGGAGCGACGAATGCGCTGTAGTTCCGCTGCACGGGAACGGGCACGGCATATTCGACGACGCGCGCCGAACCCTGTGCGATGACGCCGTTGACGGCTTCGATCAGCGGCGCGTTGCGTAGGACCGTGGCGACATGCCGACCAGGGGCGCTCTTCCCGACCAGCACCTCCGCCGCGCCGTTCGCATAGACCACGCGGCCGGAGAGATCGACAACCATCAAGGGGTCGGGCATCCGGTCGAGCAGCGCGACGGCGGCACCGCCACCAAGCGCAGAAGCTTCGTCGCGACGCGCGAGACCTATACGGATCGGCGTCGTCTCGCCGACAACCATCAGACGCGTTGCCGAGATGCCGGCCAGAAAGAGAAAGCAGAGAAACGCGACAATCGTGTGAAGCAGTCCGGTATAGGCCAGAAAGAGAAAAACCACGGCAGACGACACGACGAAGGTGCGGGTGCCCGTCCAGCGGGCGGCGAAATCCTTCAGATGCGCCTTCAGACGCGCACGCCTCGTTTCGCTTTCATCCGCCGCCGTCATTCTCTTCTACCGTTAGATACCGCCGCGAGACCCGAAGTCCCAACTCATGACACCGTCGTAGCATTTGAGCGCGGATTTCGCGACGACAATCCGATAACGGCCAAACGACAAAACTGAGCGTTACGCGACGTGACAATCGCGTGAATATGCCTAGGCTAGCGCCAAACCGAACATGCAAGGAGACGGGGCGGCAATGACGGCAATCAGCGGCAAACTGGCAGTGGTGACGGGTGCGGCAAGCGGCATCGGCAGGGGCACGGCGCTTGAACTGGCGAAGCGCGGCGCGCGGCTTGCCATATCGGATCTCGACCGGGCGGGGCTCGCCGAAACGGCGAAGCGCATCGAGGCGATGGGCGGCACGGCGACGACCTATCTCGTGGACGTGGCGGACCGCGACGCCGTCTATGCCTTCGCGCAGGAGATCGAAACGCTCGGCGGCGCCGATATCGTGATCAACAATGCGGGCGTGGCGCAGATCGCGCGCGTGGACGAGCTCACCTATGAAGACTTCGAATGGGTGATGAATATCGACTTCTGGGGCATGGTCTATGGCACGAAAGCCTTCCTGCCGCAGATCCAGAAGAAGGGCGAAGGACATATCGTCAATGTGTCGAGCATCTTCGGCATCATTTCCGTGCCGAGCCAGGCGGCCTACAACTCCGCGAAATTCGCCATACGCGGCTTCACCGAAGCGCTGCGCCACGAAATGAAGGGTACACGGATCAAAGTATCATGCGTGCATCCGGGCGGCATCAAGACGAACATCGTGCGCAATGCGCGCTTCCTGCAAAGCACGCAAGCAACGGCGCGCGAGGAAGCGGCCTCCGGTTTCGACAAGCTCGCCATGACGACGCCGGAGAAGGCCGGGCAGGTGATCGTCAACGGAATCGCGAAGGACAAGCCGCGCATCCTGATCGGCATCGACGCGAAACTCATCGACCTGCTGCAGCGATTGCTGCCCGGCTCTTACGGAAAAATCATGTTCCGGCGCGAGATCGGCGCCTTCTCCAACGCGGCCGGAACGGACGAGGCCAAGGCCTGATTCCAGTTCGTCCGCCTACGGAGTGAACGGGGATAAAAGACGCGAAAACGGGCCGGTTGTCATCCGAATGTCACCGAACCGTCACAAAGCGAGCGGATATCCCCGGTGAGGCGGAAGGGCCACGGGAGGGCGCGCGGGAAGGCCACAGCGTGATCTTTTCGTGACAGCGGGGAGAAGTGCTTGTAATCCCCGGCTTCGCCCTCATATGGTCTTCCAAGACGCGAGGGTTCGAAGACCGAGCCCCCGAGGGCGAAAGGAGCCGGATGTACGTTCCTTTCCCCGATCCGCGTCGCCCTCTTGGAGATGGGCCTTCCCCTGCCCCCTCAGACGCCCTCCCCGGTTGGAGGGCGTTTTTCGTTTGTGCACGGATCAAGTTCCACGAGCACAGGCAGGGTTACCTCCGGCCGTCTCGAATCCATGAGCCCCCCGATCACGTATGTCACCCCGGCACTCGTTGCCGGGGCCCAATCCACGCTGCGGCAAGACGCGCGGCGAGTGGGTCCCGGGCACAAGGCCCGGGATGACATCATTGGTTTTGGCAGGCGCGGACGATGAAATCGGGCAGCCTTGCCCCGTTTGGCGGGTGGAGCGGATCGGGATAATCTCGGGCGCAAGCGACCGGAAGGAAGAAGGACACTCTATATAATGACTGACAGCGCCAGCTCGCCGATCGGCCCCGCCTCGCATATCTATTTCTCGCAGCGGCTCCGCCTGCACTATGTGGACTGGGGGAACGAGGGCAAGCCGCCGATGCTGATGATCCATGGCGGGCGCGACCATTGCCGGAACTGGGACTGGACGGCGGAGGCGCTGCGCGACCGCTATCACATCATCGCGCCGGACCTGCGCGGCCATGGCGACAGCCAGTGGATGGTGGGCAGCTCCTACGAGATCAACGACTATGTCTATGACATCGCGCAGCTCATCCACCAGAAGGGGCTCGCGCCGCTGACCATCGTGGCGCATTCCATGGGCGGGGCCATCGCGCTGCGCTATACCGGGCTTTATCCGGAGAATGTGAAGAAGCTGGTGGTGATCGAGGGGCTCGGCCCCTCGCCCAAGATGATCGCGGAGCGCAAGCAGGTGAGCGACGACCAGCGCATCCGCAACTGGATCGACGAGATCCGCCGCCTCTCCTCGCGCCAGCCGCGCCGCTACGAGAGCATCGAGGACGCCTACAAGCGCATGCAGGAGGAAAACCCGCACCTCTCGCCCGAACGCGCGCGGCACCTGACCGTGCATGGCGTGAACCAGAACGAGGACGGCACCTATAGCTGGAAGTTCGACAATTATGTGCGCGCCTTTCCGCCGGGCGGCTTCGACGAGAAGGTGACGACGGAACTCTGGGGCCGCATCACCTGCCCGACGCTGCTCATTCGCGGCACGGAAAGCTGGGCGAGCGACCCTGTGAAGGACGGACGCGCCAAGCATTTCAGGAATGCGAAGGTCGTGAATGTCGAAGGCGCGGGGCACTGGGTGCAGCATGACAAGCTGGACGAGTTCCTCGGCCTGCTGGACGCGTTCCTGGGGGAGTAGGACAAGGGGTGTCACGCGAAGGCGCGAAGCGATGCGGCGGCTTTGTCGCGTTACGCTCGATCAACCCCATGATGTCATCCCGGCGAAAGCCGGGACCCATTGGTTCTCTCAGCAAGAGCGGTGAGCCCTTCGGTTGTCGATACGCGCAATACTTCTCGCCCGCTGCGGCAAGAGGCTCTGCGAGTGGGTCCCGGCTTTCGCCGGGATGACATCTGTTTTTTTGGCGGACGCCGGGGTGACACTTTTGTTTTCGGCAGGGGCCGGATTTTCGGAGCGAGGTTGAAATGAGTGAAACGGTCCATCGCGGTTCGTGCAATTGCAGGCAAGTGCGCTTCGAGATCGAGGGGGAGCTCGGAAAGTTCGGCTTCTGCCATTGCACGACCTGCCGCAAGGCGAGCGGCACGGCCTTCACGGCGAATGCCTCGGTGAGGCGGGAGCGCGTGCGCTTCCTCACCGGCGAGGAGGCGATCTCGCGCTACGAGTCGAGCCCCGGCGTCTTCCGCTGCTTCTGTTCCAACTGCGGCTCGCCCATCTACAAGGAGAAGGCGGAGATGCCGGACAAGATCCGCATCCGCCTCGGCATTCTCGATACGCCTGTGGGCGCGAAGCCGCTCGCCCATGCCTTCTGGGGCGAGAAGGCCGACTGGTACGAGCTCAAGGGCGACATGCCGGTTTACGAGGACTGGGCGCCGGTGCTGAAGGACGAGGTGGAGGAAGAATAAGGCACGCAGAGGCGTTCAAAATAAGCTCGTCATGCCCGGGCTTGACCCGGGCATCCAGAGCCAAGCCTCGAAACAGATGTCTTTGCGAAGAAAGACGCCGCTTCGCGGCTACTGGATTGCCGGGTCACGGACTACGTCCGGCCCGGCAATGACAGGTTGGTAGTTGACTTCAGCCCTTCGACGCCGCCTTGAGCGCGGCGATGCTTTCCGCCGAGACGGGCGCGGAGAGCGCGCCATGGACGGAATCGAACAGGCCTTCGACGAAGAAGCGGCGAGCGGGCTCGTTCACCATCGCGTCGGGACGGCGCGTCCAGAGCGCGAGCGAGGTCAGCACCATCTCGATCATGAGGCGCTGGCGCTGGATCGCGACTTCGGGCGGCAGGTCGGCCAGCGCGGTGACGATCAGCGAATTGGCGCGGGCGATGCCCTCGAAGCCGCTTTTCAGCGCAATGGTCGGCAGGTCGAAATCGGGATCGTTCAGCACCTGCGCCGCGAAGCGGACGAAGCGGACGCCCTCCTCCGTGTCGAGAAGTTCGGTCAGGGGCTCGAAGGTCGCGCGGATCACGGCCCGGAGGTCGTCCGTCGCGCGCTCGGCAGTGAGCGCGTCGATGCGGGCGGCGCGCACGCGATCAATGGCGGCGACGCGCGTATTCAGGATCGCATCGACCAGGCGCTGCTTGGAGCCGAAATGATAATGGAGCGCTGACTCGTTGCGCTGGCCGGCGGCGGCGTTGATCTCCTTCAGGGTCACGGCATGAAGGCCGCGCTCGCCGAAAAGACGCTCGGCCGCCTGCATCAGGCGGAGGCGCGTGTCGCCGCGCTTGCCGGTCGAGACCGGTTCTTCAAGGTCACTCATACCGCCAGCGTAATGAACCGCATTAGGGAGGGCAAGGGGGAGCGCAAAGACGTAGCAGAAAAGTAGTGTGCTAATATTTGCTCTGATTCGAACAGTAATCGGGCCGGTAGCGGGGGCTAAACGTGGCTAAGAAAAAACGGGCAAAGCGGAAAACGCTCTCCGCAGAGGAGAAACGCCTCAAACGCACTCAACAGCAATTCTACCGTGAATTCAGATCGTTCATGCGGGAGCTAGGCTTTAGCCAAACCAAAGCCGATGGCACCGAGATCACTGTTGGGGGTAGAAAAGGAGAACTAGATGACATCTTTGTCTACGAGAATGTCATTATCCTGGTCGAATACACTACTGGCAAGCCAGACTCCGCGCACGTATTGAAGAAAAAGCCTCTCTTCGACAACATACAAGCCGATGTGCCCGGCTTCCTTGAAATAGCTAGAGCTACATACCCTCAGCTATCAACACAACTTCGCGAAATATACGATAACGGCCATTATCAGCTAAGAATACTTTACGTTCCTCTCCACGACGCCGCACCAGAGACTATTGCCGCCTGCCCGAATGTTATCTTTGTGCAGGGCGGACTCAAAAAATACTTTCTCTCCCTTGGAAAGACGATCCAACGTTCTGCAAGGGTAGAGTTTTTCAGCTTTATCAAACTCGAGTGGGGCAATGTAGGTGAAGGCGCACTGACATCCTCTGTCCCGAGTCACACATATCGAGGCCAGCTACTGCCTGACAGCATGAGTAGCTTTCCCAAAGGCTATCGTGTTGTGTCGTTTTACGCCGATCCAGAAAGCCTCATCACAGGCGCTTATGTGTTGAGAAGAGATGGATGGCAGGACAAATCCCATTTGTATCAAAGAATTTTGGTGAGGAATAAAATTGCAAAGATGCGTCGGTATTTGACCTGAGCCCCAAGTTTCATCCAGTTGGAAGTAGAGTCTGTTGATCATTTGAGCCTGTTGGGCTCGGTGATGCAACGGGACGGGGCGTGGAGCCCCCAGAGCGCTCGGACGTCCCGTCCCGTTGCATCACGGGGGCGTC